>SWCE01000785.1_pt1 | contig 124836 bp, 126 predicted proteins | sample 4690061 | NCBI WGS metagenome assembly SWCE01 (sample SAMN10267279, study PRJNA491770) | bioreactor metagenome | isolation source: DHS bioreactor inoculated with subseafloor sediment | place: Japan: off Shimokita Peninsula | collected 2012-10 | reverse complement strand
GGGGGGGGGGCCGGTTCCTGAGTGATCCTATACCAATCCATATACCCAATGACCGGTATTGCTCCGAATGGCGGTGGAACAAGGACGAAAACCCCAATGGGTTTTGTCGGAGCGGGTATTTCATCGTTTCGGCGAATGGCTTGCCATTTCTCGCTTCGGTTGAGGATCGGATCCGCTCAAACAAACCTTCTTGTTTCCTCCGGTAAAGTTCCTGCCTTGTGATAATTGCGTATAAAATATGCGCAGAAACCGTATTTTAACCCGTAATAATCAGGGTGGTTTTGTTCGCGTGTTTCTAAATCTTTTAATGAATACATTATCTGGCGGAGTTTTCGGAGATGAGAATACTGCTTCTGGTGCCTGAGAGCAGAAATTGTCCGGTTCTCTTTCGTCAATTGGCCCAGTTTTTCGATACAGTACTTATCGGGTACGCAGGCGAAGCTCCGATTGTGGCGAAACCGGTGGATTTTATCCTGGCGGATGTCCGAACCTCGAACGCGGTGGCGGTCGCGAACCTGCGTGCCATACTCGATAAGGCAGGCGACAGTCCGAGGATCGGGCTTATCAATTTGGAAAAGCGACAGGAACAGGTTCAGGCCAGGGCACTTGGTTTCGCTGAGCTTTGGAATGAGGATTTTTCCCTCCAGGACGCGCTGGAGCAGATGCGGTCGCAGATCGGAGACTATTCCGTGCCGGATCTTCCGGCAGATACGCCGGTGGCGACCCGTATCTCCGTCGAACGGCTTTGCGCGACCCTGGACCAGATCGCCCTGTCGGTCATGTTGGACACGCAACTGCCGGTTACCCGGATGGCCGAGACGGTTCAACTGACGTTGAGCGCGCTGCAGTCGGACGGGCTTGGCGCATGGATGTCTGCGGTGCAGGGGCATCACAGCCATACCTTCCGCCATTCGATGATGGTAACCGGATATGCCATCGCCTTTGCCAAACATCTCGGTGCGTCGGCTGAAGATCTCGCATTACTTGGCGTCGGTGCCATCGTTCACGATGTGGGCAAGGTGCGTATTCCGCTTTCTATTCTGGACAAGCCGGGGAAACTGACGCGTGAGGAGTTCGTCCAGGTGAAAAAACACCCGGTTTATTCCCGCATGATTTTGAAAGGCCGGCCTGAAATCTGTCCCGATGTTCTCGATCTTGCGGTTCACCACCATGAATATCTGGACGGGAGCGGCTATCCGGACGGCTTGTCCGCAAACGAGATCGACCGGCGGGTCCGTATGCTCACCATTTGCGATATCTATTCGGCTCTGACGGAAGAACGGGCGTACAAGAAGGCATTCAGTTCCCGCCTGGCTTTTGCGACGCTTCTGGAGATGGGCAGCAAGATCGACCAGGACCTGTTGCAGAAATTCCGACCCATCGCCTTTCGAACGGATCTTGGCGAAGTCCGGCGGAGTGCCGCTCCGACCGCGAAGACAGGTTGAGACACGGCGTCTCCGGAACATATCATGGCTGTTTTTGCATCCGGACCTGCGGTTCATCACCGTCTTCCGGAACCGCTGCGGGCCGGGTGGTGTTGCGGGCCGTCAGGCGGGTGCGCCAGGCCAGGGCGGCGATGAAGAGCGCCGTCAGGATCAGGACGATGGTCGGGGCAGGCGCGCTGTCGATCCAGAAACTGGCATAAATGCCGGATACCCCTGCAAATAGCGCCATGGCCACTGCGGCCAGGAGCATCGCTGCGAAACGGCGGGTCAGCAGGAAGGCGATGGCGCCGGGAGCAATCAGGAAAGCGACCGACAGGATGATCCCCACGGAGGAGAGCATGGCTACGATGGTTGCCGACAGGATCATCAAAAGCCCGTAGTGAATGGCATTGGCGGGCAGCCCCACCATGCGCGCCTGTATCGGATCGAAGGCATGGGCCAGCACATCGGGCCATTTCACCCAGAGGATCAGGGCAACCGGCACAGCAATCAGTCCGGCCGTCCACAGATCCCCGGCGCCAACGCCCAGCATGTTGCCGAACAGGATGTGGTCGAGATGTATTTCGCTTTCTATGCTGGTGTAGATCACGATGCCGAGCCCGAACATGCCGGAAAAGACCACGCCCATGACCGTGTCCTGCTTGACCCGCGAGTGGTCCTTGATGAAGCCGGTGGCGATAGCCGTAAAGAGCCCGGCGAGAAAGGCCCCGAACACAAGAGGCACGCCGGCGATATAGGCCAGGACCACGCCCGGCAGGACAGCGTGACTGACCGCGTCGCCCATGAGCGACCAGCCTTTGAGGACGAGAAAGCACGACAGCATCGCCGCTGCCGGAGCAATCAGCACCGTTATCAGAAAAGCCTTCTGCATGAAGGGGAATTGCAGCGGCAGCAGCGCCAGATCCATCACGCCGTCGCCCATCAGACCGTCTCCTTCAAGGCGGCGCGGACGCGACGGCGGGCGGCCAGGGTGCCGTGCTTGGGCGCGAAGACGAAGGCGAGGACAAACAGCAAAGTCTGCAGACAGACAATGACGCCGCCTGTGGCCCCGTCGAGAAAGTAGCTGAGATAGGCCCCGACCGCGCAGGTGACGGCGCCGATGGCGACGGAAAGTGCGATCAGGCGGGGAAACCGGTCGGTCAGCAGGTAGGCCGTGGCGCCGGGCGTGACCACCAGGGCGATCACGAGAAAGGCGCCGACGGTCTGCATTGCGGCAACGGTGGAGGCGGCGAGCAGGGTGAAAAAGACAATCCGGAGAGCTTCCGGATTCAGCCCGATCGAACGGGCGTGGCCCTCGTCGAAAAAGACGGCCAACAGATCGCGCCACTTGGCAAGAAGAACCACCAGCGACACGCCGCCGATCAGGACCAGTTGGAGCGTATCGGACGGGGTGATGGCCAGGATGTTGCCCATGGTGATGGTCTGGATCGAAACGGCCATGGGCTTGAGCGAGACCATGAACAGTCCAAGTCCGAAAAAGGAGGTGAAGATCAGTCCGATCACCGCATCCTCCTTGAGCCCGGAGCGGGAGCGCAGGAACAGCATCGCCAGGGCCGCGAGCCCGCCGGACAGGAAAGCCCCGATGGAAAAAGGCAGCCCGAGCATGTAGGCGCCGGCGACACCGGGTACGATGGAATGGGACAATGCATCGCCGATCAGCGACCAGCCCTTGAGCATCAGATAGGCCGACAGGAAGGCGCAGACCGCGCCGACCAGGGCCGACACCCAGATGGCATTGGTCATGTAGCCGTAGGAAAAGGGCTCAAGCAAAAGGTCGATCACGGAACCTTTTCCTCTGTGGTCTGATGCCGGTCGTCGTAAAACACCGCGGCGCGCTCGTCGTCGGTGAAGACCTCGACCCGGCGGGCGTCCGCGTCCTCATGCAGGGTCTCGCCGCCGAGAACGAAGTGACGCAATACGCCGCCGAAGGCTATGCGCAGGTTTTCCGGAGTGAAGATTTCTTCGGTCGGTCCATGGGCCAGGATTGTCCCCTTGACCAGAACCACCCGGTCGCAGAATTCCGGAACCGAGCCGAGGTTGTGAGTCGCAACCAGCATCACCCGGCCTTCCGTGCGCAGCGTTCGCAGCAGAGCGATGATCTGCTCCTCCGTCTTGACGTCGACGCCGGTGAACGGTTCGTCGAGAAGAATGACCTTTGCATCCTGCGCCAGGGCTCTTGCCAGAAACACGCGCTTTTTCTGTCCGCCCGACAATTCGCCGATCTGGCGGTGGCGGAAGTCGGTCATGTTGACCCGTGCCAGGGCGGCTTTGACCGCCTCATGATCTGCCGCGCGCGGGCGGCGCAAAAAGCCCATGTGGCCAAAGCGGCCCATCATGACCACGTCCTCGACCAGAACCGGAAAGGACCAGTCGACCTCTTCGGCCTGGGGGACATAGGCGATCGTCTGGGCTTTCAGGGCTTGCCTGACCGGCTGGCCAAGGATTTCGACCTGTCCTCTGGAGACGGGTACGAAATTCATCAGCGCCTTGAACAGGGTCGACTTGCCGGCGCCGTTGACCCCGACCAGCGCGGTAATCGTGCCGGTGGGAATGGAAAAGGAGGCGTCGGTCAGGGCGGTGTGACCGTTGCGATAGGTGACGGTCAGACCTTCCGCCCGGATGCCATCACTCATGGGTCAGACCTTTCACGATGGTCTCGGAAGTGACGCGCAGCAGATCCAGATAGGTCGGGACCGGCCCATCCGGTTCGCTGAGGCTGTCCACATAAAGCACGCCGCCGTATCGGGCGCCGGTTTCCCGGGCGATCTGCCTGGCGGGTTTGTCGGACACCGTGGATTCGGAGAAGACGACGCCGATGTCGTGGTCGCGCACCTGGTCAATGACCTTGCGGACCTGTTGGGGGGTGCCTTGAGCGTCGGCATTGATCGGCCAAAGATACAGTTCCCTGAGTCCGAAATCGCGGGCGAGGTAGGAAAATGCTCCTTCGGAGGTCACCAGCCAGCGCTTGTCCTCAGGCAGCGCCCGGGCCGCTTCCCGCAGTGGGCCGACGGTGTCACCGATCTGTTTCTTGTAGTGTTCCGCATTGGCCTGGTAGACGGCCGCATTGGCCGGATCGGCGCTCACCAGCGCATCGCGGATGTTATCCACGTAGACAAGGGCGGTATCGAGGGCCATCCAGGCATGGGGGTTGGGTTTGCCTTCGTAGGTGCCCCCTGAAATCGCCATCGGCTCGACACCGTCGGAGACCACGGCGTCCGGCACGTCGCTCAGGTTGGAGAAGAACTGCTCGAACCAGCGCTCCAGGTTCATCCCGTTCCACAGGATCAGATCGGCACCCTGGGCACGCAGCAGGTCGCGCGGGGTCGGCTGATAGCCGTGGATCTCCGCTCCAGGCTTGGTAATCGAGACGACGTCGGCGGCGTCGCCCGCAACGTTCTGCGCCATGTCGGCAATGACGGTGAATGTCGTGACCACCTTGAGCTTGTCCGCGGCCCGGGAAGGGGCAACCCCTAGGACAAACAATACGGTCATGAAGCCTATCAGGGCGCGTGTGGCGAACATCATCCTCTCCTGCAGTGTCCACTATATGCATCTGGGAATGATTTGCATTTGTCAATGCCAGTTGCGAATGATTTGCAAAAAGTCTTGCGTGGTCCGATCCGCTATGCAAAAAAAACGCATGACGAAAACGCAGGAAAGAGCCGAACGGCTGACCCGGGCCCTTCGGGATGCAGGAGTTCGGATCACGCGCCAGCGGACGGCGCTCTTGAACGTTCTGGCGGAAGCGGATGACCACCCGGATGCGGTGGAACTGCATCGGCGCAGCGAAGAACAGGTGCCGGGGATCTCCCTTTCGACCGTTTATCGCACGCTCAGCGCTCTGGAAGATCAGGGGGTGATCCAGCGCCATCAGTTCGAAGGTGATGCGGCCCGGTTCGAACACGCGGAAACGGAGCACCACGACCACATGATCGATGTGGATACGGGCAAGGTCATTGAGTTCTGCTCCGACCGGATCGAACGCCTTCAGGCCGAAATCGCCGCCGAAATGGGCTATGAGATCGTCCATCACCGCATGGAGCTTTATGTTCGCAAGAAGGGGCGCGACGGCAGCGTATCCGCGGACGGCTTTCGCGAGGATGGGGCACAGGACTGACAAAACGCGGCGGAGCGGACCTCGGCTCTTGACCCGGTTCTGAAAACCCGCCACATGCGGGGCTTGAGACACGAGCCCTTAAGAGCATTGTAATTCCATGTATCTCGTCATCTTCGATTGCGACGGCACGCTGGTGGACAGCCAGGAGACCATCCTGCACGGGCTGGAGGTCGGGTTTGCTGCGGCCGGGTTGCCGATGCCGGAACGGCGCATGGCGCTTTCCATCGTCGGCCTGTCGCTGGAACGGGCGTTTCTGACGCTGGTGGGACCGGAGAACAGCCATCACGTGACGACGATGGCCGATGCCTACCGGACGTCGAAGGTGGAGCGGCGGGGGCAGGGGCTGGATCTCGATCCGCTTTACCCCGGGACCATGGACGTACTCGACCGGCTGGCGGCGCGCGACGACGTGCTGCTGGGCGTCGCCACCGGCAAGGCGCGGCGCGGGGTCGATCACATGGTCGAGGTGCACGGGCTGCACGGCCGGTTCGTTACCATCCAGACGGCGGATACATCGCCCTCCAAGCCTCATCCGGATATGATCCTGCAGGCGCTTGCGGAAACCGGGACGGAGGCCGTCAACACGGTCATGATCGGCGATACATCCTTCGATATGGAAATGGCGGTTGCCGCAAACGTGCGCGGCATCGGGGTCACCTGGGGCTATCACGACAGGCCGCGGCTGGAAGGGGCGGGGGCTGCCCGTGTGATCGATCATTTCGACGAACTCGATGGCGCACTGGAACAGCTTTTCGGTTTTGACAGGGAAACGGCGTGATGCGCGATTTGCGTGAAACACTTGCGGATGATGTAGCGAAGGATCCGGAACAGCGGGCGCGGGAATTGTCCCGGCCCCAGTTGCCAAAACGATTCTACGAACGTGCGGAACATGCTGAAACCGAAGGCGGTTTTGCAATTCACCTGGACGGCCGGCCGGTAAAGACGCCGGGCAAGGCTGTGCTCGTCCTGCCGAGCGAGGCGCTGGCGCGGGCGGTGGCGGCGGAATGGGCGGCGCAGGAAAAGGAAATCAATCCGGCCAACATGCCGCTGACGCGGATTACGAATTCCGCAATCGATGCGGTCGCGGTGAAATTTGGCGAAGTCGCCGATGAGATCGCCCGGTTCTGCGGCACCGATGCGCTCTGCTACCGCGCCGACGATCCGGAAACGCTCGTCCAGCGCCAGATGGAGCTATGGGATCCGGTGCTTGCCCGTGCGGAAGATGTGCTCGGCAGCCGGTTCGTCCTGATCGGCGGCATCATTCATCAGGATCAGCCGGAAGACCTTCTGAAAGCCTTCCGTGCGCGGCTCGACAATCTTTCCCCGCTACAGCTTGCGGCCCTCCACACCGCGACCACGCTCTCCGGCTCTGCCGTTCTTGCGCTCGCGGTCTTCGAGGGATGGCTCAGTGCCGATGACGCCTGGCAGGCCGCCCACGTGGAAGAGGACTTCAACATCGAACGCTGGGGCAAGGACGCCGAAGCTGCCGCCATCCGCGCCTACAAGCGCAGGGAGTTCGACGCGGCGGTGCTGATCCTGAAGGGGTGAGGAGGCGGGCGAGATTGCCAAACGCGAACGCAGTCATTCGCGACGAAGTGCCGTTCACCCAGTGAAAACACAGTTGCCAGAAATCAGGCTCGTCATCGGCGCGTCCTAATCTTGATTGAAATCGGTGCTCGCCGACGCTCGCGCTGTCAGCTGGATTCCGGTTCTCGCGATACGCTTGCAGCGTGCGCGGTCCGGAATGACGTGAAAAGAACAAACTTCTGCCCGCCCGGCCCTTCGCTAGGGCTCAGGGCGTTCGGCGCTCAAAAAGCAAAATCGTTTGCTTTTTGCCGGCTGGGCCGGACGCGCCTCACCCCAGATAAAACGTCGTTGCCATCAGGAAGAACACCAGAACGCCGAGGACGTCGTTGGTGGAGGTGATGAAGACGCCGGTGGCCATGGCCGGGTCGATGCCGAACTTGTCGAGCACGATGGGAATGGTGGCGCCGACCATGGCGGCGAGTGTGGTGACGCAGAGCAGGGAGAGCGACGTGGCAAGCGCCAGGTGCACCGGGTCGGCGATGGGGATCACCGTCGAGGCGATCAGCACCAGCATGGCGAGGATGCAGCCGGCGATGGCGCCGTTTGCAAGTGCTGCGATCAATTCCTTTAAGAGCCGGAAGGCGATGTCGCCGGACCACAGCGCGCCGGTCGCAATCCCCTGGACAGCGACGGCGGAGGCCTGAAGCCCCGCATTGCCGGCCATGGACATGGTGACCGGAATAAAGGCGGCGAGAATGGCGGCGGTGGAAAGCTGGTGCTCGAAGGAGCCGACCACACTGGCGGCAATGCTCGAGCCGATCAGGCCGGCAAGCAGCCAGGGCAGGCGGCCGCGCATGATCTTCAACACCGTGTCGTCGGCCTTGGCCTCCGACGACACACCGCTCATCAAAAGCATGTCTTCGTTGGCCTCTTCGGAGGCGATGCGGGCCATCTGCTTCGGCGTGATCCGGCCGATCAACTGGCCGTCCGCATTGAGGACGGGCACGGTGTGCATGTCCCGCTTGCGCGCCAGGCGGAGCACTTCCTCCTGGTCGGTTTCGGCTGAGACGGCCAGAAAGTCGCGGTTCATGATTTCCGCCAGGGTCGCTTCCGGCGGCGACAAGAGCAGCTTTCCGACTGCGATGGTGCCGGTCAGACCGCCTTCGTCGTTCAGCACATAGACAGTGTAAATCTTTCGAATTCGATCTGCTTCGGCCCGGATCAGCGCGGCGGCATCCTCAACGGTGCAGGTTTCCGGCAAGGCGACGAACTTGCGGGCCATGATGCGGCCGGCACTGTCGTCCGCGTAGGATTCGAAGCCGGCGACCGCTTCCACATCGGGCAGGCGCTCTGCCAGCGTCTCGGCGACTTCGTCCGGGAAGTCGTTGAGCATTTCCGCCGCGTCGTCCGGATCGAGACCGGCCAGAATGTCGCGGAACTGCTCGAGGGTGGATTCCTCCATCAGGATGGAGCGGAATTCCGGCCTCAGTTCGGCAATCACCTTGATGGACGGATTGGAGGGCAGCCATCTGAACAGCTTGCGCGCCTGCTTCAGCCGCAGGCGAACCAGCAACTGCATGACGTCGATCGGATCCCAGCGCTTCATCAGATCGACGAGGGCGATACGCTCGCCGGCCTTGATCATCTGCCGGATCCTGGCCAGCGTCTCGTCATTGGCCTCGAGCGGCTCCTGTGCCGGCTCGCGATGCCAGACGAGGGATTCGAGCTCATCGGTGACCGTCATCGCACGCTCCAGGGCTGTTTCTTGCCGGCTTTTATCGATTGGTCATGACAGATCGCTGAAGGCCGTGCCGAATGCCTGACGGCGTTCCGCCAGATCAGACTTCCAGCTCCTCGATTTCGGTGAAGGCGTCGCGGAGCGCGTCGGACCAGGCCTTTGACAGCTTGCGGAAATAAGGATCGTCCTTCTCGATCCGCAACTGGCGCTCAGCGGAAAAGCTGTCCTTGTTGTAGAGCAGCAGGTCGATCGGCAGGCCGACGGAAAGATTGGAGCGCAAGGTGGAATCGAAGGACAGCAGGATCATCTTCGCGCCTTCGCCCAGGCGCATGTCGGCATAGGTCACCCGGTCCAGGATCGGCTTGCCGTACTTGTGCTCGCCGATCTGCAGGTAGGGCGTGTCGTCGCTCACCTCGATGAAGTTGCCGGCGGAATAGACCTGGAACAGGCGTGGATCCTCGCCCTTGATCTGGCCGCCCAGGATGAAGGTAACGGAGAAGTTTTCAGCGCTCGCCTCCAGAGCCTCGCCGTCGATCGCGCGCACCTCGCGCACTGCGCTGCCGACGAGCCGGGCGGCCTGGAACATGGTGTCCACGTTCATCAGGGTGGCGCGGTTGCCGTCGAGGCCGCCGGCGATATGTTCGGTCAGGATGGACACCACCGCCTGGGTCACGGCGAGGTTGCCGGCCGATAACAGGGTGATCACCCGGTCTCCCGGCTTTTCCCAGACATGCAGCTTTTTGAAGGTCGAAACGTTATCGACGCCGGCATTGGTGCGCGTATCGGCTGCGAACACAAGGCCACGGTCGAGTTTCAGTCCAACGCAATAGGTCATCTTCGTTTCTCACAGACCTTGTCAGGCCGCCCTCGGGCAACCCCGGTTGCCCTATTGCTGTTGCTGGCTCGTGGCCTGTTCCACGTCCACTTCGACACCCATGTTTTCTTCCTGGCCGCCAAACCGGATGCCGCGTATGGGAGCAGCGGAACGCGAATCCAGGCCAACGGTCAAGCGAATATAGCGATCCGTGGGGCAGATACCATTGGATATGTCGAAGCCGACCCAGCCGAGATCGGCTACGAAGGCTTCCGCCCATGCGTGATGGGCCTCCGACGACTGCTCGTCCTCGAGGAGGAGATAGCCGGACACATAGCGCGCCGGCACCTCGATCGAGCGGCAGGCGGCGATGAAGAGATGCGCATGGTCCTGACACACGCCGACGCCGTTCGCCAGCGCGGAGGCGGCGGTTGCGTGGGTCTCGGTGACGCCGACCTTGTAGTCGACCTTGTCGCGGATCGCATGCATCAGTTCGTGCAGACCGGCGATCAGGTCGTCTTTTTCGGCGTGGGCGGCAAGGCGGCGGATTGCCTGGTTGGCTTTTGTTTGCGGCGTGAACCGTGTGAAGATCCGGGCCGGCGCGGAGGTGCCGTTTTCGAGGCCGATCACGCCGTTGACGTCAAAGGTGTCAACCGTCCCGGAGGCAGTGATTTCGACCTCTTCCGACATGCCATCGGCGGAGATCATATGCACAAGATTGCCGAAGGCGTCCTCGTAGGACGTTGCCCGGTCAATGCCGGGTGCCTCGATTTTCCAGTCGACAACAGTCTGGCCCGGGCCGGTCTTCGGCGTCAGGCGGATTTGCTGCATCGCATTGGCAAGCGGGGTGTCGTACCGGTAATGGGTCTTGTGCCGAACGGTCAGTCGCATATCGAATATCGGCTCCCGTTTCCTCAGGCGAAGTTGTAGTCGATCGACAACTGGTGGGCAAAGGCGTTGTTGCGTCCGATGAAGTCGGTCAGGAATTCGTGCAGCCCGTTGTTGTAGATCGCGTCCATGTCCGTCGATTTCAGATCTTTCCAGATCCGGGAGCCCATTTCCAGGCTCGGCTGGTTCGCGCCGTAAAACTCGCCGAGGTCTTCAACCGTGTCGTCGATCCAGTTGTAACAATGGGCGAGCGAACGCGGCATTTCCTCCCTCAGGATCAGGAAGGTTGCGATATTGCCCGCCTTCAGCTTTGCATCCTGATAGGCAAACCGGTAGCTCCGGAGACCCGAAAGCGCCCTGAGGATCAGGATCCACTGGTAACGCTCGCCCGAGGCGCCGCCGGCGACGTCATTGTCCGGCAGGAGTACCCAGTACTGGGTGTCGAGAATGCGCGCCGTATTTTCCGCCCGCTCCACGAAATTGCCGAGCTGGCTGAAGTAGTAGCCGTCGTCGCGCAGGATCGTGTTCAGAAGCGCGCCGCGGAACAGATGGGACCGCTGGCTGATCCAGGCGAGGAAATCCGGCAGCCTTTCCTGGGTGATCGACTGGGGATTGACGTCGGCGAATTCGATCCAGGTCGTGTTGATCGCTTCCCAGAGTTCGGCGGTGATGCCGGTCCTGACGGCGCGGGCATTGTTGCGTGCTGTTTCCAGGCAGACGCGGACACTGGACGGATTGGTCTTGTCGAAGACCATGTAGGAGATGACGCCCCTGGGGGTCAGCTCTCCTACCTTTTCCGTAAAGCCGAATTCGCTGCCGGAACTTGCGAGGGCAAAGCGCCAGTTTTCGCCGTTTGCCTGACCGGTATGGGTCACCATCGCCGTGCGGTAGGCGGCCTGCAGCAGCTTGGCAGTGTTCTGGGCGCGCTCCTGATAGCGCGACATCCAGAACAGTGAGGAGGCGGTACGTCCCAACATTCAGACTAGTCCTCCAGTACCCAGGTGTCTTTTGTTCCGCCGCCCTGGCTGGAGTTGACGACAAGAGACCCTTTTTTAAGGGCGACGCGGGTCAACCCGCCGGGAGTGATGCGCACCTGGTCGCCGATCAGAACGAAGGGGCGCAGATCCACGTGGCGGGGGGCGACGCCCGAAGCGACATGGGTCGGACAGGCCGACAGCGCCAGCGTCGGCTGGGCGATATAGTTGGAAGGGTTGGAAATCAGGATCTTGCGGAAATCGGCGACCTGGCGCTTGGAGGCCGTCGGACCGATCAGCATGCCGTAGCCGCCGGACCCGTGGACTTCCTTGACGACGATCTCTTCCAGATGGTCGAGAACATAGGCCAGATCGTCCTCGCGCGAACAGTTCCAGGTCGGCACGTTGTTCAGGATCGGCTTCTGTCCGGTATAGAACTCGATGATGTCGGGCACATAGGCATAGATCGCCTTGTCGTCGGCAATGCCGGTACCCGGTGCGTTGCAGATGGTGACGTTGCCGGCGCGGTAGGCGTCGAACAGGCCCGGCACACCCAACATGCTGTCCGGATTGAAGGTGAGGGGATCGAGGAAGGCGTCGTCGATCCGCCTGTAGATCACATCCACCTGCTGCGGTTCGCGGGTGGTGCGCATGAACACCTTGCCTTCGTCCACGAAAAGATCGCGACCCTCGACCAGTTCCACACCCATGGAATCGGCCAGGAAGGCATGCTCGAAATAGGCGGAATTATAGATGCCGGGGGTCAGCACGCAGACGGTCTGTTCCGACTTCGACAGGTCCGGGGCGACGCTTTCCAGCGTCTGGCGCAGGTTTTCCGGGTAGTGTTCCACCGGCGCGATGCGATGCATCTCGAACAGGTCCGGGAACATGCGCATCATGGTTTCCCGGTTTTCCATCATGTAGGAGACACCCGACGGTGTGCGGGTGTTGTCCTCCAGCACGTAGAATTCGTTCTCCGAAACACGCACAAGGTCCGTGCCGATAATGTGGGCGTAGACCTTTTGTGCGGGCGTGAAGCCGACCATTTCCGGCAGAAAGGCTTCATTCTGGAGGATAAGGCTTTCCGGAATGCGTCCGGCGCGAAGGATCTCCTGACGGTGATAGATGTCGTGGAGGAAGGCGTTCAGGGCCCGGACCCGCTGGTCGATGCCGGCGGACAGTTTGCGCCACTCGGCGGCCGAGATAATACGGGGGATCGGGTCGAAGGGGATCAGCCGTTCCGTGGCCTCGTCGGCGCCGTAGACGGCAAAGGTGATGCCGAGCCTGCGAAAGATCGTTTCCGCTTCGCGGGTCTTGCGCGACAGATAGTTGGGTGGCTTGGCATCCAGCCATTCGGACAGCCTTGCATAGGCGGCCCGCGGGTTGCCCGCGCTGTCCAGCATCTCGTTAAAATAGGAACGCTCTTCGGCCATTACCTCCCCGTTCATCGCTGCTGCGTTGTTAGGCAATCATGTCAAATCACGCCACGGTGTCAAAGTGTATTCTTAAGGCGTCTGTGATTACGGATTGTGCAGCGGGGTCATAATCGCCGGTCTCACCGGGTCTGGCAACTCCGCCCATGTGCTGACTATGCGTGCGCCGGAGCACATGCTAGGACCACATAAATTTACGTGTTTCGGAGACAGCCATGAAGGAAATCCTTGCCGAACTGGAAGAGCGCCGCGGTACCGCGCGCCTTGGGGGTGGTGAACGGCGGATCGAGGCCCAGCACAAGAAGGGCAAGCTGACCGCCCGGGAACGCATCGAACTCCTGCTGGACGAAGGGTCCTTCGAGGAATTCGATATGTTCAAGACCCACCGCTGCACCGATTTCGGCATGGATGAACAACACATCCCGGGCGACGGCGTGGTCACCGGATGGGGCACGGTCAACGGCCGCACGGTCTATGTGTTTTCCAAGGACTTCACCGTCTTCGGCGGATCGCTGTCTGAGACCCATGCCCAAAAGATCATCAAGATCCAGGACATGGCCCTGCAGAACCGGGCTCCGATCATCGGCCTGTTCGACGCGGGCGGCGCGCGTATCCAGGAAGGGGTTGCGGCCCTTGGCGGCTATGGCGAGGTGTTCCAGCGCAACGTGCTGGCTTCAGGGGTGATCCCGCAGATCTCGCTGATCATGGGGCCATGTGCCGGCGGCGACGTCTATTCCCCGGCCATGACGGATTTCATCTTCATGGTGCGCGATACCTCCTACATGTTCGTCACCGGACCGGATGTGGTGAAGACCGTGACCAACGAGACGGTGACGGCGGAAGAACTGGGCGGTGCTTCGATCCACACGACGAAGTCCTCCATCGCGGACGGTTCCTTCGACAACGATGTCGAGGCGCTGTCCGAAATGCGCCGGTTGATCGATTTCCTGCCCATGAACAATCAGGCGGAGCTGCCGGAACTGACCTGCCACGACGATCCGGAACGGATCGACGACAGCCTGGATACCCTGATCCCGAACAACCCGAACAAGCCCTACGACATGAAGGAGCTTATTCTGAAGACGGTGGACGAGGGCGATTTCTACGAAATCCAGGAAAGGTTCGCCCGCAACATCATTACCGGCTTCGGACGTATGGAAGGTCGCACCGTCGGTATCGTCGCCAACCAGCCGATGGTGCTGGCCGGCGTTCTCGATTCCGACGCCAGCCGGAAGGCGGCCCGGTTCGTGCGTTTCTGCGACTGCTTCAACATTCCGCTGGTGACCTTCGTCGACGTGCCGGGCTTCCTGCCGGGTACGGCCCAGGAATACGGTGGGCTGATCAAGCACGGCGCCAAGTTGCTGTTCGCCTATGCGGAAGCCACGGTGCCGAAGGTGACCGTGATTACCCGCAAGGCCTATGGCGGCGCCTATGACGTGATGAGCTCCAAGCACATCCGCGGCGACGTCAACTACGCCTGGCCGACCGCGGAAATCGCGGTCATGGGCGCGAAAGGCGCGGTCGAGATCCTGTACCGGTCCGAACTGGGCGACCGGGACAAGATCGCCAAGCGGACCAAGGATTATGAGGAACGTTTCGCCAATCCGTTCGTGGCTGCAGAACGCGGTTACATCGACGAGGTGATCCTGCCCCATTCCACCCGCCGTCGCGTGGCGCGGGCGCTGGCCTTGCTGCGGTCGAAGAACCTGCAGAACCCCTGGAAGAAGCACGACAACATCCCGCTTTGACGGCAGGTTTTCCGGATGGCGGTCGGTTCCGGGGACAGGCTGCCTTCGGGAAATGGGAAGAACCGCGGATCCGGGTTACAGGTCAGCGGCGGAATGGCGATTAGAAGGCGACATTGACCGCCAGGATGATCAAAAGGACGCCAAAGGCTCTTCTCAGCTTGTCGCCGTCGATTTCGCTGGCGAGCTTCGCACCTAAAGGGGCGCCCAGCATGCTGCCCAGGCCGAACCCCAGAAGCGCGGGGAAATAGATCTTTCCGAGCATGTGCGGCAAGCCTGCCGGCGGGGAGACGAAGGCGTAGAAGAGCGTTCCCACGATCGTAACCGGAAATCCGACCGCCGTGGACGTGGCGACCGCGCGGCGCATCTGGAAGCCCGATCGTGCCAGGTAGGGAACGAGAAAGACACCGCCCCCGGCTCCGATCACACTACCGCACAGGCCGATCGTACCGGCCACCAGCCGTTGGCGAATGCTGGTGGCGGGGGGTGGCTCCGTGAAGCACGCCACCGGCGCCCCCGCCCACGATATAGGCGAGGAAAATCGTCAGAAATTCCATTACTTGTACTTTCAGGAGGGTTCAGAGGAGGACGGTCGCAAGGGAGGGGAGGAGGATGAGAAGCACGACCATCAGGAGCATCATGAGGACGAAGGGGAAGGCGCCCAGAAAGATGTCGGACAGTTTGACGCCCAGATCAGACAGGACCTCTCTCACCGTGTAGGCGGACATGCCGAAGGGGGGCGTGAGAAGTCCGATTTCGACCGAAACCACCAGCAAAACGCCGAACCAGACCGGATCCGCTCCGAACTGCCGGACCATGGGCAGGATGATCGGCGTCATCACGAGGATGATCGAGACGGAATCGAGGACGGCTCCCAAGGCGAGAACAACCAGAACGAAGATCGCCATCAGCGTGTAGTAGTCAGGGCTTGTTGCGACGAGCCACTGGTTGAGCGCCATCGGCAACTGGGCAAAGGCTACGAGACGGGTATAGGACCCGGCAGCAGCCATCAGCAGCAACATCGCAGCCGAAATCAGACCGGCCTCGAACGCGGTCCGGAAAAAAAGTTTTATCCCCATGCTGCCGCGTGCAAAGGCAATGACAACGGAGAGGATGAGCCCGACGCCGGCCGCTTCGGTCGGCGTGAACCATCCTGTGTAGATCCCGCCCAGAATTGTCGCCACCAGAAGGGCTATGGGGCCGATTTTTGCCAGGATTTCTGAAGTTCCCAGGGTCGCGTAACCCTCGTCAGACGTTGATACGTATTCCCGATCTGACTGCTTCGGGGCAAGCAGGTAGGCAAGAACCGCAAAGAGACCGGCCAGGATCAAGCCAGGGATGATTGCGGCAACGAAAAGCTGGCCGATGCTTTGTTCGGCAATCAGTCCATAGACGATGAGCAGCAGCGAAGGAGGGATGAGCATCCCCAGGACCGAAGATCCTGCGACTGTGCCAAGCGCGCGGCGCAGCGAGAAGCCGTGATCCATCATAGGGTTGACCGCCACGCGGGAAAACACCGCCGCGGATGCGATGGAGCTGCCGACGACGGAGGCAAAGACCGCATTGGCGAGGACGGTCGCAATGGCCAGTCCACCGCGCGCCCGGCGCAGGAAATGGGCCGCCACATGGAAGGCGTCTTCGCCGAGCTTCGATCTGTCGAGGACCAGGCCCATGGTCACGAACAGCGGAATGACGGCGTATTCGAAGGTCCCGATGGACTTGGTCATGGCGATGCCCATCGTGACTTCCGTGATCCGGAAATTCTCCCGGATCAGGTAAATCCCGATTGCGGACAGTCCGAGAAGAATGGTCGCGATCGGGAAGCCGAGCGCCAGCAGGACAAACAGCCAGCCGATGAAGACGCTGCCGATGAGCAGGGGATTGTAGGGGAGCAGGGCCACCGTCAGGGCAAACAGCGCAAGACCGCCGACGAAAAGGAGGGGGCGAGGTGCGAGCAGGATCGTGTGAAGATCGCGGCGGCCCGCCCACAGCAACCTTCCATCGCGCAAGATCATCGCAACACACGTTATTGCGACCGCGAAGAGGCCTGCTACAACGGTCCAGCGGAAGGGCCACGTCGGGATTTCATATGCGCCGGCGACACCGGAATAGTCATTCGTCACCCAGGCCTTGACCGCCTCCGAGTAGGCCCACTGGCCAACGATTGCCACGATCGCCAGAAACGCGAATGAATGAAACAGGCCATAGAAGGCGTGACGCGGATTTTCGGAATTCCAGGGGCCGGTGAAGATTTCGACGCGAAACAGCTTTCCGGTGAAGACCACGGCGGGCAGGGTCAGGAACATGATCGGAACGATGCACAGGCTGACGAATTCGGTCATGCCGGTGATCGGCTGGTTGAAGACGCCGCGCATCAGGATTTCGGCGCATATCAGCAACGAGATGCCGAGGGTGAGCAGTGTGCCCGCCGAAGCCATCAAGCCTGTCAAAGTCCCCAGCCCCCGAAAGAGGGGGGCGGCTTCAAGAAAACCGGCAGGGCTTTTTGTTGGCGTCGACATTTTCGTGAGTTTCCTGGGTTGCGACAATTCAGCCGGTCATCGGATCATATTGCCCGTTAAGCGAATGGCGACGCAGGTTTTCCGGTCTGGGAGGCGCATGTCCTCTATCCCGCCGGATGCACCTCGTGAGTGGGCGCATCCGGCAGCCGGTCAGCCCCACCCCATCACCATGGATGACGGGTGTGGCGGTGGCGGATCAATCGACCGTCCAGTCACGCAAGGGGGTGATCCCCTTTTCGTGCAGTTTGGTCATGAAAGCCGTGATGGCCTCGTTTGCGGGCACTCCGCGGGCTTCCTGCGCGCTCGCCCAGGTGCCGGCGATATCCGGCAGGGCCGCGACCCACTCGGCCCGTTCTTCTTCTGTCGGATAGATCAGGGTCACGCCGGCGGCTTCCATGTCTGCGAGCGCTTTCTCGCGGCGGGCGGCGACGTCAGCGGCGAGAGCCTTGTTATAGTTCTGACCGAGTTCCTTGAAGACCTTCTGCACATCTTGCGGCAGGCTGTCCCATTTGTCCTTGTTCATGGCAGGGCCGCCACCGGGCGCGGGCCCCATGTCCAGAACCGTGACATAGGGAGCGACTTCGTGGAGCTTGATGGCAGCGGCGCCGGAGGTGATCAGGAAGACAGCATCGCCGACGCCGGTTTCCAGCTGGTTGTACATGACGGGAATGCCGGCGCTGACGAAGCTTGCACCGTAGCCTTCGACCCATGGTCCGACACTGGCGCTCGACAGGACCTTCATCCCCTTGAGATCGGCGGGTGTCCGTATGGGGGTTTTCGAATAGATCTGGTAGCCGTCGGTCGCCATTGTGCCGAGATAAACCAGATTGTTGTCGGTCCACTCCTTTTTGAAGATGCCGTCCTGGCTGCTCAACTCATCCATGATGTCGAGGGCAACCAAAGGCTCCGGCGTCGAGAACGGCAGCGCGTAGGGAACATTTTGAAGCGGCATTTTGGCCGGTTCGAAAAGGGCGCCTACCCATCCCATGTCGGCAACGCCGTCCGACACGGCCTCCAGGGTGTCCTTAAAACCGTAGAGGACCCCGCCATAGGCTTCGGTCCATTCGATCCGGCTGTCGCTGCCGATTTCCTCCAGCCGGGCGTTCACCTTGTCGACGATTTCCGATTTCATCTGCCCCACCCATGCGACTGCGGTGGGATGACTGGACGCGGCCGTCATGCGGATGGTTTCCGCTTCTGCCATCGAGGCGGAGCCGAAAGCAACGCATGTCGCCAGAGCATATAATAGCTTTTGCATACTGTTGGTCCTCTTGTTCGCTGTTCTGTTTGGAAGGTTTGTTTTATGTTTTGTTTTTGTTTTGTTTGGCCGTTCAGGCCCTGGGGAACACTGCAATCATGTCGAGTTCCACACGCGCCCCCGGTGTGGAGAGAGAATTCACGCAGATCATTGTGCTGGCCGGTTTCCAGTCGCCGAAATACCCGTTCAGCACGGTGTTCAGCCCGTCCTGGTCCCGCATGTCCGTCAGGTACTTCGTGACCTTGACGATATCGGTCCATGAGAGCCCCTCGTGGTCGAGGATCGACTTGATGGAGGCCATGGCGTTGTGGATCTGGGTTTCGATGTCGTTGGCGTGGTTGTGTTCATGCCATTCGTGCGGATGGGCATGATAGAGCGGGGAAGCGGTCGCTCCTGAAATGAAAAGAAGGTCTCCGGGGCTTTCGATACGGATCGCCGGCGCATACGGCATATCGTGATGCCGTTCGGGGATCGTCTGGATTTCCTTGATGTCCGGATTGCTCGGCGACGACCTGAATGCGGGGCCCCGGGTGACTTGTGACATTCATTTCTCTCCATCTTCTTCGGCCGGCCGGAACATTGCCGGCGTAGCTCTTTTCGGTTGCCGCACCGAAGTAGAAGTAATTGATGGAGACTGATCAATGCCGGGCGAGGCTTTTGGCAACCGGGCACCAACGCTTGGCAAGAAATCATAAATTTTCTACGATTTGGCGGATTTTTTTTGATGAGCTACACTCGCCGAGCCTAAGTGAGAAGGACTTCTGGCCGATCTCGCAAACCCGTTCCGAGGGAACTGGCATGACCGAACTGATCCCTGTGGCGAATGCTCTGCATCAGGATGTGTGGCTGAAGAACGATCCGGATCTGGACAGCGGACCGGTTTCGAGCCTTGTCTACGAAGCCATGGAGGTCGAGGACGTTCCGCCGCACATGCACGAGCGGGCCCAGCTCAGCCATGTGGTCAGGGGCGTCGGGGTGTTCACTATCGGGGAAACCTCCTGGACGCTCCCGCCGCTCAGGGCCATATGGATCCCGCCGGGCATGTACCATGCGGTGCGCTATCCCCGGTCCGCCCAGATGCGAAGCCTGTTTTTCGACAGCGACAGTCTTGGCTCCGATGCCTTGGGTGATGTTCAGGTCTTTCAACTCGATGATCTGACACAGGCACTTCTGCGAGAGGCGGCGGATATGACCTGGGGCGCCGAGCCCGGAAAAATCGAGAAGATGACCCTGGATCTTCTCTTCGCCCGATTGAAGGTGCAGTCGGATTCAGGGGTATTCCTGCCCGGTGGGCGGGATCCGCGTTTGCGCCGGGTTATGCGCTTCATGCGCGAAAACCCGAAAAGCGACGCCACGCTCGATGAACTGGCTGCGGTCGGGCTGTGCAGCAAGAGGACGTTGTCGCGGCTTTTCGTTGAGGAAACGGCCTTGTCGCCGGCCCTTTGGCGACGGCAATTGAGGATGGGGCTGGCGCTCGAAATGCTTGCCGCCGGTGTGCCTGCATCCACAGTGGCCTGGCAGCTCGGCTACTCCACGCCGGGTAATTTCACTGTGGCGTTCAAGGATGCGTTCGGGGTTACCCCGAGCAAATACTTCAAATAGGCATCCGAGTATGCCGGAAGGCGGCGCGAAGCGCCCGCGCAGGTTCGTTTGAGGCTATGCCTGCTGCCGGTTTGCGGCCGGCTGGTCCGCTTCCCTGCGGATGGTATGAAGCGCGGTGAGCAGGGTTTCGATGTCGCGTTTCGGCATCGGGCGGCCGTAGAGGAAGCCCTGGACCTGCTCGCAGCCTTCGGCCAGAAGGATATTGGCCTGTTCCAACGTCTCGACGCCTTCGGCGATGACGTTCATCTTCAGGGCATGGCCCATGCTGATGATGGCGCGCACGATGGCGTCCGCATCCGCTTCATTGCCGATGTCGTTGATGAACGAGCGGTCGATCTTGATCTTGTCGAAGGGAAACTGGCGCAGATAGCCCAGGCTGGAAAAGCCGGTCCCGAAATCGTCCATGGCAATCTGGACACCCATCTCCTTGAGTTCCCGCAGGATCGTGAGCGTCCGCTCGGTGTCTCCGATCAGATTGTCTTCCGTGATTTCCAGTTCCAGGCGCTCAGGCGGGAGGCCCGATTCCTCCAGCGCAGTCGATACAATTCGTGTCAGACCGGTCTGCTGGAATAGGCTGGGTGCGAGATTGACAGCGATTTTCAGATCGCCCCAATTGGCAGCGTCATGGCAGGCCTTGTGCAGGATCCATTCGGTCAGAGGGCGCATCATGCCGCTGGATTCGGCGATCGGAATGAACTGGAACGGCGGAATTTCCCCCATATCCGGGTGATACCAACGTGCCAGGGCTTCGAAGCCGGTGATCTTCTGGGTCGAGAGTTCGACCTGCGGCTGGTATTCCAGCCTCAAATCCTCGTTGGTGAGCGCCTTGCGCAGACCTGCCTCCAGCGACTTGCGGCGGCGCAATTCGGTATTCATCTCCTCTTCGAAGAAATGATAGGTGTTCCTGCCGTTCTGTTTGGATTTGTACAGGGCAAGATCCGCGCTGTTGAGCAGGAGCGAGGGGCGGAGCTGGCAGTCTTTCGTGCAGACTGCGATGCCGATGCTGACCCCGACGAAAGCTTCGGTTCCCGCCAGGTCGAAAGGCTTCTTGAAGGCGGCTATCAAGCGTTCGGCCGTTGCCGCCGCCTGTTGCGGATCGGCGACGCCGATCTGGCAGGCGGCAAATTCGTCACCGCCGAGACGGGCCAGCACGTCTCCCTCGCGCAGGCACTCCTTCATCCGGCACGCGGCCTGGTGAAGAAGGCGGTCGCCGGCTGCATGGCCCAGCGTATCGTTGATGTCCTTGAAGAAATCCAGATCGAACGCGTAAACGGTCACCGGGTTTGACGGTCTGAGCCCCTTTTGAAGCACCTTGCCGAGCCGGTCGATGAACAGTGTCCGGTTCGGCAGGTCCGTCAGCGCATCGTGGGTCGCCAAATAGGTGATGCGTTCCCAGGCACGGGTGAGCATGCGCATCGGCACCATGCGGAAGGCCCAGTAGACGAAAATGCTCGAGAACAGCGAGAATGCGGCGACGATCACACTCTGCTTGTACAGCGGTTCGAGTGTGTGAACGATCTCCAGTTTCCCGACCGGGTTGCCGTAGTCGGTCAGTTCCTGCTCGACATGCACCTTCGGCCACAGGTATTCGGGCTGGATCGCGGGGTGCTGGACGACAACCGTACCGTCGTTGAGAACCACGCGATGAAAGTCGTCGGTCGTATGGTCTTCGCCATCCTCGATCATGACTCCTATGCGGATCGACTCAAACTGCCAGTAATCCGGATTGGTGTTGATCAGACGGGTGATCTGCCGGGCCTTGAACTTGGCCTCGCCTGTCATCTCGCCGTATATTCTCAGATAACCGAAATGCAGGTAAAGCGCGGGCGGCCCTACGGCGATCATTACGGCCGTGAAGATCGCGATCCATCGGATCAATCGGATGAAGGGGCCATCGCCCTGGGTCATTCTGTGGGTTCCCATCCGAAATTACCGATCCGGGTCAGCGACTATATGGCCGGTTGCCGAAAGGATGTTCCGGCCCGTCGTGGAGAAGATAAAGGCTCTAAAGGCTTCTGCCGGTTCGGACGGGGCGTTCCCGACCACCAGATATAGGCTTTTGAAGTGGGGATACTTGCCGGTTTGCACGGCCTCCAGAGAGGGAAGCTGGCCGTTGAAGATGAGCGGCTTGAGATTCCGGCTTTCGCTCAGGATCTGGGCCAGCGTCGTCATCCCAAAAGATCCGGGTACCGTTTCCAAAGCGGCCGCGTTGTCCTGGTCGTTCAAGGCGATAAACAGGTCTTTTCGGCTGTGGGCTTCCGTGACGGCCGCATCCATTTCCGGCGAGAGGCCGCGCAGGAGCCTGGTATCGCTGTCATGCTCGGGACGGAGGATCAGGCGCAAAGGCGTGCCGTCGGGCCATGAAGACGTGGCGCCTGAATAAATGGCCAGCAGGTCTTCGAGTTCGAGACGGTCAAAGGTCGTTTTCTTGTGGACCGCAAAGACGACGGGGGTCCGGGCGTAGAGGATGGCGGAAAGACCTTTCGCGCGTTCGTCCTGGTTCAGCGGTCGAGCGCTGAAGGCCAACGCGACCTTTTCGGCGTCGAGCGCCTTTATGCCGCCGCCCGAGCCGAGGCTCGGTAGAACGACCGTTTTGATGTCGGGATGATCTTCAGAAAATGCCTTGGCCAGCAATTGCATGCCGCCAAGCGCGGTTCCGGTGCCGCCGATGACCAGCTCGGCCTTTTCTTCACCTGCATGTGCTAAAGAGGAAAGGGCTACAATAATTGTTGCGAATAGAACTGACGAAAATGTTCCGGCGGAACGTCCATGAAGTGAGCCGTATAAATTTTTCATCTGCCCAAGCTCAATTGATCGATTCTGGGCTCATTTATATCTTATTGACGTATAGGAAGAGTAAACTTGGGTTCTTGATGAAAATCTCTTGAATTCTATCGTCATTTATATAGTAAAGAAAAACTTACATTTTTTAAATTTTGAGCCGGAGGATAACTTTATCAGATGATATACTGCTTCAAACACGGTAAAGGCGTGCAGTCCTGACTGACGGGCTTTGGTTGACAGCCTGAAGCCCCAATCTGATTGCGTCAGTTGCTGAACAGCGGCTGACGGCATTCCAGCCCGACAAGGCATTTCGGATTGTCCCGGGTCGGGCCGAGTTGGGGGAAGGTGGCCTGTTCCCTGTCGCAGTAGCGTCGGTCCGAGACATAGCGGGAGAAGGTGTAAGGCCCGGTCGTGAAGACGACTGAACCGTTTCGCTTCACCATCTGCTGTGCCTCATGGCAGGTCATGCGTCGCAGATCCGGTCGGGCAAGAGCGAACTGGCCCGATGCAAGGACAATGCAGAAAGCGATCGAAGCGATCTTCGTCGTGGACTTCATGAGAGCCTCCAAAAAACACGAAAACGGTCAGGTGCGCACAATCAATTCAGGCTGTCGATGAAAGCCGGGCGGCACGGTCCCAAGGGAAGACGGCAATGCCCGCGCCTGCTTCGATCGGCACGAATGTATCCCGCGCGTCCTCAGCGATCCCAGGGCGAAAACAGAGGCTCCCGGCATTCATAGCCGACAAGGCATCTGGGGTTGTCGCGGGTCGGGCCGAGTTTGGGATAGGCGAGTTGTCCCCGGTCGCAGTAGCGAACATCCGCGACATAGCGGGAAAAGGTGTATTGCCCGGTCGTGAAGACGACAGCGCCATTGCGTTGGACCATGTGCTGGGCCTGTGAACAGGTCATTCGTCTCAGATCAGGACGCGCCTGGGCAACCTGGCTCAATGCCGGGATAGTGAAAATGGTAATCGCAATGATTTTCGCAAGGGACCGCATGCGTGCCTCCAGATACAGCGCCAATGACGGCAGGTCATTCCTGAAATAGAGCAGTCCTACAGAAAAGCGACAAGATGGAGAGATTGCGGACCCGGAGTCGATGACGGTCAGCTTTGCGACGGCCGGTCCCGAAGCAGTTCGACGCTGACTTTTCCGGTCGGAACCGGAAGCGGCGCGCTGGGCTTGTGAACGCGGATCCTGATCTTCTGGATGCGTTCATCAGATTCGAAAATCGCCTCGATCACCTGCGCGGCCAGCCGCTCGATCATCTTGAAGCGGGTTTCCGTGACGGCGGTTTCCACCGTCTTGACCAGGGAGGCGTAGCAGACGGTGTCTGCGTATTCGTCGGTCTCACTGACTTTCTGAAGGTCCACCCAGCAGGTCAGATCGATGTGGAACCTCTGGCCCAGCTTTGCTTCTTCGGCAAAGAGACCGTGATAGGCAAAAAAAGCGAGGTCTTCGAGGTGGATCGCATCCATGGCGCTTGATCTTCCGTCAGAGGGCCTCAGGGAGGGAGGCGCTGCGACGGGCTTAGAGGCTTCATTTGCGAAAAGCGAGTCCCCCGGTCAAAAATATCCGGGCGCGCCGGAGGCGGGTTATCATCAGGTTGCCGGAGAGCAGACCCCGCCCGGCAATATGTCCATGGCCCCCTCGAGGGAGAACCCGGCCTGGCGGTCGTCGTCGAACAGAACCGACAGGTAGCTTGAGGATCTGAGGCGATTCCACAGGTAGACGAAATTGTCCGCGCATGTAGGACAGTCCGTCGGCAGGTAACCGTTGCTGTCCGCGGTCAGCTTGACGAGGGTGCGACCGATGACGATTCTGACCCTCTTTCTGGGCGGAGCGGGATGACCTCCGATACCGATGCTGATCAGGCTGACCGGACGGTTCTTCTGTGCCTTGCACCAGATCGTGAAATGAGAGCCGTCGCTGTTGGCCGTCCAGTATTTCGTAAAGCCCTGAACCGTTCCGCTGTGCCATTTGCCGATATCGGCCGCAGTAGCGGACGCCGGTATCAGAGCGGTTATTAAAACGATTGCGAGTTTTCGCGGATCGATCATAGGTTTTCCTCCCGAGATCGAAGCAATAGAGCTGAAATCTGTTAAAATTGATTATATGACTTTGCTTCTGGAAGGTTTCCCGACTTTAGACTGACCCGACCGTTTGTGTCGCGCAGCCTGTTTTTCCGGCATTTGCGAGGGGTGGCCCATCTTTTGGATATGTTGCACGCGGCGCGGCCTGCACATACAAACGTTGGACGATAAAAAACGGGCTGAGTTTGCATGTTTTCCAAGATCCTGATTGCCAACCGTGGTGAAATCGCATGCCGGGTCATCAAGACCGCCCGGCGCATGGGTATCAAGACCGTGGCGGTCTATTCGGATGCCGACCGGGATGCGCTGCATGTGGAGATGGCGGACGAGGCGGTCCACATCGGCCCGGCGGCGGCTGCCGAATCCTACCTCATCCCGGAAAAGATCATCGCAGCCTGCAAGGAAACCGGTGCGGAAGCGGTGCATCCGGGCTACGGCTTTCTGTCGGAGCGGGCCAGCTTCCCGGAAATGCTCGCCAAGGAAGGCATCGTCTTCATCGGCCCGAACCCCCGCGCCATCACGGCGATGGGCGACAAGATCGAATCCAAGAAATTCGCCAACGAGGCCAAGGTCAGCACGGTTCCGGGCTATCTCGGTGTGATCGAATCGCCGGACCACGCGGTCAAGATTGCCGAGGACATCGGCTATCCGGTGATGATCAAGGCCTCCGCCGGAGGCGGCGGCAAGGGCATGCGCATTGCCTGGAATGCGGAAGAAGCCCGCGACGGCTACACCCGTTCCAAGTCGGAAGCCGCATCTTCCTTCGGCGATGACCGGGTGTTCATCGAGAAATTCATCGAGAACCCGCGCCATATCGAAATCCAGGTGCTTGGCGACAAGCACGGCAACGCCATTTATCTGGGCGAGCGCGAATGTTCCATCCAGCGCCGGAACCAGAAGGTGATCGAGGAAGCGCCGTCGCCGCTTCTCGACGAGGAAACGCGCCGCAAGATGGGCGAGCAGGCCGTCGCTTTGGCCAAGGCCGTAGACTATGACAGCGCGGGCACCGTGGAATTCGTCGCCGGTCAGGACAAGAGCTTCTATTTCCTGGAAATGAACACCCGCCTGCAGGTGGAGCATCCCGTTACCGAGCTGATCACCGGGATCGACCTTGTGGAGCAGATGATCCGGGTGGCTGCCGGCGAGAAGCTGGAGATCGCACAAAAGGACGTCAAGCTGAACGGCTGGGCGGTGGAAAGCCGCATTTACGCGGAGGATCCTTACCGGAGTTTCCTGCCCTCCATCGGCCGGCTGGTGCGCTACGCGCCGCCGGAGGAAAGCAGCAGAGACGGGGTTACGGTCCGCAACGACACCGGTGTGGTCGAGGGCTCGGAAATTTCCATGTTCTACGATCCGATGATCGCCAAGCTCATCACCCATGCGCCGACACGCGACGAAGCCATCGACGCCATGAGCGAAGCGCTGGACGCCTTCTATGTGGATGGTATCCAGCACAATGTCCCGTTCCTGACCGCTCTCATGAACCATCCGCGGTGGCGCTCCGGCGAACTGGCGACAGGCTTCATCGCCGAGGAATATCCGGACGGGTTCTTTCCCTCCGAACCGGATGATGAGGCTCGTGGGGTTCTGGCGGCCGTTGCCCTGTCCATGGGCGCGCTCAACCGGGAACGGCTGGATCATCTTCCAGGTCGGCTGCGGCCTCACTCCGGGGCTGTCCGGGAGGACTGGGTGGTCCGGATCGACAAGTCCTATGTGCCGATCCGCCTGGCTGCCGGCTATCCGGGGACGCCGATCGAAATCGATGTGGCGATCGGGAACGGACCGGTCACCACGGTTGAGTCGGACTGGGCTCCCGGGCAAGCGCTCTGGAGCGGGTCTGTCGGCGACCGCTCCGTCGTCGTCCAGGTCCGTCCCGTTCTGGGCGGCTATCGCCTCGACTGGCAGGGCTTTTCGGTGATTGCCAAGGTCATGACGCCGCGCATGGCCGAACTCGATGTACTGATGCCGGAAAAATTGCCGCCGGATACCTCCAAGATGCTGCTTTGCCCGATGCCGGGCCTGGTTGTGTCCATAGCCGTGGAAGAGGGCCAGGAGGTCAAGGCCGGCGAACAGCTGGCGATCGTCGAAGCCATGAAGATGGAAAACGTGCTCAGAGCCGAACGGGACGGTACCGTGTCCGCGATCAAGGCGAAGGCGGGGGACAGTCTTGCCGTCGACGCGGTGATCATGGAATTCAGCTGAGTTTTCGTAGCCGACGGAATTCGAGGCGGCGCGTGTGTCAACGTTCGGGCCGCCTTGCCGTTTCTGCCTCAAGCTCCGCGTCAACGGACCTGTGACATCGTATAGGCTTTTCCTGGCCGGTGCGGCGGTATACAGAGCGGTATAAACGTCTTCTTCAGCTCTGTCGTCTATCGGGCCTTTATGACCTATTCCACACTTCTGTTCGATCTGGACGGTACGCTGACGGATCCCTTTATCGGCATCACCCGGTCCATCCAGTATGCGCTGGACAAGATGGGGGCGTCCCGCATTCCCGAAGCTGCAGACCTGCGCTGGTGCATCGGACCGCCGTTGTGGGAAAGTTTCGGCGTTCTCCTGGAAAGCGAAGACAAGGCGGTCCAGGATCGGGCGGTCGCCCTCTACCGGGAGCGTTACACCACGGAAGGGCTGTTCGAAAACACGATCATCGATGGTATCGAACGCCTTGTGGCCGATCTGGACGCCAGCGGACGCAGGATGTTCGTGGCAACCTCGAAACCTCATGCCTATGCGGCCAGGATCATCGAGCACTTCGGCCTGACGCCGCATTTCGGCAAGGTCTACGGCTCGGAACTGGATGGCACCCGCTCCGCGAAGGCGGACCTGATCGCCTATATCCTTGAGGAGGAAAACATTGCTGCAACCGACTGCGTGATGGTGGGAGACCGAAAGCACGATCTGATCGGGGCCAAGGCCAACAAAGTCGCCGCGCTGGGCGTCACGTGGGGCTACGGCAGCCGCGCGGAACTGGAGGCGGAGCATCCGGAAGCGATTTTCGATCGTCCGCAGGAACTGGAAGCCTGGGTCGCCACAAGTTGAGGCGGTTGCCTACATGAATTCCACAGGTTGTCGCCGGTGAGAAATCGCTAATCGGAATTTATGTTTTTGCGCAGTCTCAGCCGGGATTCGTGCCCTGACGTAATGAAATGTTATCGAGTTCTTCCTAAGTAAAATGCGTTACGGACTTCGGGATTCTGGATGTCGATGACGAGTGTGGCAAAGGAACTGGTGAGCGCTGGCACAGCGCCTAAAACCGTCGGCTATTTCGGCAAGCCGCAAGAGCCTCGTCCTGCCGTTCCGACCCGCTATCGTCTCCTGCCTCTTGATATCGCCTCGATTTCTCCGGTTGACGATCTTCGGATCTGCATCGTTTCGGTTTCGCCGGACGATGCCGGTACAATGCTTCGCCAGGTTCGTGCCGGGGTCGGGGATGCCTGCTACGTGATCGCCTATGTTCGCGAAGGTCTGGGTGGCAGATGGACACCGCGCCTGCTGGACCTGGGAGCGGACGATGTCGTGAGCGAAACGGGGCCGGATCGCCTCGATCTGCCGCTCCGAAGGGCGGAAAGGGCCGCCGCTGTCCGCGGCCGTATGCAAGAGGCGGTCTCCCGGCTGGAGGGCGAACGCGACATTCTTCAGGCCGCGATCGACAATCTTCCCTCGCCGATCTTCTTCAAGAACAGGCAGGGGATCTACAGCGGCTGCAATGTCGCCTTCACCCAATTTATCGGTCTCCCGGCCGAGAAGATCAAAGGGGCCAGCGTCTATGACGTCGCGCCTGAGCATCTTGCGAAAGTATACGAAGAAGCCGACGAAAAGCTGATGCAAAAAGGCGGCTCGCAGTTCTACGAGGCCGAGGTGTGCTATGCGAACGGTGAGAAACGTCATGTGATGTTCAACAAGGCCGTGACGCGTGATCCGTCCACCGGACAAGTGAACGGTCTTGCAGGCGCGATGCTGGATATTACCGAGCGCAAAGAACTGGAAGAACAGCTCCGGCTCGCAGCCGAGTTCGATCACCTGACCGGGGCATTCAACCGGCGCAAGTTTTTCAAGTCGGCCGGGGTGGCAGAAGCGGAAGCCCGGGAAAACGGGGCCGGTCTGGCCGTTCTCGTGATTGATGTGGACAATTTCAAGAGCATCAACGACCAGCATGGCCATGCGGTCGGCGACAGCGCGCTTTGCCATCTGGTTGAACAACTGGGCGAGCACCTGAGCGAAGGGCATTTTTTCGCGCGGGCCGGGGGCGAGGAATTCTTTGTTCTGCTCAGGGATTGCGATCTCGACCAGGCCGCCGCCATGGCGGAATCCATCCGGCAGAGAATCGAGAACAGCATCTTCAGCGAAAGCGGCGTGGTGCTTTCCTATCATGTGAGCATCGGTGTCGCGGCTCTCGAACCGAACGAGACGGTATCCTCGGCGTTGATGCGGGCCGACAAGGCCCTCTACCGGGCCAAGGAAGTGGGCCGGAACCGGGTTTTCGTCGCCTGATGCCTGCGTACGCGGGTGTTTTATGATAATCTGAAATCCTTTTAGGACAGATCAGAATGCTTCCGCCGGCCAACGGCGGACAGGGAAACCCATGACAGCTGTAGACAAATGCGTTCGGGCGATCATCCGCGGCCGGGTGCAGGGTGTCGGCTATCGCGCCTGGTGCGCACAAGCCGCAAGCGCACGCGCTCTGGCCGGTTGGGTCCGTAATCGCCGTTCCGGGGAGGTCGAAGCCTTGTTCTGCGGAGAGAAAGCAAGCGTCGATGCCATGCTCGCAGTTGCGTGGGAGGGGCCCCGGTTCGCGAGGGTGCTCGAGGTGGAAGTCATTGGAGAGAAGGCAATCCCGCCCGGGCCTTTCGAAGTTCGGGATACGTATTGAGCATCGCCTGGCGTTGCCGCTGCACCATCATCGGCCTCGGTGCCAGCTTGGTTTTCGCAAGGTTTTTCAGCGCCCGGCGGTTCGCCTCTGGCGGCGTCCCGTTATTTTTCCTAAGCTTTTCCACGTGTGAGATTCCCTTGTCATGTTATTCACACGCAAATGTCGTTTACCGTGGGACTCGGATTGTAAGCCGGCTTGTCGGCGCACAAGTGTTTGATCGAAGGAGATGATCGTGAAGATTGCTGTTCTTGGTGGAGATGGGTTTGTCGGCTGGCCGACGGCGCTGCATCTGTCCGATCTGGGCCACGAAGTTCACATCATCGACAATCTGAGCCGGCGCTGGATCGATACCGAGCTTGGCGTGCAGTCGCTGACGCCGATGGATTCCATCCAGGAGCGCACCCGGATCTGGAAGCAGGAAACGGGCAACAAGATCCATTTCCACCTGATCGACATCGCTTCCGATTACGAAGTCTTCAAGAAATGGCTGGCCGAGGCGCGGCCGGACGCGATTATCCATTTCGCAGAGCAGCGGGCCGCGCCCTATTCGATGAAATCGGACCGGCACAAGAACTACACGGTCAACAACAACGTCAATGCGACCCACCACCTGCTGAATGCCATGGTGGAGCTTGATCTCGACGCCCACCTCGTTCACCTGGGGACCATGGGCGTCTATGGCTATTCGACCGTGGGTGCCGCCATTCCCGAGGGTTATCTGCCGGTCGGCATCGAGACCATGGAAGGGGAGACGGTTTCCCAGGAAATCCTCTATCCGGCCAATCCGGGCTCGATCTACCACATGACCAAGTGCCTGGATCAGCTCCTTTTCCAGTTCTACGCCAAGAACGACGGCTTGAGGATCACCGACCTGCACCAGGGCATCGTCTGGGGCACGCACACCGAGCAGACCCGGCGCCACGAGCAACTGATCAACCGGTTCGACTATGACGGCGATTACGGCACGGTCCTGAACCGGTTCCTGATCCAGGCGGCGATCGACTATCCGCTGACGGTGCACGGCACCGGCGGCCAGACGCGGGCCTTCATCCATATCCAGGATTCGGTGCGCTGCATCGAACTGGCGCTGAAGAACCCGCCGGCGAAGGGCGACCGGGTCAAGGTGTTCAACCAGATGACGGAAACCCACCGGGTGCGGGATCTGGCGGAACTCATTTCGAAGATGACCGGTGCGAAGATCGCCTGGCTGCCAAACCCGCGCAAGGAAGCGCCGGAAAACGATCTGGTGGTGAAGAACGACCAGTTCCTGAAGCTTGGCCTGGAGCCGATCACGCTGGCCGAAGGGCTGCTTTCCGAAGTGGTCGATGTGGCGAAGAAATACGCCTATCGCGTCGACCGCAGCCGGGTTCCGGCCGTGTCCGCCTGGACCAAGGAAATCGCCAAAGAGGTGGAAAAAGACCCGGAACACCCACGCCTGCGCTCGGTATCCTGAATTCATGCCCGTCGAAGATATCGGGCCGGTATTTGAAGAACCGGCCCGAAACGCCCACGCCTATGTGACCCTTGTCACCAATCCGGACTATGTGACCGGCGCGGTCGCCCTGTTGCGCTCGCTGCGCCGGACGGGGACAGAGGCCGATCTGGTGGTGCTTCACACTCCCGGCGTGGACGGAGTGGATCTGGATGCCTTGCGCGAATTCTCGCCACGGCTCGGGGCGTGCGAACGCCTGCCCACATCCGCCGCCTTTAACGAGCGCCATGAGCGCGGACGGCTGCATCAGGCTGCCCCCTTCACCAAGGGCGGCAAGCCGGTGTTCCACACGCCGCTCGACAATTTCGTCAAGCTGAGGCTGTGGCAGCTGGAGGATTACGAGAGCGTGGTCTTCATCGATGCGGATGCCATCGTGTTGAAGAGTTGCGACAAGCTGTTCGGCTATCCCGAGTTCTGCGCCGCGCCCAATGTTTACGAGGCGCTTGCCGACTTCCACCGCATGAACAGCGGTGTCTTCACAGCGCGGCCGTCCAGGGCGACCTTCGCGCGCATGATGGCGGAGCTGGACCAGCCGGATGTGTTCTGGCGCCGGACCGACCAGACCTTCCTTGAGAGCTTTTTCCCCGACTGGCACGGTCTGCCGGTCTTCTGCAACATGCTGCAATATGTCTGGTTCAACTTGCCTGATCTCTGGGACTGGGGGCAAATCGGCGTGCTGCATTTCCAGTATGAAAAACCCTGGCAGGCGGACAATCCGAAGGCGGAACACCTTCAGCCGCTGATCGACCTGTGGCAGGCGTATTATACCGGCAAAGGCATTCCCGACGACATTGGTGCGCTGCCGGGACCTTCCGGCCTCAAGAAAGAAACTCCGTAATGCATGTGCTTTTGACCGGCGGGACCGGCGCGCTCGGGCGGTTCATCGCCGCCGGCCTGCTTGAGGCCGGGCACGCCGTGTCATTTCTCGGGCGCACGCAGCCGGAGGATCCCCGGATTGCGTTCATCGCCTGGGATTTGTCTGCCCCTGATATCGATCTGCCGGCCGCCGATGCACTGGTGCATTGCGCGCTGGCGCATGTGCCGGGCCGGTACCGTGGCGGGGAGGGCGACGATCCGGCGGGCTTCCTGCTTGCCAATGTGGACGGCACGCGCAAGCTGTTCCAGGCGGCGAAGACGGCCGGGGTGCGCCATTGCGTGTTCCTGTCGAGCCGCGCGGTCTACGCGGACAACGGTCAATGGGAAGTGCTGACGGAGGCGGCCGCGATCCGTCCCGATACGCTCTACGGCCAGGTGAAACTGGCGGGCGAAGAGGCGCTGCGGGCGCTGTGCACTGAGCATTTTTCCGGAACCACCTTGCGCGCGACCGGCATCTACGGCCTGCCGCCGGGGGCTGCCACCCACAAGTGGTCTGAGCTTTTCTCCAATTTCAGGAACGCTGCCACCGTGATGCCGCGCGTGGGTACGGAGGTACACGGCGACGATCTCGCCGCTGCCGTTCTGCTCGTTCTGGAAAAGGTGGATGAGCGGGCAGTGCCTTACGAGGTCTATAACGTCTCAGACCTGCTGCTCGACCGGCAGGATTTGCTGAAACTCTTTGCCGAGGCGACGGGTTGTCAAACCGCGCTGCCGCCCCGGGCGGCCGGTCCTGTCGGGGTCATGGAGCCGGGCAAGCTGAAGGTGCTCGGTTGGGCTCCGGGCGGCATGGGAAAACTGCGGGAATTCGTGGAAGCGGTGGCGGCTTCCGGGGAAGCGGATTAGTTTTCAGCCACGCCGACTGTTGAAGTCGTGGAACTTCACGACGATGTCATTCCACTCGGCATCTGTCTTTGTCTCAAAATTGCCTTCGAGCAGCTTGATCCATTTTTCTCCGAATTCGCGATAGAAAGTTATCGAAACCGGCTCGGAGTTTGTTACATGCGGTTCCCAATTACCTTTCATTTCACTTAGGGCTCTAAGCTGTTCGATAGTTATCGAGCCTTTCAACGCATCCAGCTCCCTAAAAGCTTTCCAGCTTAACGTGATCATCCACTCTCGTTTTTCATTGTTATCAATGAATTTGTCCAAGCCGGTATAGACACATCCTGGCGGATAGGCGGTTCCCGATTCCACGAATTGCTGCCGGAGTTCGTGCTTCCATTCAACTCCATCGTTTTCCTTGTCAATCTGCCGGACCAAAAGGCAAAGCCAGACTGCTACATGATTATCGCGGGCCCAAAACCCATAACCCGCAAACTCTGTGAATGATGTTCCCATGGGAATATTAGGTTCGAAGCCCGGATGGAAAGCAATGGCAAGTATGGGACTTAGGGCGCGCGTTCCATCCTCAGGTTGCCGTCCCGGGCGAACGCCGTGAGAGCCTCTGCTCAAGCAATCGGCCTCACGGAATACTGGCCCCACTTTCACGAGGAAGACAATGGAGCGTGGAGTTGGCGCTTCAGTCTGGCTAATAATTCTTGTTAGAAATTGTTAGGACTGCCATACTTCACCTATGAAGGCGGAACCCATGAAAACACTGACCATTTCCCTTTCTCCGCATCAGGTGGCGCAGCTGCAGGATGCGGTGAAATCCGGCTCGTATGCCTCCAACAGCGAGGTGGTGCGGGATGCGTTGCGCCTTTGGGAGCAGCGCGAGGAACTGCGCAAGCTGGAAATGGCGCGCCTGAAAAAGGCGTATGATGAAGGAATGGCCAGCGGTGAAGGCCGATCGGTTGATGCAGATACTTTGTTGGCGGAGTTGAAGGCGGAAGCCCGGTCGCGTGGCTGACTTTGTTTTAAGTCCTCGCGCGGAACAGGATATTCGCGGTATCTGGCACGAGATTGCAGCGGATAATGAGGCGGCTGCCGATAATTTGCTGCGACGGTTCTTCGACAAGATCGAACTGGCGGCAGGACAACCGGAAATGGGCGCTCCCCGCCCGGAATTGAGCCCGACCGCCCGCATTTTGATCGAGGGCAGCTATGTCATCGTCTACGAGCCCATGCCCTGCGGGATACGGATTGTGACGGTCGTATATGGCGGCCGAAAACCTGAGAACTGGCTGTAGGTCTCACTCCACCGTCCGCGTCTCTCCAAAAATCTTCTCGAACTCCGCGCGCAGGACTGTGTCGTTTTCGGCCATGGAGACGGGGATGCCCAGGTCGACAAGGCTGGTGACGCCGTGGTCCTGGACGCCGCAGGGGACGATGCCGGAGAAATGTTCCAGTTCCGGGTCCACGTTGAAGCTGATGCCGTGGAAGGTCACCCATTTGCGGACACGAATCCCGATGGCGGCGATCTTGTCTTCCACGTTGGCGCCCCGGTCCGGACGGCGCACCCAGACGCCGACCCGGTCCTCGCGGCGTTCGCCGCGGATGTGATATTGCCAGAGCGTGTTGATGAGCCAGGCTTCGAGCGCGGCCACGAAGGCGCGGATGTCCTGGCGCCGGCGCTTCAGGTCCAGCATCACGTAGGCGACCCGCTGGCCGGGGCCGTGATAGGTGTATTGGCCGCCGCGCCCGGTCTTGAAGACGGGAAACCGGTCGGGGGCGACAAGGTCGCCGGCGTTCGCGCTGGTGCCTGCGGTGTAGAGCGGCGGATGTTCTATCAGCCAGACCCGTTCGTCGCCGGTGCCCGCGCTGATCCGGGCCACATGGGCCTCCATTTCCGCAACCGCTTCCTCGTAACCGATGAGATCGTCGGAAACGACCCACTCGACCGGCGGACTGGAAACCTGGGGATGAAAGTCGTGGGCGAGGCTTTCGCGTTCCGGATGGGACATGGGGTGCTTTAAGCTTTTGTTAACGATTTGCGCTGTGAATGGGGCTTAAGGTTTCGTTAAGATCCTCGTTCGCGCGCAGCATCACTCTCATATAGGCGGAAGGCTGTCATGGCCACCTTCGATGAAATCAATGTCGACATCTCGGTCGTTCTCGGGTCCTCGGAAATGCCGGTGCATCAGCTCCTGCGCATGGGCCGCGGCGCGGTGATCGATCTCGACGTGCGCGAGGACGAGGACGTATCGATCTACGCCAACAACACACTGGTCGCAAAAGGGCAGGTGGTCCTGCTCGGAGAGCGGGTCGGGATCTCCATCACCGAGGTGCTGATGCGCAGTCCCGAGGTCCGCCCCATGCGGACCGACGGGCCGCTTTGAGCGGCTCTTTAGCTGTTGTGAATTATTCTGAAAAGCGCACTTGCTAAGCAGAATCCGATTTGCTACATGAGGCGCCTCGACGCCGACCGGCGCCGGGAAAATTTTGCGGTCGTGGCGGAATTGGTAGACGCGCAGCGTTGAGGTCGCTGTGGGGTAAAACCCGTGGAAGTTCGAGTCTTCTCGACCGCACCATTTTTATTTGAGCTATCGCCCTTCGGGCTACTTGAGCTCTAGCTTTGTTCCGAGTTTCTCCTCTCCTCAGCACCACCCTTCGCTCTTAGAGCTTCGGGTGGCGAGCCACCCAAACGGCATTCGGTTTGGGATCAGAAAGCTACCCGGACAAAAAATGCGAAGGGTGTCGCCCGAAGCTGAAAGCGAAGGGGGACGGGCTGTCTACGACGTCTATCTGCTCCGTAGTATTTCTTTTCCAGACCAAACCTGAATCGGTTTTACCGGCGACCTGAAACAGCGCTTCGCCGATCACAATGCCGGCAGGTCTCCACACACCTCGAAATATACTCCCGGCGCCTCGTCAGCTATCACGCCTTTGAGGACAAGGAGAAGGCGCAAGCGTTCGAGCGATACCTGAAATCCGGCTCAGGTCAGGCCTTTGCCTGGAAGCGTTTCCGGGACTTGAAACGCCTGCTTTGCAGGTTTCAATGCTGGTGTTCTTCCTTACTTCGAACATGTCCAAGTGGTGCGCCTTCAGCCTCTGCATTCCGGTTCCCGTTTCATTTCCTGGTTACCCAATCGTTGCCGACCCGGCAGACGCCTCAGACAGCCTCGCGAAAATGCCGTAGTCTGCAATTGGATTCAGGCGCAACGCGGTGCTCCGCGACATCTCCGACAAATGCGATGGCGCGAAATGCAAAGCGGGAAGGCCTCGCTGGTCTCATCGTCCGGCGGACTACCGGGCTCCCAGACGGAGCGCCCGGACATGTTTTGATGCGACACCATGCCATTGGATGCCGGCATGGGTGGAGACTTTTGAACCAGGAGGCATGAATGAACTTGAGAGCCACGATTGCAGGAGCCTTGTTGGCGACTACAGTGGTGTGGGGAAATGGCGTGGCATACGCCCAGGATCTCACACAAAAAGAGGCGAATGCTATTGCCGTGGAGGCCTACCTCTACTTCTATCCGCTTGTCACCATGGATCTGACGCGTCGGCAGTTGCTCAGCCTGGATCCGGCCAAGAATGCGTTCGGCGGCGTGCAGAACTGGTTCAGAAATGTCCGAGCCTATCCGACCGCGGACGAAAAGTCGGTGGTCCGCCCCAATTTCGATACACTTTATACGTCCACGTTTCTCGACCTGACCGAGGGACCAATGGTCATCTCCGTGCCCGATACCGGCGGGCGCTATTACCTGCTCCCCATGCTTGACATGTGGACGGATGTCTTCGCCTCTCCCGGATGGCGAACGACCGGCACTGCGGCGGCGCATTTCCTGGTGGCCCGCCCCGAATGGCGGCCGGACCTGGGCAAGGACTTCGCCAAGGAACTGGGCCTTCCGGAAGGAACCCGGAGGATCGACGCTCCGACGTCGCATGTCTGGATCATCGGACGTACCAAGACCGACGGACCGTCCGACTATGACGCCGTTCACAAAATCCAGGACGGCTTCAAGATATCTCCCCTGTCCAAGTGGGGGCAGGAGGTGAAAGCACCTGCATTCTCGCCGGATCCCACCGTCGACACGAAGACGCCCCCGAAGGCCCAGGTCGACACAATGGCCGGAAAGGACTACTTCACCTATGCTGCCGACATCTTCAAGGTCGAGCCGCCCCACGACACCGATCAGCCGATTCTCGCGCGCATGGAGCGTCTGGGCTTCGAGCAAGGGAAGAGCTTCGATTTCGACAACGCTGATCCCGTCGTCAAGGCGGCGCTCGAGGCCGCGCCCAAGACCGCTCAGCACCTGCTGGCATGGAAGAGCCCCCGGATCGCCAATGAGGTGAACAAATGGTCGATGGATATCGACAACATTGGGGTCTATGGAACCAATTACCTAAAGCGTGCGGTCATCGCTCAACTCGGTCTCGGGGCCAATCTGCCGGAGGATGCGATCTACCCGATTGCGCTCACCGATGGTGACGGGAACCCGCTCGACGGGGCCAACGACTATGTCCTGCATTTCGAGCCATCCGACATTCCGCCCGTTGACGCCTTCTGGTCGGTGACGATCTACGATAATCACGGCTATCAGGTCGCAAACAGCCTGAACCGGTTCGCGCTCTCAAGCTGGATGCCGCTGCAGCGCAATCCGGACGGGTCGCTCGATCTTTATTTCCAGAACGAAAGCCCTGGTGCGGACAAGGAGGCCAACTGGCTGCCGGCACCTGAGGGCGGGTTCAACGTGACGATGCGTCTTTACGCGCCGCGGCCTGGGGCGCTCATCGGAAAATGGGCTCCGCCTGCCATTACCAAGGTCCAGAAGCTACCCTCTCATACTGTGCAGTAGCGGTTTGCCTGGATGCTGTCGAACGGGCTGTCTCGATCCGCGTTCTTCCTGTGAGGGCGAGGGGTCGGGACAGCATGACAACCCTACGAGAGAAACATGAAAAAGATCGTATTCTGGGCCCTGGCGGCTCAACTCGTCGCTTCTTCCTCCGGTGTCGCATTGGCTCAAACGGCACCGCCGAAGGGCTCAACCTTTGCACCCGATGACGTCAAGGCGCTTCACTCCTATGCGCCGGCCACGAACCCCGGCGACACGGGTTTCAATGCGGCCGACCGTGCGGCGATTGCCAATCAGATCTACGCCTATTCGTTTGCCTACGACAACTACGAAGCCGATGCCTGGTTCAGCCTGTTCACCCCGGACGCGGTGTTCGTCGCCGGAGTGCCGGGCGAAAAGGCGCTCTCGTTCACGGGGGAGGGTTTCCACGCGTTCTGGCGGGAGCGGATGAAGGAGTTCAGCACGTCCGGGAATGTGCGCCGTCATCTGATGTCGAACATCCTGTTCCTGGAACAGACCGCCAACACGGCACATGTCAGTGTCGTTGGGCTGCTGACCAATGCGAAGGACGGCAAGTCCTTCACAGCCGTGTCGAGCCTCAATTATGAAGGCTGGCTGGTGAAAGGTCCGGAGGGCTGGAAAATCAAGCGCTGGCACGATTTTCCGGACGCGCAGCTGTAATAGCGGCTGACAAGCGTAAAAGGTCTTCGGCCCTCACGGCCATGGCGGAACCGCCGAAGCCGTGAGGGCCGTTTTCGTTTATGCGCCCCGGATGGGAACGGCCTATTCGGGGAAAAGGAAGGTGACGGCTGCCTGGAACTGCCAGTCGGAACCGGTGTCGGGACGCAGGGCGTTGTAATAGGCACTTGCAGAAAACTTGATCGGCGCGCCGTCGATCTCTGTGAGTTTCGTCACTCCGCCGCCGATGGGCAGGGTCACGTTGTCGTTCGCTTTCGTCCAGTCCACGGAAATGACCGGGGCGGTCTGCAGCGACCAGCCGTCTTTCATGTTGTAGTTGATGAAGGGCTGCAGGGTGAGCTCGTTCGTCTCCGGTTCGGCGTCCGGCCCGGCGAAGGACCATTGGTTGACCGCCAGGAAACCGTAGGTGAATGGCGCCTTGGAAACAAAGGCCACGAATGCCGGACCTGCGGAATAGTTGCGCGATCCCAGGCGCCTGTCCGTATGGGTGGGCAGGGTTACGGCAGGACCGAAGCCCACGGCGATGTCGCCGATTTCGGTGGCGATCGGTGCCTTGGGTGAGAAAAAGGCTTCGATCGTAAGGTCGCCGAGACCCGTCTCGCGTTTCTGACCGGGGAGCGCGCCGGGCGCCGACAGCACCGGCAGGATCGGTCGCGCAATCAGGTTCCAGCGGTCGGCGAAGGAAATCGGTACGACCGGCTCGATGTTGAGGACATACAGCGGCTTGTCCGTTGCCCCGCCGAAATAGACGTTATTTTGAAACGGCACGGAGATCAGGGCGGCGACCGGATTCTGAGAGGCTGTCTGAAGATCCTGTTTCTGTGCCTTTGCCGCGTCCTCTGCGGCGGCAGGAGCAATCAGCCCGCCCAGTGTCAGTGTAACTGCCGCCGTGCGGACCGCCGTACCAGGCCAGAACCGTGTGCGCCGCCGCGCCGCGTTGTTTTCCATTCCAGTCTTCTCCAGAACAATCCGATTCGATGGGCGTCACCGATTTTTCAGCCTGCCGCTGCTTTCTGCATGGGGAGATGGCATCTAAGCGTGCGCCTTCTGCTTGCACGCCTTGGCAATAGTCGCCATGTTCGACATCGGATTCTTTGCATTTTGCGTCAGTCGGAGGGCGGATGAGCAGTGGCGGGTCGTTTCACCTGGTAAGGGCCAGCGGCTTTGGCCCTCTTCCGAAGGTTTTCGAACAGAGGGCAGGAGAATTCGCGCTGTGGCGGGCTTTCGAGCACGAGGGGCTGCCCGTGGAAGTGATCGGCGCGCCACAGACCCCCATTCCGCTCCGCTCCATGATCGATCTCTTTGAACGTTGCGCGCAGGTGTTGGGAGACCGGACTTTCGGGGTCGACGTGGGCTTTGAGATGGCGAAGTCCTGGGGCTTTGGTTTGTGGGGCCGGTATGGCGTTGGCGCACCGACCTTCGGCGAGGCGATCGAAAGGTACAATCAGACCTTCTGGGCCCATTCTCGCGGCGGGAGACTGGAGTTGGTCAGGTCGGGCGATCGCTGGCTCTGGCGCTGCGTGGCGCGGTCCATCAACGCTTCCAATACACAGCATGCAGACCATATGATCGGGCCGATGCTTATCATCGCAAGAGAATTTCTCGGTCACAACTGGTCGCCGGACTGGGTGGAAGTGAGCTATCGGCGAGACCCTGATGCGCATTTGCTCGAGGACCGGCTCCAGATCCCGGTACAATTCGGCCGCCGGGGGACGGGGATGGTCTTCACATCCGAAAACCTTCGCGCGCGGCGACGCCGAAACTTCGCAGAGGCCGGTGGCATCATTACATTGAGAGAAGTTGCCGCCGACATTGTTCTTGCCGACACGCCCGAGCCGGCCCGTTCGTTGTCGGCCATCGTCGCGCTTCGGCTGCTGGAAGGCCGGACGGATATCGAAGGCACGGCCCGGATGGCGGGTATCAGCGTCAGGAGCCTTCAGCGCCGGCTCATGCAGAACGGCCACACCTACAGGGAAATCGTCTCCGGCACGCGCAAAGCGCGCGCGCTCAGCCTGTTGCGGGAAACGGATCTGCCGATTGTCGAAGTCGCCATGCTGCTCGGTTATGAAGACCATGCCAGCTTCACCAGGGCCTTTCACCGCTGGATGGGCTGTTCTCCGCTGCAGTTCAGGCGTCGACCCTCTTCGGCTGCGCTGGCGTAAAATGCAAAGCCGACAGCTCTGACCTTTCCTAGACCTCATCGGGTTGAAAACGGTTGATTCCGAAGCGAGTCGCCGAGCGGACGGGTGTTGATCTTGCCGCCGCCGGCCATGGACACGTGACGTGTTCAAGCGCCCGATGGAGAAATCTGCCGTGATATGGAAACGGCTCGAGGGCGGACATGCGGACACATCGTTTACATCGGGCGACAGGCACACGAGGCCTGTTCTCTGCTCTGGGTATTGCCTTTGCCATCGTTGCGAGTTCGCCCGCATGCGCACAAGGTCCAGAAGGGCCAAGGGTTCCCCCCGAAGCATCGGAAACTGCGGCACATCCGCAGTGGAGCATCGACATCGCGCCTTATTTCTGGGCGGCCGGGATGAGCGGTACGGTTGCGTCCTTCGGCGCCGCGCCCGTCGATGTCGATATGGACTTCTCTGACATTTTCGGTGACCTCGACTTTTCCATCATGGCGGCCGGAGAGGCCCGCTATGGCCGCTTCAGTCTGACGATGGATCTCCTCTATCTGAAGCTGTCGACGAGCGAGACGACCCCTCGGGGCATTCTGCTTTCGAGTGTGGGGCTCGATTCGACGATGACGGAGGTCAGCGCGCTTGCAGGTTACTCTGTACTGGACCTCCCCAACGCACGCGTCGATGCTGTCCTTGGCGCCAGGCTCTGGTCGGTCGACAACGCTCTCTCCTTCAATGGCGGGCTGCTCGGCGGGCGGACCTTCAAGGATTCCGCGACCTGGGTCGATGCCATGGGCGGGCTCAAGGGACGGGTGGATCTCTCCGACCGGTTTTATCTGACCGGTACGGCACTGGCCGGCGGCGGAGGGTCGAATTTCGGCTGGGACCTGATGGGCGGTCTGGGCTATCAGGTTACCGATCGTTTTTCCGCCGTTGCCGGCTATCGCGCGACGGGCGTGGATTACCAGGACGGCCCGTTCGAATTCGACGTGACCATCAAGGGACCGATCATCGGGGCTTCCTTCAAGTTTTAAGGTCAGACGTCTCCTGGCTCATGAGATCTGCCGCTTCGGCCGCGACCTCCGCCACGTCGAGGCTCAGGGCGAGGGTCGGCTGGTCCAGGTCTTCGAGGGGAAACCACCGCGCTTCGAGCGCGTCGTCGCCGGCCACGGGTTCGCCTGACGTCCAGCGGCACAGCACCGCGACCAGAATGAAGTGTCGGCGCAACGTGCCATCCTGCCTCCGGTCGAAGACGTCGACGGCGGTGAAAACGCGCAGCGGGTCGGCCCGAACGCCGGTTTCCTCCAGAAGTTCGCGGATGGCGGCATCCTCGATCGTCTCGCCCTGGTCGATTTTCCCACCCGGAAAGCCCCAGCGGCCCGCATCCGGCGGATTGGCCCGCCGGACCAGCAGCACATTGCCGTCCCTGACGACGGCGGCAATGGTTGCGGGGATCGGGTGCTGCGGGAGAGGGAAGGAGGTTTCCGCGGTCGATGTCTTCACAGTGGTTGCGATCCTGTCATATCTAAATGTGGTATCAGCGGACCGTTCCGCCGATCCGGGCGAGTGTCTCCTGCCGCAGAACCCGGCTCAGGTCATGGGCGAGCGGCGACGCGTTCGGCGCGACGAGCAGACGAACCTCGATGGGCGGAAGGACAGGCAGGTTCAGCGAGCTGCCGATGCAGGCGATGTCCTGCGGTCTGCCGTGGTCGGTGCGTACGGCCACCCCGAGGCCGGAGCGCAGGGCGGCCCAGATGCCCGGAAGGCTCGGGGTCGTCAGGGCCGCGCGCCAGCGCATCTGTGCCTGTTCGAGCGTCGCGAGAGCCGCTTGGCGGAACAGGCAGGGGTGGCTGAAAAGGACGAGCGGAACCGGACCTCCGAGCTGGGGTTTCAGGACAGTTTCGCAGGCGAGCCATTGCATGGGGAGCTCGCACAGAACCTCGCCCTCGTCATTGGCGCCGGACTTGAAAAAGGCGATGGCGACATCAAGACGACCGTTGCGGACTTCTTCGGCAAGATTGTGGTTCTCGCCGGCGCGGACCTCCACATGGACGTTTTCATGCGCACCGGTAAAGGCCTTGAGCGTCGCCGGCATCACGTCGTCGAAGAAATCCTGGGGGAGGCCGAAGCGGACGGCCGCCGTCGCCGTGGTCGAGCCGAGCGCAAGGGCGGCTTCGTCGTTGAGGGCAACGATGCGGCGGGCATAGGCGACGAAGGCCTCGCCGGCTTCGGTCGGCACCAGACCGCGGCCCTTGCGGACGAAGAGCGGGGTGCCGGCCTGCTGCTCCAGCTTCTTGAGCTGCATGCTGATTGCCGATTGCGAGCGGCCGAGCTGGACCGCCGCGCGGGCGAAGCTGCCAAGATCGGTTCCCGCCACCACGGCGCGTAACGCATCGATGTCGAAGGTAGGCTTCACTTCAAGAATCCAGAATTCAGATTTCAAATATATTCGTTATTCTTAAGTATAGCGCCCTGCTACCGTCCGGATCAAGCTTGGCGGTTGTCCGTGCTCACGGACGGCTTCCGGGCGCGGAAAGAATTGGACGGACGGGCGGGTAATGGCAACGGATGCAACAGCGGTGGCGGCAAGCGGAAGCCGGGATATGGTCATCATCGTTACGGCAGGGAGCATCGTGCTGGCCCTGGCCTTTGGCGTGCGCGCGGTTTTCGGCGGGGTCGTGCAGCCGCTGTCGGACGATCTGTTCGGCGGCCGGATCGAGATCTTTTCCCTGTCGATCGCGATCCAGAACCTTGTCTGGGGGCTGGCGCAGCCGGGCTTCGGGATGATCGCGGACAAATACGGCGACCGGCCGGCGTTGTGGCTGGGTTTCGTCTGCTATGCCGCCGGCATGGGTGTCTGCATCCTGGGAACCACGCCACTTGCCCAGCATCTGGGCGCGGGCGTTCTGGTCGGCATGGGCATTTCGGGCACGGCCTTCGGAACGGTTCTGGCTGTGGTCGGACGGGTCGCCCCGCCGGACAAGCGCGGGTTTTATCTCGGCGTTACGTCCGCCATGGGTTCGGCGGGCCAGGCGCTGCTGCCGCTGCTGGTGTCCTGGCTGATCGCGTGGTTCGACTGGCGCATGACCCTGCTCATCGTGACCGGGCTGCTCGCACCCATGGCGCTGTGCATTCCTTTTCTGCGCGCAGGCGGACACAGCCTTGCGGAGGAAGACCCGGTCGACATTCCGCAGACCGTGCGCGCTGCCTTCGGGCATACCAGCTTCACCATGCTCAGCGCCGGCTTCTTCGTCTGCGGCTTCCATCTCGCCTTCATTACCGCGCACCTGCCGAATTTCGTTCAGAACTTCTGCACCGGGACGCCCCTTTCGCCGGAAGAATTGCGCGGGCTTGGGCTTCGGGCCCTTGCCCTGGCCGGGTTCGCCAACATCTTTGGCACGTTACTGGCGTCCCGGCTCGGCGGACTGTTTCCAAAGCCTTATGTCCTGGCCGCGATCTATGCGCTGCGGGCGGCGGCTATCCTCTTCTTCATCTCCTTTCCCGTCACGCCGATGTCGGTGATGGTCTTCGGGCTGGTGATGGGGGGGCTCTGGCTGTCCACCGTCCCGTTGACCAGCGCGCTGGTGCTGGTGATGTTCGGTCCGCGTGCCATGGGGACCCTGTTCGGCTTCGTGTTTCTCAGCCACCAGCTCGGCGGCTTTGCCGGGGTCTGGCTCGGCGGGATCTGGTTCGACCGCTATGGGAGTTACGACATGGTCTGGTTCGTGGCGATTTTCCTGGGGCTTGCCTCCGCTGTCATGCACCTGCTGGTGCGCGAGCGCGCAGCGCCCGTGCCGGTCTGAGCCATGGTCAGCAATCTCCTCCTCCTGTGGCTCGCAGCCTTTCCGCTCATGGGCAGTCCGGGACCGGCCACGCTGAGCCTGGCCAGTCTGGGGGCTACCTATGGGGTCCGGACCAGCGTGCGGTACCTTGGCGGGATCATCGCCGGGACGACGGCGGTTCTCCTCATCATCGCCACCGGCGTCACGGCCGTTCTTGCCGCCGATCCGGTGGTGTTGACCGTGCTCCAGATCGCCGCCGCGGCCTATATCGTCTATCTCGCCTGGAAGATCGGCACGGCGCGGTTCGGCGATCTCGGCGCACAGGTCGAAGGCGGGCAGAAGATGGCATTGGTCTCGTTTGTCGCCGGTTTCGGTCTGGCAATCGCCAATCCGAAGGCGTTTGCCGCAATCGGGGCGGTCTATTCCGGACATGTGATCTTTCCCGAAAATCCCGCCCTGGATGCGGCGGCCAAAGTGGCCGCGCTGACGCTGGTTATTGCCATCGTGAACACCGCGTGGCTCGCGTTCGGTGCGAGCTTCGCCCGGTTCCTGACCAATCCGGCGATCGGCCGGCCGGTCAGTATCGTCTTTGCTCTTCTTCTGATCGCCTCGGTCGGATTGGCGATGGTCGGGGGATAGGGGCGGCGGCAGTCTGTGGCCGTGGGGAGATACCTTCAACGATAAAGTCTGAGCTGGCCTTGCTCCTGACCGAAAGCCTTTGCAGGATCACGTTTGTTGTGCCCCGCGAGGGCTGGTGATTCACAGGATGGAGGCAGGAAACCAGCGATGATATCGAGGCGTTCCACCGGGAAGATGCAGTTGGCAGTCGCTGCATTGGCCTTCATCGCTTTGACCGCCTTCATTTCCCCCGAGCAGGCGCGGAATATGCAGCGCAATCCGTCGACATTCGGCACCATGCTGTGCCGCCAGTTCTGGTATCTGGAAAACAAGATCCTGGCGGAAGGCAGGGTGTGCCTGAAGTCGGATCGTGCGCGGCGGGCGTTCAAGGCCGCGAAGCCGTGTATTTCCGACGATGAGAAAATCCTGCCGCGGCGGGTGCGCGACTATCTGGCGGAACTGCGCGAGGCGGCGGCGAAAAAGGGGTGTTTCCGGTGAGGGGCGGGCGAAGTTGGTCGAATAGGGGAGGGGAAAGCCTCGCATGGATCAGCTTCGGAAGACCGGCACATGACCCGTCCGTCGTTGAAAATTAGAGGGATAGGAGATCTGATCGGTGCGCTGTATGCGTTGGCCGACAGCGTGCAAGTCCGAGATCGGCGAGATCGGGGCCTGGGCTGACAGAGTCATCGCGGCGATCGAAACCCCTCAATACTGGCTTATCGATCTGAGCCTGCGTTCTTCTTCCAATGTGCCCGCCTGCGACGTGGTGACTTTCGATCACGTGGATTGGCTTCAGGCGAAATTTCCTGATGACCTCGCGGACATGACCGCAGGACTTGTGCTGCTTCGATACGACAACGGCCGCCTGCCGGAAAAAGAGACCAGGCATAAGCTCGGAGACCTCGCCGACGGTGGGTATGTAACCGGAATCGAGATCGAGGACATGTGGGACATTCCGCTTGATGATCTGCGGCTGAACTTGCTCAGGCTCCTTGGTCGAGAGGTCCTGACGTCCGTGGATGCGGACAGGATACGTACCGTTCATGCGGAACTGGTCTCTTCCACCCGTCTTCAGCCTTTTTAAGAAGAATTTTCCGAAGCTTGTGGAGTTCCACCGGTTTTCCGGTGGCAAAGCAACGCCGGCAAGGCTACTCCTGTGACGGGCGTGCCTTTGACGGGACGGGGGCGCCGATGGCGCGGATGGAAACGAGGAGGGAGCGATGACACAGGTCGACATGCTTGAAGACCCGACTCCTCCCGAGGCGGAAGACCTGACCGTCCGCGACGAGGAAGGCCGCCTTAATCCCGAGTTCATCGTTGCCGTCGAAGCGGCAATCGAGGCGGAAGACAGCCCAGGCCTGATCGAGCTGGCCGGCGATCTGCACGAAGCCGATACCGGCGACCTGCTGGAAGCGCTCAACGAGGAAGAGCGCACGGCTTATGTGCGGCTTCTGGGCGACGCCTTCGACTATACCGCGCTGACGGAAACCGACGAGGCGATCCGCCGTCAGCTTCTGGAAGATCTGCCAAACGAGGATATCGCCGAGGGCCTGGGCGAACTCGATTCCGATGATGCGGTCTACATCCTCGAGGATCTGGACGAGGAAGACCAGGCGGCGATCCTGGGCGAGTTGCCCTATGCGGACCGGGCGCAGCTGCAGAAGTCGCTGGATTATCCGGAAGAATCCGCCGGTCGGCGGATGCAGACCGAGTTCATCGCGGTCGCCCCGTTCTGGACTGTCGGCCAGACCATTGACTACATGCGCGAGGCGCGCGACCTGCCGGACAGCTTCTACGAGATCTACGTGGTCGACCCGGCGTTCCGCCTTCTGGGGGCTGTGGCGCTCGACAAGGTGCTCCGCACCAAGCGGGACGAAAAAGTCACCTCGATCATGACCGAAACCCGTCACTGGGTGCTGGCCACGGACGACCAGGAAGAGGTCGCCCGTATGTTCGAGCGCTATAACCTGGTCTCCTGCGCCGTCGTCGACGATGCCGACCGGCTGGTCGGGGTGATGATGGTCGACGACATCGTCGACGTGATCCAGGAAGAGGCGGAAGAAGACCTGCGCGCGCTCGCTGGGGTGGGCGACGAAGAGATTTCCGACAGCGTGGTGACCATCGCCCGGTCGCGGTTGACCTGGCTCGTGGTCAACCTGGGGACAGCGGTGCTTGCCTCCGTCGTCATCGCGTTGTTCGAGGATACCATCGAGGCCATGGTGGCCCTGGCGGTGCTGATGCCGATCGTCGCCTCCATGGGCGGCAATGCGGGCACCCAGACAATGACGGTCGCCGTGCGCGGTATCGCCACCCAGGAACTGAGCGCGCGAAACCTTTTGCGCGTTCTCAACCGCGAGATCGTGGTGAGTTTCGTGAACGGGATCGCCCTGGCGGTGCTGATCGGCTTTACGGCCTATTTCTGGTTTTCCAGTCCGGGGCTGGGCATCGTGATCGCGGGCGCCATCGTCATCAACATGCTGTTTGCCGGCCTTTCCGGGCTGCTCATTCCGATCGCACTCGACCGGATGAACGTGGATCCGGCGATCGCCTCCAGCGTGTTCGTGACCACGGTGACCGACGTGGTCGGCTTCTTTGCCTTCCTCGGCATCGCCGCCCTGTGGTTCAACCTGCCTTTTTGATCTTGCGCTGTAATCGTTCGCGATAGCGGCGGTAGAATTTGCCTGGCATTGGTAATTAATACCGGGGCCTGTCAGCCTGTTAAGGATCTCTTAAAGTCTGAAGCCGTGTTTCCGCAGATTTTTTCAATCGGCGGTGGCATGGCTCTTGCTGCACGTTTCTCCGTTCATGTGTCTTTTTTGTTTTTTGACTCAATCCGGGGAATTTGAAATGCAAACCGATGTCAGCCACAGGACCTTGTTTGACGGATCCGGTTTTAGCTCCCGATCGCATCACGAGCCGCCGGCTCCTCCCGATTTCAGAAACAGTTTTCCCGACAGTGCCGGCCGGCATACCGAATTCGCGAGTGAAACTTATGAAATCGCCGAGGCCGATCCCGAAACCGGGGAAGAGCCGACAACGGCGGCTGTGAGCGATACGCTGTCGGAGACGGTCCTGGCGTTTCTGACGGCCATTCAGGAGATGGGGATCGAGACGATGCTGGGGACGGACGGCGCCGACAAGCTTTCCGGCTGGACGAACAGCGCCATAATTGCTGGCGACGGCGACGATGTCATCAAGGTCTGGTCCGACAGTGTTGTCGATGCGGGAGGCGGCAACGATACGGTCGATGCGTGGTCCGGCAGCGCCGTCGACGCGGGCGCCGGTGATGACATCGTTCGCGCCTGGTCCGATTCCCATGTTTCCGGCGGGGAGGGGAACGATCGCATCGACATTTGGTCGGGGTCGCAGGCCGACGGCGGCGCGGGAGACGATGTTATCCACGCCTGGAGCGAAACCCGGGTTTCGGGTGGGGCCGGTAATGACCGGATCGACATCTGGTCCGATTCTTATGCCGAGGGCGGTGAGGGGGATGATGTGATCACTGCGCACGTCAACGCCACCGTCAGCGGTGGGAGCGGTAATGATACCATCTCTGCATACGACGACAGCCGTGTGGATGGCGGACGTGGCGACGACACGATCCAGGTCGGTTCGGGTTCCGTCGTGACCGGCGGGATCGGGTCCGACACCATCATAGCGTGGGGCGGCTCCGACATCAGCGGCGGCGCCGGCGACGATCAGATCAAGGTGATCGGAGAGGGAAGCACCATCCGGTTCAACGCCGGAGACGGCCACGACCGCATGGTGCTGGGGAGCGGCGGGACGATACGAGTTAGCGGCGGCCTGAACGCCGAGGACGTTCAGGTGAAGGTCGAGGGCAATGTGGCGACCGTGACCTTCAACGGCAGCGAAGATTTGTTCGAAGTCCAGATGGTGCCCGACAAGCCGGTGAATGTCGTCTTCGACAGCGGGGAAGCTTTTGCCCTTGAACCCGACGATGCCTTCAAGGTGGCCTATGAAGATGCCCGGCAGAGCGTGAAACAAAAGCTGAATGCCGGTGAGGTGGTCGGTTATGAGGACATGAAGTTACTCATGATATAGCGCCATAGGGACTTGTTGTCCCTTGCCCATCAGGAGCCACTTGTTTCAAGCGGCATCCGCGTTTTCCAGCAGATTGTCGCGCAGGGCGGCGATCCGGGCCTGCAGGTCCCTCAGGTCGTCCAGGGAAATTCCGGACGCGGCAAGGATGCAACTGGCGAAATCCGTTGTCTCCTGCTTGAGAGCGGTTCCCTTTTCCGTCAGCCGGATGCGCACCTGGCGTTCGTCCTTGTCATCGCGCACGCGGCTGACGAGCCCCAGGCTTTCCAGACGCTTCAAGAGCGGCGTGACCGTGTTCGATTCAAGATGCAGGCGGGCGCCGATCTCGCCGACGAGCTGGCCGTCCTGTTCCCACAGGGTCACCATGGCCAGGTATTGCGGATAGGTGAGGCCGAGCTTCCTCAGCAGCGGCTTGTAGACCCGGTGCATGGCGTGATTGGCTGAATAGAGAGAAAAGCACAGGAACTGGCTGAGGGGGATGTCGCCGATTTCGAGCGGCTGCGCCGGGTTCCCGGTATGTATGTCCGTCATTGAATAGGGTTCCTTGTCGACTATCTTCTAAATAATTCGCGCACGATATAATCGCAACCGCTTGATTTCTGATTTTAGTCGTTTATATAAATCGTACACGAATTAATCGTGTTCGATTTTTTAACGGGCGCGCGGATGGCAGCGCTGCAAAGAAGGAGACGGGAAAATGACGGTAGACGTGAAATACACCGCCAAGGCCAAGGCAACCGGCGGTCGCGACGGGGCGGCGGAAACGCTGGACGGCAGCTTCGCAGTCAAACTGGCGACGCCGAAAGAACTGGGGGGCGCATGCGGCCCGGGCAACAATCCGGAACAACTCTTTGCCGCCGGCTACTCCGCCTGTTTCATCGGAGCGCTCAAATTCGTCGCCGGCCAGGAGAAGGTCTCAATTCCGGCGGATACCTACATCGTGTCCGAAGTCGGCATCGGCCCGCGGTCCGAAGGCGGCTTTGGCCTGACGGTTTCGCTCGATATCGCGCTTCCGGGTCTGGACAAGGCGCAGGCGGAAGCACTCGTCGCCAAGGCGCATCAGGTCTGCCCCTATTCCAATGCGACCCGCAACAACATCGACGTCAAGCTGACCGTCCTCTGAAGACGGCTGCTGTCGGCTCTTTCCGTAAGGGGCGTGCTTGATTGCATGCCCCTTTCGCTTTTAGGATTCAGGCTCCATCACGATCACAAGGCCACGACCCCATGACCGGCACACCTCCCAGACTGGACGGCATCCTGGAGACGGCGGTCTATGTGGACGACATGGCGGCCGCCCATGCGTTTTATTCAGACGTTCTCGGCCTGACACGGATGGTCTCCGGCGACCGTCTTTACGCCTATGACGCCGGCCCGGCTCAGACGTTGCTCGTCTTTCACCGGGGCCATACCGGCGAGGACGTTCAGACGCCGGGCGGTGTCGTTCCCGGACACGATACCACCGGTTCGTCCCACTTCGCGTTCCGTATCGGACGTGACGCGCTGGACGATTGGCGAACGTATCTCAAGGCCTCCGGCGTTGACATCATCAGCGAGGTCGACTGGCCCGCCGGCGGACAAAGCCTTTACTTTCGCGATCCGGACGGCAATGTGCTGGAAATCGCGGCGCCGCCATTGTGGCCGAATTTTACCGCTTCTCCATGAAGTGGGAGTAGGTGAGGGGCCAGTTTGAAGCCCGGAGCCTCGTTATGTCCCTTTTCCAGTCTGTTTTGCCGAAACGCGTTTTTTCTCAAACGGGTGCCGTCTCCTCAAGACGTGCTGTCCGCGGGCTGCTTGCCGTGATGCTCGTCCTGACACCGGCTGGTTTCAGCCAGCCTGCAATTGCTCTTGATGCATTGCTACCGCCGCCGCAGACCGTCTCCGTTCCGGTCGATGATGCGCAGATCGAAAAGGCCCTGACGCAGCTTGACCGGTTGACCCGGGATCTCATGGAGCGTTCCGGCGTTCCCGGTGTCGCGGTTGCCGTGACCTGGAAAGGCAGGACCGTGTTTGTCCGTGGCTACGGTGTCCGCAAGGCGGGTGCGCCTGACGTCATTGATGCCGATACCGTGTTCCAGATCGCTTCGGTTTCCAAGTCGGTCGCCGGATCTGTCGTAGCCGCAAAGGTTGGGGACGGTACCCTGGGTTGGGACGATCCGGTCCGGAAATACCTGCCGGACTTCCGGCTTTCGGATGAGCGTATCAGTTCCATGGTTACGTTTGGCGATTTGTTCGCCCATCGCTCCGGGCTGCCGGCCCATGCCGGTGACGATCTGGAAGACCTCGGCTATGACAGGGCCGAAGTCCTGAAACGGTTGCGCCTGCTGCCGCTTGGCAAGTTCCGTCTTGACTATGCCTATACGAATTTCGGTCTGACCGCGGCGGCCGAAGCGGTGGCCATGGCGTCCGGCACCGATTGGGCGACGCTCTCGGAGGAGGTGCTTTACCGTCCTCTCGGGATGGAACGCACCAGTTCCCGGTTCAAGGACTTCATGGCCCGCAGGAACCGCGCCTTTCCGCATGTCCGCCAGGACGGTGCGTTCGAGGCACTCTATCAGCGGCAGCCGGACGCGCAGTCGCCTGCGGGCGGCGTTAGCTCCAGCGTCAATGATCTGGCGAAATGGATGGCACTTGTTCTGGCTGGTGGAGAATACGACGGCAAACGTCTGATCGGCGCCGAAGCGCTTCTGAAAGCGACCACAGCGCAGGTTATCGCCTCCCATTCCTATGCACCGGATGCCCGCCCGGGTCTTTACGGCTACGGCTTCAATGTCGGTGTGGAACCGTCGGGGCGGGTTACGGTCAGCCACTCCGGCGGGTTCGCGCTGGGGGCGGGGACGAATTTCCTGCTGGTGCCCGCGCTCGATCTGGGGATCGTGGTGCTGACCAACGCGGAGCCGATCGGACTGGCGGAGAGCCTGACCCGGTCGTTTATCGATGTCGTTGAATATGGCGCGCCCACGCGGGACTGGCTTCAGGCCTATGGCAAGGTGCTGGCTCCACTGACGGCCCCCTTCGGCAAGACCGTCGGCGAGGTCCCGCCTGCAAATTCCAAGGCGGCCCATCCATTGGCCAGTTATGCCGGAACCTATGAAAATGCCTATTTCGGTCCGCTCACGATCGCAGAACAACCCTCCGGACTGGAATTGACCATTGGTCCCGAGCATCAGCGATATGCCCTGTCGCTCTGGAACGATGACAGTTACACCTTCGAGCCCCGCGGGGAGAACGCGCCGGCCGGCAGCAGGTCGATGGTGCGTTTCGAGACGGGCTCACAGGGCACGGTAAAATCCGCCTGGATCGAATTTTTCGATGAAAACGGTCTCGGGACATTTGAGAAGCGCTAACCGATGGGGTTTACTTGAATGTGGGGGACAAAAAGGGTTCGGCCCGGCGGAGCGTTCGCCGGATCCGAGGTGCTCTCGGGGGCAGAATGAAAGTCTTGCAGGCGGTATTGCGGGTGCTGTTCTACATCGCCGTGGGCGGTGTCATTTCAATTGCGGGAGCGGCGTTCTTCTTCATGCACTGGGAACCGAACCGGGAAAAACATCCTTTGCGCGGTATCGACGTGTCCCATCACCAGGGCGAGATCGACTGGCAGCAGGTGGCCGGCGACGACGTGGCTTTTGCTTACATCAAGGCGAGCGAAGGCGGGGATTTCAGGGACAAGGCCTTCGAGACGAACTACAGGGGCGCAACCGGTGCGGGCCTGCCCTGGGGCGCCTATCACTTTTTCAGCCTGTGCAAGAGCGGTGCGGCACAAGCCGCCAATTTCCTCAACGCCCTTCCGGGCGATTTGCCGATGTTGGCTCCGGTGCTCGATCTGGAGTTCAAGGGCAATTGCGCCGAACGGCCGCCGCAAAAGGATGTGGCCCGGGAGATCGCTCACTTCGTGACGCTTGTGGAGCAGGCGACCGGGCAAGGGGTCATCCTCTATGTGCCGAAGCCTTTTTATGAGGCTTACATGAAAGGCGAGAGCGTGAACCGGCGAATCTGGGCGCGTTCGATCTGGCGTTCTCCCGGCTATGTGAAGAAATGGAGCCTGTGGCAATATCACATGCGCGGCAAGGTCGCGGGTATTTCCGGCGACGTGGATCTGAATGTGCTGGCCACCGATCTGCCGTTGGGCAGCTTGAAGAAGTAATCTGTAACCTGTTTATAGATTTATGAAAATTTCTATCTGTTGACTTTAACGTAAAAAGAGCTGAGTGTCCTCATTCGAAACGGCGAGGCCCCATGCAACGGCTCTATACGATTACCCAGCTTACCCAGGAATTCGAGGTGACGACGCGCACCTTGCGGTTCTATGAGGCGCAGGGCCTGCTCTCGCCGCAAAGGCGCGGACGCCAGAGGCTTTACACGCCCGCCGACAGGACCCGGCTCAAGCTGATCCTGCGTGGCAAGCGCCTGGGTTTCTCTCTCGCCGAAATCAGCGAAATCATCCAGATGTACGGCAAGGCGCCGGGCGAATCCGGCCAGCTTCGGGTGATGATGCAGAAGATCGAGGCCCGGCGCGCGGAACTTCAGGAAAAGCGCCGGGATATCGAACTCACCTTGAAGGAACTGGACGATGTGGAGGCCGGCTGCCGGCAGCGCATGGCGGAACTCGGCATGAGCGAGGAGGACGTGATGGCCGGGGAGAAAGTGTCATGATCCTGGAACCGAGAGATCCGGAATGGGAAGCGCGAGTCCGGTCAAGCTTTTCCAGGCAACCGTTCATGTCCTTCCTGGGCGCCGAGCTTACCCATGTGTCGCCCGGAGCGGTGGATATCGAACTGGCCTTCAAACCGGAACTGACCCAGCAGCACGGCTATTTTCATGCCGGCAGCACGTCGACCATCGCCGACAGCGCTGCCGGCTACGCCGCGCTGTCGCTCTATCCGGCGGGCACCGGTGTGCTGACCACGGAGTTCAAGGTCAACCTGCTCAATCCGGCGCGCCAGGAGAAGCTGGTAGCGCGGGGGCGGGTGCTGAAACCCGGCAAGACGCTGACCATCTGCCGGGCGGATGTCTACGGCCTCGGCGACACGGAGCAGGTGCATGTGGCGACCGGGCTCTTTTCCCTGATCTGCCTGCAGGGCATGGACGACTAGGAACGACAAGAGGAAACAATGAGCGAGATCCTGATCCGGCCGCTGGAGGCGGAGGACAGACCAGAATGGGACCGGCTGTGGCAGGCTTACCTGGCGTTCTACGAACAGGAGCTTGCACCGGAGGTGACCGCGACGCTGTTCCAGCGCCTCCTCGGAGAGGGGCGGCATTTCGGCCTGGTCGCGGAACAGGGTGGCCGGCTTGTCGGGTTGGTCCATGCCTTGCCCCATGACAGCACCTGGGCGGTTGAGCCCACCTGTTATCTGGAAGACCTTTTCGTCGATGGCGCATGCCGGGGAAGCGGGGTCGGCCGCAAGCTGATCGAGGCGGTTTACGCCGAAGCCGACCGGCTCGGCTGCTCGAAGGTCTACTGGCACACCCACGACGACAACGCCCGTGCCCGGCAGCTTTACGACCGCATCGGGCATCTCACCAATTTCGTCAAATACGTCCGCTGAGCGGACCTGGCCAAACGTTCTCGGGAGGAACGACACATGATCCGCAACGACTTTCCCTCCTTCAATTTCAACCTCGGCGAAACCGCCGACATGCTGCGCGACAGCGTGCGCTCCTATTCCCAGGACCGGATCGCGCCGCTTGCAGACCGGATCGACCGGGAGGACTGGTTCCCGAGGGAGCTGTGGCCGGAAATGGGCGAGCTCGGCCTGCACGGCATCACCGTGGAAGAGGAATGGGGCGGTTCAGGCCTTGGCTATCTGGAACACTGCATCGCCATGGAGGAGGTCAGCCGGGCGTCCGCGTCCATCGGCCTCAGCTACGGCGCTCATTCCAACCTGTGCGTCAACCAGATGCGCCGCTGGGGCAATGACGATCAGAAGAAACGCTACCTGGGCAAGCTGATCACCGGCGAACACCTGGGCGCGCTCGCCATGTCCGAGCCGGGCGCGGGATCCGACGTGGTCTCCATGAAGCTCAGGGCGGAAAAGAAGGGCGACCGATACGTTCTCAACGGTTCGAAGATGTGGATCACCAACGGTCCGCAGGCCGATACGCTGATCATCTACGCCAAGACCGATCCGGAGGCGGGCCCGAAGGGCATCACCGCCTTCCTGGTCGAGAAGGGGTTCAAGGGCTTCTCGGTGGCCCAAAAGCTGGACAAGCTCGGCATGCGCGGCTCGGAAACCGGCGAACTGGTGTTCCAGGACTGTGAGGTGCCGGAGGAAAACGTGCTCGGCGAAGTGGGCAAGGGCGTCAACGTGCTCATGTCCGGTCTCGACTACGAACGCACGGTGTTGGCGGCCGGTTCCATCGGCATCATGCAGGCGGCCATGGACGTGGTGATCCCTTACGTGCACGAACGCGAGCAGTTCGGCCAGCCGATCGGCACCTTCCAGCTCGTCCAGGGCAAGGTGGCCGACATGTATGTCACCATGAACGCCACCAAGGCCTATGTCTACGCGGTCGCGCAGGCCTGCGACCGGGGCGAGACCACCCGAGAGGACGCCGCCGGTGCGATCCTCTATGCAGCTGAAAACGCTACCAAGATCGCCCTGGACGCGATCCAGCTTCTGGGCGGCAACGGCTATATCAACGAATACCCGACCGGCCGACTGCTGCGCGACGCCAAGCTCTACGAGATCGGCGCCGGCACGAGCGAAATCCGCCGCATGCTGATCGGCCGGGAGATCTTCAACAAGACCGCATGAGGACTTTCCGGTCTTCGTCACGGCTCACGGCCGTTGATCAGAGTGTAACCATCCCGATTAACGGCCGTGTAATTTTTCCCTCATAGGTTGTCTTTCCGGATATTGGAGGACAGTCGGTGGAACGCGTTTTACGGTATTTTTTATCACTTTTCGTTGGCCTGATCGGCGTTGTCGCCGGGGGGCTTCTCATCTGGATGGCGATCGCCAATTCCATTTTGCTCTGGGGTGTTTATCAATACGCCACGGCGGATTCCGGACTGCTCCATGAACTGAGAGTGGCTGAGGAAAAGCTGAAAGGGGTCAGGTTCGACCTCGATAAGTTGATCCAACCCGCACTCCTGGCCGTTCTTTCGTTGTGCGCAGGGGTGTTTCTGCTGGTTATCGGCGGCAGGAGCCTCATTCGGCGATTGATGGCCGGGCTTCCGCAAGAGGATGAAGGTCGCGCCGAGACGGCCGTCGGCCGTTGGGGGCATATCGCCATTTATCTTTTCGGCATCCTGCTCGCCGGAAAGGGGCTGGTGTTCGGTATTCTGTATGTGCCGACCGATGTTCCTCTGACCTTTGCCAGTGTGCCTGGCGAAGCAACGGCAGAAAAACAATGGTCGGTTCCATCCGAGCGCGCAGGAGCACGGCCTAATTACTATGCCGTGTTTCGTTATACCGCTGCCGACGGCCAGACCTACCGCAAGGAAATGCAGCTCGATTCGATTGCTGCGGTGGAAGTGGAACAGGATCCCAATATCCGGATAGCGTATGTTCCCAATGACCCGCAGAATATGACCATTGCACGCTGGCTGCGAAGCCCGCTTGGATATATCTGGTATTTCTTATGGCGTATCCTGTTTGTGGTCGTCGGTGTTCGCGGAATAGCGAGGGAACTCAGGCCACCTGACGGCGGCGTCCGTGACAAGATCCAGCCGTCGCGCATTTCGAGCGTCGCTCCGCCGCCAGGCAGCCCTGCAGGCCTTCGGCGCACCCAGTTCGGCCGTCGCACCTGAAGCGCCAACCGGAAAGTGCCGCGACGGTCGCCAGGGGACGGATTCAGGCGGATCTTTTCCAGTTTGCTCAGGCCTGAACTTTGATGCAGGCCCGTCTTCGGACGCCGTACCGCTTGACACTCCCGCCTGTTAGGCAATTTTCTCATGGAGGCGACAGGAGGATTGCCCATGACCGGCGAGACCGATCTCGATCAACTCATCTCCCATATGCGGCCCATGCTCGATCCCGAGCCATACGTGTTCTGCACCTTCGCGGGAAAATCGATCGCGGAACTGGCGGCTTACGAACCGGTCGGCCTGTTTGCCGAAACCGAGGGCGTGAGCGCGATCCTGCCGGTGGAAAAGGCGCGGGCGCTCGGGCTTGCGGAAGCCGAATGGTTCCGCCGGATCACGCTGATGGTCCATTCCAGCCTGGCCGCGGTCGGCCTGACCGCTGCCGTTTCAGCCACCCTTGCCCGTGCCGGGATCCCGGCCAACGTCGTCGCCGCCTTTTTTCATGACCACGTGTTCGTGCCGGCGGCACAGGCCGAAGAAGCTCTGAGGCTTTTGACATGTCTTGCCGAAGAGGGCGCCGCGGAAGTCACTCAAGATTGACATTTGGCGTCTATCATTTAACGAAGTCCGCATAACTTTGTGCCATTGTTAAAAGTTGCAGGCAGGTTGTGGTAACCGGTCCTCGGATCGGAAGTGGGCTCCATTTCATGCATTTGGATATATTTACGCTTTTCTTCTTGCTGGGAACGGTGATGTTCCTGGTCGGAACAGCGCTGCTGATCGTCTGGCGGCCGAGCCGATCCGAACAGGGTCTGCTCTATTGGGCCATCAGTTTCTTCGTTCGCATTCCCGCCCTACCGCTGTTGATGGCGCGCGGGCAGATCGGCGACAGGTTGTCGATCGACCTGGGGGGCGGACTGCTGCTTGCCGGTCTCGGGCTGGGCTGGGTCGGGACCCGGATGATCGCCGGGCGCAGGGTGAGCATCCCGGTTGCGGCCGCACCCATGGCGATCTGGTTTTTTACGTGCCAGGTGCCGGTCATTTACGCTGACACCGGCCTCCGGGTTTTCGTCTTTTCCACACTGACCGCCCTCTACAGCCTCGCGATTGCCTTTGAGTTCTGGCGGGATGCGATCCTGTCGGGGCAACGGCTGAAAAAGGGGTTGGCTGCCCTGTTTGTCGTCAACGGGTCCTCCCATGCGATCCGAGCCGTCTACGGACTCGTCACCGATTTTCAGGGCGGTCTACTGGCACAGCATGACGTCATGGCCGTCTCCGTTTTCGTACCGCTGGTGCTGGTGGTGATCGGGACCCTGATCGCCATGGCCATGTACCGGGAAGAACACCTGGACACGCTGCAATACGATGCGTCCCATGATCCGCTGACCAACGTTCTCAACCGTCGCGCCTTTTCCTCCCGCGCCGAAGGTGTGTTGCGCGAAGGCCGACAGGACGGAGTGAGTGTGGCGCTTCTGATGCTCGATCTCGATCACTTTAAGACGGTGAACGATTCTCATGGCCATCTGGCCGGCGACCAGGTTCTGAAGCAGGTATGTGCCCGGGTGACGGGCATGATCCGCCGGACCGATCTGTTCGGACGCATGGGTGGGGAGGAGTTCGCCGCTCTTCTCAAGGTCGTTGCACCGGATGACGCGATGATGGTTGCCGAGAAGATCCGCAAGGCCGTCCGTTCCATGGCGATATCGACCGATGAAGGCGATCTGTCCGTCACTGTCAGCATCGGCGTGGCGGAAGATGCCGGCGAGGGGCATGGTTTCAGCGAGATGATGCGAAGAGCGGATGCTGCCCTCTACACGGTAAAACTCGGCGGACGAGACAGCGTCCGCTGCTACACCGAAGGTCAGGCTCATCCCGCAATCGGAGGAACCGGACTGGTTCCGGCTGTCGAACGGGTATCCTCGCCGGAGAAATAGGTTTCGAATCGGTGCTGCTTTTCAGTGACACCGTGATCGATCATTTCGGGCATGGCGGTTGCAATTTCAATCCGGCAGTCCCATTCCTAAAAGGAGTTGAGCAGGGGATAGGCCATGCGTGCCAAACGCCGACTGGCTGCCGTGATGTGTGCCGACGTGGCCCATTACGCGCGGTTGATGGAAGTGGATGAGGACGGGACGCTGGACCGGCTGAAATCCTACCGAGAAATCATGTCGCAATTGGCGGAGCGGCACAACGGGCGGATCGTCAACACCTGGGGCGACGCGGTCATCATCGAATTCTCCAGCGTGGTGGAGGCGGTGCAGTGCTCGGTTGAGATCCAGACGGAATTGTCGCTGCGCAACGCGGACCTTCCGGATGCCCGTAAGATGGAATTCCGGATCGGCTTGAACATGGGCGATCTCATGGTGGAGGGCGACGATATCTATGGTGACGGCGTCAATGTCGCGGCCCGTCTGCAGGAACTGGCGCCGCGGGGCGGTATTCTGCTGTCCCAGTCCGTCTATGATCAGGTGCGCAGCAAGCTGGCTTTGGGATTCGAACCTCTGGGGCTGCAGCACATCAAGAATGTCAGTGAACCGGTGGTAACCTATGCCGTTCGTCTCGGCGGGCGGAACGCACCGGAAGACGACCTGACGGGCGCGGAACGTGAAGATCGGTCACCGGGAACCACGCGGGCTCATACCGATAACGGGACCAGTGGTCCGGCAGGCGACCGGGATGCGGCCGTCCTCGCCAACGGTTTCGAGCAGGCGCGTGCCTGGCTAATGCGTCAACCGCGAATTGTCCGCAGGTGCGTCTTCATAATCGGCTTTTTCTTCCTGCTCAATCTGCTGACATCCGGGCTGTCGCCGCTCTGGTTCGTCTGGCCATCGCTGCCGTTTTTCGCGGCCATGATGTGGCATCTGTTCCTGGGAAAGGGCGATCGAAAATTCCGGGACGGATCGCATCAAGCCGATTGATCCTCGCCAAAAACCCCTTATGTTTCGGTTCTGATAACTCTTTCAGGATATGCCTCGGCTGAGGATTTGCGAGCCGCTCCCGGTTCGCATACACATTGAGACACCGAACGTCCGGCGCCTGAGCCGGCAAAACGCCAACGGAGCCCATCCCGCGCATGAAAAACTATTCGACAACGGTGCCCGCCCGTCTCGATGACGAGGAAGAGGAAAAGGCCAAGGCCCAACCGTCCATCCAGGTCGACAAGCATCTGTTCGAGGCCCGTACCGTTCTGATCACGGGACCGGTCAACCAGGAGATGGCCCGGGATATCTGCTCACGCCTTCTGGCGCTTGCGCAGGTGTCCAACGATCCGATCACCGTGATCGTGTCGTCTCCCGGCGGCCATGTGGAATCCGGGGACATGATCCACGACACGATCAAGTTCATCTCGCCGGAAGTGCGCATTCTCGGCATGGGCTGGGTGGCGAGCGCCGGGGCGCTGATCTATGTGTCGGTGCCGAAGGACAAGCGCTTCTGCACGCCGAACACCCGCTTCCTGCTGCACCAGCCGTCCGGCGGCGCGGGCGGCATGGCCACGGACATCGAGATCCAGGCCCGCGAAATCATCAAGATGCGCGACCGCCTCAACAAGATCTTCGCCGATGCGACCGGACAGCCGCTGGAGCGCATCGAAAAGGACACGGACCGCGACTACTGGATGAGCCCGGAAGAAGGCATTACGTATGGCCTGGTCGGCAAGGTCGTGACCTCTGTCAGCGAACTCGGCTGATCCGTACACGATCAATCGGTAAAAAAAGAAAAGCGCTGGCAGGGTAACCTGCCGGCGCTTTTTCGTCGCAGACTGTCCCGATCAGGCCGGGACGCCGACCGGATCCCGAGGCGCAGAATCCGTTCGGAATTCCGGGACGTTCACGACGTGGGGACGAATATGCTCCATCACCACCCGCATCTGGGCTTCGCTGCGGGCCGAGGACCGGTTGCCGCCCAATGCGTTGACGACATGGTCTACAAACCGGTCGTAACGGCTGTCGTCGAGACGAAGCGGCTCCAGGACCGTGCCGATCGGCATACCGTCGTAAAAGGGAGCGCCTCCGAATAAAAACACCAGGAACTCGCAAAGCTCTTCGGAGTAGCGCAGCACGCGGCCATCCTGAGACGGCCTGAACGTACCGTCCTGACGCAGTTTGTTTTCGAGCGTTTCGATGGCTTCCTGGAAAGCCGGACGTCCGCCGAGTTTCAGATATAAGGTCATTCCTTTGCCCTCGATTACATCGTTGATCCGATGGGAGCAAAATGGACCAGGCGCGTGCCGATGCCTGTGACATCTGTCACGGATTGCGCCTTTGGACCTCGTCACTTGTCGCGATGGGATAAACTGCAGGAAAATCAAGGGGTTCAACGGAGTGGACGGCGATGCCGCGGTTCGCTTCAGGCCTTTTTTCCAGCCTCAGCGAGCCAGTCTCTGCATCTTTGTTCCGGATCTGCCGCCTTCAGAACATCGGTGATCACGCAGATGCTGTCAGCGCCGGCGGCATAGACGTCGGATGCTTGTTTCAGGCGTATCCCGCCAATGGCGACCAGCGGGCAGGGGATACGGGTTTTCCACTCCCTGATCCGGTCGAGACCCTGGGGGGCGTGATCGACCGTCTTGCCGCGCGGTTCGTAGATCGGCCCGAGCGCAACGTAGTCAGGATCAAGCGCAAGCGCCCGTTCCAGCTCGGCTGGGGTATGCGTCGAAACACCGATGCGGATCCCGGCGGCTTTCAGGGCGGAGATGTCGGCAGTGTCGAGGTCTTCCTGTCCGAGATGGACCCAGTCCGCCCCGGCATCGATGGCCTGTTGCCAATAGTCGTTGATCACCAGAATGCAGCCGTGCGCGCGTGCGATCTTCAATGCGTCCCGAATCGCCTTCTCTGTTTCAGGCAGGCTTTTGTCCTTGATCCTGAGTTGGGCGAAGGTCAGGCCGACAGGACACAGGCGTGGGAGCCAAGCGGGATCGTCCACGATCAGGTAAAAGGCTGGCAGCATGTTGGATGTCATTCGGATTCGGTCAGATGAATTGGGAACGTAGCTCAAATATCTGCTCCGCGAAACGTGCATGGCCGTTGAGGTCCTGAATCTGCTATTGTCAGTCCAGACACTAACCCTAGGGTATTTTTTCGGGTTGAAACAATCTGTTCGGTCCGACTGCCCTTTGCGAAAAACAGACGGAGCACCATATAGGAGCTGTTCGCGACCCCTAACGGGCGGGACCGTCGTCAATCTTGAAGGAACAGGGCTCATGGTCCTTGAAGCGCCGCTGCTTGCTGCGAACGTCGTCCAATGGCTTTATTCGGAAGCCGTAGGACGCCAGGATAGCCTCGAACTGGTGGAAGAGCTGGCTACTCACTTGCGCGAAGGCGGGCTTCCTGTCGATCGGATCACGACCGCGATCATGCTGCTGCACCCGAATGTGCGCGCCGAGGCGGCAGTGTGGGAAAGCAGCGGAACGCGCGAGTTGCGTCGTTATATTGGTTCCGAAGAGCTCGATGAGCGTTATCACAACAGCCCGCTGAAGGCCGTCTTTACCGAAAGCCAGCCGGTTCGCTGCCGGATTGCGCCGGAGCCGGAACCGGATGAATTTTCCGTCATTCCTGACCTCAGGGGCGAAGGGTATACCGATTACATCGCGCTGCCGATGCCGTTTTCGGACGGGTCGACCAAGGCCGTGACCTTCGCGACCAAGGCGCCGTCCGGCTTTTCGGGCGCGCAGATCGGCGTGCTGGAATCGATCATCCGGCCGCTTGGCATCGTCTGCGAACTTGCGACCTTGAAGCGGACAGCGGAAACGCTGCTCGACACTTACGTGGGCGTGCGCGCCGGCAGCAAGGTGCTCAACGGTACGGTCAAGCGCGGCGATGGCGAGTGGATTTCCGCAGTGGTCAGTTTCGCGGACCTGCGCGGCTTCACCCGCATCTCGAATACGCTGCCGGCTGACAAGCTGATCAAGTTCCTGAACCAGTATTTCGGTGCCATGACGGTGGCGGTGGAAGCCCACGGCGGCGAGGTGCTCAAATACATTGGCGACGAGATCATGGCGATCTTCCCCTATTCCAACGAGGACGAGGCGGAGGACGCAGCAAAGCGGGCGTTGCTCGCTGCCCGGCAGACGATCCGGAGCATTGAAGAAATCAACCAGGCCAACATCTGCCTGGAGACGCCGGACCTGAGCGTCGGTATCGCGCTTCACGCCGGCGACGTCTTCTTCGGCAATGTGGGCAGCGAGACCCGGCTCGACTTCACCGTGATCGGTCCGGTGGTCAACATGGCTGCGCGGATTGCGGAGCTTGCCAAGGACCTGGATCTGGAAATCCTGGTTTCGGAGGTCATCGCCGACATCATGGGCTGCCGGGGCGGTCTGTTCGGCGAATATCAGGTGAAGGGGTTCGACGATCCGGTGCGCGTGTATTCGTCGGCTTCCGCGCTGAGAGACAATGCCAGCTTGTGCCCGGACAATACCGCCATGCGCGCTCTTGAGGCGAACTGACGGCGAAGCAGCACGATCAGGACCGCCAGCGTCATCACGGCGAAGGCGATGGGGCCGCCGAACCAGCCCATGAAGCCGATCGAGAAGAAAAAGGCCCGCTGGCCGCTGTTGAAATGGCGGCCGGCGAGGACATTCAGTTCGGCCGCCGTTCCGGCCAGCTTGCGAATGGCTTCCGTTTCCGGCGAGCCGACTTCCGGTACCGAGCCCATCACGATGCTGGAATAGTTGAACAAACGGTAAGCCCAGCCGAATTTGAAGAATCCGTAGGCGAAGATCAGCATCAGTCCGAGAACCTTGATCTCCCACAGAGCCCGGCTGCTCTCGACCGGCAGGGACAGGTCCGTCGCCACCTGTAGGATGACATCGGTGGAGTTCAGAAGCGCGAAGCCGCCGCCGATGGCAATCAGCGAGGTGGATGCGAAAAAGGCGGTGCCCTGCTGCAGGCCGGATGTGATTGCCGTGTCCATGATGCGCACAGGGCGCCGGGTCATGGAGATCATCCACGCGCGCCGGTAGTTGTCCATGGCATGGGCCAGGGTCTTGTGCCGCAAGGGGCTGAGGTCGATCAGCAGGTTGAAGCCGAACCAGGCGAACAGGAACCAGCCTGCGGCGATCAGATCGGTAAGCGAAAGAACGTTCATCATGGCCGGCCTCTTTGATTCATTCCGTTCCCAATTCGGACTGCTTCCGGACACACAAACGGCGCCTCTCCCGTGTTTAGCGCAGCTTTTTTTCTCTGGCTACAATCACTTAAGAATTTGAATTAAAAGCTAAAAAGTGAGATCAGCGTGGAATGCATTCCTGATGCCTGTTTTTTGCACTTGCGAAGTCGTTAGGGATCCCTTAACTCCTCGCCTCAATAGGGCCACATTTTGCCACGGGGCACCTCCCGCTACCGCGGCAGTGGGCAGAAAAGGTCTAAAGGGTTTTCATGGACGAAAACGTGCAAAAGTCCTGCTGGGGCGTCACTGTCTGGACAGTACTCGCTCTGGGAGGCGCGCTGGCATTGTTCATGCTTTTTCACGACCCGGACGCCGCTCAACAGGCGGTCGCGGTCGTGAACTGACAAGCAACCAGAATACGAAACGGGCGCGGATCTCCGCGCCCTTTTTGTTTGTGGAAATCGCTTGATCGGACGACATTCGCTCCCTTCCACGACCTGTGTAAAAGATCCTTCGATCCGTCCGGGTGCTTGACCTTGGGAGGTTTGCTGATACCTCATCGGGTTATGACCCTGCATCTGGTAAAATTGTGTGTTGGCGCGGACAGCGTGGAAAGCCTGCAGGCGTGGCTCGATTTCCGCATGGAACAGAAGCGCCAGGCCGGAGAGCCGCTTGAGCAGACCCATACCACGCGCATGGTGCCGACCCGCCGTGAGGAACTTCTGGAAGGCGGTTCCCTCTATTGGGTGATCAAGGGCCGGATCCAGGTGCGTCAGCATCTGGTCGATATTCGTCCGTTCACCGATAAATCCGGGGTCAAACGTTGCGACCTGGTGCTCGAACCGCGGCTGATCCTGACCCAGTATCAGCCGAGGCGACCGTTCCAGGGGTGGCGTTATCTGAAGCCGGAAGATGCGCCTGCCGACATACGTTCCGCAGGTGAGGCCGTGGCGATGCCGGAGGAAATGCGCCGGGATCTTTCGGAGCTTTGCCTGATTTAGGCGGGAAATGCCGCCGGTTCTGAAAATTTAACCTCTATAGCGCCTATTCATTCCCGGGATTGTGAAGTTCCATGGAACGTCTGCGAGGACGCGGATCGCAGGCCCTTCTGGATACTCGAATGGATGGCAACCTTGTTGACAGACAGTCGCTGGAATTTGCGGGTCCTGTTGGCGCATGGGCTGTTTACATCGGTCGGGCATCGATTGGCGCCGCCAAGGGTGATCATTCCCTACATCTATATCGCGGTCGGCGCGCCGACGGTTTTCGCCGCCATCCTCGTTCCTCTGCTTTACGGAATTTCCCAGCTTTCCCAGACGGTCTCCGCTCCCCTGATCGCCAAGGCGAAGTTGCGCAAAACCTATCTGGTGACGGGTAAAATCATCATGCTGGCCGGAATGGTTCTCGCGGCGGTCTCCATTCAGTTTGACTGGATATTGGCCGTGACCGCGATTTTCCTGCTGGCGGCGGCGGCTGTCGGCGTCGGACAGGGCGTTGGCAGTCTGGCCTACAGCACGCTCATGCCGGAATTGCTCGACAAGGACCGCCGGAGTCTGCTGTTCAACATCGCGGGCGGAATAAGCGCTTGCGCGGTTATCGGCTTTGCCCTGGCAACCCACTGGTACTTTCAGGGCGAGGACCCGCTAACAAGTCACGTGACCCTCGTCTGGCTGGCCGTTTCCAGCGGGATAGTCGGGGCCATCCTGGTCCTGTTCGTGCGGGAACGGCCGAAAGCTGCCGGTGCTGAGCAAAGAACAGAGGAGGCGGGCAATCGGGACGTGCCCGGGCATTGGGCGCAGATCAAAAGCGGCTGGGCCTTCAGCCTGGAGCACGGCTGGTTCCGGCAGTACATCATCGCCCAGATCCTGTTATTATCGATTACACAGGTCATCCCCTTCTACGCCATGCATGCTGCATCGCTGCATGCAAACGCATCTGGTTCCCTGAGTTCCATCATTATCGCCTTGTCGGTGGGGGCGGTTCTGAGCGGGCCGGTGCTTTTGGTGATGGCCCGGCGATCGATCCATACCAAACTGATTGCAGGGATCTGTGCCAGTGCCCTGTCTGCGGTCATGGCGCTTCTGATCGACGGATACCCGGACTATCAGCATTACCTCTACTACACCCCGATCTTTGTCCTTCTCAGTTTTTCGATGCAGGCCGTGAATATCAACATCAGGGTGTATCTCGGCGAGATGGCGCCCAATGACGGCGGTGCGTATTTCTTTTCCGCCAGCAAGATGTTTGCCGGATTGATCGGTATTATCGTTGCTGCCGTGTTAGGCTTCCTGGCGCATTACAAGCACGAGGCTTATCCGATCGCGATCATCCTTATTATTAACGTGATCGCGATGTTCCATGTATTTTTCTATCTGCCGCGGCTGGTCGTGCCGGCGGCGGAGCAAGCGACCTGAGACAACTGGTCCGGATTGGCAATGCCGGCTTGCTTTAGCCTGTATCGAGCCCAATTATTAAAGCTGCTGTTGATGTTGAACTGAAGGCTGAAAATGGATCCTGGTAAACCGGTTGAAAAAAAGAACACTGCGGCCAGCGAAGCGCGGGCGCAGTCGCAGGATGTCCAAAGCCGGTCGTCATCTGCAGACATTCAGGCCTTTCTGCACAAGGTGTCGGAGCTTTCCGTACCGCCCGAGGCACGCAGCCGGCTGGTGTTCGGCCTTGACGCGACCATGAGCCGCCAGCCGACCTGGGACCAGGCCTGCCAGATTCAGGCGGAAATGTTCAAGGAAGCGGCTAAGCTCTCCGGCCTGGAGATCAAGCTGGTCTATTTTCGCGGATTCGGCGAATGCCGGGCGTCGCGCTGGTTTTCCGGCAGCGAGGATCTGGCGGAAGCCATGTCACGCATCGATTGCAGGGGTGGGCACACGCAGATCCGCAAGGTGCTGTCCGCTGCCTTGTCGGCGGCGAAGGACGACAAGATCGCCGGTCTGGTCTATGTGGGCGACTGCATGGAGGAAAACGTCGACGATCTGTGTGCCCGGGCCGGAGAACTCGGCCTTCTGGGCGTGCCCGTGTTCCTGTTCCAGGAAGGCCGGGACCCGGCGGCCGAACAGGCTTTCCGCGAGATTGCGCGGCTTACCCGCGGGGCCTATTGTTCCTTCGACGCGGGCTCTGCGCGCCAGCTTGCGGATCTGCTGAAGGCCGTTGCCGCCTATGCCGCCGGCGGCCATGGTGCGCTGAAAAAGCTCGAGGCCTCCGGCGGGCAGGGCGCCCGGCTTCTGCTTGATCAACTGAAATAGGCCGAATGTTCTATCTTCTTCTGGGAATTCTGCTGCTGATCATGCTGCTTTACGCAGCCCAGCACTTCGTTCAGGCCAATCCGGCCGATCTGTCGCGCACGCTCAGGCGAGGCGGCGGGATCGCCCTTCTGGCGATTGCCGCAATATTTGCCGTGGGGGGAAGGTTCGTTTTCGCCGTTCCCCTTGCCGGTGTCGGCCTGTCGCTTCTGGGCTGGAGGCGCCTCGGCGGGGCCTTCGGCGGGGGGAGCGGTCAGGCGACGCCGGGGCAAACCTCCCGGGTGCGGACGGCCATGGTCGAAATGGAGCTGGACCATGACAGCGGAGACATGAGCGGAACCGTTCTAGCCGGACGGTTCACGGGCGCGTCGCTGGGTGACCTCAGTGACGCCGATCTGAAGGCCCTTTGGGAAGAGACCGCGACGGATGCGCAGAGCCGGGCTTTAGTCGAAGCTTATCTCGACCGCAGGCTTTCCGGCTGGCGTGAACACTTCCAGGCGGATGGAGCAGAGCGGCAGAGCAGCCCGTCGAGCGCGGGCGCCATGACAGATGAGGAGGCCTACCAGATCCTGGGGCTTTCGCCCGGCGCCGGGGACGCGGAAATCCGAGCGGCGCACCGACGGCTGATGCAGAGGCTGCATCCCGACCATGGCGGAACCACCTTCCTGGCGGCGAAACTCAACGAGGCTAAAGACACTCTTCTCAGAAGACATTGACGACATCCGTTACGCGATTACTGGTAGATGGCATAGCAGGCGAATTTCGCCCGTTTCAGAGTCTTGCAGGCGCTTAAGGCCGCAGTTTTCGTTTCAAAGCCGACAAAGCGCGCGCGGTAGAGGGTCTGGCCGTTGGCCTCGACCGGTTCTGTATAAGGCACGCGGCGGTGCAGACCGGCGGCAGTCGTTGCGCGTTTCAGCATCTCGACCGCGTCGCTCTCGGTTTCGGTCGCGGCGATCTGGACTTGCCAGCCCGGTTCCTGGTCCTTGGTGTCGCTGGTAGCCACGGTTACGGTGGTCTGTTCGGGGCGCTCGGGCGCTGCCGGCGGCACCGGTGGCAAACCGGCAGCTTCAAAGGCATTCGTCATGCGCTGCCTGACCACTTTCGGCGGGACCGGGATTGCGCCGGTGACGATCATCGGGGCTTCGAGTTCCGCCTTGCTCGGCGGGGCGGCAAGCGCGAGCAGGTTCGACGGCGCTTTCGTTGCCGGTCCCGGTTTCCGGGAGGGCTTGGGAACGTCATCCAGCTTGGCGGCGACGAAGGTCGGTGTGCGAGCGGCGGATGCGATGACCTGGTCGGTCACCTTACCCTTGCTGGCACGCGGCAGATATTCGTTGATCAGCTTCACCATCTGGGCATTGCGAGAGCGGCCGGTCCGACCGCCCATGACGACGGCGACGATGTAACGGCCGTCGCGCTTAACGGAAGTGACCAGATTGAAGCCGGACGCACGGATGTAGCCGGTCTTGATGCCGTCAACGCCCTTCACCTTGCCGAGCAGGCGGTTGTGGTTGCCGTAGCGGCGGCCGCGATAAGTGTAAACCCGGGTCTTGAAGTAGCCGTAGTATTTGGGGAACCGCTCCTGAATGGCGCGACCGAGCGTCGCCATGTCCCGGGCGGTCGTGTATTGCCTGGAATTCGGCAGACCGTGCGGATTGCGGAAAACCGTCCGCTTCATGCCCAACTGATGCGCTGTGCGGGTCATGCGCTCGGCGAATTTGGTTTCCGAGCCGGCGATGTTTTCGGCGACGGTGGTGGCAACGTCGTTGGCCGACTTGGTCACCAGCGCAAGGATGGCATCCTTGACCTTGATCGTCGATCCCGGCTTCAGGCCGAGCTTCGAAGGGGGACGGCCGGAGGCGTATTTGGAGACCTTGAGCTGCGAATTGAGCGACAGGCGCCCGGCTTCGAGTTCCTCAAAGACCAGATACAGGGTCATGATCTTGGTGAGGGAGGCGGGATAGCGGCGCGCGTCAGCGGAAGACGCATAAAGCGTCTTTCCGGTTTTGGCGTCGACGACGATTCCCGCATATTTGGAGTTAGCAGACGCCGACAGGGGCGCGGACAGGACGACTGCCGCCGCGATGCCGAACTTTACCAACAAACCCAGATTTCGTGCACTGCGATACAAACGCATACCAAACACCGACAGTTCCCATTCTGGGTCACGCACTTCCATCACGGCACCAAACCTAACCAGTCCGGCTACCGGCTGCAAACAAGCCGTTTCCCGTATTCTCTGCGATTCATTTGATGGAATCGCGGTTACGAATGAGTAAATATAAAAGGGAGAATGTCGAAAAAATTTTAGATTAAAATTAGTATTAATACCTTCTTAATTTTCGCTAAATTGCCATTAAGATATGTGGCGATGATGTTTTCTCTATATAAGCTAATAAATTTATCATTACTCAAGTATATGTATTTTTTAATTGATGGCTTGCCAAGTTTAAATTGATATCAGTTAGAATTTAGATTTCCGATTGTTTATTTTCATTTTCTTTGCTTGCGTGAACCTTGCCGCTCCTTCCTGTTGAGCCATATGGGTGGTGGCGGAAAGAAAAGTGGGTATGCCCGAACAGCGCATATTCCAGGTTGATGTTGCAGCGCAAAAAAATCTTGACAAATTTTGTGCGGCGCATAAGTTAGTGTCGTAGGGTAAACAAGTCGCCTGTCGAGGTGGCGCAAAGGCGCGTGACGCGCGAAAGCGCAATCACTCCAGGATTCAAGGGTTGGAAGAATGATGAACAATTTCGAGGAAGTGCAGAAGCTGGGCAAGGACAACATGGACATGGCCATGGAGTCGCTCAACACCATGTCCAAGGCTATGCAGGCAATCGCCGCCGAGATGGCTGACTACCAGAAGAAGTCCTTCGAGGAAGGCTCTGCCGCGGTCGAAAAGGTCGTGTCCTGCAAGTCTCTCGACAAGGCTTTCGAAGCGCAGACCGATTATTTCAAGACGGCCTATGAAGGCTTTGTCGGGGAAATGACCAAGCTCGGTGAAATGTACACCGATCTGTCCAAGGAAGCCTACAAGCCTTACGAAGGCATGCTCGGCAAGATGGGCAAGTAAGCCGGGCTCTCACGGCCTTCGGTCAATTTGTACCTGAAAAATTCACCTGAACCGGGTCCCGAGTATCCTTTGGGGTACGTGGCGGTTCAAGGGAAATTGAACCCGGTTCGAAAGAGCCGGGTTTTTCGCATTTCGGGTCTCCGAGAGGGTGTCTGCCGTTCCCGCAAACCGCTGGTTTCATGGCGTTCAAGAGGGTTGTCAGGCATGTGGAGAGTATGAATTGACCGCTATCCCCAACCTTCGGCTTTCCGTCCTTTTTCGCTGAGTTCCTCCGTGTGAAGCTGTCTTTGCTTCTGATCTTTTAAAAGTTTTTTCCTATCCTACATACAATCCGAAGGGCGGTGCCGGTTCAGGCCGGCAAAAAACCGCAGCCTCTCGATCAAATCGGCCATTGCGCAGGCGGGACTTGCGCGGCAGGATTGGTCTAGCAAGGTGGACGAACCCGGAATGGACAAGGGCTGGCGCGGGCAACCGGTCGGCTACAGGGCTACACAAGATTGAGGGCCTTTACTCCGGGTTTGCTGCTGATAGACTCGATAGGTCATCGTTTGAAGGGCAGTAGACTGAAGTATGGCAGGCGGGGCTGACTTTGAAGATGGTGACGGCGACGCCGGAACTGTTGTTGTCACCAGGACCAGAACGAATACCAAGCGCCCGAACCTTTATCGGGTGCTGCTGCTGAACGACGATTACACCCCAATGGAGTTCGTGATTCACGTGGTGGAGAATTTCTTCCAGAAGAACCGGGAAGAGGCCACCCGCATCATGCTCCATGTTCATCATCACGGCGTCGGGGAATGCGGGATTTTTTCCTACGAAGTCGCGGAGACAAAAGTGACGCAGGTCATGGATTTTGCCCGGAAGCACCAGCATCCATTGCAATGCGTCATGGAGAAAAAGTGAAGGATATCACACGTGCCGTCATTCTCTCGTAGTCTCGAAAAAGCGCTCCACCAGGCTTTGGCTTTCGCCAACGAGCGCCAGCAGGAATACGCGACGCTCGAGCATCTGTTGCTTGCGCTCCTGGACGACCAGGATGCGGCTGCCGTCATGCGGGCCTGTAACGTTGATCTGGACGTCATCCGGCGGAACCTGCTCGACTATATCGAGACGGAGCTGGACAACCTGGTGACCGACAGCGACGAGGACTCAAAGCCGACCGCAGGTTTCCAGCGGGTGATCCAGCGTGCGGTGATCCATGTCCAGTCGTCCGGACGGGAAGAGGTGACCGGAGCCAATGTGCTGGTTGCCATTTTTGCCGAGCGGGAAAGCCACGCGGCCTATTTCCTGCAGGATCAGGACATGACCCGCTACGACGCGGTCAATTACATTTCCCACGGCATCGCCAAGCGGCCGGGCATGGCCGAAGCGCGCCCCGTCGAAGGTGCGGAAGAGGAAGAAGCCCTCTCGGGCAATCCCAGCGAGAAGACGCCGAAGGCCAAGACCGATGCGCTCGAGGCCTACTGCGTCAACCTCAACGAGAAGGCGGAAAAGGGCAAGATCGATCCGCTGATCGGCCGTGACGACGAGATTTCCCGCACCATCCAGATCCTGTGCCGGAGGTCCAAGAACAATCCGCTGTTCGTGGGCGACCCGGGCGTGGGCAAGACGGCGATCGCCGAGGGCCTGGCGCGGCGGATCGTCAACGGCGACGTGCCGGACGTGTTGAAGGACGCCACCATTTTCGCGCTCGACATGGGCGCCCTTTTGGCCGGCACCCGCTATCGGGGCGATTTCGAGGAACGCCTGAAGCAGGTGGTCAAGGAGATCGAGGACTATCCGGGCGCGGTGATGTTCATCGACGAGATCCACACGGTGATCGGCGCGGGCGCAACCTCGGGCGGGGCGATGGATGCCTCGAACCTGTTGAAGCCGGCGCTGGCCTCCGGCGCAATCCGCTGCGTCGGTTCGACCACCTACAAGGAATACCGGCAGTTCTTCGAAAAGGACCGGGCGCTGGTGCGCCGGTTCCAGAAGATCGACGTGAACGAGCCGACCATTCCGGATGCCATCGACATCCTGAAGGGCCTGAAGCCCTATTTCGAGGATTTCCACAAGGTCCGTTACACCAATGACGCCATCAAGGCGGCGGTGGAACTGTCGGCGAAATACATCTCCGACCGCAAGCTGCCGGACAAGGCCATCGACGTGCTCGACGAGACCGGGGCCTCGCAGATGCTGGTGCCCGAGTCCCGCCGGCGCAAGACCATCAACGTCAGGGATATTGAGAACACCATCGCCACCATGGCCCGGATCCCGCCGAAGTCGGTTTCCAAGGACGACGTGGAAGTCCTGTCCAACTTGGGCACGGACCTGAAACGGGTCGTCTACGGTCAGGACGCGGCGATCGAGACCCTTGCTTCGGCGATCAAGCTGGCCCGCGCGGGCCTGCGCGAGCCGGACAAGCCCATCGGCAGTTACCTGTTCTCCGGCCCGACCGGCGTCGGCAAGACGGAAGTGGCGCGCCAGCTGGCGTCCTCGCTCGGGGTCGAACTGATCCGCTTCGACATGTCGGAATACATGGAGCGGCACACGGTCTCGCGCCTGATCGGCGCGCCTCCGGGCTATGTGGGCTTCGACCAGGGCGGTCTTCTGACCGACGGCGTCGACCAGCATCCCCACTGCGTGCTGCTGCTTGACGAGATCGAGAAGGCCCATCCGGACCTGTTCAACATCCTGTTGCAGGTGATGGACCACGGCAAGCTGACCGATCACAACGGCAAGCAGGTCGATTTCCGCAATGTCATCCTGATCATGACCACCAATGCCGGTGCTTCGGACATGGCCAAGGAGCCGGTGGGCTTCAATCGGTCCAAGCGCGAAGGCGAGGATTCGGAAGCGATCAACAAGCTGTTCACGCCGGAATTCCGCAACCGTCTGGACGCGGTCATTCCCTTCGGCAACCTGCCGATGGAAGTGGTCTACAAGGTGGTCGAGAAATTCGTCATGCAGCTCGAGGTCCAGCTCGCCGATCGCGGCGTGACCTTCGAACTCACCGAGGATGCGGTCAAGTGGCTCGCCGACAAGGGCTACGACAACCGGATGGGCGCGCGTCCGCTGGGCCGGATCATCCAGGAGCACATCAAGCGGCCGCTCGCCGATGAGGTGCTGTTCGGCAAGCTGAAGAAGGGCGGCATGGTCAAGGTCTCCGTGTCCGAAGACCGGGCCGGTCTGCTTCTGGAATCGATCGAGGAACGGACAACGCCACCGCCGAAGCCGAAGGCCGCAGCCGCGTCCAAGACGAAGCCGAAGCGCCGCAAGAAGCCGGCAGCCAAGGCCGCCGCCAAGCCGTCGAAGCCGGAAAGCGGCAAGGGCGGGGCGAAGAAGAGCCTGGTGCCGAAGGTGCCGCTGGCGGACTGAGGCCCTTGCCTGAAAGAAGACAAAAGGCCGGGATGCAGATGTGTCCCGGCCTTTTTCTTGAATTGAGGCTGCAGGAAAACGGGAGGAAAGTGCATGATCGATCAAACGACCCTGGTGACCTATCTGGCCATTCTGCTCGGCTTTGTCTTCATTCCAGGTCCGGCGGTCCTGCTGACGCTTGCCCGCGCTTCTGGGTCGGGAACCCGGGCCGGACTGGCAACTGCACTCGGCATTGCGGCGGGGGATCTTGTCCACACCGCATTCACGGTGCTGGGCCTGTCGGCGATGATTCTGGCCTCGGCTACGCTGTTCAGCGTGATCAAGTATCTCGGCGCGGCCTATCTGGTTTATCTCGGCATCAAGGCGTTCCGAAATCGGACGCCGGTGCGTGTCCGGACCGGTGACGGCGGGATCTCTCCCTGGCAGGCGTTCCGTCAGGCGGTTCTGGCGGAGGTTTTGAACCCGAAATCGGCCATGTTTTTCCTGGCCTTCCTGCCGCAGTTCGTTCGGCCGGAAAACGGTTCGGTCGCATTGCAGTTGTCGGTCCTCGGTGTCCTGTTCGTTGCCATGGGGCTGTTGAGCACCCTGACGGTTGCCGTCTTCGCCGGCGGTATCGGCCGCGTGCTCCGCCGCAGCGAAACGGTCATGCGTTGGCAGGGCAAGGTGATCGGCACCATCTACTGTGCCCTCGGGCTCCGCCTGGCGCTGCAGGAGCGATAACGTTCTCGAAGGATTGCTTCGTTGGCTGGCAATCGTTTGTTGCCGGTGGCGAGCTTATGCGGGGTGGGCTCATCCCCGTTTCCCGAATTGACAAATTGTCGCAATCCGTTTTTATAAGGAAACCTTCCTATTCTCCGTTTCCAGATCCTGTTTTCCAGATCCGGCAGTGATGGCTTCCAGCAACGAAATCGATCCGCCCGGCGGACCCGGTAACACCCTTCCTTCCCGTGTTTGGGCGCTGCGCGGCGCGCGGGCGGCCATGTCCATTCCTGCGCTGATCCTGACCGCTGCCTTTGTCGGCTATGCGGGGCTGGCGCGCGAAACCGGTCTGTCGCTGACAGAGACCCTGGCCATGACAGGGCTGATCTGGGCGCTGCCGTCGATTGTCGTCCTCACGGGAGCGCTCAATTCCGGGATGGGGCTCATTCCCGCGGCGATTGCCGTTGCGCTTGCCTCCGTGCGGCTGATGCCCATGACCATGGCGCTGATGCCTATGGTCAAGGTGGAGGGCAAGACCAAGCGCTGGCAGCTTCTGATCGCCTCCCATTTCGTGGCCGTGACCGCTTGGGTCTATGCCATGCGCAACCTGCCGGACATGCCGCGCGAGGCCCGGCTGCCGTTTTTCTTCGGGTTCGGCTTTGCGATCACCAGTTTCGTCTTCTGTGCGACCGGCGTTGCCTATCTTCTGGTGGAGCGCCTGCCGCCGATCCTGGCCGGCAGCCTGCTTCTGCTGACGCCGGTCTATTTCCTGTGTTCGCTCTGGGGCGCCTCGCGGCTCCTGGCCGACAAACTGGCCCTGGCGATCGGCCTTGCGCTCGGACCGGTGTTCTTTGTCTATGTGCCCGGGCTCGATCTGCTGTGGACCGGTCTTTTCGGCGGCACGGCGGCCTATCTGATACACCGCGTGGCGCGAGGGAGGCTGTCATGAGCGACGTCGCCTGGTGGTGGCCCTATGTGATGATCGTGGTGGCCGGCTGGATCGCCACCGACATGTGGCGCTGGCTCGGCGTGTTCGCCGGCGGGCGCCTGCGCGAGGACAGCGAGCTGTTTGTGTGGGTGCGTTGCGTGGCAACGGCCCTGGTCGCCGGCGTCATCTCCAAGCTGATCCTGTTTCCCAACGGTATTCTGGCGGACACCCCCATGTGGCTGCGCCTCGTGGCGGCAGGCGCCGGCTTTGCCGCCTTTCTGGCCGTCCGCCAGATGGTGATCGTCGGAGTGCTGGTCGGGGTGGCGGTGCTGATCTGCGGCTGGCTTCTGCTCGGCGGGGTGTCGGGGTAGGGGGAAAGTGATGAAGGTTCCGGTTTATTGTTGCCCACCGTGGATCGACCTATCAGTCGGATTTCAGATCCGGTGGTGACGCGGGCGCGTCGACATCACGGGAAAGGCTGCCCTCCCTGCCGGACGTCTCCCCACCATAGATCTCCCCCAACCCCCCGGCGATCTCCGCCATGGCGGCGCGCAGGTCGGGAGGGGAGAGGACTTCCGCCTCCGCGCCGAAGCGCAGCATGTCGACGCAGGTCTGGCGGATGGAGCCGACGGGCAGGGTGACGGTGGTCCAGCCGGTCTCGTCCGGCTTATCACCGAATTCCGCATGGGCGCAGACGTAGGGTGGCAGGAAGGCCTCGAACATCTTTCGTCCCCACGGCGACATGCGCAGGGTGGCGCGGTTCGGATGAAGTTCGGCTTCAAGGCGGCGGGTGCTCTCGTGCCAGTAAGCGGCAAGATCGAAATCCGCCGGGCGCTCGAAACGAGCGTCGGTCAGCGAGAATTCCAGGATACGGGAAATGCGGTAGGTGCGCGGGTTGCCTTCGACGGCCCCTACCAGGTACCAGGACCCGCTTTTCAACACGATGCCGAGCGGGGACACGCGGCGCCGCTTCTCCGCTTTCCAGGCCCGGTAGCGAATGTCGATGAAGCGTTGCTCCCAGACGGCCCTGGCGACCTCCTGCAGGTGTTCAGGCTGTTCGGCCTGGGCAAACCAGGCCGGGGTATCGAGAAGAAACCGGTTCTGCATCTGCTCCGCGCCTCTGCGCAAACCCTCCGGCAGGGCGGTCAGCAGCTTGTTTTTTGCGCCCGCCATGACAGCCCCCAGTCCCAGATCGGCGGCGGGGCCCGGCAAGCCGGTCAGGAACAGGGCATCGGCTTCTTCCGCCGACAGGCCGTTCAACCGGGTGCGGTAGCCGTCAAGCAGCCGGTAGCCGCCATCCGATCCCCGCTCGCTGTAGACCGGAATGCCGGCTTCGCTCAGGGAATCGATATCCCGGTATATCGTGCGTTCTGAAACCTCGAACTCGTCGGCAAGCGTCCGGGCTGTGACCCGGCCCTTGGCCTGCAGCGTGAGGAGGATGGAAAGAAGGCGGCTGGCTCGCATGAAAACATTCTAATCCAACCTGACAAAAGTTGACAGGTATGCCGTTGTAACTTGCCGCCAGTGCCGGTTTCGGCGACCACGGATTTGGAGACAGGGACACCATGCCCGACAGAATCACTTTCTATTATTCACCGCAGACCCGCGCCCGCAGCGTCATGGTCCTTCTGGACGAGCTGAGCGCGCCGCACGATCTGCATGTCCTGAACATGAAGGCCGGCGAGCAGAGGCAGCCGGAGTTTTTAGGCATCAATCCGCTCGGCAAGGTGCCGACGATCCGCCATGGCGACGCGGTCATCACGGAACAGGTCGCCATTCACATCTATCTCGGCGATCTCTTTCCCAAGGCCGGGCTGACGCCGGCGATCGACGATCCGCTGCGCGGTCCCTATCTGCGCTGGCTGGTGCATTACGCGGCCTGTTTCGAGCCGGCGGTGGTCGACAAGTTCATGAAGCGGGAGCCCGCGCCTGAGAGCCAGTCGCCCTACGGCACCTATGATCAGGTGGTGGATCTGCTCCGGGCCCAACTCGCCAAGGGGCCATACATGCTCGGCGACAGGTTCACGGTTGCGGATGTCTTATGGGGAACGGCCCTCTACTGGACGCTGCAGTTCGGCATCGTGCCCGACTATCCGGAGTTCGAAGACTATGCCGCCCGCATGAGTGAACGGCCGGCCTTCAAGCGGGCCATGGAGCGGGACGCGGAAATTGCCGCGGAGCACGAGGCTGCAGTTGCTGGGAAGGGGTGAGGGCGGCAAGATCTGCGATGGTTTCACCACCCCATGGGAGTGGTAAATGGGGCATGGTCATACCTTGTCCCCAGGCTGTCGTCATGGACGATGCGAAGCGCAGATCCGGGACCTGCTCCCCTTGCCACAATCGCGCGAACTGCGAATGGCTCCGCTATTATCGCGGAGCCAGCTTTTTTGCAGTTGGTCTCTGGAAATGAGTAGGTCCCGGGTCAAGCCCGGGGTGACGATGGGAGGCGGCGTTCTTAACCCAGCACCGCGCGAATCTTTTCCGCGTTGGCGGCGAGCACCTCATTGTCGGCCATTTCACCGGTATGCGGGCGCAGTTTGACGCCGTCGAAGCGCGGGATCACGTGGACATGGGTGTGGAACACCACCTGGCCGCCGGCGGGCTCGGAAAACTGCTGGATGGTGGTGCCGTCCGCGTTGAAGGCCTTGACCACGGCGGCCGCCATCTTCTTCACCGTCGCCATGACGGCAAACAAATCGTCTTCGGCAATGTCGAAGATATTGCGCGAGGGGGCCTTGGGGATCACCAGGACATGGCCGTCGCCGCGGGGCATGATGTCCATGATCACCAGGGTCTTGTCGTCCTCGTAGATCTTGTGGCTCGGCAGCTCGTCGCGCAGGATTTTCGCGAAAACATTCTGATCGTCGTAGGCAGGTGCAGACATTTCCGTCCCCAAATAGAAATCGTTGAAGCGGAGACTAGCGACTGGGGCGGTCCTCCCGCAAGGGTCAATTGCCGCAGAGTCAGGGCGCTCATGTAATGATTCAAGGAACGTTCGGAGGGCGATTCAGTGCGCGCTTCAGAAATTGATTCAACGCCATGCTCGGCCGCGGCGTAAATCGCTTCAGGTGAGCGTGAAAAGTCGAGTCGGAAGAATCAGTTGGCGGCAAGGGTTGAGAGCCTGATTCATGTGCTGTCCGGTTCATCCTGTTTCTTGAGCCGCTTTATGGCAGTCTTAGTCCGCCTAGTAACACTCGATGTAATGGGTGATGGCGCTCAATCGGGTTGCGATGACTTCCGGGGGGAGCGCTTCTCCCTTAGGAACGGTTCGGGGCGTGATGCCGTTCTGATGGAGGAACAGCTTGGCCATCGATCCGCGCACGGCAAAGTTCACGTTTTGGGGGATATCGCCGATGGCATCGGCGACCCGCTGAGCGTCCAGTTTGGCGGTGACGACACCGACCACATGGCCGTAGGCGTTCATGGCCGGGCCGCCGGAATTACCCGGCTGCACGGGCGCGGAGATCTGCATCCGGGTGCTGTCGCCGCCGATGCCCTTCATTGCGGTGACCGATCCCCGGGTGACGTTCAGTCCGCTCAAAAGACCTGTCAGCGGATAGCCTGCAACTGTGACGTCCGAATTGAGCGGTGCGGGGTTTTCGGCAAACATGGCGAAGTCGGGTGTCTTCAGGCTGGGGACGTGCAACAACGCCAGGTCAAAGGTCTTGTCCGTCGCTTTCAGAACCGCCTCGTGGCCGTCCACCGTCAGCCGGCTGCAGCCGGCGGTCACATGATCGTTCGTCAGCAGGTCGCCGTTCGCAGACACGGCGAAGCCGGTTCCTGAGGAAGACGCTTGTAGATCTTTCCTCCTGTCGGGGGCAGGGACATCTTCCGGTGGTATCGAAGAGCTTCCCTCGTCGGCGAAGGGGTTTGATAACGAAGGCGGAACATCCGGCGTTGTCCTTCTCGCGTCTCCTTCGCCCAATATGATGCGCATGGCGATAATGCCGTCGTCGAGGTCGCCACCGGACGGATAGGGGTCGGGGGCCGGCTCGCCGGGTGTGATGCTTCCGGTTATAGCGGCGAAGAGGGCGGCATCCTTTTCGTCGGCCGTCACCGAAATCGTTGCCCACGAGCCCTGTACATAGTCAGAGCGCAGATATGTGATCCGGCCGGTCGTATCCTTTATCGTGGTTACCCAGAGTTTTCCCTTTCGAATGGTTTGGGGCTTTTCCTTAAACACGGTTCCGGCCAAAAGCTCCTGGTGGGTGATGTTCGGCGAATCCGTAATCTCCTTGAAAAGCAGATAGCTGAGGGAGGAGTTTTTGTCGCGGAAAGCTATAGTTCTATTCTGTTCTTTCCCTACCGTTCCATAGGGCATCAGAATGGATATCCCCATGTGTGGGGCTGGGTAATAGACCAGTTGGCTTTCATCCATCTTGATCAGTGTTGCCAGCCCGAGCGTGTAGGCCTGGAACAGGGGAATGCGGGGCGGGTATTTGGGGTTTTCCTTTGCGTAACGCGCAAGCGCGGCCTCACTATCCCCGCCCCATGTGCCGTCGATCGTGCCGGTAAAGTATCCCAACAGAGCGAGGCCCAGCTGCAGGTATTTACGGTCGGCCTTGGAAAAGCGAAGCGGATAGAAGGGTTTGCGCAGGTCTTCCGGCGAGGGCATAGCAAAGTCGGCGCCGGGTTCGCCGGCACCCTCGTCGCTGCGCGCCACCCTTTTCTTCTTTGGCTCCGGATTGCCTTCGTCTTCCACAGAGGGGCCCCGCTTCGCTGATGCCGTGCCGGATTTCTCGCGTTCTTCCTTTTTGTCGAGTACGAAAGTCGCCGTTTTTTCAACGCCATCGCGCAGATACCCCACCGGGAGGTATATGTTTGGCGCTTTCCCTTTCGTGATGCTCCAGGCTACGGCCGTAAGAAGACCTTTGTCCTGATCCTCCGCGATCAATACGATCGTCGACCACTCACCGGCAACATAGTCGGAACGGATATGGATATTCCGGCCGTTGGCAAGTTTGAAGGATGAAATCCGGAGATTGTTTCTCCGGACGACGCGAGGTTTTGTGATGATGTTTTTATCTGCTAATGCCTGCTGATGGAATTGAGAGACGAAACCGGAGTTCGTTCTGTAGAAAAGATATCTTATGCTCGAGTTTGTACTTTTGAGGCTAAAGAAATCATTCTCTCTTTCATCTTCTTCTATCCCATTGAATGGGATTAGAAGGGACATTTTCGCGAATTTCGAATAAAAAACCTCTAATTTCTGCTCGGCGAACCTGTTGCCCGTTTTCATCGCAAGGGCGAACACATCGAATACCGGAATGGTGTCGTTGTGTCCGTGGCGGACCGCATAGAGTTTGATCGCTTGCTGACTGCCGCGGCCCCACAAGCCGTCAACAGGCGACTTGTACAGCCCTTCCATCGCAAGGCCGGTTTGCAGAAACTTCTTTTCCTGTGTCGTGAGACGGTCCGGGTCGAATTCCTGATACAGGCCGGCCGCTTTCAGCTCGCTCACCTCATAGGCAAGTGCCGGACGGAAAAGGCAGAGCAGCAGGACGGGCAGAAGCAAGAGCAGACGCATGGACGGACCTGAAGGCAAATCGGACGGGATCTACTCTATTGTTATAGCGATGCTTTTGCCAAGTTTCGTGTGCCAGTTTAATTCCGGCGAAATGCAACTTTTCTTTGGGGGCATGGGGCGCCTACATCCCCTAATCCCCCTTGCGGAAAGGACCGTGTTCGGTGAGGGCCTCGTTTTCCCGTTCCACGGCTTCGCGCTCCCGTTCCAGGTAGTCGGCGACCGCGTCGCGCAGACCCGGGTGGACGATCCAGTGGGCTGAGCGGGTGGTCACGGGGAGATAGCCGCGGGCGAGTTTGTGGGCACCCTGGGCGCCGGCCTCGACCCGCTTCAGGCCGGTTTCGATCGCGAATTCGATGGCCTGGTAGTAGCAGAGCTCGAAATGCAGGAAGGGGTGGTGTTCCGTGCAGCCCCAGTTGCGGCCGAACAGGGTGTCGGAGCCGATGAAGTTAAGGGCGCCCGCGATGTAGCGCCCTTCGCGTTTGGCCATGACCAAGAGGATGCGTTCCGCCAGCCGCTCGCTGACGAGGGAGAAGAAGGCCCGGTTCAGATAGGGGCGGCCCCATTTGCGCGAGCCGGTGTCCTGGTAGAAGCGGTAGAAAGCGTCCCAATGGGCCGCGGTCAGGTCGGCACCGGTGACCCATTCGATCTCGATCCCCCCGCTGACCGCCTCGCGTCTTTCTTTCTTGATTGCCTTGCGCTTTCGGGAGGCGAGATCCGCCAGAAAGGCGTCGAAGCTTTCGTAATCCCTGTTCTCCCAGTGGAACTGCTGGTCGGTGCGCTGCAGATAGCCCATGTCGCCGAGCGCATCCCATTCCCGCTCCGTCAGGAAGGTGATGTGAGCGGAGGAGGCACCACTGCGCTCGCACACCTGGACGAGGCCCGAGGCAAGGGCCTGCACGCCTGTCTGCCAGTCGATCCGGGGCGAGACGAAAAGCCGGCGGCCGGTTGCCGGCGTGAAGGGCACGGAGATCTGGAGCTTGGGATAATACTCGCCGCCGGCCCGGTAAAACGCATCCGCCCAGCCGTGGTCGAAGACATATTCGCCTTGGGAATGGTTCTTCAGATAGGCGGGGGCTGCGCCCCATATTTCCCCTGTTGCGGACTGGAGAAGCAGGTGGCGGGGCAGCCATCCTGTTTCTCCTGTGGCGCAGCCGGTCTCTTCGAGACTTGAGAGAAACTCGTGTGAAATGAAGGGGTTGAAGGCGGTGTCTTCAGAAACTGATTCTTCCCGCTCAGAGAGCGATTCAAGTAGCTGATAATCCGATTCAAAGGCGGGATCGTGCGTGAGGCGTCCACCCGGCCCAAGCAGCCAGCCCGGATTCGCGATGCTGTTCCAGTCCGCCGCCGATACATCTTCCATGCCGGAAAGAATGCGCAGCGTCGCGGCCTGTTCGTCCGCATGTTCCTGTTCGGACATGACCTCAACCCTGCTCGATGAGAATGCTCATACCTTAAGTGTAGGATCTCGATGCTGCACTGCAAGGGGTTTTGCGTATGGGATCATTTGGAGACGGCACTTCCCAGGTGCGGCTCAGCCGACGTCGGGGTCGAAGCCTTCGAAGACGATCTGGTCGGCATATCGTGCGGCGCGGTCGCGTTGGTCCCGGGTGCGCACGGTCCAGGTCATCACGGGCAGTCCCAGCACCTTGCGGCAAAAGGACGGAGCGATGGCCGGCAGACTGCGAATGCCGTAGGAGATGAAGTGGGGTCGGGTTCTGGGCAGATGCAGCATATTGCTCAGGATGAAGCGTTCCATCCGGGTCATGCGCCTATACTCGCCTTCGGGCCGCATGGTTTCGGAAACGATGCCGCGCAGGACCTGAGGTTTGTGGGCTTTTGCAATGGAGAGCATGTCCGGGTCGAAGGACTTGACGGCAGCAGGCCCCTTGTAGGCCGCGACCTGATCGACAACGTTACGGACGAACTCCGCCTGGGCACCCGGACGCATCAGGGACTTGATCTCGATAACGAGCGGCACCTTGCCGTCCACGAGGTCGAACAGATCCTGAAGCAGCCAGAGCCGGTCGCCGCCTGCCTTCATGGAAATGCCGGTGAGCGACGCGGTCGGCCGCTCGATCACACGGCCCTCTGCTTCCGTCAACCGGTCGAGGGTGTAATCGTGAAAGACCAGCGCGTCGCCGTCCGCGGTTTCCTGAACATCGACCTCGATGGCGAAATTCTTCTCGACCGCGGCCGCGATCGCCGTTGGCGTGTTCTCGATGACGCCGGCCTCGGTGTTATGATAACCGCGATGGGCGATCGGGCGCATCATGATCTGGCCGACGTCGGTCATGCTTCAGGCAATCTCGAAAATGGCTTCGATTTCGACCGCCGCGCCGAAGGGCAGGGACGCGGCGCTGACGGCGGAGCGTGCGTGTCGGCCCTTGTCACCCATGGCCTGCACCAGGAAATCCGACGCGCCATTGATGACCTGCGGCTGCTGGGTGAAATCCGCGGTGGAATTGACGAAGCCGACGATTTTCACAAGACGCGCGACTTTTTCCAGATCGCCGGTGGCCGCCTTCGCCTGGGCCAGGAGATTGATGGCGCAAAGTTTCGCCGCTGCCTTGCCTTCGCCCACAGAAAGTTCGTCGCCGAGCTTGCCGATATGTTCCAGACCGTCGGTTCCCATGGGCAGCTGGCCGGAAATGAAGAGCTGATTTCCCGAAAACACATAGGGCACGTAATTGGCGGCCGGTGCGGCGGGCGAGGGCAGTTCGATACCGAGATTGGCAAGGCGGGCTTCAACGGTCTCTGTCATGCGGACAAATCTCCATGCTCGAATAGCCGGGAACGGACGGATGGCGTTTTTCTGAAACAAATCCCCTCCGCCTGCAAGGGCTAATGATTTGAAGTTGGAAAAGCCGGTGCTGCGGGAATTTACCAGGAAAAGGAATTTGTGGCGGGAACGCTCTAGCGAAGCGTTCTGGAAGCGCATAATGTTCGAGGCTGGTAGTCCGGGCAGGTGGTGTGACCTGGTAGATGTGCAAGGGGAGATGGAGATGCAGCGCGTGACAGGATTTGTCCTGGCGAGAAGCGCGGTCTTGTGTATGGCTGGCCTCGTCTCTCTTGGTTCGGTCGGGCAGGCGCTGGCCGCCGGACTGGTGCCCCATCGGGCAATCTACGACATGGAACTGGACAGAGCGGCAGACGGCACGGGTATCTCCGCGCTTAATGGCCGTATGGTCTATGAATTCAGCGGCAGTGCGTGCGAAGGCTACAGCGTAACGTTCCGATTCGTGACCGAATTTCAGGATGTGTCCGGTGCGTCCCAGGTGACCGATCTGCGCTCCTCCTCTTTCGAAAATCCGAAGGATGCATCTTTCCAGTTCCTCAGCAAAACCTACGTCGATCAGAAGCTGGTTGAAAAGACCCGGGGGACGGCACGGCAAGGCGACGGTGCAAAGACCGTCGAGCTTCAGGAGCCGGGTGAGCGGGCGCTGACCATTTCCGGTGAAACCCTCTATCCGACAGAGCACCTGAACAAGATCATCAACGCTGCGCGCACGGGCAAGAGTTTCCTCGCCGCCGATGTCTATGATGGTTCGGAAACGGGCGACAAGGTTTATGCCACGACCGCCGTGATCGGTCCGTCAAGAACGGAGGACGTGCCGCTGAGCGATGAACCCTCGGCCGACGTCTCGCGCCTCAAGCAGGCGGAGGCCTGGCCGGTGACCATCGCCTATTTCGACCCCGCTCAGGATCAGGAGGGCGAGGAAATGCCGGTCTATCAGATGACCTTCCTGCTCTATGACAACGGCATCAGCCGGCAGCTCAAGATGGACTACGGCCAGTTCAGCCTGCGTGGCAAGCTGCGCCAACTCGAGCTGCAAGAGGAAACCGGCTGCACGAACTAGGAGTTCTGGCCGCCGCTCTTGTCGCGCTTGGCCGGGCGGGCCGCATGCACAAGGCCGAGTTCGACGCTGCTGCGGCCGAATTTTTCCCGGAGCGTGTCCATGGCGAGTTCCGCTTTTTTTCGGCGCCCGGCGCCCTCGTCGAGCAGATCCTGAGGGTCCGCCTGTCGCGGATCGGAGAAATCGCTGACACCGATGCCGATCAGGCGGAATTGACGGCCGTCGGTCTCCTTCTTCAAAAGGTCCTCGCCGGCACGGTAGATCCGGTCGGCCAACTGGGTGGGGTCGGAAAGCTGGCGCGCCCGGGTGATGATCCTGAAATCTGCCGTCTTCAGTTTCAGCGAGACGGTGTGCCCTGCAAGGTCAGCCGTCTTCAGCCGGCGGGACACTTTTTCCGAAAGGTCACGCAGGATCGGGCGCAGTCTGTCGAGCTTCGAGATATCGGAATTGAAAGTCGTTTCCGCGCTGACGCTTTTCGCGCCGCGGTGGGGCGTCACCTTGCGGTCGTCCTCCCCCTGGCAGAGCCGGGCAAGACGCAGGCCCATGGCGCCGTAGCGGCGGGCTAGGTCAGCCGGCTCCATGTGCTGAAGCTGTCCGATGGTTCTGATGCCCTCAGCAGCGAGCTTTTGCTGGAACACCTTGCCGACGCCCCAGATCATGCTGACCGGCTTCTCCGCCAGAAAGGCCTTCACCTCCGCCCGGCCGACGACGGAAAATCCGCGCGGCTTTTCCAGGTCCGAGGAGAGTTTGGCCAGGAACTTGTTCGGTGCCAGACCGACGGAGGCCGAGATGCCGATGTCCTCCTCCAGGGTCCGGACGAAGGCGGCAAGCGTTTCAGCAGCACTGGCATGGTGCAGCCGTTCGGTCCCGGTCAGATCCAGGAAAGCCTCGTCGATGGAGATCGGCTCGACCAGTGGCGTCAGCGCGCGCATGCGTTCGCGGATTTCCCGGCCGACGGCTTCGTATTTGCGCATGTTCGGCCTGATGACGACTGCATCCGGGCAGGCTTCCATCGCCTTGAACATGGGCATGGCGGAACGTACGCCGTAGATGCGGGCGATATAACAGCAGGTGGAGACTACGCCCCGCTGACCGCCCCCGACGATCACCGGAAGGTCGCGCAGTTCCGGATTGTCGCGCTTTTCCACCGCAGCGTAAAAGGCATCGCAGTCGATATGGGCAATGGTCAGCGTATCGAGTTCCGGATGGACGACAAGGCGCGGGCTGCCGCAGCGGGGACAGCGGTTGCGTGTGGCCGCGGGGCGGGCGCCGCAGTCCCGGCAGAGCGCACGCAACGGCGCCGCCCGGCTGGCAGTTTCCGGTGGTGTCGGTCCTTCGACCATGCCTTCATGCCTGCAGGTTGTCTCTTAATCCGGAACCAGAATACCGCCGATAAAGTCTCTTGTCTGGTTCCAATCGCCGGTCAGCAGATCAATATGGTTCGAGGGCTTTACCGCGGCGCGGAAAGTCTCGTCGGCGACGAATTGTATCTGGACCGCCGAAGGCAGGCTGGCATTGACGGAAGCGTGGTTCACCGGACTGTCGTCGATGAAGATCAGCGGGGAGGGCCTACCTGCGGCCAGGGCCGCGACCGCGCCGCCCTTGGGACCGGAATTGGTCAAAACCGGGTAGGGGATGCCGAAGTCCTGCAGCAACTTTTCCCGCACCGGTTTGTTATGGACGCCCGGCAGGTTGGTCAGGAGCAATATGTCCCAGTCCGAATGGAGTTCCTCGAGCGCCCTGTCGGCACCCTCGACCATGCGCTGACGGTGGCTTTCCTCGTCGAAGAACGCATCGACGAGCTGGCGGACGGCTTCCTGACTGATTGGCGCGTCCGATCCGATCGGCGCAATGTTGCCGGTGAACCGGTAACCGCTGGATAGGAACGTCAGTTCTTTCGCGCCGAGAAACTCGGTAAAATGGTCGGCCATGTGCAGAATGACCTCGTCCACGTCGCAGACGATCAACGGACGGTTCGAGCTGGGCAGTGCGTCGATTTGACCAAGAACGTGGGCGGAAGGAGGCGTCGGTTCAGCCATAATCGGACGGATCTCCAACCAGCGCGAAGCGGGCGGCGGCGATCATGGTCGGCCGCAGACCGGCGTTTTCGCAATAGGTGAGCAGCAGGGCTTCGTCCGCCATATAGAACTCCAGAACGCCGGCGAGGAAGCCCGGTTCCTCGGCCGCATCGCGAATCGATTCCGGTCCGATGCCGGAAACCGCCAGAAATCTGCCGGTCTGCTCCGGATCCCGGGTCAGTTGAAGGAGGGCCTCTACGGCAATTTCCTGAGCAGATTCAAAGGTCATCTGTTTGCCGCGTTCGCCGAGCATCGTGTTTTTTTGCCTTTCCGAAACGATTCCACGTTAATAGAGACCCTAATGCGAAGCGACGACGCATTCCAGCCGCCAGGGGCGGCGGCAGGTACAACGGCGGCTCTGTCCGCCACACAGGGGCCGGCAGAAGCCGGGAAAAGGGCCGAGACATGGCGAAGACCGTGCTGATTGTGGAAGACAACGAGCTGAACATGAAGCTCTTTCATGACCTGCTCGAGGCGCACGGATACGAGACCTTGCAGACCCGGACGGGAATAGAGGCGCTCGAGCTTGCCCGAACCCATCGTCCGGACCTGATCCTGATGGATATCCAGTTGCCGGAAGTTTCCGGGCTCGAGGTGACCAAATGGATCAAGGAGGATGAAGACCTCTGTGCCATCCCCGTGATCGCGGTGACCGCATTTGCGATGAAAGGCGATGAGGAGCGCATCCGGCAAGGCGGCTGTGAGGCTTACATCTCCAAGCCGATTTCCGTCGCCAAATTTCTGGAAACCGTGCGTTCCTATCTGGGCGAAGCATAAGCCGGCTTGCAAATCGGATTGCCGCCAATTGGTTCAATCCAAAGGAAACTCTTCCTGAGGGTGTATTGCGGCAAGCCAACTTGTCCGGGAAACATTTTCGTCTGCCCGCGTCTGCGTTAAGGTTACGAATTTACTAACTTTGCAGGTCGTTTGTGCAAAATCTTGCTGGAGTGTTGATTTCCGGCACCACTCTTGTAGTGTGACGCCACGAAAGAACGGTCTTCTTGCAAGATCTTTTACTGGTTTGTACGGCGCGTTGCTGTCGAGTGGTTTCACCACAGACCAGAGTTCCCTACGGAGTGCTCAGGTCCGCCGCATCTCCTGGGTCCGTGGGGCAGGCCGGCGAGAGAGCGGGGCGAAGAGTGGCCTCCTCGAACACCTGCTTTCCGCCGGCCACCTATTTACAAGTAGTCCACTCAAGACGTTTCTGAGCTTCTATCGGCCGCCGATCCCTACGTGAGCTTCTCCTGCAAGGGCAGTGGGGAGGTGTAGTTCTTCAAATAGTTCTTATTTTCTGAAAATAGTTATCTCCTTTTGGAGAAGCGAGGTGCAAGCAAAGTCAATGAGGAGTTAGTAATTCTTTCTCTTTATTTGGGTTTCTGTATGGGGTTCATAATAAATTAATTTAAATTTGGCCTCTTTCCCTTGGGGGATTTATTGAGGGGCGAGAGCTAATGAAACTGAATTTAAAAAAACTGAAGATCACCACATCCATGGCGCTGGCGAGCGCAGGGTTTCTGACCCTGGCGATGTTCGTGATCGGGTTTATCGTCTACGACGTTTCGATCGAGCAGGCGAAAGGCCGGGCCGTGGCCAAGCAGGATACCAATCTCAGGGTCGCTGCTACTCTCTTCCAGGATCGGGTGGACGGCGCGAAGGTCACCTGGAAAGCCGACGGCAATGTCGAGCGCATCGAACTGAATGCCATCCCCGAATTCACCTCCCATGACCTGATCGATACGATCGGGCGGATGATCGGCGAAACGGCGACAGTGTTTGCCTGGGATCCGGAAACCAAGGACTTCTGGCGCAAGACGACCAATATCATCAAGCCGGACGGAAACAGGGCGGTGGGCACGCCGCTCGGCCAGAAGGGAGCTGTCTATCCGGTGGTGACCGCAGGCAAGACCTTTCACGGCCAGGCGACGATCCTCGGCAAGGATTACTATACGATCTACAAGCCGATATTCACGCCCGCCAATGACATTATCGGGATACTCTATGCCGGCGTAGAAAAGGCGCAAATCGAAGCGAACGTGTCCGAGATGATGACCAGCTTCACGCTTCTGGCGGCGCCGGTGGTGATTGTGGCTGTTCTGCTCAGCACGTTCATGGTCGCACGACTCCTGCGGCCCTTTTCCGAGCTAGCCCGTATCACCGGGCGTATTGCCGAGGATGACCTGTCCGTCGATATTCCCTTCGCCGACCGGACCGATCAAATCGGCCAGATGGCCCAGGCGGTGGAAACACTGAAGCGCCGGTCCATGGAGCGGCTGGAACTGGCAGACAGCCAGAAGGCCAGCGAGCGGGAGAGCGAAGACCGGCAGAACCGGGTCCGGGACCTGATTGCTTCGTTCCGCACCAGCGCCTCCGGTCTACTGGCGTCCGTTGCCGAAACAGCGACCAGCATGGACCAGACCGCTGGCAGGATGACAGACATCGCCCAGGAAAGCGCAAACCACGCCAGCGACACCCTCAACGTTTCCGATGAGGCGACAAGCAATGTGCAGACGGTCGCAAGTGCGGCCGAGGAATTGTCCGCTTCCATCGGCGAGATTTCCCGCCAGGTCGCCCAAACCACCGAAGTCGTCGCGCGGGCCACGGAAGGCACGCGTATGACCAACGAGAAGGTCGAGGGGCTGGCGGAATCCGCAGGACGGATCGGCGAAGTCGTGACCCTGATCCAGGCGATTGCCGAACAGACCAACCTGCTTGCGCTGAACGCGACCATCGAGGCTGCCCGGGCCGGCGAGGCCGGTAAGGGCTTTGCGGTTGTTGCAGCAGAGGTCAAGGAACTCGCGACCCAGACGTCCAAGGCCACTGAAGAGATCGGGGCGCAGATCGCTGCCATCCAGGGGGCGACCAAGGAATCGGTTCAGGCGATCGGTGAGATCACTGAGATCATGGAGGAGGTCAATTCCTACACCTCCACCATTGCCGCGGCCGTCGAGGAACAAGGGGCTGCGACCAACGAGATTTCCCAGAACGTTGCGCGCGCTTCGGAAGGCACGCGGTCGGTGTCGTCCAACATGTCCAAACTGTCGGAAACGGTCGACCAGACCTCGTCTTCCGCCAGGGATGTCCTTGCCGCATCCGGCGATCTGTCCGCAAAGACAGAACAACTCCAGGGAGAGGTCAACCGCTTCCTGGAAGGTGTCGCCGCGGCCTGAACGCCGGGATTATCGGCACAGAAACCAAGCCCATCCGGAGGCCGGACGAACAGTCCGGAAGCCGGGTGGGTTTTTCATTCAATGAAGGCGACGGGAGTACGATGCGGCAATAACGCCTTGCATCTTCCGCCGATAGGACGTATGTCCGCACGCCCGATCCCATCCCTTTTGAACCAGAAGCCCCGACCCGTCTTGATCCAGGCTGCGTGTTTTCGCGCGCCGTGGCGGGGTGACGTATTTGACCGGAGTGCCCCGCATGACGAAGACCATCGGCCTTGATTTCGGAACGTCCAACACGGTTTTCGTCGAAGCGGACGGGGGCAGGGCAACACGCACCGTGGAGTTCGGCGCAGGCACTGAGGCGGTTGCCTCGCTTGCGACGGTCCTCAGTTTCCTCGACCGGGGCGCGGCGCGGCCGCCGCACCCGGAGGTCGGCCCCTGGGCCATCCGGCAGTTTTTGGAAAGCCTGGGAGACGTGCGCTTCATCCAGTCGCTGAAGTCGTTCGTCGCCAGCCCGACCTTCAAGGGCACCGGTATCTACGGCAATCCGTTTGATTTCGAAGACCTGATGGCGACATTCCTGACCTGCGCCCTGGAGCGTGCCGTCACTCCGGTTGTTCCGGAGGAAACCCGCCTGATCATCGGCCGTCCGGTGGCCTTTGCCGGCCATGCACCGGACGAGGCGCTGGCGATGCGCCGTTACCGGGAAGCACTCGCGCGCGTCGGCTTCAAGGACATTCGCTTCGTTCTGGAACCGGTCGCTGCCGCCTTTTCCTTCGCGCAAAGCCTGAACGAGGATGCGACCATTCTGGTGGCCGATCTCGGCGGCGGTACGACAGACTATTCGCTGATGCGCTTCCGACTCGGTGGAAACGGCCTAACCGCCGAACCGCTCGGCCGGGGCGGGGTCGGGATCGCGGGCGATTCCTTCGACTACCGGATCATCGACAATGTCATCCTGCCGAGGATCGGCAAGGGCAGCAGCTACAAGAGCATGGGCAAGGTGCTGGAAATTCCGCCGAACCTGTTCTCCAACTTCGCCCGCTGGCACATGCTGTCGGTGTTCAAGACCTCCGACGACTACCGGGAAATGAAGAAGCTGCTGCGCTGGTGCCTGGAACCGGAGAAGATCGAGCTGTTTATCGACCTGGTCGACGAGGACCAGGGCTATCCGCTCTATAAAGCCGTCTCCGAGACGAAGGCGCGGTTATCGGCAGACAGCCAAGCGGAGCTGACATTCGCGCCGCTGGGTGCCGATTTCAGGGCCACCGTGACACGCGACGACTTCGACCTGTGGATCGCGCCGGAGCTGGAGAAGATCGACCGGGCGCTCGATGCGGCCATCGACAATGCAGGGATCACCGACCGCGATATCGACCGGGTGTTCATGACCGGCGGCACCTCGTTCGTTCCTGCGGTCCGCAGGCAGTTCGAAAAGCGTTTCGGCGCGGAACGGATATCCGGCGGCAATGAGCTTACCTCGGTCGCCACGGGTCTTGCCCTGATCGGGGCCCGGGAGGATGCCGATCACTGGGCGGTCGCCGCCTGAAAGTCTGATGTTGAACCGGAAAACGAAAAGACCCGCCGGCAATACCGGCGGGTCTTTTCATTGAAGCATAGGTCCGCTACGAGCGGGGAAGCTTACTTGATCTTGGCTTCCTTGAATTCCACGTGCTTCTTGGCAATCGGGTCGTACTTCTTCATGACCATCTTTTCGGTCATGGTACGGGAGTTCTTCTTCGTGACATAGAAGAAGCCGGTGTCAGCCGTGGAGAGGAGCTTGATCTTGATTGTGGTCGCCTTGGCCATGGCCTTGGATCCTGTTTTGTTGGGTCGGGCAAACGGTACTCGTGGCCAGAGCGTCTGGCGTGCATCCTGCCCCTGTGTCTGAAATCAGCGCGCAAAGTACTCAAGACGGCGGCAAAGTCAAGCTTTGGCGAGTGGTCTGGTGCGGAAATTCGGTGAAGAGGGGGCGGCGGAAACTTGAAACGGCAAAGGCCCTAGATCTCTTCCCGCCGGAAACCGCCGCCGCGGTAGAAGTAGAAGGGGACCGGGGTTTCGGGCGCGAGCTTCGGGTCGCCCACGAGGCGGTCTTCCAGATCGGCTAGGATCTGCTTGGTGATCGCGGGGATTTCCTTTTCCCGGGCCTCGTCCAGCGTCAGCCATTCCACGTCTTCCAGCTCGCCGGACGGACCCATGCCGTTTTCCATCTGGGCGGCGATGGCGTCGCCCCAGACGGCCAGGAAACGGGCGTCGAAGCGGCGGGGGCGCTGGGGCGGGGTGATGGCGCGGGCGACCATGCGGAACGGGGTGAGATCGAGTTCGATACCCCGCTCCTCGAAGGCCTCGAAGCCCTTGCCGATTCTGACCTTGGGCCCGTTTTCGGCGCCTTCCCGTTTCACGCCGATGAAAATACCGGCTTCCTCGTAGGTTTCGCGGACGGCAGCCAGTGCCAGAGCGCGCACGCGGGCCGCGCTCTTCGGGCCTTTCAATTGCGCCGACAGTTTTTCCTCCACCGCCGGATCGTAAGGGGCTGCGACGTTCACGCGGGAATCCCCAGGGTCGAGCCGGCCGCCTGGAAAGACGAACTTGCCGGGCATGAAGGCGTGTCCCATGTGGCGCCGGCCCATCAGAACGCGGTAGGGACCAGCAGCGGTCTTGTCGAGAATCAGAAGAGTGGAGGCGTCGCGCGGGCGGATATAGGGAAATTTTCCGGGCTGTTCATCCTTGGACAGATTGATCTGGGGATTTGCGGTCATCGGATGCCTGCTGCTGGGTCTGGCTCCGGCAGGTCATCGCCTGCCTCAGGGTCGAACCCATGCATATAAAGGGCCCATTGAAGGCCGACAAGCGCCCCCTTGATCGGGCGCAGCATCCCGAGGGAGAGAATGAGCGTCAGCGGGATCCACAGCGACATATGGATCCAGACCTCCGGATGATAGAGCACTTCCACCGCCAGCATGGCCGGAATGATGATATGTCCGACAATGGTGATGGTGAAATAGGGCGGGGCGTCGTCGGCCCGGTGATGGTGGATTTCCTCACCACAGTTGTCGCAGTTATGGACCGTGGTCAGAAAGCCCTTGAACAGTTTGCCCCGGCCGCAGGACGGGCAGGCGTTCATGAGGCCGCGGGTGATCGCCTGCAGTGGCTTTCTGGACGGCTTGGCCGGATTGCCGGTTTCAGGATGTGGCAGTTCGGTCCTGTACTGAACGTTCATCGTTTTTTCTTTCCGCTTGTGCGTCCGGCGGAAGCTTTCGAATTCCTCACTGCGGCGCGCTTGTGCGGGCTCCGGGGCGCCGTTCCGGGCTTCCGCCGGGATTTCTTCGCGGCGCGACCGCTACTGAGGATTTCAAAACGCAGGGCGCCTGCGAATGGCGCCGCTTCAGCCAGCCTGACTGTAACCTGGTCTCCAAGCTGATAGGTTTGTCCGGTCTTGTCACCGATCAAGGCGTGCGACCCTTCGTCATACCTGTAATAGTCAAGGCCGATGGTGGAGGCGGGCACGAAACCGTCGGCGCCGCTGTCGGCCAGGCGGACGAACAGGCCGGACTTCACGACACCGGCGATACGGCCGGTGAATTCCGCCCCGATCTTGTCTGCCATCCACAGCGCGATCAGCCGGTCGATGGTGTCGCGTTCGGCCAGCATGGCGCGCCGTTCGGCGCCGGAGATTTCCCCGCCGATAGCCTCCAGCTTTGTCTCGATGCCCTCCGGCAGACCGTCGTTGCCAAAGCCGAGCGCACGGATCAGGCCGCGGTGGACGATCAGGTCCGCATAACGGCGGATTGGCGAGGTGAAATGGGCGTAACGGCGCAGATTCAGGCCGAAATGACCGATGTTCTGCGGCGCGTATTCCGCCTGAGCCTGGCTGCGCAGCACCACTTCGTTGACCAGATGCGCCTCGGGCGTGTCCTTCACCTTGGCCAGAATGCCGTTGAAAACGGACGGCCTGAGCCCGCCGCTGGACGGCAGCTTCATGTTGATGGTGGACAGGAACTCTTTCAGGTTTTCCAGCTTTTCCGGCGTCGACGCATCGTGGATGCGGTAGAGCAGGGGCGTCTTTTTCTTCTCCAGCGTCTCGGCGGCGGAAACGTTGGCGAGGATCATGAATTCCTCGATCAGCTTGTGCGCTTCGAGCCGCTCGGGCACGAAAACGTGATCGACGGTGCCGTCGTCCTTGAGCTTGATCTTGCGTTCCGGCAGGTCGAGTTCCAGCGGCTCGCGGGCGTCACGCGCCTTCTTCAGGGCACGGTAGCCCTCCCAGAGCGGCTTCAAAACACCGTCGAGCAGGGTCTCGGTCTTGTCGTCCGTCACCCCGTCGATCGCCTTTTGCGCCTGGATATAGGACAGGCGGGCGGCGGAGCGCATCATCACCCGGTGGAAGGTATGGGCGATCTTACGGCCGTTTTTATCGACGACCATGCGCACGGCCAGCGCCGGGCGGTCTTCCTTCTCCCGCAAGGAGCAGAGCACGTTGGAAATGCGCTCCGGCAGCATCGGGATCACCCGGTCGGGGAAATAGACCGAATTGCCGCGCATGTGGGCTTCCCGATCCAGCGCGGAGCCCGGGCGGACGTAGTGGGCGACGTCGGCGATGGCCACGTAAAGCACATGGCCGCCGTCGTTCTCGCCGCTGTCGTCGGGTTCCGCGAAGACCGCATCGTCGTGGTCCTTGGCGTCCGGCGGGTCGATGGTGACGAGCGGGATCTGGCGCCAGTCCTCGCGCTTGCCCAGCGTCTCCACGGGCTTTGCTGCTTCGGCTTCCTCTTCCACCGCTGCCGGAAAGACATGGCGGATGCCGTGGCTGTGCAGGGCGATCTCGGAGACCGCCTTTTCCGATTTCATGGAGCCGAAGCGTTCCACGATGCTGGCGCGCGGCGCGCCGTAGCGTCCGGTGCGGGTGACCTGTACGCTCACCAGATCGCCGTCCTCGGCGCCCTTCAGGTCGGTCGGGTCGATGTCCAGTTCGCGCTGCTTGCGGTCCACCGGTTCCAGATAGGGCGGATGGGTGCCGGAGCGGGCGCGCATGATCCCGAGGATCGCGTCCTGGCGCTTTTCCAGGATCTTGATGACCCGGCCTGTGTAATCGGCCTCTCCCTCATCGGACTCGGTCAGGCGAATGAGAGCCCGATCGCCGATGCCCGGCTGCGGACCCTTGCCGCGCCCCGTGAGCACCAGAACTTTCGGTGCGGGGCCGGTATCGTCGTCCCAGTCGACGGGCTCGCCCAGAAGCTCGCCATCCCGGTCGCGGGCGACCAGGCCGACCACGAAGACGGGCGGCAGGTCGCCGGGCCTGAGCAGGCGTTTCTGGCGTCTTTCCAGGAGGCCTTCGTCGCCCAGCTCGCGCAGCATGCGCTTAAGCTCGATGCGGGCCGCGCCGATGATGCCGAAATGGCGCGCGATCTCGCGCTTGCCCGCCTTGCCGGGATTATCGGCGATGAAGGCGAGGATATCCTCGCGTGAAGGCATTTCCGCCGGTGCCTTGGCAGTCTTCCGGCGGCTGGGTTTGCGGGGTCCTATCCGCTTTGCGCTCAAGATGCATCATCCCACGGCACCTCTTCGGAAGAGGTATCGACCTTGGCTTTCGCAGTGGTCTTTTTGGCCGTGGTTTTCTTCGCTGCTGTCTTTTTTGCGGCCGGTTTCTTCGCCGCCGCCTTTTTCGGGGCGGCCTTCTTCTTGGCCCCGCCCTTGCCGGCCTTGGCGGCGATCAGTTCCACAGCCTGCTCCATGGTCACCGTCATGGGATCGGTGCCCTTGGGAAGCGTGGCGTTGACCTTGCCGTGGTTCACGTATGGTCCGTAGCGGCCGTCGCGCACCGTGACCGGCCCGCTCTGTTCCGGATGCTCGCCGAGTTCCTTCAGTGCCGCCGGGGTGGCGCGTCCGCGTCCGCCCTTGGCGCGCTTTTCGGCCAGGGCATCGACGGCGCGGTTGATGCCGACGGAAAAGACCTCGTCCGGTGAGGACAGGTTGGCGTAAGTGCCTTCATGGAGCACGAACGGGCCGTAGCGGCCGATACCGGCGGAAATCATCTTGCCGTCTTCCGGGTGCGGTCCGACCTCGCGCGGCAGGGACAGAAGCTGCAGGGCCTTGTCCAGGTCCATGTCCGGGGCCGACCAACCCTTGGGCAGGGAGGCCCGCTTCGGCTTGGCTTCCTCGCCGAGCTGGACATAAGGTCCGAAGCGGCCGTTGCGCAGCGAGACGTCGAGGCCGGTTTCGGGATCCTGTCCGAGGATCTTCGGCCCTTCGGCAGCCTCTTCCTCGCCGTCGCCGGACTTGGCGAGCTGGCGCGTATAATTGCACTCCGGATAATTGGAACAGCCGATGAAGGCGCCGAAGCGGCTGACCTTCAGGGACAGCCGGCCGTCGGAACAGGACGGACAGGCGCGCGGATCGGTGCCGTCGCCCTTGTCCGGAAAAATATGCGGCGCCAGGAGGTCGTTGAGGGAATCGATGACCTGGGAGACCCGGAGGTCCTTGATCTCGTCGACTGCGCCGGAAAAGTCCTTCCAGAAGGCACGCAGGACGTCCAGCCAGGACAGTTCGCCGGCGGAAATCTTGTCGAGCTGTTCTTCCAGGCTCGCTGTGAAATCGTATTCGATGTAGCGGTCGAAGAAGCTCTCCAGGAAGGCGGTAACGATCCGGCCCTTGTCCTGGGGAACGAGCTGCTTCTTCTCCAGCTCCACGTATTCGCGGTCGCGCAAGGTCTGCAGCGTGGAGGCGTAGGTGGAGGGACGGCCGATGCCGAGCTCTTCCATCTTCTTCACCAGGCTGGCTTCCGTGTAGCGAGGCGGCGGCGTGGTGAAGTGTTGGGCGGCCTCGATCGCCTCTGCCTTGCCGTCGACGGAGCCGAGCGTCAGCGATGCACCGTCGTCGACGGCGGGCAGGCGCTTTGAATCCTCGTCCTCGTCGTCGTCGCGGCCTTCCTGGTAAAGCGCGAAGAAGCCGTCGAAGCGGACGACGGAGCCGGTTGCGCGCAGGGCGGCCTTCTTGCCGGAACCGGAGGCCGTGATGTCGATGGTGGTGCGTTCCAGGACGGCGGATTCCATCTGGCTCGCCATGGTGCGCTTCCAGATCAGTTCGTAGAGCTTGGCCTGATCGGGATCGAGGAAACGGGCGACATCTTTCGGCCGGCGGAACAGGTCGGTCGGACGGATGGCTTCGTGGGCCTCCTGGGCGTTCTTGGCCTTGGAGGAATAGAAGCGCGGCTTTTCGGGCACGTAATTGTCGCCGAAATCCTTGCCGATCACCTTGCGGGCTGCGGAAATCGCCTCGCCGGCAATCTGCACACCGTCGGTACGCATGTAGGTGATGAGACCGGAAGTCTCGCCGCCGATGGAGATGCCTTCATAGAGGCGCTGGGCCACCTGCATGGTGCGCGAGGCGGCAAAGCCGAGCTTGCGCGAGGCCTCCTGCTGTAGGGTGGAGGTGGTGAAGGGAGGCGCCGGATTGCGCTTGGTCGGTTTGGAGGCCACGCTGTCCACGGTGAAGCTGGCGGACGTCAGCATGGTCTTGATGGTTGTGGCTTCTGCTTCCGAACCGATGTCGAGGCGGCTGATCTTCTTGCCGTCAAAGCCGGTGACGGATGCCTGGAACGGGTCGCCCTTGGGGGTCTTCAGGTTGGCGAGGATCGACCAGTATTCCTGCGGCTTGAAGACCTCGATTTCCATTTCCCGGTCGCAGATCAGGCGCAGGGCGACGGATTGCACACGGCCGGCGGAGCGGGCGCCCGGCAGCTTGCGCCACAGGACCGGCGACAGGGTAAAGCCCACCAGGTAGTCGAGCGCGCGGCGCGCCAGATAGGCATCGACCAGCGGCGTGTCGAGTTCGCGCGGATTGGCCATCGCCTCCAGGATCGCCGACTTGGTGATGGCGTTGAAGACGACGCGCTGGACCTTCTTGTCCTTTAGAACGCGTTTCTTCTGCAGGACCTCCAGCACATGCCAGGAAATCGCCTCGCCCTCACGGTCGGGGTCGGTTGCGAGAATCAGGCGGTCGGCGTCCTTGACTGCATTGGCGATTTCCGAAAGCCGCTTCTGGGATTTGGAATCCACCTGCCAGCTCATGGCGAAGTCTTCGTCCGGCTTGACCGATCCGTCCTTCGGGGGCAGATCGCGCACGTGGCCGTACGAGGCCAGCACATGGTAATCCGAGCCGAGATATTTATTGATCGTCTTGGCCTTGGCCGGCGATTCCACAATGACGATGTTCATCGTTTCCCAAATGCTGACTGACGGGAACGGATGCGGAGCCCCGAGCCGCGTCCCGAATAAATTCACTGTTTCAAGATGGCGACGATCACGGATCGCCGACCGCCTGTCAAATGGACCTTTGCGCGGGTGTGGTCAAGTGACCCTGCAAAAAGGCAAGTTATCCACCGGACCGCGAACCGGGGCCGACAGTTCCGGAAACGACCTTTGGCGTGTATCTGTCGAACCGGACAACCTGATGCATTATAACCGGGCCGAACACATTATCCATGACGTGGAATACGGATCATGCCGATGCCGAATGAGTACCAGCGCGCCGGAGAGATCTTCGACCGCTTTCTGGAAGATGCGCGCGTCGCGCTGGATCTGACCACGCGCAACCAGACCTATACGACCGTGCAGGGCGTGCTGCTGGCCTTCCGCCGCCGGCTGACCGTGGCGGAGGGCCTGCGTTTTGCCGACGCGCTGCCCGCGGTCCTGCGGGCGATGTTCGTCAAGAACTGGGATATCGAGGTGCAGCCCGTTGCCTTTTCAAGCCGCGAGGAAATGACGGAGGAAGTCTGCTCTTTGCGCCGTCATCACAACTTTTCGCCCGCAAACGCCATTGAAGGCGTTGCACGAGCGCTGCGGGCTCATGTGGACGAGAAGGCGTTCGATGCGATGCTCGAAACGCTGCCGGACGGGGCGGCGGCGTTCTGGGATGTGGAGGAGTAGGCTATTTCCTCGACTTCTCCGCCTCCCCAGTTGTCATCCCGGCCGGAGCGAAGTGGAGAGCCGGGATCCAGTATTCCGAGAGGCTGGTTGTTTGAATCGAGGGGATACGGGTTACTAGGTCCCGGGTCTCACTGCGTTCGCCCGGGATGACAACCCAGTTTGTGGCGGCAGCCCCGGGCACGATCCAGAACTCAATAAACCAGCGACACCTTCTGCCCCCGGTGGCGCTCCAGGCGGCCGGCGAGTTCGAGTTCCAGGAGGATGACATGGACCGTGCGGGGCGGTTCGCCAAGATCGCGGATCAGGTCGTCGACCTCGACCGGCGTGGGGCCGAGGGCGGTGAGGATGCGCTGGCGGATCTTGTCCGACGGTTCCTCAGGAGGCATGCCGCCGGGCTCGGAGAAGCCGGAACCGAAGGGGAGTGTCGGTTCGCTGCGTCCGGTAAGGGCGTCGAGAATGTCCTGGCTGCAAGTGATCAGGGCCGCGCCTTGCTGGATCAGCCGGTTGGCGCCCTCGGACCGGGCGTCCAGCGGCGAACCGGGGACGGCGAAGATTTCCCGGTTCTGTTCCAGGGCGAAACGGGCGGTGTGCAGGGAGCCGGACGCCTTGGCGGCCTCGATCACCACGACACCGAGCGACAGGCCGGAAATCAGCCGGTTGCGGCGGGGAAAGTCGCGGCCGCGCGGCTTCCAGCCGAAAGGCATTTCGCTGATTGCCGTACCGCCCGCATCCAGAATGGCTTTAAGCAACGGACCGTGTTCAGGCGGATAGAGATGATCGATGCCGCCGGCAAAGACGGCGACGGTGCCCCCGGCGAGCGCTGCCTCATGGGCGGCGGCATCGATGCCGCGGGCGAGGCCGGAGGCGATGACATAGCCGTTGCCGGACAGTTCTCTTGCGATGGTGGCCGCCAGCTTGCGCCCGGACAGGGAGGCATTGCGGGCGCCGACGATCGCGAGTGTCTGCGGGTTGCTCAGTGTCTCGCCGCTGCCCCGGACGGAGAGAAGCGGCGGCGGTCCGTCGATATGGCGCAGGTGCGGCGGATAGTCCGGATCATCCATGGCGATGAGACGGGCACCGGCGCTCCGATGGGCGCTCAGTTCGTCCTCGGCTTCCCGTTCAGAGCAGATGCGCAGATTGCCCTTGCCGCCGCGCCGGGACAGGTCGGGCAGGCCTTCAAGCGCTGCCTGGGCGGTGCCGAAATGATTGATCAGGTCGCGGAAGGTGCTTGGGCCGATGTTTTCGGAGCGGATCAGCCGGAGCCATGCCAGTCGTTGCGCCTCGTCGAGGCGCGACGCTGTGTCGAGCCGGGGTTCGGCGGTCATGCGCCCGCGTCGCCGCCGGATTCGGCCTTGGATTTCGAACCGATCCTGGATTCCTCGCCCATCATCAGCCGGTGGATGTTTTCGTTGTGCTTCAGCCACAGGAGCAGCGTCATGGCCAGGAACATTTCCGCCATCTGGAACTGGCCGACACTGTAGAGCAGGAACGGGGTCGCCAGACTTGCCATCAGGGCGGAGAGCGAGGAATAGCGGAACAGGTAGGCCATGGCGAGCCAGATGCCGGCGAAGACGAAGAAGGCCGGCCAGTAGATGCCGAGCAGGATGCCCAGATAGGTGGCCACACCCTTGCCGCCCTTGAACTTCAGCCAGATGGGAAACAGGTGGCCGAGGAAGGCGCCGAGGCCTGCGATCAGCGCCATTTCCATACCGTAGAAATAGCGGGCGATCAGGACGGCGACCGTTCCCTTCAGCGCGTCGCCGAGCAGGGTGGCGGCGGCAAGCGACTTGCGCCCGGTTCTGAGCACATTGGTGGTGCCGATGTTGCCGGAGCCGATGTTGCGGATGTCTCCGAGACCGGCCATGCGCGTGATCACCAGTCCGAAGGGGATCGATCCGAGCAGGTAGCCGAAGGCGAGGGCGGCGAGGTAATAGGGCCAGGATAGACCCCAGCTGATCGGATCGGGCACGCGTTTCCTCCGCTTTGTCTGTGGCTTAGCGTCCTGAACCTAAGCGTAAGTGTAGACGGGCCGGCCTGCAACGATGGTATGCAGCACCCGGCCGGAAAAACGCGCGTCCTCGAAGGGCGAGTTTTTGGAGCGGGAGCGGATAGCGCTCTTTTCCAGCACCCAGGGACGGTCCGGATCGAACACGACCACATCCGCCGGTGCGCCCTGGCTCAGCCGGCCGGTCTCCAGGCCGAGCCGGTCGGCGGGGCGGCAGGTCATGCAGGCGAGCAGGGGAAGCAGCTCGATATCGCCGGAATGGTAGAGCCTGAGGGCCGCGGCGAGCAGGGTCTCCAGACCGATGGCGCCATCCTCGGCTTCCGCCCAGGGATGCCGCTTGGTTTCCACGTCCTGAGGATCGTGGTTTGAGACGAGGATGTCGATGGTGCCGTCGGCAAGGGCGGCGATCATCGCCCGGCGGTCGTCCTCGTCGCGCAGAGGCGGCGACATCTTGAAGAAGGTCCGGTAGGGTCCGATGTCGTTTTCGTTCTGGGTCAGGTGGTTGATCGAGACCCCGGCGGTGACGTTGAGCCCCCGGTCCTTGCCGATGCGGATCGCTTCCGCACTGTCGGAGGTGGAAATCAGGTTGGCGTGGTATTTCCCCTTCGCCATGCCGACGAGCCTGAGATCGCGCTCGATCATGATCACCTCGGCCTCGCGCGGGATACCGGAAAGGCCCTTCCAGCTGGCGTTGAGGCCCGCGTTCATGACGCCGCCGGCCAGATCCGGGTCTTCGGTGTGGTGGACGACAAGCGCATCGAAGTCGCGGGCGTAGGTGAGGATCCGGCGCATGGTCTGGGCGTTGCGCACCGACTTGTGGCCGTTGGAAAAGGCAATTGCGCCTGCTTCCTGCAACAGACCGATCTCGGTCATATCCTGGCCTGCAAGGCCTTTGGTCAGGGCCGCCATCGGATGAACGTTGATGCTGGCGGTGTCGCGGGCGCGGCGCAGGATGAAATCGACCAGGGCCGGGTCGTCGATCACCGGATCGGTTTCCGGCATGGTGCAGATGGTGGTGACGCCGCCAGCGGCGGCCGCGTCGCTGGCGCTTGCCAGCGTCTCCCGGTGCTCGGCCCCCGGTTCGCCGACCGAGACACACATGTCGATCAGGCCCGGGGCGGCGATGGCGCCTGCGCAGTCGATGATCTCAGCGCCGTAGGGCGCGCCCTGGTTGGCGGCTTCGGGTCCGGCCGCGAGAATGGTGCCGTCGGCGATGATCACCGAGCCCGGCGCGTCGAGATCCCTTGCCGGATCGATCACCCTGGCGTTGGAGAGAACCAGCGGTTTGGGGGTATCTGAGGCCACCTTAATACTCCTACTGGTTCGGCAGATGAGCGGCGAGGGCTTCGAGCACGGCCATGCGCACGGCGACCCCCATTTCCACCTGCTCGCGAATGAGGCTCTGGGGCCCGTCGGCCACAGCCGGATCGATTTCCACGCCCCGGTTCATCGGGCCGGGGTGCATCACCAGCGCATCATCGCGGGCGAAGCTCAGCTTTTCCATGTCCAGCCCGTAGTAGCGGTAATATTCGCGCACCGACGGAACGAAGGCACCGCTCATGCGCTCGCGCTGCAGGCGCAGCATCATGACGATATCCACGCCCTTCAAGCCCTCGCGCATGTCGCGGAAGACCTCCACGCCCATCTTCTCGATGCCGCTCGGCAGCAGGGTGGACGGAGCGATCACGCGGACCCGCGCGCCCAGCGCGTTGAGCAGGATGATGTTGGAGCGGGCGACCCGGGAATGGACGATATCGCCGCAGATCGCCACCGTCAGCCGGGCGATCTTGCCCTTGTGCCGGCGGATGGTGAGCGCATCGAGCAGGGCCTGGGTCGGATGCTCGTGGGGGCCGTCGCCCGCATTGACCACCGAACAGTCGACCTTGCGCGCCAGCAGATGCACGGCGCCGGCCGCATGGTGACGGACCACCAGCAGGTCCGGATGCATGGCGTTGAGGGTGGCGGCCGTGTCGATCAGCGTCTCGCCCTTCTTCACCGAAGACGAGGAGACCGCCATGTTCATCACATCGGCGCCGAGCCGCTTGCCGGCGAGTTCGAAGGAGGCCTGGGTCCGGGTGGAGGCCTCGAAGAACAGGTTGATCTGGGTCCGGCCGCTCAGGACGGATTTTTTCTTTTCCACCTGGCGGTTGAGCTCGACGGCGGCTTCCGCCCGGTCCAGAAGGCCAAGGATATCCTGGGGCTGAAGCCCTTCGATCCCGAGCAGATGTCGGTGGGGGAAAAGGTCAGCCTGCATGTCTTCTGCATCCTGTTTCGGCGCGCGTTTCAGACCGCGGACACCACCGGGAGGCAAACCACGTCATGCGTGGGAATTTCAGGCTGGCTCGATGGGGATCTGGTGCGCTCATCGAGATCATGGCTATAGGCGGAATCGAATTCGCTTACAAGCATTCGCTTTCCTTCATGTTACCCTGTCCACACGTGTTCGCGAATCGCGGGGTGGGGGAGACGCTGATGGCCATCCAGGAACCGGGAAACCCGTCGGGAGAGAGGGACGGCAGCCTGCCGGAATACGCCACCCATGACGTGTTCAATCAGGCGCCTGACTACGGCGGGTTCAATCTGGCGGCGACCGACCCGGTTCTGATCGCCGCCCAAGGCGAGGCGCTGGACGAAACCGCGAAAGGCGAATTCCTGACCCATGGCGCCATTTGCGGTACGCGGGAAATCCTCGATCTGGGCCGGCTCGCCAATGAACACAAGCCGGAACTGATCACCCACGACAAGCACGGCCGGCGCGCCGACCGGGTCGATTTCCATCCCGCCTATCACGCCTTGATGCGCCGCTCGGTGGAGGCGGGGCTGCATTGCGCGGTGCTGGAAGAGGAAAAGCCCTGGGCGCAGACGCTGAGGGCCGGAAAGTACTTCCTGACCTCCCAGGTGGAAACCGGCCATTGTTGCCCGATCACAATGACCAATGCGGCAGGTGCCGTTTTGAAGCGGCAGCCGGACCGGTTCGGCGACTGGCTTTCGAAGCTGAAGACGCGGGTCTACGACGCCCGCCTTTTGCCGCTGGAACAGAAACCGGGCGTGACCATCGGTATGGGCATGACCGAAAAGCAGGGCGGCACGGACCTGAGGGCAATCACCTCGTCGGCCGAAGCCGGCAACGACGGCACGCACCGGATTACCGGCCACAAGTGGTTCTTCTCCGCGCCCATGTGCGACGCCTTCCTGGTGCTGGCGAGGACATCCGCAGGGCCGTCCTGTTTCCTGGTGCCGCGGGTGCTTCCCGACGGGCGGCTCAACGGGCTGCACTTCCAGCGGCTGAAGACCAAGCTCGGCAATCACTCCAACGCCTCCTCGGAGGTGGAATTCCACCGCGCTACGGGCTTCATGATCGGCGATGAGGGACGGGGGATCGCCACGATCCTGGAGATGGTGGTGCCGACGCGCATCGACTGCGCGCTGGGCTCGGCGGCGCAGATGCGCGCGAGCCTGTCGCGTGCGGTTCATCATTGCCGCCACCGGGAGGTCTTCGGGGAAAAGCTGATCGGCCAGCCGCTGATGACGCGGGTGCTGGCCGATATGGCGCTGGACGTGGCGGCGGCCACCGCACTGGCGTTTCGGCTGGTCAGGGCCGCCGACCGGATGAGGACGAGCGAGCGCGATGCGGCTTATGTGCGGATGATGACGCCGGCGATCAAATACTGGATCTGCAAGAGCACGCCGCCGCTCACCTACGAGGCGATGGAATGCCTGGGCGGCAATGGCTACGTGGAGGATTTCGATATGGCACGGATCTACCGCGACGCACCGGTCAATGCGATCTGGGAGGGCTCCGGCAACGTCATGGCGCTCGACGTGCTGCGCGCGCTGCAGAAGGCGCCGGAGGCGCTTGAGGCGGTGCTTGCCGAATTCACCGAGGCGCTGGGCAGCGGCGGCAAGTCTTCCTGCGACGTGATCGCAGCCGCCGCCAAAGCCGCCGTGGAGGACCCGGCCAACGGCCGTATTCTTATCGAACAGCTCGCCCTGACGGGGGCGGCTGCCGCGCTGAAGCAGATCGTGCCTCAGGGCATCTGCGATGCCTTCATCGAAAGCCGTCTCGCCGGCCAGTGGCGCGCCACCTACGGCATGCTCTCCCCGCGCCACAATGCGCGGGCGCTGGTGGACTGGCTTTATCCGGAGGGGTAGGGGCAGAGCCCCGGAAGCTTTTACGTCAGCAAATACAGCATCAGCGGGATGGTCACGATCGCCGCAACGGTCTGCAGGGTCAGGATTTCCGCCATCAGCTTGGCGTCGCCACCCATCTGTCTGGCAAGAACGTAGGCGCTGCCGGCGCAGGGAACGCTGGCGGCAATGACCGTGGCGGCGCGTGCCGGGCCGGTGACGCCGAAAACGAAGGCGAAGCCCGCGACCATCAGCGGCATGCCGATAAGCCGGATCAGGGTGCCCGAAGTCAGGGCCGGACCGGGACGGCGTAAGGCGGCAAGATCGAGCCCCGCGCCGACACAGATAATGGCGGTCGGCAGGGCTGCGCTGCCGAGGATCGTGAGCGTGGACTGGAAGATGGCGGGAATTGGCAGGCCGGAAAGGTTCATGGCAAGGCCGGCCAGGATGGAAACGATGAAAGGGTTTGTGTAGAGGTCGCGCAGGACCTTTGCCGTTGACGGCGCTTCGCCTCCGGCATAGCGCGACAGCACCAGCACGCACATCGCATTCAGGATCGGGATCATGACCACCATGGCGACGGCAATCAATGCGACCCCGTTAGAGCCGATGACTTCGGCCGCGACCGCCAGCGCGATGAAGCCGTTCCAGCGCAGCGCCCCTTGAAAGATGGAGGTAAAGCGTGGGCCGGTGATGCCCCATACCCTCAGAAACACCGGTCGGAGCGCCAGCAAGAGGACGCCCATGGTGACGACCGCCGAAAGCAGGGTCGCGCCCATGGACAAGGTCGGGAGCTTTGAAAAGTCCATCAGCACGATGGTCTTGAACAGGAACGCCGGGAACAGGACGAAATAGGTCAGCCGCTCGACGCCATGCCACTGGTCGCCGGTAATGAGGCCGGTGCGGGCGACCAGATAGCCGGCCGCGATTACCAGAATGACCGGTAGCAGGGCGTGGATCGTCATCACCATTCAGATCGATCCCATGTGCCCCAGGCGATCAAGAAATCCCTGCAGGATGTAGGCAGCGGCCATCTTGTCGACGACTTCCGCACGGCGCGCCCGGCTGGAATCGGCTTCGAGCAGGGTGCGGGTCACGGCGGCGGTCGACAGGCGTTCGTCCCACAGGGTCATGGGCAGATCCGTCTTCTGCGCCAGGTTGCGGGCGAAGGCGCGGGTGGCCTGGGCGCGAGGCCCTTCGGTGCCGTCCATGTTCAGCGGCAGGCCGAGGACGATGCCGCCGATCTGTTGGTCGGTGCAGATCTGAAGCAGGCGTTCGGCGTCGAGGGTGAATTTCTTGCGCCGGATGGTTTCCATCGGGCTTGCGATGCCCCGGCCGAGATCGGAGAGCGCGAGGCCGATGGTCTTGGTGCCCAGATCGAGGCCGATCAGACGGCCGGAGGGCGGCAGGGCTGCCAGGAAATCATCGAGGAGAAGGGTCGGATCGGATGCCATGGTCCGCCTTTATCAGCAGTCGCGGACCTGTGCCAGCCCGGAAAGCCTCAAACGGCCTCCTTCAGCCGTTCGTGATAGGCCTGCACGGCCCTGTCGGACTGGTGTTCCAGCCAGTCGACCAGCGTATCGATCGGCATGCTGGCGGCAAAATAGTAGCCCTGCAGGCAATTGGCGCCGATACGGGTGGCGAATTCCGCGTGCTGCAGTGTCTCCACGCCTTCGGCAACAGTCCTGCAGCCGAGGTCGCTGGCCATGGTCATGATGGCTTCCAGAATGGAACGGGTGCGGATGTCCTCGAAAGCGCCGACGATGATGGAGCGGTCAATCTTGAGGAAGTCCACCGGCAACTGCGCCAGCCGGGCGATGTTGGAATAGCCCTTGCCGAAATCGTCGATGGAAACCGTGTAGCCGCGCTCGTGCAGGTCGCGGAAAGCCTTCACCGCCCGGTCTTCGGAAACGAAGAGAGCATCCTCGGTCACCTCGATCTCCAGGCGGGAGGGATCGAAATCCAGGCGCTCGCGGATGGCGTCGATGGAGGAGACGAAGTCGGGGGCGACAAAGTGCCTGGAGCCGATATTCACCGACATGAACAGGTCGCAGCCTGTGCCGGCCAGGCGTCTGTAATCCGTCATGGCGCGCTCCACGGCCCATTCGCCCAGACGGGACATGGCCGGGGAGTCGCTGACGGCGGGGATCCAGATGCCAGGCAGCAGGCGGCCGTGCTGGGGATGATCCCAGCGCACCAGAGCCTCCACGCCGCAGACTTTCTGGCGGCGGGAACAGATCTTGGGCTGATATTCCAGCACCAGTTCGTCGTTTTCGATGGCGGCGATCAGGTTGCGGCGCAGTTCCGCGACCGACTGGGTGCCGATGCCGGTACTGTAGATCTCCGACTTGTTCTTGCCGCTGACCTTGGCGTGATACATGGCGATGTCGGCGCGCTTGATCAGTTCCTCGAGATCCGTTCCGTGGCGGGGGAAGCGGGCGCAGCCGATGCTGGCGCTGGAATTGGAAATGAAGGGAAGCTCCGGCACGGGCGTCGTCAGTTCGGTCCGGAGGGCGTCGAGAAACGCCAGGATCGCATCTTCCTCTTGGAGACCCGGCACAATGACAATGAATTCATCGCCGCCGATACGCGCAAGGAGGGGATCACCGTCCTTGCCGGCGAGCGCCCGTTCCGCTCGCAGAACGTTGGTCACGACCGTGAGTTTCCGGGCGCAGGCTTTCAGGAAGACATCGCCGACGTCGCGGCCGTGGATGTCATTGATCTCCTTGAAGTTGTCGAGGTCAACCAGGATCAGGACACCGCCCTGCGCTGACTTGCGCATGCCTTCCAGACCGGCATCTTCCAGGATCGGCGCGGCAAGCGCCTGCAGGCGCAGCCGGTTGGGCAGGCCGGTGACGGCGTCGGTATAGGCAAGGGTCTCGATCCGCTTGCCAGCCTTGGTGACCCGGCGGACCATGACGTTATAGCTGTTGCGGAAATCGATGATCTCGGTGAAGGGGACCACGCCGATGTCGGTACCGACGGTATTGAGCTGCCGACTGCGGGCGTTTTGCTTCATCTTCCCGACCAGCTTTTCAAGTGGTGTGGAAATGGAGCGGGCCAGCACGAAACCGAGCAGCAGGGTAATCCCGAGACCTGCCGCGATCGCCATAAAGACGGAGGCCAGGTTGGCGTAGACCTTGTCGTAGATTTCGGAGACCGGCTGCGGAACCATGACACCCCAGCCCGGACCAGGCACCGAGGTCAGGCCGGCGATCATGTCGCCTTTCATGGCGGGGGAGTAGAACCGTTCGATGCCGGTATCGCCGTTCATCATCCGCTGGACCGCGGAGACCTTGGCGATGTTCTTGCGGTTGGCGACCCAGTCCGCCAGCGGGTGAGCGAGGACGTTGCCGGACTGGTCGACAATCGCGGCGTGTCCCTTGATGCCAAAGGCGATGCTTCGGCCGAGTGAAACGAAGTAACTGGTGCTGATCTGGCCGATGGACAGATAGGAACCATGGCCCCTGACCATGAAGATCACATTCCGGCCTTTTGCATCGGCGCGTACGCCGGTGAAGGTGGTTCGGCCGAGTACGGCGATCGACTTCAGGTCGGAAAAGAGATCAGCAGGCAGCCTCGACTGCTTGCCGCTGGGGTCGACTTCGAGTTTCTCCAGGATTTCCCCGTTTGTGCTGTCGACGTTCAGGACGCAGAGCATGTCGAGCCGTCGCAGCAGACGGGTCATGCCGGGCATTTCCGTTCCGGACACCAGGGACGCGCTGACGGATTCGAACGCGGCGACCACATCCTTATGATAACGCTCCAGCGCGAAGCCGAGATTGCGCGCGATCAGAAGATGCCGGTCCTTGACCTCCGCGAATTCCCGGTTCACGCCATCGCGGTAGGACCACGCGCAGAAGATCAGCGACGGTACAAGCGTTGCAACAAGGAACGACAAAATCAGAAAACTTCTGATTTTCATCCAGAGGACCCCTCTTCCGTAACTTACGGATTGAAAAGCCATTATGCTGCGTGTGTCGCAGATTTTCCTTAACCCCTACGGGAAATTTCCATTGTGTTGAACAAAGGATAAATCCGGTCCGTGCAATTCGAACGATCCGGGCAGAGGGCGGTTGCGCCCAGTCTTCCGCCATCCGGTACCCCGCCGGGGACTGTTGACGAATTTTCATTGGATTTTCCCGTCCCGGATCGGCCATGGTGCGCAAACGGACCAAACCAACGAGGAGGCACCCGGATATGAAACTAACCTGGTACGGTCATTCCGCGTTCAAGATGGACATTGCAGGCGCATCGATCCTGATCGATCCGTTCCTCACCGGAAATCCCAAGTTCCCCGAAAACCTCAGCGTCGACCAGGTGGCCGAAGGCGTGACCCATGTGCTTCTGACCCACGGGCACGACGACCACATCGGCGACAGCCTCGACATCTGCAAGAAGACCGGCGCCCAGCTGACCGCGAATTACGAGATCTGCATGTGGGCCAACGGCAAGGGTGTGGACAACATCAATCCGATGAATTCCGGAGGGTTCCTCGATGTGGGGCCATTCAAGGTGGGCCTGACCGTGGCACATCATTCGTCGGCTTCTGCCGCAGACGGCGACGGCTTCAAATACATGGGCAACCCGCACGGCCTGATCGTGGCCGCACCCGGCGAGCCGGTGCTCTATCACATGGGCGACACGGACATCTTTTCCGATATGGCCCTGGTCAACGAGATCTACGGGCCCAAGGTCGGGATCGTGCCGGTGGGCGACCGGTTCACCATGGGCGGCAAGAGTGCGGCGCTCGCCTGCAACCGTTTTTTCGATTTCGACACCATCATTCCGTGCCATTACGGCACCTTCCCGATCCTTGACCAGAATGCCGACACCTTTATCGGCGCTTTGGGGGCCGCTGCCTCGAAGGTGAAACTGCCGAAGCCGGGCGACACGGTCGTGGCCTGAGGCGTTCCGCAAGCCCCATCATGACGGCTCGTCCCCGGCTTGAGAGGTTCAGGCGGGACGAGCCGTTCTCTTCAGAAATCGAAGTCGTGGAAGCGTTTTGAACGTGACGGAACGGTTGGCGGAAATTATCGGTCGAGTAAAAGCCACCATGGCGACAGGTCGTGTTTTGGCAGCCCATGACGCGGCGGTCTCGGGCCTCCAGCACTATCCGTCGGATCCCGAGCTGAGCTACAACGCCGTTCTGGCTATCGCGCGGGCCGGCGCAACGGAGCGGGCGATGGAGCTTTATCGGGATCTCGATCTGCGGGGGCTTCCTGTCGACGATCCGCGGCTGAAAACCGACATCGGTGCGCTCTGGGCCCGCCTGCACAAGGATCTGGGCCTGCAGGCGCGAGGCGAAGAGGCGCGGGGCCATTTCCAGGCATCCGCCGATGCCTATCTGGAAGTGTTCCAACGGACCGGCGATGCGTATCCAGCCATCAACGCGGCAGCGCTTTATTGCTGGATCGGGGAGATGGAGAAGGCGGAGGACCTCGCCTCCCGATGCATCACCGCATGCGAAGGCAAGACCGACTACTATTCGCTCGCCACCCTGGCGGAGGCCTTTCTTATCCTGCGGCAAACGGCCCGGACGACGGCAACGCTCGTTCGGGCCGCGGACCTCGGGGCCGGGCGCGCCGAAATGGCGACTACGAGGCGGCAATTGAAGAAGACCTGTCAGGTCCTCGGTCTTGAAGACGACATTCTTGATCCGCTGAAGCGCGGTCCGATCGTCCGCTATCTCGGTCACATGCCCTGGCCGGGTCTCGACGGTGCGGCGGAGACCCTCCTGAGGCGGCGGATCAGGGATTTCATAGCCGAAAAGCAGGTGGAGACGGCCTACGGCTCGCTTGCCGCCGGTGTCGATATTCTCGCGGCGGAAGCAATGCTTGCGGCCGGCGTCGAACTCCACGTCATTCTGCCGTTCGAAGTCGAGGACTTCCTGGCTGCTTCGGTTCTGCCGTTCGGCAGCACGTGGCGGGAGCGGTTCGATGTCTGCCTGGCAGCTGCGAAAAGCGTTTCGTTCGCCGCATCCGGCGGGCAGCCCGCTGACGGCGCCAGCTTCCGCTATTGCAGCGCCTATACCCGGGGCGTGGCGGCCCTGCAGGCGCAGGCCACCGACGCCGAACTGCATCAGCTAGCGGTCTGGAACGGGGCACCGGTCAGAAAACCTGGCGGAACCCTGGATGATATTCTCATCTGGCACGGCCTGTCCCGGCCGCAGACGATCCTTACCACGGGCGGAGAACCCGTTCGGCCCGAGGCCTTGCCGGATGTGCCCCCTGTTTCCGACGATGCCGATCGCGAAATCCGGGCTGTTTTGTTCGCGGATTTCGCAGGCTTCAGCAAGCTCAGGGAAGCGGATATCGGGCCTTTCTTGTCTCATAGCCTGGCGGTCGTTGCCGATGTGGCGGCCCGGCACGAGGCAAACATTCTCTGCCGTAACACCTGGGGGACGGTATCTTCCTCGTGATCGACACTGTGGAAGCGGCAGCACGGCTGCCCCGGGAGATCCTGGAGGCGCTGTCCGGCTCCGACAAGGCGGAAGCCGGCCGCCTGCCGATCCGGATCGGCCTTCACGTAGCCCCCATGTCGCGGATCGAGGATCCTCTGACGGGCAGAACCACCTATGTCGGTGCGGAAATCTCCAAGGCGTCCCGGATCGAGCCGATCGTGCCGGCAAACAGCATCTACGCGACGGAAGCCTGTGCCGGCGCACTTGCCCTTTCCGGCGATCCGTCGGTGCAGAGCGAATACATGGGCATGGTGGAACTCGCCAAGTCCGCGGGCATGATCCCGATCTTCCGACTGAAGTCGGTTACGGGCTGATCTTAGAGCATCGGGCGATGCTCTCATCCGGTTCGTCGTCGCGGCGGTCTGTCGCCGCTTGATCCTCCTTGTCCGGAAATCGATGCTCCGGTGGCGTCCTCAGGCGGTCGTCATATATGCGGCTGTGACCACCTGTCCGCCCAATCCCCGTTGCTGGGGGTGGGGCCGGGTCTCCAGGGACTGAAGCAGCAGGCTTTCATCTTCTTCGTCCGCCAGCTCATGGCTCCAGACGCGAAAGTCGGTGAGTTCGTAGTTGCCGAAGGAGGTTACCATCGCGACGTCGGAGGCATCGTGGCCTCTGACCATCAGGATCCGGCCGATCCTGGGGACGTTGTAGCGGGCGTCGCACAGGTGCCATTCGCCCTCCATGAACACCTCGAACCAGGCGCAGAAGTCATCAAACCCGGCGTCGGGAACGCCGATGTCTCCCAGATAACCGCTGGCATAACGCGCGGGAATGTTCATGGCCCGGCACAGGCTGATCGCCAGATGGGCGAAGTCACGGCAAACGCCCGTCTTTTCGGCAAGCACGTTTCCCGCAGTCTTGTCCGGACGGCCGAATTTGTAGTTGAAGGTGACGTGGGCGTGAACGAAATCGCAGATCGCCTGAACCCGTGGCCATCCCGCTTCGGTCCAGCCGAACTGTTTCCAGGCAAAATCTCCCAGGAGGTCGGAATCGCAATAGCGGCTGGCGACCAGATAGGTCAGCGTCTCGTTCGGCAGGTCCTGCAGCCGGGCCTGTCGCAGGGCCGGCTGGACCTTGTCCGGCAATCCGTCCACCTCAACGATCGAATCCGACCAGAAGACGGACACACCCGCAGGGGCCGTCGCGCGGGTCACGCGGTTGCCGAACAGGTCGGTATATTCCGACAGGTCGGTCACGCTGGAATTGCGGACATAATCCGACCCGATCATTCTTCCGGAAAACGTGCTGTGAACCGACAGGGCGAGCAGCATCGGGACCGGAACGGGGCACGTGACGGTGATTTCGAAGCCAATGCGTATGAGCAAGGCGATTGTCCTTGTGTGCGAGGGGATTAGCGTCCAAGCTGAAGAGCTTCCAAAGCCTCGGACAATCGGCGGCGACATGCGGCGGCGACAAAGGTTCAAATGACAAATGCCATTCGCGTCGTACACACTACACGATATCGCTACAGCAAGCCGGTAAAATTCGGACCTCACCGGCTTTTGCTTCGGCCCAGGGACGGACACGACCTTCGGCTTGTCTCGTCGGCGATTGCCATTTCGCCGGAAGCCCGCGTGCGCTGGCACTTCGATACGTTCGGCAACTCAGTCGCCACGGCGGAGTTTCCCGCGCCTGCCGACAGCCTGGAAATCAGAAGCGAGCTTCTGATCAGGCGGTTTTCGCACGAGGATTTCCTTGTTTCGCCCGACCGGCCCGGAAGCGCCTATCCGTTCGTCTACTCAAGCGAGGACCTGACCGATCTGGCACCGTTCATTGCGCTTGAAAATCCGCAGGAACGTTCAAAACTGGCCGCCTGGTTGGCGGAAGAGGCCGGTAAGGGGCCAGATGAGGTGTTCGCGTTTCTTAGAAACCTGTCCGATACCATCAACGACAGGCTGTCCTATATCCGCCGTGAAAGAACGGGCACGCAAAGCGCCGCCACGACCATTGACACCGGAACCGGCAGTTGCCGGGATTTCGCCTTCCTGTTCATGGAGGCCGCGCGGCATTTCGGGTTCGCCGCCAGATTCGTTACAGGTTACCTGAATATCGCGGCGGACAACGGTCATGAGCACACCGGAGGCGGATCGACCCACGCCTGGGCGGAAGTCTACCTGCCGGAGGAAGGCTGGGTAGAGTTCGATCCGACCAATCGAATCATAGGCAGTCCGGACCTGATCCGCATTGCAGTCACCCGGACGCCGTATCAGGCAATTCCGATCAGCGGCACCTATGACCAGCGGTTCGGCACGCTGTTTCACGGCATGGACGTTGATGTCCGCGTCGCGAGTGAACCCTACGACCCCTCCGGACCTCTTTAGGGCGTCTCCGTACCCTAGATACCGGCAGCACGCGCCTGACGGAAGGACACAAGCCGTCCGGCGTTTTCATCCCACAGGACGAGTTTCACGCATCTGAGGCTCTGCAAAAGGGTAACGCGGCCGACATTGCGCAGTTCGGGGTGATCCCGCAGGACTTCCGGCAGACGGTAGAACGGAATTTTCGCCGCCAGGTGATGAATGTGATGGATGCCGATGTTGCCGGTGATCCAGCGCAGCGGCAGAGGAAGATCGTAGTGCGAGCTGCCGTGCAATGCGGCGTGCTGGAAGTCCCAATCGCCGTCTTCGGACCAGTGGGTTTCCTCAAACTGGTGCTGGACGTAGAACAGCCAGACCCCGGCGCTGGCCGCCATCCATGTGATCGGAAGCTGGACAAGCAGAAACGGACCGATCCCGACGAGCCACATCATGATCAGGACCGGCAGGGCGATGCCCAGATTGGTGGTAAGGGTCGATATCCAGGGCTGAGGCCCGGAGCGCATCAGGCCGATCGGCAACCGATACTGGCAAACGAACAGCCACGCAGGCCCGAGACCGAACATGACCAGAGGATGGCGGTAAAGCCAGTAGCGTGCGCGGCCCCACCAGGACAGACCCCGGTATTCACGCACCGTCAACGTGTCGACATCGCCGACCCCGCGCCGGTCCAGATTGCCGGCCGAAGCATGGTGAACCGCATGGGTGCGGCGCCAGTAGTCATAGGGGGTGAGCGTAAAGATGCCGATGATCCGGCCGATCCAGTTGTTGAGGCTGCGCCGTTCGAACAAGGTGCCGTGACCGCAATCGTGCTGCACTATGAACAGGCGCACCAGAAAGCCGGCGGCAGGTATCGTAAACAGGAGACCCCACCAGTGATCGTGAACGATGGCGACGGCGGCAAGGGCCCACAAGGCTGTAAACGATACGACCGTCACGGCTATTTCGATCGTGCTTCTGAGCGCGCTCGGTTTCCGGTAGGGCGCAAGAACCTGTACCCAGGAGCGCTCGCGTCCTGTCGCATCGGTGTGTATGGCAGTCACTGTTGTCACATGATTTCCAACTTGTGTATTCGCCTGACGGCCTTCACGGGCCTGACATCAATCCATGGAATCGGGCGTTCTTTTGCGTTTGGCTGTCCGGCTTCCGGCTGTTGATGCTCCAGCTTCCTGCGCGAGCATTTCCAGACGGGCGGCCTTGAGCTTTTCGGTCTTGGCGTTCCGGATATCGGCTTCGGTCTGCGCGATTTCCTTGGAAATGCGTATGGTGGTTTCGGCCTTTGTTTCTGCAGTCTGCCGCGTTGACTGGAAACGGATCCCTTTGGTGTCCGTAGTGGTCATGGCTTTCTGTCCTTCAAAACAGATGAAAACAAAAAAGGCCGGGTTACAACCCGGCCTTTCTGTTCACCTTGGTGATCCGTGCCTGTGTATCCCGATTCAGGATCCAGGGCAGGCTTCAGACGATCTGCAGATTGTCCGCAGCCGACTTGCCCGAACGGCTGTCCTTGACGACGTCGAAGCTCAGCTTCTGGCCTTCCGTGATCGTGGGAATGCCTGCGCGCTCGACTGCAGTGACATGGACAAATACGTCCGAGCCGCCGTCGTCCGGCTGAATGAAGCCGAAGCCTTTGGTGGAATTGAAGAACTTTACGGTGCCGATGGTCATAACGATTTCCTTACAATCGGTCATCAGAGAATACACACCACGCGTTTCGCGCCAGTATGCGGTTAGGTCGACGTTGATAGGGAAGATCGTTTCGGGCGGCGCGAGCCGCATTGTCACAAAGTTCGTCAAACAATATCGATGAGCGGTTACATAAGCCATGATGATGTTGAAAACAAGGCGGAACCGAACAAACCGGCTTTTCGATTAAAAATATTTGCGGGCAAGAAAAGGCGCGAGACCGGGTGGGGCGGTCCAGTTGCCGATCCGGTGGCCGGCATGGACACTTCGGCAGGATCGCGACCCGCCGCAGACAGTGGGGAGGTGTTACGTGCCTTGTGGTTCCCGGACCTGTCTACTCAGCCCGCCTTCCGATCTCGTTCAGATCCTTATCGAATTCGATGTCGAATTGCTTGCCGCCCTTGCAGATGACGTCGTCGAGGTCATAGCCGTCTTCAGTCACCTCGATATCGTCGGGAGCCATCTGGCATTCCATGGCGGCGAGTTTCGCCATGATCGCGGCTTCCGTCTCCGCGTCTACCTTGCCTTCGGATTCTCCGGCGGCAAGCGCTCCGGTGCAAAAGGCAAATACCGCGGCAAGGGAAATGATCTTTGCCTTCATCGAAGGGGTCCTCGTCATTGAATGTTTCCCGTCATTGGATATTGCCCGTCACTGAATATTGAACGTAACTTTTTGAGCCTCGCCGGTGGAACCGGGGATATGCAGAACATGGCTTCCGGGCTTGATGGCGATGAAGGACAGTTCCGCCGTACCCGCGGCATCGAACTCGATGCTGTCGATGGCCATCGGCCGAACCTCGATCTTGTTGATGACGATCTCGTTCATCCAGATGGCGCGAAAGAAATCGGCACCCGAAACGGCAAGTTCAGCCGACCCGTCGGCGGTGATTTCGAGCTTGTAATAGGCACCCGACTGGAGGGTGTAGCTGGCTTCCCTGGAAAGCGGCTGACCGGAGGCCAGGGTCAGTTCGATCGGCTCTCCCCGGTTGCAGGCCGCCAAAAGGCCTGCGAAGCCGAGGTTGTCGCAAAGCGGCGCGGCGGTGGCCGATCCTGCGAAGAGCGCCATGCCGAAGGCTGCGAGTGTGCGTTTCATCGAAATCTCTTCCCCCCTTCGGTTTCCACCATGGTGACGACGACCCTCCGGTCGTCCCGCGAAAGTCCGGCCGGGAAAAAGGGGAAGGAGCGGGAGCGGTGTCGGCCCGAAGGACAGTGGCGCGACTATCTGATGGCGGGGCCGGGAGCATTGGCCCAAACATCAGGAGGTTGGATAGAACGTTCCGCTGTGCCGGGCTGAGAGCCCGAGTTCCGGTGCGATCGGCTTCGAGATGATCCGCCTGTTTCCCGGTTCCTTCCCATCTTTCGGTTCGAAACCTAGCACCCGTTCCATACGCCGTGCTTCCCAAAAGATATTGGGAACATTCGGCAAATCCGGTGCCAATTGTTCCCGAAGTCGGTTCTTCCGTCGACGGATCCCGTTCCCGGCGTTACGATCCCTTGTCAAGATTGGGGAGGATGTCGTGTTCGGACGAATGCATCTGCAGCACCAGGTCGTGCTTTGCATATGCCTGGTTCACCTGATCGCGTTGACCCTGACGACGGCAATTCTGGTGATCAACGCGCGGGATGCGGTCAGGCTGGAGGTCGATTCGGGGGCGAAAAGCGCAAGGGCGCTCGTTCTGGCGACACTCGGCTATACACTTCAGGAAACGACGCCGTCCGAGGTTCTGCCCAGACTTGCGGAAACGCTGGTCGCGCCGCGGCACGTGCATATCGCCATGGTCGACGCGCGCCGAGGTCTTCTGCCGCTGCGCGAAGTCGACGAGGCCGGAACAACGAATGCCGTTCCTGACTGGTTCGTGCGGCTGGCGACACCCGGCTTCAGGGAGATCCGGATACCGGTCGGGTCAAACGGCAACCAGTACGGCTATGTCTCGATCACCATGGCGCCCGGCAATGAGATCGCCGAGGTCTGGCACAATGTCGCCGGTATCTTCTGGATCGTCTTCGTCTCCGCCATGGTGTCGGCATTGATCCTGTTCTGGCTGGTCAACCGGGCGCTTCGGCCCCTCGATGCCTTGCGAGCGGCTCTCGTCAAGCTCCGCGACGGCAAGCATTCGGCCAGGCTCGGCAGCAGCACCAGCGCCGATCTGGTTCCCATCTTCAAGGGCTTCGACGATCTGTCGGAAGCTCTTGAGGCCGCCGAAGCGGATCGCACGCGATTGAACCGCCGCATCGTGGAACTCGGCGACGCCGAGCGGCGCACCATCGCCATGGAATTGCATGACGAGTTCGGACCGTGCCTGTTCGGCCTGAAGGTCAAAGCGTCCGCGGTCGCGCGCGCCGCCGAAAGGCTGGAAGATCAGGATCTCGCACAGGATGCTGTCGCCATCCAGTCGATCGTCGCGCAGATCCAGGCTTCCAACAGCCGCCTGCTGACGACGCTCAGGCCGATGGCCATCGGACAGTTGCCGCTTGTGGATGCGTTGCTGGATCTGTTCCAGACGTTCCGAAAAAACCATCCGGATGTGGAGTGGCGTGTGGATCTTCCGCAAACCTTGCCCGACACGCAGGAGATCGTCGATCTCACGGTCTACCGGTTTTTCCAGGAAGGGGTGACGAACGCGCTTCGCCACGGCCGGCCCGGACGAATCACCGCCTCCCTGTCCCGGCAGCAGGATGCGGACGCCGGCCCGCTCCTGCGTCTCGTCGTGGAAGACAACGGTTTGGGCATGACCGGCGGCATGAGCGATGACACGACTGGCGGCCGGGGCCTGGCCGCCATGCGCGACCGGATCGATGCCGTCGGCGGTCAATTGAACATCGGTCCGGCAGAGGGCGGGGGCACACGGCTGGTGTCCGGCGTGCCGCTGCTGTCCGCGCCGGATAGCGCCTTGGAACTGCGGGCAGTCTCATGAAATCTGCACTCGTTATAGACGACCATCCGGTCACCCATCTGGGCTGCGGCCAGTTGCTGCGCGAGCTGGACTACGATCCGGTGCTGGAAGCGCTCACCGACCGGGACGCCCTGTCCCTCTGCGAGGTGTATCTTCCCGGCCTGATCGTCCTCGATCTCGGCATGCCCGGCGTCGGAGGCCTGAACCTCATCGAGCCGTTGCTGCGCAGGGCGCCAAAGACACGCATCCTGATCTTCTCGATGAACGAACAGGCCGCCTTCGTTTCCAAGGCGCTTGCCGCCGGGGCTTCCGGTTATCTGAGCAAGAATTCGGGGCCGGACGATTTTCTCGACGCGGTCCGGAGCCTGGAGGCGGGGAAGGCCTATCTGCCTCATGACATGGCCATGTCGCTGGCAACGGCGAAGATCGGCGGCCAGGCCGATCCCCTGTCCACGCTCACGGAACGCGAACACCAGGTCCTGCGCCTGCTCGGGGAGGGCCAGGATCTCCAGTCGATCGCGGATTCCCTCCGGGTCAGTTACAAGACGGCGGCCAACGCGTCTTCCGCGATCAAGAGAAAACTCGGCGCCAAGAGCACAACGGAACTGATCCGCTATGCCATATCCGCAGGCGTGGTCAGTTAACCGATCTGGATACGGCGGCCGTTATCCGCCGCGGGCGATGCGGTCGAGGAGTTCTGCAAGCAGGTGACGCTCGCCGTCGCTGAGTACGGATGTGCGGTCCAATGAGGCCCGCAGCGCCGCCGCGGCTCCTTCCGGGCCCCGGGTGTCACGGATGGCCGGCTCGCCGGTGATCGCGGCAATGACCGCCTCGCGGGCGGCTTTGGACAGGCCGGGGTCGCGGGCCTCTTCCGGCTGGGCGAGGAGGGTGAGCACCGTTCCTGTGCCCGCTGCTCTCAGGAGGTCGATGGCCCTTTCCTCGCTGGTCTTGAGCCTGCCCGCCAATGCGATGTTCCTGATCCGCTGGCGCAGCACTTCCTGTCCTGCAGCTACGGCAGGGGAGGCGGGGCCTTCCCCGGGATCGCCCACGAGAATGGCGAACAGGCCCGGATTGGCGAGGCCGAAGGCCACATGCATGTCCCAGCCATCCCGCAGATCCTGCACCGGATCCGGATCCCGCCTACGTGTGGATTTTCCGGAGATGTAGGCGTTGAGACTGTGCTCGGCTACGGCGTCGAGCAGACCGTGCTTGTCGCCGAACAGGCGATAGATTGTGGGTGCCTGCACACCGGCCGCGGCGGCAACGGCACGGGTGGTCGCAGCACCCTGGCCGCCGGTCTCGATCAATGCGGCGGCGGCTTCGACGATGCGCGTGCGCACATCGGTATCCCTGGCCGGTGCGCCTTTTGTCGTCTCTGCGTCTTTCATCAGACAGCCATAACCTGAATTTGTTTCCGTTGATAGTCCGTACTTGTTATCGGTGATAATCAATGATATCGATTTTTTGTTATCGCTGATAATACGACTTTTCATTCTTTCAGGAGACTGTCCATGTTCATCGTCACCGGAGCCACCGGCCAACTCGGCCACGCCATCGTCAGAAAGCTAGTGGAACAGGTTCCCGCCGCTGAGGTGGGCGCGACCTGTCGGGAACCGGAAAAGGCGGCCGACCTGGCAGCGCTCGGCGTCCGGGTCCGGCCGGGTGACTTCGGCGACCCGGAAAGCCTTGCGCGGGCCTTCGAGGGTGCGCGTCAGGTGCTGATCGTATCGTCGAATGCCAGGGCCTATGGCGGTGATACCCTTACCCAGCACCGGAACGCGATCGATGCGGCGCGGGCCGCGGGCGCGGAGCGGATCGTCTACACCAGCCAGATGGCGGCGCGTGCCACATCCGCGTTTCCGCCCATGCACGACCATGCCGCGACCGAAGACATGCTGCGCGACTGCGGCCTGGCCTGGACCGCGCTGCGCCATGGATTTTACGCTTCGAGCGGGATCGCCATGCTGGGCGAGGCGCTCAAGACCGGTGTAATGGAAACGGCCCAGGACGGTCCGGTTGCCTGGACGGCCCATGCGGACCTGGCCGAGGCGGCTGCGATCATCCTCGCCCAGACCGCGCGCGAGAGCGGACCGACACCGCCGCTTACCGGACCGGAAGCGCTTGATTTTGGCGATCTTGCGGCGATTGCGTCCGATCTGTCCGGCAAACCGATCAGCCGCAGGATCGTTGCCGATGACGCGTTACAGGCGAAGTTGGCGGAGCGGGGCACGCCGGGTCCTGTCGCAGCCATTGTGCTCGGACTTTATCGCGCGGCACGGGCCGGCGAATTCGCAAATGTCGACCCGACGCTTGAGCGTTTACTGGGCCGCAAGCCTATTTCCATGCGGGATGTGATGGCAGCGCATATCGTCGAAGACTAACGCCGCCAAGACGGCCATTTTTCTGCTCACACCCCCGCGCCGCACAGGCCAATCAGGGCATGGAGCATCAGGTTGGCGCCTTTTTCGATGCCGGGCCAGGCGCTGAATTCGCCGGGGGCTTGGCTGATGCCGCCGCGGCTTGGAACGAAGATCAGGCCCGAGGGGCGCAACACCTGCATGGTCCGGGCAAGCGGCGCAACGCTGCCGATGGGCCGGATATCCTCACACCGGAACCGACCGGACGATATCAAAAGAAGTCAGAAAGGGGCCGGGACCGTCACGACCGGGAGAGGGCCTGCCGTTTTCATTCCATGGGGCTTACCGGTAATCAACCTGATGTCGCGCGAACTCCTCAAGCAACGGGAGAAATTCCTCCGGCGGGGGGAAACCCTCATAGCTGTGTCGTGCCGGCGTTTCGACCCAGGAAAGCTTCTCGGAGGTCATGGTTTCCATGAAGGGTCTGGTCCACGCCGGATCGTCGAGCAGGGTGGGGCGCACGTTTATCAGGCCTTCGAGAGCCGGTATCCGCGTGAACATCCATGTCTTGCAGCTTGGGCAGAAGAAATGGTCCAGATCCGGCCCTTGCAGTCCGCCCTTCACCGGTTCTGCCGCCGTGACCGTGAAGGCCGTGTCGGGAAAGATCGCGGTGAGGGAATAGGCGCTGGACGCCATACGCTGGCAGCCCCGGCAATGGCATGCCGAGGTGATGACTGGCGGGGCGGAAACCTCGAAACGAACCTGGCCGCACCGGCAGGTACCTTCAAGACGGGACGGGGGGGTATTCACGGGACGCTCCTCATTTCGGATGCCGGGGGATGAGTCGAAAGCACGACGCCATCTGTCTGCATGCCTCGGCACCGGAGATCAAGGAGCGTCTTGCCGATCTCGTCCGCCCTTACCGGTCACATGCGCGCGCCGCTCAGGTCGATCAGGGCATGGAGTATCAGGTTGGCGCCTTTTTCGATATCGGGCCAGGCGCTGAATTCGCCGGGCGCGTGGCTGATGCCGCCGCGGCTCGGAACGAAGATCAGGCCCGAGGGACACAGCATCTGCATGGTCTGGGCATCGTGGCCGGCGCCGGATGGCATGCGGCGGGCTGGGAGACCGGCGTTTGCGGCGAGCGTCTCGAGCCGGTCGGCCAGAGCCGGGTCGAGCGGCACGGGCGGCAGCCAGCTTCGTTCGGCGGTCTGTAGGGCCAATCCGTGTTTTGCGGCAATCTCGTGGGCGTTTTCCTCGAGCCGCTTGCGCAGGGTACGCATGACGGTTTCCGACGTGTCGCGCAGGATCACGGAGAACTGGGCGGTGCCCGGTATCGTGTGCGGCTGATTGGGCGACAGGGTGACGTGGCCGATGGTGATGCGGCTCTGATCGGTGCCGTCTTCCGCAATGAGGGCAGAGATCGTTTGTGCCAGCTCGCTCAGCCCGGCGAAGGCGTCGGCGCGCAGATGCATCGGCGTCGTTCCGGAATGATTGGCGACGCCCCTCAGGGTCATTTCCAGATAGCAGACGCCGGAGACCCGGTCGGCGATCCCGATGGGAAGCCCTTCGCTTTCCAGGACGGGCCCCTGCTCGATGTGCAGTTCGAGGAAGGCTTTGACACTGCCCTCCGGCCTTGCTGCGCCGAGGATCGCGTGAGGGTCGAGACCTTCGGCGGCCATGACCTCGGTGAGGCGGTGGCCGGTGGCGTCGGTCGCAGAATCAATCCAGTTGGCGGTCAGAACGCCGGTGATCGCCTGGGAGCCGAGCATGCCGCCGAAGCGGCCTTCTTCTTCCGACGTTGCGGCGACTTCAATCGCGGTTGCCGGTTCCAGTCCGGCCTCTCTCATTGTCCGCACGCATTCCAGCGCCACGCAGGCGCCCAACGACCCGTCGAAGGCGCCACCGTCGGCGACGGTATCGAGATGGGAGCCGGCCATGATGCAGGGGCCGCTGTCAGGGCCGTAACGGCCGAAGACGTTGAGCGCGCCGTCGGTCCATACGGTCAGGCCGTCTTCGCGCATCTGCCCGGCGAACCAGGAGCGGCAGTCGATGTCCGATTTGGAAAAGCCGAGCCGGTTGTAGCCGCCGGTTTTCGGGTCGAAGCCGAAGCGATTGACGCCGTCGAGGAGAGATTTGAGGCGATCGAGATTGATGCTGGCGTTGAGCCGCTGCATCCGGATTTCTCCCTGGTTTCAGCCATTAAGGCCTTGTTTGCCGTCGGAGTCGCAACCCCTTGGTGAAAATTAATATGAAATAATTATTGTGAAATGACAATTAATCATGATTAATATTCCCGGAGAAAACAACGAGGGGAATGGTCATGAAAAAGTTCCTAGCCGCGGCATTCGCCTCGGCCTTTATGGCGTTTTCGCCGACGGTGCAGGCGCAGACGCCGCCGAATGTGCTGGTGGTCGGCCAGATCGCCGAGCCCAAGTCGCTGGACCCGCAGGCGGTCACGGCGGTCAACGATTTTCGCATCCTGATGAACGTTTATGACGGTCTTGTGCGCTACAAGGACGGCACGCTGGAAGTGGAGCCGGCCCTTGCCAAGAGCTGGACGATTTCCGACGACGGCAAGACCTATACGTTCAAGCTCAGGGAAGGGGTCACCTTCCATGACGGCACGCCGTTTAACGCGGAAGCGGTCAAGTTCAATTTCGAGCGCATACTCGACGAGGAACATCCCTATCACGATACCGGACCGTTCCCGCTGGCCTTCTTCTTCTCTCAGGTGGAGACTGTTACGGCGGACGACGACACCACGGTCACCTTCCAGTTGAAGGCGCCCTATGCGCCGTTCCTGTCCAATCTCGCCTATCCGACCGGCCTGATCGTCTCGCCGGAAGCGGTCAAGACATACGGCAAGGACTTCGGCCGTCATCCCTCGGGAACCGGTGCCTACAAGTTCGGTGAGTGGACGGCCAACGAAAAGGTGGTAGTGATCCGCAACGACGACTACTGGGACGGGGCGGCGGAGCTTGAGGCGGTGATCTTCCGTCCGATCACGGACGCCAACACCCGGATCGCCGAAATGCTCTCCGGCGGGCTCGACATCATGGTCGAGGTGCCGCCCGACAGTCTGCAGCAGTTCAAGTCCGATCCGATCTTCAATGTGCAGGAGCAGGCCGGACCTCATGTCTGGTTCCTGATCCTCAATGCCAAGGAAGCTCCTTTCGACAACAAGCTGGCGCGCCAGGCTGCGAACTACGCGATCCATAAGAAAGCGCTGGTCGAGAACGTGCTGCAGGGCACGGCCGATGTGGCCGCCGGCCCGACGCCGCCGGCCTTTGCCTGGGCTTATGACGAGAGCCTGGAGCCCTATCCGTACGACCCTGAAAAGGCCAAGGCGCTTTTGAAGGAAGCCGGCTACAACGGCGAGGAAGTCACCTTCTACGTGACCCAGGGCGGCTCCGGCATGCTCGATCCGGTCGCCATGGGCACGGCCATCCAGGCGGATCTGGAAGCCGTAGGCATGAAGGTCAAGATCGAGACCTACGAGTGGAACACGTTTCTGGGCAAGGTGAACCCGGGCCTGGAAGGCAAGGCCGCCATGGCCGAAATGGCCTGGATGACCAACGATCCGGATACCCTGCCGTTCCTCGCGCTGCGCACCGAGGCCTTCCCGGACAAGGGCGGTTTCAACTCCGGTTACTACTCCAACCCCAAGGTGGACGAACTGCTGGAAAAGGCCCGTCAGGTCACAGACCAGGGCGAGCGGGCAAAGCTCTACAAGCAGATGCAGCAGATCGTCCACGACGACGCGCCCTGGGTGTTCGTCGCCAACTGGAAGCAGAACGCGGTCACCAAGGCGTCCGTGGAAGGTTTCAAGCTGCAACCGTCCTTCTTCCTGATGCTGCAGCATGTGAAAAAGCCCATGTAGTATGAGGCTTCGACCCGGCGGGCTCAGGCCTGCCGGGTTTTCGAGGTTCGATTGCTGTTACGAAGGTCTTTCAAGGGATGAACAACGCAGCCTCACACTCGTTGTCGTCCCTGCGAAGGCAGGGACCCAGTACTCCGTGAGGCCGGTTGCTTGAGCCGAAAGGTCACGGCGTACTGGATCCCGGCTCTCCGCTTCGCTTCGGCCGGGATTGTTTGTTTTGAGCGATGTTATGATGGGACTGGTCTCCCG
>SWCE01000056.1_pt1 | contig 133341 bp, 131 predicted proteins | sample 4690061 | NCBI WGS metagenome assembly SWCE01 (sample SAMN10267279, study PRJNA491770) | bioreactor metagenome | isolation source: DHS bioreactor inoculated with subseafloor sediment | place: Japan: off Shimokita Peninsula | collected 2012-10 | reverse complement strand
CTAAATGCAAAACTCAGAGACGGACTCGCAAAACAGAGTTGATGACTGCCCGAGGGGGAGGAGGGCGTTTCCTCCAGGTGTCATCACCCGGCGAATTCCGGGTGATCCACTCGTTTCCAGAGCGGCGCGGCTCTATTGCTGGAGGGGGTTGCTTGCGCGCAGGTCCTTTTCCTCTATCTCCCGTATGGCAAGGTGGATTGGATCACCCGGACTTCGCCGTGTGATGACGGCCTGCGGGGAGGGGAGGTCGTGCCTTTTGCGCACGCGAGGGACTTAATGACTGTCTCTCCGTAGCTAACCGGCGATCACCCGATCGCCCGGGTTCCCCCGGAAACCCGCACCGGCGCACCCTTGGTGTCGTCCAGGGTCACCCGGATCAGGGAAGGGCTGCCCATGTCTTCGCCCTGGCGGATGGTGAAGGCGCCGCCGTGGGGCCAGCCGCCGTCGCGCAGGTAGCCGGCGAAGGCGGCCGCGGCCGCGCCGGTCGCCGGGTCTTCGAGCACACCGCCGGAGGCAAAGGCATTGCGGGCACTCGGCTAAACGATCCAGGCGCTGGTGCGGATCAAGCCCCGCAGCGGTCCGCTTCACGTGGTCGAAAAGAGGGGCGAGGAACAGCCCCGGTTCCTATCCTGCGACCGTGTGACCGGAGACGACTGTTACGTCACGCGCCTTGCTTTGGCGGATGTGGCGGAACTGGACGACATCCTGCTCCCGTTCCACGAGCGCGCCGAAACCCATACCTCGATCGTGAAATCCTCGATCTTCGAAACCCGCCTGCCGCCGTTGAGGCCGGGCAGATGAGTGCGTGGGTTTGAGCAGTATTCAGGGTAGTGCGCTTTGAGGGGGGGCGGCATTGCCGAGCCCGCTACAAAGATCTCGAACATTATGACGCAGAAACCGCAGCGGATAATGTTTTGAGTGGAGCCAATTTTTCACTTCCCAATAGTGCGGTAATCTGCGGGATGGGGATAACTCGCTTCCGGCCCTTTTTGACTTTAGGGATAAAAATCAATGACGTAGAACGCCTTATCTCAGCCGCCTGTTCGTCCTTCGCGCCGTAACTTTCTTGGCCGTGTTGCCGACTCGATGGTGCTCAGGTAGCATCGGAACAAAATGGCAACTTATTGGATAGGCCGATGCGGGCGTTTATTTCTTACTCTCATCAAGATGCGAGCGCGCTTGACCGCCTGCATGTCCACCTTGCGAACCTCCAACGTGAAGGTCGGATTGAGACTTGGTATGACCGCGAAATATTGGCGGGTGATGATTTTGACGACGAGATCAGCCGCGAATTGGAAGCGGCTGATATTATCCTGCTTTTAATTAGCCCCGATTTCATTGCATCCAACTACTGTGTCGAACGCGAAATGCAGCGTGCCTTGGAACGGCATGAGGCGGGCGAAGCAAGGGTTGTTCCTATAATCGTCGAGCCATGTGATTGGGCAGAGATGCCTCAACTCCGCCGATTGAAGGCGGTGCCTAAGGACGGCAATCCCATTTCCGAATGGGCAAACGCGAATAACGCATATCTCAATATTGTTCAGGAGATTCGCCGGATTGTTGATGCGGGTGGACCGGATGTGGCCGAGCCTAGCCACAATCAGTCCGCTCCGGTTCTTCAGCAACGGGGTGTGCCGCGCTATAGAGTGCAGCGCGACTTTGACGAGATTGACCGCAGCGAGTATCGCGATGCCGCATTCGCCACAATAAAGGATTATTTCCGCCGAGCAATTGGCGAGATAGATGCGGTCGATGGCCTGCGTGGTCGCTTTGTCGACCGAGGTGCAAACTCATTCGGCAGCATGGTGGTCAATCAAGGTCGCCAACACGGAACCGCACATATTACGGTACACTGCCGAAATGCAGGTTTCGCTATGGGCGACATCTACTATTCCTTCAATGAGAATGCTGCGGATAACACTGCGAACGGCGGGTTCAACGTATCTTCGGACGAGTATGAACAATTCCTTGTTGTGACTATGGCGATGTTCGAGAACGAACCCGACCGGTTGGAACCAGAGCAGGCGGCGGAATACCTGTGGAATCGGTTCATCGAACAAGCGGGCATCACCCATGCCTGAGCGTATTCACTTCCGCTGCAACAACTGCGGCCACAGATTTGAAGCCGAGGTGCTCGATGACGATGAGCGCCGCGAAGCGCACCGCAAAAATCAGCCGACCAACGCTGTGCATTGCCCCGAATGCCACCGGACCGACATCCGTCGTGGTTGGGATTGAGGATTGGGTGTTGTCTTATTCAAGTAAGAGTATTTACCCTATTAGCGGGAAAGCATCTGCTGTAAATGCAAACGGAAATGGTAAGGTTGTTTTGGTGAATTCAATATTTTTTTATAAGAATTCAATTTCGTGAGGTAAAAATGCTGTCCCCAAGTGAATTTTTTGTAGGAAATGTTGGGAGTGCGAAACCTCTTAGCTTGGTTTTGCCGACTGGCAAATATGATGAAACTATGCTCGTTGGCCATGTCGATGGAGCGGCAGCGGCGGTATTTCTTTCGGGGACGTATAAGTCGATTTTTTTTGAAAGTGCGGGAAACGTCCGTTGGCGCGGCCTTATCATACCGGATGTTCGAATTGAGGTGGATGAGACCAGCGTGGTAGGCGCCGGTTGCAATAACGAACCTTTTCTCTCAGTAGTTAGGACTGACAAAAGGCTAGTTATACCAGCACAGCGTGACCATCAATTTGGAGCTTCAGCATTGATTACGCTGCATGATGACCTAGCGTCAGCGGGAGAATTTCAGGCGATTTTCTCAAATTGGCAGGTGGTTGTTGGAACGGACCAAAACGTACGAGTTCTGTGGTCAACTATGGATAGTCGCAACCCCTAGTACGGTGAGCAGGCTCTTTAAGGATGGCAGAACCAGGTCACGGCGTAGTGCCGTTCAAGGTATCCAGACCTTCTCTAACGTCATTCACGGCCCAGAGCGAGAATTCGCGGGTCCTTCAACGAATGAATACTTCGAAGCCAAAGTGCACGACCCCGCGCAGTATGCAAGGGGTCGTTACTAACAGTAACAGTATGAAAATTTATGACCGTACAAGCGGGGTGCAATTTTACTGTGAATGGTTTCTAAGGTAGTGTCTTTTGTTACTTTACTACCTATCGTGCGCTGAGGAAGTGTGACGGAGCGCGCCTTTTAGCTATAGAACGGAAACCCGTATAGATGCTCAGCACAGAACGTCGTTATCAAATTTTTGTTTCATCGACATTTGAAGACTTGAGACAAGAACGTCAGCAAGTGACTCAAGCTATTTTGGAACTTGGTGGTTTTCCGTCTGGGATGGAGTTGTTCCCTGCCAGTGACCAATCGGCGTGGCGTTTGATCCAAAGCGTAATTCAAGAAAGCGACTACTACGTTGTAGTTGTCGGAGGGAAATATGGGTCAATTGGTCCTGATGGCCTTAGCTATACAGAAATGGAGTTCGACTACGCAGTCGGAATCGGTGTTCCAGTCATGGGATTTGTTCAGAAACTTTCGGATGAGACCGCCGTTAAAAAAGTGGAGACTGACGCACGAAAGAAAAAAGCGCTCGATAAGTTTCGTGAAAAGGTCATGTCTCGAGCCTGTGTGATGTTTAGCGATCCTAACGAACTTGGTATGGCCGTGATGAAAAGCCTAGTTGCAGAAACACGTGTGAACCCGAGGACAGGTTGGGTTCGAGCGGACAAGGCTAGATCAGATGAAGACCGAGATCGCGAAATTGACCTAAGGGATAAATTGGCCGAATCCGAAGAAAATGTTGCTCGTCTTGAAAGACAATTAAGAGATTCTCGCCTCTTGTCCAATGAGTTCCAACCAGGAGAACTAGCTCAAGGCGACGAAAGCTTTATCTTTGAGGTCAGGTTCAGAGATTCTAAGAAAAAAATGGTTATTAGAGATGTTTCATCGACTTGGAATGAGATTTTCCTGACAATAGGGTCGAGTATGTACGGATATATCATGCAACGAAGCACGAGTTACGGAAACAAGGGAAAGTACACATTTGAGGAAAGCTTAGAAGAATTATTGCGAAGGAAAGTTTTGGAAGAGGTGGGCGAGCGCACAATATACACCCGTCCGGATCAGATTGATGCTTGCATCATCCAGTTTAAGGAGCTCGGGCTTCTCGAATACAGGGAGAAGGAGAAGGATGACGGGAGTATCTTCCGCGGCATCTCGTTGACCGAGGCGGGGGAGAAGCGCTTGGCGCGTCTTACGGTTGTTCTAAACTCGAAAACATCCCAATAAGATATCCTTTTCTAAGCCGTGGCAAATGCAATAGCGCCATTTCCCGGCCGCCCCTACGTCAAATTAATCTCCCCCAACCCCTCCTCACTCAACGCCAGCGCCAGCTGGTTGGCAAAGCGTGCCGAGGCCACCGACAGTGTCCGGCCCTTGGCCTGTAACAGCGCCAGGTGGCCGAAGTCGATGTCGCGGCGGGGCAGGGGGCGGAAGGCGAGGCGGGTGTCGTTGGCGATGTCGAGGCCGATGGGGAACTGGAAGCCGACCGCCTTTTCGTTCTGGACGTAGTGGCGCATGAATTCGAAGGAATCCGCCTCGATGGTGTGGGCGAGCTTCTTGGTCATGCGCCCGGTGGCGAGGTCGAGCAGGTAGCGGATGCCGATGTGGCGCGACGGGACCACGTGGGGGAATTCCAGGCAGTCGCGCAGGCGCAACGTTTCCTTGCTTGCCAGCGGGTGGTCCACCGCCATGACCGCATAGACCGGCTGTTCCACCGACACGATCACGTCGAATTCTTCCAGGTGCTGCGGCTCGAACACCAGGGCGAGATCGCTTTGAAAGCTGCGCAGGTCCTCCTCGGCGCTGTCGCGGTCGCGCACGTGGACGGAAAAGGTCACGCCCGGATGCTCGGTGCGGTAGGCGGCGATGTGACGGGGCATGAAATAGGGCTGGATCGCCTGGGAACAGGCGATGGAGACATGGCCGCGGCGGAGGCCGGAGAGATCCGCCACCTGGCTGCGCACCCGTTCCAGATCCGCCATCTGGGCGCGGATATGCTGGATCAGAAGCTCGCCGGCCGGGTTGAGGCGCACGCCACGGGGCAGGCGCTCGAAGATCGGCGCGCCGAATTCCTCCTCGAACCTCTGGATCCGCCGGTTCAGCGCCGACGAGGTGATGTTCATGTCTTCCGCCGCCTTGCGGATCGAACCGGCTTTCGCCACGGCCTCGATCAGGGACAGGGTCGTCAAGTGCTTCATATCGCGCGCCAATTTGTCGAGTGCTGCATTTTCGGAAGCAGGTTACTGCAAAAATAGCATTAGAAAGAAGCGCTTTTTCCAATCAAGCTTTCCCCCAAGGGCGCGGCCATCGCCTTCCAGGTGGCTTCGTTCAGCCAAGAGGGGACCAGAAATGACACTTGAAACTTCCCGGAGATCCTTCCTGAAAGCGGGCGGCGCCACGGTGCTCAGCGCAACCATGCTGCCTTTCCTGAAAAGCCTGCCGGCCGCTGCCGCCGGCAATGACGTGATCGTCGCCGTGACCGGCCAGACCATCAACAGTCTCGACCTGCACCGCACCGGCACCAACCGCGCCAGCTACCAGGTCGCGGTCAATGCCTATGACCGGCTGGTCAGCTTCGGCACCAAGACGTTGCCGGACGGCAGCCTGTCCTACGACTATTCCGTGATCGAGCCGGAAGCCGCCGAAAGCTGGGAAATCTCCGAGGACGGCACGAAGATCACCTTCAAGATGCGCCCCGACGGCAAGTTCCAGGACGGCTCGCCGATCACCGCCCATGACGTGAAATGGTCCTTCGACCGGGCCGTCTCCGTCGGCGGCTTCCCGACCGTGCAGATGAAGGCCGGCTCCCTGGAAAAGCCGGAGCAGTTCGAGGCGGTCGACGACATGACCTTCGTGGTCACGCTGCCCCATGCCTCCAAGCTCAGCCTGCCGGATCTCGCCGTGCCGGTGCCGATGATCATCAACTCCAAGGTCGCCAAGGAACACGCCACCGCCGACGATCCCTGGGCGATGGAATACCTACACAAGAACCCGGCCGGGTCCGGCGCGTTCAAGGTCGCGGCCTGGAAGCCGGGCGAGCAGCTCGTCTACGAGCGCAACGACAACTACACCTCCGGTCCGGTGCCGGCGGTGAAGCGGGTGGTTATCCGCGAGGTTCCGAGCCCGGCGACCCGCCGCGCGCTTCTGGAACGCGGTGACATCCAGATCTCCTTCGACATGCCCAACAAGGACGCCAAGGAACTGGCCGGCACCGACGGCCTGACCGTGAACACCACGCCGGTCGAAAACGCCATCTACTGCCTGTGCCCGAACCTGATTTTTGAGCCGTTCAAGGACAAGCGCGTCCGTCAGGCCATCGCCTGGTCGGTGCCTTACGAGGAAGTGTTCCAGACGGCAGCTTATGGCCGGGGCAACCCCATGTGGGGCGGGGAGAGCACGAGCCCGGCCGATATCGCCTGGCCGCAGAAATTTCCCTATTCGACCGATCTCGACAAGGCGAAGGCCCTGCTTGAGGAAGCCGGCTACAAGGACGGCTTCGAGGTGCCGCTTTCCATCGCCCTGGACCAGTCCGACTGGATGGAACCGGCAGCGCTGCTGATCCAGGAGAACCTCGCCAAGATCGGCATCAAGGCCCCGATCGACAAGATCCCCGGCGCCAACTGGCGCACGGCCTCGCTGGTCGAAAAGCGCCTGGCCCTGCCGCTGGAAACCTTCGGTGGCTGGCTGAACTATCCCTGCTACTACTTCTTCTGGGCCTATCTCGACGGCCATCTCTTCAACGCCTCCAACTACCGCAACGAGGAGATCGAGAAGCTGACGGGCGAGACGCTGTATCTCTCCGTCGACGATCCGGACTACGCGCCGAAGATCAAGCGCATGATCGAGATCGCCTGGGACGAGGTTCCGCGCATCGCCCTGTGGCAGCCCGCGGTCAACGTCGGCATGCGGAATGTCGAAGGCTACGAGTACTGGTTCCACCGCCAGCTCGACGGCCGCAGCCTGAAGAAGGTCTGACGGCCATGCCGGGCCGCCTGAAAACAGTGCTGACCCGAATTGCGCAGGCGATCCCTGTCGTGATCGGTGTCGTGATCATCAGCTTCGTGCTGACGCGGGCATTACCGGGCGACCCGGCCGTCTATTTCGCCGGCATGACCGCCGACGAAGCCTCCATCGCGCAGGTGCGCGAAAAGCTCGGGCTGGACAAAAGCCTGCCCGAGCAGTTCCTGGTCTATGTGAGCGATCTTGCCGCCGGCGACATGGGCACATCGCTTTCCACCGGACAACCGGTGGCCCAGGACCTGGCGAGCCGCCTGCCGGCCTCGCTCGAACTGACGCTGACCGCGCTTATCCTCTCCTGCGCGATCGCGATCCCCCTCGGCGTACTCGCGGCCACCCATCCCGGCTCCATGATCGACCATGTCTGCCGGGTGCTGGTGACCGCGGGTGTCTCGCTGCCGACCTTCTTTACCGGCATCGTGCTGATCTACGTGTTCTACTACCTGCTCGGCATCGCGCCGTCGCCGCTCGGCCGGCTCGATTTCATCTACATCGAGCCGGACCACGTCACCGGCTTCTACCTGATCGACGCGGCCCTTGCCGGCGACTGGGAAACCTGGCTGGGCGCGCTGAAGCAGCTCGCCCTGCCGGCGATCACGCTGGCCCTGTTCACGCTGGCGCCGCTTGCCCGCATGACCCGCGCGGCCATGCTGAGCACGCTTTCCTCCGACTTCATCCGCACAGCGCGGGCGGCCGGGCTCACCGATGAGACGGTGCTTTTCACATATGCGTTTCGGAACGCGCTGCTTCCGGTGATCACCACCCTCGGCATGGTGTTTTCCTTCACGCTGGGCGCCAATGTGCTGGTGGAGAAGGTCTATGCCTGGCCAGGTATTGGCTCCTACGCGGTGGAGGCGCTGGTCGTCTCCGACTATGCGGCGGTGCAGGGCTTCGTGCTCGCTATGGCGCTGCTCTTCGTCGTTCTCAATCTCCTGATCGACCTTGCCTATACGGCGATCGATCCCCGCATAGGGTTCAGCAGCCAATGAGCGACCTTGCCACATCCTCAGGCGTCGAGAAGTCGAACGGCGCGCTGGATCATCTCGTCTACGTGCTGAAGGACAACCCGGTCACGCTGATCGCCTTCGCCATGTTCGGCGTTCTGATCTTCGTCGCCGTCTTCGGCCCGGTGATCGCGCCCTACGATCCGATGCAGTCGGACGCGGCTTCCGCCCTGCAGCCGCCGTCGCTCGCCCACTGGTTCGGCACGGACAACCTGGGCAGGGACGTGTTCAGCCGGACGCTGGTCGCAGCCCGCCTCGACCTGATGATCTCGGTGGCCGCCGTGGCGCTCTCCTTCGTCTTCGGCTCGTTCCTGGGCGCTGTTGCCGGTTACTGGGGCGGTCTCATCGACGGCGTCCTGAACCGGGTCTTCGACACGATCATGGCCTTCCCGTTGTTCGTTCTGGCCATGGGCATTGTCGCGGCGCTCGGCAACACGGTGGAAAACATCGTCTACGCAACGGCGGTCATCAACATTCCGTTCTATGCGCGGCTGGTACGGGCGGAGGTCAATATCCGCCGGACATCCGGGTTCGCCCAGGCCGCGAAGCTTGCCGGCAATTCGGATCTCCGGGTGCTCGCGTTTCACATCTACCCCAACGCCCTGCCACCGATGATGGTGCAGGTGTCGCTGAACCTCGGCTGGGCGATCCTGAATGCGGCGGGCCTGAGCTTCATCGGCCTCGGCGTGCGCCCGCCCACGGCCGAATGGGGCATCATGGTCGCGGAAGGGGCGAATTTCATCGTCTCCGGCGAATGGTGGCTGGCGCTCTTTCCGGGCGCAATGCTGATGTTCGCGGTGTTCACATTCAACCTGTTGGGCGACGGCCTGCGCGATATCGTCGACCCGCGGCAAAGGACCTGAGGATGCTGAACGTCAAGGATCTCAAGGTTTCCTTCCAGACCCGCCGGGGGCAGGTCGATGCGGTGCGCGGTGTCTCCTTCGAGCTGGAGAAGGGCGAAACCCTCGGCATCGTTGGGGAATCCGGCTCCGGCAAGTCGGTCACCTCCTATGCGTTGATGCGCATCCTGGACAAGGGCGGGACGATCACCGGCGGCGCGCTGAACTACGAGGGCGTCGACCTGAAGGCGGCAACCGAGGCCGCCATGCGCGACATTCGCGGCCGGGAGATTTCCATGATCTTCCAGAACCCGCGCGCGGCGCTCAACCCGATCCGCAAGGTCGGCCATCAGCTGGAGGATGTTCTGCGCCGCCACGCCAGGGCGACCCGCTCCACCGCCAAGGCGGAAGCGATCCGGGCGCTGGAGGCGGTCAAGATCCGCAATCCGGAAGAGCGCTACCACGCCTATCCGTTCGAACTCTCCGGCGGCATGTGCCAGCGTATCGTGATTGCCATCGCGCTCGCCTGCGATCCCCATATCCTGATTTCCGACGAGCCGACCACCGGTCTCGACATCACCACCCAGAAGGCGGTGATGGATCTGGTCAGCGACCTCATCCGGGAGCGCGGCATGAGCTCGATCCTGATCACCCACGATCTCGGCATGGCGGCGCAATATTGCGACCGCATCGTCGTCATGAAGGACGGCGCGATCGTGGAGACCGGGAAGCCCGAAGCGCTGTTCTTTTCGCCGCAGCATGCCTATACCCGCAAGCTCGTCGATGCGACGCCGCGGGCAGGCGCCTCGGTGCGCGAGTTGCTTCCGCAAGAAATGCGCACGCCGCTGGCGCCGCCGAAGCGCTCCGACAAAGTGCTTCTGGAGGTGCGTGACCTCAAGAAAACCTACCAGGGCAAGTCCGGCCCGGTGCATGCAGTCAAGGGGATTTCCTTCCGGATCAGGGAAGGGGAATGCGTCGGGCTTGTCGGCGAGAGCGGCTGCGGCAAGTCGACCACGTCCTCCATGCTGGTGCGTCTCGATGATCCGACCAGCGGCGAAATCCTGTTCGACGGCGAGGATCTGGCGAAGACGCCGGCGCGCGCCTTTGCCAGGGATCCGCGCCGCTCCAGCATCCAGATGGTGTTTCAGGACGCGACCGACAGTTTCAATCCGCGCCATGCCGCGCAGCAACTGATCCAGGAACCGCTGGACCGGCTGTCGGATCTCGGCAAGGCGGAAAAGAAGGCGCGGGTGGAGGAGCTGGCCGATCTGGTCGGTCTGCCCCGGCCGCTCCTGACCCGGTTCCCGCATCAGCTTTCCGGCGGTCAGAAGGCCCGTGTCGGCATCGCGCGCGCCATCGCGCTCAACCCGAAATTCCTCATTCTCGACGAGCCGACGGCGGCGCTTGACGTCTCCATTCAGGCGGTTGTGCTCAATCTTCTGGTGGATCTGAGGGCCAAACTCGGTATCAGTTATCTGTTCGTCAGCCATGACCTCCACGTGGTTCGCCTGTTATGCGACCATGTGATCGTCATGAAGGACGGGGAGATCGTCGAGGAGGGATCGTCGGAACAGGTGATGCAGAACCCGTCGTCGGACTACACGCGCGAGCTGCTTTCAGCCGCCCCCCATCCGCCCGCAGCGGCCGGCCTGGCCGCGCCTGAATTCAAAGAAAACATTGCATAAACTCAGGTACGAAGACCCCATGAACGACCTTCCATTCACCCTTTCCGCCCTCAAAGCCGCCTATGCCTCGGGAACCAGCCCCGAAGCGGTGATCGAGGAAGTCTACCGGCGCATTGCCGAGGTCGACGATCCGGGGATCTTCATTCTTCTCTACGACAAGGCCGAGGTGCTGAAAGCCGCGAAGGCTCTTGGTCCTTACGATCCGGACAAGCCGCTCTGGGGCATTCCCTTCGCCATCAAGGACAACATCGACGATGGCGGCAAGCCGACGACCGCCGCCTGTCCGGTATTCGAATATACGGCAGAAGCGGACGCCTTCGCCGTCGCCCGGCTGAAGGCGGCGGGTGCGCTGCTTGTCGGCAAGACCAATCTCGACCAGTTCGCGACCGGCCTCGTCGGCGTCCGCTCGCCCTATCAGTCGCCGCTGAACGCGGTCGATCCCAAGATCGTTCCGGGCGGATCGTCCTCCGGCTCCGCGGTCGTGGTCGGTCACGGCATCGTCAGTTTCTCGCTCGGAACGGATACGGCGGGTTCGGGCCGGGTTCCGGGGATGATGAACAACATCGCGGGGCTCAAACCCACTCTTGGCGCGCTGTCTGCCAGCGGCGTGGTTCCGGCCTGCCGGACGCTGGACACGATTTCGATCTTTGCCCTGACTGTCGCCGATGCCTATGAGGCCTTCGCCGCCGCTGCCGGCTACGACCCGGAAGATGCCTATTCGCGGGACATCCGCGTCGCGCCCCTGGGCGACATGCCGCCCGCCTTGCGCGTCGGCATTCCGGATGACGCCAGCATCGAGTTTTTTGGCGATACCGTGCAGGAAGCTTCGTTCTACGAAACGATAGAGACCCTGAAGGCGCTGGGCGCCACGGTGGAAAAGATCGACTTCACCCCGTTCTATGACGTGGCCAAGATGCTTTATGAGGGCGCCTGGGTCGCCGAGCGTCACACCGTTCTGCAGGAGCTGATGGAAACCCAGCCGGAAGCCGTGCATCCGGTGACGCGCGAAGTCGTCGGCAAGGCGATCGGCCTGACGGCGACGGATGCCTTCCGCGGCATCTACCGGCTGAAGGAACTGGGACGGAAGACGGAGTCCGTGCTGGCCGGTCTCGATCTGCTGTGCGTGCCGACGGCGCCGACCTTCTATTCCGTTCAGGATCTGATCGACGATCCGATCGGCCCGAATTCGCGCTACGGCACCTACACCAATTTCGTCAACCTGCTCGACATGTGCGGGCTCGCCGTGCCGGTGTCGCCGCGCTCCGACGGGCGGCCTGGCAGTGTCACCCTGCTGGCGGCCGCCGGCGAGGACGGCCTGCTGGCTTCGATCGGCATCCAGCTGGAACAAGCCTGCCCCCACGAACTGGGCGCCACCGGTTGGGAACTGCCCGACGCGCCGGAAACGGCCCCGGTCGCGCAGCCGGACGAACTGGCGCTAGCCGTCTGCGGTGCGCATATGTCCGGCATGGCGCTCAATCCCGAACTGACCTCGCGCGGCGCCCGCTTCCTGGAAGCGGCAAAGACCAGCGACGCCTATCGGCTCTACGCCCTTGCCGGCGGCCCGCCGAGCCGTCCGGGTCTGGTCCGCGCCGAGCCCGGTTCGGGCAGCGAGATCGAGGTGGAAATCTGGGCGGTCCCGCTGACGGAGGTCGGTTCCTTCCTGGCAACCATCCCGGCCCCGCTCGGCCTGGGAACCCTGGTTCTCTCCGATGGTCGTACCGTCCAGGGGTTCGTGTGCGAAGGTGCAGGCGTCGCCGGGGCGGAAGACATCACCGATCTGAAGAGCTGGCGTGCCTATATCGACGGCACCGGCAGTAACTTGGCCGCGACGGCCTGAGGCTCAGGTCCTGCCTGACCCCGGCCCCGACCGTCTGAAGGCGGTACGGGGCAGGGCGGTTGGCGTTTCGGCGCCCGCACCACCTCATTCTTCTGCATCACCTATGCACCTCCTGAGCCTTGCAGCCGCGCGGGACTGCATTCGCATGGCCTGTGCTGACACAGGGGTTTGGACGGGGCGTCGGGTTTCACAGTCGTCCATTCGAATTTCGCTATACGTATTATTACGAAATGCAAATTGCCCGCCTCCCGGCGGGCCCATAACAATTGGTGAAAATAAAGCGGTCAAGATCGGCGTTTCGCGGCGCCGGACGCATCAAAAACAACAAGGGAGAGAGGCGGGAACCACCGGTTTTACGACCGGTTGAGCGAGAGTTGTTTTATGAAGCCCATGGACGCGCACCTTCCATCGCCATCCGCCCGGACCGGTTCGTCACGCCCATTCATCACCTTAAGCGGAATTTCCAAGACCTTTCCCGATAGCAGCAAAGGCAATGACGGCGCCGTCGAAGCGCTGAGGTCCATCTCGTTTTCCTTTCCGCGCAACAGCTTCATCTCCATCGTCGGACACAGCGGCTGCGGGAAGTCGACGCTTCTGCGGATCGTGAGTGGCCTGGAAACGGCGTCGTCCGGCCTGATCGAGATCGACGGCATGAGCCCTACGGACTTCAGCAAGGACCGGCCGTTCGGTTTCGTGTTTCAGGATGCGGGCCTGCTGCCCTGGAAGACGACGCTTGAGAACGTTCGCCTGCCGCTCGATATCTTCAATATCGAGACGCCGGCGGTCCGCGACCGGCGCGCGCGCGAAATGCTGGACCTGGTGCATCTGAACGGGTTCGAGGACCGGTATCCGGCCCATCTGTCCGGCGGCATGCGCCAGCGCGCCTCCATCGCCCGGTCGCTCTGCTATCGGCCGGACGTCCTTCTGATGGACGAACCGTTCGGCGCACTGGACGACTTCACCCGCCGGGAAATGGGCGATGAGCTCCTGCGCATCTACGCCCAGCGCCAGGCAACGGTGCTGTTCGTCACCCATTCGCTGAGCGAGGCGGTGCTCCTGTCCGATTTTGTCGTGGTGCTGCTGCCACGCCCGGGCCGCGTGGAAAAGATCATTCCGATCGAGCTGGAGCGGCCCCGGGGCAGTGCAGTCCGCTCAAGCGCGAAATTCCGCGCCTATGTGGCCGAACTCGAGGCCCTGATTTTCGGAGAAGGGTCATGAGCTGCAAGGATGGCAAACTCGGGGATGTCTTTCGGGCGCAGCTCAAGAGCAAGGGGCCGCCGCTGCTGCTGTTCCTGGCCCTCGGGATTGCCTGGGAGGCGATGGTGGTCTTCCGGGATATTCCTAAGTTCCTGCTGCCGGCGCCGTCGGTCATCATCGCGCGGATGATTACGGACTGGCATAGCCTCGCGGTCAATGCCGGGGTCACGTTGCTTGCCGCTTCGCTGGGCTTCGTGATCGGAACGACGGTCGCGATTCTGCTTTCGGTCAGCTTCCTCTATTCGCGCAGTTTCGAACGTGCGGTCTTCCCCTGGGCGATCGTGCTGAAGACCATTCCGATCCTGGCGATCGCGCCGCTTCTCACCATCTGGCTCGGTTTCGGGATCGCCCCGAAAATCGCCATCGCCGCAATCGCCTGCGTCTTTCCCACGCTCGTCAACATGACACGCGGGTTGCGCAGTCTCGACAAGTCGGTGCTCGATTTCATGGCCATCATTCACGCCGACCCGGCGGACCTGCTGCGCCACGCCCGCCTGTTCGCTGCGCTCCCATATCTGTTCTCGGCCATGAAGATCACCGTCGGCATGTCGGTCATCGGCGCCATCGTCGCCGAGTTCACCGGCGCCAACCAGGGCATCGGCACCATCATTGTCAATGCCGGCTACCGGCAGGACGCGGTCATGCTGTTTTCCGCGATCTTCGTCACGTCTGCCGCCACCGTCATCTTTTTCTACGCTGTCGTCCTTTTGGAAAAGCTCGCGCTGTTCTGGCCGGGAGCCGACATCGAAAACTGAAAAACCAAAAAACCGAAACCGCATCCCAGAGGAGAACCATCCCATGCAGTCAGTCACCAGCTTTTGCCGCCATGCCGCCGTCGTTTCGGCCCTTTCCCTGTCCGCCGTCCTGCCGGCCCATGCCGCAGAAGACGTCAGCTTGCGCATTTCCTGGCTGATGAATGTGCAGAATGCCGGCTATGTGATGGCCCTGGAAAAGGGCTTCTACGAAGATGCCGGGATCAACCTGGAGATTTTCCCCGGCGGCCCCAACATCAACTCGACCGCCATGGTCGCCTCCGGCCAGAACACCTTTGGCACCAACGACGTCAGCTCGATCCTGTTCGGCAATGCGCAAGGGATGGACCTGGTGATCGTCGGCGCCTGCTTTCAGAAGAATCCGGCCGGCGTTCTCTCGCTCGCCAAGACGGGGATCAAGGAGCCCAAGGATCTGGAGGGCAAGACGCTTGCCTATACCGAAGGCGGGCCGTGGACCTATACCCAGGCCATGCTGAATGCCGCCGGTGTGGACATGGACAAGGTCAACAAGGTGGTCATGGCCGGCAATGAGGTGCTGATGACCGGTCAGGTCGATGCGAAGACCTCATTCGTCGTCAACGAGCCGGTCGCCCTTCAGGTCCAGGGCTACGAGACGGCGACGCTGGTTCCGGCCGATTACGGTGTCAACGCCTATGCGGAGACGATCTTCACCACGGCCGACTTCGCGGCCGCCAATGCGGATCTCATCAAGGGCTTTATGGCCGCCACGGCCAAAGGCTGGGACTATGCGTTCAGCCATCAGGAAGAAGCCGTGGCCGCGGTTCTGGCGCGCAATCCGGAACTCAACCCGGAACAGCAGAAGCGCCAGTTGGCGCTCGAAGAGGATTTTGTCAAGTCGGCGGACACGGCCAAGAACGGCCTGTGCAGCGTGGAGACCGCGAAAGTGGCCGAGTCCTATGAGATCCTCAAGACCTATGGCGGGTTGGAGGGGGACCTCGATATCCCCGCGATGGTCAAGACGGAATTCAACGTCGGTCAGTAGGGGAAAAGGCTTTCCCTTGCGCTTTCGGGACGTGCGGCGAGGTGAATTGGATCACCCGAGCCTTGCCGTGTGATGGTGATATGAGGGAGGCACGGACGTGCCATACCTTCTGTTGTCATTCCCGCGAAAGCGGGAACCCAGTACTCCGTGAGGGCTGTTGTTTGAACGGAGAGATCCGTGTGCGATCCGAAAGGGCACGGAGTACTGGGTCACGGCTCTCCGCTTCGCTGCGGCCGGGATGACAATCCGGGGGTGGGGCGCGGCTGTGTCCCATACTCAAGGCCATCCCGGGAAAGCCGTCAAACTTTGTCCAGGACAGGCGGGCCCTGCGCCGTCGATGCCGTGACTGGAACGGTTCTTGCTTTTCAAAGCCGATGGCGATGCCGGGCCTGGTCCGGTTTGCCGGCTCGCGGTTTCTGGAGACCGCGGGCGCCGGTTGAACAGGAGTATCCGCATGAAAAGCAGCAGCACGGGCAATGGGCTGGACGTCCGCTCCCTGCGTATCCTGGTAACCCTTCTTACCGAATGCAGCGTGACGCGCACGGCCGAACTGGTCGGCCAGCCGCAGCCGGCCATCAGTCTCTGTCTCAGACGTCTGCGGGCGATATTCAACGATCCGCTGCTGGTGCGTACCGGAAACCGGCTGGTGCCCACAGATCGGGGCCGGGAACTGGAGATTTCCATGCGCCGGGTTCTGGAGGATCTCGACCGGGAGCTCTGCCCGGATGAAAGCTTCGATCCGTCGAGCGGCGGGCATCATTTCAGACTGCTGCTGGCCAATTGTTTCGGTCCGACCTTCCTGCCGCTCATCATCAGCCGGATCAACGAGGAGGCGCCGGGCGCGATCGTCGATGTCTCGCCTATGCCCGCCCACGATCAACTCGTCTCGGTGTTGGCCGACGGCGTGGCCGATATCGTCCTGGGCAACTGGCCGCATCCGCCGGAAAAGCTGCGAACCGCGCCACTGTTTGCCTCAAATATGGTCTGTCTGGTCCATGGCAGGCATCCGTTCGCCAAATTGAAGCGGCTGACGCTCAACCAGTATCTCTCTGCGAAACACCTGTCCCTGACCCCTTCCGACAATGCCGGTCTCAGCCCTATCGACGGGCGTCTGGGCGATTTGTCTGTCAGTCGCCAGATATCGGCTTCGGTGCCCGACTACGGATCGGTTCCCTTCGTTCTGGCGCAGACCGACATGGTGTTCACCACAAGCCGGCATTTCGCGGAGGATCTGGCAGTCCATGTGCCGCTGAGCGTGGTGGAACTGCCCAAGGAGTTCGGCGCCATCCGCTTCTACGCGCTCTGGCACGAGCGCAATCACCGCTCCCCGTGGCACCAGTGGCTTCGGGGCATCATCCGTGGCGTGGCGCGGGAAGTGGAGAGCATGAGCGCCAACCTTCACCGAGGGTCTCATTCGGCGAGAGTGTAGCGGCTGCGACGGCAACAGGTGGCGCCGCCGCAGGGCGACTATTCAGGCAGCGGTTTCAGCTTCCGCATTGTCGATCAGCCGACGCAACTGCTTGCGCATCAGCATGCCGGGCCGGTCGGAGGGCATGTGAAGTTCCACGCCTTCGGACCTGTCCAGCGGCACGTTGAAGTCGGTGCTTTCCAGAACGTCCCGATCCTCGATGGTCACCTGCCGGTCGAAGGCGATAATTTTTTCCGCCGGGGTGTCCTCTTCGCTGTCGTTGCGCATGACCCACTGGATAAACTGGGTGCGCTGGTTGTCCATGGGGGTCAGGAAGGTGCACAGGATGTTTTCCAGCCCGTTCGGATAACAGATCCGTCCGACGCGGGAAAACGGCAGGTAGAAGCGATTGCGGGTGCGCCGCCGGGTCTCGTCCTCTTGCATTCCGAGCGCGGACTTCATGTGTTCGGCGTTCTTCACCTTGATGTCGTTCTGGACGATGAAGCCGTTTTCCGTCTCGTCCACGGTAAAGGGGTGAATGGAGGGGTCAGGATCGCCGAAACTGTCCTTGTGGACAAACGTAATGTGCGCCGCGTCGAAGGAATTCTCGATGATGCGCAGCGGGTTGGCAGACCAGGTCTCGCAGAATTCGATCACCTGGCGGTAGCCGGGCTGGCCGAATTCCTCGATCTCGGGAATATCGAACATCGGTTCTTCCAGAGCGACCCAGACGTGATTGTATTTTTCCGTGCAATGATAGCCGGGCACGCCGAAGGGATTGGGCTTGTCTTCGACATCCTGGGGAACCTTGACGCACTGACCGGAGCCACTGAACGCCCAGCCGTGATAGGGGCAGACGATGTTGCCGTTCTCGACATAGCCAAGCGACAGTTTCGCCGTGCGGTGCAGGCAGCGATCCTTGACCGCCCGAACCGCCCCCTCGTCGTCCCGCCACAGGGCGATCGGCTCGTTCAGCAGCGTGAAACCGTATGGCTTGTCGGTGATCGTGTCGCTCGGCGCCACGCAATACCAGAAGCGGCGCAGCAGCGGAACGTCGCATGCTTGCATGTGGTCCTCTCCTTCCTGATTTCGATCTATGTCATTTCCTAGGAAGGAGGGGGGCAGTAGGCAATTCGCGGGATCGAATAGACGGTATAGCGTTTCGGCCATGGCGGGATGGTGTCCTGCCGCGGTTTTCGGCTTGTTCAAAGATGTCGCATGTCACGACGCGGAGGGGATACCGTCACCCAGAGCCTGTGCCACCCGGACGCCGGGCCTTCACCACTGGCGCCTTGAGCGGTATTTCGACAGGCTATAAGCTTTCACCAGGCAATGAAGGCTGTCCGGCCTCATGCCTGTTCGATCGCGACGGCTGCCGTGTCGAGTGCAGCTGCAATCGTGCGGATCTGGTCTTCGCTCAGCGGGCCGCTTTCCTGGCGCAGCCTGAGGGAGAGCTTCAGGTTCTCCATGGCACGGACGAGCTGCGGCGGCGGGCCTGCAGGCGTTTCAGCGGCGGCGCGCTCCATCCGGGCAAAAGCCGCGTCGGCCTCTACCTGTTGTTCGGCAACCGCCGCGATGCCGGCTTCCGTTGCCGCATAGAGCTTCTTGCCTTCGCTTTCGGTCACCGTGGCGTGGCCCATTTCCTCAAGCATGGCCAGGGTCGGGTAAATGACGCCGGGGCTTGGGCTGTAGGCTCCGCCGGTGCGCTCCTCGATCTCCTTGATGAGGTCATAGCCATGGCGCGGTGCCTCCGCGATCAGGGCAAGGATCACGATGCGGAGTTCGCCGTGGTCGAACAGGCGTCCGGAGCGCCGGCCGCGCCGGCCTCCGCGGAAACCTCTGCCTTCGCCGTGCCGGCCAAAGCCTCGGCCATGCCGACCCCGGCCATAGCCGTCATCAAACATATCGTTTCTCATAACAGTCTTTTCGCTTTCGTTCTGTTTTAGTTAGCATTTAGATATATCTAAATGGATTCTTTTTCAAGAGGCTCCGATTTAGGAAATGAAATGCGTCTTCGTCCCGCGGCGGTTGAAAGGTGTCAAAAAACGTCGGAAAACGGGCGAAAACACCTGACCAGGGGATGGTCGGGGAAGGCGGCAGGGCCGGAAATCATCACGCCCCGCTGCAATTGACTTAAGCATTCAAACGCTGGTTCAAACGCCTGGGTGCCAGAACTGCCGTGTGACAGCGGCCGAAACCGCTTCACCTTGCCGGAAATACGGCTTTCCAGACATGCTTCGGCAAACACGTTTCACCGGGATTACTTCATGCCTGTTTTCATGATCGGCTTCATCGGCATCGCTGCCGTTCTCCGTTTTGCCGCCCTGGCGGTGTCCATCCGCAACGAGAAACGGCTGAAGCAGGCTGGCGCGGTGGAATATGGTGCGGCCACCTCCACGATGCTGGCGCTGGTCCATATCGCTTATTATCTGGCCGCCATTGCGGAGGGGCTGTGGCGCGCAGCGCCGATTTCGGCGGTCACCATGACCGGGCTTGTCATCTATACGCTTTCCATGATTGCTCTCGCCTGGGTCCTCATGACCCTCGGCCGGTTCTGGACCGTCAAGATCATAATCGCCCGGGATCATGAACTGGTGACCAACCGCTTTTTCCGGATGGTCCGGCATCCGAATTACTATCTGAACATCATCCCCGAACTGATCGGCTTTGCGCTGGCGCTACAGGCCTACGGCACGCTGATCGTGGGTCTGCCGGTCTACCTGGTCATCCTCCGCCTGCGCATCCGCCAGGAAGAAGAGGCCATGCGGGGCCGGTTCACGGCGTATTGAGTGGGGCTTCAGCCCAACTCTTCCTCGGCCCGGAACCGTGCGATCCACGTCCGGCTGGTCTCATCGGCCAGCTTCTTGACGGAGGGGATGATGTCGGCAGCCCCGGCGGGGTCCAAGCCGAGGTGTTCCATGAGGGTGCGCAAGGTTGCGGCCGGATCGGCGGATAGGTCCGTGCAGGAAATACGGTGAGGTGTGATGCCTTCCTGATCGAACCATGACAGCCAGCCTTTGTCGTAGGCTGTCATCGTCTCGACCCAAGACCGGATCTGATCCCTGTCGTAAGACGGGTTTCGATGCGGGGAGAGGCGTTCCAGTTCCGTGCCGTCGGGGGCGGCGTGCCACAAGCCGGACTGTTCGGCCTTCAGGTAGGATATGGCCTGTTCGATCTTGTCTTGCCGGGTCAGGTGGATGAACAGGGTCGGCCCGAAGGCGCGTTCAAGGCGCGCTCTGTCGGTTGGTTCGTCCGGGTACAGGACGGCAAGCTTTTCGCACAGAAACGAAAAACTCGGCCTTTGCTGACGCAGGCCGAACAGGCCGGTGCCGGCGGTTCCCCGGTCGATCGCCGCACGTAAGATCGCTTCCAGAGTCTCGCGTTCCGTTGCGGTTTCCTCCGGCGTAATTTTCATCCTGGTCAGCCAGTCCTCCAGCGAGGGGGGGTAGAACAGGGAGGCGGGCTTTCCGGCGACCCCGGTATCCGCGAGCATCCGGCACAACAAGGTGCTGCCGCTGCGCGGAGAGGTGCAGATGACATAGGAACGGTAGTTCGACATGGCGGACCGGTTAGCGCGGATGCGTGACAGGTTGATGTCGGCAAAACCAGCGAATACACTTCCTGTTATCGGCTCATCGACATGGAAATACAGATCACGGGCGAGCCCTATATCTTCCCCGTGTGACGTCAAACACTGTCAAACTCGTCAAGTAAGCGGAACGAAGAGAAACAAGACAGGTCGGGTGCGAATGGCCTATAGTTTCTTATGGGCAGCACTGTTCGGATATCTTGCAACCCGGCGTGGATTGCCGGGGCAAAGCTTGTCCGCAGTTGATCTTCGGGGGCGGTTTCGCATGCGGTTTGCGCGAATTCTGATTGCCGGTCTGACGTTCCTGTCGTCTATTTTTACTGTCGGCGTTAACGGTGCATTCGCGGCCGGTGAGGCGTCTGTCTGGGAACCGCCGGTTCGAATTCCTGCCGAGCGAGAGTGGATTCTGGCAGTCGATCCGTTTTACGGCTGGCTGCCGGGCTTCAACGGGAATGTCCAGGTCTTTGGCGGTTCGCGGGTCAATGTGGACGTCTCCGTGACGGATATCCTGGAAAGGCTGGGAACCTACGTGGATTTGCTCGATGGTCTGTACATGGGTTCAGGCGAACTCCGTCACGGCCGGTATGGTCTCCAGTGGGATCTCGTCTACATGAATGTTTCCGGCTCCACCGAATTCGGCAATCGGATCAAGGGGGCGGCGGATATTGGCTTCAAGCTGACAATGGGGACGCTCGCGGGCAACTACCGGTTCTACGAGACATCCTCCAGCCATGTGGACGCGATCGCGGGCCTGCGGGTGACCGAGGTCGGCCTCGATATTGTGGCGACGCTCGGGCCTCTTGGTGCCACCCGTTCGGGCGAGGCGGCTTGGCTTGATCCGGTTGTCGGCATCAAGGGGCGGCACCAGCTCGGCGAAAACTGGTACGTGAAGGGAAGCGCGCTCTACGGCGGTTTCGGCGTGAGCTCGAAGCGCATCTATGACCTGTCTGCCTTCGTCGGACACGAGTGGGTCAACGGTGCGGAATTGTACGGCGGATGGCGCCTGTCATCGACCGAGTACAAGAAAGGCGCATTCACCTGGGACATCGATCTTTCCGGTCCCATGGTCGGCCTGACTTTCAAGTTTTAAAATGCAAGTTCAGACGGGCGCGCTCTGAAGAGGGGGCTGCGCCGGATTGTCCGCCGGGATCAGGCAAATACCTGATCCGCTTCCGGCGCAGTCGCGGGTTCGTGGTCGACGTGCTTCGCTTATTATTGCTTGTTCTGTTTGTTCTTCTTGATAGCGCCTGCAGTGGCACCGACAGCGGCACCGGTTCCGGCGCCAACGCCGGTCACCGCGCCGACGGCGGCACCCGTCGCAGCCCCTTTGACAGCACTGCCTTCACTGCCCTTGGTCGCGCCAACGGTCGCGCCTACGGCAGCTCCGGTTCCCGCGCCGACGCCGGTAACCGCGCCAACGGCGGCGCCGGTCGCAGCGCCTTTGACAACCTTGCCATCTTCCGCTGAAGCCGGGATGGCCGCGAAGGCGAGAAGCGCGCCGAGAGCCGACACGCGAATTGACTGGATCGTGGTCATTGGATTTCTCCTTCTTCAGTTGCCCCCACAGGCAGCCCCTCAGCAGGCAGCACAATTGCCATGCCGCACTCCAGAACGCACAATTCAAAACCGATAGCATCGGAGTGTTGTATTTAGATAAGCAACCTATGGTATACTATATAATATTATTTTCAATAATTTTCATAAAGTGACGTAGGGTAAAAATTATTTAGGTTCTATTTTTAAAATAATATAAAAATCTTATTATTATAATTATTTTCGTAATTAGAATATTATTTAATTTTTTGCCGGAGTGACTTCTGAGTTTTCTGGTGGTCTTATCGCTGTTCCGAAGGGGCGATTTCAGCGGCAGATGCTCAGGTCAGGTGCGTTCGTCGTTAAATGTGTGAGGGGAGACCGTCGGCCATAGCCGGCCAGTGTTCTTTGCGACTATCCGGATGTCAGGAGAATATTGCCCACCATTGCATCACTGCAGCAGGGGGAATTTTCCGGGAATGACCTGGTACCCGATCACCAGCGCCAGGGCGAGAAGCAGAATCCCTGACACTGCCAGGGAAAAGCGGATGGCTTGCTTGACCTTCGCTTGCCGGTATCGGGTCCGGGGCTTGATACCGCGGATGAGAAAGACGATCTGGCCCGACAGATGCAATGCGGCAAGGTTCACCCCCAGCAACAAGGCCGCGTCGCCTGCCATCGGCCAGGCCGACTTTCCAAGAAACAGGCCAATCGCGGCCGCCGGCGGCATCAGGGCGACGGCGACCATGACGCCGACCAGGATTGACGATGCCCCGGCCGTCATCGACAGCGCAGCGGCCGCCCCCGCGGCAAGGGCGAGCGCAATGTCGTCGAAGCCGACGGCTGCGCGTGAGGCCAGTTCTTTCGACGTGAGGTCGAATGGAAGAATCACGCCAAGAAGACCGCCGATGGCGACCGCCAGGGCAATACCGGCGGCACTGGCCTGGGCAGACCGGATAATAAGGTCGCGTTCGCCAAGGGAGACACCCAGAATGGAGCCGAGGAGCGGACCGAGCAGTGGCGCAATGACCATCGCTCCGATGATGGCGGCAACATTGCTCTCGATCATGCCGAGTGCGGCAACGACCGCGGAAATCGCAACCAGTGTCAAGGAGGTTGGCGTGATGCAGGCGTTTTTGGAGATCTCGGCAAGGAGGGCTTCCCGACTTTCGGTGATCTCTTCTTCTTCGGTTTTCTGATCCTGCTTCCTGGTGACCACGGCGTCGACCGGGGCGATGGCGATCTGCCAGTCTTCGGTTTTGTGAAGGGCGCCTTGCAGATCGTCGAGAAGGCTCTGTTGCGCCTTGGCGGTGGTTAGAAACGACACCGTGCGCACTGGCCCTTTCGCCGCCGAAATGCCAGCCAGTGTAACGCCGTCGCGTTCCGCGAAATCGATGATGTCATCGACCGTGTCCTTGGGAACGATGACATGGACATATTGATGCGACATGGAGGCCCCGATGTGTCGGCAGGAATGCAGTCTTACCCGGTGATAGCAAGCGGCGAACCGGGCTCAAAGCGCTTATTCGGCCAAGTACTTTTCACCGACCCGGCGACACGTCAACGGATCGAACGTCTCAAGCCAGAACCGGTAATGCGCGCAGGCGCGGCGCCGCGTAGTCCAGAAAGCTGCGGACCTTGGCGGCTGCGCGGCGCCCCTCCACGTGGACGAGGTGGACGGGCAAGGGATCCGGTTCGTATTCCTCCAGCACGGCTCGAAGGGTTCCCGCCTCCACATGAGGGGCGACCTGATAGGAAAGGGCGCGGCACAGGCCCCAGCCCTGACAGGCGACTTCGATACCGGCGGCGATGTTGCTGACGGCGAGGCGGGAGGCAATACGAACGGTCGCCGGCCGGTCGCCGCCGAAGCGCCAATCGGGCAAAGGGCCGACGGGGCCTGCGGAAATCACCCGGTGGTCAAGCAGGTCTTGCGGTGTTTGCGGCGTACCGATTTCCGCCAGATAGGCGGGCGCGGCGCAGACCACACGGCGGACCTGGCCGATCCGCACGGCGGTCAGTCCCGAAGACTGGAGCGGGCCGATCCGGACCGCGATGTCGAAGCCTTCCTCGACGATGTTCACGATCCGGTCGATCATGACGATATCCGCGCTCACCTCCGGATAGGTGTCCAGGTAGCCGGTGACGACCGGCATCACATGAATGCGCCCGAATTCGTTGGGGCAGGTGATCCGCAGTCGGCCGCGCGGACGGGTGGCGGCCCCCGCCGCCGCGTCGTCCGCAGATTGCAGCAGTCCGAGAATATGACGGGCCTCCTCCAGATAGGCCTCGCCCACGTCGGTCAGGTGAACCTGGCGGGTGGTGCGGGAGAACAGGCGCGTGCCCAGGCGAGCTTCAAGCGCGTTGACGCCGCGTGTGGCGGAAGGCGCGCTCAAGCCGAGCCGGCGCGCGGCGCCGGCGAAACCGCCTTCCTCGGCAACGGCGATGAAGACTTCAAGGCTTTGGAGCCGGTCCAAATTGCCCTCCTATTACCATCAATTTCTGAAATAAAGACTTTTGAAATATACTAATTCATTTGTTGGATGAGGCCAATTAGATGTTATCCATCTCCACTACACGAGGAAACGGACAAGGCTCATGAAACCGCATTTTCCGGCAGACGCCGCCCCGATCAGGCTTTACCGCAATCCGAAATCCGGGCATTGCCATCGTGTCGAACTGATGATGGCGTTCCTGGGCCTGCCTTATGAGACCATTGATCTCGATATGGCCAACGGTGCGCATAAGGCTCCCGACTACCTGCAGCTCAATCCCTTCGGCAAGGTTCCTGCGATCGAAGACAATGGCACCACTCTGTGGGATTCCAACGCGATCCTGGTCTATCTGGCCAAGCGCTACGGCGCGGATACGGGTTGGCTGCCGGAAGATCCGGTCAAGGCGTCACATGTGCAGCGCTGGCTGTCGGTTGCCGCCGGCGAAATCGCACCGGGTCCGGCTGCCGCGCGGCTGGTGCATGTGTTTGGCGCAAAACTCGATCATGACGCGGCCGTGGCGCGGGCGCACGCGCTCTTCAAGGTGATGGAGCCGATCCTGAAGGACAGTGCCTATCTGACCGGCGATGAGATCACCATCGCCGATGTCGCCGGCTACAGCTACATTGCCCACGCGCCGGAAGGCGGGGTCAGCCTGGAGCCCTATCCGGCAATCCGAGCCTGGCTGAGGCGGATCGAAGGCCGGCCGAATTTCGTGGCCATGGCCACATCGCCCATCCCGGAAGCCGTATGAGCAGTCCGATGGATCAGGAAAAGACAGCCTTTCACGCGGGGGAAATCGCAGTCCAGGAGCGCGCCCACGGCAGCGGACCGGGCTGGAGGAGAGCGGTGTCGCGGGTGTTCCGCGATACCATGCCGGACCAGCACCAGGCGTTTTTCGAGAGCCAGTCCGTTCTGTTTCTGGGATTGCTCGACAGGAAGGGGCGTGTCTGGGCCACGTCGGCCTTCGGCGAGACAGGATTTGTCCGGAGCCCCGACGCGCGCACTCTTCGTGTCAATGGGGTTCCGGCGTTGCATGACGAATTGGCGTTCGACATGGGCGAGGGGGCCAAGATTGGCGTCCTCGGACTGGAACTTCACAGCCGGCGTCGCAACCGGTTGAACGGCGAAATCGTCAAATCCGGGACAGACGGCTTCGACATCGCCGTCGGCCAAAGCTTCGGCAATTGTCCGCAATATATTCAGGCACGGGCGTTCGACCGGCAGGATCGGCTCACGGAACCGATGGAGATTACGCATCTCGACGGTCTCACCGAAGAGGTGCAAGCGCTGGTGGAACGAGCCGATACCTTCTTCATCGCCTCGCGGGTGCCGGAAATGACGGACGATCCCCGGGACGGGGTGGATGTTTCCCACCGGGGCGGGAGGCCCGGGTTCCTGGGAGTGACCGGCAAGAGCACGCTGTCTTTTCCGGATTTCAATGGTAACCGCTTCTTCAACACGCTCGGCAATATCGAGGCGGACGGCCGGGTTGGCCTGTACGTGCCGGATTTCGAAACCGGTGAGGCCTTGTTCGTCACGGGACGGGCGGTGATTGACTGGTCGCCGGATCGGGCTGGAACCTTCGCAGGCGCCAGGCGGATCGTGGACGTGACGCCCGAGGAGATCCTGCATGTACGGAATGTCTTTCCGGCCGGAGGGCGTTTATTGGAAGCCTGGCCCGGGCTCGAGGCTACCGGCACCTGGGGCGAGGCGCGGGGACGGGGGGATTGAGGAGACCCGATCGGCGCAGCCAGGACGCTGAAAGCGGCGGTTGCTGTGCTGAAAATTGACAATTTCTGGCAGAAAGTTGCTTTTTTCCGCCACGCGCTTTGAGTTTTGCCTTACTCTGTTCCTGCCAGTTAATTCCGACGGGGAGGGTCTGAATGGCGGCGGTGAAGGAATGGGCCCGGGCCGATGCTCTGCGCGTGTTGCGCGATGGCCTGCCCGCGGATGTTCTGGATTGGAAAGATCTGGCCGACCGCCACGGCTTCGAACTTGACGAGATGGATGACCCGGAGGGCGTCGTTCCCATTACTGCGCTCTATGCAGTCTTCGAAGAAGCGGCCGAAGCCTCCGGCGACGATGCCCGAGTTTTCGACGTTTTCAATGCCTCCGATATCGGCGCGTTTTCGCTGTTCGACTATCTGTTCACCTGTGCGCCGACGCTTCGGGAAGGCTGTCACGCCTGGCAGCGGTTCATGCAGATTCGTTCCAACGCCTATACCATCACCTTCGCTGAAGAGGGGGGGAAAGGGGTCCTGGAATGGAAACTGCAGGACAGGCACGGAACCTGGCGGCAGAACATGTTCGCCCGTATGGCCTGGGCGGCCCGGGGCTTCGAGGCAGCGCTCGGTTCCCAGACACCTCCCCTTGAGATTGAGCTTGCTACGGGTGCGCCGGTTCGAACGTCGGAATTTCAAAAGCGGTACGGCAGCCGTATCCGGTTCGACGGTAACCGAAATATGCTTTCCATCGAGGCGCATTACCTCGATGCCAAGCCGGTTCGGAACGACAACAATCTCTATGCCATTATCGAGCGGGCTTCGCTCGGCGAGTTGAACCTGCGGGCAAGGAACACTTCTCCACTGTCGGCCATTGCGGAGGTTATCGCCGAGACCATGAAGGCGGGTTCGTGTACGCTGCAGGCGGTTGCCGCCACGCTCGGCATGTCCGAACGGTCCCTGCAGCGGACAATGGAAAACGAGGGGGTTTCGTTCCGGGAATTGACGGCCCATGTCCGCCGGGCCGCCGCGCGGCGTTACCTAAGGGAAACCACTTTGCCGATCAAGGAAGTCAGCTACCTGCTCGGCTATTCGGAAGTCAGTACCTTCTCGCGCGCGGTTCGCCAGTGGTTCGGCTGCCCGCCCAGGGCGCTTCGTCAGAACCCGGACAGGTTCGCCGATGAAGACCTTCCTGATTTCCTTCCCGATTTGGTGCCTGCGGTTGGGGACGACAGCTAAGCGCATTTGGTGCGTGAAAGAGCACTCTATTCGCCTTCATCGACCATCTTTCCGACTTCTCCAAGCGTTACCGTCCTTGACGGCGGTGATGATCAATCCTGGCGCGCCAGTCCTCAGGCAACCGAGAGCGCAACAACTCCGGAGCGGATATCGCCCATCCTGTTTTGTATGGGCAGGACGGGCGATTGAATTGTCCGGATTTCTCGGGTCAGGCCGCGAGTGCGGCGATCTCGCCTCGGGCCTGGGAGATGGCGGCATCCTTGGCTTCGTCGCCCATGGCGAGCCCTTCGGCGCGGATGATGGTGACGTCGGTCAGGCCGATAAAGCCGAGGACGCCCTTGAGATAGCTTTCCTGGTGTTCAAGGCCGGCCATGGAGGCGTCCTGATAGGCGCCGCCTCGGGTGGAGGCTATGATGACCTTTTTGCCTGACGGCAGCAGGCTTTCCGGCGTTCCCGCATCGCTGTACTTGAAGGTGCGGCCGGCTACGACGATCCGGTCGATCCAGGCCTTGAGCTGTGTCGGGACCGTGAAGTTATACATGGGGGCGCCGATGACGATGGTGTCGGCGCCGATCAGGTCCTGGATGTCCCGTTCGGCCTTTTCCAGGTCTTTCGCCAGATCCGGAGCTTCGGCCTGTGCGCCGAAGCGGACGGCCAGATGGCCGCTCGACAGGTGCAGCGCGCTTTCGGCGGTCAGGTCGCGGTAGACGACCTCCGCATCGGGATGCAGGGCGGTGAGGCGGGCAACGATTTCGGCGGTCAGCGTGCGGCTGACGGAGTTTTCGCCGAGAATGCTGGAATCGATATGGAGCAGTTTCATAGAGTCAGGTCTCCGGTGGTCTTGGGATGTATGAGGGAGAAAGGGCAGCCTTTCCGAGATCCCTGATGTGACATTGTTGAACCCATCGGAAAAGACGTTATATTCTGATATAATCTATCGGATAATCAGATAGGATTGGTCGAACATGCTTGATGCGGTCTCCCTGGATCAGTTGAGGGTCTTTATCGTCTCCGTCGAGGAGGGCAGTTTTTCAGCCGCGGCGCGAAAGCTGAACCGGGCCCAGTCGGCGGTCAGCGACCTCATTGCCAAGCTTGAAGAGGTCATGGGCGTTTCCCTGTTCGACCGTTCAGGCCGTTATCCCAGACTGACGCCGGCCGGTCAGGCCTTGCTGGGCGATGCGAAAACCATCGTGGCCGGCGTCGACGGCATGAAGGCGCGTGCGCGGGAGATGTCAGCCGGTCTGGAGCCGGAGCTTTCCGTCGTCATCGATGCGTTTTTTCCCCTGGAAGCGGTCGCCGAGGCAGCGAAGGATTTTCGCGAGGCGTTTCCGGGCGTGCCCTTGCGCCTCTACATGGAAACTTTATGCGGCGCCTTTCAAACCCTTCTCAAAGGCCGTGCGTCCATCGGAGCGGTGCCGGTCTCGCCGATGATCGGACCGGACCTGAAGGTGGAGCGGATCATGGGCGTGAAGCGCGTCATCGTGGCGGCGCGGGACCATCCGCTCGCGCTGCTGGAAGGGGCGATCCCGAAACGGGAACTGGCGCGGCACACGCAACTGGTGCTGACCGACCGCTCGGAAGGGTCGTCCGGACGGGATTTCGGCGTCTTTTCGCCTTTGACGTGGCGTCTCGCGGATCTTCACGCCAAGCGGGTTTTTCTTCTGAACGGCCTCGGCTGGGGCGGAATGCCGTCCCATGTCGTAGCGGAGGATGTCGCCGCGGGCCGCCTGGTAACGCTCGATATCGAGGACCTTCCGGTCGAGGACATGATCTTCGAAATGGCTGCCGTCTATTCGCTTGCTACGCCGCCGGGACCGGCAGGGCGCTGGTTCATCGAACGTCTGCGCACGGTCTGCGATCACGACTGCGCCTTCAAGGCGAAGAGACCTTACTTGTCGGCGATGTCCGCCTGAAGACGATTTCGACTTCGCCGGCTGAATGAGAACAAGGCCGAGGGTGGCCGGAGACTGCCTTCAAGGCGTCCGGCCGTGACTTCGGTCGTAGGCGTTGCGTTCGGGGGAGGTCCAGCCGGCAAGCGTGCCTTCGGCCGGGCGGTAGACTTCCATGACCATGGGATGACAGGCGGCGGTGTCGCTGGAATGTTCGGCGCTGCAGTCGCCGCCGGGGCAGGCGCTCATGACGGCGAGAAGGTCGATTTCGGCGAAAAATTCCAGATGATCGCCCGGGCGGACCGGGCTCGCCTTCATGAAATACTGTCCGGTGTCACGGGTAAAGCCGGTGCACATGAAGACGTTGAGCACGTCGTGGACAAGGAGCTCGGCCTCGGCGAGCGGCAGGTGGCGGGCGTCGGCAAGCGCCCGGGTCAGGTTGGAATGGCAGCAGTGGTGATAGTCGGTGCCGGTGAGGAACCGGCCCGTGTAAGGGTCGCAGCGGGTGCCGATCACGTCATGGACCGAGCCGCCGAATAGGTCGATGCCGTACCAGTCGAGCGTGTCCCTTACGACGGTCGCCATGGGGCGCAGATAGGGAAAGCAGGACCAGAGCCGGTCGCCGGTCGAGACATGGGTACCGTGGAGGGCACGGGTCTTGCCGGAATAGAAGCGTTCCGACAGATCGGCGCTGTTGAACAGGTTCAGATCACCCACCTGCGGGCCTTCCACGCTGACAATGCGCAGGAAATGTCCGGCGGGTACCTCGATGGAGGCCGCCTCGCGTGGCGGTACGGTGACCTCGGCGGTTTTCATCGCGGTTTCGCGGGCGGCGATGTAAAGCGCCAGATCCGGCTTCGGCAGGGTCTCCGGCGGATAGGCGATCACCGGCGGCACGGCCCGGCGGGCGGCGGCATCTTGAGGTTCGGACATGGGGCTCCCGCAGAGTCGTGAGGTCAGGTACGTCCAGTTTTGAACTGCCGGGCGCGGGGAGGCAAGGGGAAGGCAGGGTTGGTCGAAACTTGACCGCAACTTCCGCGATCAATGAGCTATAACGTATCGATCCGGCCCGCCCGGAAACCGATTCCCGAGAGTGTATCCATGACCGATGAGACCATCGAGATCACGTTCACCACTTCCAAGCAGGACTTTCCAGCCTATCGGCAGGCGTTGAACACGTGGATTGAAAACGTCAATGACCGGTATGCACCTGCCTGGCGGGTTCGGGTGCAAAAATGGGCTGTCTGGTTTTTTCTTTTATTTCATGTCGTTTTGACAATTTTTCTGCTGGCCGTCTGGTTCGAGAACCAGACGGGAGAGATATGGCCAAACAACGGCCATGGAACGGATGATTTTCCTTCCTTGCCATTCGTCGTATTTGTCCTGTGCATTTCCATACTCGCAACGGGCATGTTACTGGGAACGGTTTATCAGCGGTTTACCGTCGGACTGACCGGCGTGTTTCGGCTTGAAGCCGGCAAGACATATCAAGTGAAATTCGATCGGTCCGGCATGTCTTACAAAACAGGATTCTCTGAGAGCCGAATTCCCTGGCAGGCGGATTTCCTGGACGTATTCGTCCGGAAGCAGTCTCTGTTCATATTGCATCCTGGCGGAGCGTTCACAATTTCCGCCCGCTCCCTGCCTCTGCCGGTGGAGGATCTTCGCGTGAAAATCGCCAAATGGCGAGAAGATGCGCGCTCGTCCGTCTGAAGGGTGAGGCCCGGGCACTATGGCGTAACAGCGGAAAGAAAGTCTCTCCTTTCTATTTCGCCTCACCGGACTTCAGGGCCAGCCGGATTTTCCGCTCGGCGCCTGCCGGACCTGAGCCCTGGCGGCCAAGGCTGTCATCAAGGAAAAATCCCTGACCGGTGAACGAGCCGATCGGTTCAGTGTTAACGGTCGTTAATAATGTTGACTTTCTATTTTTAATTGAAAATATTATTTAAGAATATTGGGAGTGGTGTCGTGTTGCCGGTTTCTCCAGGAGTTATTATAATCATTGTTTCTGCATTGCTGCGGTACCGTGTCCGCGTCGATGAAATTCTATCCAAATCGAAAATATCCGAGGGTTTACCTTTCGAGCTTCCTCCTCAGGCTGAGCGAAAGTTGATTTTTATTCCGGATATGGTCGCGTATTTTCAGACGGAGCACGGCAAGGCCGTTCTTGCGCTACAGGGGCTCACGGACGCGTTCAAGCAGGTTCTGCAAGAACGAGAGACCGGAAACTATTCAGGTGATAGCCTTCAGCACTGCCTCGACCTTTATTTCGAAGCCGTCCCGATCCCGCCAAAGAAGCTGATCTCCGGCGACGACGAAGCCTTGCGCAAATACGCGAGCACTGGACCGGACGAAGACTTCCGCCTTTCCTACTATGTTGTGGAATCGCAGCGCCTCTCCCGGAACCCGACCGTTTCCAGGCTCGCGCTGGCAACGGCCGATACCTTACTGGAAACGGTGGCGGGCAACAGCAGCCTGTTCATCAGCGACAAGGTCACGGCGAAGATTGTGGACGCAGCGATCGATGCATTTGCCGTTCAGCATGACTTCGATGACGATGGTGCCGAAATCATCTTTCGCCGATTACTCGGCGCCGTGGCCGTCAGCGTGGCGCGCGAAGGCAATTCGGTTTCCGACAATCCCGCGGTGAGAGCCCTTTTTGCCGCGGTACGCGAGGCACAGGATACACTGGGTGCCGACGATGTCGCGAAGCTCGTAAGCGCGGACGGGCTGCAAACCACTGTTCAGAAGCTTTTGAACACCATTGCGTCGGATCCGTCTTTCCTGACGAGCGACACGAAGCTTCAAGCCTCCATCAAGGCGGTTCTGATCAAGGCCTCCAATGCGATACCGGACATTGTAGACGGCAAACAGGAGGCAATTCTGTCTCTGGTCGAGGTGGTTGTTTCGGAAGCCGCCAAGCGTACCACTTTCGTCCTGGAATCCAATGGCATCGGCGCACCGCTGGCCGAAACGGTCCTGACTGCGATGCTTGGAACCATTCAGGGCGCTGCGGACGGAGATAAGCTTCTCGAAAGTCTCGCAAACGGAAAGCTTCTTGGCGAACTGTACAAATCCGCATTGTCTTCCATCGCCGCCAACCCGGACATCATTAGCAGTCAGACCGGGGTCAACAGCCATGTCGCAAGTTGATTTCCGGCTATGCGGACATTCTGGCGAAGGTCGACCCGACACAATTCGGCAATCAAGCCACGACGCAGGAAACCGTGTCACGGATCCTGTCCATAACGCTGGGCTCGCTTGCAAGCCATCCGGGACTTGCCGGACATTCGGACGCGTTCGGTCCGGTCATGGCGTCCGTAATGCTGAATACGGCAGCCGGCCTGGTAAAGGACGGTCTCCAGGAACAGGATCTTGTCGAATTCATCGACGCCGCGGTCGCGGCGGCAGCCGAAAACGTGGCGTTGCTGAATGTCGGCGACCACTTCAATTCCGTGGCAACCATATGGGCCGATGCGATTTCCGGCCAGGGCGTTGCTGCGCTGTCGTCTCCCGCGACACGCCTGAAAATCCTTCGCAGCGGCATCCTGGAAATGGCGCGCAATCCGGTGCTCTGGAAGCACCTCAACAATTCAGGCGACGCGGAGAAGCTGGTGAACGAGATTGTCGAGGCCCTCAGTGCCGGGGACGCGACCGTTCTTCTTTCCGGACCCGTGCTCGCAGACTCCATCGAAGCGGTTCTGAAGGTCATTGTCCGGCGGGCCGATCCGGCAGACCTGTTGCCCGACGGTGCGCTGAAGCAGGCTCTCCTCGAAGCTGTCGAGACCCTGAAGGACGGCAGCGCCCTGTCGATCGGGACCGACGATGTCGCTGGTTACCTTGCAAACTTCATCCGCGAAATTCTTGAAGACCCGAACCGTCTTTCCGACCCGGTCCTGCTCGCCGGCGTCGTTAAGCAGGCTCTGGAAGATCAACTGAAAATGGCAGTCTGACCCATGCGGATTTTACGGCTCATTGCTGTTCTCGCCTTTGCCGGCCTTGGCGGTTGTGTCGTTGTCTTTCCCAAGACCGGGGCTTTGGACAAGGTTCACGAAGCCTACCGGCATGAATTCGCGAGCCTCGCGTTTACGTCTCCACAGAGCAACTTTTGCACGGCGAGTGAGCGTGTCGACGGGTTCCCGGTGACACGCACAGAGATCAATGCCTTTCGTGCCAAATATGGCGATGACAGTCCGGAAGCGGCGCACCTGACGGTGCTTGAAGGCATGATCTACCTGCAAATGACCCAATTCGGACTTGCAAGGGCCTATGAGACCCAAGTCCAGGCAGCGGGAGCGAAGTTGACCTCAGGAACGGGCGAAAAAGTGCGTGACGCATTGTTCGCTGAAACCTACGGGAGCCTGGTGTCGGGATGGGAGGCGACCTGCAATGGCGCGGTCCATTATACCAATAGGCGGATTTTGCGAGAGTCTGCCACGAAGCTCAGCGCTCCCGCAGACAACATTGAAGCCCGGCTAAAAGCGTATACGAAAGAAAAAACTCTGGCGGCGACTGAAGTCGATGAGGGTGCATTGTATCTGATGGCGACTGCCATACGGTTTCGCAGCAACAAGATTGTTTTCCTGCAGGAGGCAGCGTGTGGAGAGAATGGGTGTTCGGATCCCGAGATTTCCCAGGCGAAGGGTGAACTCGGGTCTGCGGTGTGCCAGATGGCACCGATGCTAACGGCGGAGGAACGATCCGGGCTGGCGCTTGAAAACCTTAATACAGAAAAAGTCCAGGGACGGCTGCGCTATGTCGTGATCTATCGCGACGCGCGGGCATTGGCGGGCAACCCTGAATGCGGGGCCAACTGACCATGCTGACGCCTATCGAACTCCTTGCCGCCGGCACGCGGATCTTCGTCGCAGTGGTTGCTGTCGTCCTGATTTACCAGGTCATCACGGGAGCGATCGTGAGCCGGGGTCTGCTCACGGACAAAGAGGCGCCGGGTACTTTCAGCCCGGTTCGCTTTCAGTTGCTGGTCTTTACGATCATTGCCGCCGGGCAGTTTCTTCTAAGCGCAGACCTGTCTCAGACAAAGGATGCAAGCCTGCCTGGGATCAACGATGAACTGCTTTATCTGCTTGCCGGAAGCCAGGGGATCTATCTGACCGGCAAGGGCAACTCCGTTTTCGGGCTTGCTCAATCCATCAAGTTTCTGCGCTGATTAAGACAACGGGGAGGAAAGGCATGAATATGGCAGGGCAATTGCCGGCATTGATACTGCAATACAGTATCGTCGTTTTTATCATTGCGATGGAAGTGCTGATCGTAGTGGCGATCTTGACCAAAAAGATCGACGTGAAACTTCTTATCAGTGAAAAGACCGGTGAGGCGAGTCTGTCCCGCTTTCAGTTTCTATTGTTCACCTTTGCGATCGTGGGGCTTTATGTCGTCATAGGATTTTCGACCGCCACTCCGACGTTTCCAAGTATTACCGAGGAGACGCTCTGGTTACTCGGCATCAGCGGCGGAACCTATGCCGGTTCAAAGGCGATCCAGATGAACAGTTCGGCCGAACACCAGGCCTCCGGCAAAGACGGGCCGTCCGGGCGATTTGTCCGCTAGCCGTCGTGGCAATGGTTTCGGGTAGGTCTCAGGCCGGTCCTCGCGGACCGAGCTGAGGTCATTCTGCCCGGGCTTTCCCGCTTCGTCGATCCTTCCCGGATATCGGGAAACCTGAAACATTCTCATAGATCGCGCAATCAGGCCGTCGCAAACGGGCGGAGTCTGATTATGCATTCCTTGTCCCGGTCCGTCTTACGGCCTAATCAACTTCCCGGTCGGCTTGAGCCTTCCAGTGACGGTAGGCGGTGGTGTGGTCGGCGGGGCCGTCGGAGGCTTTGAGGGCCGTGTCCCACCAGCGGTCGGTCTGGGCGACCAGGGGCAGGTCGGCGCCGAGATCGCGGGACAGCTGTGCGGCAATGCCCACGTCCTTGGCGAGCAGAGCGAGCGCGAAGCCCGAGGCGAACCGTTCGGTGAGAACCTCGCCGGGAATGGTCATCTCGGTGGAGAAATTGCGCCCTGTGGAGACGTTCATGATCTCCACAGCCGTCTTGGGATCAAGGCCGAAACGTTCGCCGAGGATCAGCGCCTCGCTGGCCGCGGCAAAGCCGGCGGCGGCGGAAAAATTGTTCAGCGCCTTCATCGCGTGGCCCGTACCGAGGGGGCCAGTCGGAAAGATCTTCTCGCCCATGGCTTGAAGAACCGGGCGGGCGCGTTCCAGCTGGGCGGCATCGTCGGTGCCGGCCATGATTGTCAGCGTGCCGGTCTTTGCCCGCGGAACGGCGCCCGACACGGGTGCGTCGATCAGGTGGATACCGCGTTCGGCCAGGGTGCGGCCGAGTTCCACCGTGGTCGTCGGCGCGGAAGAGCTCATGTCCACAATCAGGCTGCCGGGGGCAAGGCCCTGCGCAAGACCCTGTTCCAGAACCACCGCGCGCACGATGGCACCTGTCGGGAGCATGGTGACCACGATGTCGGATGCCTTGCCAAGTTCCGCCGGACTTGCGGCTGCTTTCGCGCCGATCTCCCTGGCAATGCGGGCGGTGAGTTCCGCATCGACGTCGTAGACGGCGAGGTCAAAGCCTGCCTGCGCAATGTTGCGGGTCATGGGATCGCCCATGTTTCCCAGGCCGACAAAGCCGATACGTTCCGCCATCACTTCGCCTCCAGTTCGGTCAGGACCTCGTCGCTGGCGCGCATGGCGTCGACCATCATCGGGATGCCGCAATAGAGGTAGGAGTGCAGGAACAGTTCGCGCAGTTCCTCGCGGGTCGCGCCGTTGGCGATTGCGCCGCGCGTGTGGATCTTGATCTCGTGGGTGCGGCCCATGGCGGTCAGCATCGCCAGGGTCACAAGACTGCGGGTCTTCTTGTCGAGGACCGGACGCTGCCATCCTTCGCCGAAGCAGATGCGGGTGACGATGTCCTGCAGCGGCGCCATGTAGTCGGATGCGTTGTCGATCTGGTCGTCCGCGCCCTGCGGGCCGAACATCTTGCGGCGTAACTCGAGCCCCAGGTCGTAGTTGGATTTCCGGTCTGTCATGTCTTTCCTCCCTTGAACCGTCGGCTCCCGGCCGGCGGTTTTTCCATGATCCGCCCAAGGTCTCCACAAACCGGGCGATCATTTCTTCAGCATGCGCCCGCCCGTGCCCTTCAACAACGGCAGGGGACCGATATGTGGTATCGAAGTTTTCGATGGGTTGTGCATAATCCATTCAATTCCAGGGAGGGGTGTCATGTCTCGCGAGCAGCATCTGAAAACCGACTTTCACGCCCTGCGCATTCTTGCAGCGGTGTATGAGCACGGCTCCATCAGCGATGCGGCGGAGCATCTGGACATGAGCCAGTCCACGGTCAGCTACACCATTGAACGCCTGCGCGGGGTCTTCGCCGATCCGCTGTTCGTCAAACAGGGGCGCAGGATCCGGCCGACGCGCCGCTGCGACGACGTGGCCGGCAGCGCGCGGGAGCTTCTGCAGCTCTATGAACGAATGGTCGTTCCGGCCGAATTCGACCCGGCATTGTCGACCGAGACCTTTGTGCTGTCCTGCAATTACTATGAGCGCGGTATCCTGCTGGCGCCTCTTGTGCAGCGGCTGCGCCAGTTTGCGCCCAATGTGCGGCTGACGGCGATATCCGCCGATGGCGACGGCATGAGACAGCTTGAACAGGACCTGTGCGACGTGGTGATCTCGCCTATCGGCGACTACGGCTCCGGATCCTATTGCGAACAGCTTCTGGCGGAGCGGTACGCCTGTTTCGTGTCGCGCGACAGCCCTTGGTGCGACAAGCGCATGGACCTCGACAGCTATGTGAACGCGCGGCACATTCATGTGCGTCCGTCGATCAACTGGCGGCCCTATTTCCACACGGCGCTGGACCGGCTGGGTGTTTCGATCTCGCCGCAGGTGGAGGTCTGTTCCTTCGGGGATATCGACAAGGTGATCGAGGGCACCGACCTTGTCCTGACCGCGACGGAAGGGTTCAGCCGTATCTACTCGACGCGCATCGTCTGCGTTCGCGCACCCTTTGACTGCAGTTTTTCGATCCATATGGGATGGACCGGACGGACGCACCGGTCGCCGGCCCATATCTGGTTCCGCAGTCTGCTGCGCGAGATCGCGCACGATCTGCCGAAGCCGAGCTCTTGCGATACGTCTCTGGTTTCCCGCGGGTAGGGGATATTACGTCGATGTGACCGGCACGGTGTGACTGATGAGACCCTGTTCCGGCTGCCACAAATGCATCATGTATTGCGGCGGCTCATCGTTGAACCGGTACGGCTCGCCCTCGCGCAGGTCGAATGCAATCTGATGGGACGCGGAGGGGCTTACCCGAACGGGAACGCCTGCGAACGTTCCCTGGATCCCTCGGTGCATGTGCCCGCAAAGGATCGCCCGGACACCGCCGTGACCGGCCACAAGCCGCTCGAAATCAGTGCCTCCGCCGAGTAATCCGATGCCGTCCATGAAATGGTGTCCGGTGCGGATGGGCGGGTGATGCATGAAGATGAGGACGGGCTTTCCCTCAAGTTCGTCGAGCCGCGCTTCGAGCCAGGCAATTCGCGCCGGGCAGAGTTCCCCGTGAGGCGATCCTTCCACAAGTGTGTCAAGGCCGATAATCGCGAGCGGAAAGCGTGTGTCCGAAACGCACAGGTGCCCGTCGCCGGTGCGTCCGAGCATGTCCGGCAGTTCTTCCCACATGGGCGCGCGAAGGTCGTGGTTTCCCGGCACAGCCAGTACGGGAATGTCCAAACTGCGCAGGCTTCCCGCGATGTTCGCGTATTCCTCTCTCGTCGCGTCTTCGCCGAGATCCCCGGAAAACAGGATCAGGTCCGGGGAAACCGGCTGGCTGGCAAGGCTTTCGATCAGATGCTCGAAGGCCTTCGATGTCTCGAAGCGTCCTGCCAGACGCTGTCCGGGGACGAGATAATGGCTGTCACTGATCTGCGCGATCAACATGGGTCAGGTCTCCCTGCGCGGTTCGGCGCGGTTGGAGGTTGAGCGTCACAAAACATTCTTGTTTTTGTGTATTTTAGAGTATGAATTCATCAACTCGGTCAAATTCATTAGCAGATAACCACGACGTCTGAATGACACAGGATTGATAAAAATAGCGGATTCTGGTTACAAATTTCAGGTATTCACTCAGGTCGGCGCTTCAATCGTGTTGTTTGAAATAGACTGAGTTCGGTTGAATTCCACATGAAACTGGAGATATCGACATGAAAGCCACAAATTTCAACATCTCGCGTCGAGCCTTGCTGGGGGCCGGCCTTGCCGCACCGTTCGTCAGCGTGCTGCCGGGCGTCATCAGTGCCGCTCGCGCCGCGGGTCCGGTCAAGCTTGAGTTCATGTATCCGGTCGGCGTGTCCGGCGACATCAACAAGATCATTTCCGGCATGATCGCCGACTTCAACGCCCAACATGAGGGCATCGAGGTCGAGGCCATCTACGCCGGCAGCTATGACAACACCGAGCAGAAGGTCATCACCTCCATCGGCGTCGGCACTCCGCCGGCCCTGTGGCTGCCGATCAATTCCGCCCTGCAGACGTTCCTCGGCATGGACGCCCTGGAAGACGTGACCGAATTGGCCAAGTCCGACGATATCTACGACGACTTCCTGCCGGGCTTTCTGAGCACCTGCATTTCGGATGACCGCCTCTACGGTTTGCCCTACCAGCCGTCCACCCCGGTTCTCTACTACAACAAGGACGCCTTCGCGCAGGCCGGTGTTGCAACGGCCCCTGAAACCTGGGACGAACTGCTTGAGGTCGCCAAGGCCCTGACCGTTCGCGAAAACGATGAGCTGAAGCGCTGGGGCCTGACCATCGGCGGCGGCTGGCACGACTGGATGTTCGAGGGCTACTGCCGTCAGAACGGCCTGGTGCCGTGGGAAAAGGATCAGGTCCTGTTCGACCGCCCCGAAGCTGTCGAGGCCCTGGAGTTCTGGTTCAAGATGGCCCAGGAAGGCGTTATGCCGCGGGCTTCTACCTGGCAGGGATCGGCCAACGACTTCATGGCCGGCACCACAGCCATGCTGTACCACTCCACGGGCTCCCTGACCAACCTGCGCACTTCCTCTCCGTTCGAGGTCGGTGTTGCCTTTATGCCGAAGAAAAAGACCTATGGCGCGGCGCAGGGCGGCGGACCTCTGATGATCGCCAAGAAGCAGTCGGACGCCAAGAAGGAAGCTGCCTGGACTTTCGCTCGCTGGATGACCAACACCGAAAACCAGGCCAAGTGGAGCCGGGCGACCGGTTACCTCGCCGTCCGCAAGTCCTCCTGGGAATCTCCGGAGATGCAGAGCTACATCGAGGAAGTTCCGCAGGCCAAGGTCGCGCTTGACCAGTCCAACTTCTCCGGTGCGTTCCTTCAGGTTCCGGCCTATCACCGCGTGCGCGAATTCCTCAAGAGCGCACTCGACCGCACCCTGGCGGGCGAAGTCGAGGCTGGCGCGGCGCTTGCCGAGGCGAATACCAACGCCAACCGCGAAATCAAGCGCGTCATGCGCCGCCAGAAGGGCTGACAACCAGCGACGCGGGTCCATTCGGGCCCGCGTCTCATTTTATGTTCAAGACACGCCGTCCCTTAAAGGTTGACCGATCATGTCCCAGCGCTTTGCCAAAGCGCGCAGAAACGAAGCGCTTCTCGCCTATGCGTTTCTCTTCCCTTCGCTCGTTTTCCTGTCCGTCTTTACCTATTGGCCAATCGTCCGGTCGGTTTGGTTCAGCCTGCACGACGTCGTCCTCGGCGATCCGGACATCTTCTGGCTGGGGGCTGAAAATTACCTGCGGATACTGGACGACGCCCTGTTCTGGAAGGTGCTCGGCAACACGGCCTTTTACACGCTGACGACCATTCCCCTGTCGATCACGGTGGCATTGCTGCTCGCCGTTGCGGTCGACAGCAAGCTGCGCGGTATGGCGATCTACCGCTCCGCCTTCTTTTATCCGGTGATGATCCCCTCGGTCGCGGCCGGCATGGTGTGGGTGTTTCTTTATGCACCGGGTTACGGCCCGATCAACGAGGCGCTGACGTTCTTCGGTCTGCCGCGGCTCGATTGGCTCTACAGCAGCAGCCTGGCCCTGCCGGCCATAGTCATCATGAGCGCCTGGAAGTATTCCGGCTATTTCATGCTGATCCTGCTTGCCGCGCTCAAACTGGTGCCTTCCGACCTTTACGAGGCCGCGCGATTGGACGGGGTCAGCGCGCCTCAGCGCCTGCTGCACATCACCATTCCCCTGATTTCCCCGACGCTTTATTTCGTCATCGTGATCGGGATCCTGCACAGCTACCAGATCTTCGATTACGTCTATGTCATGACCCAGGGCGGTCCGGCGGACGCGACCAACGTGCTGACCTATTACATCTATCAGAACGGCTTCCAGTATCAGGACATCGGCTACGCTTCGACCATCGCCAACACGCTGCTCGTGTTCATGCTCGGCCTGATCGGCCTTGTCGCCCTGACGCTCGGACGCCGGGTCCACTACCTGGGAGAACGGTGATGGCCGATCCTGTCGTCCCCTCAACGGAAATGGTATCCGCGCCTTCTCGGAAGCGGCGACGTTCCTTAAGCGGTCGGAACTGGCTGCATCTGATCCTCGCTCCAGTCGCGCTCCTGTGGGTCAGCCCGCTGATCTGGATCGTGTTGACGTCTTTGAAGACCAAGGTGGAAGTCTTCGATCCCGATGCCGGGTTCCTGCCGGCCACACTGAATTTCGCCAACTATCCGGCGACGCTCGCGGTGGCGCCTTTCGGTACCTATCTGATCAACTCGATCCTGGTGACCGGCTCGATCCTGATCGGGCAGTTGATCACGATCACTTTCGCGGCCTATGCCTTCGCGCGGCTGGAGTTTCCCTTCAAGAAGGCGCTCTTCACGCTGTTCCTGCTGCAGGTCATGTTCCCGATTTATGCGATTTTCCTGACAAACTTCGTGACACTGCACGAGTTCGGGCTGATCAATACCCTGCCGGCAATGATCGTGCCCTTCATAGCCTCCGGCTACGGCACCTTCATGTTGCGTCAGTCGTTCCGCCAGGTGCCTTCGGAACTGTCGGACGCGGCCCGGCTGGACGGCTGCGGTCACATCGGCATCCTGTGGCACGTTTATCTGCCGTTGGTGCAGCCGACGCTGGTCGCCTTTGCCATCATCTCCATCGTGACCCACTGGAACGACTACATGTGGCCGTTGCTGGTGACGAATTCCGACGAGGTACGCACCCTGCCCATCGGGCTCGGCCTGCTGGCGAAGTCGGACAGTGGCGCGGACTGGACCCGGCTCATGGCGGGAACCACCATTGTCGTATCGCCCCTGTTACTGGTCTTCGTGATTTTCCAGCGCCGCTTCATCGACAGTTTCATGCATACGGGCGTCAAGTGACGCCAAACCCGGGATCCAAGTTATGGCAACCGTCCGTTTGAAAGACATCAGCAAATTCTATGGCAAGAGCCGGACCGTCTCCGATATCGATCTGACGGTGGAAGACAAGGAGTTCATGGTCCTTGTCGGCCCGTCCGGGTGCGGCAAGTCAACCACGCTTCGAATGATCGCGGGCCTCGAGGACATCACCTCCGGCCAACTTCTGATCGACGGCGTCGACGTGACCGATGCGCCGCCCCAGAAGCGCGACGTCGCCATGGTGTTCCAATCCTATGCGCTCTATCCGCATATGACGGCCTATCGGAACATGGCATTCGGGCTCCTGAAAACCAGCAAACTCTCCAGGGCGGAGATCGACGTTCGCGTCCGCCAGGCCGCAGAAATCCTGAACATCACCGAGTTGCTCGACCGGCGGCCGAAGGAACTGTCGGGAGGCGAGCGTCAGCGTGTCGCCATCGGTCGCGCCCTGGTGCGCCAGCCGAAGGTTTTCCTCTTCGACGAGCCCTTGTCCAACCTGGACGCAAAGCTCCGCAATCACATGCGCGCCGAGCTGAAGCGCCTGCACCGGGAACTGGGTCTGACGGTGATCTATGTCACCCATGACCAGATCGAGGCGATGACCCTGGGAACGCGGGTGGCCATAATGTCCAAGGGCCATCTTCAGCAAGTCGGCGCGCCTATGGATATTTATCTGCGGCCGGCCAACACCTTTGTCGCAGGCTTCATCGGCTCCCCGGAAATGGCCATATTCGCCTGCAGGACGGCGACGTGCGGTGCCGTCGGCCACGATGCGTTCCACGATGCGCTTTCGCTCGGCGCCGCCAATCTGCCCGAGGAGGTTCTGTTCGGCATTCGCCCCGAGGAGGTGAACTTCTGCGAACGAGGCGGCATGGCGCGCGGCACGGTCGAACAGGCCGAACTGATCGGCGCCGAGGCATTGGTGGTGGTGAGGTTGGGCGGCGACCGGATGGTGGTGCGCTGCCAGGTGTCGGACGCTCCGGCGCCGGGCACCGACGTCGGCCTGAATTTCGATTTGTCCCGTGCCCGTCTCTTCCATGCGGGCACGGGACAGGCTATCGATCTGGGGAAGTCATAGCTCGGGGAGGAGGCAATGGCTCTGAGTTTACGGCAGCAGCAAATACTCGCGCATCTGGAAGTTCACGGAAAAGCGGCGATTTCCGAACTCGCGGACCATCTCAACGTTTCCGACGAAACCATCCGCCGGGATCTGAAGGGTCTGTCCGCGGACGGGGTTGTCGAAAAGTTCCATGGTGGGGTCCGTCTCTCGACACCGCGCACCGAGCCGCCTTTCGAACGTCGTCTCCGGGACGCGGTGGAGGCCAAGACCGCGATCGCCCGGCGCGCCGCTGCCTATATCCGGGAGGGCGCTACCGTTATGCTGGACAACAGTTCGACGGCCTGTTTCCTCGCCCGCGAACTGACGCATCGCGAACCCATGACGATCCTGACGATCTCGCTGGAAATCGCACAGATTTTCGCCGTCGCGGGTAGCCGACACAGGGTCATTCTGCCCGGTGGCGAGATGCGCGCGGCGGACCGCACGCTGTGCGGAACCGGAACCATCGAATTTCTAAAGCAGTTCACACCGAGCTATTTCGTGATGTCCGTGGTTGCGGGATCTCCGAAGGGATGTCTCGACTTCGATATGTACGAGGCGGAGTTCAAACGGGCGATGATTCCACGCGCCGACGAGACGATCATGCTGATCGATTCCAGCAAGTTCGGCAAATCCGGCCTGGTTCATGTTTGCGATTGGTCCGAAATAGATGTCCTGGTGACGGATCATGCGCCTCGGGAAATCCAGGAACACATCGAGCACGGTCATTTGCTCCTTGCTCAGCCAGTAGCCATTGAGGTTTTGACTTGCAAGTGATGGACGATTTCGAGGCGATCGCGCTGAACGCCCTGGAGGCAGCGCGACCGTTGGCCCGGTCCTATTTTCGGACGCCGCTGAAAGTCGAACGCAAGGCCGACTGCAGTCCCGTGACGTTGGCGGACCGTGCCGTCGAGCGGGCCATGACGGCGGTATTGGAGAACGCCTGCCCGAACCATGGGGTCCTGGGTGAGGAATACGGGACGTCCGGAGCGGACGCGCGCCATGTCTGGGTGATCGATCCCATCGACGGCACCAAGAGCTTCATCTCCGGGGTGCCGCTTTTCGGGACGCTTATCGCGTTGCTTGAGGAAGGGGTGCCGATTCTCGGAGGGATCGACATGCCCATGCTCGGGGAGACCTGGATTGGCCGTGTGGACCGCGACACACGGATGAATGGCGAGACCTGCCGGACCGCGCGGCGGACACGGTTGGAGGACGCGGTGCTTTTCGCAACATCGCCCGATCAGTTCACGCCGGAGGAATACCGTTTTTTCGACGGTCTGAGCCAGGCTTGCGCCGGCCGCCGTTTCGGCGGCGACTGTTACAGCTACGGTCTTCTGGCTTCAGGACACATCGATCTGATCCTGGAGGCCGGGCTGCAACCCTATGATTATCTGCCGCTGGTGCCGATCGTGACAGGGGCAGGCGGGGTGATCACCGATTGGGATGGCGCGCCATTGACCTTGCGTTCGCAGGGCCGGGTTTTGGCCGCGGCGACGCCGGATCTGCATCGGAAAGCCGTGGAACGGCTCAGGAATTGCGCTGCCTGAGCGCAGGAGAACGCGTGGGCGCCTTCGCTTGAGTTTTGCCGGTGCGGAAAAACCCGGGAGGCGGATGAAAATCCGTCGACGCGCGTGGAACGGTCCTGTTGGACGTACGCCAACTCCGCTGCGACCCCTCAAATCCTGAAAATCTGCACAAACGCTCGCAAGGTGCTGCAAACGGGGTCGGCACAACGGGGGCATGACCCGTTTGTGCCTTTCTTCTTTCACGGTCCGTCTGCCGGCCGCCTTTTCACCCGCCGCCATGGGGTTTGCCATTGCGTCCGGGGTACTTGCCTATGAGCCGGTTCGCTGGCTTGTCGGAACGTGGCTCGATCCGTCTTATCCGACGTCCGGGGCGGTTTATCTCATTGCCCTGTCCGGATTGCTTCTTTGGTCGCTGACCAGCCCGGTGGTGACGTCCGGGGCAGGGGGACGGCACCGGCGGGGGGCGGTCGGGCTGCTGGCGGTTTCCGCCGTAATCCGGCTGGCGGGGCAGGTGCTGGCGGTCAATGTGGTCGGCGGGCTGGCGCTCGGGCTCGACGTGTTCGCCCTGGCGGTGCTGCTGCGGACGGGTGAGAGGGCTCGTCCGGTGTCGGCGTTTTGGCTGGCGGCTCTGTTCCTGTTCACTCTGCCGGTGGAGCGGATTGTCCAGCGGATTGCCGGCTTTCCGTTGCAGTCGCTCTCCGCCGACCTTTCCTGCGGGCTGCTCGGGACATTCTTCGACGATCTTTCGTGTTCCGGCGTGCGGCTGCAGCTTGCCGGGCAGGACGTGCTGGTGGACCTGCCATGCTCGGGCACCGCCGGGCTGATGCTGTCGCTCGCCTTTGTCACCATTCTGCATGCGCTTTATCGCCCCCGGTTGACGACGGCCGGGTTCTGGACGCTCGCCGCGCTCGCCTTCGCGATTGTGGGCAATGCCCTGCGTATTTCCCTGCTGGCCGTGGGGCTTGGCTATCCGGAAAGCGTGTTCGGCCTGAATGTGATGGCGGAACCGGCGCATAGCCTGATCGGCTACCTGACCCTGGGCCTGTCGCTGGCGCCGGTGTTCCTGTTCTACCGGCCGGCCGATGTGGCGGGCGGGGCATTGGCAGGGAACCTCCAAAGTGATGATCGCCGGGCGTCCGAGGTTCAGGTGTCCGGATGGCTGCGCGGAGCTGCCGCGCTGGGCTTCCTGGGGCTGGCGCTGGTTATCGTCAATCTGCCGCGCCAGGCGCTCGACGTCTCCACCCGTCTGACCACCCGTGCACTGCCGGCCGTGATCGGCTGGGAGGCCGGTGTCACCGAGCCGCTTCTGCCGGTGGAGCGGACCTATCTCACCCAGTATGGCGGGCAGGCGGAAAAGCGCCGCTACGGCCCGCTGGCGCTGACCCTGGTGCAGACCAGTTCGCCGTTGCGCCACCTGCATGCGCCGGACGACTGCCTGCGCGGGCTTGGCTACCGGGTGGAGTTTCTCGGCACCCGGATGGCGCCGGTGCCGACCGCCCTTTACCGGGCAAGGTCCGCCGAAGGACGCCAGTGGCGCGTGGCCGTCTCCTTCGTCTCCGACAGGGGCCACATCACTCACAACATCGCCGAGGTGATCTGGCTGTGGCTGCGTGAGCCGAAGACGGCCTGGAGCAGCATTCAGCGCATCACTCCGTGGCAGATGCCGGAAGACGAGCGGGAAGGCCTGGAAGCCTCCGTCGCCGCCGCGCTCGACCTGCCGAATTCCTGAGTTTCCATAGCCTTGAAAGGAAACAACATGACCTTTGTTGAAAGACGTTTTGCCGAAAGGCCTTATCGCAGGTGGTCGTTCTCGCGATTGCGGATCGGCAAAGGGGCCGGGATCGCGGCACTTGCCCTTGGACTGTCCCTGGCTGGCGTTGCGTTGGCCCGGGCCGCTGCGGAAGACGACCTGGGCGGTACTGTGGTAGCCGAGGCCGGCGGAAAGGAGATCAACCTGCCGCTGCTGAAGTCCGACTACGACGTCTCTATCGAGGGCGACCTGGTTCACGTGTCGCTGACCCAGAGTTTCGTCAATCCGACCGGGTTCGCCCTCAATGCCACTTATCTGTTTCCGCTGAACCAGAAGGCGGCGGTGCACGGCATGCGCATGGAACTGGATGGCGAGACCATCGTGGCGCAGATCCGTCGCAAGGAAGAGGCGGAGGCCAAGTTCCAACAGGCCAAGGCGGAGGGCAAGGCGGCATCGCTTCTGACCCAGCACCGGCCGAACATGTTCACGCAAGACATCGCCAACCTGATGCCCGGCAAGACGGTGCAGATCACCATCGACTATGTACAGGCGGTGCCGAAGATCGACGGAGCATATGAATTGGTCATCCCCATGGTGGTGGGGCCGCGCTACGAACGGGTGCCGGAGGCGGTGGCCGCGGACGATGCGCGCAAAGATCAGGACCGGCTGGCGGCCAGTGACGACCGCGAGGTTCCGCGTGACGTGAAGGTAGTCTCCGGCTGGCAGATCGACAAGCTGCCGGCCTATCCGGGTGTTATCGGCCATGACGCGCCGGAGGAGATCGATCCGAACCGGGTGGGCCTCAAGCTGAGCCTGAAGGCGCCGATGCCGATCGGTGCGGTGTGGAGCGACAGTCACGCGCTCGAGATTGATGGCGGCGAGACGGAAAAGACTGCCCGGTTCAAGAATGGACGGGCGATCGACAACCGGGATTTCGTGCTGCGTTACGAACTGGCGGCGGAAAGCGATGTGGCAGCCGGGATCAGCAGTCATTACGATGCCAAGTCCGGCGGCACCTTTTCCCTGCTGATCGAGCCGCCGAAGGTGCCGGAACCGCAGACGATTGCCCGGCGGGAACTGGTGTTCGTACTCGACACGTCCGGCTCCATGAGCGGCGAGCCGATGGCGGCGAGCAAGGTCTTCATGGAGGCGGCCATCAAGGCGCTGCGCCCGGACGACTATTTCCGCATCCTGCGGTTTTCGAGCAATACCTCCCGGTTTGCGGCGCGGCCGTTGCAGGCGACAGAGGGAAACCGGCGCAAGGCGCTGAACTTCGTGGCAGGGCTCTCGGCCGGTGGCGGCACGGAAATGAATGCCGCCATCAACGCCGCCTTCGACGAGCCCCAGCCTGCAGACACGACCCGTATCGTCGTGTTTCTGACTGACGGCTATATCGGCGACGACCGCAACGTGATCGCCACTGTCGCAAGCCGTATCGGCCAGGCGCGGCTCTATGCCTTCGGCATCGGCTCCGGCGTGAACCGCTTCCTGCTGGACGGCATGGCGAAGGAGGGGCGCGGCTATGCGCGCTATGTGGGACTTGGCGAAACCTCCTACGAGGCCGCGCAATCCTTCGCTGCTTCCCTCAAGACGCCGGTGCTGACCGATATTTCCATCGACTGGAACGGGCTTGAGGTGGGGGACCAGACGCCCGCGAAAATCCCCGATCTGTTTACAGGCGGGTCCGTGCGCGTGCTTGGCAAATACACACCGAGCGCAGACGGCTCCCACCAGATCTTCCTCAACGCACTGGTCAATGGCCACAAGGCGCGGATGCCGCTCACCCTGGAGCTGAAGCGGGACGAGAGCGGAGACGGCAGCAGAACATCGGCCCTGCCGGTGATCTGGGCGCGGGAGCGGATCTTCGATTTAAACCGGACCTATACCATCGGCGGTGCGGCAGACGATCGGCTGAAGCAGGAGATCGTCCGGCTGGGACTTGCCTATTCCCTGCAGTCGCGGTTCACGTCCTTTGTGGCGGTATCGGAAAAGCCCGTGAATCCGTCGCCCGGCCGTGCCCTCCAGGCTTCTGTGCCCCTGCCCAAGGTGGCGGGCGTTTCCACCAACGCCTATCCGTCGCTCAATCTGAGCGGCAGTTCCGCGCCGGAGCCGGAAGGCCTATTGGGGGCGATGATGGTGTTGCTCGCCGCGGCTGTGCGCTTCCGTCGAAAGCTGCATCGAGTGGCACGGAGCCTGCGACTACGGCTGACGGGCGCAAGGCGGGCGCCGGAACCGGACACGTCGCTGCCGCGAAGCTTGCGAAGGGACGGCTGGTGGCTGGAAAGCCGGTGAGGCAAGGGGGGCGGTTGCCGCACCCTCCTTTGTCATCCCCGCGAAAGCGGGGACCCAGTACTCCGCGAGGATGGTTGTGTGATCCGTGAAGTTGTTGCCTGAACCGTTAGGGCACGGAGTACTGGGTCCCGGGTCTCACTGACGTTCGCCCGGGATGACAACAGAGGGCGAGGCTAAGCCTTGCCCTCTACACGCGTCGTCCTTTCGGATGAGAGCCGCGAGGACAACAGGGACTGAGGAGCGAATGTCGCTTTACCTAAGTTCGGCATGACCACCGGGAACAGGAGCGCCATCACCTCGCTGCAATCGCCGGTGACTGGTATAAGTTCCGCGCACGGGCGGATTCTTTCAAGAGGGACATAGATGCGGGCCAGAACCATTCTTGTTGTCGATGACGATCCGCATATTCGTGACGTGATCTGCTTTGCGCTGGAAAAGGCCTCCTACCTTTACGAGGTCGCGGCGGACGGTGAGGCGGCGGTGCGCAAGGCGGCGGAGTGCGATCCGGCGCTGATCGTGCTCGACATAGGTCTGCCGGAGATGGACGGGCTGGAGGTGTGCCGGAACATACGCAAGAGTTCCGAGGTGCCGATTCTGTTCCTGTCGGCGCGTGACGAAGAGGTCGACCGGATCGTCGGGCTGGAGATCGGCGCGGATGACTATGTCACCAAGCCGTTCAGTCCGCGGGAGCTGATCGCCCGCATCGGGGCAATCCTGAAACGATACAATAACGGCGGCGGGACGCCAGTGCCGGACGTGCTGAGCCGGGGCAGGCTGGAGATGGAGCGGGAACAACACCGGGCCGTCTTTGCAGGTGCGCAGGTCAACCTGACGGCGATCGAGTTCAACATCCTGGCCATGCTGCTCGCCCGACCGCAGTTGGTGTTCACCCGCGAGCAGATCCTGCAAGGGGCTTACAAGGACAACATCCACGTGTCCGACCGGACCATCGACAGCCATATCCGCAACATACGCGGCAAGATGAGTGCGGCCGGTTGTGACGATGCGATCGAAACGGTCCACGGGGTCGGTTTCCGCCTCGGGGCGTGCGTTTAGATGTTCCAGTCTTTCCGGGATAAGTGGCGGCCGCCGCTGAGCATGATCGTTGCCACCGTGCTCGGCATCATGCTGGTGGTGCCGCTGGCGGGCATCGTTTTCTTCCGGGTCTACGAAACGGAACTGATTCAGGCGACGGAAGCGGAGCTGATTTCCCAGAGTGCCGCGATTGCGGCGGTCACCGCCGAGCGGCTCACCGAATTGGGCGGGGCGGAGCTAAAGACCGGTGCCGTGGTGCCTCTTCACCGGGTGCGATCTTATGAGGACGGGGATTCGGATAGCCCCTGGGCGGCCATAAGACCGCAACTGGACCTGGCGAAGACCAGGGTTCTGCCGAAGCGACCGGGGCCACAGGCGGCCGATACTGCAGCCGATCCGACCTATGCGGCCGTGGGCCGTTGGCTCGACCCGGTCCTCAGGGAAACCCAGAGACGGACGCTGGCCGGTTTCCGGGTGCTCGATTTCAACGGCACGGTGATCGCCGGACGCGGCGATATAGGGCTTTCCTTTGCCGAGGTGCCGGAAGTGAAAACAGCGCTTTCCGGCCGCTACGGCAGTGCATTGCGCGAGCGCGTCGTCAACAATCCGCAGCCGATCTATTCCATCAGCCGGGGCAGTTCCGTTCGGGTGTTCACGGCCCTGCCGATCGAGATCGACGGCCGGGTTGCCGGTGTGGTCTACGCCTCGCGCACGCCGAGCAACATCTTCCGGGAGATGTACCTGAAACGGGAAGCGGTGCTCGGGGTGCTGGCCTTCGTGCTCGGTTCCACGTTCCTGGTCGGCTTCATCTTCCTGCGCGGAATTGCCGGGCCGATCCGGGCACTGACGGCCCGCTCGCTCAGGATCGGCAACGGCGACCGGGATGCGATCCGGCCGCTCGCCATCCACGGCAACCGGGAAATCCATGCGCTGTCGACCAGCCTGCTCGACATGTCGCGCAAGCTGTTCGAGCGCAACGACTACATCAACACCTTCGCCACCCATGTGTCGCACGAGTTGAAGTCGCCGCTGACTTCCATCCAGGGAGCGGCGGAACTTCTGCTCGACGGTGGCGATACGCTTTCGGAAGCCGAACGGGCGCGGTTTCTGAAAAACATTCTGGAAGATACGGAACGCGCCTCGCTGCTGCTCACCCGGCTCAGGGCGCTGGCGCGGGCCGACAGCGTGGAGATCGGTGGCAGCTGCCGGCTGACGCAGGTTCTTGAGGGTATCGGCGGACGGTTCGAGGGGGTGGAGATTGTGTGTCCGGTGGAATGCACTTTGCCGCTTTCGGAGGAAAACGCACGGATCGTCCTTGAAAACCTGATCGACAACTCCGCCCGTCACGGGGCAAGGCGGGTTTCGTTCGAAGCGGTTCGGACGGAGGAAGGACTAACGCTTCTCGTCCGCGACGACGGTGCCGGCATATCGGAGGGCAATCGGGACCAGATCTTCGACCTGTTCTTCACCACAAGGCGCGAGGAGGGCGGTACCGGCATGGGCCTGGGCATCGTCCGCGCGCTCCTGAAGGCCCATGGCGGGACGATTGATTTGGATTCGGGGGGGAAGGGGGCGTGTTTTCGGATCGTGTTGCCGGGGTGAAAAGGCCTCCGCAAGGGGACTGAAAGGAGATGGTCTGGTTTTGGCTGCGATAAGGCGTCAGCCTCCGTTGGCAATGCTTTCAGCTCCTAACGTGTACTGTCTTTCACGAGCAATACTGACAAACTGAAGCCTTGACTGTGCATGTCGGCAAAGCCGTTGGTGAAGTCGAAGAAATAGAACATGTCAGGTATCGCTTCTGTCGATGTCCAGAACGCCGCTCCTTCGCCGAAGTCGGAATCGGCAATATTGGGAAAAGCAACGGCGTCAATCTTCGGACCTTCGCACGTCTCGACGAGGAGGGTTTCCAATTCTTCTCCGGTCGGGACGCGCCAACCTTCCCCTTCCTTCCTCGCATAATCAAGCGCCTCGTTCAGCCCGAGGCCGCGCGCCTCTCCGGTACAAATCTTCGCTCCTGCGTCCCATCGCATGCCGATCGCGCATCTTTTCCAGGTCAACCCATGTTCCGGGTTCGTCGCCTCATCACCCTGCAAAAGAAAGCTGGAGCCATTCCCCGTAATGCAGGCCGCATGGACATTGAGGGGAAGGAGAAGTGATAAAAAGAGGGCTGATATGACTCTGGATCGCATGCAGATCTGCATCCTTAAACTGGCTTGCTTGAAAGTCTGAAATTGTTCGATGCAGCCCAATAAATTTGGTTTGTGGCAGAACTCGGCTCGTCTTCCACGAATTCGCAAACCCTGAGCCTGCTAACTCGCTGTTCTGCGCCTTGCGCACCATTTGCCATGGCGTAATGGACGGCTGCTTCGAAGGCGTAAAGCTGCCGTTTGAAAAGCTCGCTTTTGAACGCTTTCCGGCTGACAAGGCAAAAGCCGACGGGGAGCCTCGCACCCGCCCCTTGCGAGGCTTTGCAACCCTGAACAGCCAGCCCGTCAGGGGGCTGACCCTATGAGCAAGCGACACATCGTAAGTGTCGCATTTCCAATCGGCCAGATGTGAGCCCTCAGGAGGTTGTTCATTCGGGCCGGAGCTAGGAGACCGGAGTTGCCAAAGTTGTGGGTTATGGTGGACAAGCTGCACAACCTGCAAGTCGCGCCTCTGGCAAGACCGGCTTCGGGGCGGACTGCGGCACTCATATCGGAGGGTTCCTCGACGCTCTCGTGCCCGGCTGTTAATGTGCGGTCGGAGAACGCACCAGACCTCACGGGACACTTGCAAAGCCCATGACACAGCAGAACGACGACGGCGCGCACGGAATCACCGGGCGTTGCTATTGCGGCGCGACGACGATCAAGGCGGCGGGGAAGCCACGGACCGTTGCCTATTGCCATTGTGCGGATTGTCGGCGCGTATCCGGTGCGCCGGTTGCCGCGTTCGCGGCTTTTGACGAGGGGGCGGTGACGTTCAGCCCGACCGAGGGGCGCAAGGTGGCTGTCAATCCCGGGGTGGAACGCACATTCTGCCCGTCCTGCGGGTCTCCGATCGCGGGGCGCTACGACTATCTGCCGGGCCAGGTCTTTGTCTCTCTCGGTATTCTCGATCAGGCAGACGGCCTGGCGCCGGAGCTTCACGCCCACGCGGCGGAACGCCTCAAATGGCTGCATATCGACGACGATCTGGAGCGTGTCGGGGCAAGTTCGCGGGAGCAACTCGCGCAATCGTGACGATCGCTATGCGGACGAAGCCTTTCGTTCGACGGTTCGTCTCCCATATGAACGGAACTTTACCGCACTTCCATCTTCTCAGGCCTTCCGGTTCCTCCGATGTCCCGTTCCATTTCCGAAATCGCTTTTGTCCGGCTGACCGAGGTGTCGCCCGATGAGATTATCGCTCATATGTCAGACCCGCGTGTCGGCGAGCACATGCCGCTTCTGAAGGGCGCGTGGGACCGGCAGGCTTGCGAAACCTTCATTGCGGCCAAGGAAGCGTGCTGGCAGCGGGATGGCCTTGGTCACTGGGCGATCCTTCGGCACGGCTTCTATGTGGGATGGGGCGGGTTTCAAAGAGAAGGCGACGAATGGGATTTCGGCCTGGTTCTGAAGCCTGAAAGTTTCGGATGCGGGGCGCGCATTGCAGCCGAGGCACTCGCTTTTGCCCGCGGCGACGACCGCATACCCTTCGTCACATTCCTTCTGCCGCCGTCAAGAAAACACTGGCGCTGGCTGGACAGGCTCGGTGCCGTCTTTGTCGGAGAGGTTGATTATGACGGCAGTAGCTTTCTGAAATACCGACTGGATACGATGTAACCGCTCGCCGGTGGCGTTCAGGTCTCGGCATTCATGGTGTCCTCCCAGAGGGTGCAGCGGTTTTTACCCGCGGTCTTGGCGGCATAAAGGGCCTTGTCTGCGCGGTCGATGGATCGTTCCACCGGGACGCGCGGCTGGAGACCGGCAACGCCGAAGGAAGCGGTGACGTATATGGGATCATCGGCGCCCACGAACTGAGGCACTTTCGCCAGTGTGTTGCAAAGTCGCTTGATGACGGCCAGTCCGTCGACATCGGTCGTGTCGGGAAGGACGATCAGAAATTCCTCGCCGCCATATCGGAAGACGGCATCATAGGGCCGCAGGTTCTGTCCGATATGGCGGGCGAAAGAGATCAGAACCCGGTCTCCGGCAGGATGGCCGAAGCGGTCGTTGACGATCTTGAAATTGTCCAGGTCCATCATGGCAAGACAGCAGGCCTGGACGCCCCGCTCAACAAGCGCCTGGTGTTCGCGCAGTTGGGAAAGCATATGAGTGCGGCCGGGTATGCCGGTCAGAGGATCGATGGCATAGAGCGTGTCGTCGATATCCTGGCGAAGCGTGGCGATTTCCATGCGGAGATTCTTCAAGGCGCTGACGAAATGCTGGTACTCCTTATGGGGTACTCCCTCCCGGGCAGCCAATGCGCGTAGCATGTTCCGGGCATGGGTGTGCATACGTTCGTGCTCGGCGCCCAATTCGCGGAAACCCGGCCGTTTGGCAAGGGCGGTCGTGACGTCGTTTCCGGAAAAGTACCACTGGCCGAGTCGACATCGGTGGTGGGCGTCTTCGCGCAGGTCATCTTCGTCCGGCGGCAGGCCGCAGACGAGCGTTCCGATCAAGGCGTCGAACCATTGCTCGTGATTGTAGGCGCATCGGTCGATCTCCGCCGCTGCAGCGCGCAGGTCCTCCAAATTGAGACTGTCAATCGCCATAACCGTCCCCTCCGATGGTTTCGGGAACAATTATTCTGGCAGGGCGATCTCTCCGAAGTCTTAAAACGGCATCGGCGCCATCCGACACAATCTCCAAGACGGACAGGCGGGTTTCCTGAAGGGTGGAGCAATTGCTGCATCGTGTGCGGATCCTGGCCCCTAGACAGGACAAGCCGCCGCCAGGATGCAAGTTGCCGTCGGCGGTTCCAAGATGAACCTGAACGGGAAAGGTTGACTGTCATGAATTCTCTTCTTGCCTCGCTCGCCCTGAGCCTTCCGTTGGCCCTGGCCGCTGCCGCAGCACCGGCGGTCGCGGCGGAAACCCTGCCGAGCTTCGACAAGGCCCGCACGGCGGTGGTGATCACCGATCCGCAAAACGACTTTCTTGCCGAGGACGGCAAGCTTTACGGGCTGCTGGCCGACAATATTAAAGAGCTGGACACGGTCGCGAATATCGAGGCCCTGATGAAGGCGGCGAAGGCCGCGAAGATGACAATGGCGGTGGATCCGCTGGTCTATACTCCTGGCGATGTGGCGTGGAGCCGTGCCGGCGCCCTGCAGCGCCAACTCCTGGACATGGGCGCGTTGCAACGGCTTTCGGCCGAAGCCTTCGAAGGTTCGGGGGCGGATTTCTATGCACCCTACAAGCCGTATATCCACGACGGCGAAACCATCGTGGTGGCGCCGCACAAGATGTACGGACCGGAAAGCAACGATCTGATCTATCAGCTCAGGGCACGGGGGATCGATACCGTGGTTCTTGCCGGTCTCGTCGCCAACCTGTGCGTGGACTCCCACATGCACGCGCTGATGGAAAACGGCTTCAAGGTCTATGTGGTCAAGGACGCGGTCGCAGCACCCGGAGAAGATGCCTATAACGCCGCGCTGGTCAATTTCTCCATGATCGCCAATGGCGTGCTGACAACTGCGGAAGCGACGCAGGCTTTGAGCCGCTGAAGACCGCCGATGCCGGACGGGGGCCTCAACTCGGCACGGCGACGACGGGCCGGGCCTGTGGCGGGCACCGTCTCTGCGCAACGTGGCCAACACCGCGCCTTACTTTCACAACGGCTCGGTTGCGCCCCTCGAAGAGGCGATCCGTGTGATGGCAGCGACACAGCTTAACAGGAGGCCGGAGGCAGGGGCGAAGGGCGAGGTGCCGCCAATCACCTGGGACCCGGCCACGCGGAAGGTCACGCCCTACCGTCCGAGGGTGTTGACCGCAGCGGATATCGATGCGATCGCCGTATTTCTGCGCGGCCTGTCGGTCGGTGGGGGCGCGACAGGCAAAGCGGCCGAGTTTAAGTCGCGTGCCGATGTGGCGATCTCCTTGGAAACTGATTCAAATTTATCGGCTAACCGTCTGTATTGAAAAGCAAGTTAGTGCGAAGGGCTTGTTCTCGCAGCCCATTCGAGTGCTCGATCGTATCGAGCGGTCCACCTGTTGCGGATTACGGGGAGCGGGACGCTCGCCACCACAATGAGGTCCTAATCCGTCTCTAATCCTGTACGTCTTCTCAGGAGGAGCGGGATGAAGCGGCGGGTATTTCTGATCGGATCCGGTGTCCTTGCTGGCGGTGGCCTTCTAGCGGCTACGGTGCCTTCCTACCGGATGCAGGCGGCGGTTCAGGTTACGCAATCGACGTTCGCCGGACCCTCTGCCCCTCCGGAACCTGAACCTGCTGAAACCGGCTGGCAGCAACCGGAGCCCTGGGCGGCAAAGCTGATTGCCGCGGCTGAAAGCCAGATCGGAGAGACGGTGACCTATGATCCCTCCTATGTTTCCCTGCCGTTTCCGAATGGCGATATCCCGCGCGAGCGGGGCGTTTGTACCGATGTGGTCGTACGCGCCTATCGCGATGCCTTCAGCTTTGACCTTCAAAGGGAAGTCAACAGGGACATGAAGGCCCATTTTGCTGCCTATCCGACAATCTGGGGGCTCAAAGGCCCGGACCGGAACATCGACCACCGGCGGGTGCCGAACCTCCAGGCCTTCTTCAAACGACACGGGGCGGCGCTGGCTGTCAGCGGCAATCCGGAAGACTATCAACCGGGCGATGTCGTCTCGCAGATGCTGCCCGGCAATCTGCCTCATATCGCGATTGTCACCCATCGCAGGTCGAAGGACGGAGCAAGGCCGTTGCTGGTTCACAATATCGGCGCCGGCACGCGGCTCGAAGATCGGCTGTTCGAGTTTCAGATCTCCGGGCATTACCGGTTCAATCCGGTGGTTTAGTCTGAGGCGGGTCGCCGGTATGTTGTTGGCTTCCCTCTCCTGGCAACTAGAACCAGCAGCTCTGCTCCAGATCCATCACCTGGATCGAAAGCATTTCCCAGTCGATATCGGCCTTGATGGCCGCGAAGGCCGTGGCGTTATGAGCGTCCATGAAAAGATCCACGAGCTTTTCGTAGCCGACAAGGTCGCCGTTCTTGAACGGATTGTAGTCTGGATCGACACTATGGAATTCCGTCCGGTCGAGGGTGAGACGACGTGACTTGAAATAGGCCGCAACCGTGTTGTCCATTAACAGAAATGCGTCGAAAAGATCTTGGAAGGGGGGCCTCAGGACCGTGTCGGTTTCTCCGGCCTTTCGTTGAATGATATAGAACGGCCCGCTGCAGGCATCGATGTTGCCCGGTTCGAGCGTGGCGATTGCCTCGATCGTAGTGTTGGTGACAGCCGGCGCGGGGGTGGAGAAGGCCACGACTGCCAGAAAGAGCTTAGTTGCTCGTATTATCGAGCGGATTGTTTTTCGCATTTTTCCATTTCCGATAAAGCAGGAAGAGCAACCAGGAAGCGGCGGTCTGGATAATGGCGCCGACGAAACTGTGGGGGAGTTCGTCGGTAAATCCCGTGGTGATGTGAATGTTGCCCAGTATGGCGGCGGTTATCAGCGTAGACACGGTGATCGCGATGATCGCGCGCAGATAGACCGGGCCAAGCCGGGTGGAAAACAGGCAGACAAGGCAGATGATCATCCCGACCGGGTCGAGTAGCTTTGCGGCGGAAAATGCGAGAAAATACAATGGTTCCCCCTCGGGTTCTTGTTATTCGACCGGACGTATGACGCTCAGGACCTTGGCGATGATGCGGACTTCGGCGGCTTCCTCGCTGTGGTCGTTGAAGATGATCGGATCCTGAAAGCGCGGATCATTGGATTCCGGCCTCAGCTCGATCCGGTCCTTATGACGGACGACACGCTTGGCCGTACGCTCTATCGTATGGCCGCCGTCCCTTGAGCGTTCGACGACAGCGACGTCGCCGGACTTGAGTTCAATGCCCGCCTGCATGAAGTCGAGGCACAGGATAAGGTCGCCGTCCCGGGCGATCCGGTTCATGCTCTCGCCGCGTATGCGTAGAAGATACTGGGCGTTGGGCGGAAACCGACAGTCACCACCGGCAAGGGTGGACTCTTCCGATTGCTCGGTCTCGAACAGACCAGCCTCCATCCATAGCCCGGCTGCGACTTCTCCCTTGATTTCAAGAGCTTTTGGACTGGTTCTGGTGGGGGCTATATCGAATTCGGTGACGAGGGTGGGGGCAAGGTCCAGGATCTGCTCGCGGGTGATCGGCGGATCGCCCTGGCCTTCCAGCACGGGCAGCAGCTTGGCGACGAAATCCGCCGGCAGGGACGGCTTCACGAAATCGGCGCTGAAATAGCGCTGGATGGACGAGGCGTTGCGATAGCCCATCCGTCGCGCGATTTCCCGTAGCGAGAGGCCGCTCTGATCCTTGAGGGCGGTCAGACGGGCCGGAATATCCGTGTCTGCGTCCATGGCATGCGTGCACCTTTTTCCAAACAAAGTACGTAATTAACAGAAAAAACGTATGGCGTCTACGTTGACATAGGAGAGGCGTAAATGTACGAAATTACGTACAATCTGATCGGCAGGTGGTAAATCTGATGCTGGATAGCCTGGGTATCGAATAATTTCTCTGGAGTTAGCAGAGATTGCGAGTTGGAGGTCTGCGTCCAAAGATGGATGGGTTTGCGTCAATAAGATAGGCGAATTGCAGTTCCGATCGTACGAATATGCGTAATTTCTTTGCGGCGGTCAAGCAGTGGGGCTGTTCGAAAGCTTTCGCTGCAATTGGCTTTTACAAGGAGTGCAAAATGAACGAGGCATGCACGGCCGAAAAGTCTGTCGTCGGTAGGGTGTCGCCGTCACAAGGCGCAATGGTCCTGGAAGGATGCGATGACAGTCTCCAGTCCGAATGCCGGGAACGTGAAGCTTCGGGTTTCGCGTCTCTTCAGTTGAACTTTCAATTCGATTTCCTTGCCGCCCTGAAGCGCGCGGACGATTTCGCGCGTATCGCTGTCTGCCGGTGGGCCGAGAAAGATCCCGTCGGCGGGATTCGGACTGATGTTCAGCGCGCCGACTTTCCTTCCATCGAGGGACAAAGTGGCCTTGAGCGGTTGTTGCGGGACCGTATCGTCAAACGGGGCGAAGACGACCCTCCACTCGTTTTCGCTGCACTGAAATCCAAAGGTGTTGCCCGCGGCATTATGAGACCAGGCGGAATAGACGCCAGGGATCGACGCAAAGCCTTCCTGGCCGTCTCCTATCCAGTCCGTTCCCAGAGAGGCCCGCGTCCATGCTGGCCAGTTGCAGGCATTCATCAGCGGCGGGATAGCATCCGCAAGCTCCTCGATCGCGTATTCGGCAAGGAAAACCGGATCTGCTTTGTCTCCCTGCCAGATCACAAGGCGTTTGCCATACGCCAACTGCAGGATGAAGTTCTGGGCGTCGCTGCCATCCCTACTAAGGGTCGTACTCCCGCGTCCATACTGAGCGAAAAAACTGCCGGTTCTTGTGTCATCGATCGCGTAGTCCAAGAACAGTTGTTCTCCGATCCGATCCTCCGGAACCTCGGGCGGATAACGGAGCATGACAAATGTCTCCGTGCCGGTACAAGACAGGTCGAGATCCGAAATAACACCGCCGAAAGCCTTGACGTTCGGCCCAAGGGCGCGGGTGGAAAGAAGGACGGATTTTCCATCTTGCGACCGGGTGACATTCCAGTTTCCGTTGCGGGGCTGCAGTGCCTTTCCGGGCGCGCCAGAGAGGCTGTCGTAGCAGTCAAGGCGCGCGGCATTGTCCTGGATCGTGGCGCAATCGGAGCGTTCCGAACCGGCTGCGAAGACGGTTGCTGGCCACAGCAAGGCGACCAGCGCGGCGATCACCAAAATACTCCGCATTCGGAAACTCCCAAGTTGATTCGATCTCAATCATACCGCCGGGGTTGCGTGCATGCGACCGGGATCGGGCATTTTCATGCAAGGAAGACTGACTGGCGAAAAGACGAATATGGGACGCGCTCGTCCTTTTCGAAGGCGGCCTGAATGGATTTGCTTAGGTTGCTCGCCTTCGTGCCCACAGGAGTGGCCCTTGTGCTCGCCGTTTATTGTTTCACCTGGGGACTTGCGCGCCGGAGCCGCAACGAAGGTTCGGACAAGTGGGGATGCGAATGACGGAAATCCAGGACCAGATCGAGGAAGCCCGGCGACGGGTGGAGATCTGCCGGCGCCGAGCCGAACGAGCCGGGGCTGGGATAGAGGCCGAGCTTGCCCTGCAGAGCGCGCGTAATCGTTTGCTGACGATGGAACTGCGGGTGCTTCAGCGGGTGGTGGCGTCGCAAAGGAAACTCTGCAGGGGGCCGGACGGACCACTTGTGGCGGCGGAACCTGCAAAACCTCAAAAACACAGGCGGATGAGCGCCCGGGAGCGGGCCGAAGCCGCCTTCGCGAAACTTCAAAAAGGAGGTGCCTGATGGCTTCAGGAGGACATGTGGACCGGATTGCCGGGGAATTCGGCGTCCATTTCATCAGCTTCGAGCGGCGGATCACCGGGGCACACCAGTCGAAGGCGCGCCGGACCTGCCATACGCTTTTGAAGAAGAACGGCGAAGACCACCTGCGCCTGGTATTCGGTCTGATCAATGCGGGGAAAAACCGGGGCAACTGGTCTGCCCGCTGCTTCACCGCCGTCTCCTGGCTGGTGCTGAACCGGTCGGACCTGGCGGAGCGGGCCGATTTCGTCGCTCTGTTCGATCGTATCGACCTGGACGCCTTGCAGGCCGCTGCCCGGAAGACCGACCCGAAGGCGCCGACCAAGGCGATGACCGTGCTGCTTTCCTACGAGATGGACCGGCTGGCGGCGGGAGGCGAGATGGCGGCCTGAATGCGCGCGGCCAGTATTCATTAAACACGACAATGGAGAGATCGATTTGACCATATGGACCCCGGAAACCGTGCTGGCCCGGCTGATCGAGGCGGCGGAGGTGATCGCGATTACCACGCGTCGCGACGGGCACAAGCGGCTGCGGACACTGTGGCCGGAGTGGCAGCGCGATTATGCGGGCAAGATGCGCAAACCCCGGCGGACGGCAAGCCCGGCGGAGGTGGCGCGCGCGGAGGAAGCGATCACCTGGTATGAGCTGATCGAGGATCAGGAGAGCCGCTGCGCGCTGCAATTCCAGGTGCTGAGTGCGGCGACCGGCGTGAGCTTTTCCAAGGTGTGCAATAAATTCGGCTGGAAGCGCACAACGGTGATCAGCCGCAACTCGATTGAACTGAAACGGCTTTCGGAAAAGCTGTGTCTAGACCGCGTTCCCATGCAGGACCCGGACCCTCGACATCTTCGTCAAAAGGGGGCAAAACCCGCACCTATCAACGGTACCTTGGAGAAATGCGCCACGCACTGGCGCAACTTCGAACCGGGGAAGTTCGATCCGGAAAACTTCGATCCGGCCTGGGCGAAGGCGCAGGCGGAGAAGCGCCGGCGCAAGCTGCTCGGGGCGGAGGTTGAGGAGGAGGAAGGGACGGGGTAAGCGTTCCGCGGTTGCGACGATGAGAACAGGGAACGGAGCATGTCTCTGCTTTGGTAAGAGCCCAAGTCGCTTTGTCCAAAGGTTGCCACTGCCCCGTGGGTTCCCCATCTCTATGTGAACGACCAGGAGGCCTGCTTTTTGGGGTGTCGTCCGCCGGATGGGTCGGTCGCACCGTGTCTGAAGTGTCGGCATGGTGCAAAGCGAGGGGAAGCTGGTTTCGCAAGATCGATCAAATGCTTCTGATGATTGATCGAGCTAAAATGTATAATTAGGCGTTACGGAGGCTGTAAATTGGATATAGTTTTCGACTGCTTTCTGGAATCTATTTCAAAGCGTGTAAAAAATACATTTTTATGAAGAGTTCTTGGTTTGATTGTTGTTCTTGTCTGGTTGCTATGGGCAGTTATTGTTCTTTGGAGTTGGTTCAATGGTTGATGTTTATCGTGGGGCGCCTGGTGAAAAGATTGGTGTGCCTGATTAGGGCAGGGGCCCGAAATTCGTTACACAACCCTTCCCATTAATTCTCCGGGTGGGCTAGCCAATTGGAACCCAGTTCAGTCGGTGGAAATCTTCTATCATAGCCTTTTTACAGGTAAAACAGAAGTAATGCGGACTTCGATTGGTGGAAGATACGGGCCTACGCAGGTTGAAATCATTTCCGGATCAATCAACGAAGGCCATTATGCAAGTGAGATAGCAGTTACCGTTTTAGACAATCAAATTGTGCCAAACTACCCAACCCTACCTCTTAAATTAGATCCTGTCGGGAAACTACTCCGGCTATATGGAAATGTTAACTCTGCAATCGACGGAATCGGCGCGTCGACAAGAGTTTATGTGACTGTCTTCGAATCCAAAGCGCTTAGTTTGCCGCTCAACGCTTACTATGTGCCGGGACATTTGGAGGAACTTGGGTTTGATCCCAAAAATTCTCCAGTTGGATTTGACGGCGTGTTCGATGCAAACGGCAACTTGATCGGTTTTTCTCAGTCATCGATAAATGAGTGCTTCCTCGCCAGCACTCCGATCTCCATGTGGGACGGCACAGAAAAGCCCATCGAGCAGGTCAAGCCGGGCGATATCGTCGTTTCATACGACGAAGACGGCAATCTGGTTCCCGGACGGGTCTCCAAGACCAAGACGAACCGGGTCAAGCACATTCCGGACGTCTTCGGACTTGATGGTGACACCCGGCCACGTCACCCTTTGCGGTGACGGCAAACTCGAAGGCTGGCATGTGCCCGTGATCGATATTCTGCGATCCGACGGTGCATTGGTCCTGGAAGACGGGTCGAAAAAGCGGGCCGGAACGAATTTCGAAACAGGGCCGCGGGCACTCACGAGGAATGCTGGTGGAAGCGGCTTGGGCCGCCGCCCGTTCACCGGGCCACCTACGTGCCTTCTACCAGCGGATTGCAGCACGTCGTGGCAAGCATATTGCGGCCGTCGCCACCGCGCGGAAGCTTGCGATGATAATCTGGCATATGCTGACCAAGGATGCCGATTACATCTGGGGCCGGCCAGCCTTGCTCGCCCGCAAGTTCAGGGCGGCCGAGCAGCGCTGTCTCGGGCGCACGCTGAGACTGATAGCGGACCATTTTGCGATCAGCTCCAGAAATCCGGCACGCCCGCCGTTCCGAGAGCCCGAGCTGGGACCTCAGGTGCGCGACCGCCTCGCGCTTCAAGGCGGGCATCACCACTTTTTTGAAACCAGTTCCTTCATCGCCGCCAGATCCAGCATCTGTTCGGCCAGTAGCTTCTTCAGCTTCGCATTCTCATACTCGAGCGCCTTTAGCCGTTTGGCTTCCGGCACTGTAATCCCGCCAAACTTGGCCTTCCAGTTGTAGAAGGTTCCTTCGACATGCCGCGCTTGCGGCAAAGATCGGCGCACTTCGCGCCAGCCTCATGCTCGGCCAGGATGCCGATGATCTGCTCGTCCGTGAATCTCGTTCGCTTCATTGTCCGTCCTCAAGTTGGGCCGGACTCTAATCGACGATGGAGGAAAAATCCCGTGGCAGGTCACGTCCGCTGTACGGTCCAGAAAAGGATCAAGATCCCACCAATGGATATCATTCCAATGGTTCAGGGTCTTCTGAGTTTCCTTTGGGAACAGAAAATCCATCCGACCGGTCCCTTCAGCGCAGTCCGATTGTCATTCCCCGCTCGACGTTCAGTCTGTTCAGCGATCTCACGACGATGACCACTGCAGCACTGGAACGGGAGCGGCGGGAGAACCGGCTGGTCTATGATGGCCTGACGGAAGGTGAGGCTTATCGCATTCTGACGGATGGCGTCGGGCAGGTTGCTTCCAGGTTCGAACCCGGGAACCAACCCGACCTGGATGTGGCGCAGACCGGCGACGATGTCACTCTGCATGGTGGCGGCAGGTTCGTGCCACGGGGCAGTTCAGACCCGCGCGAAGAGGTAACCGAGAAAGCCATCCCCGAACCTCGGGTCAAACCCGATACTTACCGCATGTTGCCTGACCGGAGCATTCCCGTACCGGCTGGGAAACCCGACCTTTACGGCTTGCCGCCTGGTGGAGCCAATCCCGGTCTGCGAGCCAAGCCGCTCCTGCTGGGCGGGCGCGGGCAGTAAGAACGGCTGCGTTCAGACGGGCGCCTTTCCGCTCACATCTGTTGCGACCAGCCCGCAACCATCGTTGACCCTGCTTCGACGGGTGTTTTTATGGAACAGTGACCCTCATGACAATTGGCGTCTTGACGGCCGGGCGCGCGCAGATCGCGGGCAACGGCGTGATCACCTAAACTTCGAGTTCATTGACCGCGTTCCTGTCAGCGGCGGGCGGACATGCCGCTGTGGGCGCGGTCGAACCTGGGGCAACTGGTCATGGGGCTCAAATCCCATGTACTCGACGCCCATCAGGGTATTCTCTTCTCCCGCCTCTCCGGGCGGCCGAAGCATTTGGCGGAGTTTCTGACGACAGGAGCCTCGATGGGGATGCTGACTGTCTATCTGGACCGCATCGCCGAGGGAGACTTCGAAGGGGCGGAACGGCTGACGGAGCAGCCGGAGGACTGGATTGCAGCGGCGCTTGGTAGAGGGGGTATTCTGCCGGTGCTTATGGGGGTTAAAGTGGTCCAGTGACCGACAATTATTCGAATGGTTTGTCTGTTTGACGACCCACGGATGGGGTTCCAATTTTGAGAGAGTGGGTGGATGTGTTCAGTTTGGGGCATAATAATTCAAGGAAAATTCCAAATAGAAAATGTTTAATAAATTGAGAAATTTTTATTTTTTACTTGCCCTATTTGGAGTATATACAAAATATCACTATTTTTCCGGAGGTGGTATCGATGTATTATTTAAGCTTAGTGATTGGATATGCATTGACCTTTTCAAGGAAGGTTGAGTCGATTTTTGATAAAGTAATTTTTGGAAAGTTTGGACGTTTTTCATTCTTTTCAATTTCGAAGTTTATTATATTATTCATAATTCTATTTATTTCTCTTATTTATATTCTTGATATGGAGGACTATATTGATAATATATTTTATAAATTAGCTGTTAATCTAATATCATTATTTGTTCTTCTATTTTTATTGTTATTATCGAAAGTTTTTATAAGTAAATATGTGGATGGGGTGTGATATGGCGAGCGGATCTTGGATAATTGCTGACAATAAAGAAACTTTATTGTCGACAAAGAGTGGGCCCTTGACTGCCGAACTTGAGTTTATAGCATCGCAACCTCTCCTTTGGTCTAAACTCGTCGCGGCCGGAATTGATCCGCTTGCCGTCAATAAAAGTTTAGGTTTCGAATGGACTAAGGGGAATGGAATTCACGGCGGTACGCTAGGTATAGAAGTCGTCGAAAGTAATGGTGAAATCGAAGAGGTTAATATTTCTGGAAATTTGGAATTTAATTTAGTTGGTGGTAGTTTAGATGTTAAGTAAAAAAGAGATAAAAAATCACCATTTAAATTTTCTGTTGTTCAGGCGAAAGGTTTTTCTGGTCTAAATATTATTATTGGAGATCAGAAGCAACTTGTTGGCCTGACCATTGGGGACAAGGCGGGAGTTCAGGCGGGATACTTCTTCGATTGGGACGAGCATACAGGCAGTGGGTCGGCTGTTGGATTGAAGTTAAGTGCGAGCAAGGGATTGCTAATTGGATCAGTAGATTCTGTAGTTCAGTATAAAGTGGATACAAAAAATATAATAAGGGGTTTAGCTGATCTGGACGGAGATAAATTGTCAGATTTGTTTCTTCATATGTACGATAACGGTCTTATTCCGATGCTTGAGCCGTCGACTATAGAGAAAATAGTATTCCCGTTTTCCATATTGCTGGAAGCGATTGAACCGTCCTCTGAGCGAAGACAGAATGCTTTAGATGGTTTTCTTGAAAAACTCAGGAAAGATAGCGATTTCTTATCTGAAACGAAAAAATCGGAGCAGAATGACGCGCCAAAGCCTGCTGAGCGCATTCGTCGTGAAAGCAGGGTGGATGTGCCAACGGAGACTTACGGGGGCGAACCGGGAATGGACGTTTCTCGCGCATCCGATCCGAGTAGATCATACGTTATTTCCCGGCCAATATTTAATCTTTTCGGGGACCTTACCACGATGACCACTGCGGCACTCGAGCGGGAGCAACGGGAGAACCGGCTGCCCTATGATGACCTGACGACTGGCGAGGCGTATCGCGTTCTGCCGGATGGCGTCGGGCAAATTGCCTCCAGGTTCGGGCCTCGGGATCGACCCGATCTGGATGAGGCTCGGACCGAAGACGATATCGCGCTGCATGGTGATGAGAGGTCCGTGCCCCGGTTCCGGTCTGGCAGGCAGGGCGGCGTGCCTCAGGGTGAAGACATCTCCACGCAGCCGGGAAAGTCCGGTGCGTATAACACTCTGCCCAAAGGAACAACCGCTCTCGAGCCCAGGATCAAGCCCGACCTGCCGGTTGAGCCGGCGGCCGATACTTCTTCCCGGTGAAGCCAGTACGAGCTTCGCGCCGACTTTGGAACGCTTTCCAGGCGCAGGCGGAGCTATGTGGTCGGGCTCGGCATTTGCGAGCGTATTGGCTAGGGGCAGACCCGTAAACACGGCGCGCGGAAAAACGGCATCTGGGGGCTCAACGTTGCGAAATGGGGCGATGCCAGAGCCCGGCGGGCCATGCTTGACACCATCGCGGGCGAAGTCGACCGCGTTCCCGCAACGGACGGTGGCGCGGAGATGCCGCTTTGGGCGCAGTCGAACCTGGGGCAGCTGGTCATGGGGTTCAAATCCCATCTGCTCGACGCCCATCAGAGGGTTCTCTTCTCACGCCTATCCGGACGGCCGAAACACCTGGCGGAATTCCTGACATCCAGCACCTCGATCTGGATGCTGAACGTCTATCTGGATCACCTCGCCGAGGGAGACTTCGAAGGGGCGGAACGGTTGATGGAACAGCCTGAATCCTGGATTGTGGATGGGCTCAGTCGAGTTGGTGTTCTGCCGGTGTTGCTGAGCAACAATGATTGCAAGACAAGAGGTTTAAGATAATGCCCAAAGAATTTGCTGGGTTCCTTGCCGCTATATTTGTCATGATCCTGGCAGGTATCTCTTACAAGCTGATCACCAAGAGAGACGAATTCAAAAAGCTTAGAGATAGCGGACAGGTTCTAAATTTAAATATAGCTCTTCTGTTGTTTTCTTTTTTCAGAGAAGAGGATGACGAACTAAAAAAAGCTCATGAGAAACTTGCAATTATTGGAATTCTGCATGTGATATTGGGGACAGCCTTGGCTGTATTGGCTGGCTCTCTTGTCAGTTACTATCGTGGGGAATACTGATCATGATGCGGAAATCTCCAAGTTTAACTTCACTCATCGATCAGCTGGATGGACCGGTCACGAGGCAAGTCTTGTTGGATCTCGCAAGGCAATTACCTGATGGTTACGCCTTAATCTACGGGAAATCCATCGGTTTTGATGCGAAGGTGTCACCTGTTGGCGTTGAGGGGGCCCAGACCGGTGCGTATTTTCCAGATGGCACAATTCATGATTTATCAACTGGGAGCGTGACGGTCGGCACAGACGGCTTGCCAGTTAGCTCCTCTGCCGAGATTGGGATTGCCTGGGCCGGAGACAAGGGTGTTAAGGCCCTAGAAGGGCTGTCATTATTTCGCCGAACGATGATGTCGGCTGTGGGATATGGCGTATCCATTGGTTGTATCGACTTCCGGTAAGAGATTTTCCGATGTTCTCGATCCGAGACATAAAATACGCATTCTGAGAGCGATGTCGCTTTTTCCAACCCGCATTAGCTCAATGGTATTTATGAAATAAGCTGTAAATCCTTCATTTTCACCGAAAAGTGGATGTCATGACCATCTATAGATTGAGCCGTATTATAATACCGATAGGCCTTCTTCTATTTATATTTGGTCCATTTGTTTTTATTCCATATATTATTGATAAATTTAATATAATACATCAACCTGCTACAGAATGTCCGGATAAGACAGATCAGGAGTTGTTTTGCGAGCAACGGTATTATGATGACGGCCATGTGAGATTTTCCAGCAAGGCGTCAGAGCTGCCAAACTGCTGCATCATGGAGCGGCGGTTTGTAGATTCCGGTTTGCTTTCCTACCGAGTGCGGGCTTGTGATGCAGGGGATCAATCCAAGGTGGAATGTGGAGCGGTAGAAAGCTACGGCATTTACGCCTGGGGTGTCGGCGGCAGAGACCTGACCGTCGACCTGGGGTGGCGCGGGCACAAGAGCGAATACCTGTATGATTTGGAAGAGGGGGCGAGATGACGGATTTTGCTATCCCGATCATCTGGGTAAATTATCCGATCACAACACCCTCTGGACCTGCCATCGGTGGGTTAGGACATGCCGGTGTTGTTATCGTGAACGGCTCTACCGGGCATACCAGATATTTTGAATACGGGCGCTATGGGCGTGATGCCGATGGCAATCCTATCGGAATGGTGAAAACGAAGCCTGTTCCAAATCTTGCCATCGCCAATGGCATTATTGATGGGAGAAGCTTACGGAATATGGTGGCCAGTCTGAATGCTTCAGCGGGAAAAGGAACGCCAGCTACCGGCGCTATTCTTCCCCTGGATCCAGGTGGGTATGACGCTGCATTGTCGTATGCCTTGCAGGCTCAAAATGATGAAGCCGGAACTTTAGGAGAGTATAGCTGGGCGAACGACAATCATTGCTACTCGTTTGCAAAAGCAGTGGCTGCCGCGGGAGGCTCATGGGTGGATTGGTTCGATGGTTTCTGGCTTTCTGACAACGTTCCATCTTCGGCAATGACTGAACTGATTGCCAACAGGGGAGGATTTGTTATTGGGGGACCTCAAGGCGACTTCTTGCTTGGCGGTGCTTCACGCTATGCAACGGATTCGGGTTTCAATACCAGCTTCACACCCGATACGAAGAAGATGTCTCCGGCAGATGGGAAGCAAAAACCGAATGAGGCGAAACGCCGGAAAAACCGGGTGGTTGTGCCCGCTGCGACTGACGATGACGGGCAGATGGCGACTGCCACACATGGGACCGCCCTGGACAGGCGCCTTCTCATCTCCCGGTTGACTTTCAATCTGTTCAGCGATCTCACGGCCATTACCCCCGCAGCAATGGCACGGGATCAGTGGGAGAGCCCGCTGGCCTATGATGATTTGACCGATGGCGCAGCTCATGGGGCTCCAGCGGACAGCGCCCGGCATGTTGCCTTCAGATTCGAGCCACGAATTAATACGGACCCGCGCCATATAGCACCCGACAGTGCCATCCCCGTGCCGGAAACCAAGCCGGACCTGCAGGACGGGCTGTAATATCCGGCCTTGACCGGGCTCGGCTTTCCAATCACATCCACTGCGGCCAGCCCGCAATCATCTTTAACCCTGCCTCGGCGGGGTTTTCTTATGGAACAGGACCCTCATGACAATTGGCGTTTTGACGGCCGGGCGCGCGCAGATCGCGGGCGACGGCGTGACGGATCGCGTCGACCTGGATTTCCAGTTCATCGACCAGAACAACCTGGAAGTCGTCCACGTGGACGGGAATGGCAACCGGACCGAATGGATCTACGGGCTGTCGCCGGGGGCGTGGTCCTATACCGGGGGCAATTTCGCGACCGGAACCGTGCATTTCACCGCGGCGGACCTTCAGGGCGGGGAGCAGCTGATCGTCTCGCTTACCAGCAGCTACAGCCAGCCTTACGCGTTCGACGGTGGCGAGATCGATCCGGCGGTGATCGAAAGGGCGCTGGACCGCAGCGCGATTGACATGCAGTCCGTGGCGAACCGGGCGCTGTTCGAAAAAGACGGGGCCTATGACGTCGCGGGCACGCCCGTGACCGGGCTTCCGGATCCGAGCGATCCGCAAGACGCGGTCAACAAGCGGACGCTCGATGCGGTGACGCCGGTTCTCAATGGCCTTGCGGCGAGTGCGGCAGCCAGCGCTTCGGAGGCGGCAAACTATGCCGCTCTGGCGGACACAGCCCTGTCCGACGCAACGGAAGAGGCAGAGGCGGCAAAGATGGCAGCGGACCGTGCGGCGACCCTGGCGGCCGGCATGGACGCCTATCGGGACGCGTTTCAGAGCTACGGCTATCTGGCAGACTGGGGGACGATCACGGAAGCCCCCGGCGACATTCTTGACTATGGAGACATCACGGCATGAGCACACGCATTCAAAGACGGGGCGGTACGGCGGCGGAACACGAGACCTTCATCGGCGCTCCCCGCGAAATCACCGTGGACACCACCAGCAACAACCTACGCCTGCACGACGGAACTACTGCCGGCGGTCATCCCGTTCTCATGAAACGGGATGCGGGGGAGCTGGGGGGCTTCAGGAACAAGATCATCAATGGCGATTTCGAGTTCTGGCAGCGGGGGGGAACCGGCTTTGCCTCAGCGGGCTACTGCGCAGACCGGTGGTACTGGCGGCCGTCGACCGGAGGGAGCGGAACGGTTAGCAAGTCCGATTTCGGTCTGGGCGGGATCACGGAGATCCCCGGCGCTCCGCGATTCTTTGCCAGTATCAATCAATCCGTTGCCGGAACGCAGGATTGCTATGTCGAGCAGCGCATTGAAGGGGTAGAGACGCTTGCCGGGCAGGAGGCAACCGTTACGGCCTATGTAAAGCCTGATGCGGCAACCGATATTGCCATTGGCCTTGTTCAGTCCTTCGGGACCGGTGGAGCACCCTCCGGGCAGGTCTATACCGAGATCCTGCCTGCTGCATCATATCCATCAGGCACTTGGACAAAGATCCAGGTCAAATTCACGCTTCCCTCCGTCGCAGGCAAAAACCTCGGAACGGACGGCAATGACTATGTGGCGGTCCGGTTCGCTTTCGACCCGACGGCGGTTTTCGCGGTGCGCATGACCCATGTGTCCTTTGTTAGGGGCGATGCGACCGCGCAAGACGATCCTTTCGAAGCGAGGCACAAACAGCAGGAGCTTGCTTTGTGTCAGCGGTATTACTGCAAATCCTATGAGATTGATACGGCGCCGGGAACGCTTACGAGTATCGCTAGCCTTATGCGGAGGAACGCAGCCGGGGCGAATGTGCAGGGCACTTTCTGTTTCGTGCAACGCTTCCCTGTTGCTATGCGGACCCTGCCAACGCTCATTGCGTATTCTCCCCAAAACGGCGCCTCCGGGTATGGGTGGGACGCGGCGAATAGCACGAACATCATATATGGATTCAGTTACGCCTCCGCGGTTGGGTTCAACCTTGAAAATGCCTCCGGTTTCGCCGGAGGGAACGGCTACTCACAGGTCCACTGGACGGCAGATGCGGAACTATAAGCGTGATCAAAATCTAAATGATATTAGGGGCTGACTAGACCTCTGCGATCGTCGACTGAGTTGTGGAAGTTGAAATATAAATATTGCGATATATTCATTTGGAACGGCAATAGGCGTTGACGTCTATTGGTGTAAAATTCTCGCCTTCATTAGGTCTTGTTCGGGAAGATGTAGAGCCGGTCCTTATGCATTTTTCGGGGAGAGTTCGGGTGACGGATCATCCCAAGAGACTCCAGAAAAGCGGATGCCTCATTGACAGGGCGTCCGAAGTTCTTCTCCTCGTTCCCAGCCTGTTCGACAAGAACGGCAGGCTTACAGCGGAGTAGGGTTTCCCTGGCGCCATAAACAACTGGTCCTTCAAAGCCCTCAACATCGATTTTGATAAAGTCTACATTATTCAGCTTTAAGCTATCGATTGTTACCTGCTTGATGGGGCCGACCTTATGATATTTCTTGGTTGCGAGGTGTCCTGACTCAACATGGGAGAGTTGGCCAAACTTTGTGTAGAGTGTGAGGTAGGTTTCTCCAATTTCCTCTCCAACTACCATTAGTTTTGCCTGTGCATCCGGATATTTAATCAGGTTTCGTTTTAATGCCTCATACAGATCCGGGGCGGGTTCAAATGCCTGTACAGTTTCGAAATGGTTTGCGAGGACTGTAGCGGTCGTCCCGATATTCGCTCCGACATCAAGCGCCAGGCGGCGTCTTGGAAGTAATTCGATGACCTGCTGCATCTTCGTGGAGTCTTGATCTGGCACTCCTTCGATGAAATTTAGCTTTGCATATTTGTGAGCCTCGGTAAGCGGAACCCAGAAATCCTCGATTTTGGCGATATATCGGAGATTTTTGCGCCGAAATAGATGATCAAGCACAACGCCAACGATAGAAGTGCTTGTTGAAACAGGTACCTTATTAATGCTCAAAAATCGGACTCCAAGTCAAAATCTCTGCCGGGCTAAAAACAAACCATAGTCTGGACTTACAATACCGTCTGGAAACAATCCAAGTTAAAACTATGCTGATCCACAATTGGCGGATGGTGCTCCGACGTGCCTGGAGCATTTGTCTGATGCTGCTAGCCGGACTTCTGTCCGGTTTAAAGGCCGCCCTGCCGTTGTTGGGCGGCTTTTTTCATTCCGCCCGGCCTGTTTGCCGCGCTTTCCGGCCTGACCAGCACTTTTGAATCCCTAATGCCTACCACGCCTACCATAACGTTGCTTGATACGACGCCAACGATCGCGATTGCTGGTAGCAATTCGACGGGTATTTCGTCAGCAATCGACGACGTTGGAGCAACTCCTATCGGCTTTTTTGTTCTCGTCAATGGTTTCAGCGGGCTATCGGCTGGAGCGTGTTACATTCGACAGCTATCCAATGATGTTATTGCGGTTGAAGCCGAACTCTAGGCGCTTCAAATTAGCCGACCTATCGCACCTACCATCAGATAGGACATTGCCCGATCCGATACGATACCATCGATTTCCGTGCGAAAGCGGGCTCGTTCCTTTTCCGGGGTGTCCATGCGAACGCCGATATGCTTTCTAGATCCTGAATACCACCAATCATCGAACTTGATATTGGGGAACAGAACCTTCAGGCCCTCAAAAGAAATCCGCCAATAGTCGGACGGGTATCCGTGAAAGCCTTGTACCCATGGGCCGCTGAAGAATAAATGACCTCCAGGGCGCAGCATTCCTTCGATATTTTTAGCGACGGCAAATGGGTTTTGTACATGCTCGAGAAGGGCCATGCAGATCGCAATCCCGAAGTGTCCACGCAGTTGCTCATAGGTATCGAGAAAGCCTGGGTCGGTCAGGTCCGCAGTAATGTCAACGTTCGGGCCGGGGAATAAGTCGATTCCAACATATTCTCCTCCGAACTGAGCGTACTTACGCCGATGGTTGGCTGCGACCTCATCGGTCGCATCTTTCGAGTTAAACAAAGATCCAAGGTGACAAATCGGACCGGTTGCACCGTTTTCTTTGAGAACGGCTTTGATCTCGCAATTGAAAGTTTTCATTGGGCAATTATTGCCCGACAGGAGTGATTATTGCAACTGGTTTGGGCCGCCCAATAACCCGTGTTTGGGTGATTAAAATTTCCCGATCTCTACCCAAGTAGTCCAATTGGTTGCCATCCGTAGGTTTTCCAAGGAAATGCGATGCTGATCCACAATTGGCGGATGGTGCTCCGGCGTGCCTGGGGCGTCCGCCTGATGCTGCTTGCCGGGCTTTTGTCCGGTTTAGAGGCCGCTCTGCCATTGCTGGGCGGCATTTTTTTCTACCCGCCCGGCCTGTTAGCCGTGCTGTCCGGCTTGAGTGTCGGCGGCGCGTTCGTGGCTCGGCTGCTTGCGCAAAAGGATATCCAGGATGACGACTAGAACCCGACTCGCCGGTACCGCCGCGGCCGGCGCGGTTGCCCTCGTCGGGGCCTGGGAAGGGCTCCGGTTGACGGCCTACAAGGACATCGTCGGGGTGCCGACGGTTTGTTACGGTGAGACCCGGGGCGTAAGCCTGGGCGACATGCACAGCAAGGCGGAGTGCGACGCGATGCTGCTTGGCTCCCTCAAGCGCCACGAGGCCGGGATGCGCAGGTGTCTGAGGGCGCCGGACCGCATCCCGGAAAAGAGCTACATCGCCTTCGTGTCGCTGACTTGCAACGTCGGTGTCGGCGCCTTCTGCCGGTCGACGGCGGCGAGGCGGCTGAATGCCGGCGATGTCCGCGGCGCCTGCGACGCGGAGACCTGGTTCAACAAGGCCGGCGGACGAAAGGTGAGGGGGCTGGTGAACCGGCGCGCGGCCGAGCATGACCTGTGCCTGGAGGGGGTGAAATGAACGGGGTCTTATTCCTGCGGCCGCTGCTTCGCTTCTTCACCAGTCGAACGGGTATTCTCGTATTGATCGGCTTTGCGCTATTTGCCTGGCACAAGATCGACAAGACCAGCGCGGTGCGTCTCGCCGTTACAGGCTATGTCGCGGATGTCGAGCTATCGGCCAAGAACGCGGAACTGGCCGAGTTGAAGCGGCGCTCGGCCGTATTCGCCTCCGCGAACAGAAACCTCCTATCACAAGTCGCCGAGGCCGATGCAGATGCGGAAGCCGCCAACCAGGAGCTCGAGCATTATGTCTCGACCGTCGATAACGATTGTGCTGTTGACGGCGCTCTTCTTGAGCGCCTAGGCAACCGATAGGGAGCGCGCGAAGAATGCGGGTGCCGCGCTCGGACGTGTCGCGGGCTCTGCAGGCTGGCCGGATCTGCCCGTAGACTGCCGCCGCCTGGAACGTTCCGGCGTGCGCTCGGGCGATCCGCTGGATACGGCGCTGATCCGTACCGACCAGGCGCTCGGCCGAGCCAGCGCTCGGCTGCGGCGCTGCGCGGACTGGCATGATCTGGTCGGCGACGGGATAGGGAAGGGTGTTGAATGACCGAAGACGAGCTTGCCCGCAAAGCTGAGAGGGAAGGGGCAAGAGAAGCCCTGCGTGCCCTGGGTGTCGATGCGGACAATCCGTTGGAAACCCAGAAGGACATGCATTTTCTGCGGGATCTGCGCAAGGGCACCAAAAGCATCAAGGGCAAGGCGATCAATACGATAATCGGCGCCCTCGCCCTGGCCGGACTCTATAAGATCTTCGACGGGGTCAGGTGGGGGCCGTGAGGGAATGGGACGGCGAACGGGAATGCCCGGTTCTGAGGCGGAAAGCGGATCAGGGACTGTTTCTGTCTTTACGCTTACCGGTGCGAAAAGGCTGGAACCCACTTGGGAGAAAATGCCCGGGGAGCAAAAAAACGCCTTGATCTGTGAGGCTTTGCCGCGTACACGAACCTTACCGGAGAGGTGGCCGAGTGGTCGAAGGCGCTCCCCTGCTAAGGGAGTAGACGGGCAACCGTCTCGAGGGTTCGAATCCCTTCCTCTCCGCCATTATGCCGCACTGACCGAAGGATACTTCCCCGACGACTCTAGGTCGGACCCCTGACTTTTGAACCTATTAGCCGGCATTGAGTTTCGAAGCTTTTCATCTCCGCTCTGTTCGCAGTCCCTGCCTGCGGAACCCGAGAGGCCGGGCAGTCAGGGCGCCTGTTCCGGCTGGCGGTTCTGCTGCTTGAGAAATCTATGGAAATAATAGCTTTTCCGAGCTTGATTTCTACACTCGTATCGAAGGATATTCCAGATTGGTCAATCTATGGTGGATGGTAGGCAGTCGTGGCAACTATTTTCAAGAACCCCAATCTTCAGGACTATTTTCTCCTGTCGGACGAAGTCGACAACAATCGAGCATCCCGAAACTTCACGAAAGAATATGAAGACGGAAAGGTTATCCATTTTCCGAAGCTGAAAGCCGATCTCGATTTTGATTTCTGGAATACCGTGCCGACGGATGCCTATCCGGCGCTCAAGAAGCTTGGTGCCGCGGTGAACCCTAAAAACTTTGCCGAATTCCGGAAAATGGACGAAAGCTTCGCCGCCATGAACCTGCCGACCGGTGTCGCGGATGACCTGAAGCGGCACATGAGCCGGTTCTATGAATCGATCATGCCGATCTACGAAGGCGTTTTCGCAGGCTATGAATTCACCAAGCGAAAGGTCGTCTGGCGGCTGACGGAAACCCTGAACGAGAATATGCATATTGATGCCTACAAACAGGAAAATCCGAACCACTTCGCTCGCATGTTCATCAACCTGGATACGCAGCCGCGGATCTGGCAGACGAGCTTGACGATCGACGACATCTTCAGGATCCGCGCAGCCGAACTCACCGATTCACAACTGCAGGACTTGACCCCTGCAAAACTCTGGATTGAGCTGGCGACCTATACGTTCGGTGCCGGTACCCAGCAGTGGTGGGACAGTTATCCGCATCATGTCGCCTATTTCGAACCGGGCGATGTCTGGATCGTGGACAGCCGCCAGGTCGCGCATCAGATTTTTTACGGGCGCAGGGCGATCTCGATCGACTTTTCAGTGCCTACAGAAAAAATGCATAACCCGGAACGGCAGTATCTCAATCTGCTCGAGAACTTCCGTAAAACAGAACTCGAAAAGCGCGGGCTTGAATACGTCAAACGATCGGATGCCGCCTGATTTCAGTTCCAACCGTTGTTTTCGGTTGGCAAGAACGGAATGCCCGGCGATTGTCTCCTGTGCCGGTTCCCCGGTTCTTGCGTGTGACGCAAACTCCGGGAATCGGCGGAACCAGGCGACGAAATATCCGGGTTTGCCGTTTCGACGTTTCCTTCAGCTAGGTCCACTGACATCCAACACAAGCCATCCGGCAATTACGGAATACTGAGCTCATGCCCCTCGTTTCATTTTCCTATCAGGACGCAATCGCCAACGGCAAAGGCGACAATGCGCGTTGGCCAAGAGATCCTGAATCCCAGGAAAAGCGGCTGTTGCCGATGTGCCGCCCGAGTTTTGAGCCCAGTTTCTCCTTTACCCGGGACGATCAGGTTTTCACGATCGGTTCCTGTTTCGCCCGCAACATCGAAAAGCACCTGATCGCGGAAGGGTTCAATGTCGCTGCTGCCGAATTCGAGCAGATGTGCGCGCGAAACGGGGTCAAGACCAGACCGTCTACGCTAAACAAGTTCTGCGTTTTTTCCATACTCAACGAGCTGAAATGGGCCCTGGTGCCGGGCGAGGAGTTTCCCGAAAAATCCATTACCGAGGTCAAGGAAAACAAGTTCCTCGATTTGCAGCTGGCACCCGGTCTTCTGCCGGCAGACTGGGACACCATGCTGGGTATTCGCAACACGGTGAGCGAATACATCAAGATGATCAGGACATCGAAGGTGATCGTGGTCACGCTGGGTCTGGCCGAAGCCTGGTTCGACAAGGAGTACGGTCTTTACACCAACTCCATGCCGCTGCGCCCGACGGTCGCCCGGGAACCGGACCGGTTCGATCTTCACGTGCTCGAGTATAACGAGATTGTCGATTGTCTCCGGCAAATCCTGGCGCTTCTCGAGGAATACGGTCACCCGGATTTCAGGATGCTCCTGACCGTGTCTCCGGTCGCCTTGTCGACAACCATGTCCGGGCGCGACGCCATGGTGGCGAACAGCTATTCCAAGTCCGTGCAGCGGGCAGCCGTCGAGACGATTTTCCGCGAGAATGCCCGGGTCGACTACATACCGTCCTACGAGAGCATCACGCTGTCGGACCGGTCGCTTGCGTGGCGCGAGGACCAGGCACATGTGTCGGACATCGCGGTCAGACTGAACGTATTGCGCATGCAGTCGGCCTATACAGCTTCGGAACGCGAAGCGACGGAGTCCGGTTCCGCAGACCGGCGGGCCGAAGCCCTGCGGCTCGTCAGTTCCGCGATGGACCTGGAAAAGAAAGGCGACATCGACGCCAGTAATGCGGCTTTTTCGAAGGCCGTCGAAATCGACCCCGACGAAATGCTGGCGCGGGTCAGGTGGGGGGAGTCCCTGTTTCGGCAGGAGAAGTTCGAACAGGCCAGAGAGCAGATGGAAGTGGGGTTGAGGCTCGGCGGCAGGAGTTACAACCTGCCTTACCTGTTGGGGCGGACTACCTTCCGGACCGGAGATATTGCGGCTGCCGAGACGTATCTGAAGATGGCATTGGAAGACCTGCCCGACCAGGCAGGTGTGTACTATCTTCTGGCCAAGACGCTCATCCGGCTGAAACGGCCTGGTGACGCGATGCCCTACTACGAAAAGGCGCATGCGCTGGCGCCGGATAATGCGAGTATGGCGGCCGGTCTGGAAAAATGCCGATCGGCACTCGCCGCTATTTAGGGGCATTCTAGTGTAGAAGCCGATTCAATTTCCTATTGTAAGCCATTGAAATAAAGGAGCTATCGTTGTCTCGTGAGGGCTTGGTGGTTCGCCAAGACTCCTACTTTGGCGAAGTGGATCCCCATTCATCGAAGGGCGGGAATGGGTACTGGAAGTTTCCCGTCTTGTGTCGCCGGTCGATTGTTTCCTGAATGAAGGCGTCCACAACGAGAGCTAGCCGAAACGCGCTTTCTTCATGCAGCTTCAGCGCCATTTCCCGCAGTTCCGGATCGTCGGTACTGTCCGGATCGTGGAGGATGGCGTGGGCATTGATGATGGCTCCCGATGAGGAGTGCATCATGTCCATGAGCCGCTTCATCTGCCGGTCGTTCATTTTTTCTTCGCTCCGTCGAATATCGCGATGCAATCGCTGGCAAACCGGAACAGCCTGTTACACCAGCGCGCCGTGCTGTCCCCGTCGAGCATGACCGCCATACGCTGGATTTCATCGGCCTGTCGTTTCAGGCTGTCTATTTGCTCGCGCTTGTGCGGGAACAATTCGATGAACACGTCGTCATAACGCAAGATCATCTCCGCCACCTTCAGGCCGCTGCCGACCATATAGGCGCGGTGCTGCATCCGCTTGACCGGACCGAATTTCTCTGGCTCCGGATGTTCCAGTAACTGGTAAAACCCGATCACGTTGATGCAGGGCTTCTGAAACAGGGCTTTGAGTTCGTCCCGGTGTTTTTGCGACATGACGGCCTCGAAAATCCGTTCGAAAGACCCAAGGCTAAAGGACTGCCTGAAAACTGCAAGCAAGCACAGGATTCAATTTCTCTCGACCTGCAATTCCGGTTTCACAGCCACGTTCCCATGGATTGCGCCTCTGTCGCGTCTTCAGCGCATGGAAAAGGGAACGACCCGGCGGGTCGTAGGATCGACAAGGAGGTCCTTGTCGAGGGCGGGAAAGGCCCGGTCGGCGCAATTGTTGCGTGGACAGATGCGGCAATTGATGCCGATCCTGTCCGGAAAAGCCTTGGCCTTATCGCTTGGGATCAGGCGATCCGCGTAGACCAACATGTCGGCGTATTTGGCTTCACAGCCGAGGCCCAGGGCATAGCGCCGTTGACGGCCGGTGTAGGAGCTGGCCTGCTTGGTGACACAAGTTGCAAGGCAGACATAGGACGTGTTGTCGGGCATTTCGCCGAGCTGGACGGAAAATCGGCCTTCGGGCTTTTCGAAGGCTTCGTGCACGTTCCACAAGGGGCAGGAACCGCCGTAACGGGCGAACTGGAACCGGGTCGCGCTGTGGCGCTTGATGATGTTGCCGGCGCGGTCCACTTTCAGGAAATAGAAGGGTACACCCTTTTCCCCGCTACGCTGCAGGGTCGAGAGGCGATGGCAGATCTGTTCCAGGCTGGCGCCGCTCGTGGTGGCGAGCCGGTCCAGGTCGTGACGGTAGTCCCGGGCGAGGGCTGCGAATTTGCGGTAAGGCAGAAGCAGGGCGCCGGCGAAGTAGTTACGCAGCGCCAGGCGGCAGATATCGCTCGCCGGGGCGGTTGCAAAACTCGCCGCGTCCAGATGTGCGGCGATCAACGGTTCCGCGGTCAGCTCCGCGATCACATTGCCCAGGAGAAAGGCCTGTGAGGATCGGGGCACTGCGCGGTTGAGAACGACGAACCGGCGTTTCGGATCGAAGCTCATGATCGCTTCCTCCTCGGCCCGGGCACCGTCCGACACCTCGACGATGACATTGTGTTTCGCCGTCAGCCAGTTCGCCAGGACGGAAAACCGATCCGCGTGCCACGCAAGGCCCAGCTCATTCGCCAGGCTTTCGGCTGCGGTGTCCAGGTCATCGACATAATTGTCGGTATAGTGGAAATAATCCCGAACCTCCTCGTAAGGCGAGGTCAGGCGTTTGGCAGGTTCGGTTTGCTGGCCGTGCATGACGATGGCGTCGTCGATGAAGGCCTGCTGCTCACTCATGTGGCGCAGGGCGCCATAAAGATCGAGAACAGCACGGGCAAAATCCGGCGTATGAATGGCCACGCTTTTCAGTTCCTGCAGGCCGATCGAGCCGGAGTGGAACCGGGTGTCGGCAAAGGCTTCCGAAAGATCGGAGACGAGGCGGTCGAGATCATTCGTCTCGAAACTGGAGAGATCCGCGCCGAATTCGCGGCTGACGGCGATCAGAACGCTGGCGGAAATCGGCCGGAGGTTGCTTTCAAGCTGGTTGACATAGGAGGGAGAGAGGTTCAATCGACGGGCGAAATCGACCTGGGACAGGTCCGCGTTTTCCCGGATTTTACGAAGAATGTGCCCGGCAAACAGTTTCTTGGTCATACTTTCAAGCTCGTTTGCGAAGAATTTGCAAAATTAGGTGTAACATTTTCACACTTTTCTTCCGGCAAGAAAAGGTCAAAAATCCGCGCCGATATCTTGCGGTAGACAGCCAGCACCAATTGTCGGCAAAGAGCAACGGGAGAGAGCAATGGGACGGTTCGAGGGCAATCTGATCGTGGGCGATTTCAGCGCCTATACAGGGGCGGCAGTGCCGCTTCGCCGGGTGAGCATGCCAGAGGTGTTTCCCGGGCTGACGACCCGCCAGAGAGAAGTACTGGAAATGCTGTCGACCGGGCTAACCGACAAGCAGATCGCCTATGAACTGGGGATCAGCACCGCCACAGTCAAATGCCACACACGGGCGGCCGTTCAGCGTATGGATGCGAAAAACCGGATTCACGCGGTGGCGCTCTTCGTGCGAGGTCAGGTTGAGCGTGAACAGGGGCTCTGATCGGCGGTCGCGCGTGGCCTTGGCCGTTCCAGGACGGCGGGGTTTTATCTCAGGTCTATCCGGCAGGAGCTATCTGGTTTTTGCTGGTTATCGATGTTTCGGCGCCCGTAAGCCTCAGGCAAGTGGTGTCGCGTGCCCATGAAGCCATATATCGACTTAGGTTAGTCACAAACCCTGATTTAGTCCTCCCGGACGAAGCGCGAGCGGAGATCCGGGATCGGCGAGCCGAGGTGTTCGTTATCTTAATCTCATTGAAATGGTGAAGCTTTTGCCTGCGCCGCCCCGGCTTGCGCTGTCACTTGTTCGGGGTGGCTACGGTGAGGAGAAAGGGCTTTGCCAGCAGCCTGGGCTTTTTCGTAAGGCGCGACGACACCGCGGATGGCTTGACACATTTTCTCGAAAGTCGGATTGTCCGACAATCGGATACTTGGAGGCTCCGGCTGAGGAGCCGCGCCGATGCGGGAAGGTGAAAACGGATTGGCGTCCTTGGACACCCATCGGGTAACTGGGCGTCCAACCGCACGGAAGGCATGTCGCTGGATCCTTACCGCCTTGTCTCCAGCCTGTGAGGACCACCATGGATTTCACGATTCCTGCGCATATCGAAGACTTGCGCGAACAGATCGCCCGGTTCGTCGAAACCGAATTGCTGCCGGTCGAAGCCGACCGGACCAACTACGATCCACATGAGAATATCCGTCTGGATGTCCTCGCCGCCAAGCGGGCGAAGGCGCGTGAGCAGGGGCTCTGGTGCCTGCAGCTCGCCCCGGAGACCGGCGGACGAGGCGTCGGCCGTGTCGGCATGGCCGTCTGCTACGAGGAAATGAACCGCTCGATCTTCGGGCCGGTGACTTTCAATTCGGCAGCACCCGACGACGGCAACATGATGGTCATCGAGGCGCTCGGCACGGACGGGCAGAAGGACTGGTGGCTGAAGCCCGTCGTGGACGGCAAGGTCCGTTCCGCCTTCGCCATGACAGAACCTCATCCGGGCGCCGGTTCCGATCCGGGCATGATGCAGACCGTGGCGCGGAAGGACGGCGACGACTACGTGGTGCACGGCCACAAGTGGTTCATCACCGGTGCCGACGAGGCGGAGCATTTCATTCTGGTTGCCCGCACGTCCGACGATGCGCGTCGGGGTCACACCTGTTTCCTGTTCCACAAGGACGATCCGGGCTGGGAGATCACCCGGCGCATTCCGATCATGGGGCCGGAAGAACATGGCGGTCATTGCGAGATGATCTTCGACGGGCTGCGGATCCCGGGCCGCAACGTGGTTCTGGAGGAAGGCCGCGGCCTCAAGGTCGTGCAGACCCGCCTTGGCGTCGCGCGTTTGACCCACTGCATGCGCTGGCTCGGCCTTGCCCGGCGCTGTGTCGAGATCGCCACGGAATACGCCTCCCGCCGGGAAGGGTTCGGGGTCCGGCTGGCGGACCGGGAAAGCGTCCAGATCATGCTGGGTACCCTGTGCGCCGACATCGAGGTCGGGCGTCTGTTGGTGATGAAGGCCACCTGGGGACTGGACCAAGGCAGCTACGCCCAGAAAGAAGTGTCCATGGCCAAGGTCCATGTGGCGAACCTGCTGCACCGGGCCGCCGATGCTGCCATCCAGATCAACGGCGCGCGTGGTTATTCCAAGGACACCGTTCTGGAGTGGATCTATCGCTATGCCCGTCAGGCCCGTCTGGTCGATGGTGCCGACGAGGTGCACCAGATGGTTCTCAACCGCTCTCTGGCGAGTGAAGGACGCGAGTTCTTCCAGTGGCCGGTCGCGGAGGCATAGGGTGGGTCAGTTTGACTTCGATCCCGATGCACTGCGTGACTACTTGCGGCACTGCTTCGGTGCTGAAGATCTTGCGCTGACCCGCATCGGCGGAGGTCAGTCGAATCCGACCTATGTGGTTGAATACGGCGGGCGCAAAATGGTGCTGCGCAAACAGCCCAATGGCGAGATCCTGCGCGGCGCCCATGCCATCGACCGGGAATACCGGGTGCTGACGGCGCTTGGGTCCACGGACGTGCCCGTTCCTACGCCGGTCCTTTATGAGGACGATGCGGCGATCCTTGGCACACCGTTTTACCTGATGGATTTCGTCGAGGGCCGGGTGTTCGACGATTGTCGTCTACCGGACTTCTCGCCGGACGAGCGGCGCACGCTTTATCTCTCCATGGCGGAGACGCTGGCGAAGCTGCACCGGCTTGTCCCAGGTGATATCGGCCTCGGCGACTACGGCCGACCGGGCAATTACTTCGCCCGCCAGATCCACCGCTGGACGTCCCAGCTTGAGGCGTCGCCCTCCAGGCCAGAGCCAGTACTCCGCACACTGGCCGCTCGTATTGCAGAGGCGATGCCGGAGGACGACGGTCTCGTCTCGATTGCCCATTGCGATTTCCGGCTGGGTAACATGCTGGTACATCCGAGCGAGCCGCGGGTGATCTCTGTTCTCGACTGGGAACTTTCCACCCTGGGGCATCCGCTTGCGGATGTGGGCTTCTGCTGCATGCCCTGGCACACGGCGCCGGACGAATACGGCGGTATTCTGGGTGACGAGAGCGAGGGCATTCCGACGGAAGCGGAATTCGTCGCGCGCTATCGCGAGGTGCTGCCAAATGCTCCGGCACCGGAGCGGTTCCATGTGGCTTTCGCGCTCTTCCGTTTTGCGGTGATCTTCGTCGGCATTGCGGACCGGGCGGCGGCGGGGACCGCATCGGACCCGAAGGCCGCGCGCTTCGGCCCGCTCGCCCACCGTTTTGCCATTTGCGCCTGGGAGGCGCTGGGCGAGACGCCGCCCACAGCTGCTTGACGGCCAACAGGGCAGGATCATAGTCGTAAACTTTCCCGGAGGATTGTTGGGTGCAGGATGAAAAGAAGGGACGAGCGATACTCGGGCAGATCGACAAGGATCCGGGCTATGTCCGGGTCGCAAAGGCCATCGAGGGGGAAATCGTCGCCGGCCGGCTGAAGGTTGGCGAATTGCTACCGACCGAGGCGGAACTTTCATGCATGCTCGGCGTCAACCGGTCGACCGTCCGTGAAGGCATTCGCGCCCTTGAGAATGCGGCACTGGTTCGCCGCGGCGAGGGCAAACGACTGGTCATCTCAGCACCGGAACCAGAAGTGATCACCAACGTGAACACCCGCGCCATGCGGATGATGCGCGTAAGCTTCCTGGAGCTGTGGGACGTGCAGATGAAGCTGGAGCCGTTCGCCGCACGGCTCGCCGCCGAACACAGAACGCCCGAACAGGCAGAGGCCCTTCAGGGCAATGTGGCGGAATTGAAGGCTAATCTGGACGACGACGCCTTCATCATCCGTTCCGATGTGGAATTCCATGCACTGATTGCGGAAGCCGGAGGCAACCCGGTCCTGTCGCTCGCCACCGCGCCGATCGGAAAGCTTCTCTATTCCGCAACCGTCGATCTCTACGCCCGGGTTCCCCAGGCGCGTTATCGTCTTTTAACTGCCCATGAGGCGATCGCCCGTGCGATTGCCGACGGTAACGCAGATGAAAGTGAAAGCTGGGCAGCCAGGCACATTCAGGATTTCAAACGAGGCTACGAAGTCGGTGGCTTCGACATGACCGCGCAGCTACCCATGCGCGGCTGACGGAGCCAAAGGTCGGATAAAAAGGCAGCCTCGCCCGAGGGACGAGACTGCCTGTTGCATTTACCCGTGTTTTTGCCAGGTCTGGGGAACGATATCCCTTCTAATTCTTTTGTGCCGAAGTCGAGCCAGCTGCAGACTTTGTCCGGCTTGATGCGGGCCGTGCCTTTGTTGCGGCAGGCTTGGTTGCTGCTGCTTTCGAGGGGGCTTTCGCTGTTGCCGGTTTTGCCGCCGGCGTCTTCGCGGGCGCCTTTGCGGCTGCGGGCTTGGCCCGTGCCGATCTCGCGGGTGCTTTCGGTGCCGCCGTTTTGGCGGACGCCCTTGTCGCAGCGGGTTTGGCAATTGCCGGCTTCGCGACCGTCTTTGCGGCAGCGGGCTTGGCCTTTTCGGTCCTCGAAGGCGCTTTCGCTGCGGTTGGCTTGGTTGCTGCCGGCTTTGCTGTGGCTTTTGTTGTAGCCGCCTTGGCCGTCGCCGTCTTCGCAGGTGCCTTTGTCGCGGCAGACTTGGCTGTTGCCGCTCTGGAGGGAGCCTTCGCCGTGGCGGTTTTGGTTGTCGCAGGCCTGGTCGCCGCTTTCACTGTTGCAGGCTTGGCAGTTGCCGGTTTCGCGGCTGCCTTCGGCGTGGCGGGCTTCCTTGTCGTTGTGGCGGCTTTTCTTGCGGCCGCGGTTCGGCGGGTAGCCGGCGCGCGGCGGGTCGTCGAGGCGGCTTTCGCCTTCGGCGTAGCTGCCGGTTTGGCTGCTGCTGGCGTCTCGGCTTTTTCCGGCTCCGTAGTGGCCACAAGCGAGCCGACGACCTTTTTCATATCCTCGGAGAGTCGAGCTGCGCCTTCTTCAACCATCTTTGCCGTGGAGGCGGTAAAGCCGGTTGCCGCATGCATGGCGCCGGACGCGCCGGCTTCGATCAGCTTGCCGGCATTGGCGCCAATCTCGCTGCCTGCCTCGGCAAGGCCTGTCAGGGCGTGCCAAACCGCCGATCCGGTGTCGCCTCCGGCCGCGGACGTCTTGGAGGCGATCGATGTTACGGTTGCCGAAGCGGCCTTGTAGACGTCCTCGCCGACATCGGCCACGCCGAGCACAACGCCTTTCGCCGCCGCCTTGGCGGCTATCAGAACGCTGCTGCCGGTCTTCGGTCCACCGGAGAGGACGCCGGAGACGATGTCCTGGACCTTCTTCGGCAGATCGCCGGCGATCTCGCCGCCCGCGCGCATCTTGTCCGCAACCGCCGTTCTGACGGACTCGGAGATCTGCGCTTCCTTCTTCTCAATGGTTTTCAGAAACTTGATGGTATCCTTTTCAAGATCCCGGGCTTTCAAAGATTTTTTTTTCTTCGGGGGCGCCTTTTTAGCTGCCGGCGACTTCTTCTTTTCTTTTACCGCTTTTTTGGCCATCTGACGTTTCCTTTAATACAGGCGCCTATCCATACACTCCTGGCGCAATTCGATAGTTGGCTCCGCAAAATAGGCTGCAATTCCTAAGACAATGATAGTGCAATGAATGCGCCTTTCCTTTGACCATAATCAAGGTCGTTCCAGGCTGAATGTCGTCAGGTGCATTAGAGGCGATGCTTGAAAGCCGGCCAATCGGATTTCGTCACGTCGGTACCCGCGCCATCCGCAGATATACGGGACGTATTATTCCGAGTCTGATTTCTGCTACACTTGCGTCAGAGCGGTTCGGCGCGCAGCCCCTTGACGATTGCCCAGCACATCAGGAGCAGTACAAGCGTGAAGGGAAGGCCAGTGGAGATCACCATGGCTTGCAACGCGCTCAGGCCGCCTCCGATCAAAAGGACGATGGCAACCGCGCCTTCAAACGTTGCCCAGAACACCCTCTGGGGCACCGGCGCATCGACCTTGCCGCCTGCCGTGATCGTGTCAATCACCAGCGAGCCAGAGTCCGACGAGGTGACGAAGAACACGATCACCAGCACGATCGCAATCACCGAGGTGATCGACGAGAGCGGCAGCCCTTCGAGCATGGCGAACAGGGACAGGGGCGGGTTGTAATTGTCGATCACTTGCGCCTTCACGGCCGAGGTCGCCGGGTCGGAGATCACCTGGTCGACCGCCACGCCACCGAAGACGGCCATCCACAGCACACAGACGAGGGACGGGATCAGGAGCACGCAAACGATAAATTCTCGGACGGTGCGCCCGCGCGAGACCCTGGCGATGAACATCCCGACGAAAGGCGACCAACTGATCCACCAGGCCCAGTAGAAGGCGGTCCAGCCTTCGCGGTATGCGTCGTCGGTGCGACCGACCGGATTGGAGAGCGGCAGCAGTTCGCGGCCGTAAGCAAGAAGCCCCTGTCCGAAATCCGTCAGGATCAGCAGCGTCGGCCCGGCGAATAGGACGAAGAGCAGGAGCAGAGCGGCGATGCCCATGTTGATTTCCGACAACAGTTTCACGCCGCCGTCGAGTCCACGCAACACCGAGAACAACGCGACGCCGGTGATGGCCGTAATGAGGAGGACCTGCACCGGAACGCTGACCGGTACGCCGAACACGTGATTCAAGCCAGCATTGGCCTGCTGCGCGCCGAAGCCGAGTGACGTGGCCAGGCCGAAGAGCGTGGCGAAGACCGCCAGGATGTCGATCACATGGCCGGTCCAGCCCCAGATACGGTCTCCGAATATCGGATAAAAGGCGGATCGGATCGTCAGCGGCAGACCTTTGTTGAAGGAAAACAGCGCGAGCGCAAGGGCAACGACAGCGTAAATTGCCCAGGGGTGAAGGCCCCAGTGATAGATCGTGGCGGCCAGCCCCATTTCCTTTGCACGATCCACGTTTTCGGCGATCAGGTTGCCGTCTGCGTCGAAGGGGGAAGGCGTGCCGAGGGGGCTGGAAATCGCCATATGATAGACCGGCTCCAGGACGCCGAAGAACATCAGGCCGATGCCCATCCCTGCGGCGAACAGCATGGCGAACCATCCGGTATAGGTGTAGTCGGGTGTCGCGTCCTTGCCACCCAGGCGGACTTTCCCCCAGGGGCTGACGATCAGGAATAGGCAGAAGAGCACGAAGATATTTGCCGCGCCCAGGAAGAACCAGTCGAAGGTGGAGGTCAGCCACGGCCTGAGCCAACCGAAAAGCGCGCCTGCCTGTTCAGGCAGCGCCAGGGCGTAGAAGACGAAGGCCATGATGGTTAGCCCCGAGACCATGAATACGGGGTTGTGGACGTCGAAGCCGAAAGGCCCCAGCTGGCCCTCGATATTGTCCTGCCCGATCTCGTAATCGGTATCGATCAGCTCCGTCTGTCCCTCCGGGACGGGAATGCCTGCGACCTCTTCAGCATCGGACATGTGCTGCTCCTGTCATTCGTGTAGGGTGGTGCGTTTCAGGCGGCGCTCAGCCGCGCACCAGAAAGACCGATGCCTTCGCGTGGCTGGCCAGGTGGCCGCCGTGCGAGGCCCAGATGTAGTCGGTCAGGTTCGGCACATGGGTCGCCATCACCACCAGGTCGGCACCGAGTTCCTCGGCCGCCTCGCTCAGCTTGTGATCGAGATCGATGGCCGGATCGTTGGCGACGATCGTATGCGCCCGCGCCTGATGGCTGCGGGCCTTTGCCTGCTCTTGCGCGAATGCTTGCAGTTTCTGGTCGTATTCGGCTGGGTTATGCCCCAATTCGCCTGGCTCGGGGCTGGTGATCCCGACATAGATCACCTCCGCACCATAAGCCTTTGCCATATCGGCCGCGATGGTCAACGCCTTGCCCAGTGCGGGCGCGTGACGCAAATCCACCGGAACCATGATCGTGTCGAACATCGTCTCTATCCTCACGTTTCCGTCAGGGGAGCCTACGCGAGGGGGGGAGGGATGTCCACGAGTAGCAAGTTGGAGGTGTGGAAACGCAGGGTTTCGCAGTTTTTTGGTGCTTGTTTATTGGAAGCTAGCCTGAAAGCTGGTTGCGGTCAGTGTTACATGGGCGTCAAGTGGAGGACGCAATTCGAAGGCTTTGGGAGATCGCGCAAATTCGTAGAGACGGAAGAGGTACCAGTCCTCTCGCCGGGCCTCGGCGACCTCCAGTTCATTTCGCGAGATATGGAATGGGGTGCGTTCCCAGCCGTTTGTGGTCTTCACCTCGATCAGGCGCTCGCGTCCCTCTGGTGTAAAGCTGAAAATATCGTAGCCTGCGCCATCGCCGTCTTCTTGGGAAACCCAGCGAACATGCTTTGCGAGATCGCCGCGTCCTTGTTGGTGGAGCTGGGAACGCTCATGGTGAAACACAAGCGCCTCACCAGCTCGGCCCAGTACCCTGTTGCGTTCATCTCGACCGGCAACGTCGAAGCGTCGAGCGACGGCCTGCATTTTTTCGAGTTCCTCCGGAGGAGGCGTGTTCCGGAGTGTTGGGGCAACTCCGACGAACAAGGACGAAGTTTCCGCCATCCCGCTTTGATGGGTGCGACAGACAGCTGTTTCCCAATCTGGATGCTGCGCAAGCCAGCGTGAGATTGCTTCCGCAAGAGCCATCTGAAAGTTGAAACGGGGTTGGTAGCCTTTGACGATGGGCAGTCCAAAACCCTTGGCTGCTGCCGAAACGTTGCAGTGTTTAAATTCGATCGCGCCGCGGCTGCGTCCGATCTGTTGCTGGACCAATCGGTTCTGCGCAGCCTTGTTGTAGGAACGCCCCGAGAGCTCATCATTGAGCATCGAAAAATAAGACGCCACAACGGCGTCGTTTTCCGTATCTGACCAATCGTCTGAACTCATGATTGCCAAGTTATTCCGACACTCAACCTGTGTCATGCCGGAAAATGCATTTCAAATTTGCTGGCTGACGGAATTCTTGCGTGTTGCCCCGAATGGTCGACCTAACGCTTCCCGGCCCGCAACCCATAAACAAACCCGGCCAGAGACATCAGTGCCAGCACGCCCCAGGTGAGGGCGTAGGCGAGGTGGCTGTTGCGGAACTTGATGACGGTGAGGCCGCCGATGGGCAGGGCGTCGTCTGACGGTCCAGCCTGTGCGTCGATGAAATAAGGGGCCACCCGCGTCAAGCCGTCCGTTTCGGCGATGGCGGTAACATCGCGGGAATACCAGCGTCCCGCTTTCGGATCGTTGGAGCGCAGGAAGGCGCCGCCAGGCTGGCTCATGCGCAGCAACCCGGCGACCTGGACGGGGCCGGACGGATGGGAGCGTTTTTCGGGAGCCTTCTTGTCGGTTGGAACGAAGCCGCGATTGACGAGAATGATCGTGCCGTCGTCCTGCCGGAGCGGCGTCAGCACCCAGAAGCCGGCGCCGTATTCGGTCACCGCCTGGACCAGCGTTTCCTTGTCGCCGAGATACGTGCCCCGCGCGGTCACATGGCGGTATTCGTCATCCTGCACGGTGACGGCCGGCCACTCGGCTCGAGTGGGAGCGCGGACGGGGGCGGCGTCGACCCGGCTTTCGACTCTGGCGATCAAGTCCAGTTTCCAGAAGAGCCGCTGTAACTGCCAGATGCCGAGGGCTGTGAAGGCTGCTGTCAGGATCAGCATGCCGGCAGAAAAGAGGATTTTGGCCCGCCGAAATCCGGCGGACCTTTCGTCGGGGGTGCCTTGAGCGTTCACAGGACAGTCTTTCTCATGGCCTGCCTGCCTCGAGTCAGCCTTGTCAGGGCAGCGCCTTGATCATCTCCGGGGACATCTGCGGCATCATGTTCGTGTTGAGATGATACATCACCCAGAACGAACCGCAGAGCATGATCCCGACCAGAATCAAGGTGAAGATCAGCGCCGTCATGGACCAGCCGCCCTCGACCCGTGTGTTCATATGCAGGAAATAGATCATGTGAACCACGACCTGTACCGCTGCCAGAAGGAGGATCAGGACGGCAGCGAAGAGCTTGCTGTCCAGAACGTCGCCCATCACCAGCCAGAACGGGATGGCGGTCAGGATAACCGACAGGATGAAGCCGGTCAGGTAGCCCTTGAAGGTGCCGTGGCCGCCATCGTCGTCATGGCCGTGATGTCCCCCATGCGCGTGTCCGTGAGCGTCGTCGTGGGGCTGTGCGGAGGAAATCGAGGTCATCCGAGGACTCCCAACAGGTAAACCAGGGAAAAGACGCCGATCCAGACGACGTCGAGGAAGTGCCAGAACATGGACAGGCACAGAAGCCGGCGGCGGTTTTCCGGGATCAGTCCCTTGACCGACACCTGGACCATCAGGGTTACCAGCCAGATGATGCCGAAGGTGACGTGCAGCCCGTGGGTGCCGACCAGGGTGAAGAAGGCCGACAGGAAGGCGCTGCGGTCCGGTCCGGCGCCTTCTTTGATCAGATGATGGAATTCGTAGAGCTCCAGACCCAGGAAGGTGAGCCCGAACAGGCCGGTGATGACCAGCCATGCGAGAATGGCGCTCTTCCTGTTGCGGTCCATCTCCAGCATGGCGAAGCCATAGGTGATGGAGGAGAACAGCAGCATGCCCGTGTTGACCGCTACCAGCGGCAGATCGAACAGATCTGCCGGGGTGGGTCCGGCCGCATAATTGTGGCCGAGCACGCCGTAGGTGGCGAAGAGCACCGCGAAGATGAGACAGTCGCTCATCAGGTAGATCCAGAAGCCCAGCATGGTGCTGCCTTCGGGATGGTGCTCCTCGGTCAGGTAGAACTGGTCTGCCGGATATTCGTCGAGTGTTGCGTTGCTCATGATGTCGCTTCCTGTGCTGTAAGCAGGGAAGTCCGTGCGTCTTCCGTCTCCCGGACCGCTTCGGCCGGGATGTAGAAGTCGCGCTTGTAGTTGAAGGTATGGCCGATCGCGATCACGAACAGGGCGACGGCCGAGAAGGCCACGAGCCACCACATGTACCAGATCATGCCGAAGGCGAAGGCGATGCTGATCATCCCGAGGATGAAGCCCGTGCCGGTGTTCTTCGGCATGTGGATCGGGAGGAAGCCTTCCAGCGGACGCCGGTAGCCGCGGGTCTTCATGTCATGCCAGCTGTCGTGGTCGTGCACCACCGGCGTGAAGGCGAAGTTGTAGTCCGGCGGAGGCGAAGAGGTGGACCATTCCAGGGTCCGGGCGTCCCAGGGATCGCCCGTTTCGTCGCGCAGTTCGTCCCGCTTCAGGAAGCTGACGATCAGCTGGATGATGAAGGAGGCGATGCCGAGCGCGATCAGGAAGGCGCCGAAGGCGGCGATGATGAACCAGATGTGCAGGGAGGGATCCTCGAACTGGCTGACACGGCGCGTCACGCCCATCAGGCCCAGAACGTAAAGCGGCATGAAGGCAAAGAAGAAGCCGATCTGCCAGAACCAGAAGCTCATCTTGCCCCAGAACGGATCGAGCTTGTAGCCAAAGGCCTTGGGGAACCAGTAGCTGACGCCGGCCAGCACGCCGAACACCACGCCTCCAATGATCACGTTATGGAAGTGGGCGATCAGGAACAGCGAATTGTGCAGCACGAAGTCCGCCGGCGGGACTGCGAGCAGGACGCCCGTCATGCCGCCGATCACGAAAGTGACCATGAAGCCGATGGTCCACAGCATGGGCGGCTCGTAGCGGATCCGGCCCCGGTACATGGTGAACAGCCAGTTGAACATTTTGGCGCCCGTCGGGATCGAGATGATCATCGTGGTGATGCCGAAGAAGGCGTTGACGCTCGCGCCCGATCCCATGGTGAAGAAGTGGTGCAGCCACACCAGGTAGGACAGGATCGTGATCACCACTGTGGCGTAGACCATCGAGGTATAACCGAACAGGCGCTTGCCGCAGAAAGTGGCGACCACTTCGGAGAAAATGCCGAAGCAGGGCAGGATGAGGATGTAGACCTCCGGATGACCCCAGATCCAGATCAGGTTCACATACATCATCGGGTTGCCGCCGAGATCGTTGGTGAAGAAGTTCATGTCGAAGTAACGGTCGAGCGTCAGGAGCGCCAGAGTCGCGGTCAGGATCGGGAAGGTGGCGACGATCAGCACGTTGGTGCACAGCGCGGTCCAGGTGAAGACCGGCATTTTCATCAGCGACATGCCCGGCGCGCGCATCTTGACGATGGTCGCGATCAGGTTGATGCCCGAAAGCGTCGTACCGATACCCGCAACCTGCAGTCCCCATATGTAATAGTCGACACCGACGTCGGGACTGTAGTCGATCCCCGACAGCGGCGGATAGGCGAGCCATCCGGTCTTGGCGAACTCGCCGACGAACAGCGACATCATAACGATGACAGCACCGCCCACCGTCATCCAGAACGAGAAGTTGTTCAGGAACGGGAAGGAGACGTCGCGCGCGCCGATCTGCAGCGGCACCACGTAGTTCATCAGGCCGGTCACGAAGGGCATGGCCATGAAGAAGATCATGATGACGCCGTGGGCGGTGAAAATCTGGTCGTAATGGTGCGGGGGAAGGTAGCCGTCGCTGCCGCCGAACGCCCAGGCCTGCTGGATGCGCATCATGATGGCGTCGGCGAAACCGCGCAGCAGCATGATCAGGGCCAGCACCACATACATGATGCCGATCTTCTTGTGGTCGACGCTGGTGAACCATTCCTTCCAGAGATAGCCCCAGAGGCGGAAGTAGGTGATGAGGCCGAGCACGATCAGTCCGCCGGTTGCGACGACCGCGAAAGTGACCACCAGGATCGGCTCGTGATAGGGGATAGACTCCAGCGAGAGCCTCCCGAAGATGAATTTCATCAGGCTTGTGTCTGAAAACATGACGTTGTCCAGGTTCTACGGCCTAGGCCGTCGTCAGATACGGTCGCGGCGGATTGAAAGAAGTCCGGCCGCCGTGGGAACGGTTTCGTTTCGGGCCTCGGCGCGGGGAATGTCCTTGGAAGGCAGGGTACAGCGGCCGAAGATGTCCGGGTTTAATCCGCTCCAGGGCTTGTAGGGGCCGAGTTCCGCCAGTTCCTTGTTGGCCTTGTCGTCGAAACGGTTGTCGTATTCGAGCCGCTTGCGGTTTTCCTCGCTCTCGACACCGCCGCCACCCATCTGGTCGATGTGCATCATCTCGTTCATGCACATTGTGCCTTCACGGGTGCACATGTTCAGGATGGACTCGTAGAGCCCGTCGGCCACCGAGGCGTAATAGTGCACGGGTTCCCGCTCGCTCGGCTTTTCCAGCTTCAGATAGGTGTCGCGGTTGAGCGCTGTGCCGTTTCGCTTCACCCGCTCGAGCCAGCTTTCAAAGCCTGCATTGTCGTACCCGTGAAAGCGGAACCGCATGTGGGAGAAGCCGGCACCGCTGTAATTGGCCGAAATGCCTTCGAAGTCGCCCGGCTCGTTGATGACGGCGTGGAGCTTGGTCTCCATGCCGGGCATGGCGTAGATCTGGCCCGCGAGCGCCGGTATGTAGAAGGAATTCATAACCGACGAGGCGGTGATCTTGAATTCGATCGGCCGATCCACGGGGGCGGCCATCTCGTTCACTGTGGCAATGCCGTATTCCGGGTAGAAGAACAGCCATTTCCAGTCCAGCGCCACGACCTCAACGGTCAGCGGCTTGACGTCTTCGGGTACAGGCTTGCCCGCCGCGATACGATCGAGCGGCCGGTAGGGGTCGAGCTTGTGGGTGCTGATCCAGGTTACGGCGCCGAGGATGATGATGATCGCGAGCGGCGCCGACCAGATGATGACTTCCAGGCGGGTGGAGTGGTGCCACTCCGGGTCGTAGGTGGCGGCCTTGTTCGAGTGGCGGTATCGCCAGGCGAAGAAGATCGTCAGGCCCATGACCGGGATGATGATCAGCAGCATCAGGACGGTGGCAATGAGAATAAGGTCGCGCTGCTGAAGGGCAATGTCGCCGGAGGGTGACATGACCACCATATTGCAGCCCGACAGAACGAAGGGCACTGCGAGCACGCAGAGGAGTCGCAGGAGCTTGAACAGCCTTGGCATGGTGAAGTCCAGATAAGTAGGTAGGTTCCCGTATTCGACTAAAGAAGGATTCGATCCAGGCCGATGGGGTGTTTTGTCGCGGTGCAGCAAAATTGGTGCGGTGCGAATGCCTGACGTGGGGTGAGAGTAAGGTGGCAAAAGGGCAGAAATTGGCCGGATGTGCCGATACTTGCAATAATGCAGAGGGGCGCGACCGGATGTCGCGATATGGCCTTGATTTTGATCAAAGAAAAATCGGGGGCTTGAGCAAAACGCGCTTGCGTTGTCGTCCGCTTCGTCCAAACATTGGCATAGGGAGTGACGGACCGAGCGGCAAGGAGGAGGCCAATCGTGACTATGTCGGCATATCCAACATCAGCGGATTTCGAGCGCGATGCGCGCCGGATGCATGACGATGCGCAGGTTTCGGCCGGCAACATCGCAATGGGCGTGATCATCGGAAGAACGTCGGAATTCTTCGGCTTCTTCGTCTATGGCATCGCCTCCGTGCTCGTTTTTCCACGGCTTGTCTTCGGTTTCGCCGCCGATCCGCTGACGGCGACCTTCTATTCCTTTGCCGTGTTCGCGCTGGCTTTCCTGGCGCGACCCGTGGGCTCCGTCGTCTTCATGTGGATCGACCGTTCCTACGGTCGCGGTACTAAACTGACGATTGCACTGTTTCTCCTGGGCGGGTCGACCGCCTCCATCGCATTCCTGCCAGGATACGCCACGGTCGGGGTCTGGTCCGTGCTGTTGCTGGCGCTGTTCCGGCTGGGGCAGGGCTTCGCGCTGGGCGGCGTATGGGACGGGCTTGCGTCCCTTCTGGCGCTGAACGCACCGGCGAACCGTCGCGGCTGGTACGCCATGATCCCGCAGCTCGGCGCGCCCCTGGGCTTTGCGCTCGCCAGCGGATTGTTCGGCTATTTCTACGTCAACCTGTCGGATGCGGATTTCCTCTCCTGGGGTTGGCGCTATCCGTTCTTCGTTGCCTTTGCGGTGAACGTCGTGGCGCTGTTTGCCCGTCTGCGGCTGGTCGCCTCGAAGGAATTCGGCTCGGCGCTCGATCGCGATGAACTGCAGGCTGCACCGGTTCTGGAAACAATGCGCGTGCATGGGCGTGACGTCCTGCTCGGCGCCTTCGTGCCACTAGCGAGTTTCGCCATGTTCCATCTGGTGACGATCTTCCCGCTGAGCTGGGTCTATCTCAACAACGGCCAGTCGGCGGGCGATTTCCTGTTCGTGCAGATCGCGGGCGCGGCGGTTGGTGCGGTGACCATCATTCTGTCCGGGCTGCTGGCGGACCGGATCGGCCGGCGGGGGCAGCTTCTGATCGGTGCCATCGCCATTGCGGTCTTCAGTTTCGCCACGCCATTCTGGCTGGAGGCGGGCGTGGGTGCGCAGGATGCCTATATCATCGTCGGCTTCGGCATTCTCGGCCTGTCCTTCGGTCAGGCGTCCGGGTCGGTCTCGTTCCGGTTTGCCAGAAAATATCGTTACACGGGTGCTGCCTTCACCTCCGACCTGGCCTGGCTGGTGGGCGCCGGCTTCGCCCCGCTGGTTGCCCTTGGCCTCGCCACAGAGTTCGGCATCTTCTTCATCGGCGGGTATCTCATTTCGGGGGCGATCTGCACACTGCTCGCCCTGACGCTCAGCCGTGCGCTGGACCTCTCGAGCGACGGCAATTGAGGACAGGGGACGCCTTCGGTATTCGGCTGAGGGCGTTGAATCGGTCCAAGCGGGTATCGCCCGGAGGCCAAGCAAATTTCGTTGCTTATAGACAGCGCAACAGCGCCGGCGCAGGCAGTGTCGGCAACTGCTCACCACTGGTAGTGCCGTGATGTCCTGATGATCGGCTCAGCGGGTCACCCTTATAATAAAACACAGGTTTGCTGCCCCTGATGCCTTGCGAAAATCAACCCGTCTCCTTCTGGACGCTCAGGCACAGGCATTGTGACAAGTTGATTAAACAGCGCCGTTTTAATTACGTGAATTATGAAGTTTTTTTGCGCGATACGCCTTGAAACTGCAACTATGTAGCGAGTAATATAACGCTACGTAATTTTTGCCGGATTGAAAGAAACGCTTTCAGTGGCGATCCGACCGCTCGATCGGGGGGCGGGGCGTGAGGGATACAGCTCTGAGTGGGCCGCTCTCACTTTTTCCAACGCTAAGAGTAAGCTCATGCTCATAAATGGTTTCAAGACTGCTGTCGCGATTTTCGGCACGGTTCTGGCGTTGTCCGGATCTGCCGCTGCTCAAGACCCGGCCCGGCCCAATATCCTTGTGATCTGGGGCGATGATATCGGCTGGCAGAACGTATCAGCCTATGGCTTGGGAACCATGGGCTATACGACGCCCAACATCGATCGCATCGCGAATGAAGGGCTGAAGTTTGTCGATCACTATGCCCAGCCGAGCTGTACGGCGGGCCGCGCGGCCTTCATCACCGGCCAGTACCCGATCCGTTCCGGCATGACCACGGTCGGCCAGCCGGGAGCGGCCCTTGGATTGCAGGCGGCCTCGCCGACCCTGGCCGAAGAGTTGAAGAAGGTCGGCTACCGGACCGGGCATTTCGGCAAGAACCATCTGGGCGACCGGAACGAACATCTGCCGACGGTTCACGGGTTCGACGAATTCTTCGGCAATCTCTATCACCTGAACACTCAGGAAGAGGCCGAACAGCGGGATTACCAGCGCTTCGGCAAGGCCTTCTCCGGCAATCTGGATGACTATGAAGCCCGGTTCGGAACCCGCGGCGTCATTCACAGTTTTGCCTCTGAAATCGATGATCCTACCGAAGATCCGCGGTTCGGCCGGGTCGGCAAGCAGACCATCGAGGACACCGGCCCGCTGACCCAGGAACGCATGAAGAATTTCGATGCCGCCGAGGTTATTCCGCTTGCGGAGGAATTCATGCGCAACGCCAAGGAAGCCGGGGAACCGTTCTTCGTCTGGCTCAATACCAGCCGCATGCATCTCTACACGCGTCTCAATGATGAATGGCGCTATGCCGCCGAGACCTATACGTCGGAGGCCGACTATTACGGCTCGGGCATGCTGCAGCATGATCACGATATCGGCCTCGTCCTCGATTGGCTGGATGAACAAGGGCTCGCTGAAAACACCATCGTCTGGTACTCGACCGACAACGGACCGGAGCATTCCTCCTGGCCGCACGGCGGCACTACGCCCTTCCGCGGCGAGAAAATGACCACCTACGAAGGCGGTGTCCGTGTGCTTTCGATGCTGCGCTGGCCCGGCGTTCTGGAAGCCGGCAAGACCCTCAACGGCATTCAGGCGCACCAGGACATGTTCACATCTCTCGCCGCAGCAGCCGGCATCGAGGACGTCAATGCCGATGTCATGGAGAGCAAGCAGCAGTATATCGACGGCGTGAACAACCTGCCTTACTGGAAAGGCGAGCAGGATCAATCCAACCGGAACAGCATCTTCTACTATTACGAGGACAAGTTGACGGCGGTCCGCATGGGCCCGTGGAAATTCCATTTCTCTACCAAGGAAGATTATTACGCCAACGTGGTTCCGCGGACGATGCCGCTGATATTCAATCTGCGGATGGATCCGTTCGAGAGCTATGACAGCACGGACGCCTACGGCCACCTGACCCAGAAGGTGTCCTGGCTGTTCCAGCCCATGAACGTGCTGATGCAGGCGCATCTGAAGACACTGGCCGACTATCCGCCGGTGCAGGGTGGCGCCAGCTTCGACATGTCAAATGTGGTGAAGGAGTTCCTGGAAAAGGGACAGCCGTAAATCATGTGTGAAACGGGGCGGGCGCATTGGCGTCCGTCCTCGATGCATCTGGCTGCATTGGTACGTGCGGGTCAACCGTGAGGCCGAATTCCGGCAGCACAATTGGTTTTCGTGATTGGGTGCGGCCATTGGTGAGGGGATAAGGGCAGGGGATGAAGAGGGTCTCTCTGGCAGCACTCGCTGCCTTCGGTTTTTCCGCAATCGCCGGATCCGGATCCGGGACCGCGCTTGCCGCTGAAAGTGGCGTCGGGTTTTACCTGCTCGGGTCCAAGGGGCCCTTTGCGGCGGTTCTTCCGGGTCCCGGTGTCTACTTCCAGAACGATGCCTATTTCTATTCCGGTTCGGCCGGCGCCAGCCGGGACCTGCCCATCGGCGGCCGGATCGTCGCCAATATCGATGCGACCGCCTATATCGATCTGGCGACCGGGCTGTGGGTGATCCCCGGCGATTTCTTCGGCGGCAGTCTGGCGTTCCAGGCGACTTTGCCCTGGGGCGGGCAGAACGTGGACGCGTCGCTCGCGCTTGCCGGCGGCGGTCTCGGCGCGGGCGTTAGCGATTCCGTGTTCACGATCGGCGACCCGGTCCTGGGCGCATCTCTCGGCTGGCACAATGGCAACTGGCACACGGTGACCGGCTTTCTGGTCAATGTGCCAATCGGCGATTACCAGGAGGGCGAGATCGCAAACGTTGCCTTCCATCGCTGGGGGCTGGACCTCAATGGCGGCGTTACCTATTTCGATCCGCAGACCGGATGGGAAGTGTCAGGGGTCGCTGGCTTCACCTTCAACGGGGAAAATCCGGCGACAAACTATACGACAGGAACGGAATTCCATTTCGAGGGTTCTGTGACCAAGACCTTTTCGCCGCAGCTCAATGCCGGGCTGGTCGGGTATTTTTACCAGCAGGTCACCGGCGACAGCGGGACCGGTGCGAACCTGGGCGATTTCCAGGGTCGTGTCGCCGCGCTCGGCGGCACCCTGGGATATAATTTCCAGATCGGGTCAACGCCGGTTTCGACCCGGATCAAGGTCTACAGGGAGTTTGCCGTCGAAAACCGCCTGGAAGGCACCGCAGGCTTTCTGACCGTCACCATTCCGCTCGGGGGGGCGAAACAGTAGGGCGATGACGTCCGCCCGTTCGGCTCAATCGCCGCCGAAAGCTTCGTCAACTTCATCGATCATCCTCGCTTCGCACTCCTCGTAGCGGGGCGAGAAATGAAACGGTTCCACGCGCGCCGCCCCGGCGCGGCGCGCCAGGGTGCCCGCCTGGGCTGTGGTCAGATGGCCGTGATGTGCGGCGAGTTCGACATCTTCTTTGGCAAAGGCGGCGTCGATGAAGAGGATATCCGCATCGCGGGCAAGCGCGACGATGGCCGTCTCGTTGGCTGGCGTGAAGACCGCGTCAGTGACGTAAGCGACCTTCTGGCCGGGCTCGATCGAGACAATCTCCTCACGCAGGAAACCAAGCGGCAGGTCGTCCGAGGCCCCTTCGTCCCGTTCCACGGTGATCGGGGTGTCGTCAGGCCGGCCTTCGTGGATGGCGGTCTTTAATGTGGCAAGCCAGGGACCGGTCGTAAGGCCTTGTTCCTGAATCCTGTTTTCCAGACATTGACATGGGTGCTTTCCTGCAGGGCGAAGCCGAGGCAGGTCGAGTGGTGTTCGAGTTCCGCGTAAGTGACGGTAAGCGCCGGTTCGGCGAGAAGAACGCCGTTTTCGACCCGTCCGACCGCCAGATCCTCGCGGGCGAAGCGGCGCGAGAAGCGGAACTGCGCCATACGAGTCTCCGGCCCGGCACAGGCTTCGGTGACGGTGAAGACGAGTTCCGTCTTGAAACGCTCGACCAGGTCCCAGGTGTAGGCGGCAAGCTTCGCCTCGATCCGGTCGATAAAGCCTGTCGGACCGTAAAGCCGCACCTCCCTGTCGCGCCCGACCAGCACCCGCAGCAGACGGTCGAAGCCAATGAAATGGTCGATGTGGGTATGGGAGACGAAGACGTCGCTCAGGCGCAGGATCTGCCGGGGCGAGAGGGCGTCAATATCCCCCAGATCGAACAGGATCGCCCGCCGTTCCTGCAGGAAATCGATGAAGAGCGCCGGATCCCCGAAGCGGTCATTGACGAGCGAAGGATGAAACTTGGGCCGCATGGCGGGAGCATAGACTGGAAATATACGCGGTTCCATGCCCTTAGCCGGTCAGATGGCCTCGGCAACGATGATTTCAGATGGCACAGACATGGAGACGATCACGTCCCTGTGCCGAATGCGCCAGGACTTTTCGGACAGATGATCCTTCAGCACGAGCGGCCGGCAACCGTCGACGAGATAGGGCTGCACATTGTGCAAAGCTGACCACATGCTATTGGTCAGGCGCGACAACGTGTCGATGCCTTCGGTCAGAACGGCCGCACAGAGAAGTCCGCCGGGGGCAGTGCCTTGTGGGCGCCGGCGAGGGCCTCTTGGATCTGCGTTTTGCTCAGGAGTTCGAGGACAAAGATGGAAATGATGCGGTCGAACGGCGAGCCCTAGGACGTAAAGTCGGAGTTACCGTCCGACTGGGAAATTTTCGCATGGTCCGCCCAGAGAGAGACCGCTTTCGTCATAAGCCAACCGTCGTGGAGCTGAGATCGATGCCAACGTATCGCGCCTCTTCCGGAAGCTGCTCCGCCAGGAAACGGTCGGCAAACTTGCCGGTGCCGCAACCGACCTCCAGGACCGATCGGGCATTCGGAAAGTCGCTGTTGCGGATGAGTTTTTCCTGGACAGCGATTTCGTAAAACCCTGACTGTCCTGCCGGGCGCAGAAACGATCTCAGAAACGCCGTATCCTGTTATGATCGAAAGCGTCCATGGCGCTGTCCATCCATGATATGACCCGCGATTTTACCGGGTTCGGCAATTCTCTTTCTTCAGTATTCCTGCATAAAGGGTTCCTGAACCTCCGTGGAGAGATCCGTGCCGCGGACGAGATCCAGGAAGGCCGTGGCGGCAGGAGAGAGTACGTGGCCTGCACGCCAGATGATGCCGACCTGACGGACGAGTTCCGGGTCAGTCAGGGGGCGGTAGACGAGTCTTTCAGAGCGCAATACCGGCAGGGTCAGCACAGGCAAGGCAGTGACGCCGAGCCCTTGCGCAACGAAGGCGCCTGCAGTCGCCAGGTGGGCGACTTCGAACCGCGGACGGAACAGGAGATTGAGTTGGGAGCAGGCGGCGTCGGTGAGATTGCGCACACTGGTCCCGCGAGCCATGGCTACGAAGGGCAGATCCACCAGTTCGCTCCATGTGTAGCTCCGCCGCTCCGAAAGCGTACCGCCGGCCGCGCCCACGGCAACGAACCGGTCCGACAGGAGATTGCGGAAGGAAATCCGGTCAGATGTTTCCACCGCACCTGCGGTAAAGCCCAGATCCGCCTCACCCTGTTCGACGCTGCGAATGACGCTGTCTGACAGGGCGTCGTTGATCTGGACATCCACATCGGGATGTTCCGCCAGGAAGCGGGCGACGATGGAAGGCAGGAGGCCGGCGGTCACGGAGGGAAGACCTGCGATGGTCAATCGTCCCCGGCGGGCGGCGAGATAGGCGTCGAATTCCACGCTTACGCTTGCGGCAGTATTGAGGACCCGCTCGGCGAGGCGCAGCAGGGTTTCCCCTTGCGGCGTCAGCGATACATTGCGCGTGTCCCGGTTGAAGAGCCGCGTCCCAAGCCGCTCTTCCAGACGGGCGATCTGCCGGCTCAGGGCGGAGGCGGACAGGCCGATGTCGTCGGCCACGGTCCGAAAACCGCCGCCTGTGGCAAGCGCACTAAAGACACGCAGTTCCTCGAGATCGAATTTGTTGCGCTCCATGCAACAATTATTTCCAATAAATCACTTCACGCAACAAAAGACTTGTAACAGTCTGGCTGTTGCGCAGGTTCCATCGGGAACTGAAGAAGGACCGGGGAGGGAGTGATCCCGAGCCTTGCTGTTTGCGCCCTTAGTTGACTGCCCGTATCGCGGGCCCCTTGGGAGGAATTCTTACATGCGTTTTTCACATTTCGCGCTTGCGGGCGCCCTTGCGCTGGGTCTCAGCCTGCCGGCAGCAGCCCAGGAAAAGCTGCTCATCGGCTCCACCTCGGCGTCATCGAGCCATTACGGCTATTTCGTCGCCGTCGCCAAACTGGTGAACGAAAAGGCCGACGGTCTGGAAGCGTCGGTCGTCGAAACCGGTGCCACGCTCGACAATCTTCGCCGTATCCAGCGCGGCCAGATCGATCTCGGTCTGGTCACCACCAACGTCGCCCAACATGCCGTCGCAGGTACCAACAAGTTCGAAGGCAAGCCGATGAAGCTGGGCCTGCTGTGGGTCTATACCGGTGCACCGCAGAACGTCATTGTGCGAGCCGATTCCGAAGTGACCGGCCTCGACGGCCTGAAGGGTGTCCGCTTCAACCCGGGCATCAAGGGTTCGGCAACGGAAGCCACCACCGAAGCCGTGTTCAAGGCACTCGGCCTGTCGGCCGAATATGTGCGTGGATCGACGACGGATATCGTCGGCATGATCAAGGACAACAGGGTTGCGGGCTATGTGAAATCCGGGGCAGGGCTGAAGCTCGATGGCTCGACGCTCGACATCGCAACCTTTACCCCGATCCACGTTCTCGGCCTGTCGGATGCGCAGAAGGCAACGCTTTCAGAAAAGATGCCAGATGTCTCCCTGGTCGACGTTCCCGCGGGGGCCGCGGAAGGCATTCCCGCCTATTCCACCTGGAGCTTCGGTGTCGGCGTGGCAGCGGGGCCGGAACTTTCAGAGGACGCCGCATACAAGATTGTCAAGGCGGTCATGGAAGACAAGGACGTCCAGGGCGCGGCCATGGCCTCGGTCAAGGGTGCGGATCTGGCCAAGCTTACACTGCAATATGCCACAATCCCGCTCCACCCGGGAGCTGCCCGGTGGTATCGCGAGCAGGGCATTGAAATACCCGCCCGCTTGCAGCCGGCCAACTAAATCGCTGGTTCCAGGAGCATCGCCGTGCTGAGCCGTTTTCGTGACGGGCTGGCCCTGTTGACAGGCGCCTTCGTCTTCTACACCGCCGCGACAGGTCCGTTCGAAAGTCTGATCCAGCGGGCGATCTTCCTGGCGCTTGTCGTCTGCCTGGGCCTTGCGGTCTATCCGCTCGGCCATGGCCGGCGGTGGCGGCCTCTCGGCCTTGTCATCGATCTCGCTACCGCCGGCATTTCGCTCGTCGCCTGCGGTTACATTGTCGTAAACTACGATGAGATCATGACCAACCTGCCCTGGGCGACATCCCTCGATATGGTGCTGACGGCGGGGCTGGTCATTTCGGTTCTGGAAGTCAGCCGGCGGGCGGTCGGCATTATCTTTCCCGTTCTTGTCGTCATCGGCCTGACCTATGCGCTCCTCGGCAACCATCTTCCCGGCGCGCTCGCCCACAGGGGCTTCGACGGCGCTTTCGTAACCGAGACGATTTTCCTCGGCGATCTTGGTATCTGGGGCATGCTGACGGGGGTGGCGGCGACCGTCATCGCGTCCTTCGTCCTGTTCGGCTCATTGTTACTGCATACCGGCGGCGGTCAGAGCTTCATGGACCTCGCCATGCGTATCGGTGGACGCCAGGCGGGCGGAGCAGCCAAGATAGCGACCATTGCGAGCGGCTTGTTCGGCATGATTTCCGGCTCGGCGGTCGCCAATGTGGCAACCACCGGGAACTTCACCATTCCGATGATGAAGCGTCTCGGCTATCCGCCGGCTTTTGCGGCGGCGGTGGAAGCCGTTGCCTCCACCGGCGGGCAGATCGCGCCGCCGATCATGGGGGCGGCCGCCTTCGTCATGGCCGAAATTCTCGGGGTGTCCTACCTCAAGATTATCGCGGCGGCAGTCGTGCCGGCGCTGTTGTTCTATCTCTCGGTGTTTGTCACGGTTCATATCGTCTCGGTGCGCAAGAACCTGAAGCTCGTGCCGACGGATGAGCTGCCGGCCTGGTCTGCGATCCTGGCCCCGTGGCGGGTTTTGCCGATCCTGGCCGCGCTCGGCGGTCTCGGTATAGGTGTGTTTCTCGGTCGCTCGGTCGCCACCGCGGCTTTCTACGGCGTCGTCGGTCTGCTGATTGCCTTTGCCGCCACGTCCGCCGGCAAGATGCCGGTCAGGCAGATGCTCAAGCTGATCCTGGATGGGGTTTCCGATGCAGGCAAAGGCATGGTGATCATCGGCGTTTTATTGGCGGGCGCGCAGATTCTCGTTTCCATGATCAACATGACCGGCATCGGTGTCACGCTCAGTTCCATAATCGTATCAATGGCGGGGGACTCCGTCCCGCTGGTCGCCCTGATCGTCGGCGGGGTCTGTCTGATCATGGGTATGGGTCTGCCTACCACTGCTGCCTATGTGCTGGTCGCCGCGGTGTTGGCGCCGGCCATGACCGCGGTCGGCATCGATCCGCTTGCGGCTCATCTCTTCGTTTTCTATTTCGCCACGATTTCGGTGATTACGCCGCCTGTCTGTGTCGCGGTCTTTGTCGGTGCGGGGATCGCCCAGACGAACTGGTTGCCTGCGGCCTTCGAGGCGGTTCGCCTTGGAGCGGTGACCTATGTGGTGCCGTTCCTGCTGCTGCTCTATCCTGGCATGACGGCGCAGGGCGGACTGCTGGACCTGGGCGATGCGTTACTCTCCGGCCTGATTCTGGTGATCGCCATTCCGGCTATCCTCAGTGGCCAGAGGCTGTTTGCCATCCGCAGCCTGGATTTTGCCGTGCTCGGTATTTGTATCGCGCTTGCGGTCTGGCCGCAGCCGGTCGCACCGCTCATCGCAGGGTTGCTGCTCGCGCTGTCCTGGCACTTCGGCAAGCCGCGCCGGCTGGCCCTGGAAACCGCATGATGGAGCTGCTCAGAATAGGCACCGGGGCGGGCTTTTCGGGTGACCGGATCGAACCTGCTGTCGATCTCGCCGAAAACGGCGCACTCGATTATCTCGTATTCGAATGCCTGGCCGAACGGACCATCGCCCTGGCCCAGCAGGCCCGCCGGGCCGATCCGGGGGCAGGGTATGATCCCATGCTGGAACGACGCATGCGCGCGGTCCTGCCGGTGCAGGCGCGCAAAGGGTTCAGGATCATTTCCAATATGGGGGCGGCCAATCCGACAGCCGCGGCCCGAAAATGTCTTGAGATTGCCCGGGAACTCGGGATCAGCGGGCTGAAGATCGCCGCTGTGACCGGCGACGATGTGCTGGCAGCGGTGTCCGGGTCCGACTTTCCCATTCTGGAGACGGGCCAGCCGGCCAGCGGGTTTAGCCGACCGTTTCTCTCCGCCAACGCCTATACCGGTGCTGGACCCATTGTGTCCGCGCTTGCTGCCGGGGCGGATGTGATCTTGACGGGTCGGGCCGCCGACCCGGCCATGTTCCTCGCTCCGCAAATCCATGAATTCGGCTGGAGCATGGACGATTGGCAAAGTCTTGGCCGCGGTACGCTTGTCGGCCATCTGATGGAATGCGGAGGGCAGGTGACCGGCGGCTATTTTGCAGATCCCGGTTTCAAGGACGTGCCGGATCTCGCCAATCTCGGCTTTCCGATCGCTGAGGTGGCGCAGGATGGTAATGCTGTTATCACCAAACTCGCCGGGACCGGCGGTGCGGTTACCGAGGCCACCTGCAAGGAACAGCTTCTTTACGAAGTCCACGATCCGGCGGCCTATTTGCAGCCGGACGTGATCGCGGATTTCTCAGGGGTTCGCATAAACCAGGCCGGGCCGGACAGGGTCCGGATAGAGGGGGGGACGGGGCATCCAAAGACGGGTACCTTAAAGGTGTCGCTCGGCTATGTGGATTCCTATGTCGGTGAGGGACAGATTTCTTATGCGGGGCCGGGGGCTGAAGCGCGCGGCCGACTGGCACTCGAGATCCTTGAGAAGCGATTGGTGGCGACCCACCATCGTTTTTCCGAAACCCGAGGCGAGCTCATCGGGATCGACGCAATCCTGAGCGGTGGAACGCCCGGAGACTATGCAGTGCGGGACGTACGGCTGCGTTTCGCTGCGCGTGCGGACAGCCTTGCGGACGCGCGCATAATCGGTGACGAGGTTGAGAGCCTCTATCTTAACGGCCCTGCCGCCGGGGGCGGTGCCTCCAAGTCCGTGCGCGAGATCGTTGCCATCGTCTCCACCCTGATTCCGGAGAACCTTGTGTCTCCGCACATCGATTTTCTGGAAAGTTGAGCCATGCTGCTGCGCGACATCGCCCATTCGCGGACCGGCGACAAGGGTAACATCTCCAACATTTCGGTCATCGCCTATGACATGTCTCACTGGGCGCTGCTCGAAACCGAAATGACGTCGGAGAAGCTGCGCTCACATCTGTATTGGATGGAAATCGCCAACGTCGAGCGTTTTATCCTGCCTCAGCTCGGCGCACTGAATTTTGTCCTCTATGGAGCGCTTAATGGAGGTGTCACTCGCTCACTCGCCCTTGACGCGCATGGAAAATGCCTGAGTTCGGCAGTTCTGGAGATGGAAATCCGGAAATAAGGAACCGTCTTTTGATGTCTTCCGGCGCAGCTGAACAGACAATTTGAAGGTCTTCTATCGGCCTTTCGTAACCGTATTTGACCCTTGTCAAAGGTACAGAGCTCTTGTTCGAGTACCATTCCCTAGCGTAACGTTAATGCGACGTCACAACGGCGTGCTAGTGAGACCGTGCTGAAGCCGGATGTTCCCGCAAACCGGGAACCTCGTTTCCGCGACACGGGAGGGAACCTGCCCATGACTGTGAGTCCGATCGTTCCGGCAAATATTCGCAATTGTTCTGTCTTCTTTCGCGGTCTCGCCGCTCGAGCGGGGTTTCAGACAGGGCCGACATCAATACCACGCCGGCCGCATTTCGCATTAAAAGTGCTGGTGCTGGTCTCCAGTATTCTGGCCGGCGCATCCGTGTCGATGATACCCCGGGCAAAAGCCCAGGACATGCAGCCGGGGGATGCGGTCGTTACGAGATTCTCCGGGACGATCGAGCAGGACGGGCGCCGGATTATCGATCCGGACGGAGCCGTTGCCAGTATTCTTGACCTGCGTCAGGCGGGCGGGCCGCCGCGGGGCGAACACTGGTTCGATGAAATCCAGAGCGGGGCGGTGACGGCTGCGGAAATCGGTCAGGTATTCGGTGTTGCTCTCGACGATGCGACGCCGCCGAATATCTATGTCACGGCGACCGCGGCCTTCGGACTGCACCGCAATGCCGAAAATTCCGACTGGATGGATGGCATGTGGGGCGAGGGAGGCGGTCCGGGAACCGTCTGGAAGCTTGATGCGTCCAACGGCTATAGGCCGGAAATCTTTGCAGACATCACGACGGATGGGCGCGCAAACAGCGCCGCCGCACTCGGTAACATCGCCTTCGACCGCTGGAACAGGCAGCTTTACGTTTCGGATCTGGAAACTGGCTTGATCCACCGGCTTTCGCTCGCCGATGGCGCGGATCTGGGAACCTTCGACCACGGAACCGGCGGCCGGATAACCTTTATGGATGCGTCCGACGGACAGTTTCATTCGCTGGAGCCTGTTGCGTTCGATCCAGCCAGCAGAGCGCAGATTGACGATTGTCCGAGCGGCGATTTTTCCCGAACGCCTTCGTGCTGGAACTTCGCCGATTTCCGCCGCCGCGTCTGGGGCGTCGGCGTCCGCCAGGATGCGGCCACTGGCGAGGTGCGTCTCTACTATGCCGTCTGGAGCAGCCAAGGGTTCGGCAATCCCGATTATGCGGCTGCCGGTGACGATGAGAAGCGGAATTCTGTCTGGTCGGTGGGGATCGACAGGGAAGGAAACTTCAATCCGGGTTCGGTGCGCCGCGAGTTCTTCCTGCCTGACTTCTTCCGTTCGCCCGAAGCCATCGCACGCGCCGGGCGCAGCCACCCTGTTGCGGATATCGCGTTTCCGGCAGTGAGCGAACAGAACGTGATGCTGGTGGCCGAACGCGGCGGCGTCCGCAATCTCGGCCTGGCTGCGGAAAATGCCTTTTCCTATCCCGACGAAGCTCGTGTCCTGCGCTACGAGTTGGGCGACACCGGTGCCTGGCAGGGCGTAGGGCGTTACGACGTCGGCTATTACGATAGGGGCGAATCCGGCCCGCCCTATATCAGGGCAGGTGCCGCCGGCGGCGTTTCCTTCGGCATGGGTTACCGGGAGAACGGCGACGCCGATCCCGACCAGCCGGATGGTTTCGTGTGGATGTCAGGTGACAGGCTCTGCTCGCCGCAGGGACAATGTTTCAATTCCAGCGCCAATACCCATGACGATGGCTCCGAGGTCTCCGGTCTGCAGGGGCAGGCGGCACGCCCCTTTGAGGCGTTCGAGCCGCTCACTGCGTTCCGGCCCTATCCAGTTCCGGGCCCGGTCACTCCGTCAACCGGACCTGACAGCGCCTTCATGATTGATGTGGACGTCAATACGGATGTCAACGGGGATTATTCGGAAGAAAGCCGGACCAGAAACGACGCGACCCGTGTGGGCGATGTCGTTGTGTTCCAGCCGCTCCCGGCCGATGGAGAACTGGTGTCCGTGGACGAAGGGCCGGTGGTGGCCGAATGGCCGGATGGTCTGCCCGAAGAAGGCTGGATCCCCGCGCCACCGCCCGATGACGGTTGGTTCCTGCCGCCTCCGTTCCCGCTCGATACCGACCTAGCAATCCGCAAGACCGGCCCGGCGCAATGCCAGGAAGGGGTGGAATGCACCTATGTGATCCGGATCCGGAATGTGGGATCCGTCGCCTATACGGGCCCTTTGGCGATCTCGGACACCATGCCGGCCGGGGCGACCCTTGCCTCGACGTCACCCGGCTGGCACTGCGTACCCGGCGGAGCGACCTTCCGCTGCATCACAAATGCGCCCGCAATTCTGGTGCCGGGTGCGACCGCGGCGATCGAAGTCAACATCCTGCTTCCTGCCGCCGTTCCCGGTCCGAGCGTTCAGAACTGCACGAATATCGACTGGTTCGAGATGGGAACCGATGACGGACCGGGCGACGGAAATGACGATGACTGCGTCACGACGCCAGTAACGCAAGGGTTTGACCTGGGTATTGCCAAAACGGGCCCTGCTCAATGTGCGGAAAACGCCGATTGCACGTATCAGGTCGTCGTGCAGAACTTCGGTCCCGGAGAGTTCAACGGGGTTCTGGCCATACGCGATACGCTTCCCGCCGGCGCCACTTTCGTTGCGGCCATCGGGGGAGGAACCTGCTCACCTTCCGGCGGCGACGTGAATTGCCTGACGGGGAATATCACATTGCCATCTGGAGGGGTTGCCGGTGTCATTTTCCGGATTAGTCTGCCGGATGGAATAGCGGGTGGAACGATCACGAACTGCGCGGAAATCAACTGGGCCGCCATGACCTCCAATGACGGCGCGGCGGATGTTCATGCGGATTCCGACTGTCATACGGTCAATGTCATCAACAAGGCGGGCTTCTTCGATCTGACGATCGCAAAGCGCGGTCCGGCCCACTGCAACGCTGGCGGTGATTGCGAGTACGAAATCACGATCGCCAATATCGGACCTGACGACTACACGGGCGAACTGCATATTCAGGACACTCCGATGACGCCGGGTCTGACCTATGTCGGCGCGGCCGGGCCCGGCTGGGGGTGTGGTGCCGCCGTTCCGGTCAACTGCAATCAGGCAGGCGGGCCTCATACCCTGCATCCGGGGGATACCCGGACGATGCGCATCACGCTCCATTTTCCCAACCCTGTCGCGACAAATCCGGTGTTCAACTGCGTGAATATTCGCTGGGGTGCGCCAGGTATGCCGGTGGATGACAATCCGCCACCGGGTGCCGGAGATGCCAGCGATCAGGCCTGTACCGCGACCTTCGTCGATGCGGGGTTTGACGCGGAGATTGCGAAGACAGGCCCTGCGGACTGTTATGAAGGGGCCGGATGTGACTTCGCGGTCAGCGTGACGAACAACGGACCTGCCGTGATCGACGGCATCCTGGCCGTGACTGATACCTTGCCGGCCGGGGCTACCCTGGAAGGCGTTGATGGCGCTACTTTCTGCAACAGCGCGGCGCCTGGGACGGTCACATGCTTCCTGCCGGGACCTATTCCTTCCGGGGATACGAAGAATATGACAGTTCATACCCGTCTGCCGGATCCGGTTGCCGGAAATACGGTGGAAAATTGCGCATCCATGGACTGGGGCGTGACGCCGCCTGCCTGGCTTGTCGGTTCGCCATATTCAGCCGATGACAACGCGGCAAACGACGGGCCGGCCTGCGCGACGGTTCACGTGCTTGCCGCCGATCTGGCGCCCTGGGGCGCGACGACCTGTGAGCTCGGATCTTCCTGTCCCACCGAGGTTCAGGTGGACAACCGCGGCGGACGGCAATTCCAGGGGGCTGCTGGTCTTCATGGAATGCTCGATCCGGGCGTGACGATCAGCAGCATCGAGAGCCGGACACCGGGCTTTGCCTGCAAGGTCACCGGGAACGGGCAATATGAGTGTGAGGGCGATAGCCTTTCGCTGAAACCGGGCGCTTCGGCCAAGGTCCGCATGGTTCTGGAAATCCCGGCTGACTTCCCCCATCGGCGGATCATTCACCGCAAGGAAATGATCTGGCCGGATCAGCAGGTGAAGGACGATAAGCCGGAAAACGATCGTCACACGAGCACGATCATGATCATTCAGCCTGAAGAGCCTCAGGAAGAGGCCAAGCAACCGGAAGAGCCGCAGGAAGAGCAGCCGCAGCCGGTCGAGCCGACGCCTCCGCCGGCCGTGACCGCTGAGGCGCCGGATCTGTCGGTCGAGAAGAGCGCCGGACAGGGCCGTTGTAATGCGGGTCAACCGTGCGACTTCCGGGTGACGATTACCAACAACGGTTCCGCCAGCTATGTCGGGCCGCTGCGGGTGAGCGATGTGACTGATCCTCCCGGACGGCTGATGTCCTCCGGACCCAGGCCGTGGCGGTGCCGCGGCGGGGGCGGCAGCTATGATTGTACCCATCCGGCAACGACGTTGGCGCCCGGCGAGTCCGTTGACCTGTCCCTGACAATCGCCGCCGGTCGCGGCAATCGAGCGCGCAGCCTCAGGAATTGCGCGAGCCTGGCCTGGAACATTGCGGACCAGGTCCGGGCGGTCCAGATTGCCCTGAACCGTCTCGGCTTCCCGGCTGGGCGGCCGGACGGTCGTGTCGGGTCCAATACCCGTGGCGCCGTGCGACAATTCCAGGAGAGCGCAGGTCTGCCGGCTACCGGACGGATCGACGAGGCATTGCTGCGCCACCTGTTTGCGTCCTGGGGAGAAGGCGACGGGAATGCCGCGAACGACAACAGTTGCGTCACGATCGGCCTCGACCAGCCGGTGCAGGCGCCTCCGGTCGTCGAACCGCCGCTCGCCTGTCCGCCGGGCTATGCAGCCTATCGCAACAGGAACCAGGTTCCTCGCAATTCGGACGTGCTCCGTCGCACGCGCGGCAATCAGGTCCTTTACTGTGCCCGGCCCCTGCCGCAGGCAGAGACGTGCCCACCGGGCTTCCGTCAGGTGAGCCGTCAGCGGGCCAAGGATCTGGTGCGGCAGGGTTGGGATATCCGGCAGGTTGGCAACCTGATGTGCGCCCGGCCGGTCGAGCGTCCCGCGCTGCAGTGCCCGGGCGGTTACAAGCCCTATCCGAACCGCAACCGGATTCCGCGCGGTTATGAAGTGCAGACCGTTCGCGGCAACGGCCAGGTTCTCTATTGTGCCCGGCCGCGGCCGCAGGCGGAGACCTGTCCGTCCGGCTACCGGCAGGTCAACCGTCAGCGGGCCAAGGCGCTGGTGCAGCAGGGTTGGGAAATCCGGCAGGTCGGCAGCCTGATGTGCGCCCGTCCGGGCAGGCAGGTTACGCCGACCCAGCCGACCAGGCCCAACTGTACTGGCGGCCGGGTCTGGGATGCGCGCCGAAATTCGTGCGTCTGTCCAGGGAACACCCGTTGGGATCCGAAACGGAACCGCTGCCTCCAGCCCCAGGTGCTGCGGCCCCAGGTACAGCCGCAGGTGCAACAGCCGCAAAGGCAGCCGCAGGTCATCAATCCCCAATTGCAGCTGATTGTGCCTCGGGTGCAGTAGCGGGTAAATGACAAGGCCTGCGGGCGTAAAAGCTCGCAGGCCTGAGGCGCTCCTCAGGAAAATCGATAAAACTCTCCGCGTTCCTTCGGGAGAGAACGGAAGCTCCGAATTTCGTTTGACTTGGCGGCCGAACCCTAAAGCACGTCGCGAAAAAGTGGACCGGTTTTTCGCGATGAGACGTGCGTCAACAAATAGCGAGAGCATGTCACGTGAATGCGAATGAACGCGACATGCTCTATGTGGCCACGCAGACCACCAGGATTCTCGCATCCTCTTCGCCGGCCGAAGCGTAAAGGTGGCCAAGCGAGCTGTCGAAGTAGATGCTGTCTCCCTGTTCCAGATGGACGGCATCCCGCCCTTCCAGGAAAACGGTGATCGAGCCTTCCAGAACGGTCAGGAACTCCTGGCCGGGATGGCGGACGAACTGTTTGAAATCCTTGAACTCCCGGGCCTTGAGCGAGCCCATCATCGGCTGCATGGCCTTGTTCCAGATTTCCGGAAACAGCATCTCGTAGACGTAGTTTTCCGTGTCCTGGCGCTCGAACTCGCCTTTGCGGGCAACGGTGAAACTGCCGGTTTCGAAATCCTCGCCCTCCGCATTGAAGAAGGCGGCCATGTCCACGCCGACGCCCCTGGCAAGCTGCTCCAGCCGGTCGTAGGTGAGGGCGATGAGGCCCCGTTCGGCCTTGGAAATCGTCGAGATCGCAAGCCCGGAGCGTTCTGCCACCTGGGCCAGGGTCCAGCCGTTGTCCTGCCTCAAATCGCGCAACCGGCGGCCGAAGGCCTGCCGGGACGATTCTTCATTCGTGGATTCAATCTTCATGGTGGCAATCTAGGGCTACGCTCTCTTTCTGCCAAGATTTTCCGATTGGAAATTTTCTCTTTTCCAATCGGAAAATCGATGTTAGCGTTTTTCAATTCGGATGGAGGGGATGGCTGTGGCGGCAGATGTGAAGCAGTGCGATGTGGTCGTTGTCGGGGCGGGGATCGCCGGGGCGTCCGTCGCCGCAGAACTGGCCGGGTCCCGCAAAGTCATCCTGCTGGAGCGCGAAACGCATCCCGGCTATCACACCACCGGCCGCTCCGCCGCCGTGTTCACCCGCGCCTATGGCCCGCCAGTGATCCGGGCGCTGACCCGGGCGTCGGAAGCCTTTCTGCGCGGGGAGGACGGTTCGGCGGGACCGGCTGAAAGCCAGCTGCGCCCGCGCGGCGTTCTCTTCCCCGCACGGTCCGACCAGATGGACAAGCTGGACCGTATGGCGGAGGAACTCGGCGATACCGTTGTGCCCCTCAGCGGCGGTCAGGTGCGGGAGATGATGCCGATCCTTCGGGAAGGCTATGCGGCTGCAGGGCTGTATGACGCTTCGGCTGCCGATATCGAGGTTCACGGTGTCCACCAATATTACCTAAAGAAATTCAAAGCTTTGGGCGGGGAATTGCAGACGGGCGACGAGCTTCTCGGCCTGACCGCCACCGGCGGCGGCTGGGAGGTGGCAACACGCTCCGCAGTTATCAGGGCAGCTGTTGTCATCAATGCGGCCGGCGCCTGGGCGGATGAAGTCGCAGGTCTTGCGGGCGTCGGGCCGTTGGGCCTCGTCCCGAAACGCCGCACGGCGCTTATGGTCGCGCCGCCGGAAAACAGCGTACCCGATCCGTGGCCGATGACCGTGGATGTGGAGGAGCAGTTCTACCTGAAGCCCGATGCCGGCAAGCTCCTGATCTCGCCCGCGGATGCCACCCCGTCGCCGCCCTGCGACGCGCAGCCCGATGAAATGGACGTGGCAATCTGTGTCGATCGGATCGAGACCGCCTTCGATCTCGCCGTGCGACGGATCGAGCACAAATGGGCAGGCTTGAGAAGTTTTCTTCCCGACGGTTGCCCGGCCGCCGGCTATGACACCCGCGCTTCCGGTTTCTTCTGGCTGGCCGGGCAGGGAGGGTACGGTATTCAGTCGGCACCTGCTCTGGCGCGTTCCGCAGCTGCACTCGTTCTGGAAAAACCGATCCCTGCGGATGTCGTGGATGAGGGCGTGGAGGCTTCGGCACTGGCGCCCCGGCACGGCAAGGTGGCCGCATGATTTTCGTGGTCCTCCTGTTCGCAGCGGTGCTGCTCGTTTCCGGAGCGGCCATCGCGTATGTGATCGGCGGGGCCGCCGTGCTGGCCTTCTTTGCTACGGACAATGCCCGCTACCTGGCGATCCTGCCGCAGCAGATTTTTTCCAGGATCGATGTGTTCGCGCTCATGGCCATGCCGCTGTTTATTCTGGCGGGCGAACTCATGAATCGGGGCGGGGTGACCGGTGCGCTGATTAACCTGTCGATGGCGCTGGTCGGGCGCCTACGCGGCGGGCTTGGCCATGTGAACATCATGACCTCGGTCTTTTTCGCCGGCATCAGCGGGTCTGCGGTCGCCGACGCGGCGGCCTTGTCCAATACGCTCGTTCCGGAAATGACCCGGCGCGGCTACTCGCTGGCATATGCCAGCACCGTAACGGCCGCTTCGTCGATCATCGGGCCGATCGTCCCGCCCTCTATCATCCTGATCTTCTACGGCGCCCTCATGGGGACGTCGGTCACCGCCCTGTTTCTGGCCGGTATTCTGCCGGGATTGTTGCTGGCAGCGGTGCTTATCGCGGTCAACGCGGTCTTTGCCTGGCGGCAGGGGCATCCCCGTCTGGAAAAGGAGGAGATGCCGCCCTTCTTGCGCACCATCGCCCATTCGCTTCCCGCGCTTTCGCTTCCGGTAATCATCCTCGGCGGAATCGTATTCGGCTGGATGACCCCGACCGAAGCGGCCGCGGTCGCCGTGGTCGTCGCGTTGGGTGCGGGCTGGTTCTATGCGGGGATCACTGTCAAGACCGTTCTGGAAGCGCTTCGCCGCACGGCTCTTCTGTCCGGTTCGATCTTCCTGATCATTTGCTCCGTTTCCGCTCTCGGCTATCTCGGGGCGCTGGAGCGCATTCCCGAGGCGATCCTGGAAGCTGTGACCGACCTCGGTCTCGGTCCGGTCGGCTACATGCTGGTCATGAACCTGATCTTCATCGCCGCCGGTATGGTGCTCGACATTCCCGTGGCGCTCGCGCTTTTGGTGCCGTTGCTTGCCCCGGTGGCGCTGCAGCAGGGAGCGGATCCCGTCCACCTGGGCATCGTGATCTGCTTCAACCTGTGTATCGGGCTGATCTCGCCGCCCATGGGCGGTTGTCTTCTGGTGATTTCGGCGGTCACCGGCATCAATTACTGGAAACTGGCGCGGGCGATCATACCGTTCGTGCTGGTGGAAATTGTCGTGCTGGGGCTGTTGATCGCGGTGCCGGACATCAGTCTGATGCTGCCACGCGCCTTCGGGCTGGGCGCGAATTAGCTGTCCGCTCGGGGCCGACTGTTTTGCAAAGAGGGTGAACTATAAAACGGAGTAGGTAAGATGAAACACATACGGAAAATCGGCATTGCCGTCTTTTCAGCAGCACTTCTGGCGGGGGGAGTATCCCAGGCTCAAGTCAAGATCGCACTGGACAGTCCGCAGGATATGGAAAATTCCGGCAGCTATGTCTGGGCGCATACGTTCTCTGAATATCTCAACAGTCACGGCATGAAAGCCGAAGAGTTTCAGCGCGGTGCGCTGGGAGGCGATGACGAACTGTTCGACCAGGTCAGCCAGGGCGTGCTGGAAGTGTCCTTGTCGCCGCTCAACATCGTCGGTTCGATCGACAAGCTGATCTATGGCATGCGCCTGCCATATTTCTTCAAGGACATGGCCGAGGTCGACCGCGCCCTGAACGAAGGCGGAATGCTGGCGAAGATCAACGAGGCCACCACGAAGGACGGCGTGCGGGTGGTGTCCGTGAACACCGTCGGTCAGGCGTCGGGTATCTTCAACACCAAGAAGACAGTGAAGTCGGTTGCCGACATGGCGGGTCTGCGGATGCGCGCGCTGGATGAAAGCCAGATCGATCTCTACAAGGCCTGGGGTGCGACCGGCACGATCGTGAGCTGGGCGGAGGTGCCGAATGCGCTGCAGACCGGGGTTGCCGACGGTTATCTGAACCCGCCCTTCGTGCCGCTTCTGTTCGGGCACACGGATTTCATCAAGTATTTCACCGATGCGCGCATCTCTCCGGCGCTGCGGATCACCATCATTTCCGAGGACTGGTACCAGGGACTGAGCGACGAGGACCGTGCCACCGTTGATGCGGCGGTTGCCGAGGCGACTGCGGCCAACCGCGAATGGCTGGAAGGCCGTACCGCGATCCTCGACAAGCTGCGTGAGGCAGGCGTCGAAGTGGTGACCCTGGACCAGGCGGCCCGCGACGAATTCCGGGCGGCGTCCGGGCCGGCCTATGACAGCGACCTGCTCACGCCGGAACAGATCGCGGAATGGGAAGCGGCAAAGGGGAACTGAGCCTTGCGCGCACTGGCAAAAGCTCTGGACAGGCTCTCTGCCGGTCTCAACAGCATCGCCCTCTGGGGGGCGGTGCTGGCCGTGGCGGTCATGGTGGCCGCCGCGGGCTGGCAGGTGCTGGCCCGCTATGTCCTAGATGCGCCGCCGATCTGGACCGAGGAACTGGCCCGCCGGTCGATGGTCTGGGCCGGAATGCTCGGAGCCTCTTGTGCGTTCAAGGCCGGCGCTGACCCGGTTCTCTTTCCCGTGGCCCGCAAGGTCACCGGGGCGGGGGGCATGGGGCTGGCGCTCATTCGGGCCTGCGGCGTTCTGGCCTTCGCCGGGCCGGTGATCTGGTTTTCCGTCTTCAACGGCCGGGGAGACATGGCCCGCGGCTTTCTGGGCCGCAGCCTCGCCCGGCAGGCGGACATGCTGGACGTGTCCATGATCTGGTTCACGTCTGCCGTTCCTCTCGCCTTTACCCTGATCGTCCTTCATCTGACGGCAGGGCTCCTTATGCGCGCGACCGGCCAGCCGGTCGCGGGTGAAACAGATTTGAAATCATAACCGGGAACCGACATGACACGGCTTTTCATTGCCGGGCTGAGCACCGAAACCAATTCCTTTTCTCCCATGCCGACCGGCATGACGAGTTTCGAGGAAGGCTCGATCCACCACGGAGACGCGACGCAGGACACCGAGCAATACTGGACCGCGCCGCTGCATATCTGGCGCAGGCGCGCCGAGGCGCTGGGCTGGGAGGTGGTGGAATCCCTGTCGGCTCACGCGCAGCCGTCCGGGCTTACCGTGAAGCCGGTCTACGAAGGCTTCCGGGACGAGATCCTGGCGGATCTGAAGGCGGCCGGCGGTGCGGACGTGATCCTGCTGACGCTGCATGGAGCGATGATTGCCGACGGCTATGACGATTGCGAAGGCGATCTGATCGCCGGCTGCAGGGCAATTGCGCCCAATGCTGTGATCGGCGGGCTGCTCGATCCCCATTTCCACCTGACGGAGCTGATGCTGGACAACGCGAGCCTGCTGGTGGCCTACAAGGAATATCCTCACGTGGACGTGCCGGAACGGGCGGAGGATCTGTTTTCTCTCGCGGTGCGCACCGTCGCCGGCGAGATTACGCCGGTGATGCGCGATTACGACTGCCGCATGATCATCGCCATGCCGACCACCAAGGCGCCCATGCGCGGGTTCGTAGACGCCATGAGCGCACGGGAGGGGCAGGACGGTGTGCTGTCCTTGTCAATCGCCCACGGGTTTCCCTGGGGCGATCATCCCCGTGTGGGAACGCGCGCGCTGGCGATCTGCGACGGCAATACAGCCGCCGCGGCAACCGAGGCGGAACGGCTGGGGAAATCGCTCTATGCCCTGCGCGAAGAGCTTCACACCCGGATACCGCCGATGGACGAGGCTTTGGATATCGCGGCGGCGGAGCCGAAGGGACCTGTGGTGCTTGCGGACATGTCCGACAATCCGGGCGGCGGCGCACCGTCCGATGCGACCTTCCTGTTGCGCGCCATGATCGAGCGGGGGATGACCTCCGTTGCGACGGGCCTGTTCTGGGACCCGGTCGCGGTACGCTTCTGTACTGAAGCCGGTGAGGGGGCGAGCTTCGAGCTGCGCCTGGGCGGCAAATGCGGGCCGATGTCCGGCGATCCGCTCGACCTCAAGGTGACGGTACGCCGGATCATTCCGGGAATGAGCCAGCGCTTCGGCAAGCTGTCGGCCCCGATCGGTACGGCGGTCTGGGTGGAATGCGACGGCATCGACATCGTGCTCAACGACCTCCGCTGCCAGACCTTCCATCCGGATGCCTTCGAGAAACTGGGGATCGACCTGTCGCAGCGCCGCTATGTCTGCGTGAAATCGTCAAACCATTACCAGGCCGGGTTCAACCCGATTGCCGCGCGAGTGATCGGCGTCGCCACGCCCGGCGCGATCACGCCGGACTACGCCAATATTCCCTATCGCAACCGGAAACGGAATTATTGGCCCGCCGTGGAGGACCCGTTCGCATGAGCAATTCCCTGATCACCGCGCGAGATGCGTTCGCCGCGCGCCTGCCCGAAGAGCGGATGGATCTGAACGGCCGAAGCTGGGGTGTCCGGTTTACGGGTTCTGACGGCCCGGTTTTGCTGCTCATACCAGGAACACTCGGCCGCGGCGACGTTTTCTGGCAGCAAGTCGAGGCCCTTTCGAACCGGCTGCGGATCGTCACGGTCAGCTATCCGGAGACCGGTAGCATTGCGGACTGGAGCGCGGACCTTCAGACGTTGTTCGACAGGCTGGAGATCGGCGAGGCGACGGTGCTCGGCTCCTCTCTCGGCGGCTATCTGGTGCAGTATCTTGCGTCCGAGGCGCCGGAGCGGGTCACGCGCCTGATTGCGGCCAATACGCTGCATTCGGTTGCAGGCATTACTGATCGTCCGCCTTACGCGCTTGACCTCGACACCGTGCCGGTGGCGGATCTCAGGGCCGGGTTTGCCAAGGGACTGGGCGCCTGGGCCGAAACGCACCCCGACCAGGTTGACCTGGTCGAGCTGCTACTGGGCGAGGTCAACGGGCGTATTCCGGAACCGGAACTCCGGATGCGGTTGAAGGCACTGAAGACGGCGCCGGAACTGCCGCTTGTGAAGCTGTCTACGGACAGGATCGTCACCATCGAGGCCGACGACGATCCGCTGATTCCGCCGGAGATGCGGAGTGCCGTTCGGGACAGGTTAAACCCGGCAGTGGCTTACCGTTTTCTGTCGGGCGGGCATTTCCCCTATGTGGCGCGGCCGTCGGATTACACGGCCCTTCTGGAACAGGTGATGGGCCTGGAAGTGACAGGCCCCGATTGGGGTGAGGAAGCGGAGCGCAGCCGATGATCGTTCTGACACATGAGGACGTGGCCGATCTCCTGCCCATGGCAGAAGCGGTCGAAGTGATCGACCGGGTGATGCTCACCGTTTCGCGGGGCGGGGCGGAATTGCCGCTGCGCCATGTGGTGCCGGTCGGTGGCGGCAACATGATGGGCGTCATGTCCGGCGCCCTCGAGGCGCCGCACTGCTATGGCGTCAAGCTGGTCAGCCTGTTTCCGGGCAATCCGGAAAAGGGCCTGTCGTCGCATCGCGGCGCCGTGGTGCTGTTCGAGGCGGAAACGGGTGGAGCGGTTGCCATGATGGATGCGGGTCTTCTGACCGCGATCCGGACCGCCGCCGCAAGCGCGGTCGCGACCCGGGCTCTGGCGCGGGAAGATGCGGGATCGCTGGCGCTGATCGGCTACGGCGAGCAGGCCGAACATCATCTGGAGGCCATGATGGCGGTCCGCCAGATCACCCGGCTTCACGTTGTCGGACGCTCTGCTGATCGTGCCGAAGCCTTCGCGAAACAAGCCGCGGAACACTACCCGCAGCTGACTGCCGTTCATGGCACGGATGTTCGGGCTGCGGTCGAGGCGGCGGACATCATCTGCACAGTGACAGCATCGTCGACGCCGGTCCTGATGGGAGACTGGCTGCCGGAAGGCGCACATGTGAACATAGTCGGCGCGTCAGTGCCATCGAAACGCGAAGTGGATGACCGGCTGGTAGAGCGGGCGGACATCTGGGTGGACTACACGCCCTCGACCCTGGCCCAGGCCGGCGAAATCGTCGACATGATCAAGGCCGGACGGTTCAGCGAAGACAAGCTGAAAGGCGAAATCGGCGCCGTTCTTGAAGGCTCGGTGGAAGGTCGCACTACTCCCGGCCAGATCACTGCCTACCGCTCCCTCGGCATCACCGCCCAGGACCTTGCGGCAGCCGAGCACGTCTACCAGCGGGCTTCGGCGGCCGGCCGGGGGCAGGTGGTGACCCTGTAACGGCCGGATTTGCCAATCCTGACAGGCGGGCCCTAAATCGACTGTTTGGGGCCCGCTGTTTGTGCTTTTAAGGAGCCGGTATCCTCAACCTGTCCGTCGCTCGCGGCCATGGTAACGGATGGCAGTCTCAAGTGCGGCAAGCGTGTTGTCCGCCGTTCCCCGCCAGTGCTTCGCCAAAAGTCCCGCCATATGGGCGGCGGCGACACTGGCACCGCGGATATCGGGATTACAGGTCGCGGCTGGACAAGCGCCATAAGTAGCCTGGGGCAGATCGAGGCGGGACAGCTCTCCCGGCAGGCAACGCGCGTCGCCCTGGACGGAGACGACCCCGTCGATCGCGGCCGGATAGACCGGCTCGCCGCGGGCCGGCGCGGAGGCGACGATCAGGCTGCCTGCCTGCAGGAGCGCATGCGTCTTTGCGGTGAGTTCGACAGACGGTAGAGCCATGCCGAAGGAGCAGAGCACGATTTCCGGCGGATTTTCGACAAGCCAGTCGAGCGCGGCGCAAACGGTCGCAACCGAGGTCGCCAGACGCCCCGGAAACACCACCGCATTGACGAAGTGAACCTCGCCGGCCTGCGCCCGGATCGTATCAGCCATGGCTCCGGCGTGGTTTTCGGCGGCCGGGGAGCCGTCGGCTTCGCAAAGCCGTATTTGATCAAACAGATCCGCGCGTGCGTCCGGCAGAGCGCCGTCGATGAGGCCGATCCGGATCAAGACTTCTGTCCTCCAAAGGTCGCAAGGTCGATTTCTTCGTCAAAGGCTCCGTAGCGCTCGGTTTCGCCATGCGTAACGACGATCCTTGTGCGGTCGGCAAAGCGGGTGTCGATAGCTTTCATGATCCGGCTGATACGGTTGGCGTCGATTTCTGACAGGCTTTCGTCGAGGATCAGCACCCTGAACGGCTGCAACAGGGCGCGGGCCAGACACAGGCGCTGACGCTCGCCGCCGGAGAGATTCAGGCCGCCTTCGCCCAGCCAGGTATCGAGACCGGAGTCGGGTTCCTCGTGGCTGTATGAATGCGGGACCGGTGCCGCTTGCTCCCGTCTCCCCCCTTGAGGGGGAGATGTCGGCGCAGCCGACAGAGGGGGGGATGCGGTGCCTGCCCGGGGGTGTGGCCCACCCCCCTCTGTCACCTTTGGTGACATCTCCCCCTCAAGGGGGGAGACGGGTGTTTGCGGAGCTGCTGCGACGTTATATATCGGCGATCCGGTGTGGATACCGAGCCGCTCGTCCAGTTCGACGAGGCGCAGGATGTCCAGCATCTGTTTTTCATTCGCTTCGGGTGACCCGAGGCGCAGGTTGTCGGAAAGAGTGCCCGAAAAGACATGGCCCTTCTGCGGGACCAGAGCGACGGCGGTGCGGATATCGCTCAGGCTCAGACGGCGCAGATCGATGCCGTTGAGCAGGATTGCACCGGCGCCCGGATCGTCATGGCGTTGCAGCAGGCTCAGGAGGGACGACTTGCCGATCCCGGAAGGTCCGGACAGGCGGAGCTTGCTGCCGGCGGGGATGGTGAGGCTGACGTCCTCAAAAAGCGTTTCCTTGCCGGCAGGCGCATAGGAGACACCGGTCAATACCAATTCTCCGCCACCATCCGGCAGAGGCAGGGGCGAGGGCGGATCGCAGACGTCCGGATTGGCGCTCATGATCTCGTCGAGCCGGTCGAGGGCGGCCTTCATGCGTGCCTGGCCGTGCCAGAGTGAGATCAGCGATTGCATCGGCCCGATAAGAAAGCCGAGATAGGCTGTGAAGGCGATCAGCGAGCCGAGCTCCATGGTGCCGTCGATGACCGCAAGGCCGCCGACCAGAAACACCGTGCCGCGCAGGACCGCGGTCAGGACCATGGGAACGGCGCGGGTGACCTCGTTCCACACCTGTGCCGACAGGAGGGCCGCAATCAGTCCCTGTTGGCGCTGCTCGATCTTATCCGAAGCAACCTGCGTTGCGTTGAGGGCCCGCAGCGCGCCCAGGCCGGTGATGGTCTCCGCCAGACCTGAAGCAAGTTCGCCGCGGGCCTTGCGCACGTCGCGGGCCTTTTCGTGGGTGACCGGACGGGCCTTGGCGAAGAAGATCAGTTCCACCGGTGCCAGCACCAGGGCCAGAACGGCAAGCTTCGGTGCCAGAACGAACAGCATCACCAGTCCCCCGATCAGCCTCAGCAGGCTGCCGCCGCCGTTGACCAGAGCGGCGAAGGTGAATTGCTGCACCTCGCCGGCATCGCCGTCGAGCCGGCTCATAAGCTCGCCGATCTTCTGCCGTGCCTGCCAGCGCGGCGATTGCGCCAGGATGCGGGCCACAGCCGCCCGGCGCAGATCGGCCAGAAGCCTTGCGGAAAAGCGCAGGTGAAGCAGGGAATTGACGGCGCCGAGCGCCAGGGCCGCAAGCCCGACCACGAACAGGGCAATGGCAAAGGTGATCAGCGCCTGTTTATCGTGAGCCATCAGGCCCTGGTCGATGACGAGTTTGGTCAGCCACGGCGGGATCAGTGCAGTTCCGGCGGTAACCAGGGACAGGCCGAAGAGCGCTGCAAGTGGTCCGCGATAGGGCTGGACAAGCGGCGCAAGCCACAGAGCCTCGCGCACGCCGAACAGGCGTTCCAGCACGACATGCAGAAGCGGATGTGGGGGCGATGCTTTGGCTTTCGTTTCCGCAGGAGCTGCTGTCGCGGCTTGCCTCATTCAGTCTCCTTTTGTCTCCGGCAGGTGTGCTAGCGAATGCCGCTGCTTAAGCGACCTTCTCTCTTTGAGACGGTAACGGAACCTTGCGGCACAATTCCAAGTACCTCTCCCATGGGGAGAGGTCGGAGCGAAGCTCCGGGTGAGGGGGCGCAAACTTTCCGTATCCGAACCTCCTTCGTTCGGGATAAGTCTGACCTGTTACCCATCCTCCCGGATAGAACTGTTACCAATCATACCGGTTCGTACCTCACCCTAACCCTCTCCCCATGGGAGAGGGAACTCTTGGGCAGTGCCCGAACTCCGCCTGCTGTCCCTGACCTCACTTGCGTTGGCCGGAACAGCAGGCGGGGCAGTTACGCTTCAACTCCCCGTGCTGATCACGTGCATCGTGCCTGCGGCCATGTCGCCGCCCGACGGCAGGAGGATTTCGCCGATGCGTTCCAGCGTATCGGCATCGTAGACTCCGATGTCGTCGTTGGTGCCGCCCACATAAAGCTCCTTCCCGTCGGACGAGATGTTGATGCAGTAGTAGGTGTGCGGCAGGTCGACCCGCTTGACCAGTTCCTTGGTGGCAAGGTCATGCTTGGAAAGCTGGGTGTAGACCCCGTAGAGGTTGTTCTTGTCGTTGGGATCGCGAACGGCGGAGAACATGATCACCTCGAAGCTGGCGAAGTCCTCGATCTTGCTTTCGCCTGTGGTCAGGTCGACGGTCTCGTAGCCCCAGACGAAATCGGCCAGTTCGTTCTGGGTTTCGTCGGTGAATTTCGCCGCCGAATAGAGAAGCAGGAATTCGTCGGCCTGGGAGCCGATCGGCCAGAAGGCGAGCACGTCCGGCGGAGAATAGGTCGGGCGGTCCCACGAGGCATTGGGGATCTTGACCGTGGTTTCGCCGGTCTTCGGGTCGATGGCGTAAATCTCGTGACCGGCGGCATAGAGCGTACCTTTGCGGTCGGTCGCCATCACCGTCATCCGGCGCGGGACCGGGAAGGTGCGCGCCGGCTTGGCGTCCATGCCGGCGGAGGTGTCATAGACCGCCAGTTCCGGCTCCATGATCTCGTAGCGGTCCGCGAGGATTTTCACCGGGTTACGCACTGTGTAAAGTTCCTTGCCGTCCTTTGAGACGGCGAGCGAGGCAACGGTCTTGCGGCGGATGTCGCCTTCGGACTGATGGGCCGCGAACACCGTCTTACAGCTGGCAAGCTCGATGCCGTAGACGTTTTCCCAACGGTCGGCGAGCACATAAGCGATCGTGTTGTCCGGCGACATGACGATGACGCCGGGGATCAGGTTGAAATCGAGCTTGCAGTCGGTCTGGATCGACCGGGCCTTGGCGTCGATGACATAAAGCCGGTCGGGCTTGGCGACCGTGACGATGAGGTCCTTGGCGAGTGCGGGCAGGGCCGTCAGGCCCAGGCAAAGCGCCGCCGTGGTTGCGATCAGGTTTCGCATCAGAGTTCTCCGAAAATTCAGGCTCGCGCCAATCAGGTTTCGCTGTCGGACGGGAAGACCGTGCCGAGGTTGCGCCAGTCCTTGCCGGCGTTGTCGGCATCCGCGTTCCAGTCCTTGTAGGAGTTGATCGTGTCCGGCACCTGGGCCGGCCACCAGCACGGGTCGGAGCAGCCGTAAAGATCGGCCTCCATCGGCTGGCACAGGGCGGCGACGCCGCCGAACGGGTCGACCTCCCAGCCCGGATCGAGGGTCGAGGCGCAACCGGCAACGATGGTCTGCATCGCCCGGACCTCGTCCATGTTGTCGGTTTCGGCCGCCTTGACGACGCGTTCGGCTTTCTGGTTCAGGGGCTTCAAGTTCTTCATTTGCCGTATGCCCTCCGCGGCATGATATGATCTGTGAAATAGGCCGGCGCGCCGGCGATCAGGTCGCCGTAGACGCCGATGCCGAAGTCGACCCAGTCGCGCATCAAATCGCAGTAGTGGTAGGTCGGTTTCAGCGGATCGGAAAAGTGGGCGTAGCTCTCGTGGTAGCAGCCGCCCGCGCAGATGTTGCGGATGCGGCAGGTGGAGCAGCCCTTGTCGGTGCGGTCTGCCCGATCCTCGATGAAACGAGCGAGCTTCTGCTTTTCGATGCCGTCATCCACGGTGCCGTAGGTGTCCATGTCGGAGCCCGTGAAACGGTGGCAGAGATTGAGGCTGCCTTCGTGGTCGACGGCCAGCATGCCCACTCCCGCCCCGCAGGGCAGGGCCTTCGACCGGCCCTCGTAAAGGTCGGTCATGAGCTGGTGCATGTTGGAAAAGCCGATGTTGCGGCCCTTCAGTGCTTCGTCACGGTAATGCCGGCCGAGTTGTTTCATCTCGTCGAACACGGTCACCAGTTCGTCGCCGGTCAGGTTGAACGGCGCGACCGGACCCGAGGTCACCGGCGAGAAGCCGACTTCATGGAAGCCGATCTCGTTTTTCAGGTGATCCCAGATCTCGTAGACCTGCGTGACGCCACGGGTCAGCGTTACCCGTCCACCCACGGGGCGGGAGGTGTAGCGTTCCAGAAGCATCCTTGTCTTGGCAGCGACCACCTCATAGGTGCCCTTGCCGCCGACGGTCTTGCGGTTGAGATCGTGCAACGCCTTCGGGCCGTCCATGGAGACCGTGAGGCCGAAACGGTGCGCGTTCAGCCAGTCGACGATTTCCTCGGTGAGCAGCGTCGCGTTGGTGGTCAGCGTGAAGTCGACCCGCTTGCCAAGCGCGCCGAAACGCTCCTCGGCATAGGCGACCACATCGCGGATCAGCGCGATATTGCTCAACGGCTCGCCGCCGAAGAACACCACGTTGTAGCTGTCCCGGTCGGGGCTTTCGGTCAGCAGAAGCTCGATGGAGCGTTTCGCCGTCTCCAACCCCATGCGCCGGCCCTTGGACGGCGTGTCCAGATCCTCCTTGTAGCAGTAGGTGCAGGACAGGTTGCAGCCCGTGTTGACGTTCAAAACGATCGTCGTCAGCGGGAAGTTTTCGATGTGGACCGGCGGCCGTTCCGCCCGGGGCGGGCGGCCGTCGGTGACGATGTCGAGGTCGAGCAGGGAACGGATGCGCTCCGTCACGAGATCCGGATCGGCCCGGCCCTCGAAACGTTCGCGCACATCCGCCTCGCTCACCCTTGTGCGGTCGGCGAAGAGGTCGATCACATCATTGTCGAGACGGTCGATCTCGAACAGCGAGGTGGTCGGAATGTGGAACAGCAGGTGCCGTCCGTCGACCTCGACACGGTGCGCGTTCTGCGGCTGGTAGAAAAGATAACCCATGGTGCAGTCCCTCCCTTATCGGATCGGCGGATCGTTCCAGCGCTGGACCGTGACGATGAGCTGTCCTTCGCCGGACGCCTCACCGCTCTTGGCCAGAACCTTCAGATTGCCGGCGTTGTTGGTGGAGAAGGGACGTTTCGGATTGGGACCGGCGACGGCCGGCATGAAGATGCCGAGGCTTTCGTCCATCTCTCCCGCGAATTCCACGTCCTTCAGGGTTTCGGCTTCCTCGTTGAAAGGAGCGACCGACCAGGAGGCGGGAACCACGCCGATGCGCACGTCGTCGTCCGTGCCCGGCTGGCCGTCCGCACCGTTCCAGTAGCCGACGGCATCGAAACGGGCCGGAACCTTGCCGGCGGAGCCGCCGCCACCGCCGACACGGGCAAGCGCGAAGGCCGGTTCGACCTTGAGGCTGTCGATGTGGCTGTAGACGGCAAGGGCATCGTCCGCCTTGGCGTCGCCGGAGGCAACGGACACCGCGCCGTCGGTGCCCGCTGCCGGGCTTACGTCGATGGCGGCGCCATAGGCATTGGTCGTGCCGCCGGAGGCATCGAGCGCGCCGGAAAGGGCTACGCCGTCGAGCCCGGTGCCGACCACCTGGACCGTACCGCTACCGCCTGCCGGAAGCGTGGAGGGGACCACGCCGGCAATTGCCGGTTTGCCGCCGGCCTTCACCGCCTTGAAGGTGCCGCCCAGGCTGTCTTCAGCATGCAGGAACTGGCGGCCGGAGAGGCTCGCACCGTCTTCGGACATCGCGAGTACCTGACGGTAGGCGGTGTCGCCGATTGTCAGATTGGCACGCCATTCGTAGCCGGTATAGACGTTGAGCTTGCCGGAAACGGACAGTTCCTCGCCGCTTGCGGTCATCAGTGTGCCGGAGACCGAATAGGGCTGGGCGTCGCCGGAAACCTCTAGCGTGCCATAGGCCTCGCCCTTGGCGGGCAGGCGCGTTGTGAAAACCCAGGAACCGGTCGCGGACGGCTTGTCCGCCTTTTCCCAGGCGGTCCAGGCATCCGTTTCAAACGGATATTTTTCCGCCAGCAAGGGCACGACTTCCTCGCGGGCGATCTTCAGCCATTCGCGGTCGCGGGCAAGCGCCTGGTATTCCAGTGTCGGCCACTGGCCGACATGGAAGTCGATGTGCATGTCCCATTCGTCTTTCGTGCGCCGCTGCAGGCCGACGCGGGCGGCCGAATGGCAGCGGGCGCACATTTCGGCGAGCGGTGCTTCGGTCACTTCCACAGCATTCGGCTGACGCTCGAGTATATAGCGGAAGTCCTCTGCCTCGGACGGAGCGAGGCCTTGGGTGTCGGCGAGATAATGGACCAGCTCGCTCTGCACTTGCGGATCGATTTCCATGCCATGGAACAGCCGCATGCGCACAATGGTCATCAGCCAGCCTTCCGGCGTCTTGCGCTGGCCGTCGATGCGGCTCAGGGCCCCGCTGTCGTCGGCCGCGTGGCAGCCGCTGCAATTTTCCTCCAGCAGTTTGGCGCCGTCCTGCGCCTGTGCCGGGACCGACATCAGAAGCAGCACCCCGGCCAGGCCGGCGAGATGCCCCTTTCGCAGTCGTTTCATCATGCTGTTTCCCTCATTCTGGTTTGGTTTTCAGTTGCTTTTTGTGGTTGGTCCGGCAGGCCGGACGGAAGACCGCGGCTTTCAAGCCAGCGAAGGGCCTCGGCCGGGGCTGACCCGGTCCGCGAAAGGTCGAGAAGGTCGGAAACGGGCAGGCCGCAGACGAAGGCGACGCCTTCCGGATCCTGCGGCGTGATCAGCACCTCGCGTTCCCGTAGACGGTTGCCGTCCACGATCACGCGCTGCACCAGGCGTGTGTCGCCGGCTGTTGCGTGGGCGGGTTCGTTGTCAGGCCATGCGGCGCGGGCGGCCCAGAAGGGATGGACGGCGAGATCCGTCTCCAGCCGGTAGAAGTCCCGGCCGATTCTCGCCTGACGCCAGAACGTGCCGACCACCCGGTGACGGTAGAACCGGGTGGCGAGATCCGGATCTCCACCCTCGAGAAGCGTCATTATGCTGGGAACGGCGGCAAGCGCGGAGGAGATCGCCCAGAACAGGCCGTGCCCGGAAAGCGGATCGATGGCAACGGCGGCGTCGCCGATGGGAAGGACGGGCAGGGGCAGTTCGGGCGCCGACAGGACAAGACCGGCGGGACGGGCGAGCAGGTCCCCTTCGAAACCACAGGCGTCAAAGCGGTTGTCGAACTGCGTTTGGGCAAGGAAAGCCCGCATGCGTTCTGCAAGGGCGGCCTGACCGGCGCCGGACAGATCGTCAGCGTCGATGCAGATCTGCAGCCAGGGACCGAAATCCGGTTCAGCCGCAGACCAGATCCACCCTTGCGGTGTTGCTTCCACATGGGTTCCGGAATGCGGCACGGGTCCGGACAAGCGTCCGGCGATGGCAAGTGTTTGCGGGCCTTTTTGACGATTAGCCGAAGGAGCCTGCCGGCCGCGCGCATCGATCAACAGCCGGGCGGTGATCGTCTCGCCGTCGGCAAGGCTCAGGGCGACGCCGGTTTCAAGATCGGCTTGCTCAATCCGGCGCAGGCGCGTCGTGCGGACTGCTACGCCTGCTTCAAGTGCCGCCATGCGCAGGGTTGCGTCGAAGTCGTGGCGGCGCACCAGGCGTTCGCCGTTGGCCGTTTCGTTCAGCCCGGCCCATCGGACAGACCGGCGCATAGGCGCGCTCGCGGCCTGCAAGGCGTCTTCAAGTTCTTTTTGTCTCAGGATATGGGCGACCCGTTCGCCCAGGCCCTCAAGGCGCGGACGGGTGGTGGCCGGATCGATCAGGATGGTCCTGATCCCGGCACGCGCCAGTTCACGCGCTGCGAACGCGCCGGCAGGTCCTCCGCCGGCAACTGCCACATCGAAGCAGGCTGCCAAATTTTTCCCCTCGTCCAGGTGCCCGCGTTTTCACGGTGTCATCCCGGATCTCTCTGCCCTGTCATTAAGAGGGGGTGTTTCGGACCGTTCTCGACAATTTCGGCCAAATTTCAGTGTCACCCCCAAATGAAGGCTTGGCCGATTGCGCGCATCAAGAAGATTTGATCTACTTAATCTTTAGGCATGAACTTTTCTTCGGCAGGCCGGAGAAGTCGGGATTTCGGAGTGGACGAAAGCCTTGTCTACGGATGCGACCATTATATCAGGAGCCCTCCGTGGGCTTCAGAACATGCTGGTGGAAAAAGGGCTGGAACCGGCCGTTTTAGGTCACCAGTACGGCGTTCCGGCGGGTGCCTGGAAGAGCCCCCAGGTTGCAATTCCGCTCACAGCCTTCGTCCGGATTTATGAACAGGGCGCTTCGGCGCTGGGCGTGCCCGGCATCGGCTGGCAGTCCGGGCCGCTTCTGGATCTGACGGATCTGGGCGAACTGGGCAATGCGCTCCTGTCGGCGCCGACGGTCGGAAGCGCCCTGCGTACTTTCGAACGGTTCCTGAGGGTGATCCAAAGCGAGACCGACTTGCGTCTGACGGTTGAAGACGGGGTCGTGACGCTGACCTACCGCATCCTCAATCCTGATATCTGGCCGCGCCGCCAGGACGCGGAATTCACCCTGTCGGTGCTGACCCAGCTTATCCGCAGGGGCGCGGGAGAGGACTGGAGCCCGGACCTGATCTGCTTCGAGCATGAGCCCGCGCGCAGCCTGTCCAGTTGGGGCGAGGTGACGGGGAGTGCCTGCCAGTTCGATTGCGAAACCAATGCACTGAGTTTTCCGGAAGCCGTCCTGAACCTGCCGATGCCGCGTGACGACGCCTCGCGTCACAGGCGGGCGCTGGATACCCTGACCCGGTGGCTGGCGGAAGCCTATCGGTCCAATTCCCTGGTCGACCGGACCCGGACCGCCATTTACACAGGACTGGAAACCGGCATCGTCGATCAGGAAGCGATTGCCCGGGACCTCGGCCTGTCCCGGCGCAGTCTGCACCGGCATTTGAGCGAGGAAGGCGTGCGTTTCTCTGCCCTCCTGGACGATTGTCGTTTTCGGGTCGCGCGCCACGCACTCGCCGACACGTCGCATCCGCTGGCGCAGATCGCTTTTGAGCTCAGCTACTCCGACCAGACCGCCTTCGAGCGCGCCTTCAAACGCCGCACCGGCATGACGCCGAGGCAATACCGGCAGGCGTTTCAGGTGAGGGGACGTTAGCCCATCGCCTCGTCAAGCACCTCGGCGAAGCGGGCGATGCGGTCCGGGGTGGCATCCGCGAAGCCGACAATCAGACCATTGAGCGGTTCGCCAAGGCAATAGGCGGACAGGCGGGCCGGGCGGAAACCGGCTTCGGCAAGCGCGGTGAGGGCCAAGACCTCGTCACGGTCGTCGTGGAACCGGACCGTCAGCTGCACGCCGCCGTCAGGCGGATGGACCTCAATCCCTTCAATCGGACCGAGCGTGGCGGCAAGCGCGTTGCCCCGAGCCTCGTAGGCGCGAGCGATGCGGCGCAAATGGGCGCGGTAACGGCCGGAGCGCATCATCTCCGAAAGGGCGATCTGGGCATGGAGATTGGCCATCAGACCGAGATTGCGTTGAGCGGCGCGCATGGGCCCGATCAGGGCCTCCGGCACCACCATCCATCCGATTCTTAGGGCGGGCATCAGCACCTTGGCCGCCGTGCCCAGATAGACGACCCCGCCACCCTCGCTGTGGGCGGCAAGAGCCGCGATCTCCCGGCCGCGCCACAGGAACTCGCTGTCATAGTCATCCTCGATCACCAGCGCATCCTGTGCCTGCGCGTGCTCCAGAAGCTCCAGCCGCCGGGGCAGGGACAGACGGTATCCGAGCGGATACTGGTTGGACGGGGTGACGTAGATCAGGCGCGCATCGGTCGGCACATGTCCGGGTTGGAGACCGTGTTCGTCCACGGGAACCGGGGCGATCTCAAGTCCGGCGCCAAGGAAGGCGGCGCGCGCGCCCATGAAACCGGGGTCTTCCATGGCGACCGTCTCGCCCGGATCGGTCATCACTTGGGCGACCAGCGCCAGCGATGCTTGCGTGCCGGTGGTGATCAGGATCTGGTCCGGATCGATCCACAGCCCGCGGTCGGTCGCCAGCCGCTCGGCCAGAACCTGCCGCAAAGCGGGCAGGCCGAAGGGGGCATTGTAATTGGCAAGGTCGCCATGGCGCTGCCGGGCGGCACGGCGCAAGGCCTGTGCCCATTCGTCGGCGGGAAACAGGCTTTCCGCCGGGGCTCCGGGATGCATCACGCCACGCTCGGCGATGTAGCTTGCAGCACGCGGGTCGGTGGACAGGTTCCGGCCGCGTTCCGACAGGGCCGGCGGAGCTGCCTGTTTCGGACGGGCGCTGAGCACCTGCGGAGCGATCACCTCCGGGGCGGCACCCGGTCGGATCGTGAGCACGCCTTCGGATCGCAACAGGTCGTAGGCCGTGTTCACTGTGGCGCGCGATACTCCAAGGCCTTGCGCAGCAATCCGGCTCGACGGCAGGCGCACGCCCTCCGGCAGCCGCCCGTCGCGGATCGCGGCGAGCAGGTCGCGGTGGATCTGCACCGGCATTGGATCGGGCTTGGCCGGATCGGGAGAGGTGAGGGCGGCGAGCGTAACTGGTCTGGTCATTTTTTGATAAACTGGATATCGGAGCGGACCAGTAAGCCGGTTATGAGGGGCGAAAGTCAACCCGATGGAGTTCTCCGTGCCGCCTGAAACCGAGACCAGGACATTACCCGCCTACGCCCGTGCCCGGCAGCCCAAGCGCGCCCGCTACGACGAGGAGACGATCCACGGCATCCTCGATACCGGTCTTGTCGGTCATGTGGGATTTGTCGCCGATGGCCGTCCCATGGTAATTCCGATGGCCTATGCAAGGGTGGGCGGCACGCTCTACCTGCACGGCGCATCCAAGACCCGGGTCGCGCGGCTCGACGCGGTGCCGATGTGTATGACCGTCACGCAACTGACCGGCATTGTCGCGGCGCGGTCCGGGATGCATCATTCGGTCAACTACCGTTCCGCCGTGGTCCATGGCACCGCGCGTCATGTGGAAGGGGAGGAATACGATGCGGCGCTGGAGGCGATCACCGACCACCTGCTGCCGGGCCGTACCGCCGAAATCCGCCCGATGAGTGCTCAGGAACGCAAGGCGACCGGGGTGGTTGCGCTCGATATCGACCATGCCAGTGCGAAGGTGCGTACAGGCCCGCCGGTGGACGATGAGGAAGACCACGCGCTTGGCCTGTGGGCCGGGGTCGTGCCGGTCACGACGGCGCTCGGTACCGGCGTCCAGGACGCCTACACGCCGGAAGGCGCCGCGGAACCCGCATCGATTGCCGCCGCACGCCGGAAATTTGCCTGACCGGGGACAGCGATTTATTCGGTGAAGCGGTTTATCCGCCGGCCAACGCCCGCTCGATCCCGCCGGCGCAGAAGTCGACCAGCACCCTTCGGTAATCGAGCGGCGTGGCCGGGATCTCTTCGTGGGAGAGGCCGCTGATGCGTTCGCGGCTGGCAACGATGGAGAGCAGACTGGAGACGGTCAGGGTCAGGAGCGTCGCCAGGTCTTTCTTCGAGGCGTTCGGGTAAAGCGTTTCGAAGGCTTCCATATATTCCAGCGCGACCGGATCGTAGAGGTCGCGCACCTCGCGGTAGTAGCGGTCGTCGGAGACGATGCGGGCGATCAGCGCCGCATAGGCTCGCCATTGGGGATCGCCGCCGGAGGCATATTCCAGGTAAGGGGTGAGGTATGCGTCCACCAGCCCGTGGACGGTCAGGCCTTCTTTGGATGCCATCAGGTCGGCGAGCCGTTCGCGCCGGGCGATGTTCAATGGCTCCACCCGGCGTGCCAGCACCGTTCGGAACAGTTCCCGCTTCGATTTGCTGTGGAAACCGACGACGCCAAGGGTCACTTCCGCCTCGGCCGCAATCTGGCGTATGGAGACCGCATCGAAACCGTCGGCGGCGAAACAGCGCTCGGCGGCGTCAAGCACCCGGTCGCGCGTTGCCTCTCCGCGCAGGATGCGCTTGTCCGTGACGGCGCGGTCCGTTCCATCGCTTTCGATGGGGGGCGATGAATTTGATGGGGGCGGCACTCTTGACATTTTATACGAACGTCCAAATAGTTTTATTGCTGCTTTGGAGGAGCCTGCCGGAAGTTTGCCTTCCGCGCAATGGAGGAGTTTAAAAATGAATTTGAAAACCATGCTGCGCGGCGGTCTTGCCGCGCTGGTCCTGTCCGCGTTGCCGCTCAGCGCACGCGCCGAGACCATCGACGTGACTGCCGTGGCCGGCCACCCGCCGGTGTTCCTGTGGGTGAAGACCCTGTCGGAAAGCTATATTCCGGCGGTCAACAAGGCGCTGGAAGGCACCGATTACAAGATCGACTGGACGGAAGCCTATGGCGGCACGCTCGCCAAGGTGGGCGGAGAGGCGGAAGCCCTCGAGGATGGCCTGGCCCAGATCGGCATGGTGGCAAGCTTGTTCGAGCCGTCGTTGCTTTCGCTGCAGAACATCACCTATGTCACGCCCTTCGGGTCGGACAATGTGGATCTTGTGCTCACCACGGTCGACCGGATGCACGAGGACATCAACTCTGTTTTGCGAGTCCGTCTCTGAGTTTTGCATTTAGGAT
>SWCE01000570.1_pt1 | contig 134553 bp, 131 predicted proteins | sample 4690061 | NCBI WGS metagenome assembly SWCE01 (sample SAMN10267279, study PRJNA491770) | bioreactor metagenome | isolation source: DHS bioreactor inoculated with subseafloor sediment | place: Japan: off Shimokita Peninsula | collected 2012-10 | reverse complement strand
GGGGGGGCCATCTTGTTCTTGACCACCTTGACCCGCGTCTGGTTGCCGACGACCTCTTCACGATCCTTGATTGCACCGATACGGCGGATGTCGAGGCGAACCGAAGAATAGAATTTGAGCGCGTTGCCGCCGGTCGTGGTTTCGGGCGAACCGAACATCACGCCGATCTTCATACGAATCTGGTTGATGAAGATCACCATGGCCTTCGATTTGGAAATCGAACCCGTGAGCTTGCGCATGGCCTGGCTCATCAGACGCGCCTGAAGACCCGGCAGGGAGTCGCCCATCTCGCCTTCGAGTTCGGCCCGTGGCGTCAAGGCCGCCACCGAATCGACGACCAGAACGTCGATCGCGCCCGACCGCACCAGCGTATCGGCGATTTCAAGCGCCTGTTCACCCGCATCGGGCTGGGAGATCAACAGCTCGTCGATATTGACGCCAAGCTTGCGCGCATAAGTGGGATCGAGCGCGTGTTCTGCGTCGATGAACGCGCAGATGCCGCCGCCTTTCTGAGCTTCGGCCAGCACATGCAGGGCCAGCGTGGTCTTGCCCGAGCTTTCCGGTCCGAAAATTTCAATGATACGCCCGCGCGGCAGCCCACCGATGCCCAGCGCGATATCGAGACCGAGCGAGCCCGTGGAAATCGATTCGACATTGACTGAGGTGTTTTCCCCCAGCTTCATGACCGAACCCTTGCCGAAATTGCGCTCGATCTGGCCCAGAGCGGCCTCGAGTGCCTTGTTCTTGTCCATCGAACCCCCGTCAACCACGCGAAGCTGTGAAACTGCCATTGTTAGCTCTCCTTATTTCACCAAATGCCCTGCGCGCGCAACGCGATCAGTCGGCCCTCAACGCCTATTTCTAGGTTGCATATTTGTTCTCATTTTGTTTTCGATATGTCAAGAGACAAAATAAGAACATTCAGGAACAATGGAACCAGTCGGGCCCGCGATCATTGCAAAGGCTCATCATCAGGGAGGCCGCTATGAACATGGGCACGGGAATCGCCATGGGAATCGCGATCGGCGCCGGTATCGGGGTTGCGATCGACAACATCGCCGTGGGAATTGGCATTGGCGTCGCCATCGGCGCGGGCCTCGGCGCAGCATTTCTTGCCAGTTCGAACTCCTCGAAGAAAGACTAGTCCTCGCTTGCCGCCGGACTCCCCGACAGCACTTCCTTGACCTTGGAATTGATCTGGTCGAGCGTATAGGGCTTAGGCAGGAATTCCACGCTCCTGTCGTCCTCGAGCCCCTGGCGCACGCTCTCCTCGGCGTAACCGGAGACGAAAATCACTTTCAGGCCCGGATAAAGTTTGCGCACATGGGTCAGAAGCGTCGGCCCGTCCATTTCGGGCATCACGACGTCGGAAATGATCAGGTCGATCTTGCCCTCGATCTCCTCAAGCACCTCAAGCGCCTCTTCGCCCGACCCGGCTTCGAACACTTCATAGCCCGTCGTCGAAAGGGCTCGTGCTGAGAACATGCGCACGCTTTCCTCGTCCTCGACCAGAAGGATACGTTCGTTCCCGGTCAGATCCCGGACCGGCGCGGCAACCGCCTTGACCACCTCTTCCTTTTCTTGCTGGATGTGCCGTGGCAGCAGCAGCCGGAAGGTCGTGCCCTTGCCCACTTCGGATTCAGGATAGATGTAGCCCCCGGTCTGCTTGATGATGCCATAGACCATCGACAAGCCCAGCCCGGTGCCCTTGCCCAGTTCCTTGGTCGAAAAGAACGGCTCGAAGATCTTTTCCATGACCTCCTGGGTCATGCCGGTGCCGGTATCGCTCACCTCGATCGAAACAAAATCGGCAGGCACCAGTCCCGGATAGGTGAAGGTTTCCGCCTCGGCTTTCTCGACATTGCGCGTGCGCAGCGTGATCTGCCCGCCATCCGGCATGGCGTCGCGCGCGTTGACCGCAAGATTGATGATGACCTGTTCGAGCTGCACCAGATCGGCGCGGATCGGCCATACATCGCGCCCGTGCTCGACATCGAGCGTCACATGCTCGCCGATCAGACGTTTGAGCAGCACCGTCAGATCGTCGATATGCTGGGGCACTTCGAGCACTTGCGGGCGCAGGGTCTGCCGACGCGAGAAGGCCAGAAGCTGGCGCACCAATCCCGCCGCGCGATTGGCGCTCTGCTTGATCGACATGATGTCGCCAAACGAGGGATCGGACGGCTTGTGCTTGAGCAGCAGCAGGTCCGAAAACCCGATAATGGCAGTCAAAACGTTGTTGAAATCGTGCGCCACGCCGCCAGCCAACTGCCCCACCGCCTGCATCTTCATGCCCTGGGCGAATTGTTCTTCCAGCTGGCGCTGCTCGGTCATGTCGAGCGCATAAAGGATTGCCGCCTCGTTGCTTTCTCCGCCCTGCTCGACGCCGGAAATGAACATGCGCACGCTGCGCGGCTTTTCGCCGGGGATCGTCGCATCGACCGGCGCGATTTCCGCTCTGTGTCCCTTGGCATCGACAAGCGCCATCGCCAGCTTTTCCCGGCTTTCGGGGTCGATAAGCGAGGCGACATTGAGCCCCTCGATCCCGCGATCGCCCGATGTAAGCCCGAAAATACGGGTAAAGGGCGCATTGGTGCGCACCACCTTGCCCGCGCTATCGAGCGCCGCGATGGCGATGGGTGTATGATTGAAAAACCGTGAGAATCTCACTTCGGCGGCCCGCAACGCCTCCTCGCCCTCGATGCCGCGTGATCGATCGAGCACCAGCGTACGGGTTTCACCCAGCTCGCCCTCCGCCAGCCGCGCCGCGCGATGCAGCAGCCGCACCGGCAGACTGGTGCCGTCGTGGCGTACCAGATCGAGATCGATCACTTCGGTACGCACCGCGCCGTCCTGCCCGCCGCCCATCAGCAGCCCCGCTCCATCGCCCTGCACGATCTCGCCCAGGTCGAGATCGCCCGCCTCAAAGGCCGCGAGGTCGTAGCCGAGCCAATCGGCCAGAGTTGAGTTGATGTATTGGATCCGCCCGCGCGCATTGGCCGAAAAGAACCCGGCCGGTGCGTGATCGAGATAGTCGATTGCCTTTTGCAGCTCGACGTAGAAATTTTCCTGGGCATCGCGGTCGCGGGTGATGTCCTCGACCGTCCAGATCACCGATTTGCCCGGCGCGCCGTCGTAATCGGGCAGGCTGCGCGCCCCGATCCGGAACCATTGCGCCGCGCTCCGGCCACGCGAAATCCGCACGTCCTCGACAATGGCGCGCCCGTCCCGCGCCGCGCGCGACAACCGGTAAACGGCCTCACTGGCCTCGGGCTGGCTGGCAAACAATCGCGGCACACCAACCGGAACGCCCTTGGAAACCGATTTGGAAAGTTCCGAATACTGCGCATTGGCATAAAAAATCTTGCCGTCGCGGTCCGTAACCACCGCGCCGTATGGCAGGCTGTCGACGATGGCGCGCGCCAGCGTGCGCTTTTCGGTGCCGCCGACGAACCGGAACAGGCCCGCCGCCAGCGCAAACAGCGAAAAAACGCCGACAACCGACAGAACGCCCAGAAACAGCACGATCATTTCGGGCGAAATGGCTTCGCCCATCAGCGAAAAGGCCACCGCAACCGCGACAAAGGCCAGCGAGAGGATGACCACCCGCCACAGCGCGGCATTGGAGGACGGACGCGCCACCATCGGTTCGGGATAGCTGTCCTCGTCCATCGGGGCCACCGCCATCGGTTTCTTTCCTTGGTACAATATCTCAACCCCGATCCGAATCGGGCTTCCTATTGGTAGCAAAACCCGCTTCGCCTTGGGTAGTGCGGATTAACCGCTCATTAACAGTCTCGGTTAGGGTCGACCCTAATTTCCGCTCTTCCAGCTTGAGCGGTTTTTCAGCCGCATCACATAGCCGATGATCTGCGCAACTGCCTTGAAATGCTCAGCCGGAATGGTTTCCCCCACCTCGGCACCCGCGTAGAGCGCCCGGGCCAGCGGCGGATTTTCGACGATCGGGATGTCGTGATCCTTGGCCAGACCGCGAATCCTCAGCGCAATCGCATCGACGCCCTTGGCCAGAACCTGGGGCGCCGCCATATCCTTATCGTATTTGAGCGCCACGGCGAAGTGGGTCGGGTTGGTCACCACCACCGTCGCATCGGGCACCGCCGCCATCATGCGCTTGCGACTGCGCTCCATGCGGATCTGGCGGATACGGCCCTTGACGTGCGGATCGCCTTCCATCTGCTTGTATTCATCGCGCACTTCCTTGACCGTCATCATCTGGCGCTGCCACCATTTGTGGCGCATGTAGATGTAATCGAGCAGCGCCACGATGGTGATGGCGATCAGCGTCGCAATGAAGATCTTGATGCCGATTTCCTGGAACAGTTCCAGCGTCACGATGGGGTCGGCGGTCATGATGGTCGAGAGCCGGTCCCTGTCGGGCCAGACCACCAGCACCATGATGGTGGAAAACACGACGAGCTTGAAAAGCCCCTTGGCGAAATTGACCAGCGCCTCGGTTGAAAACAGCCGCTTGGCCCCGGCCAGCGGGGAGACCTTGGAGAATTTGGGTTTGAGGTTTTCAGCGGAAAACACCATGCGGTGCTGCACCATGTTCCCGGCTATCCCGCACAGCGCCAGAAGGATCATGGGAATCAAAAGCGCGCTCAAAAGGCTGATCGTCGCGCCGTAAACGAACTGGTTGAACCCCGGCCCGCCCACCTCGTAAAGGTCTGCACGGCCGAGATAATCTCCAAGGCTCGTCATGATCTGCGCGCTGGTCATCGGCGCCACGAACGCAAAGATCAGTGCCGACCCCAGGATCATGAACCAGGTCGTCACCTCCTGGCTCTTGACCACATCGCCCTTCTTGTGAGCGTCCTCGAGCCGCTTATGGGAGGGGTCTTCTGTCTTTTCGCTCTGTTCGGGTTTGTCGTCGCTCATGACCTAACCCAGAAACTGCGAAAAATGATCTTCGAGATAGCTCATATAGAGCCCCATCGTGACGCTGAGCAGCAGCGCGAACAGGACGAGCCCGATGATGATGTTGGCCGGCATGGCCATGAAAAACACCTGAATCTGGGGCATCAGCCGGCCCAGAATGCCCAGCCCCAGGTAAAACACCAGGCCGAAAACCAGAAACGGCGCCGACATCTGCGTGCCGATCAGGAACGCCTGTGCCACGATCTCGGTCGCCATCTGCGCCGCGTCGCCCAGCATGAGCGGCGCGTCGGGCGGAAAATAGCTGTAGCTGGCATAAATACCGGCCAGCAGCACATGATGCAGATCGGTGGCGAAAATCAGCGTTACGCCCAGCATGGCCAGAAAATTGCCAACGATCGCCCCCTGCACCCCCGGTTGGGTGGGATCGGAGGTCTGGGCCATCGAGAGCCCCATCTGGAACGCAATCACCGCACCTGCGACCTGCGCGGCGGTGATAATAAGCCGGGTCAGCCCCCCGAGGATAAATCCGACGGCAAGTTCATGCCCCAGCGCTGTCATGAGCCCGCCCAGCGTCACCGGAACCGCCCCCAGATTGGGCAGGATCAGCGGGTAGAGGATCAGCGAAAACGCCAGCGCAAAGGTCAGGCGCAGCCGCGTGGGAATCGTCGATTCCCCCAGCGCCGGCAACAGCATGAGGATCGTGCCGAGGCGCGCGAAAATGAGGAAAAAATAATAGGCGACATCGGGGCCCCAGCTGACGCTCATTCCCCGCTATCCGCCCGTAATGATCATGTCGACGATCTGGGTCATGTAAGCGCTCATCGTGGCGCCCATGAACGGCAGCGTCACCAGCAGCGTGACAAAGATCGCGATGATCTTGGGCACGAAAACCAGTGTCATTTCCTGGATTTGCGTCAAAGCCTGAAACAAGGCGATGATGACGCCGACCACCAGTCCCACAATCATCATCGGCCCTGCAACGATGATAAGGGTCCAGATGCCGGAGGTGGCGATGTCGAGAGTTTCTGCCCCGCTCATGGGAATGGCTCCTGCCGAATCGAGCCTATTGTACACGCTCTGACGCCCAATGGACCCTCGGTGTACTCAGGGGCCACGCCCAAAAGACGGGCTAGATCGGCATGCGCATGATTTCTTCATAGGCCGAGATCACCCGATCGCGCACCGTGACCATGGTCTCCATCGCCGACTCGGTTTCGGCCAGCGCGGTCACGACGTCGACGACGTTGGCCTTGCCGTTGATCATGTCGACAGCGACCTGATCGGAGCGCTGCCCGGTCTCGACGATGCCGCTGAGCTGCTCGGCCAGCATTTGCCCGAAATCGGCGCCGGAGGGTGAGGCGGCGGGCGCGGTCAGCTTGCCGCCAGCCTGATCGGAAACCAGGCGCGAGACGTTGCCGTACGCTGCTGCGGCTGCATTGAATGGCGTGCTCATGAACTTAGTTCCTTTGGTTGTCGCGCTTCCGAACCGCAAAAGTGGAAACCACTATTGCTCGAAGCCCTCCCTTAACCGCGCAGAATATCGAGCGTCCGCCCCAGCATCTGGCGCGAGACGGTGACGACGTTGAGGTTGGCCTCGTAGGTGCGCTGGGCCTCACGCATGTCCATGGTCTCGATCAGCGTGTTGACGTTGGGGTATTTGACATACCCGTTCTCGTCGGCCGCCGGGTGACCCGGCTCATAGCGCGAGGAAAAGTCGCTCATGTCGGTGGCGAGCGCCCCGACAGCCACTTCCGTGGCGCCGAGCTCGCGATTGAGCACCGCATGGAAGGTCGGCACCTTGCGGCGATAGGGGTCTTCGTCGGGCGTATGCCCGGCGGAATCGGCATTGGCCATGTTCTCGGCGATCACCCGCATGCGCGCCGTCTGGGCGTTGAGCCCCGACCCGGCGATCTTGATCGATGTCATGAAGTCGTTCATGCCTTAGCGTCCTATACGTTCTTGCCCAGCGCGATCTTCATCAGCCGAATGGAGCGTGTGTAGAGCGTGGTCGCGGCCTGATAGTCCATCTGGTTGGTCGTGACCTTCATCATCTCTTCTTCGAGCGTCACCCCGTTGCCCTCGGGCATGATCTCGAAACTGTTCATCGTCCGCGCGCCCATGGCGCGGCTTGGATCGCCCCCGACCGAGAAATGGTTGCGGTTTGTCGCCGTCGTCGTGACATTGGTGCCCGAGCGGCGCGCCGTGCTTTCGATGGAGAACGGTGCGAGGTCCCGTCCGCGATAGCCCGGCGTTTCGGCATTGGCGACGTTCTCGGCCAGAAGCGTCTGGCGGGTCTGGTGCCACTGCATCCTGTTCTTGAGCGCGGCAAAAATGGGCAGGTCGCCAATGGCCATGTCGGTCCGCCGAATCCGGTTACAGTCTGTTAACTGGGCAAACATTGCCTACCCTATGGTTAACGACGCGTTAACCGACCCGACATCAAGGGCCGGAAATCTCCCAATTTTGAACAAAGCTAAGCTATAGTAGGCAGCTATTGCCCATCTCCAAGCGTCCGGCTATGTGTCGCGGGACGAGTTGCCCATTTCCAGGAGCGTGCCAGTGGGATTTCTGAACAGCCTTTTTGGCGGTGAAAACGGCTATCTGACAATGATCGTGGCTCTGGCCATCGTGATCGTTTTGATCGTGCTCGCCGTGTGGCTCATCAAACTGGTAGGCGATGCCTCGGCCAGCGTTGGCCGTGGCCGCAACCGGCGCCTCATGGTCATCGATTCCATTGCCATCGACAACAAGCGCCAGGCCGTCATCGTCCGCCGCGACCAGACCGAGCATCTGATCGTCATTGGCGGCCCCAACGACCTGGTGGTCGAAAGCGGCTTTGAAGCCCCACCCGTCCAGCAGGTCCAGCGCCCGCGCCGCAGGGCCGCCGAACCCACTCCGGCCGTTGCTGCGCCCGAGCCCGCGGCCCCTGCCCGGCCAATGGGCAAATCGCTGCGCCATACGGGCCTTTTGCGCCCGGTCGAGGACAATGAACCCAAACTCGATGGGGGAAAGCCTGACAATAAGGGCCGCGCCTCCGCCGACTCAGCTACAAGCGTTGCCATGTCGGCCACCACGACCGTGGAGCCCGAACCGCTGCTTGAAGCGAGGGAAAACGATTACGAGGACACGGCAACAAGGTCCTGATACCGCACCGCGCCGGGCTCGAACGCCCCGCGCGGCACTTGTCGTTGCTCTTGGCCTCGCCGCCATCCTGCTGCTGCCCGCCACGGGAATCGCCCAGGACATCTCCATCGATTTCGGCGACGAGACCACGCTGACCGAGCGCGCGATCCAGATGATCGCGCTCATTACCATTCTGGCGCTGGCGCCCTCCATTCTCGTGATGGTGACCAGCTTTACCCGTATCGTCGTGGTACTTTCGCTGCTGCGCACCGCCATCGGGCTGCAGACCGCGCCGCCCAATTCGGTGATGATTTCGCTGGCGCTGTTTCTCACCGCCTTCATCATGGCGCCCACCCTGCAGCAAAGCTATGAGCTGGGAATAGAGCCGCTGGTGGCCGGCGAGGTCGAAATCACCGAAGCGATCGAGTTGAGCTCGGGCCCGCTGCACGAATTCATGCGCACCCATGTCCGCCCCCAGGACGTGATGCTGTTCATGGATCTGACCGAAACTCCGGCGCCGGAAAACCCCGAAGACCTCGAACTGCGCATCCTGATTCCCGCCTTCATGATCTCCGAACTCCGAAGGGCGTTCGAGATCGGCTTTCTGTTGTTCCTGCCCTTCGTGGTCATCGACATGGTCGTGGCCTCGGTGCTGATGAGCATGGGCATGATGATGCTGCCCCCGGTCATCATTTCCCTGCCGTTCAAGCTGATCTTTTTCGTGCTGGTCGACGGCTGGCACCTTGTTGCCGGATCGCTGATAAGAAGTTTCACGGGGTGAGTGCCGACCTTGCCAAAGGCAAGGTCAAATCGCTCCAGTGGAGCGATTTGAGGCACGAACGCCGGAGCATAAGCGACGGCCGGATCAGCACCGCAGCATACACCGGCCCACTATCAGCGATTGCCAACTCCACGGCCTTTGAGCCGTGCCGCTCCCACCTCTAGCTGGATTCCGGGAATAAATCCCGGAATGACAAGGGAGAGTTTGGTCGTCTTGAACGGTTCAAATGTTGTCGCAAGCGTGCCCCATCCACCGCTTCCCCGGCGAACGCCGGGGGCCATCAGCACACCGTCAACGTCGATGCTGGAGGCTGCGCCCATAGACCCCGGTTTTCACGGGGAAGCGCTGGGGCAAATGGCAATTCTGCCCAACACCTACAAACTCGCCACGGCACCCGTCTCGGGCGCCGCGCGCAGCGGCGTCACAGCGTTCTGGCCGGCGTAAATCTCGCGATAGGCGTTCAGGAACGCGTTGATGGCCTGGGTATCGGCGACCTGCCGGGCAATCTCGCGGAAATTGACGCCGTTGGGATCGACATTTTCGACAACGAAGGAAAAGACCGGCCATTCGGGGGTTGTCGACATGGCCTCGGAGAACCGACTGCGCAGACGGGCCAGCCCGATCTGGTCGTTCGAGAGAACATAGCCCACCGCCGCCTTGACGACATTGGTGCGCGCCATGGGGCTGAGCGTGCCGGTGCCGAGATCGGGCGAATAAAGCGCCTCGATCATTTCAGCGGCCGCCGAATAGCGGCTGGCCTGCCACAGAGCATCGATGCGCAGCAATTCGGTGTCACGCCCCGTAAGGCTCGAGAGCAGGTCCAGCGCCAGATCGTGGCGATGAGCGTGAATGAGCGCGCTGGCTTCGAGCACGCGACGCTGGCGTTCGAGCCCCGGCGGCAATCCGGCCAGCCGGGTCTCATAGAGCACCCGCAACGCCGAATTGGGGTCACGGTTGGCGATATAGATGATGGCCAGATCGGCCGCCACCTGGGCGCGGGCAGCGCCATCGAGCCGGTTTTCGACCTGATAGAGCAGCAGTTCCGACGCCTGGGCGAGCAGATCCACTTCGATCAGCCGCTGGGCGAGATTGCGGATCATCATGTCGCCCTCGGCCCCCGGTGGGGTGAGGTGCCGATAATCGTAATAGATCGAGAGCGCCGAAACCGCGTCGAGCGCGTCGGCCCGGCCATCGAGGAACAGCCCGGAAAATTCGGTACGGGCCCGCGCCAGGAGCGGATCGAGCGCCCGGCTATCCTCAAAACCCATGGCCATTTCCCGTGTCAGAACGAACGCGTCGCGATAATCGCCATGGCGATATTGCAGGTCGGTCAGCTTGGTGACGATGTCGATTTCGAGCTGGTCGCCACGCCACAAGGTCGATTGCACAGCCAGGGTGTGGATGGCCTTTTCCACATCGAGCTGATCCATATCGTCCAGGATTTCGATGGTGTGCAGCACAGCTTCCGCCGTCGAGCCGCGCCGGTCGGCGGCAATGACCCGGCCATAGCCTTCCAGCGCGTCATCCTCGAGCCCGTTGATATGGTCGAGCCGCGCCGAAAGCAGCTGATACTGCGCAACCTGATCGGGCGTCAGAGCGGCCAGATCGACAGCCCGGATCATGTCGGCGGCCATTGTGGCGTCGCTCTGCTCCACTGCGGCGCGTATCGCCGCCATGTGGAAGCGCGCCCTGATCCAGTTGGGATAATTGTCAACGACATGATCGCCCCCGAACGCATCGAGCCGCGCGCCTGCGAAATCGCCGGCATCGACCTTGGCGATGGTCCGCCAGATCATCGCGTCGGGATCGTTGAGCATGATCTCCGCGTTGAGCAGCGCAAGCGCGTCGACATGGCGTCCGGCCAGGGCATTGGCGGCGGCAAGCGTCGCATTGAGCTCGTGTTCCAGACTGGTCTGGCGCAGATCCCGCGAAAGGACGTTGAGCACACCGATCGCCTCGAAGGCGAAATCGTTGCTCAGATAGAACTGGGCCAGATCGAGCCGGGCCCGGTCGAGCGCCCTGCCCTCGGCCAATGCGGCGCGCGCCTGATATTCGTCGCGCCGCAAGACGAAATCATCGGGGTTGGGCGTCATCATTTCATTGAGATCAAGGGCGCTGACGCTGGTTGACGCCGGAGCGTAAAGACGCTGGCCGTCATCGGTCGAAACCGTAAGCCCGGCATCGGCGGAAATCACAGCAAACCTGTCCTCGATGGAAACGCTGACCCCTTCATGGAGCGGCTTGACGACCAGCCCGTGGACCGACCGCGGCGCTTCGAAATCCACAAAGCCCAGATCGCGCACCACGCCGCGGGCCGGCGGAAACGTGGTCACCACATCGAGAATATCGCCCACATCGGGATCGCGAAGCTGATGCACATTGGCGGGCCGCTCGAGATCGGCCAGCATTTCATAAAGTCCCGAAGGCGAGCGGCGGCGCTCAAACGTTACCGGATGGGTGGCCGACAGCAGAATATCACCCAGCGAGAGAACCCAGCTTTGTCCCTCCGAAGCCAGCGTTGCCAGCCGGTTCTGGTTGAGCACCATGCGCACCACATAGGCCGCGCCCGTGCTCTCGACAGTGAGATCGCGAGCCAGACCATCGAGAATTTCACCCGACTGTTCATCGGGGCTGACCAGCCGGGCCGAGGTATCGAACAGCATCCAGACCACGTCGCCGCGACGGAACACGGCCGCGGGCGTTTCCTCGACGAACGGGAAAACGATGCGAACCGTCTGTCCCACCGTGCTGACAAAGGGCTGCACGATGTCCGGCCCGTCATGGGTCGGCTGTTCGGCCGTTTGGGCGTGTTCATCCCCCTCTGCGACAGCTTCGGGTCCGCCCAGGGTCGCGGCAATTTCGCCCAGATCGAACCCCTCGGCACTGGCTCCGGGAACGTCGATATCGAGAATGAACTCGGTGCTCGACTGCTCGTAGAACCGGACCGAAACATCCTCGGGAATGGCCATGACGATTTCGGTATCGGCCCCATGGACGATGTTGGTCACCTCGCCAAGCTGTGCGGGGCGATCGGACAGCACCTGATAAAGATCGACGCGCACCGGCCAGTCGAACCGGATCGAGGCGCTCTCTCCTTCGCGGGTGAACTCGGCCTTGGTGCCCACGTTCCAGTTAAATTCGATGCGCGAGAAGGTCGGATGCCGCCCCACCCTGATCGTGGGCTGGGGATTGTATTCGAGCACCAGTTCGGCCCGGCGGCGCTCCTCGGCGATCCGGGCAGCCTCTTCGGCGCGCTCGGCCAGCTTCGTGATGATTTCGGGCGGCAGCGCCGGGGGCAATCCGACCCAGTCGGTGGGCAGAAGGTCGATATAGAGCTGCTCGCCGGCGGCAATGGTGTTGATCTGGAACTGCTCGCGCATCCCCATGCGGATGCCGGTGCGATCGGGATCGAACCGGGCGACGGCAAGATACTCGCCAAGAATGGTGCCGATATCGGGCAGAAACCCATCCATGGGCGTGCCGGGAACCGCGATGACCAGTACGCCGTTGTCGCTGGTTACCGTATGTTCGGGCAGCTTCATGCGGTCGGGAAAGGTCAGGATCAGCCGGCCGTAATTTTCATGCCGCTGAGCTTCGAAAATAATGTTTTCCTGGGCCAGTGCGGGCGCAATACCCGCCAGCAACGCAAAAAACGCCAGCAAGATGGCTCTTGCAGCGTCCCCATACCCATAAACCTGGCGTCCACGTTTTCTTGTGGTCGAAAGCATTCTGCCTGCCGCCCTTATTCAAGGGCACACTAGGCAGCAGCGCTTAAGATGGGATTACCACGCACGGCAAAAGCCGCGCGATCGGCTATTGGCCAACGATCTGGGGCAAATTGGCGAACTCCTGCGCCGGAGGTTCGGCGGGGCCGGTCGGCCCGGTCTGGGCAAGAAGAACGGTGAGTTGCTGCGCCTTGGCGGGGATCATCTTGGCCATGATCGGCCCCAGCTTGCGCGGGTTCATGGCCTGCCCCACTTTCACCAGCACGCCTTCGTCGAGATCATTAAAGATCGTGGCGGCATCACCCGCCCGCATGTTTTCATACATGGCGACGATGGCCGCGAACTGTTCGGCCTCCGCATTTTGCTGGGCGTCGACCAGCGCGTTGATCTGGGCTTCCATGGCGCTGAGCTCGCTCATGCGCTCCTCGATCCGCAACTCGGCGGCCTCGACCACCGCCAGCCGGGTCTGAAGCTCAGTGGCAAAGCTCTCGAGCTCGACGCGGCGTTCGGCAAGCCGCTGCAGGATGAGGGCCTCGGTCGAACCGGGCTCGGCGTCCCCGGCCGCGGCAAGTTCGGCGTCCTCGGTGGGGAAATTGTCAAAAAGCGCCGCCGCGGCTGCATCGGCCGCCGACATTTCGACTTCCGGCTCCTGATCGGCTTCCGGCGCGGCTTCGGGTTCAGCCACGGTTTCCTCGGTGACCTGGCCACCGCCAGCCGCCTGCGCAGCACTGACCCCGCCGAGCAAATAGCCCTGTCCGGAAACGATGCCGAACGTCTTGAGCATCAGCAAGGCCGATGCCGCGACAACGACGACGGGCAGAAGACGAACCTGGTTCACGCAGCGTGCTCCCGGCGCTTCTGGTGGTCCTTGAGTGTCCTGAGCGCGCTGCCGGCCCGGCTACCCTCCCCACCATCGCCCGGCGTACGCGCTGCCTGGGTGATCTTGGCGATACGATCCATGACGGCCTGGCCGGCATTGACGTGGTTGGCCAGTTCGATGGCGAAGCGCTCGGCCTCGTTGAGCCGGGTGTTGAGCTTTTCGTCGGCCTCGACGGCGGTTTCCCGCAGCCCCTTGATGGCACCGTTCGCCATGGTCGTGGCCTGCACAAGATCGGCAATCATCTGCTGGAGCGCGGCGCGGTCGGCCTGCAGATTGCGGATTCGGCTGTTGAGGACAATGCAGTAACCGATTGTCGTTGCGAGAAGAACGGCAACGGCAAGCTCAATCATCAATCCAAGAGGCATCATTTGCCCTCCGCCTTTTCTTCCATCGCTTCGAAGGCCGCCATCGTTACCTTTGGCGGGTTGAGCGGTCGGGTGACCCGGACCGAAACATTTTTGCCGATATGGCCCATCACCGCCCGCGTCAGGTCCACATCGCCGCACCGCAGCGTAATGGGGTCCGACGGGGTCATGTCGAACATGATCGTATCCCCCTCGGCCAGATTGAGAGCCTTGGACAAGGGCAGCTGCAATTCATGCAGCACGGCGGAAATTTCGGTATCGGCGGCGTAAATCTCGGTGGCCAGATGGCCCTCCCAGATCGGATCGCGCCCGAATTTTTCGCCCATATACATCTGGAGCAATTGCTCGCGGATCGGCTCGATCGTGGCATAGGGCAGCATGATTTCGATCTTGCCGCCGCGATCGTCCATATCGATGCGCAACTCGACAAGGATCGCCGCGTTGCCCGGCCGCGAGATGGCGGCAAAGCGCGGATTGGTCTCCATGCGGTCGAGCTTGAAATTGACCGGCGCCAGCGGCTCGAATGCCTTGTGCATGTCGTCGAGAATGTGCTCGATCATCCGGCGGGCCAGCGCCAGTTCGATTGTCGTATAAGGCCGCCCCTCGACGCGAATGACACTCGATCCGCGCCGTCCGCCCAACAGCACGTCGATCATCGAATAGATCAGCGCGCTATCGACGGTCAGAAGCCCGAAATTGTCCCACTCCTCGGCCTTGATGACCGAGAGGATGGCCGGCAGCGGGATCGAATTGAGATAATCCCCGAACCGCACCGAACTGATCGATTCAAGGGTAACCTCGACATTGTCGGAGGTGAAATTGCGCAGGGTTGTCGTCGTCAGCCGCACCAGCCGGTCAAACGCGATTTCCAGCATCGGCAGGCGTTCGTAGGAAACCAGCGCCGAGTTGATGAGCGCCCGGACACCTGTCAGCTCGACGCTGGATGCGGCGCTGGAATCGAATCCCAGAAGCGAATCGATCTCGTCCTGATTGAGAACGCGCCCCTCAGTATCGGTGGCCCCCGCTTCCGCTTCGAGCATGGCTGCCCAGTCGTCCCCGAGCGCCCCATCCGATTTTCCCGTCTCGTTGGCCATGATCGCCCGCTATTGAACCAGGATTTCCTTGAACAGAATATTGTCCACGCTCGCCGGATAGACAGCGAGGTTGACGCGCCGCAGCAGCTCTTCCTTGAGACGGTAGAGCCCCGCCGAACCTTCGAGATCGGATGGACGCAACTCGCGCAGATAGACCTGGAAGGTGTCGAGCACCCGCGGCATGCGCGGCTCGATCACTTCGATCATCGTCTCGTCGCGCACTTCGAGCGCGATGCGCAGCCGCAGGAATTCGGCTCCGCCGCCGGAATTGTTGAGATTGACCGCAATGTCGGGCAGATCGTAAAACGCCGTTTCCGCAGCAACCTCGACTTCAGCGCCATGGTCGGCACCGCCGCCCGACTGGGTCAGAAACCATGCGCCGGCCGCTGCAACCAGCAGCAGCACGGCAGCGCCACCACCGATCAGCACCAGCTTGGGCATTCCCTTCTTGGCAGGGCCCGATGTGGCGTTAACGTCTGTTTCGGTCACATCACTCATGCCAGCTTCCGAATCCCCCGGTTTTCAGCGCTTTTTCCTTGCCCACAGCTAATCCAGACAGGGTTAACGAAAGGTTACGATTTACCTAAGGGCGGCAAGTATTGCCGGGTAGATTTTTCCCCATCGGCAAACCCTAACCGGGAAGCCGATAACACCCCGCCAAGCTAATACATTGTTTTATAACAATTTATGGAGTTGGCACGCTCCCTGCATTGTCATCTGCGAGACGCTCGGCCTGGGGAGGCAGGGTTCTCAAAAGGTGTTAACGGGGAAACGCGCATGATCGAGAACGCGCAACTGATCGGACTGTCGCGCCAGATGGCGCTCCAGCGGCAGATGGATGTGGTGGCCAACAATCTGGCCAACATCAACTCGACCGGCTTCAAGGCCGAGGCGATCCTGTTCGAGGAATACGTGATGCCGGTCGCCTCCGACCGCAGCTTCCCGAGCGGCAGCCAGCAGCTTTCCTACGTCCAGGACTGGGCGACCATGCACGATCTGGCCGCAGGCAGCATGACCCAGACCGGCAACCCGCTCGACGTCGCGTTGTCCGGCGAGGGCTTCTTGAGCGTCGCGGCCCCCGAGGGCACGCGCTACAGCCGCAACGGCGCCCTCGAGATTGCGTCCGACGGCACGCTGGTCACCCAGAACGGCTTTCCGGTGCTTTCCGATGGCGGCAACCCCATCGTCTTTGGCGCCGACGAAACAGATATCGCCATTACCGCCGAGGGCGAGATCACCTCGAGCGCCGGCAACAAGGGCAAGCTCGCAATCGTCGAATTCGAGAACCCGCAGGCGCTGACCCGTACCGGCGACACGATGTTTGCCGGCGGCACGCCGCTGCCCGTTTCGACGACCCGTGTGGTTCAGGGCGCTCTCGAGCGCTCCAACGTCTCGGGCGTGGGCGAAATGACCGAAATGATCCGGGTGACGCGGGCCTATTCCTCGCTCGCCGACCTCATGAACAAGCAAGACGAATTGCGCCGCAGCGCCATCCAGCGCCTTGGCGACACTCAGGCCTAACGAGGGCTTCCAGAAAAAGTGGACACCACTTTTTCGGTTCGGAAGCGCGACCACTAAAAGGAGCAAGACGGATGAAAGCCCTCTACATCGCATCGACCGGCATGGCCGCCCAGGAGCGCAATGTCGAAGTCATCTCCAACAACATCGCCAACATGCGCACCACCGGCTTCAAGCGCCAGCGCGCCGAATTCCAGGATCTGCTCTACCAGTCCTATCGCCGGGCCGGCGCATCGACTTCGGAAGCTGGAACGCAGGTTCCGGTCGGCATCGAAATCGGCTCGGGCGTCCGCGTTTCGGCCACCGCCCGCATCATGAGCCAGGGCAATGTGGCGCCGACCGAAAAGGAAAACGACGTCGCCATCCGTGGCGAGGGCTATTTCATCGTCAACCTGCCCGACGGGCGCACCGCCTATACCCGCGACGGCACCTTCGAGCGCGATTCCGCGGGCATGCTGGTGACCGTGGACGGCTATGAGGTCGAGCCCGGCATCATCATTCCGGCCGATGCCACATCGGTCTCGATCAGCCGCGACGGGATTGTCGAAGGGTTCTTCAACGGCGGCACCGAACCCGTCCAGCTCGGCCAGTTCCAGATGGCACGCTTTGTCAACAAGGCGGGCCTGGAATCGATGGGCGACAATTTGTTTCTCGAAACCGCCGCATCGGGCGAAGCCCAGATCGGCGTGCCCGATGCCGACGGCATGGGCAGCCTGCTTCAGGGGTATCTCGAAAGCGCCAACGTGAACGCGGTGACCGAGATGGCCGATCTGATCTCGGCCCAGCGCGCCTACGAAATGAACGCCCGCGTGATTTCCGGCGCCGACCAGATGCTCCAGGCCACGGCCCAGCTTCGCTAGCACTTCTAAAAAAAGGGGGTACCGACGATGATCGTTTCGCTTCTCAAACGCACAGGATTTGCAATCGCCGTTTGCGCGCTTGCCGGCGCGGCGCAGGCCGAGCCCATGCTGCGCGGCGACGTGACCGTCAACGCCGCCATCGTAACGGTGGGTGACCTGTTCGAGGACGCGGGCCTCATTGCCGAAACGGCAGTGTTCCGCGCGCCCGCTCCCGGCACCTCGGGCGTTCTCTCGCTCGAGGACATTGCCGCCGCGGTCAAGGCAGCCGGCATCGAAAGTTTCGAGCCAGGCGGCTACGATCGCATCCGTGTTGCCCGCGTCGGCATCGATGTCGGCCAGGACCTGCTTTCCGATTTGATTGCGGACGATCTGCGCGCACGGGGCATCCTGACCGCCGATATGGAAATGGACATCGCGCTCGATGCGCCGCTGCCGGCCATGATCGCCGCCGATACCGACACGCCCGCATCGCTGACCATCCTGCGCTATATGCCCGGCTCATCGAGCTTTTCGGCCCGCTTCCAGGTTTCTGGTATCGACCGCCCGCTCGACGTTTCCGGCCAGATTCAGCTCATGATCGCCGCACCCCATCTCACCCGCACCCTGCCGCAGGGCACCATTCTGGGTCCCAACGACATCGAAATGCGCATGATCCCCCTGGCCTACGCCGAATCCACCGGCCTGGTGGCAATGGAGGAGATCATGGGCATGGCGCTGCAGCGCCAGACACGCGAAGGCGTCATGCTCAAGCCCTCCGACATCGCCGCGCCCGAAATCATCTCGCGCAACGACTCGGTGACCGTCGTCTTCCAGCAAGGCGCCCTCACCCTCACCACAACGGGCAAGGCGCTCAACTCCGCCAGCCTGAGCCAGCCGGTTTCCGTGCTCAACACCATGACCAACAAGGTTCTGCAGGGCATCGCCACGCAGAACGGAACTGTCACAGTCTATTCAGGCCCCCAGCAACTCGCCGGGCTCTGATCTTTCGACCCGTCGCCCTTGGGGAAGGGCGACGTTCACGCAACGGGGAAATTGAAATGAATGCACTTCTCAAACTCGCAACGGGCCTGCTGCTCGTTTCCACGCTCGGCGCCTGCGCCACCACAGACCGATTGGCCAATGTCGGTCAGGCTCCGGCCTTAACGCCCATCGTCGATCCCACGGTGACCGCCGGCTATCGTCCGGTGACCATGCCCATGCCCGCCGCCGAACCGGCCAGCTACCAGCCCAATTCGCTGTTTTCCTCCGATGCGCGCGGCTTTTTCAAGGACCAGCGCGCCGCAAAGATCGGCGACATCCTCACCGTCATCGTCACCATCGATGACCGCGCCCAGATCGGCAACACGACCTCCGCCACGCGCTCCTCGTCCAACACCACCGGGCTGAACGGCGCATTGGGATCGATCTTTAATTCGGTGGCCCCGGCGGACGTTTCCGCCGATGCGGCGCTGGGCACGACCTCGGGCATTTCCAACGCCGGCAACGGCTCGGTCAACCGCTCGGAACGCGTGACCACCCAGGTCGCTGCCGTGGTGACGCAGGTGCTGCCCAACGGCAATCTGGTCATCGAAGGCCGTCAGGAAGTCCGGGTCAATTTCGAGGTTCGCGACCTGATCGTCGCCGGCATCGTGCGCCCCGAAGACATCGGATCGGATAACACGATCTCGTCCACCAAGATCGCCGAGGCGCGCATCGCTTACGGTGGCCGCGGCCAGATCACCGACGTCCAGCAGCCCCGCTACGGCCAGCAGATTCTCGACGCTATCCTGCCGTTCTAGACGGCCTCCAGTCCCCAACCGGCCTCCAGTCCCCAACCGGCCGCCGTTCCCCAACTTTGCGGCAGCCGGTTAACCGGCCCGTCTTCCCCGTCGGGCCGGATTCAAAAGGGGTGCGCCCTCCCCGGCGCGCCCCTTTTCCTTTTCTTCGCCACCGAGCGCAGCTACAAAGCCGCCGGCAAATATCTTTCCTCCGGAGCCTCCCATGTCCTACGCCGATCTCGAAACCCTTGGCAAAAAACTCGAATCCATCGAGCACGCCATCGCCATCCTCTCCGCTGACGAGGCGACCAACATGCCGGTTGGCGGAGGCGAGAAGCGCGCGGAGTCGGTGTCTTTCCTCTATGGGTTGCGCCACGAGACCGCCACGGCGCCCGAGATTGGCGACTGGATCGCCAAGGCCGAATCCGAAGACCTGTCGGATGACCAGAAGCTCGCGGTGCGCGAGTTCAAGCGCGTCTATACCAACGCCACCTGCCTGCCCGCCGATTTCGTGGTGCGCAAGTCGCAGGCCGAAATTCGCTCCGAACAGCTCTGGCGGGACCTGCGGGCCAAGAATGACTGGGCAAACTTCGCCCCGGCGCTCGAGGGCGTGGTGGCGCTGGCCCGTGAGGAGGCGCAGATGCGCGCCGAGGTGCTGGGCCTAAAGCCCTATGACGCGCTGATGGAACAGTTCGACCCCGGCAACCGCGTGGCCGACGTGGCTCCAGTGCTCGAAAAGCTCAAATCCTTCCTTGTCGATTTCGTGCCCGAAGCGCTCGACGCCCAGGAACAGCGTTACGCCAGGCGTCCGGCAAAATCGGTCGAAGGCCCCTTCCCGATTGAAAAGCAGCGTGAGCTGGGTCTGTCCATGATGCAGGCTCTCGGGTTCGATTTCACCCATGGCCGGCTCGATGTGTCCCATCACCCGTTCTGCGGCGGCGTGCCCACCGATGTGCGCATGACCACGCGCTACAAGACCGAAGAATTTCTCACCGCCCTGATGGGCGTTCTGCACGAAACCGGCCACGCGCTGTACGAGCAGGGTCTGCCCAAGGATCTTTCGCACATGGCGGTCGGCCAGGCGCGCGGCATGGCCATGCATGAAAGCCAGTCGCTGTTCGTCGAACAGCAACTGGCCCATGCTCCGCAATTCTGGCAGTGGGCCATGCCCATCGTGTCCCAGCATCTCGGTGAAAATGCGCTCAAGGGCTGGGAGATCGAGGACGTTGTGGCCGAGGTCAACAAGGTCGAGCGCGGCTATATCCGCGTCGATGCGGACGAGGTGACCTATCCGCTCCACATCATCGCGCGCTTCGAGCTGGAACAGGCGCTGATCGGTGGCGATCTCGAAGTGGTTGATCTACCTGAGGCCTGGGACGCGAAGATGACCCAGTATCTGGGACTGTCCACCATCGATAACCCCAAGGACGGCCCCATGCAGGACGTTCATTGGCCCGCCGGTGCCTTCGGTTACTTCCCCAGCTATACGCTGGGCGCCATGCTGGCCGCGCAACAGTGGCAGGCCATCGAAAAGGCCCGCCCCAACGTGCTCGATGAAATCGCAAAGGGCGACTTTTCCGGCGTCAATCAATGGCGAAGCGACAATATCTGGTCGCAGGGCTCGCGCTATTCGACCCCCGACCTCATCAAGCGCGCCACCGGCTCGACGCTCGACCCCGACATCTTCATCGCGCATCTGAAAAAGCGGTATGGGTAGCAGCGTCCAGGCGCTGTACGCCCTACTCTCAGTCCGGCGATCTGTGCCTAAAACGGAACGCTCGCGCCGAGGCTGACGCCGGCATGCCCCGCCACCGACCACGCCCAGAGCGGTCCGGTTTGCGGGCCGCCGGCGCTGCCGAAAGTCACCCCGCCAAGCCCGAGCTGCCCGCCGGCGAAGACGCTGGCCGAAAGCGAAGCGCCCTGCTCGGTTTCATAGCGATAAGCTGCCTCGGCCAGCCCGCCCACGGTGGCCAGGTTGTAAAAAACATTCGGCACTGGCCCCAAGTCGTAGCCCGATGCAGGAGCCGGTTTCCAGACACGCAGATAATGGCTGTCGGTGACACCGAGATAGCCGCCATTGATCTCGAACCGCAGGTCGATGGTCTCGGCCTCCGAGATCTCGTTTTCAAGCCACACGCCCAGCCCGGCTGAAGCCGAAAACATGTCGTGCCCGATCACCGTGACGCTGGACGCGATCGGGCCGCTGGGACAGGCGGCCCCGCAGCGCAACCCGTTCACGTCATAGCGCTGCAGCCCGAAACCACCGGTCACATAGGGGCGCACGACCATGTCATTCCAGATCAGCGTTCCGTCGGTGGGCAATCCGTAGCGCAAGCTGACATCGCCGCCATTGCCGAGCGCCAGATCGCTGAAGGTTTCCGAATAAAGCGCCTGCCCGACTTCATAGTCGCGATCCCCGAACGTGCCGCCCGCCGCGATGGGAAACCCGGCGATCAGATCGAACCAGCCCTCTCCGCCGCGTCCCGAAACGACGAACTCGATATCGGCCTGATAGAGCGGTTCATAGCTCAGGATCGAGGTGGGATCGCCATAGCTTGCCATTCCCGGTCCGCCCGGCGGAGTGAGATGGGAGGCGTCGTGATTGAGCGAGAGATACCCGGCGCTCAGCCGCACGTTCGAGCCGACCGAAATGTCCATGGCGGATGCCCCGGTGGCAAGAGCCGCCGCAAGCGCAATCGTGGTGGTCGTGAGAAATGCTTTCGGGCCCATGTCAGCAGAAAGCGTCAGCATGGCTTTCCTGTCAACCTGCGCGGCTTGACTTGTGGTGTTTAGCGATTAATTTGGCGCCGAACTGCAACACCTACAGGATGTGTGCCCAAATGGATTTTCTTCCGACAGCAAACCGCAATTGCCTCGGAACGGAATCCATCTATGCCCGCACACATCACGCTATCGCGCTTAAGCTTTTCAACGCCTGACGGCACGCAGCTTTTCTCCGATCTCGATCTCGCCTTCTCCCGCCAGCGCTCCGGCCTTGTGGGCCGCAACGGTGTGGGCAAATCGACGATCCTGCGGCTGATCACCGGCGCGCTGGTCCCGCAATCGGGCAGCGTCACCATCGATGGCACCATCGGGTTTCTGCGCCAGTCGCTTAAGGCCGGCCCGGGCGAAACCATTGCCGATCTGTTCGGCGCCACCGGCCAGATCGACATTCTCGCCCGCGCCGCAGCCGGGACGGCAAGCGCGGACGAATTGGCCGATGCCGACTGGACGATCGAAGCCCGGCTCGAAGAAGCGCTCGCCCGCTTTTCCCTGCCCGCAACCGCCGAAACGCCGCTTGAAACTCTCTCGGGCGGCCAGCGCACCCGCGCCATGCTGGCCGCGCTGGTGTTCGCCGATCCCGATTTCCTGCTGCTCGACGAACCCACCAACAATCTCGACAGAGATGGGCGCAACGCGGTGATCGACCTTCTGGCCAATTGGCGCGGCGGAGCGGTGGTGGTCAGCCATGACCGCGAACTGCTCGAAACCATGGACGCCATTGTGGAACTGACCAGCCTTGGTGCCACGACCTATGGCGGCAATTACAGCCTCTATCGTGAGCGCAAATCCATCGAACTGGCGGCCGCAGAGCATGATCTGGCCAGTGCCGAAAGGCGCGCGGCACACGTCGAGAAGAAGGCCCAGCAGACCCGCGAACGCCAGCAGAAATCAGACGCGTCGGGCAAGCGCAGGCGCGCAAAGGGCGATCTGCCGAAAATCCTGCTCAATGGCAGGAAGAACGCCGCCGAAAACTCGGCGGGCGAAAACGCCCGGCTTGCCAGCCGCTTACGGCAACAGGCGGAATCGGATGCTCAAGCGGCCCGCGACAAAATCGAAGTGCTCCAGCACGTTACCATCGCATTGCCCCCGACCGGCCTGCCCGCCGGCAGGACGGTGCTGACACTTGATGCCCTCACGGCGGGATACGATCGGGATGCCCCTATCCTCAAGGATTTCTCCCTTGCCATAACCGGTCCTGAAAGAATTGCCCTGACCGGTCCGAACGGCTCGGGCAAAACCACCCTGCTCCGCCTCGTGGCCGGCGGTCTCGAACCATTCGCGGGCACTGTCAGTATGCATGTGCCATACGCCCTGCTCGACCAGCAGGTCTCCATCCTCGACCCGCAAAAGACCGTGCGCGAGAATTTCCTGGCTCTCAATCCGGCTTCTGACGAAAACGCCTGCCGCTCGGCTCTGGCCCGGTTCAAGTTTCGCGCCGATGCCGCGCTGAAAATGACCGGCTCGCTCTCCGGGGGCGAAACCCTGCGAGCCGGGCTGGCCTGCGTTCTGGGCACCGACACCCCGCCGCAACTGCTGATCCTGGACGAACCCACCAATCACCTCGACCTCGATTCCATCGAGGCAGTGGAGGCAGGACTTCGTGGCTATGACGGCGCCTTGCTGGCGGTCAGCCACGACCGTCCGTTCCTTGACGCCATCGGCATCACGCGGGAGATCTCACTGGCGTAAACGGCAAACAGCCCGCTGAAGTATTCCTTCAACGGGCCGCCGCAAACGATTCTAAAGGTTCGACAATCAGTCGTCGCGATAGACCTTCTCGCGCCGCTCGTGCATTTCCTGCGCTTCAAGGCTCAGGGTCGCAATCGGTCTGGCATCGAGACGGGCCAGCCCGATGGGCTCACCGGTTTCTTCGCAAAAGCCGTAGGATCCCTCTTCGATCCGCTTGAGCGCGGCATCGATCTTGGCGATCAGCTTGCGCTGGCGGTCCCGGGTGCGCAACTCAAGCGCCCTGTCGCTTTCCGAAGACGCCCGGTCGGCCATATCAGGGTGATTGGTGCTTTCTTCCTGCAGGTTTTCGAGCGTTTCGCGGCTCTCGCGAAGGATCTCGTCCTTCCAGGCGTTGAGCTTTTTCCGAAAGTATTCGCGCTGGCGCGCGTTCATAAACTCTTCGTCCTCGGAGGGACGGTAATCGTCTGCAAGGGCCTCGACCGACATCGTAAGACTCACTCCCCTTGGCAACAGGTCGCCGCTTATATAGTGGGGTCAAACTTTTCGAGCAAATGGAAAGTTGCCGGGGTGTTAACAACACCGTGAGGTGCCGCAAACGGGTCACAGCGCCGGGTATCGTCCCAGCTTGGCCAGTTCGACCCGCACCCGCAATTCGATATCGGCCACGATGTCTTCCAGAGCCGGCTCAATCTGTGATTTGGCCTGCTGCAACAGCGCGACGGCGCGGTTGAGCCGCCCTTCGCCCACCTGCCCGATCAAAAGGTCGGCCTGGATATCCTCGAGCATATCGAGCAGGGAATTGGCACGCTTGACCGCCTTGCGGCGTCCGGTAGTCGCATCGTCCGCCGCCTGAAGCGCCAGCAACGCGTCAATGCCACCCGCCGCGATGGGCGCCGAGGTCTGGGCGCTGCGGGCCGATCCCTGTCCCGATTCAATCTGAAACGCCGGCCCCGACGATTTCGCGGCAGTGCCCGGCCGGTTCGTGGTGATGATCCGCCCTGTTCCGTCGATCCGCATATCTGGCCCGATTGGCTCGTGGTTAATCGATTGCTAGCCGGCAGATTTTGCCCAGAGGAGTTAATTTACCCTTAACGACCCGGCAAAGCCTGCCCATCCACGCATCGTCCGCACTGCGTAGGTTTTATTAAAACTACGCAAAAACAATGGATTAAGCGGACTCGCCCCGGTTTGGCACGCTTTTCGCTATATCGTCTGTGAATTGCGGCGCGTCATCGTGGGGACGACGGCACGCCGCCCGGAAACGGGGAATCGGATACAAAATGAAAACAGGACTGCTTCGCACGACATTGGCAATCGCCCTTAGCGCAGCGCTGGCGCTGACGGGGACGATTCCGGCCAGCTCCGCGCCGGCCCGCATCAAGGATATCGTCGAAATCGAAGGTGTCCGCGACAACCAGCTGATCGGCTACGGGCTCGTGGTCGGCCTCAACGGCACCGGCGACAGCCTCAACAACTCGCCCTTTACGCGCCAGTCGCTGATCGCCATGCTCGAGCGCATGGGGGTGAACACCCGTGGCGAAACCCTGCGCACGGCAAATGTTGCCGCCGTCATGGTCACCGCCAATCTGCCGCCCTTTTCCACGCAAGGCTCTCGCATCGACGTTTCGGTGGCCGCCATGGGCGACGCCTCGTCCCTGCAGGGCGGCACCCTTCTGGTCACCCCCCTGCTTGGCGCCGATGGCGAGGCATATGCCATCGCCCAGGGCCCGGTTCTCATCAACGGCTTTTCCGCCGAGGGCGAGGCCGCGACGGTGATCTCGGGCGTCCCAACCACCGGCATGGTCTCATCGGGCGGGCTGATCGAGCGCGAGATCAACTTCGCGCTCGGCGCCCAGCACTCGGTTCGCCTCTCGCTGCGCAATCCCGACCTCACCACCTCGCGCCGCATCGCGCTGGCCATCAACGATCTGATCGGCCTGCCGGTCGCCATCCCGACCGACCCGGCCAATGTCCGGCTGTCCCTGCCCAACAATTTCAACGGCAACATCGTCGATCTTCTGACCGATATCGAGCAATTGGTGATCCAGACCGATCAGGCCGCCCGCATCGTCATCAACGAAAACTCCGGCATCATCGTCATCGGTCGTGACGTTCGGGTTTCCTCGGTCGCCATCGCCCATGCCAATCTGACCATTTCAATCGCCGAAAACCCCAATGTGGTGCAGCCCAATCCGTTTACGGACGGAGAAACCGCCGTCGAGCCGCGCACTCAGATCAATGTCAATGAAGACGGGACCCAGCTTGCGGTGGTCCCGGAATCGATCTCGCTGCAGCAGCTTGTCGACGGACTCAATACACTGGGCATCTCGCCGCGCGATCTGATCGCCATCCTGCAGGCGATAAAGGCTTCTGGCGCCCTGCAAGCTGAAATCGAGGTGATCTGATGGCCATCGCCCTCAACTCTGCCTACCAGTCCCTGCCCGGCTACGCCAATCTGCGCGAAAAGGCCAGCGAGCTCGAAGGCGTGTTTCTCAACACCCTGGTCTCGGAAATGTTCAAGGGACTGGAAACCGACTCCATGTTCGGCGGCGGTTACGCCGAGGAAACCTGGCGCGGCATGATGAGCGAACAATACGCGGCCGAAATGGCCCAGGCGGGTGGCATCGGCATTGCCGACCAGATGGTCGCCGCCCTTATCGAAATGCAGGCAGCACAAAGCACCGCGCCTCAACTGTCATCCATGGGAGCTTACCGATAATGACCGCCGCAGAACGCCTCATAGCGCTTGAATCCCTGGATGCGGAAACCCTTTGCGCTCGCGCCGAAACCGCGCTCGGCGCGCTGGTCGAGGTGATGAACCGCGAAACCACCTATCTGCGGGCCGGTCACATGCGCGAAGCCACGGCGCTGACGGGTGAAAAAACCCAGCTGGCCCAGGATTACGTGACGCTGGCCCGCGCTATCCAGCGCGCCGCGCCGCGCCTGAAGGCCGAAGCCCCCACCCGCATAGACGCCCTGCGCCGCGGCCATGAGGCGCTCGCCACCCAGATGGCTGAAAATCTGCGTGTTCTGGCCACGGCCCGCACTGTAACCGAAAACCTTCTCTCGGACGTCGCCCGCGCCGCCGGCAACGCGGCTAAGCCCAAGACTTATGGCGCAGCCGGCCAATCGCCCAAGCCTTCGACAGAATCCATGAAGGGCATTTCGATCAACCGGGCGCTGTGATTTTCCCGATTGAGACAATTTTCTTAAAACACAACCACCCCGCCTAACCCGCCCGACAGCCTTTGCGGCACATTATGCCCGGCAGATTTTGCCGCATCGGCCAGGGAAATGGTTAACAGGTGACGGGGTTCATTCCACCGCAGCAGGGCCCGCTCGGGATCGCTGCAGCCATGGCGCGACCGGTCGAACGACCGGCGGCACCCCCGCCCCATCGCGTCCGCGATTCCGCCGGAGCGAGCCTCGGCCAGCCCCTTCCCAAACGCCCCGCCCCCAACCGCCAGCGGCGCCAGAATTCCGATGAAGATCAAGTACTTGATGGCAACGTCTCCGCAGCGACACTGCTCGATACCAGCCTGATCGCATCCACCCTCGTCAACACCGAGACGACTTCGGGCGCTGCCCTGATCGTGCGCTCTGCTCCCTGGGAACCGCCGCGATCGAGCCTGACGCTGCGCGACCGCTCCGTGTAGGGCAAAAGGTAAATTTACCCCTTGATGATCAGACTTTGTTAACTATTCGGTAGCACTTGGCGAAGCACTCTATGGTTAACGCGCTCCTAACAGGGAGTGATTCTGTTCATACCAATCGACACGGGGGTTTTGGCCATGTCTGATGTGACGCTATCGAAAGCGGTACGCTCCAACCTTCTGCACCTTCAGAATACCGCCAAGCTCATGGATTCGACCCAGGAGCGCCTGGCCACGGGCAAGAAGGTCAATTCGGCCCTCGACAATCCCACCAACTTCTTTACTGCCGCATCGCTGAACGGGCGGGCCGCCGACATTGGCACCCTGCTCGACGCCATGAGCAACGGCATCCGCACCATCGAGGCAGCGGACAATGGCCTCACCGCCATCACCAAGGCGATCGAGTCGATGCAGTCCACGCTGCGTCAGGCCCGGCAGGACAATTCGTTCAAGACCGAAAGCTATACTGTCAATGTCGCCGACGCGCCGGTTGGCACCGAAGTGCTCAACTTCGCGGGCGGAGCACTGGCCGACGGTACCGATTTCGACGTTGACCTCACCGCCGCGCAGTCCGAAATCCAGGCCGGCGCCTATACCGACATCGATTTCACCAACGGTGGCGCCAATGACGGCGAGATCAGTTTCGACATCGGCGTTCACGGCGGCACAGCCGAGACGATCACAATCACCCATGCCGATGCGGTAACCGCGGGCGTGGCCGATCCCGCCGCGGTCACCGCAGATGAAATGGCCGCCATTCTCAACGCCAAGCTCGACAATGCCGGAGTTGCCGCGACCGCAACCGTCAATGGTGGCGACCTGGTCTTTACCACCGACGCCTCTGCGGGCACGAGCGAAGCCGATATCGAGATTTCCAACTTTACCGTCACAAATGGCGCGGCCGGTTCAGGCATTGCCGACGCAACGGGCACGGACATCAACATCACCGCCCGGACCGTCGACGCACTCGTCACCGCCATCAACGCCGACGCCAACCTGACGGGTGCCGTCCGCGCGTCCAACGACAACGGCAAGCTGCGCATCGAGAACCAGTCGACCGGCGCACTGACCCTGACAGGTCTGACCGACGGCGAAATGACAGGCGGCATCGGCCAGTCCGAAATCGAGGGCAACGACGTTCGCGCCAGCCTCGCCCGCCAGTTCAACGAAACCCGCACCGAACTCGACCGGCTGTCCGAGGACGCGTCCTTTAACGGCGTCAACCTGCTGCGCGGCGACCAGCTCAAGATCGTGTTCAACGAATCGGGCACATCGAGCATCGAAATCCAGGCCAAAAACGCCAAAGGCGAGGCACGGGCGATCAACGTGGCCAATCTCGGCCTGGACGAACTCTCCGCCGAAGATCTCGACCTCAACGCCGACATCGACGCCCAGCTCGCAAACCTGCAGAACGCGCTCAATGAGGTGCGCGCGCAGGCATCCGATCTCGGTTCGACCCTTTCGGTGGTCCAGAACCGCGAGGATTTCACCAAGCGTATGATCAATACGCTGGAAACCGGGGCGGCCAATCTCACTCTCGCCGACACCAACGAGGAAGGCGCCAACCTTCTGGCGTTGCAGACCCGCCAGCAGCTCTCCCAGACCGCGCTCAGCCTCGCCAGCCAGGCCGATCAGGCCGTCCTGCGCCTGTTCGGCTAAATGGTACGTCAAAGAAGATGAAACCAGGCGGGCTCCGGCCCGCCTTTTTTATTGCGCGATATTTCCGATGAGGGGGAACGCCTTAACCAATCTTTAGAAGATATCGCACAGTGTCGGGCCAGCCGTCTCAGGAAGAGGCGCTATAAATTGCATAAATCCTAGAAGGGGATTTCTATATGTCTGACGTCACGCTCTCGAAGGCGGTTCGCTCGAACCTGCTCTCCCTCCAGAACACTGCTGACATGATGTCGGCAACCCAGACCAAGCTTGCCACCGGCAAGAAGGTCAATTCGGCCCTGGACAACCCGACCAACTTCTTCACTGCCTCTTCTCTGAACTCGCGCGCCGGCGACATGAACTCGCTGCTGGACTCCATGGCCAATGGTATCCAGACGCTCGAGGCTGCCGATAACGGCCTGTCCTCGATCACCAAGACGCTGGAATCCATGCAGTCGACGCTGCGTCAGGCCCGTCAGGACAAGTCTTTCGAGACCGCCTCCTACACGGTCGACGACAGCCTGACCTCGGGCGACATTTCGTTCTCCGGCGGTGCCGTTGGCGATACTGCAGTCGATGTCGCGCTGACAGAGTCCTTTGGTATTTCGACCGGTTCGGGCTTCTCTGCCCTCGACTTCGACAGCGCCGCCGACGACAGCTATGCTGGCACCGTCGCTTTTGATGTCGAACTCAACGGCAGCGGCACGACCAACAGCGTTGCCATCTCCGCGACCGACGCTGACACGCTCTCGATTTCGATCGATGGCGGTACCGCGGTCGAAGTTGACGTGGCCGACGTCGAAGCCGTTACCGCCGATGAGTTTGCCAGCGTTCTCAACGCCGGCTTCGATGCCGAAGGTATTGCGATCGATGCATCCACCAGTGGCGGCGAACTGGTACTGACCAGTGAAACCGGTGCTGACACGGCAGACGCAGCCATTACGGTCAGTGCCGTTGCCGAAACTCTTGCGGGTGCAAGTGACTCCGGCCTTGGCGCCGCTGTCGACAGCGCCACCGCAGGCGTTGCCAAATCCGTTGATACGCTCGTTTCCGAAATCAACAACAACTCGTCTCTCTCGGGCGCGATCCGCGCTTCGAACGACAACGGCAAGCTGCGCATCGAGAACCAGTCGACCCAGGAACTCGATGTTGATGGTGTTTCGTCCGCCGGTGCCATTGATGGCACGTCCACCGGTGCGAACTCGATCGAAGGCAACTCCGTTCGTGCGGGTCTGGCCGACCAGTTCAACGAACTGCGCGACCAGCTCGACAAGATCGCAGACGACGCCTCGTTCAACGGTATCAACCTGCTGCGCGGCGACAACCTGCAGATCACGTTCAACGAGACCGGCACGTCGGAAATCAACATCCAGACCGAAGGTGGCGAGACCATCAACTCGGGCAATCTGGGCGTTCCGACCACGCTTGAAGCCTCTGACCTCGACAGCGACGACAACATCGACTCCGTGCTCGCAGACGTAAAGACCGCGATCAACGAAGTCCGGTCGCAGTCCTCGACCTTCGGTTCGAACCTCTCGATCGTCGAAAACCGTCAGGACTTCACCAAGAACATGATCAACACGCTGGAAACCGGCGCGTCCAACCTCACCCTGGCCGATGCCAATGAGGAAGCCGCCAACCTTCTGGCCCTGCAGACCCGCCAGCAGCTGTCCTCGACCGCTCTGTCGATGGCTTCGCAGGCTGATCAGGCCGTCCTGCGTCTGTTCTAAGAAATCTGATCCTCCCAGAACGGGAGTACATCTTTCGGAAAAGGGCGGGCCAGAAGGCCCGCCCTTTTCTTTTGTCCCGCCCCTCTTCATAATCGGTGCAAATTTGAAGAGGTACGAATCATGGCGCTGAAGGTCGAGTTGAAGCCCGGCGAAAAGCTCATCGTGGGCAGCTGCGTAATCACCAATTCCGACCAGCGCACACGTCTGTTCATCGAGGGCAAAGCACCCATCCTGCGTGAAAAGGACATCCTGTCCGCAGCGACAGCCGACACGCCCGCCAAGGCCATCTATCTCGCCATCCAGATCATGTATGTGGAGGGCAATATTGATAAGCTCACAAAGAGCTATTTCGAACTCATCAACGAAATGGTCCGCGCCGCACCGTCCACTTTGCCCTATGTCGACGCTATCAATAATGAGATATTAACCGGCGATCTCTACAAAGCTCTCAGGGCTGCAAAAAAGCTGATCGAATACGAAGGGGAGTTGCTGGGGCATGCAACATCAGGGGGCACTCGCATACCAGAGGACCGCGCAACAGACAGCGAGTCCCAGAGATCTTGAGGCCAATCTTCTGGCCCGTCTTGCCTCTCGTCTGCAAAACATTCGCGACACCTGGCCTGAAAGCCGGCCCGAGCTGACAGAAGCGCTCAACAAGAACCGCAAGGTTTGGTCGATCTTCGTTCAGGCCGTGACCAAAGACGACAGCCCCCTGCCCGCACCGATCCGCCAGAACATCGCCAATCTCGGCATCTTTGTCATGGGCCAGACCTATGAGCTGCTCGCCGGCGCCGACCCCGCCAAGCTCGACGCGCTCATCAACATCAACCGCCAGATTTCCGCGGGCCTGCGCAGCAAGGGCTAAGCCCCTGGCCCAGCGCCGATGTGAAAAAGCCCCGGTCGATGCCGGGGCTTAGTTTTTTGAGGCTCTGAACGGAACGCTTAGAGGTAATTCACCAGCGAGAGCTGGCTGGCCATGGCCGTAGCCTGATAGCTGGCCTGGAGCTGGGTCTGCAGCGTCATAAGCAGCATGGCCACTTCCTCGCGCGGGGCTTCGGAAATCTCGGCCAGCATCGTTTCGAGCTGTGCGCCATATTGGGAATGACGCTCCTTGACGGTGTTGACCGTGGAGGCGGCGATGCCCAGTTCCATGGTGATGACTTCAATCGCCCCGGTTTGGGCGTTCTTGTCTTCCGATAGCCGCGAGCGCTGAACGTCAACCAGAGCATCGTAGCGGGCGGCATTGTCTTCATCGAGCGGCGAAAGCTCGGAAACCGAAAACACCGCCAGCCCCTTGATGAGTTCGACAAAGCCCTGCTCATTGGCCTGAACGCCATACTGGGTCTTGGTGTTCTCATCGATATTGGCCGAAACCGTCTGGCGCGGATTGTCGCTGTCCTGCCCGCGATACCAGGCCGTCGCAGCCGGATCCTGCGCCTCGCCCATGCCATTGAAAAAGTCATCGGCCGCCGCATAGGTCGAGGACGAGCGCAGATCGGTCCTGGCCAGCGTTTCGAGCTTGGCCGCGATGACCGCATCGAGATTGGCCGCTGTTTCGTCGGCGTCCGCCCCGATGGCAAAGCCCCCCTCGGGCACCGGATCGGTACTGGTGGCCGTGAATGTGAGATACTGCACGGTATCGCGGTCATGGGGGAAGGTGATGCCGATCGTGACCGTATCGCCATCGGCCGGCACGCCGCCCGCCGTGATCGTTGCAACCTGCTCGGCGTCGGGGAACAATGGGTCGACCGGCTCCGCCGTCCCGGTGATGGCGGTTCCCGTCGTGGTCACCGAGGCGATCTTGAAGCCAAATTCGTGGTCGCCATCCTCGGTCAGCGTGATCGTATCGGCGGCCAGCGCCTGGTCGATGCGGCCAGAATTGCCCGCTATCGTGCCCATGTCCTCTTCGTTGCGGTTCTCGGTGTAACTGACGAACCCGGTCGGCCCGTCCATGATCTCTTCAAAGCTCGCAACCGGCTTGGTGTCCGACTTGTTGCCCCCGAAAATGAACTGCCCGGTGATATCGGTATTGAGGACGTCGATGACTTCCTTGAGCAGATTGGTGGCCTGATTACGGGCGTTGGTGAGGTTGATGCCATCGGTGCCATAGGCATTGGGCACGGCCAGCGCCCGGGCTGAACCTTCGATCTCGTCGAGCCGCTCCAACCCGTTTGTGTAAAAGCTGAGCCGGTTTTCGACGGTCAGGATATTGGACTGATAGCCCTCGATCCGCGACAGTCGGCTGCGCAGATTGATGTCGTGGACGCGATCGCTGCCCATCTCCGCCAGCGTGTTGTAGCGGTTGCCCGTCGCCAGTTGCAGCTGGAGGTTCTCGAACTGCTTGCTCATCTTGGAGATGGACGTCAGGGTCGAAGATACCGGATAGAGCGATTTGTTGATGATCGTCATGAGACCTCACATAGCCAGCAGAGCATCGATCAGTTCCTGCACTGTCGAAACCACGCGCGCGCTTGCTGAATAGGCGTTCTGGAGTTGCATCAGACGCGCCATTTCCTCGTCCACCGTCACGCCGTATTCGGCCCCCATGCGCGTGGTGATCGATTGTAGCGTATAACTGACGGCTGAGCTTTCCGACTGGGCCTTGGAGACCACATTGCCCTGGTGATTGATCATCTGGCCGATGAGATCGGTAACCTTGCCCGTGAGCCGCACACCGCCATCGGAAAGCGCGGTCATCTTGTCGGAGACAAACTCCATCGATTTGAGATTATCGAGCAGGAACTCCGGCCGCGTCGCATCGCCCAGCGACACGCCACTGGCATATTGCACAAGCTGCGCCGGATCCGAGATCAACGCGGTGTTGATCGAAATTCGCCCGGCAAAGCCGCGCTTCTGACCGCTGCCATCGAGTGAATTGGTAAAGGCCGCGTCACGTGTATCGACAAACAGGTTGAGCGCGCCCGTGCCGTCCTGCGTGCCGGTCACGCTGATCTGGGAGGACATGGCGCGCATGTCGGCGCTGTCGATCGACAGAACGCCGGCAGCGTCGGTGATGACCGCGCCCCCCGGCAACTCGCCAGCCAGCGCCGCGGCAATCGCCGCTGCCGGATCGCCGCCGGAAATGTCGACCCCGATAACCCGTTCGCCCTTTGCATTGGGCGTGGCGAGCGGCAGGTTGGCCGCATCGCCCATCGCCACCACGCGAATGGAGCGGTCGGTCGTTCCGTCATTATAGGTCAGGGCAATCGAATTGCCCGGCTGCATGCCGGAAATGTCGAGCTCGTAGAGGTCGGGCGTCAAATCGTCGGGCGCCGCGACCGTGGTGACGGTGTTCATCGCCTGGGCCAGACCGGCGGCGATCTCGTCGAGCTGATCCTGCATGTTGACCAGCGTCGTGTCGCGCAGTTCCAGAAGGCCGGCAAGGCGACCCGAGGACAGCAATTCGCCCCCGGCCAAGTCGACCTCCAGCCCCGATGGGGTGCGCAGGGTCAGTTCGCCCACCCCGCTCTTGGCCGGATCGGGATCAAACAGCGATGTCGAATTGAGCCCGCCGCCCGAGCGGAACCCGAACTGGGAGGCCTCGACGTCGAGAATGCCCACCCCGCTCTCGGTCATGAGCGCCACGGTGCCGTCGGAGCGGTAGGTGGCACGCACGTCGACCAGTTCGGAAATCGAGGCCACCAGCCGGTCGCGCTCGTCCATGAGCGAAAGCCGCGCCTGCTGATCCTGCGAAATGTCGAGGATGCGCACATTGATATCGGCCAGCGCGGTAAGCTGCCGGTTGAGCTCGGATACCCCATTGGAAATCTGCTGCTCGGCTTCTACGCGCATTTCCTGCACGGCGCCGGTCAACGTGTTGAGCTGACCGACTAGCTGCTGGGCCGCGTTGAGCACGCCCGCCCGCGTCGTCACATCATTGGGGTTGGTGACCAGAGCCTGCAGCGCGTTCTCGAACCCCGCATAGAGCGTATCGAGGGAATTGGCATCGCCCGGCTTGCCCAGATGCATCTGCATGCGATCGAGAAAATCGGTGCGCACATCGTGATAGCTGGCCGAGGAAACCGCCGCCAGATGCTGCTTTTCCAGCGCCTCGTTGAACGCCCGTGTGAGGGTCGAGGCGCGAACCTGCGCACTCGTCCCATAGGCGGTTTCCTCGATGACGATGGACTGCCGGTGATAGCCCGGCGTTCCCTGATTGGCGATGTTGCGCGAAACGACATCGATGCCCCGCTGGCTGGCATTCATGCCACCCAGTGCATTCGATAGCGTCGAACTCAATCCCATCGCATCAACTCCAGCTCACAGGGTCAGTTAACCGGCCGCCGTTTTACCGGCGGCCAATCGATCATCGGATCATGTTCAAGGCTTCTTGCAGCATCTCGTCTGCCGTCGAGACGATGCGCGTGCCCGCCGAATAGGCCTGCTGGGTGACGATCAGCTTGGTGAACTCTTCGGAGATGTCGGTGTTTGACGATTCCAGAGCGCCCCCGGTGATGCCGCCATCGGTGGAAAGGATCGCCTCGCCCGAGGCCGCCGTTGCCGAGTAAATGCCGCCATCGAGCCGCTTGAGCTGGTTCTCGGCATTGAAATTGGCCGTCACCAGCTGGAAGATTTCGATCTGCTCGCCATTCGAATAGGTGGCGACCACCCGACCATTGTCGTTGATGGCCACCGACATGAACGAACCGGCGGGATAGCCGTTCTGGTTCAGCGTGGAGACAGCGGCGCGACCATTGGCGTTGTCGAACTGGGTCAGCCCGCCGGCCCCGAGGTCGATTTCAACGTCGCCGACTTCCGTGCCGTTAATGGTGAGATTTGGCAGGTTCAGCCGCAAAGGCTCGGACAAGGAAACCGAAGCGCCGCCCTGCGTCTGGAGCACGCCATCCTCGAAGGTGAACTCACCATCGGGAACCTCGGACCAGGTCTGGGGTTCGCTGTCGCTCATGTAGTAGAGCCGCCAGGTGTCGGGTTCGTTGGAAACCTTGCCCCACCGCATCTGCACGTTCACCGACGCGCCATTGGGCGCATAAACCGTGATCGCCCCGCCTTCGACCGAGCGCGAGACAAAGTCGGAATTGGTTTCCGGAGCATCCGGAACCGGCTGCGAGGCGATGCCCGTAATGGTGGCCGTACCGCCGATGGCGATGTCGTGGTTGGTGTTCTCGGCCGAAATCTGCAGGCGACCCTCGGAGTCCAGCGACGCTGTGGCGCCGGGAACCGATGAATTGACCCAGTCGATCAGATCCTGGAGCGTGGTACCGTCCACACCTTCCTCGAAAGTCTGGACTGCCCCGCCCCCAACCGAAATCGTGAACTGGTCGCTGGCCGCCCATCCCAGGCCCGGAGCGGCACCCTGAAGCGTCTCGCTGCCGTCCATATCGCCATCGGAGGAAAGGGTCGTCGCAAAATCGGCCGCCAGCCCCACAGCGGGGGTGTCGGGCAGGTTGACTTCATAGACAATGCGCTGGGTTGCCTTGGCCGGGATCAGCCCGTTGGACACCTGCACCATCTCGGGCACCGAGCCGGCAACGTTGCCGGTCGAGGTATCGATCGGCACGCCCTTGAGATAATAGCCCGCGCCGTTGCGCAGAAACCCTTCGCGATCCATCTCGAAATCGCCGCGGCGGGTATAATAGCTCGCATCGCCGAACACGGAATTGCCATCGGACGTGCCGGTCTTTTCCGCGACAACGAAAAAACCCGACCCGTTCAGCGCGACGTGGGTACCGGTCGATGAGGTGATGATGTCGCCACGCACATCGTTTGTGGAGCGCGAGTAGGACAGAACCGCGCCGGGCTTCTGCCGACCGACCGCCGCATCGGGGATCAGATCGATGAACCCGGTCTCCATGCGCTTGTAGCCCGTGGTCTGCGAATTGGCGATGTTGCCCGAAATGTTCTCGAGCGCGAACGACTGCGCCGCCATGCCGGTCACGGCCGTCGACAATGCCCCATAGATACCCATTTTACTCTCCGTCGTACGAGCGACCCCAATCGGGATCGCGACAGCCCCAAACATCTGCACGCCAAGCACGCGCATTCGCAAAGAGATGATGCAAGGGGAGTGCCAGACTCCAAGGGCATTGATTTTATTGACCTTTGTTCAGAAAGACGGGTGGCAAGGACCAGATTTCCGGGAAATTTCCGCCGCCCACCCGGCAAATTTTTCCCTCTTTGCCTGTTCGCTCTCACTGCCTCCCCACTGCCGGGGTGACAGGCTGAGGTCTGGGGCACGCCAGCGAATGACTGGACGGCTGCGCCATAAAAATCTAAGCAGCATGTCTGATTTTCATACAGTTGCCTGGACCCACCCCATGCTGTTTGCCTCCGCCGATGAGTTCCGCTCCCTCCCCCGCAAGGCCGTCACGGTCTTCGGCATGGCCGGCGTGGGCAAGACGCGGCTGGGCAACATATTGCGCCGCGCGGACTGGTTTCATTTCTCGGTCGATTTCCGCATCGGCACGCGGCACATGGGCGAATACATCGTGGACAATTTCAAGCGCGAGGCAATGAAGGTCCCCTTCCTTGCCGAACTGCTGCGCTCGGATTCGATCTCGATCCAGTCCAATATCAGCTTCGACAATCTCGATCCGCTCTCGACCTATCTCGGCACACCGGGCAATCCGGCCAAGGGTGGGCTGACCTTTTCCGAGTACCAGCGCCGCCAGGAACAGCACCGCGTCGCCGAAATCTACGCCCTGCTCGACGTTCCCTATTTCATCGAGCGTGCCAAGGCGCTCTATGGCTATGACAATTTTCTCTGCGACACCGGCGGTTCGCTGATCGAGGTGCTCGACCCGCACAACCCTGAGGACCCCGTGGTCAAGGCTTTGACCGACACCACGGCCCTGCTCTATCTGCGCGGCACCGAGGACGATGCCCAGCGCCTGATCGACCGGTACAAGGCCAATCCCAAGCCGATGTATTATCCGCCGGACTTCCTGATCGCCAAATGGGACGAGTTCAAGCGCGAGAACGGCGTTGCCCATGACGACGACGTCGATCCCGACGCCTTCGGTGTGTGGGGTTTCGAGGCGCTGCTGCGCGACCGGCTGCCGCGCTATCAGGCACTGGCCGACAATTTCGGATACCAGGTCGACGCGTCCGAACTTTCAGGCGTGCGTGACGAAAAAGACTTCATGGAGCTCATGTGCAGGGCCATCGCCAATCGTCCGGTGATGGCCGCAGAAAACAGGACTGCACTTATATAAGATTCCACTGAAGGACGTTTCACGATGCCCATTCGCATCCCCGACCAGCTTCCTGCGCGAAAGACCCTCGAAACCGAGGGCGTCGTGGTCATGGATCAGTCCCGCTCCGCCCGGCAGGACATCCGCCCGCTGCAATTCGGCCTGCTCAACCTAATGCCCAACAAGCAGCGCACCGAAACCCAGTTCGCGCGCCTCATCGCCTCCACCCCGCTCCAGATCGATCTCACACTGGTCCGGGTCGCCGATCCCTTGTCGAAAAGCACGCCCGAGGATTACCTCCAGAACTTCTATTCGACCTGGGAAGAGGTCCATACCAGAAAGTTCGACGGTTTCGTTGTAACCGGCGCCCCAATTGCCAACATGCCGTTCGAGGACGTGCGCTACTGGCCCGAAATGCTCGAGATCATGGATTGGACGCAGACCAACGTCCACCACACTATGTTCATCTGCTGGGGTGCCCAGGCCGCATTGCATCACCTGCACGGCGTCAAGCGCTATCGCATGGAGCACAAGGCGTTCGGGGTCTATCGCCACAAGGTGCTCGACACCCGCCACCCCTTCCTGCGCGGTTTTTCCGACGATCTGGCGGTGCCCGTGTCGCGCTACAACGATATCGACCGGCAAAGCCTTTCGCCCGATCTCGATATCCTCATCGACAGCGACGAGGTGGGCATCTGCATGCTCGACGATCGCAAATATCGCGCCGCCTACATGCTCAACCACCTCGAATACGACAACACTTCGCTGGCCGACGAATACCATCGCGACATCGAGGCCGGGCTCGACACCCCAATGCCGGTCAATCTGTTTCCCGACAACGATCCGACCAAAATGCCCGAAAACCGCTGGCGCAGCCACGCCCACCTGCTGTTCCAGAACTGGATCAACGAGATCTACCAGACAACCCCGTACGACCTCGACAAGGTCGGAACGGGCGAGTGGTGAACTGATCGACTGAAATCGAGCGGAAAATGGTCGCGCGGCCTCAACAACCGCGCGCATCCATTTTGCATCTTGATATGCAGGTAAATACCTGCACATTATCTCTCCAGACGGAAATGAGGCCAATGGACGACGACAAGGTATTCAGGGCGCTGGGCGACCCGACCCGCAGGAAGCTTCTCGACCTGCTCTATGAAAACAATGGACGGACGCTCAGCCAGCTCATCGAAGGGCTGGACATGACCCGTCAGTCCGCCACCCAGCATCTGGATATCCTCGAAGCGGCCAATCTCATCTCCACCGTCAAACGCGGCCGGGAAAAACTGCACTTCATCAATCCCGTGCCGCTCCACGACGTTTACGAGCGCTGGGTCCGCAAGTTCGAGCACCAGCGCCTGAGCCTGCTTTACCAGCTCAAGAACGAACTCGAAGGAGAGAAAGAATGACCGCCGAACGCACCAGCTTTGTTTATGTCACCTATATCGCCTCGACCCCGCAAAAAGTGTTCGAAGCCATCACCCGTCCTGACATCGCCCGGCGCTATTGGGGCCATGAAAACGTGTCGGACTGGACGCCCGGCGCCAAGTGGCAGCACGTCCGCGCCAATGAGGAGCGGACTGTCGAACTGGTCGGCGAGGTCGTCGAGATCGCCCCGCCTTCCCATCTCGTCATCACCTGGGCAAACGCTTCACAGGCCGACGACCCCGAGGCGCGCAGCCGCGTGACATTTTCAATCGAGGAATACGAGGACATGGTCCGCCTCACCGTCAGCCATGACGAATTGATTGCCGGCAGCGGCATGGAAGCGGGGATCAGCAAGGGCTGGCCGGCCGTGCTTTCCAGCCTCAAATCCTTCCTTGAAACCGGTCGCGGGCTCGACATCTTTACCAAGCCCAAGGCGGCTTGACCTCGCGCAGAACGAATTTTCGAGGACCTACAAATGGCCAGATCCTACAAGGGCGGATGCGCGTGTGGCGCGGTCCGCTATGAAACGGGCAGTAATCCCATCTTCGAGAACCACTGCCAATGTATCGACTGCCAGAAGCGAAGCGGCACCGGACACGGCTCCTATCTGAGCTTTCCGCACCGCGCCGAGGTGGAAATCACCGGTGAGGTGTCAGAGTGGCGTGTGACGGCGGACAGCGGGCAAGACAAGATTCACGCCTTCTGCCCGACCTGCGGAACGCCTGTTTACCTGACCTTCACCGCCATGCCTGAGTTGATTGCGATCCACGCCGCCAGCCTCGACGACCCCGGCCAGTTCACCCCGCAAGCGCTCACCTACAGCATCCGCGGCCACGCATGGGATACCATCGATCCGGGATTGCGAGCGTTTGAGAAAATGCCAGCGGCTTGACAGACAGGTAGTTTGGGCACGATGCCGTGCCCGCTCCTCACTCCAGGCCGGCAGCAGCCCTCAGCGCCGCGTTGATCCGCTCCTGCCATCCCGGCCCATCGTCCTGGAAATGGGCAAGCACGTCGCGATCGATGCGGAGCGAAACCAGCTCCTTGCCGGTCGGGATGGTGTTGGCTTTCGCTTTGGGCTCTGCCGGCTTGGTTGTTGCGGCCTTGAACAGCGCTTCGGCGCGCTCCTTGCCGCTGGTGGGTCGGCGCGGGGTATAGGCCATCAGGGTCACCATGCTGTGCAAAAATGAATGACCCGGCCAGGAGGTGGAATCTCCGACCGGGCCAAAGCCTTCAATCGGCGAAGATCGAAGACGGCGCATCGATAATCCAGACCGGCGCCAAGGGCAAGCGATATCGCGCCAAGACCTCTCTTGCATTCTCGTGTTCTCCCCCTACCTTGATCGGGCGTAACCGGAGTTCGAGTTCTTGCCCAGCCTGCCCACCACCATCGCCGACGAACTGGGCATAGCGCTCGGCAATCTCGCCGATGCGGCAACCGGAACCGTCACCCCCACCTTGCGGCTGGGGGTCACCGGCCTGTCGCGCGCGGGCAAGACCATCTTTATCACCGCCCTGATCCATAACCTGCTGACGGGCGCGCGCCTGCCCGGCTTTGCGCCCATGGCCGAGGGTCGGCTGATCGGCGCCCGGCTCGCCGAGCACCCCGACAACGCCACGCCCCGTTTCGCCTATGAAAACCACCTCGCAGCCCTCATGGGTACGCCCCCGGTCTGGCCGGAAAGCACGCGGCGGATTTCCCAGCTGCGCCTCACGCTCCGCTACCAGTCGGCAAGCTGGATCAAATCGCAGTTCGGCACATCGACCCTCAATCTCGACATCGTCGATTATCCCGGCGAATGGCTGCTCGATCTGCCGCTTCTGACCAAATCCTATGCCGAATGGAGCGAGGAAGCCCTGGCGCTCGCCCACCGCCCGGCCCGCGCCGAGGACGCAAAGCCTTTCCTTGATGCGCTGGGCTCGTTCGATCCCGCGCGCGAAGCCGATGACGCGGCCGCCGAAACTCTGGCAACCGCCTTCACCGCCTATCTTCGTGCCTCCAAGGGCGATGCCCGCGCGCTCTCAACGCTTCCGCCGGGGCGTTTTCTGATGCCCGGCGATCTCGAGGGCTCCCCGGCCCTTACCTTCGCGCCCCTACCGGCCCCGGCATCGACGCCGCGCCATTCGAGCCTCTATGCAATGCTCGAGCGCCGCTACGAGGCGTATAAATCCGTCGTCGTCCGCCCCTTCTTTCGCGACCATTTCGCCCGCCTCGACCGCCAGATCGTGCTGGTTGATGCATTGCGTGCGCTCAACGCCGGCCCTGAAGCGGTGGCCGATCTGGAAACGGCGCTCACCTCGGTGCTGTCCTGCTTTCGACAAGGTGCATCCAACCCGATTTCGCGGCTCTTCACCCGCAAGATCGACCGCATCCTGTTCGCCGCCACCAAGGCCGATCTCTTGCACCACACTTCCCACGCCCGGCTGGAAACCATCCTCAACCGCCTCGTCGCCAACGCCTCGCGCCGCGCTAAATTCCACGGCGCCGAAACCCGCTCGCTGGCCATCGCCGCCATCCGTGCCACCCATGAAGGCAACGTCAAACACGGAGGCGAGACCCTGCCCACAATTATCGGCACCCCCGAAAACGGCCAGCGCCTCGGCGAAACCACCTATGACGGCAAGACCGAAATCGCCTTGTTTCCCGGTGACTTGCCCGAAAACCCCGATTCACTTTTCAAATCGGTTGACTCAACACCTCAACTGAACTTCCTGCGCTTTCTGCCGCCCAAAACCCTCTCCCCCAGCCAGACCGGTGATCCCGTGTTTCCTCATATCCGCCTCGACCGCGCTCTGGATTTTTTGATCGGGGACAAGATGGCATGAGAGAACCCCGCGCCATCCCCACCCAAACGCGAGCAGATGACCCGGCGGCCCGCGCCCCGCGCGCCTTTGAAACCACGCTGGCCGAACCGGCCCCTGATGTGTTTGAAGCCACGCCCGAGGACCTCGCCGATACCGATGTCGCCCCGACGCTCAAGCGCAAGGGCCGTTTCTGGCGCAATCTGGCACTGTGGACCGGCGGCACACTGGTGTCTCTCGGCCTGGGCCTCGCCGCCGACCGGCTGATCCGCGATCTGTTTGCGGCCTATGACTGGCTGGGCTGGTTCGGGCTGGGCGTGCTGGCGGTCTTTGCCCTCGCCCTCGTCGTCCTCACCATCCGCGAGGTGATCGGGCTGGCGCGGCTGCGCACAATGGACCGGCTGCGCGACAGGGCGGCTTCTGCACTGATTGCCGACGACTTGCCCGCCGCGCAAAGAATCGTCTCTGAACTCGATGGGCTTTACGCAGAGCGTGCGGACCTGGCCCGTGCACGCACCGGGCTCAAGGCCGATACCGCATCGATCATGGATGGGGCCGAGCTGATCCTGGCCGCCGAACGGACGCTTATGGCGCCGCTCGATGCGCGGGCCCGCGCGCTGACCGCGTCAAGCGCCCGCCGCGTCGCGCTGGTCACCGCAGTCGCCCCGCGCGCCCTGATCGACATCGCATTCGTCGTGTTCGAGAGTTTCCGCCTTGCCCGCAATCTGGCCGATCTCTACGGCGCCCGGCCGGGCTTTTTTGGCTTTATCCGTTTGATAGGGGCCATCATTGCCCACCTCGCGGTCACCGGTGGGCTGGTGTTGACCGACGGGGTGGTCGAACAATTGATCGGTCATGGCGTGGCCGCCAAGCTCTCCGCGCGTCTGGGCGAAGGCGTGCTCAACGGGCTGATGACGGTGCGGGTAGGGATCGCGGCGATCAAGCTGGTCCGCCCCCTGCCCTTTGCCGCCCGGACATCGCCGGTGGTGTCGGACTTCGTGGCCGATCTGGGCAAGGTCGCAACCGGGGACAAGACAGAATAAAGGGCAGCGCCGAAGCGCTGCCCGAAAAGACGTTAAGACGATGCGCGATTATTCAGCGTCTTCTTCGCCTGCGTCACCATTCTATTTAATCGTCCGCGGTTTCTCCCGGAATGGGAACGTCGATCAGACCCGCCTCGGCGCAATCGTCACGGGTGAGCGTCGAAAGATCGATCGAGGACGTGGACAGCTCTTCAGCCGAGCTCGGGGATTCGTCGACAGCCTCGGGAAGCGGCTCCGCAAGGGTCTCGCAATAGTCCTCGACATAGACCCAATCTTCAGCGCTGACGGCAACGCCGCCGATTTCCTGAGCCATGGCAGGAGCGGCGAGGCCGGCGGTGAGGGCGATGGAAGCGAAAAGGGCAGTGCGTTTCATGGTTTTCTCCATTGGTTCTTTGATCGGTTGCAACGAAATACAACCGATGGAACAACGCGGCACCCGCTCTTCCAGTCTCGTCAAGCGGGGCGCTGGTCGAACAATGCATGCCCCGGTCGATGGGTTGCGACCGCAAATTTGATCATTTTACGGCACAGTTGTGGCAAGGACTCGCGACCGCAAAGAGAAAAGGGCGGCTCCCTGGAGCCGCCCTTGTCGCATCTTGAACAATAGCTTTTTCGATCAGATCAGGCCGGCTTTCTGGCAGTCGCTCTGGCTGATCGAGCTCAACTGAACGCTCGGAGTGGAGAGTTCAGCGGTCGCCGACGGGCTGAAATCAAAGGCGTCGGAAACCGAAAGGCCATCAAGGGAGTCGCAGTAATCGGTCACATAGGTCCAGTCCGCATCGGAAACTGTGATCGTGCCGATCGTGTTGGCCATAGCGGGAGCGGCAAGGCCGGCAACAACTGCGACCGAGGCGAGAAGGGCTTTGAGCTTCATTTTTTAAGTATCCTTTTCTTGATGTCCCTCGTTGGAGACAGGACAAGAGATAGGCGCTCTCCAGCCGATTTCCAGATTAAAAATATTAGATTTTTGTCACTTTGTGGCGCGCAGGTTCAGGGAGTCCATTTCACCCGCTGGACAACGCCGGAAACAGGCGGTTTCAGGCTGAAATCGGTCCGCCGGCTGACATGATCAAATTTCAATGGCCAGGATTTCCGGCCCGGTCCAACATTCCGCAAGACGTGCCGCTTCAGCCTAAGGCTTGAGCACGATATAGGCCGCCGCGCCGGCCATGGCACCTGCCGCGCCGCGATTGAGCGCCTTGAGCGCCCGCGGATTGCGCAGGAAGTCGCGCGCCTTGGCGGCCAGTGCCACATAGGGCACAACGACCAGGTAAAGCACGATAATCGTGGTGACGACCAATCCCGCAAACCGCTCGGGGGTCACCGCCTGCAGATCGACCACGGTAGGCAGCAGGGCCATATAGAAGATGATGGTCTTGGGATTGCCCAGCGTGACCGAATAGCCGCCCAGCATCGAGGCCAGTGCGCCATTGCCCTTGCCGGCCTGGATCTTTTCAGGATCGATGCCGGCCCGCCAGAAGCTCCACGCCAGATAGGCGAGATAGGCGGCGCCGAGCACTTTGACGACAACGAAAATGCCCGAAAAGGCCGCCGCGACCGCCGCAAGGCCCAAAACGGCAAGCGTGAGATAGGTGAGATCGCCCAGCACCAGCCCCGTGCCAAACCATACCGCCGGACGAAAGCCCGAACCGAGCGCCTTGCCGACCGCCGCGGCGATGCCGGGTCCGGGAATGGCGGCGGCTATGGCCAGCGCGATGGCATAGGGGAGATAGTCGAGAAGGTTCATGGCAGGCACTCGGGACAAAGCATCAGTCTATGCCGTGCTCATACACCCGCGCGCCCAAACCGGAAAGGACCAGTTGCGACCGATTTCAGGCCGCTTCTTCCTGCTTGGCCGAATCCGCCAGCGTTACCCGCAACCCGTCCAGTTCCTCGCTCATCAGGATCTGGCAGGACAGCCGGGAATTGGCCTCGTAATCGGGCACCGAATCCAGCATGTCCTCTTCCTCGTCGGTCGGCGGGTTGAGCTTGTCCTGCCATTCGGCATCGACAAAGACGTGGCAGGTCGCGCAAGAGCACGAACCGCCACACTCGGCCTTGATATTGAGCCCCCAGTCCCGGATCACTTCCATCACCCGCCAGCCTTCGAGGGCTTCGAGTTCGTGTTCGGTCCCATTCTGGTCGGTGACGTAGATCTGCATGTGAGGTCCTGTGAGGTTTTGGTCGCCCATTTTCGCGGGGCTGGAGTGAGTCGAAAACGGTATTGGATGAGAACCGGAGCGGAGCGTATTACAGATACGTGAGCACCGGAAGCGCAGGCCAATGCCGTTTGCAGGCCACCCCAGTTACGCGACGCCCAGCTTTTTCTGCAATTGGGTGGACGACGTAGTGTACTGAAAAACCACCTTCTGGTCGGGATGCACGATTCTCTTGGCGGCCTGGGCCATCAGGGCGCCTTCGTGGAAACCCGAAAGGATCAGCTTCAATTTCCCCGGATACCAGTTGATATCGCCGATGGCGAAAATGCCGGGCTCGCTGGTCTCGAATTTCTCGGTATCGACCTTGATGAGCGCGTTGTCGTGCAAATCGAGCCCCCAGTCGGCAACCGGCCCGAGCTTCATGGTCAGCCCAAAGAACGGCAGCAGTCGGGTGGCGGGAATGCCAAGCTCGCCGCCGGCGGTCTTGAGATAGACTTCCTTGAGCTGGCCGTTCTCGCCTTCGAGACGCCCGAGCTGGCCGGTAATGAAGTTGATCCGCCCCTCTTCGACCAGCGCGCGCATCTTGTTGACGCTGTCGGCATGACCCCGGAACTGGTCACGGCGGTGGACAAGAGTGAGCGAGCGGGCCAGCGGTTCGAGGTTCAGTGTCCAGTCGAGCGCCGAATCCCCGCCGCCCACGATGACGAGATCCTGGTCGCGGAAATCTTCCATCTTGCGCACGGCGTAGAACACCGACTTGCCTTCGTATTGCTCAACGTCCTCCACCGGGGGCCGCTTGGGCTGGAATGAGCCACCGCCCGCCGCGATCACAACAACCTTGGTCAGAAACACCTCATCAGCATCCGTGGTCAGCCGGAACGAACCGTCATCGAGCTTTTCGACCGACTTGACCATCTGGGAGAAATGGAACTCCGCCCCGAAAGGCTGGATCTGTTTCATCAGATTGTCGGTCAGCCCCTGCCCCGAAATCTCGGGAAATGCGGGAATGTCGTAGATCGGCTTTTCGGGATAAAGCTCGGCGCACTGCCCGCCCGCGCGATCGAGAATGTCGATGACGTGGCATTTGAGGTCGACCAGACCCAACTCGAACACGGCAAACAGGCCCACGGGGCCTGCGCCAATAATCACGACATCGGTGACGATTTCATTTCCGCTCATGGATAAAGGAGTCCTGGTCTGTGGTGCGCTTCCAAGTTCGCGCTTGGGATATATATATGACGTGAACTGTCAAGTATGGATCAATCGGCCGGCCGCCTTAGAAACGGTCGCGTGCCTTCGGGAATTTCAACGCGCGCTCCGACCGGCTGGTAATAACGCGATACCTCGGCGAGCGCATCCTTTTCCAGCGCTACACGCGTCGGCCCGTTCGTCACAACGAACGCGTCGATACCGCAGCGGCGCATGAACGGGATCTGATCGCTCAGAACGTCGCCAACCGCCCGCAATTCGCCATCATAGCCATACCGCTCGCGCAGCAGCCGCGCGCTCGAATAGCCCCGCCCGTCCGTAAAGGCCGGGAAGTTGATGGCGATCGAAGAAAACCGATTGAGATCGTCGGCCACGTCCTCGACCTTTTCGCCGGGGCTGACCAGCAACCCGATCGGGTGCGGGCTGGCCAGAAACACCTCGCGGTTCTCAACGAACACGGTGAGCGGCACATGGGTATAGCGAACGTCGGCAGCGATATCGCCATCGGTCCACATGCGCCAGGGATCGGCTTTGAACGCACCGTCCTTAAAGAGAGTCAAAGAAGATTGGCTCACCGGTTTCGCGATGCTCCCGTTGAAGTCGAAATGAATGCCGCACTCGCGCTTGTCGCGCCCGCGCCAACGGCCGGCCCGGGGGTCTTCCCCTTCCGCCACGGCACTGGTGCACGGAGCACAGCCGATGGATTTGTACCCGCGCTCGAACAGCGGATGCTCGGGCAGCTCGTGGGCCGCCTTGTAGGCATCAATGTCCTCATGGGTAAAGTAGGCCAATGGATTGACCTTGATGCGATCATCGCTCGTCAGTTCGAAATGGGGCAGCACCCCGCGCTCGGCCGTCTGGAAGCGCTTGCGCCCGGTCACCCAGCCACCATAGCCCTCAAGCACTTTTTCAAGCGGCTCGGTCTTGCGGATATGGCAGCACGAATCCGGATCGCTTTCCCAAAGGGTGCCATCGGGATCGAAGCGCTTGATGTCCGCGCTGTCGGGATGAAGCGTGATCACATTGGTCAGCCCGAACCGCGACTTGAGCGTTTCCACATAATCGAGCGTCTCGGAAAAATGCTTGCCTGTTTCGAGGAAATAGACCGGCAGATTCTTGTCGACCAGGCTCACAAGATGCAAAAGCACGGCTGAATCCGCACCGAACGAGGAGACCAAGGCGATCTCGCCCGGCAGCAATTCCTCGACCGCCTGACGCAGCACGCCCTCCGCGTCCATCTCGTCGAACATGCCGTTGAGCGAGAGAATGCCGAGCTGGCGCAGCTTGTCCTGCTTGGGTTCGGCCGCGCTGATGATTGAGCTAACCATTGCCATAGAGCGCCTCCTTGAACGGCGCATCCCCCAGCCGCCGATAGGCTGAAATAAACGTTTCGTCGTCGGTTGTGCGCTGGGCGATATAGGCATCGACCAGCCGCTCGATGGCGCCCGGAACCTCTTCTGCAACGAACCCCGGGCCCAAAATCTTGCCCACCGACGCCTCTTCGGTGCCATCACCGCCGACGGTGATCTGGTAGAGCTCGGTGCCCTTCTTTTCGACGCCCAGAATGCCGATATGGCCCACATGGTGATGCCCGCAGGCATTGATGCAGCCCGAAATCTTGATCTTGAGCTTGCCGATTTCCTTCTGCCGATCGGGCGCTGCGAACCGGCGCGAAATGTCCTGCGCAATCGGGATCGAGCGCGCATTGGCCAGCGCGCAGAAATCGAGTCCCGGGCAGGTGATCATATCGGTGATCTCGCCCGAATTGGCATCCGCCAATCCCGCTTCCACCAGCCCGTCGTAAACGGCGCGCAGATCGCTCAGTGCCACGTGGGGCAAAACCAGGTTCTGCTCATGGGTCACCCGAACCTCGTCGAACGAATATCGTTCGGCGAGATCGGCCACCGCTTCCATCTGTTCGGCCGTCGCATCGCCGGGCGCGCCGCCGATGGGCTTGAGTGAAATCGTGATCGAGGTATAGCCCGACCGCGCATGGGGGAAGGTGTTGTTTTCCAGAAACCGCCCATAGGCCGGATCGAGAATCTTTTCCCGCTCCACATCGATGGAAACCACACCGTGGTCCTTATAAGCCGGCTGCGCGAAATAGGCGTTGATCCGGTCCAGCTCGGCCTCGGGCAGGGTCAGCACGCCGCCGCGCATCTGGGAGAATTCATCCTCCACCTGCGCCTTGATGGTCTCCAGCCCTTCCTCGTGAACAAGGATCTTGATGCGCGCCTTGTACTTGTTATCGCGGCGGCCATACCGGTTATAGACCCGCAGGATCGACTCCAGGTACGCCAGCAGATGCTCGTGCGGCACAAAGCCGTTGATGAGCTTGGCGATCATCGGCGTGCGGCCCAGGCCGCCACCGACATAAACCGCCCAGCCGATTTCGCCCGAGCCGTTGGTCTGCGCCATCAGCCCGATATCGTGGAATTTCACCGCCGCGCGGTCGTTGGGAGCGCCGGTGATGGCGATCTTGAACTTGCGCGGCAGGAAGGTGAATTCAGGGTGCAGGCTCGACCACTGCCGGATGATCTCGGCCACCGGACGCGGATCGATGATCTCATCAGCCGCCGCACCGGCAAACTGGTCGGTCGTGACGTTGCGAATGCAGTTTCCCGACGTCTGGATGGCGTGCATTTCCACGCTCGCAAGATCGGCGAGAATTTCAGGGATGTCGCGCAGTTTCGGCCAGTTATACTGGATGTTCTGCCGCGTCGTGAAATGCCCGTAGCCCCGGTCATATTTCCGCGCGATATGGCCCAGCATCCGCATCTGCCTTGAACTCAGCGTGCCATAGGGCACCGCCACGCGCAGCATATAGGCGTGAAGCTGGAGATAGAGCCCGTTCATCAGCCGCAGGGGCCGGAACTGGTCCTCGGTCAACTCTCCCGAAATGCGACGGCGCACCTGGTCTGAAAACTGCTCGACGCGCTCGGAAACAAACGCCGCGTCAAATTCGTCATATCGATACATGTTCGTCCTCGCCCAGATGCTGGCGGTCAAAGCGCGGCGCGGTCGGCCCTTCGGACCTGATGCGCTCACGGATACGGTTGGCGTAAATTGCGCCGTTGATCGTTTCGACGTCCTCGGATTCAAGGCTGATGATCCGGCCGGTCGCCTTGGTCGCCGCCATCGCGGCCTCGAGCGCCTCGGTCTCGTCCTTTGCAAACACCCGCGCAGCCTGAATGTCCTCGACCCAATTGCCTTGCGGATCGAGATAGACTGTCGCCCCGGAGAGCAGTTCGTTGCCTGTGAGGATTTTCATATGTGCCTTACGCTACCTTGAACTTTTCTGCGGCAATGGCTTCGGCCTGCGCCCAATCGCCTGCGGCCACCGCTTCGCCGATAAAGATGATCGCCGGACCATCGACAAAATCGATCTCGCCCGATGCCAGCCCGCCAACAGTGCCCGCGTAAAGCGTCTTGTCGCTGCGTCCGGCATTGACAACGATTCCCACCGGCACGGAGCCCGAAAGCCCCTGCCCCATGAGATCGCTGGCCACCTGCCCGGCAATCGACTTGCCCATGTAAAGCCCAAGCGTCAGCCCTGATTGGGCCAGCGACGCCCAATGGGCAAGGTCTGAATTGTCCGCGCCGTGCGCTGTGGCGAAAACGAACCCCGAAGAGACCTTGCGCAACGTCACCGGTGTTGCCGTATCCGCGGCCGCGGCCAGCGCAGATGTGACGCCCGGCACGATGGAGTACGCGATTCCCGCCTTGCGCAGCGCCGCGATTTCCTCGCCGGCGCGCCCGAACACCATCGGATCGCCCGATTTGAGCCGCGCCACCTTCTTGCCCTCGCGGGCCAGCCGCACGATCAGCGTGTTGATCTGAGCCTGCGAAAACGAATGATGACCCTTGGCCTTGCCCACCGAAATCCGGTCCGCATCGCGCCGCCCCATTTCGACGACGGCCGAGGGCACCAGCTGGTCATGAACGATAACGTCGGCTTCCTGCAGCAGGCGTTGGGCGCGCAGGGTCAGCAGATCCTCTGCCCCCGGCCCAGCCCCGATCAGCCAGACGACGCCATCACCCGACGCCGCCTCGGCATGCGCGGCCAAAAGCGCATCGGCCCTGGCCTCGCCCTCTCCGGCTGCAAGCGCATTTTCGATACCGGGCGCCGTCACCAGCGCCTCGTAATAGCGCCGCCGCGCCGTGCCATCGGAAAGCAACGCTGAAACCTTCTCGCGCATCGATCCGGCCAGCCGGGCTATATCGCCCAGCCGGGGCGAAAACATCGCCTCGATCTTTGCCCGCACCAGCCGCGCCAGCACCGGCGCATCGCCTTCGGACGATATGGCAATCGAGATCGGCGCCCGGTCCACAATGGCCGGGGTGAAGAAATCGCAGTTTTCGGGAACGTCCACCTCGTTGACCGGCACACCCGCTTCGCGCGCCAGTTTGAGCGCCCGCGCGCCGTCGGGTCCGTGATCGGCCACGAACGCCAGCGCCGCATTGGCAAAATCTTCGGGCTCGACCGAGCGCGTAACCAGCGTCACATCCATCCCGGAAAAATCGGCCTCGAATTCAGGGGCGAACAGCACGACTTCCGCGCTGGTCTTGACCGCCAGCCGCGCCTTGGCCAAGGCTTCCTCATCACCGCCCACAATGACGATGCGCCGCCCTTTGACGGCGACCGAAACCGGGAATGTGTTAAGCCGTGCCACGGGTGAGGTTCTCCTGGCCGCAAACGAGATCGGTTCAGTTTCTGGAGTTGGCGGCGGGATCGGGAGGGACACGCGCTCTGCCAAACGTGTGCAAAATTAGGTGCTTTCGGCCCATCCAGCAAGCGCAAGAACGGCTTTCGGAGACTTATTTCCCTCCCATGATGCCACTTGGAACGCCGCGCGCGGGCAAGGTCCCGATGCGCGAATAAATTTCCCTCTCACTCCCGGCCCGAAAAACACGACCGGAGCGATAGACAAGGACTGGCGCCGATGCTCGGCCTTGGGACTTGATCTTCTTTTGCCGCTGGCATAACTCCTTCCGCGTCGAAAAGATCATGGCCGGTCTGGTTATTCCGGTGCCCGCAATCGCGGGATTGTCGCGATGAGCGAACCCACGGCACCAACCTTGATTTGGGTGGTGCTATGGTGGGACATTCGATCTGCCGTTCTCCGCCCTGTATTGTGAGATCGACATGCCCAGCAAACACACCCTTTTGATCGCCCAGATCCTCATTACCCTGATGATGGCCTTTTCGATGTCCGGGATCATGGGCTTTTTCGCCCTTGGCCCAACGCCGGAATGGCTGGCCAACTGGCCGAAATCCTTCATCATCGCCTGGCCCATCGCCTTTTGCCTGACGCTTCCGGTCGGCAAGATCGCATTTGCCATTTCGGGAAGCCTGACCGCTGCAGAAAAATAGCCGCGCCCGCTTCTATCAAGGGGAAGACGGCGACACCGCCTTCCCCGCCTGGCTGGCCCCGACCCCATTCACCAGCCTGACATTTCCCTGTCATGCCGCTGTAAACCCCTGATCGTACAGCCGTCGCGTATGTTCCCCAACGGAGACAGGACGCGATGACTCCCGCCCCCAGAACCCTTCTTGTTGCCGGTCTTCTCGCGGCAACTGCCCTTTTTGCCCCCATCCCCGCGATGGCCCAGGCCAGCCAGGCTGACGAGCGCCTGTTGACCGACCCGTTCCTACAACTTCCCACAGAGGACGGCGTGCACGTCGTCTGGTTCACCGAATTTGAAGGCGAAGACCACACGGTTCTCGTCGGTGAACGCGAATTTACGGCCCAAACCATGAAGATGAGCCGTCTGGCTGAAGACAATCAGTCCTGGGTCGGCACCCAGAATGGCGACGGTTCGGTGTATGCCTCCACCACCGCCCGCGACGTGTGGCGTCACGAAGCCTATGTGGACGGTCTGACCGCAGGCGAGCGCGAGACCTATTTCGTGCGCTCGACCGACGCCGATGGCGAGACCGTCGAAAGCCGGGCATTCTCCCTCGCCCCGCTTCCCGCACAAGGGCAGCCCCTGCGCATTCTCTTGACCTCCGATCATCAGCTCAAACCGATGACTCCGACCAACATGCAAAAGATCGCGGAGAATGTCGGTGAGCTCGACGCCGTGTTCTTTTCCGGCGATCTCCAGAATATCCCGGACCGGGCTTCCGAGTGGTTCGACGACAATCGCAGTTTCGCCTTCTTCCCCGGCCTTCAGGGCCACGCTGCCTACGCGCTGGCCCAGTCGCGCACCGAAGGCGACACCACCTTTGACACGACGACGACCTATCATGGCGGCGCAATCATCCAGAACGCCCCGCTGTTTCCGGTCATCGGCAACCACGAAGTGATGGGCCGCTACAATCCTGCCACCACTCTGGGCAGCCAGTTCAACGATCCGCGTCCCCGCGCTGTCGCCGAAGCGCTCTATGAGGCCAATGCCGACCTCTACAACCCGTCGGGCGCCACCGAAATCCGCGAACAATGGATCGCCGACAATTCGTTCAACACCACCACCTACGAGGAAATCTTCACCCTGCCAGCAGATGGTCCGGGCGAGGAAACCTATTACGCCATCCGCTATGGCGATGTGTTCATGATCGGGCTTTACGGCACCCGCATCTGGCGCTCGCCCTCACAGTCCGAAGGCACCCGCGGCAAATACCGCGAGGCGGCAGCCGACCTCAACACCCCCGACGATTGGGGTTGGGGCGAGTTCATCTTCGAAGACATGGCCGAAGGCTCCGAGCAGTATGACTGGCTGGTCTCGGTTCTCGACAGCGAGGCATTCAAATCCGCGCCGGTCAAACTCGCCCTGATGCACCACCCGGCGCACGGGATGGGCGACAATTCCATTCCCGCCTACTCTCATCCCGAGCAGATTCTCGACTATGACGATGAGGGCCGTTTGACCGGCGTGCGCTACGACTATCCGGTCGACGCCGACGTGTTCGTCAACCACGTCGAACCGCTTCTTTCGGACGCCGGCGTGCAGCTTGTCCACACCGGCCATTCCCACGTCTGGTATCGCTTCGTGAACCCGGCTGGCATGAACATCCTCGAAACCTCCAATGTCGGCAACAATTACGGTTGCTACATCGAAGGCCATCAGGCGCGCGGCAACGCCCCGTCCGGTTTCGATTACGACCCTGCGGACTATGCCGTCACCGGCGATCCGCACGGCTATGAACCAGTGATGCCGACCGAGTTTTCGCCCATGACCAATGCGACCTCCGGCGAAGACCTCCCCTGCATCGCCAGCAACGAGATGACTGCATTCTCGATCCTCGAAACCGGTGCGGACGGCACAACCGTCAGTTCCTACGTGTTCGACACCACCGACCCCGAAGGTGAAGTCGAACTCTTCGACCGGTTCGCGCTGAACTGATTGCTCTCAGCACCAAAAAAGAAAGCCCCGCTTCGGCGGGGCTTTTGCATATCGGGTCTAACCCTGCCGCGTGGGAACGTTGACCACCAACCCGTCCAGTTCGTCCCGGATCCGGATCTGACACGAAAGCCGGCTGGTGTCCTTAACCTCGAAGGCAAAATCGAGCATGTCTTCCTCCATGGACGACGGTCCGCCGGTCACCCCGAACCATTCCTCTTCCACATAAACGTGGCACGTCGCGCAGGTGCATGCCCCGCCGCACTCGGCCACGATGCCGCGCACCCCGTTGCGGATCGCCGTCTCCATCAGCGTCGCCCCATTTTCCGCTTCGACTTCGCGGCGCGCGCCATCGGGTTCAACGAACGTGATCATAGGCATAAAGTTGCTCCGGGGATAAATCTGTGAGGTGCCCCGGATATAGGAAAACCAGCCCGCACACACAAGCGGGTCAACCTTGCGCAATGTTGGCGCGAAAACTCAGTCCGAAACGATCGAGGAAATGTAGCCGCACACCTCGGAGACCGCCATGCCCAGATCGGCCAGCGTCTCCTCGTCCAGCTTGCCGTCGCGGACAAATTCCGCCTCGGCAGCCCGCGCCTGGGAGGCCAGAACCATGGCGCCAACCCCCTGGGCAGCACCTCTAAGCGTATGAAGCCCCAACGTTATTTCGTGCGGATCGGTCGCCGCGCTCACCCGCTCGAAATAGATGGCGACCTGCTTTTCGAACATGCGCAACACTTCGCATTCCAGCGCCCTGTCCCCCAGCGTCTGGCGCGCCAGATACACGAGATCGATGGGCCGGCTGGTCCTGTCGACCTTCACAGAATCGAGGCTCACCCCCGGCCGTGGCTGCATCATCTCTCACCCCGTTACGCAACTGTCACAATCACTACCGCCAGCTTAACCCTGATTGGATAAAAAGACCCTTAATCGCTGATATCTGCTATATTTTCGGCTCCAGAGGGTGCACGAAAAAAGTCGTTAACGGTCTTTTAATAAAGATTTCAGCAATGGCCCCAAACCGTGTATAACTCAGGATAGAGAAATGGCTGTTGGGGTGATTGCGGGGCATGTTTCCGCGCGTTCGATATCCTGGCAGGCAATGTGACCGAAGCGGTTAGCTCCCGCCAAGGTATTGCCGCAAAAGTCATTTTTCTAAAATGCGGCGCATGAGTAAAGAGTATTTAGAGTATGGCGAACAAGTCGACCCCACCCAAGGACGATCCGGCAGCGCTGGCGTTTTCTGCTGTCGAAAACGCACTCAAGGACTCGGTCTTTTCAATGGATGACAAGCCAGCCCGCAAAGTAGAGAGCCAGCCGGCAAGCCGCGAACCCAGGCGCGAACAGCGCCGTGAGGCGCCCACCAACACCGAGCGTTTGCGCGCCGCCGACAAGATCGCCGCTCAGGCCTCCTCGGTCGCCAATGACGATCGTACCACCGCCGCCTCCGCGCTGTATGCCCTCCAGTCTCGTGCATCCAATGCGCCGATCTGGTTCGCCATCACCACGTCCCTTCTCTGGCTGATCGGCGTTGGCCTGATCGCCGCCCTGCGCTACGGCCCGCGTTTCACTGAAGGGCTCTCGATCGCCGAATTTGTGCAAAGCCTTGATTTTGCAGCGCTCGCAGCGATCACCGCCCTGCCCATTCTCGCGATGATTTCCATCGCCTTCCTTGTGCGCCGTGCCCAGGATCTGCGCCTTGCCGCCGCCTCGATGACCCAGGCCGCCATGCGTCTGACCGAGCCCGAATCGGCTGCCGCACACAAGATCGCCACCGTCGGACAGGCCGTGCGCCGCGAGGTGAACGCCATCGGCGACGGGCTCGAACGCGCCCTCTCGCGCGCCGGCGAGCTTGAAGTGATGGTCCACAATGAAGTGACCGCACTCGAGCGCACCTATTCGGACAACGAAACGCGCATGCGCCAGCTCATCGAAGAACTGGCCAGCCAGCGCGACGCGGTGATCACCAATTCCGAGCGCATGCGCGAAGCCATCGCGGCCGTGCATGGAAACGTCACCAATGACCTTAACGAGATCGGCTCGTCGATCACCGAGAGGCTCAAGACGACCGGCAGCGAAGTCACTCAGGCGATTTCCGACCGCGCAACGGCCATGACCGAATCGATCGAAACGGCCGGCACGACAATCGAAACCACGTTCGAACGCCGCTCGCAGAGCTTCGCCGAAACCATTGAGGGCCGCACCGCCGACCTCATCATGGCACTCGACGACAGCTCCAGCCGCCTCGATGGCACGCTGACCGACAAGGCCGAAGCGCTCGCCACCGCCATCGATACATCGACCGATCGCCTCGATACGGTGCTGACCTCCAGCGCTTCCAGCGTTCAGATCGCCCTCGAGGGCCATTCGAGCATGGTTGAAGCTGCATTGGGCGAAACGACCGGCCAGCTCAACGCCCTGTTTGAAACCCGAACCGCCGATCTCACCAACGCGCTCGACAGCCGCAACCAGATTCTCGAAGACACTCTGGGCTCTGGGGTTTCGCGCATTGAAACCGCATTCGAGGGTCGCGCCGAAGCGATTGCCAAGGTTCTCGGCAGCGGCGTCGAGGATGTCGAAGCCGCGTTTGCGGGCCGAGCCGACGCGCTGGCGGCAGCGCTGGGAACCGGCGTGGCAGAAGTCCGGGCAGCATTCGAGGGCCGGGCCGAAGCTCTCGCAGACGCCCTGGGCGTTGGCGTGGAAAGCATCGAGGCCGCCTTCGGACGCCGGACCGATGCCTTGACAGAGGCGCTCGATCAGCGGGCCCGCGAGGTCACCGAGAATGTCGATGCGCGCATCAACTCGCTGGTGAATTCGCTCGATTCCCACACCATCTCGCTTTCGGCAGCCATCGAAGAAAAGTCGGCTACCATCGGCGAGGTTCTCAAGGGCTCGACCGAATCCATTCTCGTGGATTTCTCGCGGCGTTCCGAAGCGCTCGGATCGAGCTTTGCCGCGATGGGCGAGACCGTCTCCAATGGCATCGCAAGCCGCGCCGAGGAAGCAGAGGCAACCCTGAGCCGGATCACCAATCGGCTCGACGAAACCTTCTCTATCCAGTCCAACGCCCTCCAGAGCCAGATCGAATCCATGAGCCTGCGCCTCGACGGTGCGCTCGAGGAATCGACCGAGCGCACGCGCGAGACCCTCACCAAGGCCGGCACCGATACGCTGGCCCAGCTCAATGCCCGGGTCGATGAGATTTCGGTCATTCTCGATAACCGCATCGGTCAGGTCGACACAATCGTTGGTGAAAAGGGCGAAAAGCTCGTTTCCTCGCTCGATGCGCACACCACCGAAATCGCAGACCGGTCAAACCGTCTGGAAACACTGCTCGACGACAAGGGCCGCGCCCTTGCCAGCGCGCTGGAAACCGGCGGCGAGAGCTTTGGCGCCATGGCGGACGCCAAGACCGCGGCCCTCACCGAAGCCCTCGACGCGCGCGCGCAAGCCATCACGTCGGCCGTGGACCTGCGCACCGAGGCGCTCTCTTCGGCCCTCGACGCCCGCGCAGACGCGCTCAATTCGAGCCTCGATATCCGCACCGAGGCGCTCACATCGGCCTTTGATGGCCGTGCAGAGCAGATCGGTTCCGCCCTCGATGGCCGCGCCGAAGAAATCGCTTCGGTCATCGAAAGCCGCACTGGCAATCTGACATCGGCAATCGACAGCCGGACCGAACAGCTGACCGCGGCGCTCGACAGCCGCACCGAGCAGTTCAACAGCGCGCTCGATGGACGGACCGAGACCTTTACCTCTGCGCTGGATGGCCGGACCGAACAGTTCACCTCGGCGCTCGACAGCCGCTCCGAGCAGCTTACCTCCGCTCTCGATGCACGCACCACCCAGCTCGATACAGCGCTGGCGGCCCGCACCACACAGCTCGATGACACGCTGGCCGAGCGCGCCAACGCCATGAATTCGATGCTCGACATCACCTCGAGCCAGCTCTCGGAAACGCTGACCGAGCGCACCCGCTACATGGGTGGCATCATCGACGAATCCGCCGAGCGCCTCGAACGCTCGATCGGCGATCGGGCTCGCGGGCTCGAAGAATCACTGGATGAAAAATCCCGCCACATGGCGGAGTCGATCGCCGACCGGACAAGCGAACTCACCACCGCTGTCGACGCCTCGGGCGAGCGCATCCGCGCCACGATCGATGGCAGCCTTGTCAACGTCACCGAAACGATGGAAACCCGGTCCAACCAGGTGTCCGAGCTCATCGAAAGCAAGGTGGCCGAGCTCAATTCCAATATCGGCCGCGAGATCGACGTCGCTGTCGAAAAGATCAGCGGCGCGGAATCCGGCGTCACCGCCAGGATCGGCGAAGCCGCATCCTCGGTCGGCCAGAGCGCCCGCGACGCTGCGGACCTGGTCGAAGCGCGTCTCACCGAAGCGCGCAGCGCCATTACCGAGATGGTCGACGATCGTCTGGGCACCCTGCCCGAGGCGATCACCACCCGCGCCGAAATCACCGCCGAACGGTTGGCCGGTCTCAATGAGGCCATCCACGGCACGATCACCGATTCCATGCGTGACCTCGAGAGCGGCGCCGACCGGATCGAATCCACCCTCACCGGTTCGATCCACAGCGCCATCGGCCAATCGATGGCCGACCTCGAATCCGGCGCCAGCCGCATCGAGACCGTTCTCAACGACAAGCTCGCCAACGTCACGGCCAACATTTCCGCCGACGTCGAACAGACGGCAATGCGCATGGACGCCGTGGTTCGCAAGGCCATGGAAGAGCTCAAGGTGGCCACTGTCCATATCGAGGATCTGGTGGAAGTGCGCGCCGTCCATACCGCAGACGAGCTTGGCCGCAAGGCGTCCGAGATCAACCGAATCGTGTCCGAGCATACCGACAGGTTCGCCGAACTCATCGACACCAAGCAGAACCAGTTGACCAACGCTCTGGGCAGCCAGACAAATCTGCTGCGCGCCGCGCTTGAAGCAAACGCCCGCGACGCCGAAGACATCATGTCGGAATCGTCCAACCGTATTCAGCACGAAATCACCGACTCGCTGCGCAAGCTCAACGATGCCAATCTGCTGCTCCAGAGGGTTCTGGAAGCCTCGACCGGCAACCTTGCCCGCCTGCAGGGCAATGTCGGCGAACAGACCCAGGCCTACACCGCCGCCGTCCGCGATGCGATGACGGGCACCGAACAGGCCGGCACCATGATGAGCCAGCACGTCGAAGCGCTGCAGAACACCATGTCTGCAATGCTCGAGCAGTTCGGCCAGCTGTCGGGTAAACTCAACTCCGAGACTGACGGGTTCACCACGGCCGCGGCCAATCTGGCCGAAGTCTCCAACTCCACCATGGATACGCTGGAAAATCGCCGTGGGGCCATGGAGTCGCTCGCCGAAGGCTTTGCCGCGCGCACCGATGAAATCGACAACCGCCTGCGCGGCTTCGCCCAGTCGATCGCCGAAACCGTCAACCAGACCGAGCGTCGCCTGATCGCTGCCCGCAAGGCGATGGAAGACGCGCTCGCCTCGACATCGGATGCCGTGACCGGCCAGATTTCGACCATTGGCGATCTCGCCTCGGGCGAAGGCCAGCGCGCCAGCGACGCCTTGCGCCAGACCCAGGCCGATCTGCTCGCCGATATCGAGCGCGCTTACGCCGACGCGACCCGCCGGTTCGGCGATACTGCCGACGCCATGCGCATGACCGCTTCCCAGCTCGGCCAGGAACTCGAAGCGACCCGCAACGAATTGCAGCGCTCGGTGCTGGATCTGCCGGAGGAAACCCGGGCCAGCGCGGCTGCAATGCGTCGCGTCGTCGCCGAACAGATCGAAGCGCTGTCGGAACTCAACGCCATCGTGCGGGCCCAGCCGGGCACCCACGAAGTGTCGAGCCGTACCACGCCGCGGACGCCTTCGGCACGGCTTGCCGCTGCCGAGCCGACCCGTCGCGCCGAACCGGCGCCTCAGCCTGTGCGCCAGCCTGAGGTGCGTCAGCCTGAGGTGCGTCAGCCCGAGCCGACGCGCCAGCAGGCCCCGGTTGCCACTCAGGCCCGTCCCGCAGAGACGCAGAAATCACCGTCCGAGCGCCTCAATGAAGCGCTGACCCAATCCCGTAGCAACCAGCCGCAACCGGCGCCCGCCGCTGCTCCTGCTGCTCCGCAGGAGGGGGGATGGCTCCGCGACGTCCTGCGCAACGCTTCGGCAAGCCAGCAGGCCGGCACGCAGCGCCCGCTGAACCTTTCGAGCCTGACCGAAGACATCGCCCGCGCCATCGACAGTGATGCGCTCACAGCGGCCTGGAACCGCTATCAGGATGGGGAGTCGGGCGCCTTCAATCGCCGGCTCTACACCATCACCGGGCAGTCGACATTCGACGAAGTGCGCCGCAAGCTCCAGCGCGATCCCGAATTCTCGCGCACCGCGAGCGCTTATATGAACGAGTTCGAGCAGTTGCTTGGAGAGGCGGCCAACGGCCCTAACGGCATGCAGCAGACCTTCAATCAGCTCGTGAGCAATCGGGGCAAGGTCTATACGATGCTCGCCCATGCAAGCGGCCGGTTGAACTAAGCCCGCCCAACCTTGAATTGAAAAAGCGCACCCCTCGGGGTGCGTTTTTGTTTCCGCCTCATGCCGCGGCCATGGCTTGCAAACGGATCGGTGCCAGGCGCCGTGCGAACTGATCCGCCGCTGCCTCCCAGGTAAAGCCCCTGGATCTTTCAATCGCCTCGGATCGCGGAATGGAAAGCGCGCGCCGCACGGCGAGGGCAAGATCCTCTTCCAGCGCCCCACCCTTGCCCGCTCCGATCACGTCGACCGGCCCCATCACCGGATAGGCGGCAACCGGAGTGCCGCACGCCATGGATTCAAGCATCACGTTGCCGAACGTATCGGTGCGCGAGGGAAAGACGAAAACATCAGCGCTGCGATAGGCATCCCGCAAGGCCGCGCCCGTCAATTGGCCCGTAAAGACGACATTGGGAAACCGCTGCATGAGCGCGCCGCGTTCCGGGCCGTCGCCGACCACAATCTTGGTGCCCGGATGGTCAATCTCGAGAAACGCCTCGATGTTCTTTTCAACAGCGACTCGCCCCACATAGAGGAGGTGCGGCCCTGGCAGGCCCGAAAACATCGCCTTGGGCCCGGGGCTGAACGCAGACAGATCCACCCCGCGCGACCAGACGGCAAGATGGCGGAAAAACCGCCGCCGCAGATATTTGAGGACCGAGGGTGTGGGCACCATGGTTGCCGATGCCGCAGCATGGAACCAGCGCAGATAGCCATAACTCCACTCGACCGGCACCGGCAGGCGTGCGGCAAGGTATTCGGGAAAGCGGGTATGATAGCTGGTCGTAAAGGCAAGGCTTTGCGCCACGCAAAGCGTCCGCGCCGCCAGCCCCAGCGGGCCTTCGGTGGCAATGTGGATATGGTCGGGCGCAAAGCCGGCGATCATGTCCTGAACCACCCTGAGCGATGGCAAGGGCACCCGGATGTCGGGATAGGTCGGCAGGGGCAGCGTCCAGAACGGCTCGGGCGTAAGGTATCTCACCTCATAGCCGCGCCGCTTCAATGTGTTGCCCACATTTTCGAGCGAGCGGACGACCCCGTTCACCTGCGGGTGCCAGGCGTCCGAAACGATGAGCAGACGCGTCATGGGGTGGCCTCCTGCATCGGAGGCAGGACCGCTTGGCGAATGGGCACAGTCTCCTCGACCCAGCGGATCAGTTCGAACCGCCCTTCCCGTGTCTCCACGATGGCTGTGCAGTTCTCCACCCAGTCGCCGCAATTGAGATAGGTGACGCTTCCGTGGCTGGCGATTGCGGCGGCATGGATATGGCCGCAGACCACACCATCAAAGCCCTGCTCGTCCGCCTCGCGCACCAGCGCGGTTTCGAACCGCTCGATCAGCGCGGCGGCCCGGCCCACATTGGCCCGCGCCCAGCCCGAAAGCGACCAGCGCGGGCGACCGAGCCGCTGCCGCACCCGATTGATGAGCATGGCACCGCGCAGCGCCAGATTGTAGGAAATATCCCCAAGCCAGGACACCCAGCGGGCATGCCGGACGACAACGTCGAACTGGTCCCCATGGATGACCAGATAGCGCCGCCCGTCCGCGCCGGTATGAATTGCCCGTTCGCGCACGTCTATGCCGCCGAACCGGAGCGCCGCGAACTCACGCAGAAACTCATCGTGATTGCCCGGCACATAAACGATGCGCGCGCCCTTGCGCGTGCAATCGAGCAGATGCTGGATCACCCGGTTGCAGGCCGGCGGCCAGTGCCAGCTTTTTCTAAGCTTCCACCCGTCGACAAAATCGCCGACCAGATAGATGCATTCGGCCTCGACCGATTGGAGAAAATCGAGCAAAGCGCCCGCCTGGGCGCCGCGCATACCCAGATGCGTATCGCTGATAAACAGAGCGCGCAACTGACGTGGCTTTTGTGCGGAATGCATCGGATGTACCGCAAGGCTGTTGGCTCGCGACTGTCCGAATGCCTGATTTGCGCAACTCTATTGTGACAGCGGGCGCGATTCGTTCTGTGCCTTGGTGGACCAGATCGAGAGTGAAATCAGAATCATCCCCGCCCCGATCGCCGACAGCAGCCCCGCTGCCCAGAAGCTTTGCAATCCGAAATGGGCCACCAGCATGCCGAAAAACAGCAGCGCGATAACCGAGCAGATCTGCTTCATGACCACATAAAAGCTCTGAGCCTGAGCCGCGATCTCTTCGCTGGTCCAATTTGCGATGAAGGTGACGATGCCCATATAGGCCAGGCCGAACGTCATCATGTGCAGGGCTTGCAGCAGACCCAATTGCCACACTTCCGTTGCGTAAACCATGCCGACCCAGCGCAGAACCCCACTGGCGCAGGCCGCCAGGAGCAGATGCCGGGCCGAAAACCGCCGTGCGAAATGGGAAAAAAACAGCATGGTGACGATCTCGCAGACCGGCGCCACGATCCACAATATGCCTACCGCAGCGTCCGGCACCCCCGCTCTGAGCCACAAGAGCGCGCCAAAACTGATGAGCAGCATATGGCTGGCCTGCAATATGGCCGCCCCAAGAAGCGTGAGGACGAACCATGGCCGCGCGACCTGCCGCAGGGTCTGGCCCGCACCGGGGGCGCTCACCAGCGGCGCGCCCGCCAGTCCGCTCCCGTTCTGCGACCGGAAATATGGCAGCGGCAGTGCCGACAGCCCGCGCAGTAGCGCCGTGGCGATCAGCAGCGGCACGAACACCGCGATTCCCAGCCAGCCGAACGTCCACCCGGCCAGTGCCGTCGCCCCGATATAGCCGAATGTGCCCCAGATCCTCACCCGCGCAAAATCGGTGCCGCGGCGACGCGTCATTCTTATGGTCGCGGCATCAATCACCGGCTCTATGGCCATGACAGGGATAACGAGCAGAGTGTTAAAGAGCAGAATGCCCCAGAACGCGTCGACAAAAACGAACCCCAACGACACCACAGCACTGATGAGCGAGCCGGCGACGATCACCCCGCGCCAGTCGCTCGCCTTGTCCGCCACACGCCCGACAAGCAGATTGAGCACGATCATGATAAAGATCGGCGTCGCGCTGATGATGCCGATTTCTTCCTCGCCTATACCCCTGCCGTCCAGCCATACGGGCAAAAGCAGCGTGGAGACGCCGATCGGCAGATACATGGCAGCGTAGAACAGACCCGTGCGCATTTCGGGCGTGGTCAGCCGCTCGGGCAGTCTCGGCAACATTGAAGAAGGTTCCGCAAGGCAGGATTGAAGAGAGCGACCATGCGCCGCGCCGCTCACCCTGGCAAGCGCCAAGTACCGTCAATTTCGTAAGAATTCAGCCCGCGCGCAGCCGGCCCAGTCCGCGGCGCTTGCGCGGTGGCGCGGAAATGTCCTTCCAGCGGATCAACTCGAACGCTCCGTCGTGGTCCTCCACGATCGCCGTGCAGCTTTCCACCCAATCGCCTGAATTGATGTAGTGGATGCCGAATTTGTGGTGCATGGCGGCCTGATGGATGTGGCCACAGATCACCCCCTCGACCTTGGAATTGCGCGCTTCGAGCGAGAGGGCTTCCTCGAACCGCCCCATGACCGACACAGCGCTCTTGACCTTCTGCTTGGCCCAGGCCGAAAGCGACCAGTAGCTAAGCCCCATCCGGCGGCGCACCCAGTTGATGGGCGCGTTGATGGTCAGCGCGAAATTATAGGCCCAGTCCCCGATATGGGCGAGCCATTTGGCATTGGCGACGACAACGTCGAACTGATCGCCATGGATCACCAGATAGCGCTTGCCGTCGGCGGTGATGTGGACCATGCGGTCGACGATTTCGACACCACCGAAATAGGTGCCTAGATAATCGCGCAGGAACTCGTCGTGATTGCCCGCAAGATAAACGATGCGCGCGCCCGCCCGCGCCTTGGCAAGCAGCGCATTGGCCAGTGCGTCATATTCGGGCGGCCAGTTCCATTCCTTCTGCAGCCGCCATCCATCGATCAGATCACCCACGATATAGATCGTATCGGCATCATGAACAGCGAGAAACTTGAGCAGTTCCTCAACCTGAATCGCCTGCATCCCAAGATGGACGTCGCTTATAAAGAGCGCCCTGACGTGCCGGACGGTCCCCGTTTCTTCCATGCCCAAAGCACCTATCTAGCGCGCTTCCTGATTCCCGATCGGCGCGGCGGGTACTTTAGACGAGCAGCCCCCGATGGCAAAACCGTTTCGGGTGAAGTGTGTGTCAGATGAGGAACAGGACGACGGCGCAGAGCATAAGACCGGCCAGGATCATGCCCAGATATTTCTCCAGTCCCGAACGCTCGAGGAAAACAGTCAGGCCCAGTCCGAAAATCATCCAGGTACTCGAGGACAGCGCCCCGAAGACACCGCAGCCCAGCGCAAGCAACGCCAGATTGGCGATCCGGTTCGGTCCCGCCGGTACGAACAACGCGACGAAGCTGACCGCCATCGCCCACGCCTTGGGATTGATCCACTGAAACAGCGCGGCCTCATAGCTGCGCATCGGGCGTTCCCGGCCCGTTGCCGCGCCCATGGTGATGCCCAGCATATGATAGGCCATCCAGAGAAAATAGGCGGCGGCGCCATAGCGCATGACGGTGCTGATCTGCGGATAGGCGACAACGAGCTCCCCCAAACCCAATCCCACCACAAACACCAGGATCGGAAAGCCCAGGGTAATGCCGACGCAATGCGGAACCGTCCGGCCCAGACCGAATTTTGCACTCGATGTCATCACCATCAGATTGTTCGGCCCTGGCGAAAACGAAGCAGTCGCGCCGGCCAGAAGGAAGGCGACAAAGAGGGTGGACGTCATGGAAAAGCTCATAATGTCAGCAATGCTGACCTAATAACAGGCTTTCGCGGCCTTGCCAATCGACTTTGCATCACAGCGCATCGGCGATCTTTTTGACTGTATTCCAGTTTCGCGAGGTGCCGATGCCGGTGCGCCTGGATGTGAGCACGCCCGCCAGCTTCGATTTGGCAGTTCCGTTCCCGAAATAGATCCACGGGTCGCCGTCGACCACGCGCACGATCTCGGCGGCGCCGGCCCTATCCTCGATCAATTTCTTCGCGTCTGCAGTGGCCGGATCGCGCATCACGCGCACCGTCACATGGGAGCCGTCTCTGGCCGATTGCTCGGGAAAGGGATTGCCCGCGACCAGTTTTTCCCAACGCGCGCCCTCACGCACAATGAAATCGATATGACGTCCGAACGCCGCCGCGAAGGCCGGCTCGAACGCTTTTTCGATGGCGCGCGGGTCATTATCTCTGGCCGTGAACACCACATTGCCGGTGGCCAGCAATGTCGTCACCTCGCTATGGCCCAATCTCTCGAGCAACTCGCGCAGCGGCGCGTTGAGAACACGTTTCCCCTCCGGCAGGATAATGGAATACAGCAGGCCCACAAAGCGTGTCACGGAACGATCGCGATCCGGCGCTTGAGAGCGATGATGCGCCCATAGCTTTGCGCTATCCGATCGGCAAACTGCGGGTCAGCCCGTGCTTCACCGACCAGCACCTGATGGATTGCGGTGCCCAGCCCCCGATCATAGTCGGCGGTATTGGAAAACAACAGGATATCGACCCCCGCCTCCACCGCTGTCACCACCGTGTCGTGCAGGTCGAACCGTGAGCGGATGGCACCCATCTCCAGATCGTCGCTGATCACAACGCCGGCAAATCCCAACTCGTCGCGCAGCACGCCCTCGATCCAGGTGCGTGAAAGACTGGCCGGAAGCTGCCGCCCATCCTCGCCCTGGATATCGGCATTATAGAGATGGGCCACCATCACCATGTCGGCCAGACCGGCATCGATCATTTCGCGATAGGGTTCGAGCTCGACCGGCTGCCACACCCCGGTGACATCCACGAAACCCTCATGGGTATCTTCGGCGCTCGAACCATGCCCCGGAAAATGCTTGAGCGCCGTCGCTATTCCCGCATCGTGATGCGCTTCCACGAATGCCGAGGCCCGCGCGGTCACTTCGGCCGGATCGGAGCCGAAAGCACGATCATAGCGCGCGATAATCGGATTATCGGGATTGAGGTCGAGATCGACCACCGGCCCGAAATTGACGTTGAACCCCAGCCGCGCCAGATCGTCCGCCAGACCGGCATAGATCACCCTGGCGCGATCGGGCGCCTGGGCGGCAACAGCGCGCGCTGAGGGAATTTCGTCAAATCCCACGGCGGCCGTCAGCCGCTCGATCTGCCCGCCCTCCTGGTCCAGTGCGATGAACGGAGGCAGCCATGGACGCGCGGCTATCAGGCTGCGATTGATCCCCCGCACCGCCGCCAGGCTGTCCACATTGATGCGCAGGAACATCACGCCGCCGATTTCTCCGCGCGCGATTTGTTCGCGCACCGCCCGCACGCCGGCGGCATCGGCAGCATCGCCCCGAAAACCCACCATCACCATCTGACCGGCCATATCCTCAAGGCTCTGCGCCCAGCCGGACGAGCCGCCCGATACAATGAGCCAAAGGGCGATACAAAGTGAGAAAAGAACGCGCATGACCTGCTTTCGGTGGGCGGCGGGAACGGCAAATGTGCCCGATTCCCAACCAAGTGGGCCAACCTTTCGCAACTTTAGGGCACAAATCAGCCCAAGCGCATCACCGAGGACAGCTTGTCGTGTTCGGCGGCGAGCATTTGGGCGAGTATGTCTTCGGCCGGGCCGGGACGCGAGAAGAAATAACCCTGCCCGGTCTTGCACCCGGCAAGGCGCAGCAACCACGCCTGATCCTGGTTCTCGATGCCCTCGGCCACCACATGCTTGCCCAGGGATTCCGAAAGCATGAGCACCGCCCGAATAATGGCCGAAGCCTCCGCATCGCCCGGAAGCCCACGCACGAAGCTCTGGTCGATCTTGATGGTATCGACGGGCAACCGGCCCAGATAACTCAACGAGGAATAGCCCGTGCCGAAATCGTCAAGCGCGACCCCGACCCCTTGCGCCCTAAGGACCTTGAGCTTTTCTGTGACGTGAGAGGTTTCTGTCACCAAAAGGCTTTCAGTGATTTCCACCTGCAACCGCTCGGCCGGCAGGCCCGATATGTCCAGCGCGGACCGGACATCGGCGACGATGTCCCCGTGTTCGAACTGCAGGGGGGAAACGTTGACCGAAAGCCGCACCGGCCGTGGCCAGCCTGCCACTTCCTTTGCCGCGACATGGAGTATCCAGCGGCCGAGTTCGATGATGAGCCCTGTTTCTTCGGCCGCCGGGATAAATTGCCCCGGCGAAACCGACCCCAGTTCGGGATGCGTCCAGCGCGCCAGCGCCTCCACGCCGGTGACCTCCCCGGTTTCAAGGTCTACCTGAGGCTGGTAGTGGACGGAAAATTCCTCGCGCGCCAGGGCGGCGCGCAGCGCGATTTCCATGTCCTGCTTGGACTTGATGCGCGTGTCCATTTCCTTGGTAAAGGCAAGGGCGCGGTTGCCGGATTGATCCGATGCAAGCGAGAGCGCGATACCCGCATGGCTGACCAGCGCATCGGGTGCGCTGCCCGAGAGGTCGGAATCGGTCATGCCCACGCGCGCGCCGACGATGGCCCTGTGCTCATCCAACGTATAGGGCCGAATAATCTCGGCAATCAGCGTTTCGGCAAATGCCATACCACCGTCGTCGCCCAGCAATCCCTCACGCAACACCGCAAATCCATTGCCCTCCAGCCGCGCCACGCTGATCGGCCCCAAGAGTTCGAGCCGCGCCACCACCTGTTTGAGCAGAGCATCGCCATAGGCGTGCCCGAGCGTATCATTCACGGTCTTGAGCCGCGAAAGCCCGACGAGATAGACACTGGCGCCGCGCCCACGGCCAGTGGGCGTCGCGAGCAGTGCGCCGATCGTTTCGACGAACTTGACCCGCGAAGCGGCGCCGGTCAGCGGGTCGTGCTGTGCAAGATAGGTCAGCCGATGTTCGACCTGCCGTCGCTCAGTCACATCCCGGAAGGTAAGGCATGCAACCCGTCCAGCCGACTCCGCGCTCACCTCGCCCGCATCGACGTCCGACAGTGTCACCACGAATTCCACCGTCCGGCTCTCGCCATTGCACACGATCGCGACTTCGGAAACCGCTTCCATCATCCGTCCGCTATCGAGAGCCGCTTCCAGCGCATCCCGGAACGGCGCCGGAAGCACGTCGCCGATATTGGCGCCGCGCAACCCCGGCGATATCAATTCCTCGGCCAGGCGGCTGGCTGCGCGGATGGATTTGTTGTGATCGACGACAACCACGCCGTCAAAATTGTCTGCAACCACGCGGGCCAGGATGCCCCGCATGGAATCGCGCTCGCGCGCCGCATGGGACAGCGAGCGGCCGCGCGCCTCGAGTTCGTGCCAGAACGCGGTGGCCAGAAATCCGATCTGGGCGATATGAATGCCCGCCGTATCGAGAAGCATGCCCGCATGGACCTGCATGGCCAGAGCCGTAAATTCCAGCATCCCCGCATAGGCCAGCGACCCGGCTATGGCAGAACCCAATGTCATGCGCGGCCGCAGAAAGGCAAAGAGCAACGCCATGCCAAAAACGATAATGATGGCCGGCAGACGTCCCATATCGGACAGCGCCCTGTCCTGACGTACGGTTTCGGCCGCCAGAAGTTGAAGCGCTGACGTGGAGAGCAGTCCGTAACGAGGCACCGAATGGCTCGATTGCTGCGAATAGCTCGCCTGCCCCACAATCACCTGCCGCCCCGCGAACAGGCCGGTCTCAAAGCTGCCGCCGATCACGTCCGAAAGCCTGAGCCGCGGCACGGTTGCGAGGTCTATGGAAAAATCGATCAAGAAGGACGGACGCGATATCGAATGATCTAGCGAGAGCGCCGTCGCCAAGGATTCGATGACCCAGCCATCATTGACGATCCGGGCGCGATATATCCCCGATCGCTGGCTGCCGCCAACCGCATCCACATAGACTGGCGGCGCATGGGCTGCAAACCTGTCCAGAGGCATATTCAGAACGCGTGAGGCATTCGATGAACGAACCTCGGTGGCAACCGTCCGCACGCGGCCGGCGGCCCTTGTCATCGCTCCGATAAGCGCGTTGTCGTCGAAATAGTCGAGTGCGCCTTGGAGCCCGACGTCGAGCACTACCGTACGCGCACCGGCATCGATCAGGCTGTCGAGGGCATCGGCATAAACGCTGCGCGCGCGCGATTGGCTGCCTGCCCGCGCCATGGCCGCAGCATCGCCCTCAACAAATACGATGTCGCCACTGGCGGGGCGGGAGGCCATGGAAAACCGCATGTCGCGCAGCGCGAAATCGAAAGCTGAAAACCAGCCCATCGCCACGGCCACCAGCACAGCCGCGCACACGATCGCCGTAACCAAAAGATGCCGAACCCGCGCCACCCTGAAAATATCGCCCCCTGCTTTCGCCCACAATTCATGTCGTGAGCACTTTTTCCTTTATCTCCCAAGCAGTTGAACAACCCGTAAATGCAGGGCGCCGGGCGCCGCGATTGCGGAGCCCGGCGCTGAGCAAAAAGCAGGATAACCCTACCGGTTCTTGCGATTGGCGATCAGATCGTCGACCACGCCCGGATCGGCCAGCGTGGACGTGTCTCCAAGCGCACCATAGTCGTTCTCGGCCACCTTGCGCAGAATCCGGCGCATGATCTTGCCCGAACGCGTCTTGGGCAATCCCGGCGCAAACTGGATATGGTCAGGCGAGGCGATCGGCCCGATCTCCTTGCGCACCCAGTTGCGCAGCTCGACCGCCAGATCATCCGATGCCGCATCCCCTGCCATCAGCGTCACATAGCAATAAATGCCCTGCCCTTTGACGTCGTGTGGGAAGCCAACAACCGCGGCCTCGGACACTTTTGGATGCGCGACCAGCGCGCTCTCCACTTCCGCCGTGCCAAGCCGGTGTCCGGACACGTTGAGCACATCGTCCACGCGCCCGGTGATCCAATAGTAGCCATCTTCGTCCCGGCGGCAGCCATCGCCGGTGAAATAATAGCCTTTGTATTGCTGGAAATAGGTTTCCTTGAACCGCTGGTGATCGCCATAAACGGTGCGCATCTGCCCCGGCCAGCTATCGGCAATGGCCAGGACGCCTGCCGCTTCGGTCTCCTCGATCACCTTGCCGCTTTCAGGCTCCAGCACCACCGGCTGCACGCCAAAGAACGGCTTGGTTGCCGAACCGGGCTTGGTCGGAATGGCGCCAGGGAGCGGGGTAATCATGAACCCACCGGTTTCCGTCTGCCACCAGGTGTCGACGACAATGCACCGCTCGCGGCCCACCTGCTTGTGATACCACATCCAGGCTTCGGGATTGATCGGCTCACCGACCGAGCCCAAAAGGCGCAGGCTGGACAGGTCGGCCCGTTCGACGAACTGGTTGCCTGCCCCCATAAGCGCTCGGATGGCCGTGGGCGCGGTATAAAAGATGTTGACCTTGTGCTTGTCCACAACATCCCAGAACCGCCCGGCATCGGGATAATTGGGCACGCCCTCAAACATCAGCGTCGTCGCACCATTGGCCAGCGGGCCATAGACGATATAGCTGTGCCCGGTCACCCAGCCCACATCGGCGGTGCACCAGAAAACCTCGCCCTGGCGGTAGTCGAAGGTCAATTCGTGGGTGAGCGACGCATAAACCAGATAGCCCCCCGTCGTGTGCAGCACACCTTTGGGCTTCCCGGTCGAACCGGACGTGTAAAGGATGAACAGCGGATCTTCCGCATTCATCGGCTCGGGGTCGCATGTTGCCTCAACTCCGGCCTCCGCCTCATGCAGCCAGACATCGCGACCTGCCTGCATGGCGATGTCGCCGCCGGTGTTTCTGACGACCAGCACCTTTTCCACCCCTGGGCAGTCCTCGATGGCCTTGTCGACATTGACCTTGAGCGGCACTTTCTTGCCGCCGCGGCAACCTTCATCGGCGGTGATGATGACGCGGGAATCGCAATCGTTGACTCGCCCGGCGAGTGCGTCGGGAGAGAACCCGCCGAACACCACCGAATGCACCGCGCCAATCCGCGCGCAGGCCAGCATGGCGTAGGCGGCCTCGGGGATCATCGGCATATAGATCGTAACCCGCTCGCCTTTTTGAACGCCGAGGTCTTTGAGCACATTGGCAAACCGGCACACTTCGCCATGGAGCAGACGATAGGTGATATGCCGGGTTTCCGCCTCGGGATCGTCTGGCTCGAAGATGATGGCGACTGTATCGCCGTGCTCTTTGAGATGCCGGTCGATGCAGTTGGCGGCAACATTGAGCTCGCCGTCCTCGAACCATTTGATCGAGATATCGGGCCATTCAAAGCTGGTATTCTTGACCTTGGTAAAGGGTTTGATCCAGTCGATGCGCTGCGCCTGCTCGCCCCAGAACCCGTCGGGGTCCGAGACCGAGCGCTTGTACATCTGGTCATACTGCTCAGCGGTGACCCTGGTTTTGGCGACCACCTCTTCCGAGGGTGCAAACACTTCCGAACTCATGACAACTCCTCCACCTTATTGGCTCGCTATCCCTGTCTTAACCCGCCGATTCAGCCAGCCGCAAGGCACGGCCGGATGGCAAATCGCGCAAGTTTCGATATGAGCGATTTTGCTCCACCGCTCCGCAAACCCTTTTTTAGCGGACCTTCGGCTAATCTGGCCCGCAAACCGGGGGAAAGATGATGACCGACGCACAGATGACCTCGCGAGCGGCCACCCACGCCGATATCGCCGATGTCCATCGCGAGCTGATGGACCTGATCGATTCCATGCCCTATTACGGCGAGCGCTTCAAAGCCTTTGAAAAGGCGCGGTTCAACCGCACATTCCTGCGCACACTGCTCGAAATCGATCCCTGGCACATCCTGCTGCTTGAAATGGACGGCGTGACCGGCGGCTTTCTGATTTCCGGACCGGCCAACGGGACGATCTTCCAGTTCTGGTCGGCCATCTATCCCGATTATCGCGGCACGCCGCTGGGCCGTTTCGGCATGAATGCCTTCATTTCCCACTGGGACAATTCGCGCTTCCATAAGGCGTCGACCTACACCCGCCCTGACAACCGGCCCGCGCTCGTCCTGCTCAAGCGCTACGGCTACAGCCAGGTCGCCCATCTCGAAGACCATATCTTCGGGGAAGATTACTTCGTCATGGAACGCAAGTTCACCAAGGCGGTGGACGGTTATGATAACGGCATATCTCTGCCGCTCGCGACCAGGCTCAAGCTCAAGGCACGGGCGCTCCTCGACCGCTAGGCGACCGCCGCGCGAAACCGGCCGAAGATCGAAACATCGATCTTGGCCCGATAGAGCGCCGTCGCCCACAGCGAGACCGACCAAAGCGAAATCGCGATAAACGCCGAAATCGCCGCACCCATCAGCCCATAGGGCGGCACGAGGGTGAAATTACCGACGATGAGCGCGGCCAGTCCCAGGCCCACCGACGGCAGGCTGGCCCAGGGCCGGTCATGCATCGAAAGCACCAGTGAGGCCGGTCCGAACGCCGCCCGCACCACCAGCCCGAGGCACAAGATGGCCACCGGCAGGGCCCCGTCCGCAAATTCATCGCCGAACAGCATCAGCGCATATCGCCCCACCAGCAGAACGCCGAGGAACAGCGCCAGCGCCAGCCCCGTCGCCACAAGATTGGCCTCCCCCACCCGCCTGCCGAAAGCGCCGCTGTCCGCATCGCGTTCGGCATCGAACATGTTGGGCAGCGTCAGGGCATAAACCGCGACCACCCCGAACGAAGCGAGCGCGAAAATCCGCGTGCTCACACCGAAGATGGCCAGATCGGTGCGGTCGAGCAGCCCGGCGAGCAGGATCAGATTGATGTCAAAGAAATAGTCCGAAGCGAGCGTAATGAGCACCCAGGGCGCCGCAAAACGCCACCAGCGTATGGGCTCACCCTGACGCACCGCGTCAGCGCGCGGCACGGCTATTACGGCCCGGCGCACCCAGATGCTTTGGAACCCGAACAGTACCAGCAGTGCGGCGGCCAGAAGCCACAACATGCGGCCAAGATCGGCAACCGGGCTCATCAAGGCCACTGCCGCGAAAGCGGCCAGCGTCAGTGCCGGCCTGAAGATCATATCGGGCAGATAGCCCGCCATGGGCTGCTTGAGGCCCACCAACGTGGTGGTACTGATATAGGTGATGGCCGTCGCAATCCCGATCAGCGCCGTCTGCACCCAGATCGGGCGCAAATGCTCGCCCGCTTCGCCCAGAACGAAGGTCAGCGGCCAGCCCAGCGCAACAATGGCCACCCCCATGACCGCCATCTGGATGTAGGCTCGGCCCACGAAACGCCGCAGATGATTGCCTTCGCCCCGCGAGCCGTACTCCGCTGAAAAATAGGTTGAAACCGTCTGAAACCCGAGCGGCAGTACAACGGCGATCAGATTGGCCGCCGCGATGACCAGAAGGAAATCGCCGAGCGACTGGGCGCCCCAAACGCGCGAGATTGCGGCCTGTACAAGAAAGATGAACCCCGCGCCAAAGATGCGCAGGGCAAAGATCATCACCGATTTCGAGGCGAGCCTGCCGGCTATCGACATTGCTGGTATTACCCCTGGGTTCGCGCGCCGCGCCTGAAGCGCTTTTGCAGTTCGAGCCGCGTCGCCAGCGCCGCATCGCGGCTGCGTGTCAGGATCTCGCGCGCCTTGTAGGCAGCGGTTCCTGCCACATAGGCCGGCAAATGCGAGGCAAAATTCATGGTTGGCGGCAAGGGGCTGATATGGCCCGCATCGCCCACCATGCCGCTCTTGAACTGGTGCAGCCCGGCAAAGCCATCAGTGCCGCCCAGATCGTAGAGCCTGGCCCTGGTATTGTCGCGCAGCCATCTGATGATGTGCCAGTGCAGCAGATAGCCGGCCCGCAAATCGAGCGCCGCATCGTCGGTCGCGCCATAAAGATAGCAAGCCGTTGTGCCGGCCGTGAAGATCGCCGCCCCGGCGATGGTTTTTTCGCCCTGCGAGACGAAAAACAGCTCCGGCCGCGCCGTTCCATCGGGCATGGCCATGAGACCTTCGAGCGTATCGATGCCAGAATAATCGGGGAACAACTTACGCTCGCTCATCGCCTGATAAAGCGTCATGAACCGGCCGATGTCGCCTGGAGCGCCAACGGTAAACTCCAGCCCGGCCTTCATCGCCTTGCGCAGATTGTAGCGCCATTTCTGACCGAACGCGGCCAGCCGCGCCTCATCGTCGAGCGAGACATCGACCACGTAACGCATGGGAAATTTCACACCAACCCCGGACTTGAACCCGCGCGAGCCGAGCATTACGGCCATGCGATTGGTTTCGCCGGCCTCCGCATGGGGCATGATCGAAACCATCATGGAGCGCTTCCGGGCGTATTCAGCCACCAGCGTATCGATCATCCGGCCCATGAGGGCGTCGCGATCGCGCCCCTCGGCATTGGCAAGAAACGGTCCCCATTTGACGAGTGCCACGGTCGCCACGCCCAGTGGCAAGCGCTGCAACATCACCAGCGCGCCGCCTACAGGCTCGTTGTCATCGGAAAACAGAACCGGCTCGAGCGCCACCCCAGGCCAACGAAGGCTCGCATAGGCATGGAGCTGCTCCTGGCAGACTCCGTCGAATGTCGAGACGAGCTTGTCCCAGACCGCCCCCTCCACCAACCGGCAGTCGAGAAGCGCTCTATCCTTTCGCACCGCGCCTGCCGCGGTGGGAGCGTGCGTGGTCAAAGCTGGCGAATGGCTGGTCAGAGACATCGGCGTCACCGGGGTTAGATCAATTTGACCCCAACTTAGCCAGCACCCCCTAGGGAATGCTTTCCGCAAAGCCGATAAAGCCCGTCAATTGCTGGCGTGGTAAATCAAGGCTTGCACTTTTGCATAGCGGTTACCGGCGTTTGACCGCCCACCAAAGCGCGGCGGCGGCCAGGAGCATTGTCGCAAAACCCATAATGGCCCAACCGCTTGACGGTCCTTCGAGCGGTTCGCATTCCCCCACGCAGGCAACGGGCTCGATCACAACCAGCCCCGTGCCCTGCAAGAACCAGAGGCCACCCAGCAGGATGGCCAGAACGCTCACAATGCCAACGATACCCCTTATCCACTTCATCGAATCCTCCCACAACAGACGGCGCCGAACACACCATGCCTGCCCCTGCCGGGCAATAGCGTGCGGTCGAGCAATATCTGCAAAATTGGGAGAGTGCGCCGTTGACCAGCTGAGGACCTCTGGCCGAAACTCGGCCAGCGGCGGCGCAAATCGCCGCGAAGCGCAACGTTCAATCATTACATGAAGTTTTCCAGGCAACTGCCGGAAATATGGTGGGTGTACGAGGGCTCGAACCTCGGACCCGCTGATTAAGAGTCAGCTGCTCTACCAACTGAGCTATACACCCGATCCATCGGGCAGCGCGTCTCCGCACCGCCAGAGTGGCGCCTCTCTAGCAAACGCCATTCAAGCTGTCCACCCACATCCGTGCTTTTTCGTTATGCTTGGAGTGCTTCCGAACTCTCGGAGCAGTTGAAGCGATTCAAAGAAGCGCCGAATGCTCTAAGGAAAAGGATTCTCGCTTGTCCCGAGGAACGCCTGATCGCCCCACAACTCGCGAATCACAACATCGCGTCCACAACCGATCCGGTAGCGTTCATAATGGTCCGGATTGGTCTTGTAGAAATCCTGATGCTCGGGCCCCGCAGGATAGAATGTGGCGGCCGGCTTGATCTCGGTCACGATCGTATAACCGCTCGATTCGGCAATGGCGGCCTTGCTCGCCTCGGCAATAGCGGCCTGCTCATCATTGAGCGCAAAGATGGCCGGCTTGTACATCGGGCCATAGTCGCAGAACTGTCCCTCCGCATCGGTCGGGTCGGTGGTGTGCCAATAGACCGTGAGAAGTTCCTCATAGCTCACGACTTCCGGGTCGAAAGTAATTTGGACCGACTCGTAATGGCCAGTGTCGCCGCCATAGGCGACCTGGTTGTAGGTGGGATTTTCGACATGACCGCCAGCAAAGCCAGATACGGCCTCGGAAACGCCTTCCACCTTCTCGAAATTGGATTCAACGCTCCAGAAACACCCGCCGGCAAAAAGCGCGGTATCGGCCAGTGCGGGGCTTGCGGCAAACGCGCTCGCAGCGGTTGCCAGGGCAATCAGTGTGCGATGCATGCTGCACCTCCTCGTTTGCGTCAGTTGGAACGCCTACGACCTCAACAGCAAGTCAAAGCCGCGTGAGCGTACGCAATTCTTCGTATTTTAAGCAATTACGGTAAGCGCCCGGCAATGGTTTCAGCCTAATGTCGCCGCCAGTTCGCCCCCGGAGCTCATTGCATGACCAGCTTTTCCCAACCCGGCCCTTCCCGGCAGGGCAATTACAGTCTTGGCCGGCTGGCACTCGCAACAGCTTACTGGCTCAAACCCCAGCGCGTTAAGCACTTTCCGGGACTTGTGGCCGGGCTTGTGGGAGATCGCCTGGTGCGTCCTGCCCCGATCCCCGACGCCTCGCGAATCCGAACCTCTCCACCGGGATTTGCGGGTCTGGCCAACGATTTGTCGACCCCGGTCGTGCTCGAAGCGATGGCGCGCGGATTTTACCCCCAGGGCCATTGGGGCGCCATGAAATGGTGGTCGCCCCCCGAGCGGGCCATCATGGATCTTGCGTCGGTTCATATCGCCAAACGGTTCCGCCGCACCATGCGCGGATCGGACATGCGCATCGCGTTCGACACCGATTTTGCCGGTGTGATCGATGGTTGTGCCGCCCCGCGCGCCCCTTCACGCCCCCATCTCACCTGGATCACCCCAAAAGCCCGGGCCCTGTATATGCGGCTGCACGCCGAGGGCCACGCCCATTCGGTGGAAGTTTTTGACGCCGAAGGCAAACTCGTTGGCGGCTTGTTCGGCGTAACCATCGGGCCGGTATTTTCAGCGCTATCGATGTTCCACATTGCTGACAATGCATCGAAATTCGCTATCGTCAGCCTTTACCATCATCTGGCCGATGCGGGCTTTACCACGGTCGATCACCAGATCATGTCACCCTGGGTCGAAGCGCTCGGCGGCACCGTCCTCCAGCGCGGCGAATATGAGGCCCTCCTCACCCGCCCGGCACAGACCACGCTCGGCACCGGCCAATGGCAAGCCAAGTTCAGCCTCGCCGACACCGCGGGCTGGTCACCGGAAACGGCCTAATTACTGGGCCACGATCCCCAGACGCGCAATCAGCCCACGATGGTTCGACCCGAGAGGGTCCGCCATCGCTTCGATCTGGTCGACAATAATCGGCGCGCGCGAAAAGACATGGTCGATGGGAACACCAAGAGGGCCCAGTTCGGTCGGCCAGGTCGCATTGTAGCGCGATGGCGGCAACAGATCGGCCCCTTTCACCAGGTCATCGACGGCATCGGCCCAGGGAGCGGAATTGAAGTCGCCGGCCAACACAAGCGCCCCTTCCATCCGTGACACCTGCCGCGTCAGACGCCGCATTTCGAGCAGCCCCGCATCGTCGAAATAAGGTTTGGTCAGATGCGCGGCAACCAGCGTGACCGGCTCCCCGCCAATCACGGTGCGCGCCACGACCATGCGGTTGGGATAGATGTTACCCAACGACCGAATTTCGGTATCTTGCAGCGGCAGCTTTGAAAGCATCATCAGATCGCATTCATTCTCGGCCACACAGCCGGCGCGATAAGGATAAACAGCTTCAAGCTCAGGCAAATGCTGCCGCATCCGCGCCGCTTCAAGAACAAAGACGATATCGGCCCCCGACCCGGCGATGAAGGCCGCAACGTCGGCGTGCCTTTCGTTGGATTCGAGGACATTGAAACTCAGCAGCGTAAATTCGGCCGCCCGCTCGAGCCCTTGCAAGGGCGCCCGCGCCTCATATTGCGCCGCCACGCGCCAGATCACATGCCCTGCAGCAAAAAGCGCCATCGCCACAACGAGCCCCGCCCGCCACGGCGCGCCGGCCAGCGCAAGCAAAAGGGCAAGCCCGACAAGGCTTGCCCCGATATGGAGTTGCAGCGATTGCAGCAGGGACTGGCCGGGCAGGCCGAGGTCGATTCGTGTCAGCACCAGAATGCCGGCGGCAACCAGGCCAAAGCCTGTGAGCACGCCACGGATCTCGGCCATCATTGCCACTATATCGTCGTCCCCTGGAGTGTTTCCAAAACGCGCCTGGAAACACCAAATACCAATCAGCCCGCCAGCGCGCCCTGTGCCGGAGCCCCGCGCTCCACCAGCAACCGGTTATAGGCATTGAGATAGGCACGGGCCGAAGCAACCAGCGTATCGGGTTCGGTTGCGTTGCCCGACGCGATACGCCCGTTCAATTCCAGCCGTACATGCGCGTTGGCCTGAGCGTCGGTTCCACCGGTCACACCATCCACGGCATAGAGCACCAGATGCGGGCTGGCATTGACCGCCTTCTTGATCGCCGAAAAGATCGCGTCGACCGAACCCGTGCCGTCGAAAGAGACTTCAACCGGCGCGCCGTCCACGGCCACCTTGAGTTCGCACCGATGCACGCCGCCGGTCTTGGACGTCACGCTCATATCCACCAGCTTGATACGATCGGCCCCCGAGCCGATTTCGTCGTCCACCAGGGCGATGATGTCGTCGTCATAGACGTGCTTTTTGCGGTCGGCCAGATCCTTGAAACGCTGGAAGGCCTCCTGGAACTGGTTATCGGCCAGTTCGTACCCCAGATCCTTCAGCTTTTCCTTGAAGGCGTGGCGGCCCGAATGTTTGCCCATCACCAACGAGGTCGATTTGATTCCCACGCTTTCGGGGGTCATGATCTCGTAGGTCGAAGCGTTCTTGAGCATGCCGTCCTGATGGATGCCGCTCTCATGGGCAAAGGCATTCTTGCCCACGATGGCCTTGTTGTACTGAACCGGGAAATTCGCCGCCGCCGATACCGCCCGTGAGGCCCGCGAAAGGTGCGTGGTTTCGATTTCGGTGTGATAGGGCAATGCATCGGCGCGGGTGCGCAATGCCATCACCACCTCTTCGAGCGCCGCGTTGCCGGCCCTCTCCCCGATCCCGTTGATGGTGCACTCCACCTGCCGCGCACCCGCGCGGACACCCGCCAGCGAATTGGCCACCGCCATGCCCAGATCGTTATGGCAATGGGTGGAAAAGATCGCCTTGTCCGAATTGGGCACCATTTCGATCAGATCGTGGATCAACTGGTAATAATCTTCGGGCGTCGAATACCCCACAGTGTCGGGAATATTGATCGTCGTCGCCCCGGCCTTGATTGCCGCTTCGGTGCAGCGGGCCAGAAATTCTATCGGCGTGCGGGTCGCGTCCATTCCCGACCATTCGACGTCGTCGATGAGGTTTCGGGCCTGCGTCACCGTCTTGGTGACGATCTCGAGCACCTCGTCCTCGGTCTTTTTCATCTGGTGGGCCAGATGGATGGGCGAGGTCGAAACGAAAGTGTGGATGCGCCCGCGCTTGGCGAACCGCACCGCCTCTCCGGCCCGGTCGATATCGGCTGGAATGGCACGGGCCAAGCCGCAGATCACTGAGTTCTTGGCGCGCTTGGCAACGGTTGCCACCGCTTCAAAGTCGCCGTTCGAGGCAATGGGAAACCCCGCTTCGATGATATCGACGCCCATGGTGTCGAGGATTTCGGCCACCTGGAGCTTTTCTTCCAGCGTCATGGTGGCGCCGGGGCTCTGCTCTCCGTCGCGCAGCGTGGTGTCGAAAATATAGACGCGGTCGGTATTGGCTTGGTTGGTCATTTTGGTCTTCCTTGATCGGCCACCTGCGCGAGATCGCTTTGCGTATGCAGCAGGTTATGGCCGGACATTGATGTTCGGCGTTATGGCAAAATCCCCTGACGACCCGTCCGCATATTGCAGACTGCCGGTTATCAGGGGCTGATAAGGAGAAGTAGGAGGGCGGCCGAAAGCAGCAGCGCCGAACCCACAAGGATACGGGCCTGCAAGGCTTTTTGCCTGCTGGCGGCTATGGCGATTGCGCGGTTTGCACTGCGGCGCATCGGTACGGCCTTGCCCTTCCTGATAAATCGACAAGCGGACAATGGTCCAATTGAGCGCCAAGCGCAAGACTTCGCGCAACAATAATAGAGCTTTAGAGCCGATACTTTGGTCGGACGATTGCGTTGCGGCAGCACTGTCCGGTCATCGTGGTCAATCACACCTTCGATCATCACCGCCGCCGCGCCACTGATGCACACGTGTTTGACTCGACCGCCCTCACCCTTTGGAAGCCCGACCAACGCCACCCTGTATAGCAAAAACTGGCCCTTCCAGTTCCATCACCCCGCCACTTTGCGCATCAACGCTTCCAGCGGGCCACGCGGCCGGAGCCGCGCCCACCCTGCAGCATAGATGCAGGCAACAACGCAGAAGGCAAATGCTGCAAGTGTCGCGCCGGCGGCCGTCTGCCCTCCAGCCAAGCCGAAGGCCTCCAGCAGCCCCATCCCGACGACGATATGCGCAACATAGAGCGTAAGCGTCTGTCGCCCTGTTGCCATCAGAACGCCAAGAAAACCGCCGCTGCCGAGATGATCCGCAACCCAAACGCACAAGCCGATGAGAACGGAAGCCGATGCCATGCCTGTTATCGAGAAAAGCGGGCCAGGCGGCACTGGCAATGTCGTTGCGAGCGGAGACAACTCGGGATGAAGGCCTGCGAGAATTTCCGCCAGCACCCCGCTGACCAAAGTCATCGTTGCGACCAGCGCAATCCCGGTCCCGATCATCAACAGCTGAACCCGGCGTGCACTCAACTCGATCCGGCTCAGCACCACTCCAAAGAGGAAAAAACCGAACCAGGGAATGACAGGATGCCATCCATTAAACATCAGATTGCGCACGAACCCGGCTGGCGTCCAGAAGTCGACATAGGAATAGTCGAGCCAGTTCCACCCCGCGTCATAGTTCAAAACGAAAACCAGCGCGACAAAGCCGATATTGAGAGCCACCATGGCCGACACGAGGAGCGCTGTGGATTGCGAGAGCACCACCGCGCCAAACAGAAAATAGAAGGCGTAATAATGCAGGATATCAGCGGGGAATATCAGCATGTTCACCAGTCCTAGCACCAACAGAAAGGCGCCGCGCTTGAGCGTGGTGCCGATTGAATTGTCCCCGAAGCGCGCACAGGCCAGCCCGGCCCCCAGTCCCGCAAGAACAACAAAGCTGGCCGCCGCCTTGCCCTCAACGAGTAAGCTCAACCAGTGGAGCAGCCCTTCGCCACCCTCGGCGCCCATGACGATCTTGAAGTTCACCAGAACCATTCCCGCAAACGCAAAAAAGCGCGCCAGATCGAGCCCTTCGAGCCGGCCCGGGGAACCGGGCGTGGACTGTGCGTGCATTTGTCCCATCTCCTCGCCTTCGGCCAACGGCCCTTTCCCAAACCGGAAGCGTCCTTGAAAACGCCTTCATTCGTCGTTAAAAAAACGAACGTTCGTTCATTTTCTAGACGCTGTAGAGGAAAATTGCAAGCCCATGTCCAGGATGGAAAAAGCCGGCTTCCGGAAACAAAAGATCATCGAAGCAACTGTCGTCTGCATTCTGGAAAAAGGATATCATCAGGCCGGTATGCGCGACATCGCAGAGGCTGCGGGTGTCAGCCTCGGCAATTTATACAATCATTTCCCGGGCAAGCAGGCCATTCTGATGGAGTTGGCCGCAATCGAAGGCGCAGAACTGGAACCCTTCATAGCACTTCTAGACGCCGCGAAGCGTCCCCAGGACTCCCTGTCCGCCTTCGCAAATGCCTATCTCGACTATATGGCCGCGCCCGAAAATGCATTGCTGACGCTCGAGTTGACCGCCGAGTCCTTCCGCGAGCCGCAGATCGCGGCGATTTTTCAGGCCAACCGATCAAGGTTGATCGCAGCGCTCGGCAGCACGCTCGGTCTTGAGACACCGAACCGCGATCTCTATGCCGAAATGGTTCTCGATCTCATCGAAGGGACCGCGCTTCGCGCCGTCGCCGAACGTCGCCGCCCAGATGCCGCGGCGCGCAAGGCTCTGCACCAAATGCTCGCCGGCGCGGCCAAACGCCCCGCCTAGCGCGGCAGCGATACCCTGCTCCCCAAGACTAGTCGTCCAGATCAAGCACCCCTTCGGCCAGAATGACCGCGGCACCGCCAATCCCGGCATGCTTGAGCTGGCCACCTTCGATGTTGAACTGCACGCCGATTTCGCTTGGCCGCCCCATTTCGCGACCCTGACGAATCTTGATCGCGTGATGCCCGTCGCCATAGCCGCCATGTTCGGCCAGCATGCCGACCAGCGCCGCCGCTGCCGAACCGGTGGCCGCGTCTTCGCCCGCACCATGGGCGACATGAAACATGCGCGCTGCATAGTCGTTGCCGCGTTCCTTTGGTGTCTTGGTGAAGACATAGACCGAATTGCGTTCGCCCGGAAACGTGTCGGTCCACCCGCGACGCTCCAGCGTTATCGCCTCGAGCGCCCGCGCGTCACGCACCGGCACGAGATAGAACGGCAGCCCGGCCGAATAGAGCGCCGGCGTCATGCCATCGCATCCGATGTCGCTTTCGGTCAGCCCCAAACGCCGCGCAACATCAGCGATCACCACAGGGTCTTCGATCCTCGCAGGGAGCTGTGGCAGAGCGAACTTGGCCTCGCCGGTTCGCCTGTCGATTCGCTCCATGACAGCCGTGACATTGCCCACACCCAGCTCCAGCCGCACGGCGCTCTGCTTATGCTGCAGGCCCAAAAGCACCGCCGCACCCACCGTGGGGTGGCCGGCAAACGGCAACTCGCTCGTCGGTGTAAAAATCCGCAAGGCGGCCGTGTGCCGCTCGCCCTTGGGAGCGTTGACGAAAACCGTCTCGGAAAGATTGAACTCGCGCGCGATCGCCTGCATCCGCGTGGTCGAAAGTTCATCGGCCTTGAGCACGACCGCCAGCGGATTGCCGCTCAGCCGATCACGGGTGAAAACATCGAGAATGAAATAGGTTAGCTTCATCTTTCGGGCAGTCCTCGGGGCAGGTTGGGAGGCGAATTCCATGCGCGTACTCAAAACACTATGCCTATCGTCGCAATGGTTACCACCCCCATAATCGGGCTCCTCACGATCGCCGGGAATTTGCGTTTTCCCCGCGACACGATCTCCGGCATTTGGCACAATAGCCAAGGGGGAGAGCTCGCATGAAACGCACGACTTGCCTCGTCGCCGGGGGCGGTCCCGCCGGCATAATGCTCGGCCTGCTGCTGGCGCGCGGCGGGGTGGAAGTCATTGTTTGCGAAAAACATGCCGACTTCCTGCGCGATTTCCGCGGCGATACCGTGCACCCTTCGACGATCAGGCTTTTGGACGAGCTCGGCCTCGGTGCGGAATTCGCGCAACTGCCGCAAAGCAGGCTCCAAAGCCTGCGCCTGCCCACAACGAACGGCGAAAGCATCGACTTCGGCGATTTTTCCGCGCTCCCGCCGCCTTACAATTATATCGCCATGATCCCGCAATGGGATTTTCTTGGATTTCTGGCCGACCATGCCCGGCGCGAACCGGCCTTCGCACTGTTTATGGGAACCGAGGTCACCGACCTGCTCTGGCGGGACGACAAAGTTGCCGGGGTCACTGTGCGCACCGATCATGGAGAGGAGATGATCGAAGCCGACCTGGTCGTCGCGTGCGATGGCCGCCATTCCATCCTGCGAAAGCAGGCCGGGCTGGTCTCTCGCGATTATGACGTGCCTTTTGACGTCTGGTGGTTTCGCCTGCCCCGCCGCCCCGATGAACAAGCCGAACCGGCAAATCTTGTCCCCAGCTTTGCCGGGCAAGACATCATGCTCGCGATAGCCCGCGAGGGATTCTACCAGATTGCGGTCTTCATCCCCAAAGGCACCGATGCACGGCGCCGCGCTCAAGGCATCCAACCCCTTCGCGATATGATCGCCAGATTGCGTCCCGACTTCGCCGATCGCGTGGATACGCTCACCTCAATGGAACAGGTCAAGACCCTTGATGTGAAACTCGATCGGCTCAAACGCTGGCATTGCCCCGGGCTGCTCTGTATCGGCGATGCCGCTCATGCCATGTCACCTGTCGGTGGTGTCGGCGTAAATCTCGCCATACAGGATGCTGTTGCGACCGCCCGCATTCTCCGCAATCCGCTACGCGCCGGAACATTGACCGAAACCGACCTCGAGGCCGTGCAACAACGTCGCATGATGCCCACCAGAGTCATTCAGGCCATGCAGCGCATTCTCCATCGTATCGTTTTCCAGAACGGGTTTCGATCCGAGCACGCCGGACCGCCGCGCTTCATGCTGTTTCTGGCCCGGCACGTTCCCGGCTTCCGCAAAGTTCCAGCGCGCTTTGTCGCCTTCGGCCCCCGCCCCGAACATGCCCCCGATTTCGCCCGCCGCCAGCCCTGACACTTCAGGCTGGGCGCGCACATAACTTAGGCATTGACTTAACTATCGACGCACTGATAGTTAGGCATATGCTTAACGATTCTTCACAGCTCGATCTCATGTTCCGCGCCCTGGCCGACGGCAACCGTCGCGCCATGATCGACAGGCTGAGCAAATCGAGTGCAAGCATCGGCGATTTTTCCAGCCAGCTTGGCATTTCGCTGCCCGCCACGCTCCAGCACATCGCGGTGCTTGAGCAGGCCGGACTGGTGGTCACCAAAAAACAAGGCCGCGTGCGCATCTGCACGCTCGATACGGCCGCACTCAGCCGGGCCGAGCGCTGGATCAACGAGCGCCGCACATTATGGGGCCGCCGTCTCGACGCTCTCGGGGCCCTTCTCGAAAACGACACTCTGGAGGAAGACAAATGACTGACCGCACCGTGGTACACGCCACTTTCGATCTCGAGCGAATCTATTCCGCACCCCAGAGCCGGGTCTTTCTGGCCTTTGCCGATGAGCCGCAGAAGCGCCAATGGGCACATGGAGCCCCCGCACAGGGATACTCACTCGATTTTCGCGTGGGCGGACGCGAACACGTCGAAATGTCTGCCCCCGGCGGCGGTAGCTTCCGTTACGATGGTATCCATTACGACATCGTCGAAAATGAGCGCATCATCTACGCCTATTCCTTCAGCTTCGGACAAGGAAACGCAGGCACGACGTTGACCACCGTTGAATTGGCCGATGCCGAAGACGGGGCAACCCTTCTCAAGATCACCGAGCAAGGCGCCTATCTCGACGGCTTTGACGGACCAAAATTCTGGAGGAGCGGAACCACCTCCCTTCTCGACCGACTCAACAATCATCTGGAGCAAAAGCAATGACCGACCGCAACGTCGTCCACGCCACCTTCACGCTCCAGCGCACCTACCGCGCCCCGCGCAAAAAGGTCTTCGCAGCCTTTTCCGATTTCAAGACCAAGCAGAAATGGTTCGGAAGCGACGCCCCGGAGGGCGCAGCGGCCAATATGGATTTCCGTGTCGGAGGCCGCGAGCACAGCCATGGCGTTGCCGAACAACATGGCAGCACGCACGCCTATCGCTACGACGCCATCTACCTCGACATCATCGAGAACGAGCGCATCATCTATGCCTATGACATGGACGCCGACGGCCACCACATATCGGCCTCGCTCACCACGATCGAACTGACCGACGCGGCGGACGGCACCCAGCTCAAGCTGACCGAACAGGGCGCCTATCTCGACGGCTATGATGACCCCAAGATCCGTGAAGACGGAACGGCCGGGCTTCTGGCCGCCCTTGCAAAAATCGTGGAGGACTGACCGATGGGCAAATTGATTGTCTGGAACATTGCAAGCCTCGATGGCTATTTCGAGGGCCTTCAGCCTTGGGATCTGTCTCTGCACGAAACCATCTGGGGCGACGAATTGGCGGCCCTCTCCGAGGCGCAGTTGGCCGATACCGAAGCACTGGTTTTCGGACGGCGCACCTATGAGGGCATGGCTGCGTACTGGGCCAACGAATCCGAAACCGGGCCCATTACCGATGCCATGAACGCGCTGCCCAAATATGTCGTCTCAAACACGCTGACGGCGCCCGACTGGAACAACACCAGAGTTATCAATGGCGATGTCGTCGAAGCTCTGCGCGACATCAAGTCAAAATCGCAGCGCAATCTCTATATCTTTGGGAGCGCTGAACTGCTTGCCTCACTCCTGCCAGCGGGCCTTGTCGATGAATACCGGCTGGGTATCGCCCCGCTCTTGCTTGGTCGCGGCAACCCGTTGTTCAAGCCGTCCGACTTGCGGATCGATCTCGAACTTCTCAAGACCCAGCCGCTCAAGAACGGCGGCATCGTTCTTTATTACGGCTTGAAAACCCCAACCTGACGGCAAACCCAAACGGCGGCAAAGCGCCGGTCCACTCAACATGGAGACCCAGCAATGCCAAAATACATAACCATAGGCTATGGCGACCGAGCCGGATACGATCGGACACCAGAGGACATCAGGCAGGCAGCCCATGACCACGATGCCCTTCTCAAGGAGCGCGGTGTCACGATGGGTATCGCCGGAACACCTGTCCAGGTGCGCAATCACAACGGACGCGGCGTCCAGACAGAAACCGGGCCCTACCTCTCGTCGGATCTGCCAATCGCCGGCTTTGCAATTATGGAAGCCGATGACATGGACGAAGCGATCGCGCTGGCCTCGGAAACGCCTTGCGCGATAGCTCACGGCGTGTTCGAAATCTGGCCGCTCAACGAGTGGTAGCTCAGAAAAAAGGGCCGGCAAAACCGACCCTTTTTCAAAGTTCAACTTCAACTGCGGAAGTCTAGTTCCGGCTCTTGTCCACCAGCGCGCCGGCCTTGATCCACCGGAGGATGCCCGGAAAAGTGCCTCGCACTTTTCCGGTCTGGTATCCGACCAAGCAAAGGCCGTGGATCGCCAAGCGCCCGTGCAGGCTAGTTCCGGCTCTTGTCGACCAGTGCCCCGGCCTTGATCCACGGCATCATGTCGCGCAGCTTGGTGCCGACTTCCTCGATCTGGTGGGCATCGTTGTTGCGGCGGATGCCCTTGAAGCGGGCGGCGCCGGCCTTGTATTCCTGCATCCACTCGGACGTGAACTTGCCCGACTGGATATCGGCCAGAACGCGCTTCATCTCGGCCTTGGTCTCCGAGGTGATGATGCGCGGGCCGGTGACATATTCGCCCCATTCGGCGGTGTTGGAAATCGAGTAGTTCATGTTGGCGATGCCGCCCTGGTAGATCAGGTCGACGATCAGCTTCACTTCGTGCAGGCACTCGAAATAGGCCATTTCCGGCGCGTAGCCGGCTTCCACCAGCGTCTCGAACCCGGCGCGGATCAGCTCGACCAGACCGCCGCAGAGCACAGCCTGCTCGCCGAACAGATCGGTTTCGCACTCTTCCTTGAAGGTGGTTTCGATGATGCCCGAACGGCCACCGCCAACACCGGACGCATAGGCCAGCCCAAGGTCGTGCGCGTTGCCGGTCGCATCGTGATGGATGGCGATCAGGCACGGCACTCCGCCGCCCTTCTCGTATTCGCCGCGCACGGTGTGGCCGGGGCCCTTGGGCGCAATCATCAGCACGTCAACAGTGTCCTTGGGCTCGATCAGCCCGAAATGGACGTTGAGGCCGTGCGCGAACGCCAGCGCGGCACCGTCGCGGATATTGGGCGCAATATCATCGCGGTAGATATCGGCCTGCAATTCATCGGGGGTCGCCATCATCATCATGTCGGCCCAGGCCGCAGCTTCGGCAACGCTCATCACTTTGAGCCCGTCCGCTTCCACCTTCTTGGCGGTCGAGGAGCCGGGGCGCAGACCGACGGCGATGTCGGTGATGCCCGAATCCTTGAGGTTGAGCGCATGCGCGCGACCCTGGCTGCCATACCCGATAATGGCGACCTTCTTGGATTTCAAAAGATTGATATCGGCATCCCGATCGTAATAAACGCGCATTGGTCTCTCCCTATGTCGCTTGTCGTTGTTGATGGATTTAAGCGCCGTAGAGCGCAAAAAACTGTTCGCGGGCCCGGCGTGCCTGCCCCGCAATCTTCTCTTCGCTCGGTCGTCGTTGTTCGCCGAGCAACATGCGGATCTGGGTGTCCCTGACCACCAGACCGAAAAATGTCCGAAACGCCTGATCTGCGTCGTCGAAATCGAGCAGCCCCGCCGCCCTGCCCGCCTCAAGCAAAGGTTCGCAGCGTCGCGCCATCCCGATGGGCCCATTCTCGAGGACAATCGCCCCCAGATTGCGCTTTTCCTGGCCCGCATGGCTCACGGCCAACCGGTTCAGCGCCACCGAAATGTCTCCGGTCAGAACCGTCAGCCAGTCGCGCCCGAATTTTTCCAGCGCAATGCCGAGCGTGCGCTTGTCCAGTGTCTCCCGGTCCACCGGCACAACCCGCACCTTGGAGGCCTGCCATTGCACGGTGGCCGTCAAAAGCCCATCCCGGTCGCCGAACCATTTGTAGAGCGTTTCCTTCGAACAGCTCGCCCTGCGCGCCACCCCGGTCATGGTGAGCCCATCGCCACCATCGACCAAAAGACCCAGCGCCGCATCCAGAACATCCTTCTGGCGACTGGTGAGCGTATCGTCGTTTATGGTCAGGGTTGGCGGGGTCAAGCGTGACTCGCTGTCTGTTATCGATTATCGTAGCTGGAAGGCCATGCCCCAATGAGCAAAACAGCCCCTCCGAGCGAGGCGTACCGTACGGTACGGTTCGGCAATTTTCAAGAGTGATTTCGCGCCCTGACCCGAAACGATGAGCCGCCGCCTCTTTCGAGACGACGGCCCGATTTCATCCAGCTTTCGCGGCGCCACGGGGCGCCATTTCTGGCAGGTCAGGGAACAATGACCGTCAATTCGCCACCGGCCGTTTCGACCTCCAGAGCATTGCCATCGATATCGGTCACCGCATCGAACGTACCGACGATCGTGGTCGCGCGCAGAATCGAGACCGTGCTGCCCGCTTCGGCATCACCCAGATCGACTACAAGTGCGCCGCCTTCGACGTCAATTTCACCGCCGATATCAAGGCCAAGTGCGGTAACCTCCAGCACGCCGCCGCTCACCAGCAGATCGCCTTGGCCAAGCGCCATCGTGGTTCCAGCCACCAACGTGCCCTCTTCCAGTCGCGTGCCGCCCGCGTACGAATTGTAACCGCTTAGCGTCAGCTTGCCCGAACCGGCCTTGGTCAGCATGCCGGGGCCGGAAATGTCGTGAACCCAAATGTCCTCGGCGTGCATTTCGCCCAGATCCGCATCCATGGTCACCGATACGTCGCCCGGGAAGGCTCCATAGCCGCCAGCCGCAGCCACAAGATCGATCCGGCCCCAGCCATTGGTTTCATCGAGCACCGGATAGCCGCTGGGCACACCCGTGGTGTAGAGCACCACGCGGCGCTGTTCAGCGCTGAGATAGGGCTGGCGCGTTTCAAGAAGCACCTCGGCGCCCATCGGCACGACCATCTCCTGCCCCATATCCGCTGCGTCCTGAGGCAGGCCATAATGGGTACGCAAGCGATAGAGCGCTGCGTTGGCGGCATCATTGGCCCAACGGTCGCCCGGCTGGCTCTCGGCCGCTGCGGCAATCGTGGTGCCCTCGCCCACATTGGCCGCCATCACGGCCTGCATGTTCGCAAATGCCGCCTGCTTGAGGTCGGCATGCTCGGGATTAGAGAGCAGCGCGGTCGCCATGGCCATGGACATGGTGCGCCCACCCATCACATCGAGCGGCGAGTGCATGCCGGTCACGATGCGATTTTCGCCCAACTCGGACGCACGGGTCAAAAGCTCTTCGTAGCGCTGCGGCAGCGCATAGGCATAAGCAATGGCAGCAAGGTAGCCAGCATTGGCATGTCCCGAAGGATACCCGCCATCCTTGTGCCGGCCGCGTGTTTCGCGCGCGCTGAGCAGAGCCGGGATCACCTCGACATTGCTATCATAGCGCTCAAAGCTGTTCGGCCCGATAACATCGGTGCCTGTTTCCACCACCTGCCCGGTATCGCTCATGCGCCAGGGGCGCGGCGAGGCGTAGAAATATTTCGAGGGCGATGTCGTCCCTTCGGGCCCGCGCATCATCGCCATGAAGGCCACAAAGTCCTGCATGGTTTCACCACCCGTTCCCGCTTCGGTGCCGTGGTCGTCTTCCTTGACCGGCAGAACCAAATTGGGATCGAACGTGCCCAAGGTGTGATTGATCGTCGTGAAAGCCTGCGCTTCGGCGGCGTAGATATTGGCCAGCACCGGCCCCATGCCGGAGATTACTGAAAAGCCCTGCGAACGGCGATCGTCGAGATAGGCTTCCAGCGCTTCCTGATCGTCGCGGGCGCTGCCGGTCACCGAAAGTACATAGGCCATGTTGGCCGCCCACACGGCGGGATCGACAATTTCGACATTGGAATAGTCGAGCGCTCCGTCCCCGTTCGCACCACCCGAGCGCCACGCTTCGTCACCGAGATTCCAGATTTCGTCAAAGCCGCGATGCAATTCGAGAACCGGGTTTTCGGCGCGGTCATAGCGATTGACTTCGGCCCCGTCGGCACCGACACCTGCCTGGTGCGTATAGGTCTCGACCACCGGCAGCGGATAGGCGACATCGGGCAGCGGCACTGTAAATTCGCCAACGCCGAGAGGGGCGGCCAGCGCCGTGCTGGTCAGCAAAGAGAGTGCCAGCGCACCCGACAGACGGCCAAGGAATATGGAGGATTTGCGGTTCATGGATATGGCTCCAGTGTGAACAATGGAGCTGCCCTTTAGGGTGGTCCAATGACACCGGGGTGACACTTTCCACAAACTTGAGCACCCCGACCCGAAACGATTTGCAATCACCACAATTTGGGCCAAACATCGCTGCAGGCTGCCCGCTCCGAATGCCAACGAGGCCAATGATGCGTCCGACTATCCTTACAGTTCTTGCCTTTTCGGCACTTTTCGCATCCCCCGCCACGGCCCAGGAAGCCGAAGGCATGACGTCGGCCCCGATGATTGGGGCGTCCCTCACCGAAAAGTTCTGGATACAGTCGCAAGATGATGCCGGCCTGCCCGGCTCAATGGTTCTGTTCCTTTCGGAAGGGACCATGCTCCAGGATTCCTGCTGGGAAACCTATCGCCTCTCAAACTGGCAGATGACCGGCGAGGATTCACTGAGCTGGCAAGAGGACACCATGACCATCGAGGCCGACATCGTGGAGCTCAACGAAGCCGAGCTGGTTCTGGCCCTGCATCTGGGCGAAGACATCGTCGAAGAGCGCTACACGGCCGCGCCCGTGCCCTTCGTCTGCCCGGACATGCCGCGCTAGTTTGAAAAGTCGCAGATATACTGTGGCGCACCACCAAACGTGCCGAAAACCGCGCTTGCCCCGACCAGATTGTCGGGATCGGCCTGCATGATGGCATCCGACTGCGCGGCGATTGGCGCCATCGCTGCGTCGAGCCCCTCCTGACCGGGCACAAACACCACGCCGATCGAGCTGTAGCCATTGTCGATACCGGCGATCACCGAGATCGCGGCCACCTCATGGCCCAGCCAGTCTCCCTTGACCGGCACGCGCAGTTCCCGATGATCCTCCCGCACCGCAATCTGGGTGGCGGAAAAATAGGCGCTGGCATCAGCGGGGACAATCAGCGTGCCATCGGCCACGATCTGCTCCCAGAACACCCCGAGATCGCTTGAAATCTCGCAGCCCTGTTCCAGCCCCGCCAGAAAGCCATCCATCTGATAGCGCGCAGGCTCGTCCGGCCCCAGTCCCACCACCGATAGTGTGGAAAGCGCGGTTCCCATCAGAAAGTCGCCTGCTGTTTCCAGCCAGTCCAACATCGCACACCCCTTTGTGCTGGATCGTGATTGAGACGATCTAGGCCCCGTCCGTGGCAAAATGGCGACATGCCACACGGCAACAAAAAAGGGCCACCCGTACGGGCAGCCCTCGTCAATCTTGCAATGCAGCCGGGATTTATTCGGCGGCGATAGCTTCGACCTTGCCGTCGCGGGCAGCCTTGGTGGCAGCGGTCCACCATCCAAGGTTGTCGAACATATCGTTGAGGCTCGGAGCGATCACGGGTTCGATGGCTTCCATCGGCTCGTTCTTGCCTCCCCCCCAGACGGTAAAGAATTCCGAACCGCCGATATGCACGCCGTGACGAACAGGGACCATCTGAAGTTCGACGTTAATCAGTCGCAGCTGTTCGATGGCGCGAGCAGCACCGACTGAACCGTAACCGACGTATGCAGCGGGCTTCTTGGTCCATTCGACATAGGCCTGATCGAGCGCATTCTTGAGCGCTGCGGTAATCGAGCGGTTGTATTCAGCAACAAGGAAGATATAGCCGTCGAACTCGCCGACCTTCTTCTGCCAGGCGATAGCCTTGGGGTCCTGGCTCGGCGCCCACATGTTGGAGGCCACCTCATCAAAGAACGGCAGATCGAAATCGCGCAGATCGACAAGTTCGACGTCGAATTCGGAACGCTCCTGGGCCTTGGCCAAAAGCCACTGGGCGGGCTTGTCGGCGAAACGGCTTTCGCGGGTCGAAGAAATGATGATTGCAATTTTCGGCTTGGACATGATGTTTTCCCTACACTTGGTTACGAACAGTAAGTAGGGCTGCATATGTGACTCTTGGGACGCCGCTCAAGTAGGCACACGGGTGTAAGCAGGGCATGTGCACCTGCCTAACGATCATTGCATGAAATTCAACCCACTGAAAACAAAGGGGTAATTTGTACACTATTCACAAAGCCGGCCATCGTTCGGCGATGCCGAACAAACAAACAACGGGTTCGAAACGACAAAAGCGCTGACCTGTTCCGATCCTGGAGCGTGTCCAGATAAAGTGGATGCCACTTTGTCGGTTCGGACACGCGACAAAATAAAGACTTAGATCGTTGCGCCGTTTCCGCGAAACGGTGAAATGATCTAGCGGCTAAGCACGCCCAGATATTTCCGCACGGTCTCGGCAAACCCGAAGATCAGGGCGTCGGCTGTGATCCCATGCCCGATGGAAACCTCGTCAACGAACGGCACCGTGCTCTGAAAGGCCGGCAGATTGGCAAGCGTCAGATCGTGGCCTGCATTGATTCCCAGCCCGAGCGCATCGGCCGCATGCGCCGTTTCCGCAAGATCGGCCAAAGCGGAAACCGCCGCATCGCTATTGTCATAGCACGCGCCATAAGGACCGGTATAAAGCTCCACCCGATCGGCCCCGGCCGCTTTCGCTGCTTGCAGCGCCTCGGTGCTTGCATCGGGATCGCAAAACATGGCCACCCGGCGCCCCGGCGCCGCAAGCTGGGCCGACACCTCGCTCAGCAGCGCCTGATGGGTGATAAAGTCCCAACCATGGTCCGACGTCGCCTGCTCGGGTGCATCGGGCACCAGTGTCACCTGATGGGGATTGGCCGCGGCCACCAGCTCAAGAAAAGCCGGCGTGGGGTAGCCCTCGATATTGAGTTCGGCGTTCGGATAGTCTGTCCGCAGCAGATTGACCAGGTCGAACACATCCGAGCGCCTGATATGGCGCTCATCGGGACGCGGATGCACGGTGACCCCCACCGCTCCCGCATCGAGCACGATTCGCGCGATGCCCGTCACGCTCGGCCAGGGCAGATTCCGGCGATTGCGCAACTGCGCCACTGCATTGAGATTGACGGAAAGCTTGGTCATGGCAGCTGTCTGAAAAAATAAGGACCGTACGAAATGTACGGCCCCCGTCTATCGTGAAACGAGGTTTACGCAAACCTCAACTTTCGGAGCGCGGTCAGGACCCCAAGATCCGCGAACCACAACGTCGCAGACTTAACCGTCCTCACCGAGTGGAGACGGAGTGACCTCCAAGCCTACATGCCTTCCGGCCCGCGCGTGATCGCGACAAGCCCGGTGCGCACCACTTCCACCAGCCCCAGCGGCGTCATCAGCGTGATGAACTGCTCGATCTTGCTCGATTTCCCGGTGATCTCGAACACGAAGCTTTCGGTGGAGGCATCGACCACCTGCGCCCGGAACGCATCGGCCAGCCGCAGCGTCTCAACCCGGTTTTCGCCCTTTCCGGCTACCTTGAGCAACGCCAGTTCGCGTTCCAGCGATCCCCCCTCGGCCGTCAGATCGTGGACCTTGTGCACCGGCACCAGCCGCTCGAGCTGCAGCTTGATCTGCGCCAGCACTTTCGGCGTGGCAACGGTCACAATGGTGATGCGCGAGCGATGCCGGTCATGCTCGGTCTCGCTGACCGTCAGCGAGTCGATATTGTAGCCCCGTGCCGAAAACAGCCCCACCACCCGGGCGAGAACCCCCGGCTCGTTGTCCACCAGAACCGTCAGCGTATGACGCTCGCTGGCCTGGGTTTCAGTGGTCAGGAAATAGGCCGATCCCGTCGGCTTGAGATGTGCATTCATGATCGTTCCTCGGCGCCCTAGACGAGCTGCCGTCCCTTCTCATCGATGATGGAGCCGATATTGGCCGTATCGGACAGTATGATCTCGTTGTGCGCCTTGCCCGACGGGATCATCGGCAGACAGTTCTCGTCCTTTTCGACGATCACGTCGAACAGCACCGGTCCGTCGTAATCGAGCATTTCGGCAATCGCCGCATCAAGGTCCGCCGGATTGTCGCAACGCACGCCCTTGGCGCCATAGGCCTCGGCGAGTTTGACGAAATCGGGCAGCGATTCCGAATAGGAATGGGCATAGCGCGACCCGTGCAGCAGATCCTGCCATTGGCGAACCATGCCCATGCGCTCATTGTTGAGGATGAAGATCTTGACCGGCAGCCGGTACTGAACCGCCGTTGAAATCTCCTGCATGGTCATCTGCACGCTCGCCTCGCCGGCAATGTCGATCACCAGCGCATCGCGATGTGCGACCTGGACACCGACCGCGGCCGGCAGCCCATAGCCCATGGTCCCAAGGCCGCCCGATGTCATCCAGCGGTTGGGCTTGTCGAAATGGAAGTGCTGCGCTGCCCACATCTGGTGCTGGCCGACTTCGGTGGTGATGAACACCTCCTTGCTCTGTGCCTTTGCCGCCTCGTACAGGCGCTGGATGGCGTATTGCGGCTTGATGGTGGTTTCAGAATTCTCGTAGCCCAGCGAATTGACGGCCCGCCATTTCTCGATCTGCGCCCACCATGGCGCTATCGCTTCGCTGCGCGGCTGGTTGGTCTTGGAGCGATAGATGCGAATCATCTCAGCGAGCACCCGGGCGCAATCGCCGATGATCGGGATATCGACATTGATCACCTTGTTGATCGAAGAGGGATCGATATCGACATGAATCTTGCGGCTACCGGGTGAAAATGCATCGATACGACCGGTGATGCGGTCGTCAAAGCGCGCGCCGATATTGATCATCACGTCGCATTCATGCATCGCCAGATTGGCTTCATAGGTGCCGTGCATCCCCAGCATGCCCAGCCATTGCGGGTCCGAAGCCGGGAACGCGCCAAGCCCCATCAAGGTCGAGGTCACCGGAAATCCGGTCAGCTCGGCCAACTCGCGCAAAAGCTCGGACGCTTCCGGCCCTGCATTGATGACCCCGCCCCCGGTATAGAAAACCGGCCGTTCGGCGCGCAGCATCAGATCGACGGCGGCCTCGATTGCTCCCAGGTCGCCATCCATCTGTGGCCGATAGCTCTGGTGACGCAGTTTGTCGACGTCGGGCGTATAGTAATCACCCAGGGCAAACTGGATGTCCTTGGGAATATCGATCACCACAGGCCCCGGCCGCCCCGTCGTCGCGATCAAGAATGCCTCGTGCAGGATGCGCGGCAGATCTTCGACGTTCTTGACGAGATAATTGTGCTTGGTGCAGCTACGGGTGATCCCGACGGTATCGCATTCCTGGAAACCGTCTGTCCCGATCAGATTGGTCGGAACCTGGGCCGTGATACAGACCAGCGGGATCGAATCCATCAGCGCATCGGTCAGCCCGGTCACGGCATTTGTAGCGCCCGGCCCCGAGGTCACAAGAACAACGCCGCATTTGCCGGTCGAACGCGCATACCCTTCGGCCATGTGAGTGGCGCCCTGCTCATGACGGACGAGAATGTGCTCGATCTTGTCCTGCTGGAACATGGCATCATAGATCGGCAGGGCCGCGCCACCGGGATAGCCGAAAATATGCTCCACTCCATTATCGGTCAGCGCCCTGATCACCATTTCCGCGCCGGTCATCTGTTCGGCCATCTCAGCCACTCCCTACTTCAATTTCATCCCGCCACAGCCGGAATTTGATAATAAAAAAGGCCCCGTGAGGGACCTGTGTTCGGCGCATCGCATTTCGCACGAGGGTTATGCCCTCATGTTGCGATGCGCCTGCGTACTACAAGAATAAGTGCCGTCTTCACGGAAACCATCTCCAAATTTCGGCGCTATTGGTACTGCCCGGTACGGCGGTGGTCAAGCCAAAAAGCTAACGCCGGGCATCACCGGGAATCAAAAAGGCCCGTGCAGGGAAAGCACGAGCCCTTTTTTCAATTGCCTTGCGCGGCCGATTAGCTGCTCGGGCAAGCGTCCTTGTACAGCGTTCCGTCCGAAGCGCGATAGTAGCACTGGTTCGGTTCGCCAGCGACCTGGCCAACCAGCGCACCGGCAACACCGCCGACAACGCCGCCAACAACGGCGCCCTGCACGCTACCAGTGGTCACGCCACCGATCACGGCGCCAGCGCCAGCGCCAATGGCAGCGGTTTCCTGAGTGCGGGTACAGGCCGAAATGGCCATAAGAGAAGTAAGGGCAACGCCAATAATAAATGCTTTTTTCATTTCCAAGCCTCCTGCGACTTAACTCTAGAGTTCCCTCGCCCTTAAATGCGGCTAGCCGCTTTTGGTTCCGCGAGCGGGGCCCTTGGCCTTACAATTTTCAACATGAAGCGAAACTGAACGCCGTCGACAATTCCTTAACTTTCTCCATTTTGTGAACTTTTTCAAGTGGTTTGGCACTCATCCCACGGGCAGGCTTCCACCGGCTGTAGCAATCCATCAAGAACCAAGACCGCTGACAAGAACCCGATTCGCGTGTATCGGGTTCTGTTCACCCATCGCCATCAAGCGCTGGGCGCGGCTTGGGAAGGCCCACGATAATGAATACGACCGAAACGATGCGGTTCGCGCCCGGATGGGCCGCGGAACTGCGCGCCACTTTTCTGCTCGCCTGGCCGCTTGTGGTTGCCCAGGTGGCCCAGAACGCCCTGTTTACCACTGACGTCATCATGATGGGCTGGCTCGGACCGGAATATCTGGCCGCCGGCACGCTGGCCACGTCGTTTTTCACACCCTTCCTGCTGCTGGGCGGTGGCATCGTTTCCGCCGTCGCTCCGCTCGCCGCCCAGGCGCTGGGCGCTCGCCAGATCAAAAATGTCCGCCGCACCGCGCGTCAGGGATTCTGGGCCGGCATTCTAGTCGCCACGCTCTTGTTCCCGCTGATCTGGCAGATCGAGCACATCCTGCTCGCCACCGGTCAGGAACCCGAACTGGCCCGCATGGCAGCGCAATATATGCACATCGCTGTGCTGGTGCTCTTCCCCGGCCTCGGGCTTTTCGCCATCCGCTCGTTCCTGTCGGCGCTCGGCTCGACCCAGATCATTCTCTACGTCACCCTGGCCGGCGTCGTCATAAACGCCGCCATCAACTATTGCCTCATCTTCGGAAATTTCGGCTTCCCACGGCTCGAACTGCGGGGTGCCGCCATCGCAACGGTACTGACCAACCTCATCATGTTCGGTCTGCTGCTCGCCTATACGCTCACCCACCGCAAATATCGTCGCTTCCACATCCTCGTGCGGTTCTGGAAGCCCGACTGGCTGCGGTTCAGAGAAATCTTCCGCATCGGAACCCCCATTGGGCTCACCCTGATGGCAGAAGTGGGCATGTTCGCGGTCGCCGCCATTTTCATGGGCTGGCACGGCACCGACGCGCTTGCCGCTCACGCCGTGGCCCTGCAATGCGCCTCCTTCGCCTTTATGGTGCCGCTCGGTCTGTCGATGGCCGCCACCGTCCGCGTAGGCCTTGCCTTTGGTGCTGGCAGTGACCGCGGTATCGCACAGGCCGGCTGGGTCGCAATGATTATCGGCACGGGCTTCATGGTCATCACCTGCGTGCTGTTTCTCACCGTGCCGCAGATTTTTACCCGCCTGTTCCTTGATCCCGCCGATCCCGGCAACCTCGCCGCACTTGCCATGGCAACGACTTTTCTGGGCGTTGCTGGCCTGTTCCAGATCGTCGATGGCGCTCAGGTTGTCGCTGTCCACATTCTGCGCGGCCTCAACGACACCAAGATACCTATGTACATCGCCCTGTTCGGCTATTGGTGTGTTGGCATGCCGGTCGCCTGGTTTTTGGGATCCCCCGACCGCCTGGCCGGCATCGGCATCTGGCTCGGGCTCGCCGCGGGCCTGGCCTTTTGTGCCGTCGTCCTCACCGCCCGCTTCGCCATGCGCGACAGGCTGGGCCTGATCGACAGGCGACGCATGGTGGCAGCGGCCTAAACGACCACCGCTTGCTCAGCCATCTCCGCATCCCCGAACACCCGAAGATAGCGCGCGATCTCTTTGGGGTCTCCCACCGCCTTGGCCGGATTGTCGGAAAGCTTGACCGCCGGACGTCCATTGGCGCTCGACACCTTGATGACCAGCGAGATCGGCTTGAGTTGCGGGGTATGCATTGGCGCCGTTCCGGCAAAATCATTGGTGAGGTTTGTCCCCCAACCAAAACTCATCCTCACCTTGCCTTCAAAATGCCTGTAGGCCGCCTCGATCGTTTCGATATCGAGCCCATCGGAAAAGATCAGCAGCTTCTCCTTCGGATCGCGCCCATGCGCCTTCCACCATTCAATGATCTTTTCGCCGCCCTCGATGGCCGGCGCGCTGTCGGGTCGGAAACCCGTCCAGTCTGCCACCCAATCGGGTGCATTTTCGAGAAATGAGGCCGTCCCGAACGCATCGGGCAATACGATCAGCAGATTGCCGCCATAATAGCTCTGCCAATCCTGGAGCACTTGATACGGCGCCTCCTTGAGCGCCTCATCGCCGTCGGCCAGCGCCGCAGCCACCATGGGCAATTCGTGGGCGTTGGTCCCCAGCGCCTCGAGATCGGTGTCCATGGCCAGAAGCACGTTCGACGTGCCCATCAGAGCGTTCCCCAACCCCTCCTTGAGCGCCTCCACGCACCAGCGCTGCCACAGGAACGAATGCCGCCGCCGCGTCCCGAAGTCGGAAATTTTCAGATCAGGCAGCTTTTTCAGCCGTTCGACCTTCTCCCAGGTCTTGGCCTTGGCCCGTGCATAGAGCACGTCCAGCGCAAACCGCCCCATGCCCCGCATCGCCCGGCGCGAGCGCAGCTCATTGATGATGGCCAGCGCAGGAATTTCCCACATGGCCGTTTCGACCCATCTGCCGGGAAAATGCAACTCGAACTGCCCGTCGCGTTGGGAAAGTTCATATTCGGGAAGCTGGAAATTTTGCAGCCAGGCCAGAAACTGCGGCGAAAAAATCTGCTTGGTGCCGTAAAAACTGTTACCCGCCAGCCAGATCATTTCCTTTTTGGTGAACCGCAGCGTGCGTGCATGGTCGAGCTGCTCGCGCAGCTCGTCGATATCGACCTCGTCCGCCAGCCGCACGCTGGTGGTGCGATTGGTCAGCGAGAACGTCGCATCGACATCCCGATACAGCCCCCAGATCATCTGCAACATCAAGAGCTTGTAGAAATCGGTGTCGAGCAGCGAACGGATGATCGGGTCGAGCTTGAACGTATGGTTGAAAACGCGCCGCGCAATGTCGGTCTTGGACGACGAACTCAAATCACGTCCACCCCTGCTGCCTTAATCTTCCCGATCATCGTCTCCATGGAGCCCATCAGATCGATCCCCCGGCACGCCTCCAGCAACACCCGCGCCGAAAAGCCCTGCCCCACCGCATCGAGCGCCGAATAGGCGACGCAGAAATCGGTGGCCAGCCCCACAAATGTCAGTTCACTCAGTCCCCGCTCGCGCAGATACCCTGTCAGTCCGGTCGGGGTCGTGTGATCGTTCTCGAAGAAAGCCGAATAGGAATCGATCGGTGTCCGGAATCCCTTGCGGATGATGAGCTCAGCCGGCATCAGGTTCAACTCGGGATGGAAATCGGCCCCGTGGCTGCCCTGGATGCAATGATCCGGCCAAAGCCGCTGGCTGCCATAATCCATTTCAATATCGTCGAACGGCGCCTTGCCGGGATGCTGGGAGGCAAAGCTCGAATGGTTGGCCGTGTGCCAATCCTGGGTCAGAACGACGTGCTCGAACTGCCCCATAAGCTGGTTGATGACCGGCACCACCCGGTCGCCCTCATCCACCGCCAGCGCCCCTCCGGGGCAGAAGTCGTTCTGCACATCGATGACGATCAACGCTTTTGTGGCCATGGGCGCCTCCCCAAATCAAAGTCACGCGCACTACTGCAAGCCACGCGCGCCGCGTCAACTCCCCAAGCGCGCGTGTTCCCGTGACAGCATGCCCATGATGACACCTGCTGCCTCTGCCTCGATCCCCGCAGCCGTCAGCACCTCTACGGCAAAACTCGCCGGTGCGGGCGCAGGCGCGGTGATGACCCGCCCATCCCCAACCGCTTGCGGCTGATCGCGATAATGCGCCGCACCCCGATAGGTTTTCACCGCCTGCAGATAGTCCAGTCCGTTGGACGTATGCGCGGCCTCATCGAGCAACCCCGCTCGCGCCAGCGCCAACGTTCCCCCACAAATCCCGGCGATCACACACCCATTCTCATGAGCCTGCTTTAGGCGCCCTTCAATCTCGGGAGGCGTATCACTCTCAAAGGTCGGCCCACCGCAAACGACGACTACCCCGGAATCCGGTGCCGAAAACCGCTCCAGCGTCTGCGTCTTCAGGCCCGAGATCGCCGTTACCGGGCCGCCCTCAGCCGAGACAAATCGAACATCGGCGACATAAAACGCTCGCCCTATACCAGCGAGCACGCCGATCTCCCAATCGGAATAGCCTTCGGTGAGCACAATGGTGATCGCAAGCATTTCGGTCTCCTCGTCCGATCGTGGTGTCGGTGCCCAGTACCTATTCCGCCCTAGTGACAATTCGTGTCAGCACGTTCTCCCTTGACGATCGATAATCGATCGGGCTCCTTTCCCCCATGATCGAACTGCGCCAATCCGAACTCCGCGTCGCCGCCGACCTTGCCCGCCACAATCTGGACGGCACTGTCGTCGTGCTCGATCAACTGGCGACCACCGCAATCATGGCCGCCGAAGCCCTCGGCGTCGAGGTCGGCCGTATCGTCAAATCGTTGATCTTTGTCGGCGAGGAAACTGGCGAACCCATCATGGTCCTGGTTTCTGGCGCCAACCGCGTCCACGAGAAACGCACCGGTCGCCAGATCGGCCAGAAGCTTGGCCGCGCAGACGCCGATCTCGTGCGCGAAACCACCGGCTTTGCCATCGGCGGCGTTTCGCCTTTGGGCCACCTCAAGTCCATTCCCATCTATATGGACGAAGATTTGTTCGCATTTCAGACTGTATGGGCCGCCGCCGGGAACGCACGTTCGGTGTTTGAAATTACCCCCCACGATCTCGCCCGCGTGACGGGCGCTGCACGCATAACCGTCACCTGATCCACCCGGAGCCACAAACATGGTCTATCTTCTGCTCGTCGTCGGCCTCATTCTGCTCGTGGCAGGGGGCGAAGGTTTCGTGCGCGGCTCGGTGGCCATCGCCGAAAAGCTGGGCATGTCGCCGCTGTTGATCGGGCTGACGCTGGTCGGCTTCGGCACCTCGTTGCCTGAACTGGTGACCTCGGTCCAGGCCGCCCTCGATGGGGCGCCCGGCATTGCCGTGGGCAATGTCGTGGGCTCCAACATAGCCAATATCCTGCTGATCCTGGGCATCACCGCGCTCATCTACCCCATTGCCGTGGACAAGGCGGTGCTGCACCGTGATGGTTCGGTCCTCGTGGTCGCTTCGCTGGCCGCCCTGGCCATTGTGCTGATCGGTGCGCTGGGGCGCATCGCTGGACTGGTTCTGGTAGCCCTGCTGATCGCCTATCTGTTTTATTCCTATTTTGCCGACCGCAAATCGCAGGCATCGGCCGGCTTCGCAGCGGAAATCGAAGCGACGGGCGGCAAACAACCAGTCCTTGTCTCGCTCCTGTTCGTCATCGGCGGCCTCGCCCTCACAGTGCTCGGCGCCCGTCTGCTGGTGTCCAGCGCGGTCGAAATCGCCACGACCCTTGGCGTTTCCGAAACGATCATCGGCCTGACGGTCGTCGCCATAGGCACCTCGCTGCCCGAACTGGTCACATCGATCATAGCAGCGCTTCGCCGCCACACCGATCTGGCACTGGGCAACATCATCGGGTCAAATATCTTCAACATCTTTTCGATCCTGGGCATCACCGCCCTGATCCAGCCCATCCCCGTTCCAGACGAAATCATCCGGCTCGATATCTGGGTGATGCTCGGCGCCACAGCCCTGCTCCTCGCCTTCTCCTACACCCAACGCGAAATCGTCCGCTGGGAAGGTGGTGTGCTCCTTGCCCTCTATGCGGGCTATATCGGTTGGCTGACGTTGGGGGCCATCAGCTAGCCGGCGAATGGATCGGTAAACGTCCAGTCCCCGAACCGGTTGCGGAACCATGTCGACTGCCGCTTGGCATATTGCCGCGTGGCAGTCACCGCACGTTCAACAGCGTCCTCGCGGTCCATTTCGCCCCGCAGCATGGCTGCGATTTCCCCCACGCCGATCGCCTTCATGGCCGGCAGCGACGGGTCGAGATCCAGCGCCAGCAGCGCCTCGACCTCCTCGATCGCTCCTGCCTGCATCATCGCCTCGAATCGCTCGCCAATCCGCCGCCGCAGCAAGGCTCGCTCGGGCATCAAAACGATCCGCTCAAGCGCGTATCCATCGAGCAGTCCCGGCCCGTTTGCATCCTGAAACGCACTCAGCGGTTTGCCCGTCGCCATCAGCACCGAAAGCGCCCGCACGACCCGCTGTGGATCGGCGACCTTGAGTCGTCGGGCCGTTTCCGGATCTCTCTCGACCAGAACCGCCATCCGCCCCGCCTCATCGCGGTCTTGAATCAGTTTCTCAGCCTGCCGCACAAATTCAGGATCGATGGCCGGAACCTGCGCGAATCCGTTTACGAGCGCATCGAAGTAAAGCCCTGTCCCGCCAACGAAAATCAACTCCTGATTCTCTTTGTCAGCCTCTTGAATCTGTTTGTGAGCATCGGCCAGCCACGCCCCGGTCGAATAGCGCACCGATGGATCGACATGTCCGAACATCTCGTGGCGCGCCTGCATCAACTCTTCTGCGTTGGGCCGGGCCGTCAGACGGTCGAGCACACCATAGACCTGCATGGAGTCCGCATTGACGATCCGCGCGCCGCGCGTGCGCGCCCGCGCAATAGCCAGCGCCGTCTTGCCGCTGGCAGTCGGACCGGCTATCAAAACCGCACGCTTTCCCCCATCCCTTGCCATGGTCTTTGTAATGTCCGTCCTCGTTCTGATCGCCAATCCCAATGAGCCGGTCCTGTCCAGCACTGTGGTCGAAAAGGTCCAACGTGAAACCCATGGCGAAATCAACTGGCTCGCGCAAGGCATAGCCTGTGAGATCGTCGCGCCCAAGGCCGCCGATCCAGTCGAGATTGCACGCGATGTGATCGATTCCAGGCCCATCGATGCCGCCCTCGTTGCACTTGCCAATCGGCGCAAGAAATTGCTCGTCGCTGACATGGATTCCACAATGATAGAGCAGGAATGCATCGACGAGCTGGCCGACGCGCTGGGTCTAAAACCCCAGGTCGCCGAAATCACCGAACGCGCCATGCGCGGCGAACTCGATTTCGAGGCCGCCCTCGATACCCGCGTCGCGCTCCTCAAGGGGCTGGAGCGGAAAGTAGTCGAGGACATCCGCCGCGAACGCATAACGCTCGCTCCCGGTGGCCGCGCCCTGATCCAGACCATGAACGCCTATGGCGCCTACACGGCACTGGTCTCCGGCGGCTTTACCCTGTTTGCAGACCACTTTGCCAAACGCATCGGCTTTGACGAGGCCATCGCCAACATTCTGCAGTTCGATTCGGACGACCGGCTGACCGGCACCGTCGAAAAGCCCATCGTCGACAAGACCACCAAGCGTAACCGCCTCATGGCGCTTGCAGCGGAAAAAGGTCTCGCCATTGCCCAGACCATGGCCGTGGGCGATGGCGCCAATGATCTCGACATGCTCCAGGCCGCCGGCCTTGGCGTCGCCATCCACGCAAAGCCCATCGTCGCCGAACAGGCCGCCGTCAGGATCGATCATTCCGACCTCACCGCCCTGCTTTACCTCCAGGGCTATTCGGACGACGATATCGTCAGATGAGGCAACAAGGTTTTCAAATTGCTCGAAACTGAACGGTTGATCCTGCGTCCATGGCAGGATGCCGACCGCGCGCCCTTCGCAGCCATCGTGGGCGATCCCCATGTCATGCGGTTCTACCCAAACACCCGTGACCGGGCGGCCGCCGATGCCTGGATCGACAAGATGATCGCCGGCCTCGGCGCGGGAACCTCCGCCTTCCTTGCCGCCGAGCGGAAATCGGACGGCGAATTGATCGGGCTGATCGGCACGGCCCGGATCGACATCCCGTTGCGAGGCAATCCGCCAGAAGAAATCGGCTGGGTACTGGGCAGCCAATATTGGGGACAGGGCTATGCCCCGGAGGGCGCCCGCGCCCACATCGACCAGGCATGGCGCCGTGGGCTGCCCGAACTCGTCGCCTTCACGGCCGCCGTCAACCATCCCTCTCAAAGGGTCATGGTAAAGATCGGCATGTCACGCGACACCATGGGCGATTTCCTCCACCCGCGCATCGCTGAAAACCACCCCCTGCGCCCTCACGTGCTCTACCGCATCACCAATCCCGACAACTCCTGACAAAACCTGTCATGGCGCTTGGGTAGCGTCTGGTCACTGGCAAACAGGAGATCAGCCATGCCCATTTCCGGAAGCTGCCATTGCGGCGCCACCAGATTCGAGATCGATGTCATTCCCCAAACCGCAACGCGCTGCAACTGCACCTTCTGCACCAAGAAGGGCGCATTGTGGGCCTATTGCGAGCCCGATCAGTTCCGCCTGACCACCCCCATGCGCAACGTGGCGCAATATTCACCGACCACGCCGGAGAACAGGCACTATTTCTGCCCCACCTGCGGCTGCGCCGCCTTTTCCAATACCCCCGATTATTCGGCTTTTGCGGAGGGCAACTGGGAGGAAGCCGAAGCAAATTTCGATCCCACCAAACGCCGCATCTCGATCAACCTCTGGGTGCTCGACGATTTCGACATCACCGCCCTGCCCATCGAGCATGTCGATGGCAGGAACCAATGGTAGCTAGAGCCTTACGAGGGCCAAAAGCACCAGTCCCGCCCCGGCCAATCCCAGCGCCGCCAGCCGCAATTGCGGGCTGGGCAGCGTGAGCAGCTGTGCAATCATGCGCTTCATCTGCTCGGGGAACGCCGCATAGAGCAGCCCTTCGATGACAATGGCCAGCGCCAGCGCTGCAAAAAGATCGCTCATTGCCTATCCTCCAAAACAAAGGGCGCGCCGGTGGGCGCGCCCTTGAACTCTGTCTGGCGCTTATTGCGCCGGCGCGGTTTCCTCGTCGGAGGGCGGCACCGCTTCGGTGACCGGTGCTTCGGCCGGCGGGATGACTTCGCTTTGCGGCAGGCTTTCGGAACCGAGGTTCTCGGTCTCGAGCAATTGCTCAAGATCCTGAACATCCTGTTCAAGGTCGGCGCCTTCACCGGAAACCAGCGAATCCGTTGCCAGCAGGTCATCGATCTCGGTGGAGTCGATGGGCTGCTCGCTCGGTCCCTCAACCCCGATATCGATCGGCGTGGCCGTCGGTGCCGGGAAGTCGGGCAATTCGCCGTTCGAACCGAAATAGCTGAAGAACGCCGAATCCGGCGAGAGCACCATCGTGGTGTTCCCATCGCCCAGAGCGTTGCGATAGGCCTCCATCGAACGGTAGAACTCGAAGAAGGACTGGTCCTGGGAGTAGGCTTCAGCAAACAGACGGTTCTGCTCTGCGTCACCCTCACCGCGAATGATTTCGCTATCGCGGTTGGCGGCGGAGACTACTTCGACGGCCTGACGGTCGGCGATGGCACGCAGGGTTTGTGCCTGCTCCTGACCACGGGCGCGGATCAAAGCTGCTTCGGCATTACGCTCTGCCTGCATACGCTCATAGGTTTGCTGTGAAACTTCCGGCGTCAGATCGGTGACCAGAACGCGAACGTCCACAACCTCGATGCCCAACTCGGTCATGTCGGCCGCCACCAGATCGCTGGCTTCGCGCATCATTTCCGAACGCTGCTCGGACAGCGCCGCATCGAACTCACGCAGACCGTAAACGGCACGCAGAGCCGATTCCAGACGGGTCGCAATACGCTGTTCGGCAAGCTGGAGGCTGCCGAGCACCGTCTGGCGGAACCGGATGGGATCGACGATACGGTAGGTGATGAACGCATCGACGATATAGAACTGGCCGCCCGAAACCTGCAGCCGGATGCGCTCGAGATCGTAGCGCAGCAAACGCTTGTCAATGTACTGAACGGTTTCCACGAAATCGGTTGGGACCTTGAAGTAGATTCCCGGCTCCTGGATTTCGCGCGTGATTTCGCCGAAGCGCATCACGATGGCCTGTTCGCGCTCGTTGACGATGAACAGAGACGAAAAAAGCACATAGGCAGCAATGACCAGTGCGACGATAGCAATAACGAGACGGTTCATTACTGGTTACCTCCGGTCTGGAGGGTGGACCCGCTGCTTCGTAGCTCAGGCAGTGGCAAATAGGGAATGACGCCCGAGCCCTGCCCGCCTTCAAGCAGCACCTTCTCGGTTCCGCCCAGCACTTCTTCCATCATTTCAAGGAAGATGCGCTGACGGGTGACCTCTGGCGCGTTGCGATACTCGTTGTAAACGGAAACGAAACGCGCCGCCTGACCTTCGGCTTCATTGATCACGCGGTCGCGATAGGCCGCGGCCTCTTCACGGATCGCAGCGGCCTGACCACGCGCACTACCCAAAAGGGTGTTGGCGTATTGCCGTGCTTCTTCCTGGAAGCGGTCTTCGTCCTGCAGCGCGCGCTGCACTTCGTCGAACGCATCGGCCACTTCGGCCGGCGGTGCCACGTTTTCGATCGAGATGTTGGAAATCGTCACGCCCACGCCATAGCTGTCGAGGATGGTCTGGGTGATCTGCTGCACTTCCAGCGCGATTCCGGTACGGTCGTCACGGAACACGTCCTGTGCCGTACGACGCCCGACCACTTCACGCATCGCGCTCTCGGCCGCCTGACGCACCATCTCGTCGGGGTCACGGACCTCGAACAGATACAGCCGCGGATCGGCAATGCGCCACAGGATCGAAAAGCTCATATTGACGATGTTCTGATCGCCCGAAAGCATCAGCCCGCTATCGCTGGAGCTGCTCGTTCCCGTACCCACGCGGGTCTGGTTTTCCGTCGTGGACGCGCGCTCGACACGCTCGATCGGCCACCAATGGAAGTGCAGGCCCGGACTGGAGAATTCATCCTTGGGCTGCCCGAACAAAAGCTCGACACCCACTTCGTTGGGCGCGATGGTATAGATCGACTGGCTGCCCCAGAAAACCAGCGCTGCTGCGACCACGCCGACTGCAAGCCAGCGGCCGCCGCCAGGAATGTTCCCACCGCCGCCAAACTGTTGCCGGCCGCGAGCCAGAATGTCCTCGAGATTGGGAGTGTTGTTTCCTCCCCCGGGACGGCGTGGTCCGTTGCCACCGCCTCCTCCGCCCGGCGCCTGGCCCCATGGACCGCCGCTGCGGCTTCGGCGGCCGCCCCTATTGTCTTCCCACGGCATTTCGTCCCTTTCGGTTTGTCGTGAAAGTGCTTTTGCTTATTGCTGTTTTATATAGGGAAGGCTGGCTCCCCGATCAATGGAAACCGGGTGCGTCAGAAGGTGCGAGGAGACCCAGTTGGTTCACAAAACGTAATTAACGGTCCGTACTACTGAGGGAGGCTGAGCTGCTCGGCGGAGTCAGGCTTATCACTATCTTGAGTTTGCCCGTATTGTTCCTGCCATTCATCCAGATGCTGTAACACATCCAAATCGACCTTCAAAAATTCTTCACGCATTCGCTGCCTGTGCAGTTTTTTCCTGCGCACGTAATGCGAGATTCTAAATGGCCAATCGTCGTGCTCAGAGGCAGGGTGCTCAACCTCAGACCGGGTACGCCATTCATTCGATGGAAAATCAACGTCAAATTTCGCGTCACCGTTAATATTTCCGCAGAAAACGTCAGTTACCCACGCTTCATTTACGTGCTGGAAAAATAGCTTGTAGACGTTTTCTCCGCCTATAATGAAAAACTCACGCTGTCCGCGACATATCGCGTGCGCATCAGCTAATAACAGTGCTGTTTCCGGATCCTGTGCCCAAATCAAGTTTTCGGTATCAGATATTTCCGAGCGCGAAAGAACTATATTTATCCTATTGGGAAGAGGTCGTCCAAGTGATTCAAACGTCTTTCGCCCCATTAGGATCACGTGCCCGGATGTGCGGCTCTTAAAGTGCTGCAGATCGCTACGCAAGTGCCAAGGAAGGGCGTTGTCTACCCCGATAATATTGTCAGGGAAACTGCGAGCGACGATATAGGTCGCCGATGGCACTCTAACTATAGGCTTGGTCGCCATCGAATCCCCTAGAGCATGAGTATGGTTGCGTGGGGCGCGTCTTAGAACATATGCAACGTTGAGACAAACGCAGTTATAGCTTCCCCAATGCAATCAGGTCCGCCCCGCCCACCCGGCACACAGTCCATTCGTCCTGCATAACCGCCCCCTGCGATTTGTAAAATTCAATCGCCGGCTCATTCCAGTCAAGCACCCACCACTCGAACCGCCCGAGCCCTTCATCGACACAGCGTCTGGCCAGGTGTGCCAGCAGCGCCTTGCCGACGCCCTTGCCGCGCGCCACGGGATCGACAAAGAGGTCCTCCAGCCATATCCCATGCCGCCCCTGAAAGGTTGAAAACGTATAGAACCACAGGGCAAACCCCACGGGCTCCCCGTCCAGTTCGGCAATCTCGCAAAAGACTTTTGGATCTTCCCCAAACAAATGCGCGCCGATCTGTTCGACCGTAGCCTCGACTTCATGGCTGAGCTTTTCATATTCGGCGAGCTTCACGACAAAGCCATGCACCAGTGCGGCGTCGTTGGGTTCAGCGCGTCGTATGAAAAGGGACATGAGCGGTTTCGAATTCGATGCGGGCCCCGACCATGAGGTGATTCCGCATGGCGCGGCAAATGGTTCCCATCAAATGCCGCGTCAGTCCAGCGTCCGGCGATACCGCATCATGGCGATGGCCGAGATGACGATCAGGAGCGCCACCAGAGCCCAGAGTTCCCCGGCAACGTCCGAAATATCGCCACCCTTGAGCATGACACCGCGCACCACGCGCAGGAAATGAGTGGTCGGCACGACGTTGCTGAGCACCTGCGCCCAGCCCGGCATTGCCGCGAAGGGAAACAGAAAGCCCGACAGCAGCACAGACGGCAAAATGGTAAACATCGAAAGCTGCATGGCCTGCATCTGCGAGCGCACCAGTGCCGATATCAGGAAGCCCAGTGCCAGATTGACGATTATGAACAGGTTGAAGCCGATAAAAAAGGCCCGCCACGCTCCCTCGAACGGCACATCGAACACGGTGAAGCCGGCGAGCAGGAATACGACGGTTTGCACATACCCGACCAGGACATAGGGCAATATCTTGCCCAGCATGACTTCCATGGGACGGGCCGGTGTGGCGATCAACATCTCCATGGTGCCACGTTCAGTCTCCTTGACGATGGCAATGGCGGTCATCATGACCAGCGTCATCGAAAGGATGATGGCCAGCAGGCCGGGAACGATGTTTGTCGTGGTGCTGCCTTCGGGATTGTAGAGCCTGTGAACCGCGACGCCGAATGGTGCCGGCGCCGGCGCAACTCCGGCCAGCGGCCCCGCGAACGTCTCGGTCATCGCGACCTTCACGATGCCGTCCATGGCCCCCACCGCGCCACCGATAGCCGCCGGATCGGAAGCGTCAGCAACCACCAGAAGTTCGGGCCGTAGTCCCCGGACGACGTCGCGCTCGAAATTGTCTGGAATGACAACAACGAACGACGCACTACCCTCGCGCAGCGCCTGCTCGCCATTCTCGGCCCCGCTGACAGAACCTTGTATGTCGAAATATTCCGACATCCGCATGCCGGAAATGACAGCGCGCACCAGAGGGCCGTCATCGTTGACCTCGATCAGTGTCGGCATATGCCGCGCATCGGAATTGATCACGAAGCCAAACAGCAGCAATTGCATGATCGGCAGCCCGATCATCATGGCAAAGGTGACGCGGTCGCGCCGCATCTGAATGAACTCCTTGGTCAGAACCGCCAGGAACCGCGCGAGGGAGAAGCTCATGCCACATCACGGGCAAAATTGTCCCGCGCTCCCGCCATCAGATAGATAAAGGCCTCCTCGAGTTCGGACGTTTTTTCCACCCACTCGTGGGTGCCCCGTTTGCGGTAGGCATCGATCACCGCCTCGAGCCTGGGCCGATCGGTGCTCGACACGTGCAGGACCGAACCGAAGCGCGCCACCTGCTCTACGGCATCCTCCCTTTTCAGTTCGTCTTCCAAAGCGGTGATGTCGGGTCCCGAGACCCTGTAGGTGACAAGTCCGATCATCGAGGGAATATCAGCCGCCCGGCCATCGATCAGCTTCTTGCCATAGGCGATATAGGTGATGAAATCGCACTGGATGGCCTCGTCCATGTAGTGGGTCGAGACCAGAACGGTAACGCCCCTGGCAGAAAGCCGGCGGATCTCGTCCCAGAAATCCCGCCGCGCCTTGGGATCCACACCGGCGGTCGGCTCATCGAGCAGCAGCAGTAAGGGATTGTGCAGCAGGCATGCGGTCAGAGCCAGCCGCTGTTTCCAACCGCCCGACAACGAGCCGGCAAGCTGATTTTGCCGGTCGGCAAGACCGAGATCGCTTAGCGCCGCCTCGACCCGTTGCCGGCGCCGGTCCAGCCCATACATGCGCGCCACGAAGTCCAGATTCTCGCGGATCGAGAGATCCTCATAATACGAGAACTTCTGCGTCATGTAGCCGACTTCCTGCTTGATGCGGCCCGCTTGTCTGCGCACGTCGAAGCCCAGGCATGTGCCCTCGCCCTCATCGGGCGTCAACAGGCCGCAAAGCATGCGGATGGTGGTCGTCTTGCCCGAACCATTGGGCCCGAGAAAGCCATAAATGGCGCCGCGCGGCACCACGATATCGAAATGATCGACAACGCGTTTCTCGCCGAACGATTTGGTCAGCCCGCGAACGTCTATGACCGGTTCGTCACTCATTTCGAAACCGTGACAGGCTGGCCCGGATGCAACTCCGACCCCTCGTCCAACACGGCCTCAACCAGAAAGGTAAGCCGGTCGCGCTCCTCGCGGCTATAGATAACCGGAGGCGTGAATTGGGGGTCCGGAGAGAAGTAGCCCACGGTTGCGGTGAGCCCGTCCGGGCATCGGTCGCAGCTTATGGACACCGCGTCACCCAGCGCCAAACCCGCCCGATCCGCCTGCGAGAGATAGAATTTGACCTTGAGCGCGTCGTCGGGGAGCAGCGCCACCGCCGGCATGCCAGTGCCCACGAACTCTCCGGCGCTGAAATAGACACGCGCCGCGAGACCGTCCACGGGAGCAGAGACGACACGCTCGTCAAGCGCCAGTTGCGCCTGCTCGGCATTGGCCCGCGCGGCCGCGAGCGACGCTTCGGCTGCGATGCGTTGTGGATTGCGGGCCGGCAGTTCGGCAACCCGCAATTGGGCTTCGAGTTCGTCCACCTGCGCCTGAGCGCGCTCCAGATCGGCATTGGCCTGATCGGCCTGCGCCTGGGGAGCCAGGCCACGCTCCAGCAAGGCCCCGGTGCGCTCGGCCTGCAGGCGGGTCAATTCGAGATCCGCCCGTGCTCTGGCAAGGCTCGCCCTGATAACGTCGAGTTCGGCGTCGCGGCTGCCCGTCGAAAGATTATCAACATTGGCTTGCGCCGCCGCGACCTGGGCCAGCGCCGCATCGAGCGCGGCTCGCTGCTGGCCATCGTTCAGAGCAAACATCACGTCCCCCGCCTCGATGGGTTCGCCCTCACGTGCCGCAATCGTCGTAATGGTGCCGCCCCCCGGGGCAGCGAGATAGACATAATTGGCTTCGACATAACCGTTCCAGGCCGGTGGCTCGGACACTCCGAACCCCGGAACGACCATGGCGATCAACCCGAACAACCAGGACATGAACTCATCCATGGCCTCACTCCGCTTTCACCGCATCGGCGCTCAGGCCGTCGAACAGGATGCTAAGGTGATTGTCGATCAGCTTCTCGATCTCGACCCCGCCCTTGGGCACGACGCCGAACACCTCGGCAAGCACCACATGAAGAACCAGCGGCCCCACAATGGACCGGACAGTCAGTTCCGGGTCGACCGGACGCATATATCCTTCAGCAATGCCGCGCTCGATGAGCGACACGACCACCGGGATCACATGATCGAGAACTTCCCGCCGATACATCTCCGCCAGATGAGGAAAGCTCACCACCTCGCGCAGAACGACCTTGGGGATGGCCCGAACCTCCGGGTCTGAGAATCGGCTGCCCAGCATTCTGATCGCGCTTGCAAGAATGATCCTCGGATCGCCTTCGAGATTTCCGAACTTCTCTATCGCACTCTCGGCGATGGGCAGGATGCCCCGGCGAACGAGCCCTTCCAAGACCGCGTCCTTGGATGGAAAATAGAGATAAACGGTTCCCTTGCTCACCCCCGCGCGCGCCGCGATGTCTTCAACCCGCGTTGCGGCAAACCCCTTTTCCACAAACAGCGCCAGCGCGGCATCCAGAACCTCGTCGGGCCGGGCTTCTGACCGTCTGCGAAATTTCGGACCGCGTCGCCTGACACCTTCGCTCGCCATCGCCTACTCCTTTGCGCCACCGCACTTTCAATTAATAACTGACCAGCCAGTTATTTGCAAGACAATAGACGAGCACCCAACCTTTCGCCACTATTCACCGCCCTCAAAAAAAACCCATGCGCCCGGCTTCAAATAATTTTTTGAGGAACCTCGGCCCCTCGGCAGCGTTGAGTAAGACGCGCAAAGGAGGCGAATATGACCGATCCGCAAAATGGGCCGGCACGCGGAGCACCCGCACGCAATCTCGCCACAGGCGTTCTGGGCATTCTTGCCGTTCTGGCCTTGCTCTATGTAGGGTTTCTGGTGTTTTTCACCGCCGAAGAACCTGAACGCACAGCCAATCCCGCCGATATCGGTGATTCTGAAGTTACCAGCGAAGGCGTAGCCGTGCCCGACGGGGGCGAATTGACCAGCGAGCCCACTCAGGCCGCTCCGGATTCGCCGGCTCGCACCCTGGACAACGTCGATCCATCAGGTGCCGCCGACCAATAAGCCGCAGGGCTCTTTTAACCTCTGCTGGTGCACACCAGATAACCGGCTTGGCCCGCCATGCGCGCGGGCGCAATGGAGTTCACCAGATTGAGCGTCGCCTTTACCAAGGAAGAAAGTGCAGAAACGGCATCGGAAACCCTGTTGCCCGATCGCCCCATTTCGCCCGAGGCCAATCTTGTGACCGAGGCGGGGCTCAAAGCCCTCCGCGACCAGTTAGACGCCGCCCGTAAGGCCTATGAAACCGCAAGCGCCATAGAAGACGTCAACGATCGGCGCCGCGAAGCGGCAGGCCCTTTGCGCGACCTGCGCTATTTCACCCAGCGTGTGCGAACCGCCCAGGTCATCCCGCCCCCAGCGCAAGCCGATACCGTCGCATTCGGAAGCACGGTCACCTTTAGTCGCGAGGATGGAAGGGTACAGAAATACCGCATAGTGGGAGAGGACGAAGCTGATCCCAAATCAGGATCGATCTCCTACGTTTCCCCCCTCGCCCGCGCCCTCATGGGCAAAACCGCGGGCGACGTCGCAAATCTGGGCGACAAGGAAATCGATATCATCGACATATCTTAGGCTGCGGCATCCCAAAGGAAGGCCGAACCGCAGGCCCTCGCTAGCGAATATGGCCGTTTGCGGACCACGATCAACCGGTTACACAACCTACGCCAGATACCGAAACCACTTGCGCTCCAGCGCCGTAGTCAGGTCGATGCCGTTCTGCTTGGCAAAGATCAGCAGCATCGCCAGGACGTCGGCGGCCTCATCCTCGAGCGCTTCGCGCAGCCCATCTTCCGACTCGCCTTCGCGGCGCCCCCGGCCGGTCGCCTTCAGAAACGCTGCCACCAGCTCGCCGGTTTCCTCGCTGAGTTTCAGCGCCGCCCAGTCGCGATCCCGGTCGATATCACAGCGCGTGGCATAAGTGTCCGACACCTTCCCCACCGCCCGCGTCAAAGCCGCCAGTTGCGCCCGCGCCGCATCCTTATCCGGTCTCAATAGTCGTCCCTCCGCACCACGAACAGCACCTCGATATCCTGCCAGGGATAGAAATCTTCCTGCACCATCTCGAAGGTCGTCGGCCCGGTCTTGGTGACCCCCTCGCCGCAGAACGAGACGAAATTGTCCACGCTGCCCTTGTCCACGGTCAGCCGGAATGTACCGATGGAATGGGCCCAATTGGCACCCGAAGACAGGATGTAGGTGAGCCACGCCTCGGTAAACGGGGCCGACCACGGCTCGTCGGGGCTGGTCAGCGTGCGCTCGACGGCCGCCACCAAATTGTCCTCGAGACAATATTTTTCCTCGTACTCAGCCCGCTGGCCATATTCGGTATCGATGAAGGTCGCAGCCACTGTGCCGCCCAGTCCGGGCGTATAGCGGTGATGCACTTCCACGATCTCGCCCGCAGGAAACACAGCGTCCCACAGATAGGCCGATTTCAACGTCCATGCGGGCGAATAAAACCCGCTGTCGTCATAAGGATGCGGCCCCAGAGCGCCGATGCTCACCAGAACCTGCCGGTCCGCCTCGGGCAACGCGTTGATAGCGTCCTCGGTGGACAAAAGATGCGGTGCCAGCGGCACACCGAGCTTCTGCAACTCCTTGGTGCGATCCACTCCCAGCGCGAAAGCCGATTGATACAATTCCGCTTCGACAGGCTGACCGTCAAAAGTGGTCGAAAAGCCGAAAAAATTCTCCGGGTCATCAGTCGGAAACCCCGCCATTTCATAGGGCGAGCTCTCGATGTCCGGCATCGGAAACGCGATCAGGACATGCTGGTCGGTGTCCGTCAGGTTCTCGAACTCGTAGGTAACCCGAACCTCGTCCATGGAAAGATAGAGGTCTTCGCTGAGCATGCGCACATTCTCGTTTTGCGCAAATTGCAGCCCGCCGACCCCGATGGTCGCCGTGGTATCATTGCCATGGGCCGGGAGCGCCAGCCCCAAAGCCACTGCTCCGATCGCCCATGCCTTCATACCGCCACCTGTGCCTTGATATGCGGATCGGGGTCGTACCCGACGATCTCGAAATCCTCGAATTCGAAGTCGAAAATTGAGTCGCGCTTGTTGACGATCTCCAGGCTCGGCAACGGCTTCGGCGAGCGTCCCAACTGTGTCTGGGTCTGCTCGAAATGGTTATGATAGATGTGCGCATCCCCGAAGGTGTGCACGAAATCGCCCACCCCGAGCCCGGTCACCTCAGCCATCATATGGGTTAGCAGCGCATAAGACGCGATGTTGAACGGCACACCCAGAAAGATGTCCGCCGAGCGCTGATAAAGCTGGCACGAGAGCTTGCCGTCGGCGACGTAGAACTGGAACAGGCAGTGGCAGGGCGGCAGCGCCATGTCGTCCACTTCCGCCGGATTCCAGGCTGAAACGATATGACGGCGTGAATCTGGCTTGGTCTTGATCTGCTCGACCAAATTGGCAATCTGGTCGATATGGCGTCCGTCCGGTGCCGGCCAGCTGCGCCACTGACTGCCATATACCGGTCCCAGATCGCCGTTCTCGTCGGCCCATTCGTCCCAGATCTTGACCCCGCGCTCCTGCAGCCAGCGCACATTGGTGTCCCCGCGCAGGAACCACAAAAGCTCATAGACGATAGAGCGGATATGGAGTTTTTTCGTCGTCAGCAGCGGAAATCCCTCATTGAGGTCGAACCGCATCTGATAGCCGAAAATCGAACGGGTGCCCGTCCCGGTCCTGTCGGCCCGGTCCACCCCGTTTTCCATCACATGGCGCAAAAGATCGAGATATTGCTTCATTGTGCGACGATGCTAGCGCGATTCGCGGTCGCACCGACCTACACATCGTTTGCGGCACAAGTTTTTGCACCCTTTGTTGCTGCCCCCTTTTCATCGGGGCCCATGGTCCTTATATTGAGCGTGCCGGCAACGGCTATGGCGATAAATTGCCATCGTAATAAACCCATCGGACCCGGGGGCAGTACCCGGCGCCTCCACCAAAAACCCTCTGCTTACAGAGGCTTATGGGGGCGAAACAGGATCGACGAGGGCGTAAAGGGTGTGTTTTCGCTCGGCATGGTACCACCGTTATCGGACTAAAACTTATAGTTGCTAATGACAACAATAAGGCTCCGGTCGCTCTCGCCGCGTAAGCGGTGCGAGAACTGGGAATTGAAGTCCTACGCTCCTAGCCGGGCATAGGCGGGGTCCGCAGGCACCTGGCAACAGAAGCCTGCATTTCTCTTTCGCTTGAAACCCGGCGCAAATTCAGGCTGTTATGAGCCAAATGAGAATCGCTTAGGGAGCCGCCATAAATGGCACAAGACCACATCCGCTACGACATCTTGGCCCAGGAAGCCCTGCGCGGCGTCGTACGGAAAGTGCTGAGCGAAGTTGCCCGCACCGGCCTGCCCGGCGATCATCACTTCTTCATTTCCTTTGTCACGCAAGCCCCCGGTGTGCGCCTGAGTCAGAAACTGATCTCGCAATACGACAAGGAAATGACCATCGTCCTCCAGAACCAGTATTGGGACCTGAAAGTCTCCGAAACCGGGTTCGAGGTCGGCCTGTCATTTGACGGCGTCAACGAAACTCTGCTCATCCCCTTTTCCGCCATCAAGGGCTTTTTCGATCCATCGGTCCAGTTCGGGCTGCAATTCGAGGTCGCCGAGGCTCAGGCCGGGCCGCGCATTGTCGCCGACCCCGATGATGCCGAAGGCGAAGAGGCCGGGGATGCGGAACAAACCGATGAGCCCGGTATTGAAGAAAGCGGCGAAAAAGTCGTCAGCCTCGATTCCTTCCGCAAGAAATAGCCCACAGTGCGCAAGCGCTCGCTGACTATAGCCGGCCACCGCACCTCTATCGCGCTTGAGCCGCAGTTCTGGGATGCGCTTGAGTCCATTGCCCAGACACGTGACGTTTCGCTCCCCCATCTGATTGCAGAAATCGATGAAACGCGCGAGGACCCGAACCTGTCCTCTGCTATCCGCGTCTTTGTTCTGGCCTGGTACCGTTCGGCCTCAGGGCGATAGGCTCTGCAACTGCAGTGAACCTGGCGGCAGCACCGTAACCGACGAATCGGGGTTATCCGCTGCACCGGGCTCCGGCTGTAATGGGGTAACGCTGGGCTCGGAAAGCTGTTCTTCGAGTTCCTGCAGTTGGCGCTGCTGCTCCTCGATCTGCAGGCGGTCTGCCTCTTCCTGTTGCTGCTGCAACAACAATTCGGTCTGCCGCCGCGCTTCCTCCTCCATCAGCCGTGCCTGTTCCTCGGCCGCCGCACGCTGGCGCGCTTCCTGCTCGGCCCGCAGCGCCTCAAGTTCATCGAGTTCGATTTCATAGGCCCGCATCTGGATCGCATCGACCATCGGCCCAAGATCAAGGCTCCGCTCGGGCGCAAACAGCGTCCCGTCAATTCCGATCCCGATCCGTCCCGTCGTTTCGGTAATCAGCCCGTTTCCGGCCAGTGCCTGTGTCAGTGCCAGCGTCCAGTCCGCTTCGAGCGCGGCAGTTTCCACATCGAGACTGCCCCCACCGACCAGCCGCGCGCCGCCGCCATCCATGGCGATGTTGGCGATCCGCGCCACCCCGCCGATCAGCCGCACCAGTCCGCCCGCATCCTGGCTCTCGAACGGGCCCGATTGCAGCGCCGTCGCAACGAGAATTTCCAGCGCCTCTGGCTCGATTTCTATCAGATTGTCCACGTTGGCCGCGGCCTGAAATGCCTGGGGCGACAGTCCTTCAATCCGTAAATCCTCGACCGAAAAACTGCCCTCCCCGTTCAGCGATCCGGCAAAGGCACGATAGCTGTCGCCGCTGCCCTGAAACTGCATTCCCAGGGTCAGCGTCCCACCCAGGACATCCGCCGGCATATCGGGCAGCGCTGCATCGATGGCGACGCCGTTGAGCGTGAGACGCCCGCTCAGACTCTTGTCGGCCAGGGCCGAGGCGCAACACGCCGTTGCATCGAGTTGGATGGTGCCGCCGCCGAATTCGCCAAACAGGCCACGCAGCCCCACATCCTCCTCGCCCCACGCGTAGTCGAACGCCAGTGCTTCGATCAGCCGCTCATCGCCCGCCATCAGCGCCGGCGCGGTTATCGCAACCCGCCCCCGCGTCGTCCGCTGGCTCGCCCCCAGATCGACCGGTCCGTCCGGCCACACGCCAGGCGTGAATTCGAGCACACCGGCAGGGCCGGCCAGCATGGCCGCCACCGTCTCGACATCGAGCCCGTCGAACTCGAGCGATCCGGTCACCAGCGCCGTTTCCCGCTGCGCCGCATAAGACAACGTACCGCTGATCGCCCGCTCGCCGGCAAAGGCCGAAATTTCGGACAGCGTTACGCTCTCACTGCCCACAAATCCGATTTGTGCCTGCCCCTCCAGCCCCGGAAACCAGGTGCCTTGGGCGCCGGCAAGTTCGGCCAGGGCAACTCCGTCGGCAAACAGGAACGAAGTCTGCCCCTCACCCCGGATCGAACCAGGGTCGGAAAGCACCAGCATTCCGGAAAAATCGATCCGCTCTCCGCCGCCCTCCAGCGAGAACTCGGCATCCATATTGCCGGTCGGATTGCCCTCCAGCCGCGCACTGGCAATCGCGCCATCGTCACCGGCGATCAGCGGCGCCATCCCCAACTGGTCGAGCAACGCGCTGCCGCTCTCGGCCGCTGCCTCAAGCGCCACTACTAGATTTTCACGCCCCAGCCCGGTTATGCCTCCCGTCATCTCCAGCTGGCCGGAAACCTCGCTCGCCGCCGCCCTTCCATCGAGCGTCAGCGTCTGCACCCCGTCGCGTCCGGGCGGATCGAGAACCACCGACAGTTGCGCGGGAAGGCTGCCAAGCAGGCCCTCGCGCAACGGGTTGTCTTCTCCGGCCAAAAGCCCAATTGCCGGAGCATTCGATGCCACGGTCAGACTGCCCTCGCCGGCAACCACCGGCGCGGCCAGCGTTCCCGATAGCCGCCCGGCACCCTCAAATCCGACTCCACCATAGTCTCCCACTGCGATGCTTTCGATCTCCAGCCCTTCCCCGTTCCATGCCGAGCGCAGCGAAAGATCCTCGAGCACCAGCCCCTCGACCCGCGCCGCCTCCACATCGAGATCGAGGCGCCCCTGCGGAAAACTCAACCCGAACGTTCCCGCCGGATCGATTGGCGGCAACAGCGCCAGGAGCGCCGCGCTCTGGCCGCCATCGAGCTCTGAAAGCCCGGCCGTGACCTCCAGTGATGGCGCATCCCCGAACCGCATCGAGCCAGAAACCGTGTGCACTGTATCGTCGAGCACCAGTAACCCATCGACAAGGCGCAGCCGGTCATTGACCAGTTGCAGCTGCCCGTTGAGCGAACCGCCCATTCCAAACAGCGGATTGCCCTCCCCCGCCCGCTTCCAGAGCAGCGAGAGCGCGTCGAGCCGCGGCGAGGACATGGCCAGCGTGCCATCGAAGGCCGGCCATCCGGCCGCCCGGCCCAACTGTCCGGTCAGTTTCAGCGTCGTGTCCCCCGATAACCGCCCCGAAAATTCCTCAACGGACCAGATGTCGCCGTCGCTTGTCGCATCCAGCCGAACGTCGCGCACGGCAACGCCGCGTACCGACAGTTCGTTGATCGACATGGCGATCCGCCCCGGCAAGGGCGGGGTCAAGGGCTCGGGCATCCCGCGCAACAGGCGCACGATTTCAAACGGTTGAGCACTCTCCTCGGTCACCGCCCGCGGCTGCAGCGTCACTACCCCGCCCGAGACCATGGCATCAAACGCCGGTTCGGCTCCAAGGCTCAGTGACGCCTCCCCCGTCAGCCGTGTCGCCGTCTGGTTCTCATCGGGAAGCAGGACAAACTCGGAAAGAATTATCTCCTCACTGTTGGCAATCAGCGGGCTTTGCAGCAGCATCCCGCCGATCACCGCCTCGCCATCATCGGGCGGCGGCGCCTGCCTGTAGGTCAGCGTTCCATCAAGGCTCGGTGCCCCCCCGGTGTCCAACAAGCCCTCGGCAGCAACCGAGAACGCCCCGCTGGCCGGGCGCACAAAGGCGCTGACCTGCATCTGCCCGGCCGCATTCATCGCCGACGTCGAAACCCGCACCCCATAGGCCGTGCCCCCGTGCACCGTCTGCCCCTCGATGGCGAACGGTCCCCGAACGCCAGCCAGCGTCATGTCTCCATCAAACCCATCGGCCTGCCAGCTCTCCCCGCTGCGCAGATCGGTCAGCCGCACCACGCCATCGGTCAGCCGCGCATTGGCGATAGACACATTGGTGACCGTCGCCGATTGCGCCAGCGTGATCGGCGTCTGCAATTGCCCGTTTTCATCAATGACCAGATTGAGTTCCGGCCCGGTCAGCCGCAACTGGGTGACGGTAAACCGATCACGCAGGAAATCCATGAGTGACAGATCGGCCTCTATCTGCCGAGCCGATCCCACCGGCGCCTCTGCCGGCCCCAGCCGCGCGTTCTCGAAATGCAGGCGCGGCTGGGGCAGCAGGGTAAAATCCATATCGCCAGCAATCTCGACCTCAACGCCCAGCGCTTCGGCCGCCATCTGCTCCATGCGCGGCTTATAGGCGTTCCAGTCGATGAACCAGGGAACGACGAAGGCGCCCCCCAGCAAAAGGATCGCGATCAGTCCGATGGCGATGTAGATGCGATTGGCCAAGCCGTTGGCGTCCTTTACAAAGTCGAGGGCACATTAGAGTGAGGGTTGCGAAGGGAAAAGTCTCCAACTTTTCCGGTTCGATCTCACGCCAATACAAGGGCCTAAGGTCCAATTCCGATTCAACAAAGCGCAATTGGACATTAGGCATATCGCCCCGCCCCGTCACCCGGCTTATCCCGCCTGAGTTCAAGATTTCACAACCTGTATGCGGCAAGTTGCCTTGCAGATGCAAACGCAGCACCCTAGAGCCTATCAGCAGCGCGGATTTGATCCTGGAGCAATCGGGTTCGCGCGGCGCCAAAGCAGGAAAAATCATGGCAACGCCGGTCAAAACGGCCAAGCAGATCTATTTCGTCACCCAGCGCTGGGTCCGCCCGCATCTTGCGAGCTTTCACGCCCTGCAACAGCCGCGCTTGTGGCTTCTCGCCATTCTGCTCGGCCTGATCGGTGGAGCGCTGGGCATCGCTTTTCGCCTCGCCATCGGCTTTGTCCAATGGATCTGGCTGGGCACCACCAGCGAACAGGTCCTCACAACGCTTTCCGCGCTCCCTTGGTGGTGGCCGATGATCGGGCCCCTTGCCGGCGGCATCGTCGTCGGCATCATCCTTTATTTCTGGCGCCCGCTTGGCCGCGCCGGCGGCGTCGCCGATGTCATAGAGGCCCGCGTGCGCGAATCGTCGACCCTCACCTTCCGTGGGGCGACGGTCGCCACGCTGGTTACCGCCATTACGCTCGGTTCGGGCGGCAGCGGCGGCCGCGAAGGCCCCATCGTCTATTACGCCGCCGCCGCGTCAAAACTCGGCTTCCGCATCTTCCGCCTGCCCGCCGCGGCGCGCCGTATCGCGCTCGCCTGTGGCGTGGCCGCTGCCATTTCCTCTTCGTTCAACGCCCCCATTGCCGGCGTGTTGTTCGCCCACGAAGTCATTCTGGGCCACTTTGCCATGAGCGCCTTCGTGCCCTTGGTCATCGCCTCGGTGGTCGCCGCCATCATCTCCCGGCTCTGGTTCGGCGAAGCCCCCGCCTTCGTCATCGATCCAGACGCCATCTCCATTTCGTCCTATCTCGAGATCCCCGCCTTTGCCCTATTGGGCCTGGTCTGCGCCGCAGTCGCCATTCTGTTCCAGACAGCGCTGATCGGAGGCGATTGGCTTTCCAAACGCAGCGGCATCCCGGTCTGGGTCCGTCCGGCCATTGGCGGGCTGTTGGTGGGATTGATCGCGCTCGCCTTCCCCCATGTGCTCGGCGTCGGCTATGAAGCCACCGATATGGCGCTGGCGGGCTCGCTCGATCTCTGGCTCATGCTCGCCCTGATCGTTGCCAAGACCGTCGCCACCACGATAACGCTCTCCTCGCGCGCCGGCGGCGGCGTCTTTTCGCCCTGCCTCTATCTCGGTGCCATGACCGGCGGCGCCTTCGGCATCATCGCCACATCGGTCTTCCCCGATGTCGCCTCCTCGGTCGGGCTATACGCCCTGATCGGCATGGGCGCCGTCGCCGCAGCCGTGCTCGGCGCGCCGATCTCCACTGCCGTCATGATTTTCGAATTGACCGGCGGCTTTGCCTTTTCCATCGCCCTGCTGCTCGCCGTCGGTATTGCCACGGGCCTGTGCCAGGCCGTCATGGGCCGCTCCTATTTCCACTGGCAGCTCTATACCCGCGGCATCATGCTCGAAGAAGGTCCGCACAAACATGCCGCCCAGTTCATCCGCGTCCGCGATTTTCTTCGGCCGCTTCCCGAAGGCGAAGACACAAATTTCGACATCGCCTCGGGCGCCCCCTGGCTGCGCCCCTCCGAAACCCTCGAATCCGCACTCAAGGCCTTCGACGCCAGCGAGGTCTCCCGCCTGCCGGTCATCGAATCCAAAACCAACGCCATCATCGGCCACGCCCACCACGTCGACGCCCTGGCAAGCTTCAACAAGGCCCTGGTCGCCCATTCGCGCGAAGAACACAGTTAAACGGATCGCTCCGATTTGTATCTGCCGTTGAGGAAAGCTGACGTCTGGATTGTCCTTCATCCGTGGCCTGAATGCTGACGAAACCGCCATTTGGTGCTATCCTTGGGCGCACCATTTTGGTCGTGACTTTCACGCAGCCGGTGCACCACAGAACTTCGATATGTGGGAGGACCTCGGATGGACTTCGTCACGTCCGAAGACGGAACCCCGATTGCATTTGAGCGCAGCGGCAGCGGTCCGTCCTTGGTCTTGGTTCATGGCTCTACGGCAGATCACACGCGTTGGGCTGGCGTTCTGTCCGATCTCGAGAGCCAGTTCACCGTCCTTGCGATGGATCGCAGGGGTCGCGGGAAAAGCGGCGACGCCTCTGACTACGCCCTGGAGCGGGAATACGAGGATGTCGCGGCAGTCATCCGGGCCGCAGGGCGCGATGTAAGCGTCATTGGCCATTCATTCGGAGCGCTGTGCGCGATGGAGGCCGCGCTTCGCGTGGACAATCTCAAACGGCTCGTCCTTTACGAGCCTGCGTTTCCCGTCGGCGGAAATCCGCTCTATTCGCCCGAGATCCCCGACCGCCTGAAGGCGATTTTGGACAGCGGGGATCGCGATGCGATGCTGGTGGCCTTTTTCAGGGACGTGGTCGGCGCACCGGATGCACAGATCGAGGCGCTTCGCGCAGACCCCTCCTGGGCTGGCCGCATCGCGGCTGCGCATACCGCGCTGCGTGAACTGGCGGACGGGGATTACCTGTTTGAGCCCGAACGATTTCATAATCTGGCGGTGCCGACTTTGCTGCTGGTGGGGGAAAACAGCCCCAAAGAACTCACAGCGCCTGCCCAGGCACTTAACGATGCGCTTCCAGACAGTCAGATTGTCACACTGGAGGGCCAGGGACACGTCGCAATGACGACAGCACCAAGACTGTTTTTAGATGCAATACTGAGATTTCTGGCATCCTGAACCGACCGGGCAGAACAGGCAGCCCGCCGGTCATCGAATCAAACCGACTAAATGGCCGCAAGAGTTAGGATTTGTGCATCAGAACGGCCAGCAAACCAGCCAGTTGATCGGCCTGGGCATCGTCCAGCTTGTTGCCCAAATGGCGCTGAATGGCCGCTGCATACACGTTCCACATGCGCGCCTGCATAGCTCGGCCAGCCTCGGTTATGATAACCCATCGGCCCCGTCCATCTTCGGAAAACACCTCGCGCCGAACCAGCCCCGCCTTCTCCATCCGGTCGAGAAGCCGAGACAGATTGTGCTGTGCCAAGAGGGTCCGCCGCTCGATTTCATAAGGCCGTAATCTGCCGTCCTCGGCCCGCCCTACCTCCAGCAGCACATCGTACCAGCCGAGCGGCGGCAGGTCGGCCATCTTCAAATCCTGCTCGATCGCCGCAAGGACAATTTGCTGCGTGCGCATCAGGCGCACCCACGCCTTGACAACAGAGGGCGAAGGATGCGGCAGCTTTGTATCAGGGCGATCGGACATAAATGCAGTTACATCTATATTGACGAGCAACGCAAGCTCATATAGATGCAACTGCATGTATATGAGCTCGACGAAGGCCACTTCCGGCCTCGGCTTAATTCAAACAGGAGATTTCACCATGTCCAACGCCCATCTGACTCTCGTCAGCCACCACCTGTGCCCTTACGTTCAGCGTGCCGCTATCGTGCTTGCCGAAAAGGGCGTGCCGTTCGAGCGCCGCTATGTCGATCTGTCGGCAAAGCCAGACTGGTTTTCCGCCATTTCTCCGCTGGGCAAGGTGCCTCTGCTGATCATCAAACAGGAGGATGGCACCCAGGCAGTGGTGTTTGAGAGTGCCGCGATCTGCGAATATCTTGAAGAAACCCAACCCGGCACGCCACTCCATCCCACCGATCCGCTGGCAAGGGCCCGACACCGCGGCTGGATGGAGTTTGGTTCCTCCATCCTTTCGGACCTGTGGGGCTTTGAAACCGCCAGGGATTCGAACACCTTTGCGGACAAGCACAAGGCGTTGCTCGCCAAGTTCAGCCGCGTCGAGGCAGAGTTGGGTGATGGACCGTTTTTCTCCGGCGAGGCGTTCAGCATGATCGATGCGGTTTTCGCGCCGATCTTCCGCTATTTCGACGTGTTCGACACCTTGACGTCGACCAGCCTGTTCGACCCGCTGCCGCGTGTGGCCAGATGGCGAGGCGAACTCGCCGCGCGCGAAAGCGTAAGCGCAGCCGTCACCTCAGACTATGCCGACCGGCTCATGGGGTTTCTTAGAAATCATGACGCATGGCTCTTAAGGCAAGCGGCCTGACGGACCGGAAACAGCCCATTTTCAGCTGCGCATCCATAAAAAAGAGGCCGGACCCAAAGGTCCGGCCCCTCCAGCATCTTGTCTGGTTCGCAGGCTTATTCGACTGCGCCGATCGACCAGAAATTGGTCTCGCCCGAACTGTCGTCCACGCCGTCATTGTCGGTCACTGCCCAGCCGATGCCGTTGGCATCGATGGCAAAGCCTTCGACCTTGTCGAGAACATAGCCGTTGAGCGCCTGAAGGTCGGGGATGAAGTCGCGAACTTCTTCCTTGGTGACCACCGGCAATTCACCGCCGATCTCGGCACCGACCAGTTCGGCAACCGGAACGCGGTAGAGCTTTTTAAGCTCGGCATTGCCGGCGATCTGGTTGTCGCGTTCTACGATATAGGCGTAATCACCGTGGATGGTGATTTCCGAAAGCCCGACCCAGGCGCCGTCGGTCGGAGTTTCCAGCGGATAGTGGACGGCACCCCATTCGCCAGTCGAAGGCTTATAGGACACCAGCTTGGTCATGCCCGCTTCGTCATCGCCCCATTCGCGCTGAATGGCGATCCAGAGCACCATGTCCTCGCCAGTACCCACCGAGCTGACGCCCTCGGAACCGAAGCGGATTTCGTTGGCCAGCAGCGAGTCCGGGAACGATACTTCCTCGACGATCGCCCCCTCGGCATCCACGCGATAGAGCATGTGCGGGATGTCGCGGTCGGTCCGGCCTTCCGAGGCCAGCCAGAACCCGCCTTCGCCATCGAGCGTGATGCCTTCGAGGTCGAGCGCTTCGGCTGCGGCGCCATCACGGGTGATCAGCGTTGCCTCGGTAATCATCGCCGGGCTCTGGGCCGCATCGATCGTATAGATGGTCGGCATCATCGAAAGGTAGCTGTCATTGACCGCATAGAGCTTGCCGGCTTCGTCCGCATCGGCAACCAGACCCGAAAGGGCCACCCAACCGATCGGCGTGCCATCTTCGTTCATCGCCGACACGATCTGCGGATAGTCAGGCGCATCGACGTCTTGATACGCAAAGATCATCACATGCGAACCGGCAAGGCCGTCTTCGCGCAGATCTTCTTCATTTGCCGTCGCGATGATGTTGCGATCGGGGATCGCCACGGCGCTTTCCGGTCCCATGCCCGAGGGGATGGACTGGATGTATTCGGGTTCACCGTCGGTGGTGCGGTAGATGGCGATCAGTGAGGACCGCTCCTGCATGACAAAGATCAGCGTGTCATCGCCGAATGTTGCCACTTCCATGCCTTCGGGTTCGATGCCCTTGGCGTCCGACCGGCCTTCGGGATAGTGCCCGAGGGTTGCGGTGATCATTTCCATCGCCGCGCCGGATTCATAGGCGACCGAACCGTCCTTGTTATAGATTGTAAAGCCGCGTGAACCACCATTGTAGTCGCCTTCGTTCGAGGCAACGAAATGGTCGGCGTCGATCCACTTGACGGCGTCCGGCTCGCGCAGGCGCGTATCCTGGCTCTCGGTGAACGAGAGCACGCCGTCTTCCTCGGTATCGATGCCCGAAAGGTCGGTCGAACCGGCCGAGAAATCATTGATAACTTCGCCCGAATTGCCGTCGATGATAACGAAATGATTGTTCTCCTGCATGGAGACGACCAGTTCGTTGTTCTCGTTGAAATCGGTGAACTCGGGCTCGGGATCGCTCGGCGCGATGTCGGCGAGGCCGGTCACGTCGACTTCGATCATCGAGTCACAATCGAGCCCTGCGTCGCTGGTCGAAAACAGCGTCACGTTCCCGGCGGGAAGCTGCGGGATTTCCCCGTCATTGAGGTCTTCGTCGCGCTCGTTCTCAATCGCCACGGCCAGAAGTGTGCCGTCGGGCGATTTGGCAACGGAGTCAGGCTGCCCCGAGACGTCGCAGGTCGCAACGATTTCCTTGCTGGCCATGTCGATGACCGCGACGTGGCCCGAGGGCGCAACGAAGCTCTCTGAGGTATTGACGCCGGCAAAGGCGTAGTCGCCAATCACGACGACCGAAGTCGGCTCACCGTCCGTGCTGACGTATCCGGCAGCGGCAGGAGCGGCCGGATCGGTGATGTCGACGAACCCGATTCCACCACCGGGGCTGTCGGAATAGACCAGCGTCATGCCGTCTTCCGAGGCCGATATGATTTCTGAGGATGTTGCTTCGGCTTCGGGCGCATTTTCTGCGACCGGAAAGCTGGCGATACGGTTGAAGAAGGCTGCCTGCGCTGGCATGGCCGCGCTGGCGAGCAACCCGGCAGCGAGTGCCGCGAGCAGAGTCGATTTGGTCATTGCAATCCCCTGATGCGTGAAATGATCACGCCGGGCGTCTTAGGCCCCCTCGGCAACACTTCTGTGACAACGCCGAACCGGCCTGTGCATGTACTTTTGCCGTCATCGGACCTATATACTGGCGACTAGAACAAAATGAGATTCGAGCGCCGCCAGAAAAAGCATGTCCTCGGCGTGATCGGGGACGGATCCGGTTATTCGGTTCGGCGGCGCGAGCAAGGAAAAAACTCAACCTACATGTCAGCCGTCCCGCCCCATCGCCCGCAAGGCCCCATCACCTCCCAGTTCGCTGCGCGTGAGCCGGCCTACCTTGCCGGGCTCAACGCCGAACAGCGCGAGGCGGTGGAAACGACCGAAGGCCCCCTCCTGGTCCTTGCCGGCGCCGGGACGGGCAAAACCCGCGTCCTGACCACCCGCATCGCCCACATCCTTGCCACCCGCAAAGCCCGGGGCAACCAGATCCTCGCCGTCACCTTCACCAACAAGGCGGCGCGCGAGATGAAGGAGCGCATCGGCAAGCTCGTCGGTGCCTCGGTCGAAGGCATGCCCTGGCTGGGCACCTTCCACTCCATCGGCGCTCGCCTGATCCGCCGCCATGCCGAGCTGGTCGGCCTGCGCCCCGATTTCACGATTCTGGACACTGACGACCAGATCCGTCTCATCAAGCAATTGCTCGCCGCCGAAAACATCGATGAAAAGCGCTGGCCCGCCCGCCAGTTCGCCTCGATGATGGATGGCTGGAAAAACCGTGGCCTGCTCCCCAAGGACATCTCCCCCGCCGATGCCGGGTTCTTTGCCAATGGCAAGGGCCAGAATATCTACAAGGACTATCAGGCGCGGCTGAAAACATTAAACGCCGCCGATTTCGGCGATCTCCTGCTCGAAGGCATTCGCCTGTTCAAGGAAAACCCCGAAATTCTCGCCCAATATCACGACCGCTTCCGCTACATGCTGGTCGACGAATACCAGGACAGTAACACCGCCCAATACATGTGGCTCCGCCTCCTCGCCCAGTCCCGCGACGGCATCAACAGCTCGAACATCTGTGTGGTCGGCGATGACGACCAGTCGATCTATGGCTGGCGCGGCGCCGAGGTCGATAACATCCTGCGCTTCGAAAAGGACTTCCCCGGCGCAAAGATCATCAAGCTCGAACGCAACTACCGCTCCACCTCCAACATCCTCTCCGCCGCCTCCCACCTGATCGCCAACAACGAGTCCCGCTTGGGCAAGACGCTCCAGACCGATGTTGGCGAAGAAGGTGAGAAACTCTCGGTAACCTCAGTCTGGGACTCCGAAGAAGAGGCTCGCCAGATCGGCGAAGAGATCGAACAATACCAGCGCCAGGGCGACCCGCTCGACGACATGGCCATCCTCGTGCGCGCCTCGTTCCAGATGCGCGAATTCGAAGAACGCTTCATCACTTTGGGGTTGAACTACCGCGTTATCGGCGGCCCGCGCTTTTACGAGCGCAAGGAAATCCGCGACGCGCTGGCATACTTGCGCATCGTCGCCCAGCCCGCCGACGATCTTGCCCTCGAACGCATCGTCAATGTGCCCAAGCGCGGCCTTGGTGATGCCACCCTGCAGATCGTCCATGACACTGCCCGCGCCGCCCAAATCCCGCTGCTGACAGCCATCCGCGAGCTGACCGAAACCGAGGAATTAAAGCCCAAACAGCGTTCGACCTTTCGTGAACTGGTCCGCCAGATCGACGATTGGGCCGATCGTCTCCGCACCATCCCCCACCATGAGCTGGCCGAACAGATTCTCGATGAATCCGGCTACACCGCCATGTGGCAGAACGACAAATCCGCCGACGCCCCCGGACGGCTGGAAAACCTCAAGGAACTCATCCGCTCCATGGAAGAGTTCGAAAACCTTGGCGGTTTCCTCGAACACATCGCTCTGGTCATGGACCGCGATTCCGGCGAGGGTGGCGACGCGGTCTCGATCATGACTCTGCACTCGGCCAAGGGCCTCGAATTCAACACCGTCTTCCTCCCCGGCTGGGAAGAAGGCCTGTTCCCTCATCAGCGCGCTCTCGATGAATCCGGCCTCGCCGGTCTCGAGGAAGAACGGCGTCTGGCCTATGTCGGCATCACCCGCGCCCGAAAACGCTGCCGCATTTCCCTCGCCCAGAACCGCCGCATCCACGGGCTCTGGCAATCCGCCATCCCCTCGCGCTTCCTCGACGAACTCCCCGCCCAGGTCGTCGAAGTCACCGACACCGGCTCCTCTTACGGCGGCTACACCTATGGCGGCCGCGCCACCACCCGGTTCGACAACCGCGACCCCTTCGAATCCGTCTATGAAACCCCCGGCTGGCAACGCGCCCAGCGCCAGCAATCGTCCCGCAAGGGCCCAGGCCCTGTCACCATAGACGGCGACCTCGTCGCCCGCTCCTCAGGCCCCTCGGCCGCCTACGGCGTCGGCGAACGCGTCTTCCACCTCAAATTCGGCTACGGCACGGTGACCGCCGCTGAAGGTAACAAGCTCTCGATTGATTTTGAGAAGGCCGGGCCCAAGAAGGTGCTGGATAGTTTTGTGAAGCGGGGGTGAAAACCGCCGGTCTGGCAATGGCTTCTTGTCAAAACCGGGCCGTAGAATCCGGGTCGCGCCAGGCCACTCGATTTGAGACCACATCCCCGTTCACACCAAACGGGGAAAGAAATGTCTCAGCTCAAAAACAAAATCGCCATCATCACCGGTGCCACTTCGGGCATCGGCGAAGCCGCGGCGCTGCTCTTCGCTCGTAAGGGTGCATGCCTTGTCATTTCGGGCCGTCGGCAGGACAAGCTCAACGATCTCGTAAGACAAATCGACAATCTCGGCGCCAGCGTCGTGGCCGTTGCTGGCGATGTGCGCGAGGAGAGCCACGCCCAGGCTTGCGTTGACACCGCGACGAGCCAGTTCGGTGGTCTCGACATCGCCTTCAATAACGCTGGCGCCGCCACTGCCATGGGTTCGGTGACCGATCTCGATCCCACTGAATGGCAGGAGGTCATGGAGACCAATCTTACCAGCGCATTTCTCGGCTCGCGTCACCAGATCCCGGCCATGCTCAAACGCGGGGGCGGGTCGTTGATTTTCACCTCGAGCTTCGTGGGCAACACGGTCGGCTTCCCCGGCATGGCGGCCTATGCCGCTGCCAAGGCCGGGCTGGTCGGCCTCGTTCAGACGCTCGCCGCCGAATACGGCGCTCAGGGAGTCCGCGCCAACGCTCTGCTGCCCGGAGGCGTCGATACGCCGTCGAACGCGGCGAACCTTCCAGGCGCTGCGCCGGAAATGCGCGGGTTCATCGAAAGCCTGCACGCGCTCAAGCGCCTTGGCAAACCCGAGGAGCTGGCACAAGCGGCCCTCTTCCTTGCTTCTGATGCGTCCAGCTTTCTGACCGGCACAGCAGTACTGGCCGATGGCGGCGTCTCGATCACCCGAACGTAAAGTCGTATGGAGCGGCCAGTTGTGGCCGCTCCTGCCACTTCCAACATTTCTCTTTGACATCGATCAATGAGTGGAACCGCCGGCCCGCGCAAAGTGTTTAATCTGCATACACTTCAGCCCAGCGGAGTTGCCCCCATGTCAGACCTTCACCCAGGTATCGCCACAGCAAATCCCGACGCCTTCCGCGTCAACGATCATGAAGATTACCAGTCCGGTGAAGGCCCCATGACCCCCTCACAGGCCGCCGAGCTGCTCTGCCTCGCCCAGCGCGCCGAGGAACCCGACGCCTATGATGACGACCTCACCAGCCTCGAAGCGATCAACCGCATCAAGCTGCTGAAACGCAAGCTGGACGGATAGCGCGCTTCTGGCGATTATTCGGCGGAAAGAATCCCCCGCTACGAGCCTAGGCCAGCCCGTAGAGCACTGGCATGGGCGCCGTGCGATTGGCGTCGAAATTGGCCAGCACATAGTCGCGGAACGAGCGCTTGAACAAAAGGCTGGGCAGCACATCGCCCAACCTGTCCCAGCGACAATGGTTGATCAGCGTCAACCCGCCCGAATGCTCGGCATCGGGCAACACCAGCGTTGAATTGTCCAAACCCGTCTGGTCGGCAAACCACCCGGCTGTATATTCCCACACCGCCAAATTCTGCTCACCGCTTTCCGCCAGGAAATAATTGAACAGGAACACGCCGTCGCGGCTGTGATCGACCGGTCCGATGCGTCGGGCGTTCTGGCCGACAATCACTTCGGCACGCTTCGCCCCCGCCCGCCCCCGCTTTTCCAGAGCGGCAAATTCCGGCGTCGCAATCAGCGCTCTCGCGCGCTCTGGCGTCCCGGTCTCGATCAGAACGACAACGTCGAACCGGGCCTGCGGCACATCGGGACGCGCCTTTTTGTAGCGCCCTTCCCCGGGCGGCACGATCAGTGCCTTGAACACCACCGCCTTCTGAACCCCATCAAGCCCTCCGATATTGACCGCCATCCCCTTGAGATCCTCAAGGAGCCGCCTCTTGCCGGCACTTTGGGTGAGATAGAATGGCAAGCGGCTGTGATCGACTTCGAGCGCAAAGACGATATAACCGTACCCATTGGGTTCGATCAGCTCGATCTTGGGAAACCGCCCGGTTTCACCCACGACAGTGAGGGAACCCGTGTTGAAATTCGCATTCATGAGCGCACCTTTGCGTGCCTGTTACATATAGTGTAATATACACATAAATGTTCGACTATCAAGCCGCCACGCCCCATTGGGTCAATCGCCTGTCGTTTCTCATCCGCGCCGAAGTGCAGCAGCGCTTCAAGGCGGCTGGCCACGCCATAACGGCCGAGGAATGGGCAATGCTCATGATGCTCTGGGCCAAAGCCCCGCAATCGATGGGCCAGTTGGCCGCCATGTCCTTGCGAGACCGGACCACGGTCACCCGGCTGGTCGATTCCATGGTCGCCAAGGACCTCCTCCGGCGCACTGCCGACCCCAGGGACCGTCGCTCGGTCCTGGTCGATCTCGGGCCGAAGGGCCGGGCCCTCGAAGCCCCCCTTACCGCCATCGTCAGCGATTTCATTGCCCAGGCCACAAAAGGACTTTCGCCCGAGGAAGTCGCCGGTGCCAATGCGGTGCTCAAAAAGATGACAGCAAACATTCTCGGTGAGGACGACGCACTCGGTTAAACGCAACATTTACCCGCCGATGCCAAGCTGGGTCCGAATTTGGGGAGCGGCCGAGAACGGCGTCAATGAAGAACATACTTTTGAGAGAAGCCGCCGCTCCGGCAGTCACAAGCAATCGGGAAACTGACTCGCTCGGCCTTTATGAGCAGGCCGCATCGATCGTTCCCATGGGCGCCTTCTCCTGCAACCTTGCAGATGAACGGCTGAGCTGGACCGGCGGGGTCTTCGATATGTTCGGCCTCTCTGGCGAACGCCCTCCCGAGCGCCAGGCCACCGTGGAAATGTACACGGAAGCCTCGCGCGCATTGCTCGGCCGCAAGCGGTCCCACGCCATCGCCACCTGCTCGAGCTTCTCGCTCGATGCAAACATCATTCGCCCCGACGGCACAGAGCGCTGGATACGGATCAACGCAGCCGTGCGTAGCGTAAATGGGCGGGCCGAAACCCTGTACGGCATGAAGCAGGACATCACCGAGGACCATGCGAGATGGGAAATCCTGCGCGCCCAGGCGGAATGCGATCCTTTGACCGGGGTCGCCAATCGCATGCGTTTTCAACGTTTCCTTGAAAGACCCAACGATGAACCGGCACTCGGACGAATCGGCGCGCTGATCCTGTTCGATCTCGATGGCTTCAAGCAGATCAACGACCGCTGGGGCCACGCCGCGGGCGATGCCTGCCTTGTCGCGTTCGGCGAACGCCTCAAAAGGGCATTTCCGCAGGCGCGTCTGGTTTCTCGTATCGGCGGCGACGAATTTGCGGTCCTGCTTCCGCCGGTTGGCTCGGCCAGCAAGACCGAGCGCGATGTGCGCTGGTTGACCCAGAGCCTTCTCTCTCCAGTGCCCTGGAATGGCGACCGGCTTCCCATCGGGGCTTCGGTCGGCATTGCTTTTGCTTCAAGAGCCTATGAACTCGACCCGCAGCATTTGTTCGTCGTGGCCGACAGGAATCTCTACGAGGCCAAAAAGGCAGCCGCCACCGGCACCGCTTGGGCCTGAGGCATCCAATCTCAGTAACCCCCTATCGTTCCCGGTCGGATCGTGGCAGATAGCGCCTATGAACACCCTAACGACAATCGGCTTTGACGCCGACGACACGCTTTGGGAAAACGAGCACTTCTTTCGGCTGACCGAAGCCCATTTCGCAGAACTGCTGGCCGATTACGCCGAGCCCGAGCATCTCTCTGCCCGGCTGCTGGACGCCGAAAAGCGCAACCTCGCTCATTATGGCTTCGGCATCAAAGGCTTCACCCTCTCGATGATTGAAACCGCCATCGAGATCACCGACGGCAAGGTGCCCGGCGATATCATCGCCCGCATCGTTGCCGCCGGCCGCGAAATGCTCAGCCACCCCGTCAACACCCTGCCCCACGTCCACGAGACACTTGAAGCCCTCACCGCCAGCCACACACTGGTGCTGATCACCAAGGGCGATCTGTTCGATCAGGAGCGCAAGCTGGCGCAATCCGGTCTGGGCGATTTTTTTAACGCCGTAGAGATCGTCTCCGACAAGTCCCCCGCCACCTATTCGACCGCCTTCGCGCGCCACGGCGACGGCCCAGAACAGGCCATGATGGTTGGAAATTCCCTCCGCTCGGACGTTCTCCCCGCCATCGAAGCGGGCGGATGGGGCACTTACGTCCCCCACGCGCTCACTTGGGACTACGAACGCGCCGAAGAGCCCGACAACGCTCCCCGTTTCGCCAAAATCGAAACGCTGGCCGAACTGCGCCCCCTGATCGAACGCCTCGAGCGCTAGCATCAATCGACTTTCGCCTGATCCGCCCTAGAGCGGTTCAGTCATTGATTGAATCGGTTGGGGATTCCCGA